>OJQP01000010.1_pt1 | contig 269498 bp, 239 predicted proteins | sample 1598871 | NCBI WGS metagenome assembly OJQP01 (sample SAMN03922520, study PRJEB24848) | human gut metagenome | isolation source: stool sample | host: Homo sapiens | place: Germany | collected 2010-02
CGCGGACCAATTCCTTGATCTGACCCTTGATAACTTCCTCGTTCAGTTGTACAATCTTCTCAGACATGGTTTGCAGTCTCCTTTCAGAATGTTGTGTCGCAACTTCATTCTACCAGAGTTCGCAAACTATGTCTCTTTTTTCCTCCTTTCATTTTGCGCAACTTATCTTACCTTATCCATGGCCCGATACAGCTACTTGCTCTTGTACGGCAAGCTCTGGACGTATTTGGCCGACCTCAACGAGCAGGCACGGGAGCGGATGGAATGCATGATTACCCAGATGAAGGCAGCGGAGGGCGTAACCGAGGAGTTGAAGGCTCGCGCCTCCATGGCGTGGGTGGGGGCGATGAACAGGATTCGCAACCGGGCGGAAGGAATCGTTCTGCGAGAGATGATCTATGAGGGCGAAGAAGCATCAGGTTTAGGAAGAATAAGGAAACAGATAAGGAATGGCCGAGCATCTACTGGTCAGGAGTCAGAGGATGCTCGGTTAATTAACGGTTTGGGCTTTTTACGAAAGTACAAAAAAGGATAATTTATACTTTTTGCCATAGCCATATATAAAGAATTATGATCAGGGCAAATACCTTTGATACAAGAGGGCTGGTCAGCTGCCGGGCATTATGACAGAAGAGGCATTTGCTGTACCCCCTGCCTGCTGAGCGGGAAGAGAACCACTCTCCAGCCATTCGCTCACATCTATATCGCTAATCACACCGTCAATGTCCGATGTGCGACAAACCGTAAACAGAAAGGATTTTCCCAACTTGCTACTGTCACATAGAAAATATCGCTTGCGGGCATGCTGAAGCATTTGACGCCGTTGGCAGGTTTCGCTTTCAGAAAAATCAGATATTTTTCCGTCGGCAGATAGGCCCTGAGAGGAAAAAAACATCAGATCAGCAGTCATGGATTCGATCATAGTTTCAGAATAGGGACCTACGCAAACAAGTGCTTCAGGTACAAGCTTTCCGCCAGTACAGTATACGTCAATGCGTTTTTCACATAACCGGGTCGCCACCCGCAGGCTGTTGGTGATAACGGTGATGTTTTGCTCGTCGCGCAAATAGTTGACCATGCACAGTACCGTGGAGGACCCATCCAGGAAAATCGTGCTACCCTCGGATATTATTGAAACCGCCTGCCTTGCAATCTGGTTTTTCACAGAGCTGCGGTCTTGCTCACGAATAATCAGGGGCACGTACTTGTTCTCTGTATCCATCAGCGTAACGCCGCCATAGCTTCGGATCACCAGCCCCAGATCCTCCATTTTCTTCAGATCCCTGCGAATGGTCACGTTGCTGGCAAAGACATGCTTTGCTAGATAGTCAATAGTGGCATGCTTCTTTTTGTGCAGAATTTCCAGTATCAAGTCCATTCTTTCTGTCTTGAACACAAAGATCACTCCTGATCAAATTGGCAAAACAAGTTGTATTTTGAATAATATTATGATTGAATAAGAGCACTTTATGATCGTTTCAGAGAAAAAAGAGATTTTCTATCATAATATCGTTCAAACATTGACACTCTACGAACGAGCCCATATAATTATAAACAACAAAAACGTTTTTGTAAAGCGTGGCTGGCAGGAAAGCCATGGTTGCCCAAGGCAAAGTCTGTGTGGCAATAGGTCCGGGAATCCCTGAAAGGTTGTTGCTGAGACGGCAGAGGACTTCTGTCTAATGCCTCAAAACGAGTGTTGTGATCTGCCTTTATAAAAGTTGTCATGAGTGGATAAGCCTGGATAAAAGTATACTTGTTGTTTTATTGCGCTTTTTTGGCAATCGTGTATGACTTTTTCGATGAATCCCCTTGCGATTGGAAAAACTTTCCTTGACGATGAGGGGGCTTGCTGAAATCGTCAAAATGGTGGCAGACGGCTTTTTTATCCGGGCTGAATTGGTTTATTAGCCAAATAAAAAGCTGAAAAGGAGGCAGCAAACCGAGGGGCTACGACCAGAAACATCTATATTACAGTTAGGAGGAGTTTTATTTTATGAAAAAATTGCTTTCGATGATCCTGGCGGTTGCAATGCTTCTCACCGTGGGTTCATCCGTCGCTATGGCAGAAGGAGAACCCATCGAGATCGATTTCTGGCATGCCTGGGGTTCTGGCGCCAATTACGAGGCGTTAACCAAGCTGGTGAATGATTTCAATGCCGAATATGAAGGCAAAATTCATGTCAACGAACAGTTCATCGGCACCTATGCCGAGATCCTCTCCAAGTACAACGTTTCTTTCCGTTCGGGTGAAAATGCCGCGGTATCTTTGATTGATGCCTGCATGTCGCTCAACGAAAAGGATATGGGCACCATGGTCAACCTCACCGAATACATCGCTCAGAATGACCCGGACTATGATATCGGACAGTTCATTCCCGCCATGCTGGTGTTCAGCACCGATACGGACGGCAACGTCTGGTCGCTGCCCTACGGCCGTTCTACGCAGATCATGTACTGCAATATGGACCTGTTGGGAGAAATCGGCTATGGCATGCCCCAGACCTGGGAAGAGATGTGGGAAATCTGCGAAAAGTGGGTTGATGAGAAGGGAACGCCCGCCTATGGTCATCCCATTGCCGGCGGCTACCTGACTTATTACATCACCGTGTGGGGCGGCGGCGAGTACCTCAGCAAGGACGGCGAGGGTGCCTGTATGTATCTCAACGATGGTTGGGAAAAAGCGTTGACCGCGTGGCGCGAAGCCATTGATAAGGGATGGTACGAGGTTCCCTCCCTTACGACCGGCGGCTACTGGGAAGACTTTATGGCCGGCAAGCTGCCTTTCTGCTTTAATTCTTCCGGTAGCCTGGACGATGCCATCACCAAGAGCGAAGGCGTCTTTACCCTGGGCGTGGACATGCTCCCCGGCAAGCTGCAGGAGGACGGCAGCATCTATCGCCGCGTGTATACCGGCGGTTCCAACCTGATGCTGGCCAGCAACAAAACCGAGGAAGAAATCGCGGCTGGCTGGGAATTCATCAAGTACATGACCAGCACCGAGGCCAACGTCTATCATTCGCTCAAGACCGGCTATGTGCTGTCGCATGTGGGCGTGGAGGAAGTGCCTGAAGTGCAGGAAGCCTGGGAAGCCAATCCCTTCTCCCGCGTGGCTTTCGACCAGATGCAGTACCTCAATGAGACGCATGTGTCCGCTTATCTTTCCGAGATTGACAACGAGGTCGTCTCTTCGCTGGAGGCGTTTGCATCCGACGATATCTCCGTGGCCGACGAGATGGAAAACCTCAAGGCCATCATGGAGTCCGTGCTTCCCAACGGTATTGTGGACAGCTACGAATAATCCGGGTTGGTAGGAAAACGATTCAGGGCATGAGGTCCGGATCAGCGGACCTCATGCCCGCAAAACGAACAGGTTCCCGCAGACGGGGGACAGGAGGTAAACGTGGCAGAAATCAGGTTTGAGGATATAACCAAAAAATTCGGTGACAAGATCATCCTGGATCGGTTGAATTTGTCGATTGAAGACGGTTCCTTTACCGTGATGATCGGCCCTTCCGGCTGCGGCAAAACGACCCTGCTGCGCATTATTGCCGGTATTGGCCCGCAAACCTCGGGCAAGGTGTACCTGGACGGAGAGGACATATCGGGCCTGCCGCCGGCGAAGCGCAACGTGGCGATGGTGTTTCAAAACTACGCCATCTATCCGACCATGACCGTTCAGGAAAATATTGAATTTGGCCTGAAAAACAACAAGGTTCCCAAGGAGGAGCGGGAGCGGCTGGTCAAGGAAATTTCTGAAATCGTGGGGATCGGCGACCTGCTCAATCGCAAGCCCAGCACGCTTTCGGGTGGTCAGCGGCAGCGCATCGCGCTGGCGCGCGCCATGGTCAAAAAGCCCAAGGTATTTTTGATGGACGAGCCGCTTTCCAACCTGGATGCAAAGCTTCGTGTAAGCATGCGCACGGAGCTGATCGAACTGCATAACCGGCTGAAAACAACCTTTGTCTATGTTACCCACGATCAAACCGAAGCCATGTCCATGGGCACCAAGATCATCTTGATGAACCGGGGCGTCATCCAGCAGGAGGCAAGCCCCACAGACATCTACCATGACCCCGACAATCTTTTTACCGCGCAGTTTATCGGCTCGCCGCAGATGAACGTGATCCATTTTGACAATTCCAAGGCCTGCTACGGCTTTCGTCCGGAGAAGGTGCATCTGCGCAGCGAGGGAGGCCAGTTTTTCTACAATCGCCGGGGTACCATCGTCACCAAAGAAATGCTGGGTTCGGAAACCATTTATCAGATTCGTTACGATGGCCATTCCATCATGGCAAAAAGCCTGGAAGATTCCTTCGAGCAGGGCAGCGAGGTCTACATCGGCGTAAAGAAGGAAAATATCCTGATGTTTGATGAGAACGAGCGCAGAGTACGGGACGACGATCGGCGTTACCATATCTGGTTGCAGGAACTGTGAGGGGTTATATGAATAAGAAAACAATGATGCGCCCCGCAGGGTATCAGACGCCGTGGGAGAAGATACGGCCATATATCTATATCTTTCCGGCAATGTTTTTTCTGGCGGTGTTTGTCATTTATCCGCTGCTGGACGTTATCGTCAGATCCTTTCAGAAGTGGAATATGATTACGGACCCTGTCTGGGTGGGTTGGGACAACTATGCGTACAACTTCCAAAGGAAGGAATTTATTGACGCCATCGTCCATACCATCACCTATGCCATTTTTGTGGTGGGCGTTGGCCTAACGCTTTCCACCATCTTCGCGGTCTGGCTGTCCAAAAACACGTTTCTCAACAACCTTACGCGCAACGTCATGTTTATGCCGCATGTGATCGCGCTGCTGTCCGTGGCCATGGTATGGGCCTGGATCATGAACAAGGATAACGGCCTGCTCAATATGGTGCTCAACTTCTTTGGGCTGGAATCGCTCAAATGGATCGACAGCTCGGAAACCGCCATGATGTCGGTCATCATCGTGGCCCTGTGGAAGGCGATCGGTTACAATACCATGCTGATTTACGCCGCCATTCAAAACGTGCCGGCAGAACTGTATGAGGCGGCGGATCTGGATAATGCCACCAGCCTCAAAAAGTTTTTCAAGATTACCCTGCCCATGATTTCTCCTCAGATGTTCATGCTGCTCATCACAGCTACCACGGGTTCCTTCCGCGTGTTTGATACCATTCGCGTGATGACCCACGGCGGCCCGGGGACCTCCACGCAGGTGCTGGTTTACTATATCTACAAGCAGGCCTTTGTGCTTCAGGGCAAGGTGGGCTATGCCTTTTCCGCCGCGGTGGTGCTGATGCTGATGATCGGCGTGGTAACCATCGCATATTTCCGCGTGCTGTCCAAGCGCGTGCACTATCAGTAAGAGCGGGGAGCGTGGTGATTTATGAAGACAAAGATTACTGTGGGCTCCGTGATCAGCGCCTTTTTCAAGCTGTTTTTTATCGTCATCTTTATTTTCCCTTTCTACTGGATGATCGTTACCGGATTTAAAACCTATCAGGAAACCATTGCGTTTCCACCGTCGCTGTGGCCGCAGTCCCTGCAGTGGGTCAACTTTGAAAAGGTGTGGAACTCCGGTCCCTACCTGACCTATCTGCTCAACAGCGTACTGGTAAGCGTGGGGACGCTCATCCTGCAAACGGCGGTGATGATTCCCGCCTCATATGCGTTTGCCAAATTCGAATTCAAGGGACGCGGATTTCTCTTTGCCATCGTCATGGTTGCCTTCATGATTCCGCAGCAGGTAACGTTTATATCCATTTTTAATATGATGTCTACTTTGAGATGGCTGGATACACTGTGGCCGCAGATCATTCCACATGCCGCCAATGCATTCGGGATCTTCCTGCTGCGGCAAAACTTCATGCAGATTCCGGATGAGCTGCTGGAGTCCGCCCGTTTGGATAATGCTGGAGAGTTCCAGATCCTGACCAAAATCATGTTGCCCATGGGCAAGGCGACGCTGGTATCCATTTCGATGCTCAGCTTTATCAGTACCTGGAACGACTATTTCTGGCCCTTCATTATGGCTTCCAATACCAGCGTTTATCCGCTTACTATGGGCATTGCAGCGCTCAGGGACGTGGAAGGCGCTTACGACTGGGAGATCATCATGGCGGGAAATGTCATTCTGGTCGTGCCAATCATCATTGTCTATGCGCTGTTCCATAAGCGTATCGTGCGGGCATTCGCCTATAGTGGCATCAAATAATGGGATAAAAGCGTAACTTGCGTCATCATGACATATCTGAAGCTGAGAGGGTTTTTCAGTAATGCAAAAAACAAAATTTGCCGTGGTTATCAGTGAGGATGCGATGGTGTATGAGGACCTGGGCACCCTCCGGGAGCTTCCTGCCTTCGGCTCCATCTGGGAGCAGGCGGCTGTCATCCGGCGCAACCGGTCCATCTATCCTACCATAACCTATCCCTGCCATACCACCATGCGTACCGGCTGCTATCCCGACAGACATGGCGTTATCAACAACGAACAAACCATTTTGGGCGAGGTTTCCTCCCAATGGGAGCATTTTCACCGCATCGTGCGGGTGCCCGATATTTTTGACTGCGCGAAGGCGCACGGCCTGACCACCGGATCGGTATTCTGGCCTGTGACCGGTTGCCATCCTCATGTGGACTGGCTGATAGACGAGTACTGGCCGCAGAATAACGGACAGGACGAGGCGGAATGCTTCCGCGAGGCCGGAACAAACGAAGAGACGATGGATATTGTATACCGCAACATCCATCTTGTAAGGGGCAAGCTGCGCAGCCATCCCTGGAGCGACGAGTTCATCAACGCATGCGCATGCGATATGATACGCCGCTTCCGTCCCAACCTTACCATGCTGCACCTGGGCAATGTGGATGGGTACCGGCATGAGAAAGGCGTATTTTCCGCCAAAGTCACCCACGGGCTGCACGAGTGCGACCTGTGGCTTGGCGACATCCTTCAGGCGCTGGATGTGGCCGGCATTCGAGAACAGACCAACGTATTTGTGGTAAGCGATCATGGGCAGATCGACGTGCAGGGCAGCGTGCATCCCAACGTGCTGCTGTGCCGCGCAGGGCTGATCCATCTGAACCCGGATGGAACGGTCAGGGACTATCAGGCCATGTGCAAATCCACGGGAGCGTCCTGCCAGGTGTGGCTGAAAGACCCCGCCAACCGGGACGTGTGGCAAAAGACGCGCGACGTATTACAGGCGGCCGCAGACGAGGGGGCCTACGGTATCGAGCGCATATGGACTGTGGAGGAAACACGGCACGAGGAACACCTTGACGGCGGATTCAGCTTTGTGCTGGAAACCAATGGCGTTTACTCGTTCGGGAACGACTGGCAAGGCCAGGTTATTCGCGGAGTGGATACAAGGGATTATAAGCTGGCGCATGGCACACATGGGCATCATCCGGACAAGGGGCCGCAGCCCATGCTGCTTGCGTTTGGTCCCGACATCAGGCCCGGCGCAACGGTGGAGGAGGCCGGTATCGTGGATATTGCGCCCACCGTGGCCCATGTTCTTGGCTTTGATATGCCGGATACGGATGGCCGCGTGGTAGAGGAAATTCTCCGGTAGCGCATGGCGCGCAAAGAGAAAAGCTTCGCTTTATGGAAAGAGAGGATGCATTATGCCTTTTGTGGATTCCAGAGAAATGCTTGTACGGGCCCGCGCTGGAAGATATGCCGTTGGCGCATTCAACGTCGAAAACATGGAGATGGCGCAGGCCGTCGTCATGGCGGCGGAAAAGATGCGGGCCCCGGTGATGATTCAAACCACGCCCGGCACGCTCAAATATGCTGATGCGATGCTTTTTGCCGGAATGATAAGCCGTTTGGCCGCGGCCGCGACGGTTCCCATCGCACTGCATCTGGACCATGGGGACAGCTTTGACCTGGCCCGCTACTGCATCGGCCAGGGATATACCTCCGTGATGATTGACGGTTCCAAGCTGCCGTTTGAGGAAAATGTACGGCTTTCGCGCAGCGTGGTGGAAATGGCCGGGGATGTGCCGGTAGAGGCGGAACTGGGCACCGTGGGCGGCAAGGAGGATACGCACGAAGCCTCCGCCTCCTATACGGACCCGGATCAGGCGGCCGAATTCGTGCGGCGCACGGGCATATCCAGCTTCGCGCCCGCCATCGGAACGGCGCACGGCGTATACAAAAGCGAGCCGAAGGTGGATGTGCAGCTGCTGGAAAAGATCGCCTCGCTGGTGAGCATTCCCCTGGTGCTGCACGGCACCAGCGGCGTGCCGGACGAAACGGTGCGCGCCTGCGTTGAACGGGGAATCAGCAAGGTCAACTATGCTACCGATCTGCGCATCGCCTTTACCGGCGGCGCCAGGGCGGGCATGGAGGCGAACCCCAAGGCCTACGATCCCAAAAAATATCTGGGCAGTGCGCGGGATGCGGTAATGAACCGCGTATGCGAGCTCATCTGCGTGTGCGCAAGCGAAGGAAAGGCGTAACATGGGCAGCTACCTCCTGGGAATCGATATTGGCACTTCGGCGTGCAAAACGGCGCTGTTTCACCCCGGAGGCGGCGCTGTCGCCGTGAGGGAATGTCCGTATGGCGTCAGCTATCCCCAGCCGGGCTGGGCGCAGCAGGATCCCGACGACTGGTGGAAGGCGGCCGTAAGCGGCATCCGTGGAGTGCTTGAGGAAAGCGGCGTCCGTCCCGCCGATATCGCCGGAATCGGCGTAGACGGGCAGAGCTGGGCGATGGTTGCCATCGATAAAGACGGGGCTGTCTTGTATCCGTCTCCCATATGGACAGATACCCGAGCCGGCGAAGAATGCGCGCGGATGATGCGGGCTGCCGGCGAAGAAACATGGTTTGGCTGCTCCGGCAACACCGTAACGCCCGGACATACCATGCCCAAGGTGCTATGGCTGAAGAACCATTTTCCTGACGTGTATGCGCGTGCGGAAAAGGTGCTCCAATCCAACAGCTACATTGTCTACCGGCTTACTGGCACCATGACGCAGGATCTTTCTCAGGGCTACGGATGGAACTGCTTCGACATGGACCGGGGAGAATGGAATGCTGCCCTGTGCCGGGAAGCGGGTATCCGGCCGGAACTGTTGCCCCGGCTGTGCGAATGCAGCGAAATTGCCGGGAGGATTACCCGGCAGACAGCCGCGCTGACCGGTCTGTGCGAGGGCACGCCGGTCGTAGCGGGCGGCCTCGATGCGGCCTGCAGCACGCTGGGGGTGGGCGTGATCCGTCCCGGAGAAACACAAGAGCAGGGCGGTCAGGCCGGGGGTATGAGCATTTGCATGGACACCTGTTCTCCGGTGCGGAGCCTGATTCTAAGCAGACATGTGGCGCCCCGCCGGTGGCTGCTGCAGGGAGGCACCACGGGCGGCGGCGGCGCGCTCAAGTGGTTTCGTGAGCAGCTTTGTCCGCAGATGAGTTTTGCCTCCATGAGTGAAGCTGCGGCGGAAGCTCCCTGTGCCGGAGAAGTGGTTTTTCTGCCCTACATGGCGGGCGAGCGCAGTCCCTTGTGGAACCCCGATGCGCGCGGCGTATTTTTCGGCCTGAGCTTTGCCACCACCCGCGGGCAGATGATCCGTGCGGTGATGGAGGGCGTGGCCTTTTCCCTCAGACACAACCTGGACACCGCAGAGGCGGCGGGAGTATATGCTGGTACGCTTCGGGCAACCGGTGGGAGCTGCAATAGTCCTGTATGGATGCAGATCAAAGCGGACATAACAGGACGCCGCATTGAGGTGCCGCAGGCGGAGACGGCGGCCGCCTGGGGGGCTGCCATTCTGGCCGGGATAGGCAGTGACGTGTTTGAGAGCTGGGAGGAAGCGGTTGGCAGTATTCAGGTAATGCGCAGCTATGAACCTGATTTGAACCGCTCTGTCCTTTATGAGAAGCAATACCAAAAATATCTGCGGCTTACCGAGACACTGGGTCCGCTGATGCATAAAGAATCAGGAAAAATTGAAAGGAGCAGATAATTTATGAAAGCTGCTGTGCTGCATGGAAACCGCGACCTTCGCTATGAAGAATGGGAGACGCCGGTGTGCGGCCCGGACGATGTAAAGGTACGCGTGCGTGCCACCGGCATCTGCGGAAGCGACGTGCCGCGCGTGCTTCACAATGAGGCGCATTTTTATCCAATTGTGCTGGGGCACGAATTCAGCGGCGATATCGTGGAAGTGGGCAGCAATGTGACGACCCTACGCGTCGGCGACACCGTCAGCGGCGCGCCGCTTCTGCCATGCATGAAATGCAGCGACTGCCAGCAGGGCAATTATTCGTTATGCCGGCACTACAGCTTTATCGGAAGCCGGAAGCAGGGCAGTTTTGCTGAATATGTAGTGATGCCGCAACAAAATGCAGTAAAGTACAATCCGTCCATTCCCTACGAGCAGGCCGCCATGTTTGAACCCTCCACGGTAGCACTGCACGGCGTACTCCAGGGCAACTATACGGGCGGCGGCAATGTAGCGGTGGTAGGATGCGGAACCATCGGTATCTTTACTGCGCAATGGGCCAGAATTTTTGGCGCCAGGCAGCTGGTTGTGTTTGACGTGGACGATAGCCGTCTGCAACTGGCCAAGCGCATGGGTGCAAACGAAACTGTCAATACCAGTGAAGAAAATTGGCGGGAAAAAGCCATGTCGCTTACAGATGACTCAGGTTATGACCATGTGTTTGAAACTGCCGGCAATCCAGTGACGGATCTGATGTGCTTTGAACTCGCCGGGAATAAGTCCCATGTCACCTTCATTGGCACGCCACATGCAAATCTTACATTTACTCCCCGTCAGTGGGAAAATGCCAATCGAAAGGAGTTTTATCTCACCGGCAGCTGGATGAGCTATTCCGCGCCCTTCCCGGGAAAGGAGTGGGAACTCACTGCTCACTGCTTTGCCACGGGCGAGCTCAGATTTGATCCGGCGTTCATCTACCGCACCTATCCCATGAGCCAAGCGTGGGAAGCTTTCCAGCTCTTTGATACGCCCCAGAATGTGCATGGCAAAGTGATGCTTGTAAACGAATGAGGTAAGGCATGATTTTGACAGTAACTCTTAACGCTTCCGTTGACAAATTGTATCTGCTGCCTTCCATTCAGCCCGAAACGGTGATGCGCGTGCACCAAGTGCATAATACAGCAGGCGGAAAGGGACTCAACGTAAGCCGCGTGGCTGCAAAGCTGGGCGAAAAGGTCATCGCCATGGGTTTTACCGGTGGAATGAATGGCCGATATTTTGAATCGCTGATGACAGAGCCAGAAATTGAGGCGGCCTTTACTCGTGTAAAGGCTGAAACGCGCTGCTGTATCAACTGTTGGGATATGGCTGCTGGCAGGTCTACTGAATATCTGGAACCTGGAGCTGAAGTTTCCTGCCAAGAAGTGGACCGATTTTTTGACGACTTTGATAGCAGACTTTCTCAGGCAAGCGTGGTAGTGATTAGTGGAAGCGCGCCGCAGGGAGTACCAGACGATGCCTACGACCGGATGATTCGCCGATGCAAGGAAGCCGGTATTTATGTAATTTTGGATACGAGTGGGAAAAGACTGGTGCATGCAGTCACACAACAACCAGATTTAGTTAAACCCAACCAGGACGAAATAGGCCTGCTTGCTGGCAGTGTTCCACAAAATCGGAGTGACCAGATTGCAGCGGTAGTAAAACTACATGAGCTTGGCATCGCGTATGCGGCTCTGTCGTTGGGCTCTGAAGGCGTACTGCTATCGTGTGATAAGGGCGTTTACGAGGCATATCCTCCATATATCATACCTCAAAACACGGTGGGCTGCGGAGATAGCATGGTGGCTGGTTTTGCGGTAGGACTGTCGCGTGGTTTGCCTATAGAAGAGTTGCTTCGTGTGGCAGTTGCTGTTTCAGCAGCAAATGCTCTCAGCCTCTATACAGGGAATTTCAACAAGCAGGATTATGAAGCGCTGTATCCGCAAGTTTATGTTAAAAAGATTGATTGAGGAATTCTGACATCATTCTCTCCGGCATCACAAACAATCTGTGAAATGAGAACGATGTGCGGCGGGCAAAAACGCTTTGAAGCTTGGCAAGTGGCTCTATTTTAACCATACAAAAGACTTTGTTGCAGAATAAAACAGACGGGCATAAACTTTGGAGTTCGTCTGTTTTATTCTTATTTTTTTGTCATTGCTGTTAAACAAAACACGGACTAAAAGATAAATAAAACGGTCCTTCGGAGGAGACCGTGGCGCGAGAGTTTGGGGCATATGACGGCATCCGGGACAACTTCCCCAAATATGTGGTTTCGCTGGATGCCTTTGATATGAGCAGGAACGGAATCAAGCACCGGAATCTTTGCGATTTCCTTTTGATGCAGGAGTGGAATTGAAGCTAAGCGCAAGGGGCTTTTGACTTTCGGAGCTCCCTTGTTGCACTCCGTTTTTCACTTTTTCCTGTATCGTTGCGGATGCACCGGATAGGCTTTCGCCTTTCCTCTCATGTTGTTGGGATTTTTGATCATTTTGGACAGGCTCAGAATTCGCAGAAACGCCGAGAAATCCTCTGAGGAAATCTTTTCAAAGGGGATCTGCATCTTGTCGCAGAATACGTGGATCATCGTTTCCGTAGAACTGCCCTGCTGAATATCCCGCTGGAATTTATCCTTGATATCCTCCAGCGTGGGCTGCGGGTCGGCGGTGGTCTTGTCTTTTCGATGCGCTTCCCGGATGTCCCGGAGGATGCTGTCCAGATCGTCATGCAGGATGTGGCTGAAAAAGTCGCTCTCCTGCACCTGCCCCAGTTCTAACGTCCGCACATAGAGGTCGTTTTCTCCAGGCGCGTATTTGCCCAAGATGGTCTGCCGGGTAGCTTCAAGAATAAGGTTCATCTGGTCCACCCGCATATCCGCGATCCGGTCGATGAAGATTTCCATATCCACCATCAGCCGCCGGAAGTTGGGATGCGTGGCAAGTTCGCAGAGTAGCCGGTTGTTGATTTTACCGCTGCTTAAAAGGGTCACCATATCGTCACTCAGATGCAGAGCCTGAAGCTCTGTGCTTGGGTGATTTTTATTTTCGGACAACCCCAGCAGATAGTCCGTGGATACGCCATAGAAATTCGCCAGCGTCGCGATCGCAAACGGGCTGATATCCTTGTAGTCGTCCGTTTCATATTTTCCCAGTGCCGATTTGGACAGACCGGTCTGCTCCGCCAGCTGTTCCAGCGTCAGGTGGCGCTCCTTGCGCAGGTCCTGGAGCCGCTCTGGGATCGTCAGCTTTACATACATCCAAAGTCCCCTCCCGATATTGCTTTTTCCATTATCTTCATTATAACACGATTCCATAAGCGTGGAAATATACGGATTTTGAGCGCTTTTCCGACGTTTTGGATATACGGGAACGGGCCTCTTTTTTTTGTAAACTGGTTCTTGTCGCCGGGACATGAACCTTGAAACAGGTTTGTCAATCGGGGGCTTGGCTCTGCGGCAAAAAAAGAAAGGGAGGAAATTTACCATGAAACTGAGCATGAAGGAAAAGAAGATTCTTTACGCTTTCGCCTGTCCCAGCCATGATAACACGGTGGCACGGCTGAAATGGCTGACGGCCCTGACGGTTGATCCGGAGGCAAAACGCCGGATGCTGGAGCTGGCCCGGAAGATGGAGACGGAGGTAGATGAAAGCAGGCACGAGGCCTTTTACCACCGGCTGCGCAGAGAGATGGACGAATACCACCGTCTCAAGCGCAGTTTGCATGCGCTTAAAGCTAATGAAAACGATGAGGAGGGGTGGCGTGACGAAACTGTCCAAGTATGAAAAAGAAACCGTCATCAACTGGAACGAAGCGGAGAAACTTGCCAGCATCTATACCTTCAACGCTGGGTTGAAGCGCAGGCTGGCGGATTTCAGCCGGAGGTATCCCATGCTGTGCCGCTTGGAGCTAAATACGCCGGAAGGCGGCGTGACCTATGTGCTAGACAAGGCCAGACTGTCCATTCGGCTGGTGCCGCCGTACAGCGAAGAACGGCTGGCCGCAGCCAGAGCGTACGCAAAGGAACATGGTTTTCAGACGGTAGAAAAAACGTCTGAAATGGGTGCTCTTTCTGAAAAAACACCGGGTCTGCATCCGGCGCCTTGATCGGTAATCCCTAAGGGCGTATTCCGCATCCACCTTCCGCCGTCAGAGGCAAATGCGTGGATGCGGAGCCGGTGAAAGCGGCGGAAATTGCATGGGCGATGGACGCCGGCTTTGCCGGTGCGGGTGTGCAGAGGGCAGCCAGCCCTTTGCGCCGGGGTGCAGGTGCGGCAGCGCCTGTCGGGAATCCAAAGGGCAGCGCCCGTGGCCCAGTGAAGTGTTGAAAGCGAAGCGCCCCGAAGGGGTTCGACACTTTGTACTGGGTATTACCTGTCGAAACAGGAGCCCTTCGGGGGAACGAAAGCAACTCCGCCAAGGAAATAAGCAACCCAACAAAAGAGAAGGAGGTGACCGCCCATCGCCAATCAAAAGCAGCGGGTATCCCGTCACAATGGCCGCGCGGGAAAACACGGCGTCTATAACCCCAGGCACAACGATCGCAGCTTCGACGTGGAGAATGCGGAGAACATCGCCGGGGAGCGAACCCGGCTGAACCTGTACTGGGACTGCGCAAACGGCCTTCGTACCCATGAGGAGAACAGCCGCTTCCCGACCTTCACCCAGCACGAGCGGATCGAATATGAGCGCCGGTACGGGGCGTTTGTTGCGGGGCAGAACCAGCGCAACACCAAAGCCGGTCATGCCAAGCGCAATCGAACCATTGACGATCTGCTGGGGGATGCGCGCATTTGCCCGGAAGAAACCATCTACCAGATCGGAAAAGAGGGCGACTGCCCGCCGCCCGAGATGCTGACTAACGTGGTGCTGGCGTTTTTTGCAACGATGGAAGAGCGCTTCGGCACCAACGTCCATGTGCTGGACTGGGCGCTGCATCTGGACGAGACCAGTCCCCATATCCACGCCCGGCAGGTGTTCGATATCGAAAACCGCTACGGCGAGCGGGAACCCAAGCAGGAAAAGGCGCTGGAAGCCCTGGGCATCCCGCTGCCTGACCCGGCGAAGAAGCCCAGCAGAACCAATAACCGAAAGGTGACCTTCGATCATCTGTGCCGTGATCTTCTGCTCGCAATCTGCCGTGAACACGGGCTGGAGGTGGAGACCGAAGCCATCTATGGCGGCAGGGCCAGCCGGGAGAAGAACGACTACATCATCGAGGCCCAGCGCGAAAAAATCGCAGAACTGGAGAAGCGCAACGCGCAGCTGACAGAGGAAAACACCAATCAGGCCCGACGGCTTGCGCAAAAAGCCGCCGAACTGGACCACAAGTTGGATTCGCTGCATCATGTGGATACGCTGCTGGAGACCGTGTCAGAGACGGCGTACAATCAGGCTTTATCCGTTGTGGCGGATATGACCTTCCGGGAAACGCAGAAAGCAGACAAAGCGGCCATCACAGCACAGATGGAGCAGGTTTACGCGCAGGATGGTTTTATGCTCCCGCATACCCGCAGGCTGATTCTCCAATGGCTGGAGAACGCCAGGAAGGCCATTGAGCTTTCCGCCAAGTCGGTGCTGAAAAGGGTAATGACAGCGCTTCGAAAGCCGGAAACCCGCGCCGCCGGTGTGCGGCGTATTCGGGAACAGGCCCGGCCCCTGATCCGCGAGGTGCTGCAAAGCTACAAAGCGCAGTTCAAAGAAACGAAAACCCGCCATTACGACATGGAACGCTGATGGACCACTCTGCACACTTCCATTTTCAGAAAGAAGGTGTTTATGAACCTGTTTGAAACCGTCAAGACTGCCATTTCCGTAAGGCAGGCAGCTGAGCGTTACGGGCTGATCGTTGGAAAGAACGGCATGTGCTGTTGCCCCTTTCACGCGGACAAGACCCCGTCCATGAAGCTCAACGAAGCCTATTACTATTGCTTCGGATGCAAGGCCCATGGGGACGTGATCGCCCTGACCGCACAGCTGCTGCACCTGCCGCCGGGAAGCGCGGCAGCAGAGTTGGCGCAGGCCTTCCACATGGACCTCAGCGCCTGCCGGGGCCGGGGAAAAGAGCGAAGGAGGCAGTGCTACCAGCCGGATACGGCCGCCCTGGCCCTTCGGCTGGCCGCCATCCGCGAAAAGGACACCGCCTGGGAGTGGGATGCATGGCTCAGGCATGCACAGAAGGTGCTGACCACGTATCTGCGGCTGCTTCGGACGTGGAAGGAGCACTATGCCCCTCGCCCTGGGGAGGATGTCTGGCATCCGCTGTTTCAGGAGGCGTGCCAGCGGGAGGCGTGGGTGGAGGAGCTGCTGGCCCAGAGCGACGATCCCCTAGAGCGGGACTTTCTCTATGACGCCTGCAAGAAGGAGGTGGATGCCATTGCGGAACGAATCACCCGTGACCAACTGGGAACCGCCCATGAGCGAGAAAGGGCTGGATGAATCCTATGCGGTCATCCGGGAGGCGCTGGAGAAAAACAATCGAGGCAACGTGGTCAACTCGCTTCAAAACTGCGTCCTGGCGCTGACCCACGACCCCCTGCTGGGCGGACACATCCGCCGGAATCTGTTCAACGAACGCCTGACCATCGACTGCTCTCTGCCCTGGATGCGGGAATCGTCCGTCATCAGCGACACGGACCTGGCCTTTCTCCAGCTGCATCTGGAGCGGCACTACGGGCTCAAGACGGAGCGCTGCCTGCCGGGGACGCTGAAAATCGCCGCCACGGGCAACGCCTTCCACCCCGTGCGGGACCGCCTGCGCGCCCTGCGCTGGGACGGCGTTCCCCGGGTGCGAAACGCCCTGCACCATTTCCTCGGCGCGGAGGTGAACGACTACCACGAGCGCTGCCTGCGCACCTTCATGCTGGGAGCGGTGAAGCGTGTGTTTCGGCCGGGCTGCAAGTTTGAGCTGATGCTGGTGCTGGTGGGCGGCCAGGGCGCGGGCAAGTCCACCTTCCTGCGCAGCCTGGCCATGGAGCCGGACTGGTTCTCGGACGACCTGCGCAACCTCAGCGACAAGGACGTGTTTCACCGGTTGAACGGACGGTGGATCATTGAAATGTCCGAAATGGTGGCCACCGCCAATGCCCGGAGCATCGAGGAGATCAAGGCCTTCCTCTCCCGGGACCGGGACTTCTGCCGCCTGGCCTACGACCGCTTCGGCGCGGACCATCCCCGGCAGTGCGTGTTCGCGGGCACTACCAACCGCATGGATTTTTTGCCCATGGACCGCAGCGGCAACCGACGTTTCCTCCCCGTACAGGTGGACGCCAGCAAGGCCGACTGCCACATCCTGGATGACCCGGAGGAGTCCAGGGCGTATTTTGAGCAAATGTGGGCGGAAATCATGGTGCAGTATGATTCCGGGGCGTACACCACCTATTTGTCCAAGGCGGAGGAAGCAACGCTCCTGCATGAGCAGGAGGCCTTTGCCCAGGAGGACACCCTGGCCGGGCGGATCTACCACTACATAGATCAGTTTCAAGGGGACAAGCTCTGCACCATGCAGATTTTCAAGGAAGGGCTGGACCATATGTTCGATGAGCCGAAAGCCTATGAGACCCGGGAGATTCGGGAGATCGTGGACGAGGGCATCCGCCGGGGCGAGATCAAGGGCTGGCGCAGGTATGAAAACAACCGGCGCTTTGCCAAGTACGGCCGTCAGCGGGGCTGGGAGCGCATGATCCCGGAAAAAGTGCCGGAACCGCAGCAGCTGGCATTCATGGTGGTGGACGAACCAGACCTGCCCTGGAAGGATGAAACCGAAGGACGACAGTCGTTGCCGGAGCGTTGACGCCTTCGTTGACGGGTCAAACCTTGATGTTGCAAGGGTTTCCGGCCTTTTGACCCACTTGACAACAGAGAAATGGTGAATAAAGAAACAAGACTAAAGCTGTGGGAGCTTCGCAACAAAAGAGTAAAAACCACTGTTGCCGCGTTGTCACGTTGCCACAGCTTCTGTCTATGCCATATCCAAAAGAAAGAGAGGTCGATTCATGTATCGCAGAAAATATTCTACAAAGTTCACGGAAGCGGGGCAGCCGTTCGTGAAGGGGCTGGCTCAGCTGTCGCCGTTTATGACCATCCCGGAATTGCAGGTATATTTGCACATCTGCCGCCGGACGGCCTATACGCTGGTGCATCAGGAGGGTTTCCCGGCCTACCGGGTGGGACGCTCCATCCGCATTGACCGCAAGGAGCTGGAGGACTGGATGCGCAGGCGTTCCGCCAGCACAATGACCTGAAACCCCAAATATGCATTGCCCCTGCGTCTTTGATCTGGTATCATAAGGGAGGGCGGATACCGTCCTGCACCTTGACAACTGAACTGGAAAGAATCGCAGGGGCATTACTTTTACAAGGAGGAAAACAGATGCCCCGGCAGACACTGACCAAACGCGCCGACGGGCGCTACGCCTGCAAATATGAAGGCCGTTTCTTTTATGGTAAAACAGCCAATGAGGCGTTTCGCAAGCGTGATGATTACGTCCGCATGCAGGAACGAGGATATAACATGGGCCTGATCGACACATCCTTTGCGGAGTATGGGGAGACCTGGCTTGACACCTACCGGACCAAATGCAATCCCATGCAGCATCGACAGTATCAGAGCTTCATCGACTATGCGTCTGAGCATTTTGGTAAAAAGATGCTAAGAAGTATCACGGCCACCGATGTTCAGCGACTTTACAACACGCTGGCAGGCTATTCTCAGAGCCACATCAACAAGTTTGCTTCCACGATCCGCAGTATCTTCCGAGCAGCTTTGCAGGATGGTGTCGTGATTCGCAGCCCTGCGGCGATGGCGCAGCCACCGAAGGGAGAGGCTGGAAGCCACAGGGCCCTGGAAATGTGGGAGCGGGAGTTGATTGAGGCAACCTATGCGGAGCACGACTTCGGTCCGGCCGCCATGGTGATGCTGTATACCGGCCTTCGCCGGGGTGAAGTGCTGTATCTGGATGTGGACCGGGATGCGGACTTTCAGAAGAAAACAATCACTGTGCGCGGCGCGGTGTCCTTCTGCAAGGGAAACTGTGGCATGGTTACTGAAGGTAAAACAGTCAATGCACGCCGGACCATCCCCATGGCTGATCCGCTGGCGGAGGCCTTGCGGGGCCACCATGGGCTGCTGTTGACCAAGGAGAACGGCGGCATGATGTCGCAAGCCGCCTTTGAGCGGAAATATCAGTCCTATATCACTTTTCTGGAGCGCAAACTCAACGGCTATCCCAGATGCCAGTACGGGCGTACCCGGGCGCACAAGGCTTTGCTGGCGGAGGGTAAGCCGCTGCCGCCCTTCAGGGAAATCGACATTCGCTGCCATGATTTCCGCGTGACCTTTCTGTACCACCTGCTACAACGCGGGCATTCCGCCCAAGACCACCCAGATCTGGATGGGCCATGCGGACACGAAGCTCGTGATGGATGTCTATACCAAGCTGACTGTAGAAAAGGAACAGGCGGACGCGTTGCGGCTGAACAATTTTCTCAGCCGGAGGGGTGTGAAAGAACAGGAAACAGGAAAGGAAATAAACGTGGAATCCCTTGCAAAATAAGGAGCTGACGGCGGTGCCATATGACTACCATTTGACTACTTGCAGGCCGTAAAATTGCGTTGCAACAGGTTGCAAATCGTCCCCAAGGGCATTTTTGAGGAAAACAAGGAAGTTCGAGAGCAGCGGAAGGTAATACATAAAAATGTGTTATTTGGTCATGTGCTCGGTCAAACACTGCTGTTTCTGCCCAAAAACGCAAAAAAAGAAGCAGCTTTGCAACTGCTTCCTTGGTGAGCCCGGCGGGATTCGAACCCACGACCTTTTGATTCGTAGTCAAACACTCTATCCAGCTGAGCTACGAGCCCACATGCTTCGTTGACAGAGCAACATGCTCTCTCAAACCAGCCTAGTTATTATAGCAGAAGAAAAACGAAATTGCAATACATGCCGCCAATTTTTTTTCGCCTTATTTGAATGAGAGGCAAAAGGGAAGCATCTGTTGAGAGAACTCCACGATTTCCGAACGCATAAAAATTTTTATAAAAAAATGTTCGCCTTTTTTCTTTACAAAGCGCCAAAGCTGGTGTATCATAAGCAGGTCCCTTAGGTTTTTATGTCGATTACAGGAGGATGGAACGCAATGAAGAAGCTGGTAAGCATGCTGCTGGCGCTGTGCCTGGTTCTGGGTGTAACCGCAGCGAGCGCCGCGGTCCCCGCGGAAGAAATCAAGGTGGGCTACATCTGCATCGGTGACGAAAACGAAGGCTATTCCGCCAACCACATCAATGGCCTCAAGGCCGCGCAGGAAGCCCTGGGCATCAGCGACGACCAGGTGATGATCAAGTACAACATTCCCGAGACCGAAGCCGCTTACGAAGCAGCGGTTGACCTGGCCGAAAACGGCTGCGACATCATCTTCGCCACCAGCTTTGGCCAGGAGAGCTATGTGTTCCAGGCCGCTGCCGAATATCCCGACATTCAGTTCTGCCACGCGACCGGCACCGCCGCCAGCACCAGCGAGCTGACCAACGTCCACAACTACTTCACCGCCATCTATGAGGCCCGCTATGTCAGCGGCGTTGTGGCCGGCATGAAGCTCAATCAGATGATTGAGGACGGCACCATCACCGCCGAGGCCGCCAAGATCGGCTATGTGGGCGCGTTCCCCTTCGCTGAGGTTATCTCCGGCTACACCAGCTTCTTCCTGGGCGCCCGCAGCGTGTGCCCCTCCGCGACCATGGAGGTGCGCTACACCAACAGCTGGTCCGACATGGCCCTGGAAAAGGAGACCGCCGAGGCCCTGATCGCCGATGGCTGCGTGCTCATTTCCCAGCATTCCGATACCGTAGGCCCCGCCACCGCCTGTGAGGCTGCCGGCGTGCCGATCGTGGGCTACAACATCTCCATGATCCCCACCGCTCCCACCCAGGCCCTGACCTCCGCTGCCTGCAACTGGGGCGCCTATGTGACCTACGCCATCCAGTGCGTGATCGACGGCACCGAGATTCCCAAGGACTGGTGCCATGGCTATTCCGACGGCGCGGTGCACATCACGGAGCTCAACGAGGCTGCCGTGGCCCCCGGTACCGCTGAGAAGGTGGCCGAGGTTGAGGCCGCGCTCAAGGACGGCACGCTGCATGTGTTTGACTGCTCCACCTTCACCGTGGGCGGCGAGGAACTGACCACCTACACCACCGCCTATGGCCTGGAAGGCACCGAGATGGTTTCCGACGGCTACTTCCACGAGTCTGAGGTGCGCAGCGCTCCCTACTTCGATATCATCATCGACGGCATCAACGCGGTCGTCGAGGAGTAAGCGACGCGTTTACGGCTCTGCCCTGCCGCCCGTCAGGGCGGCAGGGCGTTCTTTCATTTCTATACAACAGCCCGGAGGGAACAGCTTTGCAATCCAATGCAATGATCGAGATGCGCGGCATCACCAAGCATTTCGGCTCGGTGGTCGCCAACGAGAACGTGGATCTGACCGTGCGCCGCGGCGAAATCTTAAGTGTGCTGGGCGAGAACGGCAGCGGCAAGACGTCGCTGATGAACATGCTGGCCGGCATTTACTTTCCGGACGCGGGCCATATCTATGTGGAGGGCCGCGAGGTGGTCATCCGCTCGCCCAAGGACGCCTTCGCCCTGGGTATCGGCATGATTCACCAGCATTTTAAGCTGGTGGATGTGCTCACCGCGGCCGAAAACATCATTCTGGGCCTTCCGGGAAAGCTGCGGCTGGACATGCGGGAGGTGGAGCGCGAGATTCGCGCCCTGACCGAAAAGTACGGATTTGAGATTGATCCGCATGAAAAGATCTATGAAATGAGCGTGTCGCAGAAGCAGACGGTGGAAATCGTCAAAATGCTCTACCGCGGCGCGAACATCCTGATTCTGGATGAGCCTACCGCCGTGCTCACCCCCCAGGAGACGGACCGGTTGTTCCAGGTGCTGCGCAACATGCGCGATCAGGGGCATTCCATCATCATCATCACCCACAAGCTCAACGAGGTTCTGAGCCTGAGCGACCGCGTGGCCGTGCTTCGCAAGGGGCACAGCGTCGGTTCCATTCAGACCTCCGAGGCCACGGAGAAAAGCCTGACCGAAATGATGGTGGGCAGGCGCGTGGATCTGAACATCGAGCGCCCCGAGCCGGTGAATCCCCGCCTCAAGCTGAAGGTGCGCGATGTAACGGTCGTCAATGACGAGGGCCGCGAGGTGCTCTCCCATGCCGCCTTTGAGGCCTATACCGGTGAGATTCTGGGCGTGGCCGGCATCGCGGGCAGCGGCCAGAAGGAGCTTTTGGAGGCTATCGCGGGATTGCAGCCGCTCAAGAGCGGCTCCATTGAATATACCAACCGCAAGGGCCATGTCAAGGAATTGACCCGCATGACCCCCGAGGAAATCCGCGAAATCGGCATCCGGCTGGCCTTTGTTCCCGAGGACCGCCTGGGCATGGGCCTGGTCGCTTCCATGGGCATGACGGGCAATATGATGCTGCGCAGCTACAAGCGCGGCCGCGGCTTCTTTTCCGAGCGCAAGCAGCCGCGCACGCTGGCCGAGCGCATCATGCGTGAGCTGGACGTGGTTACCCCCGGCGTGGAATGGCCCGTGGGCCGCATGAGCGGGGGCAACGTGCAGAAGGTACTCGTCGGGCGTGAGATCGCATCCTCGCCGCAGGTGCTGATGGTGGCCTATCCCGTGCGCGGGCTGGATATCAATTCGTCGCATACCATCTACCGGCTGCTCAATGAGCAGAAAAAGAACGGTTCTGCCGTCATCTGCGTGGGTGAGGACCTGGATGTGCTGCTGGCCCTGTGCGACCGCATCCTGGTGCTGGCCGACGGACATGTGAGCGGCACGGTGGACGCGCGCGACGCCACCAAGGAGCAGATCGGTCTGATGATGACCAATCATGACGCAAAGGAGGCGCAGGCATGACCGGTGCAAAGGAACCCCTGATGCATATTGTCAAGCGCGACGGCGTGTCGCTGGGCCGGGCCATGCTGGTGCGGCTGGTCGCGCTGGTATTTGCCCTGCTGGTGTGCGCGGCCATCATCTTTGGCCTGACCGGCATGAACCCGCTCAACGTCTATGCGGGAATCTGGGACGGCGCGGTGGGCACCAACCGCCGCATGTGGGTCACCTTCCGCGACGCGGCGATTCTGCTGTGCGTGGGTTTTGCGGTGCTGCCCGCTTTCCGCATGCGGTTTTGGAATGTGGGCGCGGAGGGACAGGTGCTGGTGGGCGCCATGGCTTCTGCTGCCATTATGATCTATGGAAAGAACCTGCCCTCCTGGGCGATGTATGCACTCTGCCCCGTGGCGGGCGTGGCCGCCGGCCTGATCTGGGGCGTGATCCCCGCGTTTTTCAAGGCACACTGGAACACCAATGAAACCCTGTTTACCCTGATGCTCAACTATATCGCCATGCAGCTGGTGTCCTTCGCCATCGTGTTTTGGGAAAACCCCCGCGGCTCCAATCATGTGGGCCTGATCAACAGCCAGGGCAAGGAGGGATGGCTGCCGTCCATCGGCACCAACAGCTACCTGCTGCCCATTCTGATCGTTCTGGCGCTGATGGTGGGGCTGTATGTGTACATGCAGTTTTCCAAGCAGGGCTATGAGATCGCCGTGGTGGGAGAGAGCGAAAATACAGCGCATTACGCGGGCATCAACGTTGGCCGCGTCATCATCCGCACCATGGCCATCTCCGGCGGTATCGGCGGATTGGCAGGGTACCTGCTGGCCACGGGCGTGGGGCATACGATCTCCACGGGCCTCGCAGGCGGCCGCGGATTTACGGCCATCGTGGTGGCATGGCTGGGCAAACTCAATCCCTTTGCGATGCTGCTGGTGGCGTTTTTCCTGGTGTTCATGGAAAAGGGCGCCATTCAGATTGCCACGCAGTTCAACCTCAATGAAAACGCCAGCGATATCCTCACCGGCGTGATTCTGTTCTTCATTCTGGGCTGCGAGTTCTTCATCAACTACCGCATCGAGCTGCGCCAGCATGCGCGCGAGGAGGTCAAGGCATGAACCTGATCGTTGTGTTTCTGCAAAAGGCCATCGCGCAGGGCATTGCCATCCTGTACGGCGCGAACGGCGAAATCGTGACCGAAAAAAGCGGCAACCTGAACCTGGGCGTGCCCGGCATGATGTACATGGGCGGCGTGGCCGGGCTGATGGGCGCGTTCCTCTATGAAAACAGCGTGGAAGCCCCCGTGCCCTTTGTGGGCATGCTGATCGCGCTGGTATGCGCGCTGGTGTGCTCCGGCCTGGGGGCGCTGATCTACAGCGTGCTCACCATCTCCCTTCGGGCCAACCAGAACGTGACCGGTCTTGCGCTGACCACCTTCGGCATGGGCTTTGGCAACTTCTTCGGCGGTTCGCTGTCCAGGCTGGCAGGCGGCGTGGGGCAGATTTCCACACAGGCTACGGCCAGCGCCTTCCGGGCCAAGATTCCGGTGCTCAGCACGCTGCCCGTGGTGGGCGAGGTGCTGTTCAGCTATGGGTTTTTGACCTACTTTTCCATCGTGCTCACGGTGGTGCTGAGCTGGTTCCTCTACCGCACCCGCAAGGGCCTCAACCTGCGCGCCGTGGGTGAAAACGCCGCCACCGCCGATGCGGCGGGCGTAAACGTGACCGCCTACAAGTATCTGGCCACTTTGGTGGGCGGGATGCTCGCGGGCCTGGGCGGGCTGTATTTCGTGATGGAGTATACCGGCGGCACCTGGGTCAACAATGGGTTTGGCGACCGCGGGTGGCTGGCCATTGCGCTGGTGATCTTCGCCCGCTGGCGGCCGCTCAACGCTATCTGGGGCAGCATCCTCTTCGGCGGGCTGTACATTCTCTATCTCTACATTCCCGGCCTGGACCGCAGCATGCAGGAAATCTTCAAGGCCCTGCCCTATGTGGTGACCATCGTGGTGCTGGTGATCACCAGCCTGCGCAAAAAGCGTGAGGACCAGCCCCCCATGAGCCTGGGCGTGGCCTATTTCCGTGAGGATCGCGGCTGAACAAAGGAGCTGCCATATGACGATTATTGACACACACGCGCACATTTACCCTGATGCCATCGCGCTCAAGGCGGCGAAGTCCACCGGGATCTTTTACGACATTCCCATGTGTCTGGACGGGACGCTGGGCCAGCTGATGGCCCATGGCGAGGCGGCGGGCATCTCCCGCTTTCTGGTGCACAGCGTGGCGGTTACACCCAGCCGCGTGCATTCCATCAACGACTACCTGATGCGCGTATCCGCCGAACACCCGGACCGGCTGATCGGCTTTGGCACGCTGCATCCGGACTACGAGGATGTACCCGGTGAGCTGGACCGCATCAAGGCGGGCGGGCTGCACGGCGTGAAGCTGCACCCGGATATTCAGACCTTCCTGCTGGACGACCGGCGCGCCGTGTCCATGTTCCGCGCCATGGCGGAGCGGGGCCTGCCCGCGCTGGTCCATACGGGCGATTACCGCTATGCCTATAGCCAGCCTGAGCGTATGGCGCATGTGCTGGACCAGGTGCCGGACCTGAAGGTGATCTGCGCGCATCTGGGCGGCTGGTCGGTGTGGAAGGAGGCGTGGCGGGTGCTGGCCGGGCGGCCCAATGTGTGGGTGGATACCTCCTCCAGCCTGTACGCCCTTGAGCCGGAGGAGGCCGCGCGCATCATCCGCCGCTACGGTACGGACCGCGCGTTCTTTGGTACCGACTACCCCATGTGGGACCCGGAGGAGGAGACGGCGCGCTTTCTGCGTCTGCCGCTGACGGACGGGGAGCGGGAGCAGATTTTCCATCTGAACTTCGAGGCGTTCCTGCGGGACCTGGGGTAAGGTTCAGCCATCCTGTTCGCGCAGGAATTCACGCATCATATAGCCGGTTGTCTTGAGGTAAAGCACATACCACCAGGTTTCGTTGGTTTCGTCCAGCACCTCCACCACCTCGCCGATGGGGACGCGCACGCGCACCACGGCGTCACGGGAGGGCCTGACGCGCAGGTTTACCGTGGAGCCCCGCTCGGCCCATACCTCGGCCAGACGCAGCTCCGCATCGGGCGGGGGAGCGGGCTGCGGCGGTTCTTCGGCGTCGTAGTCCACGGCGTTGAGCTCGCCCGCGCAGTACCAGCGCGACAGATCGGTATCAATGCGTACGCTGGGCGGCGTGGCATTGATGATCTTCAGCGGCCGCACGCTCACCACCAGGCCGATGTGATAGTAGTCATAGGGCAGGTTGGGGTCATAGTACCGCCCGCCGGGCTTGTATTCCGCCTTCATGTGGCTGATATCCTCGCGCGCCTTGAAAATGGCCATACCCACGCGCAGCTGGCTGGCGTTGGTCACACGCCGCACATCGTGGCAATAGACCCGGACGATGCGGTTGGAGCCGTGATAGATGCGCTCGCCAAACTGCTTGTAGGCGTAGACGAACGCACCCGAGCAATCGATGCCCGCCGATCCGTTGGTGCCGGGGGAGGCATAGGGCCAGCCCAGCATGGTATAGAAAACTTCCACCAGCTTGTTGACTGGGATCATATCGTTCCTTCCTTTCGTGCGCGGCTGCGCACGCTACAGGATATGCCCCACGCTGTCACGGGGTGCAAAAAGGGGGAGCCGGACAAATGCCCGGCTCCCCCTGTCATGCATCAGGGAGCGTATGGACCGCTGAGAGGGTCACGCCTTCACGGTGCTGTCCACATAGCGGCTGCTGGTGCGCACCACAAAGTGACGCCGGCAGCCGCGCGGGCCGTCCGCACCCTCAATGCGCAGGTCCTCCGGCAGGACGAAGCGTATCCGGGGCAGGGTAACGTCTCGCGGGCCGTCGCGATGAGCCGGTACGGTCATGGCGTGAAAGCCGCGCGCGTGTTCCCCGCCTGTTCCATCGACCTCGTGAAGCGTGACGCCTACCGCGACGCGCCTGCCGGGGCACACGTTCCTCAGCACCAGGTTCACATCCAGAACGCGGCCCGCGCCGTCCTCGTTATGCTGGCTTTCGGCTACGGTGACCGCCTTGTTTTCCTCGCAGGGTTCAAAATAGACGTGCGTTTCGCTGGCATCCTGCCCGGCCTCGGCCCCCAGGCGCACAGCTGCGCCCTCGCCGATGATCGCGCAAGGCAGGCCTGGTTCGATGTTTGCCATCGTTGTTCCTCCTCCAAGGCATCGTTTCTGATGCCCGCATCATCAGTATACGGCGGCCCGGCGCGAAGGTGTGCGCCGGGCCGTGTTAAGAAAGCGGGCAAAACTGCAAGCCGGAGGGGCTGGCGCGTATCCGCTCCGTCCCTTATACTGATATCAGCCTTACACCACAAGGGAGGGATGGCGCATGAATCTGGGAACCAATCTCTACAACGCACGAAAAAAGAGCGGCCTGTCCCAGGAGGAGGTGGCCGAAAAGCTGGGTGTGAGCCGTCAGACCATATCAAAATGGGAAACCGACGAAACCCTGCCCGACATCCGTCAAGCCAAGCGGCTGGCGGGACTCTACCGCCTGACGCTGGATGACCTGATCGCCTTTGACGCGGAGGTGGAGGAGATCCAGCGCACGATTGACAGCATCAGCGAGGAAACGCAGAAAAAGGTGGATTGGACCAAGGTGTGGGGAAAGCGCTACCCGGTCCTGACCACCTATCAGCAGCGCGTGAAAATCAGCGATTATGCCGGGCCTCTCCGAGAGCTGCTGGACCGGCTGAAGCGGGAATATGGCTACAGCGACGTGGACGCCTGCCTGGTGCTCAAGGATATTCTGGCGCATGTGTGGAAGGACGGGGAACGGCGCGGACGGAAGTAAAGCGATGGGGGAAGCAGCACAGCCGCTTCCCCCAAAATCCTTGTGTTTTTCAGTCCAGGGCTTCCCAGGGCAAATCCAGGTCCGGACGGCCGAAGTGGCCGTAGGCGGCGGTCTGCCGGTAGATGGGGCACCGCAGTTCCAGCATGCGGATGATGCCGTCCGGGCTGAGGTCGAAGCGCTCCATCACCTCATGGCTGAGCTGCTCGTCGGTGCGCACACCGGTGCCGAAGGTGTTCACCTGTACGCTGACGGGTTTGGCCACGCCGATGGCGTAGGCCAGCGCCACCTCGGCGCGCCGGGCCAGCCCCTCGGCCACCAGGTGCTTGGCGACGTACCGGGCAGCATAGCAGGCGGAGCGGTCTACCTTGGAGGGGTCCTTGCCGCTGAACGCGCCCCCGCCGTGCCGCGCGTATCCGCCGTAGGTGTCCACGATGATCTTGCGGCCGGTCAGGCCCGTATCCGCCGCCGGACCGCCCAGCACGAAGCGGCCGGTGGGGTTGATATAGACCTTGGTGCGCGGGGTCCACAGCCGGGCGGGCACCGCCTCGCGGATGACCGCGTCCAGAAGCGACTTTTCAAGCTGGGTCCGCTCCACGCTTTCGTCGTGCTGAGCGGAGAGTACCACCGTATCCACGGCTACGGGCGCGCCGTCCTCATAGACGACCGTGACCTGACACTTGCCGTCCGGACGCAGCCAGGGCAGCACGCCCTCCTTGCGCACCTGCGCCAGCCGGCGAGAGAGGCTGTGTGCCAGCGAAATGGGCAGGGGCATCCGCTCCGGCGTTTCGTCGCAGGCAAAGCCGAACATCATGCCCTGATCGCCTGCGCCGGTGCTGCTCTCGCCGGCCTCGCGGGTTTCCAGGGCGTGGTCTACGCCCATGGCGATATCCGGGCTTTGCGCGTGTACGGCGGTGAGCACCGCACAGCTGTCCGCGCTGAAGCCAAGGCTTGCATCCACATAGCCGATGTCGCGCAGAACCTGCCGCGCGATTTCGTCGATCGCCACATAGGCGGTGGTGGTGATTTCACCCATGACCTGCACAAGACCCGTGGTTGCGCAGGTTTCGCACGCCACGCGCGCCATGGGGTCGCGGGCCAGCAGCGCGTCAAGCACCGCGTCGCTGATCTGGTCGCATACCTTATCGGGGTGCCCCTCGGTGACGGATTCGCTGGTAAAAAGGGTTCGCATGCCGGTATTCTCCTTCCTGATACGAGCGGACCGGAGGGAGCGGGGCAAAGGACGCGGCGGGCAGGCCGTAAAAAACGCGCCTGCGGGCATTGCAGGCGCGAAAGAGGCGTTTTTCTACCTTATCTGCCAGCGTATGCACGCTGCGGGATTTGCCACCATGCATCTCTGCCGGTTGGCGGGTGTCATCGGGCCCGTCCCTCGACCGCTCTTTATAAGGTATTTGGTTGTCAATGCTATTGTATGGGTTTTTGCGGTCCGCGTCAATCCCCGCGGCAAAAAAACTTTCGGCGGTTTACCACGGCGTGTCCGCCGACGGAAGAAGCGTCTCGCCAAGGCAACCTGTCCCGTCCGAGGCAGACAGCAGCGCGTCCACGTCGCCGCCCGCCTGCGTAACGCAGTCCGCCACGGCGGTCAGAATGGCGGTGCTGGTCACGGTCGCGCCGGTGACGGCATCCACCGCAAGGGTCTGGCCTTCCACAATCAGCTCCGGGATACTCTCGATGGCAGGCTCGCAGATCCCGGCGGTTTCAGAATGCTCGACGACCGTGACGGAGGCGATCTGCGTCTCGTCAAAGATCACCTCTACGGTCACGCCGCCGCCGCAGCCCTGGGCCGTCGCCGTATAGGTTCCCGGAAGATAAAAGGATTCGGCCAGAGCGGCCGCGGCTGCCGTGAGCGCTAAGACGCCCAGCAGCACGGAAAAGAAACGTCTGAACATCACAAAGGTCCTCCTTGTCCGAAACGGGAATACATGGTAAGCCGGAGCAAACCAGCAAGCACTTTATCACGCCGGTCCTGTTTTGTCAATTCCTGCTGATTGAAGCACGAAAATCCTTCGCCTTTCCATGCGGCTTATTGACACCGCCTGGCGTTTCCTCTATAATTGGGAAAGCCTGTGTGTGCCGCTTTGGCGGCCTTGCGATACAAGCGCCACCACCCGCATTTTGCAAGAAGGAGAGACCACCCATGAAGACCTATCATTCCTCCGAACTGCGCTCGATGTTCCTGAAGTTTTTCAAGGACCATGGACATGCCGTGATTTCCAGCGCGTCGGTAATTCCGGAAAACGACCCCACGGTGCTGTTCACGACCGCGGGCATGCATCCGCTGGTGCCCTATCTGATGGGAGCCAAGCACCCCGCGGGCAACCGCCTGACGGACGTGCAGAAGTGCGTGCGCACCGGCGACATCGACGATGTGGGCGACTTCAGCCACCTCACCTTCTTTGAAATGCTGGGCAACTGGTCGCTGGGCGATTATTTCAAGGAGCAGATGATTCCCTGGAGCTGGGAATTCCTTACCAGCCCGGAATATCTGGGCCTGCCCAAGGACCGTCTGGCCTTCTCCGTGTTTGCGGGCGATGCGGACTGCCCCCGCGACGAGGAAAGCGCGCAGCTGTGGCGCAACTGCGGCGTGGCGGACGACCATATCTTCTTCCTGCCCAAGGAAAACAACTGGTGGGGCCCGGCGGGCATCACCGGCCCCTGCGGCCCGGATACCGAAATGTTCATCATCACCGACAAGGAGCCCTGCGGCCCGAACTGCTCGCCTGCCTGCTCCTGCGGCCGGTATCTGGAGATCTGGAACGACGTGTTCATGCAGTACAACAAAAAGGCTGACGGCACGTTTGAGCCGCTTGAGCAAAAGAACGTGGATACCGGCATGGGCCTGGAGCGCACCATCTGCGTGCTCAATGGCAAAAAGAGCGTGTACGAAACCGATCTGTTTGCCGATATTCTCAAAAAGATCAGCGAACTGAGCGGCAAGGAATATGGCAGCGATGAAATGACCACCCGCGCCTTCCGCATCATTGCGGACCATATGCGCACGGCTACCTTCATCATGGGCGACGACCGCGGCGTGAGCCCCTCCAACGTGGATCAGGGCTATGTGCTGCGCCGTCTCATCCGCCGCGCGGTGCGCTATGGCATGGGCATCGGCATGCCCGAGGGCTTCACCGGCGAGGTGGCGAAGGTCATCATCGAGCAGTACAAGGATGTGTATCCCGAACTCAAGCGCAACGAGGCCTTTGTCCTGGAGCAGCTCTCCCTGGAGGAAAGCCGTTTCGCCCGCACGCTCAAGCAGGGCAACCGCGAATTTGAAAAACTGGTGGAAAAGGTGCAGGATGGACAGATTGATGGCGTGAGCGCCTTCCACCTGTATGATACCTACGGCTTCCCCGTGGAGATGACGGAGGAGCTGGCGCGCGAGCGCGGCCTGACGGTGGACATGGATGGTTTCCATGATTGTTTCCGCAGGCACCAGGCCACCAGCCAGGCGGGCGCGGAGCAGCGCTTCAAGGGCGGTCTGGCCGACAACAGCGAGCAGAGCGCACGCCTGCATACCGCCACCCACCTGCTGCACGCGGCGCTGCGCAAGGTGCTGGGCCCGGAGGTCGCCCAGAAGGGCTCCAACATCACCGCCGAGCGTCTGCGCTTTGACTTTTCCTTCGGCCGCAAGATGACCAAGGAGGAATTGGCCGAGGTGGAACGGCTGGTGAATGAAGCCATCGAGAGCCACACCCCTGTCACCTGTGAGGAAATGACCGTGGCTCAGGCCAAGGAGCAGGGCGCTATCGGCCTGTTTGAGTCCAAGTATGGCGAGAAGGTAAAGGTCTACACCATGGGACCGTACAGCAAGGAAATCTGCGGCGGCCCTCATGCCCAAAACACCGGCGATCTGGTCAGCTTCAAGATCAAGAAGGAGGAAAGCTCCTCCGCGGGTGTGCGGCGCATCAAGGCCGTTATCGGGGCCAAGGCGGAGTGAGGGTTAGAAAGCAGATAAAAGGGGGACCGGCCATGCGGCCGGTCCCTTTATGGTTTATTTTACCTCGTCCCATGTGATGATGTGGGGAACATGGAGCCTGTCCGGGCGTTTATCGTTGAGCAAATCATAGGCTTGACCGGTTTGAGCGTTGATGACGATATCGCTCGAAAAATATCCTCCTCGATCCTTCACCGCCTGATCGGTTTTCAGGTCAAAGGGCAGAGAAAGGTCCTCCCGTGTCCTGCCCTTTGCAGCCCAGACAGGCAGAAGCACAAACTCCTCCCCCTTTTTCTCAGGATCAATAAAACACATGTAACCGAAGGAGACTTCATTCAGCGAATAAACATATCCGTCTGTCACCCATTGTTCCAGGACCTCCATGATGCGATCAAATGACAGCAGCGGAATGTCATCTATATCGACTCCCACCTCTTTGGAAGTGTAGATATTCGTACAAAATTCACCTGGGCGTTTGATTCGCATGGCTACCATTGAGTGTGGAGCGATCGCGCGTCCTTCTACTTCGCTCTTTTCACTTTTCAATTCCTGGCGAAAAGGATAGTTGCCGATGAAATGAGGTATGCCATAATAGGTCGTATAAAAGTATATGCCCTGAAAGCCGTTCCCATCTGAATCGCCATAAGAGCGGTGAAAATAAGGAGTAAGTTCTTTGTCTTTCATAAAGGGCATCCATTTTTGAAATTCCGCCATGGCAATGGCCGGAGCTTCTTCCCAGGGAAGTTCCGGGGTAAACGTCATATGGTCTTCCAGCACAGGAAAAGCCAACTCGTCCATTGGGAAATTTCTGTTGATTCCTTTCGCGTTCCAGTCATCCCTGACCACCTCCAGCGATCCATCCAATCCCTCGGCAGGCGGTTCCCACGTAATGCGTACCACAGGCACCGCATCCACCTCTGGCACCACGATGGGCACATCTACAGCCACCGTATCGCCTTTTTCAAGCTGGTTAGGCGCGCCATGTTCGACAACATATTCTCCTACCCAACGGTCAGGCATTGTTTCACGTAACTGCTGAATAGAAACATATGTCTGCTCGCACAAGGCATGCGTTGCGGCGGAAACAGCAATAAGCAAAGACATCCAGAAAGTGACGGTACGCAATGGCTTTCGCATAGGTTCGAGCCCCCTTTTTAGACGCAACCAATACAGTTGGTCGCAGAAGAAATACCTGTAAGGTGGACGGAAAATCGTTGGCGACGCTAATTTACCTCATCCCATGTGATGATGTGGGGAACATGGAGCCTGTCTGGGCGCCTGTCATTCACAAAGTCGTATACTTCGCCTGTTTGTGCATTAACTACTATGACTCCACGGCTACCATAGCCGCCTTGATCCACAACCACTTGATCAGTTTCTAAATCAAAAGGCAGATTTAGATCGGTGCGGGTTCTGCCTTTTGCCGCCCAAACGGGCAGCAGGAGAAATTCCTCGCCCTTTTTCTCTGGGTCTATGAAGGGCATATATCCAAAGCACACTTCGTTGAGCATATATGCATATCCGTCTACGACCTGCTGCTGGAGTACATTCAATATTTCCTCAAAGGGCAGCAGTGGTATATCCTCCATATCTACCCCGATTTCCTGGGAAGTATAGATATTTGCCCAAAATGAGCCGGGACGTTCGATGCGAATGGCTACCATGCTTGCTGGGACAGCCATTTTTTCTTTGCTATGGGAACCATATTCACTTTCGAGTCCGTGCAGGAAAATGCTGCCTCCCTTTAATTGTGGGATGCCATGATAAGTCGTATAGAAATAAAGGCATTGAAATCCTTTATCCTCTGATTCTCCATAAGACTGTTGAAAATAGCAGGTAAGCTCCTTGTCTCTCATAAATGGCAGCCATTTTTGGATCTCCTCAATGGCAATGGTCGGAGCATCCTCCCATGGCAGGGCAGGATCAAATGTCACTTTCCTTTCGAGCAATGGGAAGCGTAAATTCTCCGTTGAAAAATCGCGGCTCATTCCCTTTATGCCCCACCCATTTAGACTTATCGAAACAGATTCATCCAATCCCTCGGCAGGCGGTTCCCATGTGATGCGTACCACAGGCACCGCGTCTACCTCCGGTACTACGATGGGCACGTCTACAGATACCGTATCGCCTTTTTCCAGTTGCTTGTAAGCCCCGTTTTGCACGACATATTCCCCCACCCACCGTTCGGGGAGGCTTTCCCGAAGTTCTGCGATTGTTACATAGTCGCTTTCACACAGGGCATGCGTTGCAGCGGAAACAGCAACAAGCAAAGACATACAGAAAGTGACGATACGCAATGGCTTTCGCATAGGTTCGAGCCCCCTTTTTAGACGCAACCAATGCAGTTGACCATAGAAGAAATACCTGTAAGAATACCTGCAAGACCAGGCGGAAAATCGGTGGCGACGCTAATTTACCTCGTCCCATGTGATGATGTGGGGAACATGGAGCCTATCTGGGCGTTTATCGTTGTAAAAATCATAAGCTTGACCGGTTTGAGCGTTGATGACGATACCGCTCGAAAGGTATCCTCCTTGATCCTTTACCGCTTGATCGGTTTTCAGGTCAAAGGGCAGAGAAAGGTCCACCCTTGTCCTGCCTTTTGCGGCCCAGACAGGCAGAAGCACAAACTCCTCCCCCTTTTTCTCAGGATCAATAAAACACATGTAACCGAAGGAGACTTCATTCAGCGAATAAACATATCCGTCTGTCACCCATTGTTCCAGGACCTCCATGATGCGATCAAATGACAGCAGCGGAATGTCATCTATATCGACTCCCACCTCTTTGGAAGTGTAGATATTCGTACAAAATTCACCTGGGCGTTTGATTCGCATGGCTACCATTGAGTGTGGAGCGATCGCGCGTCCTTCTACTTCGCTCTTTTCACTTTTCAATTCCTGGCGAAAAGGATAGTTGCCGATGAAATGAGGTATGCCATAATAGGTCGTATAAAAGTATATGCCCTGAAAGCCGTTCCCATCTGAATCGCCATAAGAGCGGTGAAAATAAGGAGTAAGTTCTTTGTCTTTCATAAAGGGCATCCATTTTTGAAATTCCGCCATGGCAATGGCCGGAGCTTCTTCCCAGGGAAGTTCCGGGGTAAACGTCATATGGTCTTCCAGCACAGGAAAAGCCAACTCGTCCATTGGGAAATTTCTGTTGATTCCTTTCGCGTTCCAGTCATCCCTGACCACCTCCAGCGATCCATCCAATCCCTCGGCAGGCGGTTCCCACGTAATGCGTACCACAGGCACCGCATCCACCTCTGGCACCACGATGGGCACATCTACAGCCACCGTATCGCCTTTTTCAAGCTGGTTAGGCGCGCCATGTTCGACAACATATTCTCCTACCCAACGGTCAGGCATTGTTTCACGTAACTGCTGAATAGAAACATATGTCTGCTCGCACAAGGCATGCGATGCAGCGGAAACAGCAACAAGCAAAGACATACAGAAAGTGACGATACGCAATGGCTTTCGCATAGGTATGGACCTCCTTTTTTAGACGCAACCAATACAGTTGACCATAGAAGAAATACCTGTAAGGTGGACGGAAAATCGGTGGTGATGCTAGTTTACCTCGTCCCATGTAAGGATATCCGGCACATAGCGCCGATTCTCGCGTCTGTCGCCTGTCAGATCATAGACTTCTCCTGTCTGAGCATTGATGACGATCGAATTGCATCCGTATGCGCTGCGATCCTTTACCACCTGATCGTTCTTTAAGTCGAAGGGAATGGTAAGATCTCCGCGCGTTCTCCCCTTGGCCGCCCAAACCGGCAACAGCACGAATTCCTCTCCCTTTTTCTCCGGGTCGATAAAGGTCATGTAGCCGAAGCGTACCTCGTTGAGAGAGTACGCATGGCCGGCCTCAACCTGCTGTTCAAACGCCTTCAAGATTTCCTCAAAAGGAAGCAGTGGGATATCCTCGATCTCCACCCCGATTTCTTTGGACGTGTCTATATTCACCCAAAACTGACCCGGACGTTTGATGCGCATGGCCACGTTGCCTGGAGGGTCTATCAGGTCATTAGGTCCAATCTCGCTTTCGATGACATGCAGAAAAGAACGATTACTCAACAAATGTGGTATGCCATGGTACGTTGTATAGAAATAAAGACATTGAAAACCGTTATCTTCTGACTCTCCATAAGAATAATGAAAGTAACAGGTCAACTCCTTATCTCGCATCATGGGAAAGTATTTCCTGAATTCCTCAATGGCAATGGCTGGGGCGTCCTCCCATGGAAGTTCGGGATCAAACGTAGTCTTCTCTTCCATCACCGGGAATCCCATTTCGTCCATTGGAAAGTTCCGGCCTATCGTCTTTGAGTACCACTCATTTTTGCTTATGTAAAATGATTCATCCAGCCCCTCTATTGGCGGTTCCCACGTGATGCGTACCACAGGCACCGCATCCACCTCCGGCACCACAATGGGCACATCTACAGCCACCGTATCGCCTTTTTCCAGTTGCTTGTAAGCCCCGTTTTCGACAACGTATTGCCCCGTCCAGCGCTGCGGCAGCGTTTCCCGCAGCTCTTTGATCGAGACGTAGCCGGCCGCGGCCTGCGAATCCGAACACAAGGCCGTCAGTGTCATCATCAGCAGGACCGCGACCAGGATGCACAGGTGCTTTTTCATATGGCAAAACCTCCTCGGCAATCGGTCCGGACAGCATCATTGCTCTCTCTGTCTATTATGACAAAGCCCGGAGGCAATCGGTTCACGGAGCAAAAGATTTTTTTCATTCTTTTTCCATACAGAAACGCCCGGCAGTCCGATCCGGCTGCCGGGCGTTTTGGTTTCCCAAAGGGAAGATTTACTTCTTGGTCAGATACTTGCGCATGTCGATGGCGCAGGCAATCAGGATGACCAGGCCCTTGATGATGTAGGTGGTGTTGCCGCTGATGCCGAGGAAGGTCATGCCGCTCATGATGAGCTGCATCAGCACCACGCCCAGCACCACGCCGCTGATTTTACCGATGCCGCCTACGAACGATACGCCGCCGATAACGCAGGCCGCGATGGCGTCCAGCTCGTAGTTCAGGCCGATGGTGCCGGTGGAGGCGCCCATGCGGGCCGCTTCGATGAAGCCGGTGTAGCCGTAGGTGACGCCCGCCAGCGCGAACACGCCGATGATGACCATCGTCACGTTGACGCCGGACACGCGGGCCGCTTCCTCATTGGAGCCGACGGCGAACATGTTCTTGCCGAAGGTGGTCTTGTTCCAGATGAACCACATGATGGCCGTTACGATGATCGCAAAGGCCACATAGCTCATCACCGGGGTGTTGCCCAGGCGGAACATGGGCTTGATAACCAGGTCAGAGGTATAGCTCGCATCCAGATTGGAGATCTGCGCCGCGTTGCTCAGCGTCAGGTAGAGGCCATAGGTGATCAGCTGCGTGGACAGCGTAACAATGAAGGGATGCAGCTTGAACTTGGCCACGCAGAAGCCGTTGACCAGGCCCACGATGCCGCCGACCGCCATAACCACCACCAGCACGATCACGACCGGCCAGGGGCCCATACCCGCCAGGAAGCGGTTGGCCAGATCCGACTTTTGCAGCAGGATGGCCGAAACGAATGCGCCCAGGCCCACCACACGGCCAGCCGAAAGGTCGGTGCCGGTGAGGATGATGGCGCCCGCAATGCCCAGTGCAATGGGCAGACGCGTCGCCGTGAGCTGGATGATGTTGACGATAGACGCCGTGGCCAGGAAGGCGGGACGCTGAATCTGGATGTAAATCACCATCAGCAGGATGATGATGATCATCGCATGGTCCAGCAGCCAGTTGCCAATGAGGCGCCAGCGGTCGCGCGCATCCATTTCGCGCAGTTGGTTTACCTTTTTGTTTACGTCGGGCTTGATTTCAGACATGCTATTCGGCCTCCCTTAGACGTATTTCGCAGCCAGCGTCATAATCTCTTCCTGAGTGGTGGCGTCGGCCTGTACCTCGCCGGCAAGCCGCCCGCCGGACATCACCAGTATGCGGTCGCACACGCCCAGCAATTCCGGCATTTCGGAGGAAACCATGATGACGGATTTGCCCGCGCGGGCCATATCCATGATGAGCTGGTAAATCTCATACTTGGCGCCCACGTCGATGCCGCGCGTGGGCTCATCCAGCAGGAAGATTTCGGGCTCGGTAAGCATCCAGCGGCCAAAGATTACCTTCTGCTGATTGCCGCCGCTCAGCGAGCGAATCTGCGTCTGCTGGGTCGGCGTTTTGATGTGCATGGCATTGATGGACCAGTTGGTGCGCTCCTGCATGGTTTTGTTGCTGAGGTACAGGTGATTTTTCAGGTATTTTTTCAGGCTGGAGATCACCGTGTTGTCGCGCACGGACATGATTGCGAAAATACCGGTGGCGCGCCGTTCCTCGGTCACCATGGCGAAGCCGTTTCGGATGGATTCCTTGGGGCTGTGGTTGTGAATGGGCTTTCCGTTCATCCACAGCTTGCCGCTTTTGCGCGTGGCGCTGCCAAAGATGTTTTCCAAAAGCTCGGTGCGCCCGGAGCCATCCAGTCCGGCTACGCCCAAAATCTCGCCTTTCCTGAGCTCGAAAGACACGTCCTTGAGACCGGAGTACATGGCCGTGAGGCCCTCCACCTTGAGCACCACGTCGCTGCCTACCTGATAATCCTTTGCGGGGAAGCGGTTGGTCAGCTCGCGGCCCACCATGAGGCGGATAATCTCGTTCATAGTGAGATCCTTTGCGGGACGGGTGGCGATCCACTGGCCGTCGCGCATGATGGTGACCTCGTCGGAGATGCGCAGAATCTCCTCCATCTTGTGGGAAATGTAGATGATACCGCAGCCGCGGTCGCGCAGCATGTTGATGATTCGGAAAAGATGCTCCACCTCCTGCTCGGTCAAAGAAGAAGTGGGTTCGTCAAACACGATGACCTTGGCATTGAAGGAAACCGCCTTGGCGATTTCCACCATCTGCCGCTGGGATACGGGCATCGTACTCATGATGGTCTTGGGGTTGACGTTGATGCCCAGCTCCTCAAAGACCTTCATGGTGTCATCGTACATCTGCTTTTCCGAAATGACCGGGGTTCCCTTGATTTTGGGATAGCGGCCCAGCCAGATGTTGTCCATTACGTTGCGGCGCAGGGCCTGGTTCAGCTCCTGGTGCACCATCGCGACGCCGTTGTCCAGCGCCTCGCGCGAGGAGCGGAAGTTGACCTCCTTGCCGTCCAGAAAGATTTTGCCGTCGTCTTTATTATAGATTCCGAAGAGGCACTTCATCAGGGTGGATTTTCCGGCGCCGTTTTCGCCCATCAGCGCATGCACCGTGCCCGCCTTGACCGTGAGGGACACATCGTCCAGCGCCTTAACGCCAGGAAAGCTCTTGCTGATATGCTCCATCTGCAAAAGCTCGCGCTTGGGGGCGCCGTCAGTGGTGCGAGTGGCCTGTTGTTCCATCTCCGCCCTCTCCTTCCTTGCTGAGTTTCCCCGCGCGCACCGCTGACGGCACGCACACGCGCCGCCCCGGAGCGCGCGGGGATTGGTGATACCGAAGCGGAGGGGCTTTCGCCCCTCCGTCAATGGTTCGGCCTATGGTGTTCTCAGTTGCCGGTGTACACAGCATAGGGGATAACGACCTTCCAGTCGTTCTCAACGGTGAAGTTCTCGTTGAGGCCCTCGTACATGTCCTTTCCGGCGATCATGTTGGCGGCGATGGTGGCGATGGCCTCAGCCATGCCCTCGGCATCCTGCTTGATGGTGCCGGCCATGGTGCCCGCATCGATGGCGGCCACGGCGTCAGCGGTGGCATCCACGCCGAAAACGGGGATGGTGGTGGTGCCTTCGCCGTTGTTGTAGCCGGCCTGCTGCAGCGCCTGCATGGCGCCCAGGGCCATCTCGTCGTTGTTGGCGATAACCAGCTCAACCATGTTGCCCGCGTCCATGTTGTACTGGGCCAGGATGGTGGTCATGTAGTCCTGCGCAACCTGACGGCTCCAGGTGCCGGCCTGGTCCACGAGGTACTTCTGGGCATTGCTCTCGTCGTAGAACTTGAGGGCGGGCTTGCCGGCGGCAACCAGCTTGGCATCGGCGTTCTCCTGGCCATACTTGGTGCGCGCGATGGCTTCCTGGTTGTCCTCCTGACCCTTGAACATCACGTAGCTGATCACGCCGTCGCCGTTGAGGTCGTAGGCGTCGTAGTTGGCCAGCAGGTAGTCGCCGATCATGTCGCCCTGCATGATGCCAGCCTGCTCGTAGTTGGTGCCCACGAAGCAGCACTTGTCATAGCTCTTGACCACGTCCTCGGAAACGGAACGGTTGAAGAACAGCAGCGGGATGCCCGCAGCCTTGGCCTGGTCTACCACGTTCTGGGCGATGCCGTCCGCGCCGGTCTCAACGATGTTCACGGCCAGCAGGTCGGTGCCGGTGGCGATAGCGGTGGTGATCTGGTCGGTCTGAGTGGTCTGGGTGGCGTTGCCGTCCTGGTCCACATAGGTGATGCCGGCCTCGTCCAGCTTGGCGTTCAGCGCGGTGCGCACGCTGGCGAGGTAGGTGTCGCTCATCGTGTACCAGAAGACCTGCGCATTACCTTCGGCCAGCGCGACGCTGCCCATGCCCAGGACCATGGTCAGAGCCAGAACCAGAGCAAGAACCTTTTTCATGGGAATCAGACTCCTTTGCTGTATTGAATTTATTTTCTCGCGGCACGCCGCGATCAAATCGCTTATGTCCTACATTTATTATATCGGATGAGGCTCATAAAAGCAAGATGATATGGAAAATCTTCAAAAAAAGAACGGAATATACCGCCTTCCCGCATCTGTCCGGATCAAGCCGGGGAAGGCATACGGGAGAAGCATTTGGAGCATTTCCTGTATAAACAGGAAAAGGACGCCTGAAACAGCTCTGCAAAAAAAAACCGGCGGCCAGAGAACATGACATTCTCGGACCATCCGGAAAAACTGTACCACGTGGACTACAGGCGCATGGCCGGGGGCGTCACGCGCCGCAGCAGCGGAATGAGCACCGCGCCCAGCACTACGCCGCTGAAGCCCTGCACCAGATTGGGAACCACGGCGCCCGCGGCGGCGGCCAGCCCGTAGCCCAGCAGCAGCCATTCGGTCACGAAGTACCCGGCTACCATGACCAGTTCAGCCAGCACCAGCAGCGCCACGGTCAGCCAATAGGGATGCCTTGCGCGCAGGGCGCATACGGCCACGGCGGCGACCAGCCCCTTGATTACAAAGGTGGGCAGGATATAGAGCGTATAGCCGCCCAGCAGATCCGCCAGGGCGCTGCCGATGGCTGCGGCGGGCACGCTGGCCCATCCCAGCAGCGACGCGCCCAGCAGGATAAAACCGTCACCCAGGTGGATGTACCCCTGAGTGATGGAAACGGGCAGCTTAAAAAAATAGGTAGCCACAAAGACCAATGCGGCCATCATGCCGCTCAAGGCCAGCGTCAGCGTTTGATTGCCGGATTTTTTGCGCATGCAATCAGCCCCTTTCTCTGCAAGAAACCATCAAACCGCCTGAAAATCAGATTTCACCCGGAACGGCAGGTCAATCGACGCCAGAGATACGCCGTTTCCCACTCGCGCCCATGGGGCCTGCGGAGAGGAAACGGCGTAAGGAAACTTGCCGGGCGGGATTTGCGAATCCGTCATGCCCGGCGCCGGAATCGGATGTCGTCCGGAGGGCAGGACCCGATCCGGGGCGGCTGCCGGCCTGCGCCGGCCAAAGATCAGCCCTGGGTCCGAAGCTCGCTCAGATGGCGGTCCTCCTCGGAGGCGATGCGCTCCAGCGCTTCCCGTGCGCCGGGCGAGGTGGCAAGGGAGGCAAACTCGCGGTATTTGCTGGCGGATGTTTCCTCCGCCAGCATCGCAAAGCGGAGCATGCTCTCCACATCGCGCAGCAGGCCGGCCCGCGCCGCGCCCATCAGCCCGCCTTCAAAGAGAATGTTGTCCGCCGCGGCGGACAGCGCGACGCGCCGCTCCTGTGCAAGGTCGTCCCTGCCGCCCAGCGCGCGGAACTGTGCCAGATGCTCCTGCTCATCGGCGAGCATCAGCGTCAGATGGTCATAGAGCGGTTCATCCTGACGGCCCAGCTGCTCCATCAGGGAGAGGGCGCGGGTATACAGCTGTATGGCGGAGGATTCCATTTCACATGCCATGAAAAGGGCCTCCTGCGCGGTGGCCACCTGCATTCTTTCGTTCACTCCTTCCGGGCGGCGTGGCGGGACGGAATTCAGGCCTTCTGAAGATACTCGTTGAGCTTTTGCACCAGCGCGTCGGGGTCGGACCCGTGGGCGGCGCACGCGTCGGCGATGGATTCGGCGGTGGCGTGCGGGCAGCCCAGGCAGTGCATGCCAAACTCCATGAAGATATGCGCCGTGCTGCGGTCGATGCTGAGCACTTCGCCGATGGACATCTGCTTGGTAACGGTCATATGGAAATTCCTCCTTGTTTACATTGCTTTCGGGGTCTTTGTCGGAGACGTGGATATCTTACCATCGGCAGCGGGGCTTGTCAATGCGGGCGGCTGGAGGACGGCGCTGGAAATCTGTGCTGGGAAAAGCCGCCCGACTGTGGTATACTTCGCATTGAGCTCTGTTTTTGACGGAAAGAAGGTAGTTGCATGCCAAACGAACCCTATGTATATGAAACGGTTTTGGACATGTGCTCGGTGGATTTTACCGGGCACTGGCAGCCGGGAGCGATCTTCCGCGCCATGCAGGAGGCGGGGGACGGCCATTGCCATGTGCTGGATTTGACCTTTGAGCGTCTGCGCGGGCTGGGGGTGGCGTGGGTACTCAGCCGTGCCCGCCTGCATATGGAGGAGTATCCCGTGCTGGGCCAGCACGTTGCGGTGCGCACCTGGCCCGGAAAGACCAGGCACATGTTTTTTCCGCGCTATTATACCTTTGAGACCGAAGGAAGGACGCTCGGATGCGCCTCCACGCTGTTTGTGCTCATGGACCTGGACGAGCGGAAAATCGCTCCGGTCTCGCGGCTGGGCGAGGCCATGCCCGAATATGACATCCCGGCGCCCCTGCCCTTCCCCGGCAATCTGCGCGCGCTGGACGGCCCGGTCTCGCGCCATGAATACCTGCCCGTCTACACCGATCTGGATATGAACCAGCACGTGAACAACACCCGCTATGTGGACTGGTTCATGAATCAGTTTCCCGTGGAAAAGCACCGCCGGCAAATGCTGGGCGATCTGCTGGTGCACTACAACGCGGAGGTCACCCCGGAGGAAAAGCTCGTTATGGAGGTTTGCCAGGCGGGGGAGGCGAGCACGCTGCGCGGGCTGCATGGGGACACCGTATGCTTTGCCGTGGAGGGCCTGTGGCGCGACCGTGCCTGACTTCCTATTGCGAAGCGTTGGAAACCGTCGTATAATGAGATCATCACCAGGCGCGGAAAGGAGATGCGCGCATGAAACAATCCCATCGCCCGACGGCGGAAGCCTTCGAGCGCCTTTGCGCACCCTATTCCGGCATGGTGTACCGGCACTGCCTGCATATGCTGGGGAATCCGCACGAGGCCGAGGATGCGGCGCAGGAAAGCATGCTGCGCGCCTTCCGCGCCTTTGACGCCTTCCGGGGCGACGCGGTGGCCTCCTGGCTGTTCCGCATCGCGCACAACACCTGTCTGGACATCTTGAAAAGCGCGCGCGTGCGCCGCGAAAGCCTGACGCTGGACGACCCGGAGCGCGCGGACCCCGCCGATCCGTCTCCCACGCCGGATGAAGCATATCTTCGTGACGCGGATGCCGAACGGATGCGCGGGGCCGTAGCTTCGCTGCCTGAGGAGCAGCAGCTGCTCATCGGCCTGTTCTACGGACAGCAGATGGGATATGCCGAAATCGCGCGGGTTACGGGCCTGCGCGAGGGCACGGTCAAAAGCCGGCTGAGCCGCGCCAGGGCGGCGCTTGAAAAGAAGCTGGCAGCGTCCGAATAATCAGGGAACCTTTTCACATCACGCTCGTTTATTCCCAAGGAAAGGAGGCATGCGCATGCTTCGGGAGAAGGAACCCAACGGCGCCTTGGAGCAGGCGCTCAGCCGCCTGTACCAGTCGGAGAACGTGCCCGCCGGATTTGAAACCGGCTGGCGCGCCGCCGTAAAACGGGAGGAGAGCAGGATGAAACTCGTGGAAAACAGCACAAGACGGCCCTTCTGGCGCACCATCGTGCCGGCGTTTGCAGCGCTGGTGCTGGTGGTGGGCAGCCTCTGGGCGGGAACGTTGGACCTGGATTTAAGCGCCGCGCCCTCGGAAAAGAACGCGATGACCGAAACGGAATCTGCCGGCAGCGCCTCCACCACCTCGGCCGGCGCGCCCAACGCGATGATGGCGCGGTCTGCCGATACGGCCACGTATGACCTGTATGCAGTCCAGGAGAGCAGCGCTTTCACAAACGGAGCCGGAGCGGTGGACGGCGGCACGGAGGCGGCCGCCGGGCAGAAGCTGGTGCGCACGGCCAGCCTGACGCTGCGTACGACCGCCTTTGAGACCGGCCTGGAAAATGTTCAGGCGCTGCTGGACAGCCTGGGCGGCTATGTGGAAAACCTCTATGAATACGGCGACGTGGAGAGCGGCGATACGCGTACAGCGAGTCTGAGCATGCGCGTGCCGTCCGAAAACCTGGACGCGTTCCTCGACGGCATGGAGGGCGTGGGCCGGGTGACCGACCGCTCCGAAAGCGTTACGGACATGACCGTGCAATACACGGATAATCAGACGCGCCTGGAGACGCTGTATGCCAAGCGGGAGCGCCTGAACCAGCTGATGGCGCAGGCGCAGGAGGTCTCGGATCTGATCGAGCTGGAAACCGCCGTTGCCGATACACAGTACGAGATCGAGCGCTACGAAACGTCACAGCGCGACATCGACCGCCGCGTGGACATGAGCGCCGTCAATGTGACCTTGCTGGAGGAAAGCCCCGCCCAGAGCGCAACGGCGGAGGATATCGGCCTGGGCGAGCGCCTCGGCGCCGCGCTGAAGGCCTCGTTGAGATGGCTGGGCGGCTTCCTGCGCAATATGCTGGTGTTTGTCACGATGATCCTGCCGGTGGCCGTGCCCGTGGCTGCAATCGCGGCCGTGGTATGGCTGGTTGTGCGCAGACGGTCCCCGCGCGCCCCGAAGGATGGTTCCAAGGAGGGATGACCCATGAAACGGCTGCCCATGTTGCTGCTGGCCGCACTGATGCTGACCCTGTCTTTCGCCCAGGCGGAAACGCCGGCTTCCACTCCGGCGCAAACCCCTGTATCCACTCCGGCGGCAGATCTCACGGCCGCCCAGGAAACCACCATCCGTGCCACGGGCACGGAGAGCGTGTCGCTGCCGGCGGATATTGTGGTGCTCACGCTGTGCGTGCAGGGCTCCGGGGATACGGTGACCGCCGCGCAGGACAAGGCGGAGCAGGTGATGCACAGCCTCAAGGATGCGCTTGCGCAGATGGGCATCTCCGAACATGACGCACAGACCGCCTACTATGGCGTGGAAACGGTTTACAACTACCAGTATTCCAAGCTGGGACAACAGGAAACGGCCTCCGGCTACACCGTGTCCATCGACCTGGCGGTGCGGCTGGACGATCCCACGCGCGTAGGCGAGGTGATCGACGCCGCCATCCGCACCGGCGCGCAGAACAGCTACGAACTGGCCTATGAGAGCTCCGAAGCAAGAGACGCCTACTTTGAGGCGTTAGGCGCCGCAACCGCTGACGCCATGGCCCAGGCAATCTTGCTGGCGGAAGCGTCCGGCCTCGAACTGGGCCGGCTGGTGAGCGTGACCGAGGTGCAGGGCGACGAATCGACCGTCATGGCCACGAGTGTCAGCGCGGAAACCCCCGTGCACCCGCATCTGTCCGTGACCGCGACGGTGGAGGTCTGCTATACGGCGAGCCATCCATGAAGGCGCTTCATACCGTTGAAAAAACCCTGGTTTTGGAAAGAACCCCGTTTCTTGCATCCCGGTTGCTCAATCATTCGCGCTTCCCTGACGGTCGCAAATATCGGCGTTCCGTGCGCTGCCGCGCACAGCCCTTGTATTTGCTCACAGTAAGCGATTTGTCAAGGGGTTTTTCACCCAAAAAGAACACATTTTGAAAGAGAGGGGCTTAAGCCCCCTCAGACCGTTGACTTGGGTTTGTCAACGGTCTGCACCACCCGTAGGGTGGTGAGTAAGTGCGTATACTTAGTATAATAACATTAAGGACAAGACAGCTTGAAACATCCTGCTTTGTGTGCTATAGTTTTAGCGGTTTCGACAAGGCGATAAACCGGGAATTGGCAGAGGAGGTATAGAAAATGTATAAAACAGTTGTAATTGAATACTCGCCAAAAGCAGACAATATGGCAGAGAAAATAGAAGAAAAAGCAAATGAAATGTTACAACAAGAATATGAGTTAGTAACTATGTCAGTTACTACTACTGCAAAAGCAATTTTGGTTTTCAAAAAGTAGACTAACAAGTTTAGCAGTTATATACCAATAGCACTTAAAAAATGGGACATGACCGCTCATTGTCTGTCATGTCCCTGTTTAATTTCCGACTGTCCTCCTTTCGGCCAGTCGCTTCACTTCACCACAAATGAGCCGCCAGTCGTTGTTGTATATTAGATGGTACAAACCACCCTTTATACAGTAACTCCCACCTGCGGGTCGCTTTGCGCCTTTGGATGCTCGCAACGCTCACGAAAAATGCTGCGGCATAAGGCTTTGGGGCTCTGCCCCAAACCCCGGCAGAGGGGATGATCCCCCTGCACTCCGCACTTTGTCAGCAGCCTGAAGCACCCGGCAGCAAAAGAGCTGCCGGGCGCTTTTGGGTGGTCAAACGCAGGTGCGTGTGGTATACTAGGCGGGAAAGCAGGAAAGGCGGTGACGGCATGCGCTTTACCAAGATGGAGGGCGCCGGAAACGACTATATCTACATTAATGGCTTTGAGGAGCAGGTGGATGATCCGGCGGCTTTGAGCGTGAAGATGAGCCGGCAGCACTTCGGCTGCGGTTCGGATGGGCTGATTTTGATTCTGCCCAGCGATGTGGCGGATTTCCGCATGCGCATGTTCAACAGCGACGGCAGCGAAAGCGGCATGTGCGGAAACGGCATCCGCTGCGTGGCCAAGTATTGCCATGACCGGGGACTGACCGATCGAACCGAGTTTACGGTGGAATCCGGCGGGGAAATCAAGCTGCTCAGGCTCACGCTGGCCCCGGACGGGACCACGCAAAGCGTGCGCGTGGACATGGGAGCGCCTCAGCTGGACGGAGCGAAGATTCCTTCCGCCGCCGTGGGATGCCCGGTCATCGGACATACGGTGCGGGCCGGGGAACATACCTACGCGCTCACGCTGGTCAATATGGGCAACCCGCATGCCGTGTGCTTTGTGAGCGATCCGGATACCGCCCCGGTCACCACGGACGGTCCGGTGCTGGAACATCATGCGGACTTTCCGGAGCGCATCAATGTGGAATTCGTAAAGGTTGAGGACAGCGGGCACCTGCGCATGCGCGTGTGGGAGCGCGGCACGGGCGAGACGCTGGCCTGCGGCACAGGCGCATGCGCGGCGGCGGTAGCGGCCTGCCTGAACGGCCTGTGCGGCCGCAGCGTGGCGGTGACGCTGCCCGGCGGCACGCTTCAGATCGAATGGAGCGAGGAGGACGGGCACGTATATCTGACCGGCCCCGCCACCTTTGTGTATGACGGCGTGTGGCTTCAGGACGATTTGCAAAAATAAGGGAGGACGGAAAAGCATGCTCAAGGTCAATCCCAACTATGAAAAGCTGCCCGGCAGCTATCTCTTTGCGGAGATTGCGCGCCGGGTGAAGGAATATACCCAGGCCCATCCCGACGCCGACGTGATCCGTCTGGGCATCGGCGATGTGACGCGGCCGCTGGCCCCCGCCGTGGTGGAAGCATTTGAAAAGGCGGTGCGGGAGATGGGCTGCGCCGAGACCTTCCACGGCTATGGCCCCGATTACGGCTACGATTTTCTGGTGAATGCCATCATTGAAAACGATTACCGTGCGCTGGGCGTGGACGTGGCTTTCGACGAAGTGTTCGTCTCCGACGGGGCCAAATGCGACGTGAGCAACGTGCAGGAGCTGTTCAGCGACGACGCGGTGATTGCCGTGACCGACCCGGTCTATCCCGTCTACGTGGATTCCAACGCCATGGCGGGGCGCGCCGGGACCTATGTGGGCGACCGCTGGGACCGGCTGGTGTACCTTCCCTGCAATGCGGAAAACAGCTTTGTGCCGCCTCTGCCGGACCGGCCCGTGGACGTGATCTACCTGTGCTACCCCAATAATCCCACCGGCACGACGCTTACCCGCGAGCAGCTCAAGGTCTTTGTGGACTACGCGAAACAGAACGGCTGCATCATCGTCTATGACGCGGCATACAAGGCGTTTGTCACCACCGATGCGCCCCGCAGCATCTACGAGATCGAGGGCGCGAAGGATGTGGCCATCGAGTGTTGCAGCTATTCCAAAACCGCCGGGTTCACCGGCACGCGCTGCGGCTGGATGGTCATCCCCCATGGCGTGCATGGCCTGGGGGCCAGCGGCCAGCCCGTGGAGCTCAACCACATGTGGAAGCGCCGCATGGGCAGCAAGTTCAACGGCGTGAGCTACCCCGTCCAGCGCGCCGCCGCCGCCGTTTACAGCCCGGACGGCGCGGCTCAGTGCATGGAAACCATCCGCTACTACCTGCGCAACGCCTCCATTATCCGCGAGGGACTTATCAAGGCGGGCTATGAGGTCTACGGCGGCGTGGATGCGCCCTATGTGTGGATGCGCACGCCCGCGGGCATGGACAGCTGGACCTTCTTTGACAGGCTGCTGCAGGGGGTCAATGTGGTGGGCACGCCCGGCGCGGGCTTCGGCCCCTGCGGAGAGGGCTACTTCCGCCTGACGGCATTTAACACGCTGGAAAGGACGCAGGAAGCGCTGGAGCGCATCCAGCGGGGACTTTGATCGCATACGGGCGCGGCCATCTGGCCGCGCCCGTTTTCGCATGTCACCGGTCAGCCGGCGGAAGAGAACGAAGCGGGCTTCCGCCTTTTCTGTCAGGGTGGTTTCTTTTGCCGCCTGCGCCCAGCCGCAAGACGTTGTGGTGCGCCGCAGCGGCCGCTGCTCTCAGGGATCGCAATCCCTGCTTCGGCACAGGAGGCTGTTAACAGGGCCTTTCAGCTTTTGGAGACGATTTCAAAGGCCCTTCCGTGGCTGCCGACACCACGGGAGGGCCTTCGCTTATTTTTTTATGAAAACGGGGGAATGAGCGACAGGCGAAGCTCAGTCCGTCGCGGCATGGGTGCCGGCCAGACGGCCAAACACGCAGAAGTCCACGATCGCGTTGCCGCCCAGGCGGTTGCCGCCATGGATACCGCCCACGATTTCGCCGGCGCAGTAGAGGCCTTCAATGATGGAGCCGTCGGCGCGCAGCGCGTGGGTCTCGGTGTCGATGCGCACGCCGCCCATGGTGTGGTGCGCGGCGGGCTTGCGCTGGTAAGCCACATAGTAGGGCCCTTCGATGGTCTCGGCCCAGCTCGTGCGCCCGAACTCGTCCACGTCGCCCGCCTTGGTGTGAGCGTTGAAAGCCTCAACCGTCTTTGCCAGCGTATCGGCGGGCACGCCCATCTGCTCGGCCAGACCCTCCAGAGAGGTGTCAATCATGTAGCCGTAGAGATTGTTGTCCAGATAGTACTGGAGCGTCTGCTTGCCCAGGCTGTACACCTCGTTGGGGTCTTCGCAGCTGAAAATGTAGTATACCAGACCCTCGGGCTGGGCGATCATGGCCTTGGCCATCTCGTCGCGGCGGCCGTCCTCGCGCACGAAGCGTTCGCCGTTCTTGTTGATGAAGCAGTTCGCGGAGGTGATATCAAAGGTGGCGCCGGTCTGCGGATTGCAGAAGGGCAGCAGCTGAATCTGGTCCATGTCCACCAGCTCCGCGCCAACGGCCTCCGCCATGAAGATACCGTCGCCGGTTACGCCGGGCATGTTGGAGGTGGTCAGCGAGGGTCCGAGGTCGGGCCACTTCTCGCCTTCGCAGTACTTCTGGCGCAGTTCGACATTGCCGGCAAAGCCGCCGGTCGCCAGAATGACGCCCTTGTTGGCCATCAGGGTTACGGCGTTGCCGTCCCGACCGGTGGCGTTCACACCAACCACCTTGTCGCCGTCGGTAATGAGGCTCTTGCCGGTGGTGTCCATGAGAATCTGCACGTTTTCACGATCGGCCAGCGTATTGGTAAAGGCCTTGATGTAGCCGGTGCCGTTGGGGGTGGTGGCACCATGGGTGCGCGGATAGAGCGAGCCGCCGCCCAGCGTGACGAAATCGTTGAATTCCATGCCCATGCTTTCCAGCCATTCCAGCGCGGGGTAGGCGCCGGAAGCAAGCACCTTGACCAGGTCCAGATCAGCGATCTTATCGCCGCCGTTCCAGGTTTGCAGGGCAAACCAGTTGGCGCTGTCAAAGAGGGTCTTGTCGGTTTTCTGATAGGCCTCAAACTCCAGGCGGACGGCGTCCTGCAGCTCGGCATGCTCTTCGCTGACGGGCTCTTCGGCCAGGGCGGCCTCCACCAGCGAATCCTGGTCGCCGGAAATTTCGGCATAGTCCTGCAGCTCGGGATCGGGCGCATTGTAGATGCCGCCGGCAACGATGGAGTTGCCGCCCAGGAACCCGGTCTTTTCAATCACGATGACGGACGCGCCTTCGTCAGATGCGCTGACAGCCGCGGCCAGTCCCGCGCCGCCGCCGCCAACGATGATGACGTCGGCAGAGAGGGTCACGTCCTCGGCGGGGGCCTTTTCAAGCTCCTTGCTGAAAACGCCTTCGGTATCGCCAGCCTGCTTGAGGCAGTCCTGCACAGCGGCTATCAGCACACGGCTGGACACGGTTGCACCGGTGATGGTATCCACGGCCGTTGTCTGGTTGTCCACAATCGCGGCCGGAATTCTTTCGAATACCGGGTCGGTTACGCCGGGGGTTTCCACCTGGTCAACCACCTCTACGGAGGTGATGGCGCTGTCGGTCACGGTCACTTCCACGGTCATGGGGCCATGCATGGCAGTCATGGTCGAAGTGTAGGTACCGGGCGTCAATACACCCTCCGCTTGCACGCTCATGCAACCCAGGACCAACGCGAGCGTCAGCAGGCAAACGAGCACTTTTCTCATGAGACTTCCTCCTGGACCTTTTTTGTTTTTCGAAGCGAGGCCGGTCGGCAGACGGCCTTCATCCTTGATAAAATTATAACAAAATAAAAGAATTTATACAAGGGGTTTGGTGTATAAAATGCGGTACATAAGGCACAAAGATGGTCAGAAAGGGTCGAAAGTCAAGCTGTCCATGGCTTTGCGCAGCGCATAAAAATACTTCCGATATGCAAATGACCCTATCCGTTGTGAAATCTTCCGCTTTTATTCCAGGAATCGCGGCCATCCTCTGCCGATGCGGGGAGGATACTTCCGGCTTTTTCAACAGGGGGTTGACGAAGGCGGAGGAATGTGCTATAGTGTGCTTGTTCAATAAGTACATTATAGCACAAAGGAGGCGCGGCGTGGACATCATCATCAGCAGCAACACCAACATGCCCATCTACGAGCAGATTACCTCGCAGATCAAGGCGATGATCATGTCGGGGACGCTCAACACCGGAGACCCCATCCCCTCCATGCGGGCGCTGGCAAAATCGCTGCACGTGAGCGTCATCACGGTGCAAAAGGCGTATGAGGATCTGCAGCGCGATGGGTTCATCGAAACCACGGTGGGGCGGGGCAGCTTCGTATCGGCCCGCAACAGGGATTTTTATCAGGAGGAGCAGCAGCGCCGGGCCGAGGCGCACCTGGAGGAGGCGGCCGGCATCGGCCGGCAGAGCGGCATACCGCTTGAAAAGCTGGTGGAGCTATTGACGCTGTTTTATCAGGAGGGACCATGATGACGGAAATGGCACTGACGGTGCGGGGGCTTTGCAAGGCATATCCCCGCTTTCGGCTGGAGGACGTATCCTTGAACGTACCGCGCGGCACGGTCGTGGGGCTGATCGGCGAAAACGGCGCGGGCAAGAGCACGCTGATCAGCACGGCCCTGGGCCTGGTGAAAAGGGATGCGGGCGCGGTAAGCGTGCTGGGAAAAGAGACGCTGGACGCGAAAACGCTCGGGCAGGTGGGCGTGGTATTTGACGGGAACAACTTTCCCGACGTGCTTTCGCCCGCGAAGCTGGGGCGCGTTCTCAGCCGGATCTATCCCTCCTGGGACGAACCGGGGTATGCCGCGCTGCTGGAGCGGCTGGGGGTGCCGCCGGATCAGAAACTGAGCGAGATGTCCAAGGGCACGCGCACGAAGCTGTCCATCGTCACGGCGCTTTCGCACGGGTCCCGGCTGCTGGTGCTGGACGAGCCTACCAGCGGGCTGGACCCGGTGGTGAGAGACGATATTCTGGACCTGCTGTGGGACTTCGTGCAGGACGAGCAAAACGCCGTGCTGATCTCCTCTCACATCACCAGCGACCTGGAGAAGGTGGCGGATTACATCGTCTTTCTGAATCAGGGGCGGGTCGTGTTTGAAAAGCCCAAGGACGAGCTGCGCTACCGATGGGGCATGCTGCGCTGCGGAGCCGAGCGCTTCCGCACCCTGGACCCGGCGGATCTCGTGGCCTGGCGACAGCAGGATTACGAATACGAGGCGCTGGTTTATGACCGGGAAGCGGCACACAAAAAATACCCCGACGCGCTGATTGACCCCGCCACCATCGACGAAATCATGCTCATGCACATCAGGGGGGAAAAGCCATGAAGGGCCTGCTGCTCAAGGACTATTATCTCATTCGGGACGGGATGGTGATTCTGCTGCTCACCTTTGTCGCGGTGGGGGCGGGGCTTGCGTTTCTGACCTCGCCGTGGGTGCTGATCGTCGTGGCGGGCGCCACGATGAGCTTTCAGGGGGCGATGACCGTCCAAAGCGACCGCAGCACCCAGTGGGACCGCTTTTCGGCGGTGCTGCCGCTGCCCCGGAGCACGGTGGTTTCGGAAAAATATGTGCTCTATCTGCTCCTGTGCGCGCTGGGTATGGCGCTGGGGCTTGCGGTGGGAGGGATTGCGGCGGTGCTGGGCCGCGCGCCCGACCCGGAGGAGCTCTATCTGTACGCCAGCACGGCCGTCATCGTCTGCCTGATGACGGGCAGCGTGAACCTGCCCTGCACGTTTGTGCTCACGGCGGAAAAAAGCCTGGCCGGCATCATCCTGTGCGATATCCTGGTATCGGCCCTGTTTGCAGGCGGCATTTTTGCGCTGCGGCAGGTGATGGATGTAAAGCTGCACATGCGCACCGTGCTGGGCCTGGGCGCAGCCCTCAGCGCGCTGTGCTACGGGATCTCGTGGATCATCGCGGCCCGGCGGCTGCCGATGCGGGACCGGTAGCTACTTGTGATAGCGCTCACCGGCGTTGATCTTGGCCGCGCGAAAGAGCTGCTCCAGCAGCATGACCCGCGCCAGCTGGTGGGGAAAGGTCATGCGGCTCATGCTCATGCGCTCGTCGGCGCGTTTGAGCACCGATGGGTGCAGGCCCAAAGATCCCCCGACCACAAAGGCGATATGGCTTTTGCCCTGGGTGAACAGGCCGTCCAGCCGCGCGGCCAGCTCAGGGCTTTCATATTGCTTTGCGTCCACGCACAGGGCGATGACATGATCCCGGTCCGTCAGGCGCGCAAGGATGCGCTCGCCCTCGCGGCGCAGAACCACTTCGTTTTGGGCGTCGCCGGGCTGGGCGGGCTCGGGCTCATCGGGCACTTCGATCACGGTTACGGGCATCAGCCGGCGCAGACGCTTGAGGTACTCGGCAGCCGCATCGGCAAAAAAGCGCTCGCGCAGCTTGCCCACACAGATGACGGTTACGGGCATGGCGCATCCTCCACAAGGGTGAACAGCGTCGCATCCACCCGTACGTCGCGGAACAGCCGCTCAAAATAGGCGGCCTCGCCCTGCGGCAGGTGGAGCATGCACAGGCCGTCCTGCATGGTCACGGCGGAAACCACATGCCCGCGACCCCGCGCGTCTATCAGGCGCATGCCGCATCGCAGCGCCCCCGCGTCCTCCGCGGCGCACAAAAGCGCCACGCCGCGTGGGCCCAGGTCCATCACTTCGTCCATCAGCCTCAGCTGCATCGCGCCCGTCCTCCTATGCCATGGTGTAGAGATAGCTTGCGCGGTAACGCGCCGCCACATGAAGCGTCACGTCGCCCCCCACCTGCGCGCCCGCGTCCGTCAGGGCGGCGTGCGTGGTGCGATAGGCCAGGTCGGGGGTGTTGTTCTCGCTGCTCAAGTGGCCCAGCAGCAGGTGGCGGGTGCCGCTTTTCGCCAGACAGACAGCGGCCTGCGCGCCGCTCTGGTTGCTCAGGTGGCCTTTTTTGCCCAGAATGCGCGTCTTGAGCCGCTGGGGATAGTGCGGGTTCTGCCGGAGCAGGTCGGGGTCATGATTGCTTTCCAGCAGCACCAGATCCGCGCCGGTTATGGCGTCGCGCACGTCCTGGGAAAAATAGCCCAGATCCGTGGCCACGGCCACGCTGTGGTCGCGCGCAAAGATGCGGTATCCCACGGGGTCGGCCGCATCATGCGGGATGGAAAAGGGGGCAATCTCCAGATCGTTGAGGAAAAAGCTCTCGCCCGCGCGGATGACGATGCGGTGCTGCGGCGCAAGCTCGCCCACGGCGCTGTCCATGCCCTGCCAGGTACCCTCGGTGGCGTAGACGGGCAGGCCCAGCCGGCGGGAAAGCACGCCCACGCCCTTGACGTGATCGCTGTGCTCGTGGGTGATGAGCAGCGCCTTGAGGCCCGCGGGGTCCAGCCCCGCGGCGCACAGCGCGTCCAGCACCTGGCGGCCGCTCATGCCGCAATCCACCAGCAGCGCGCCCTGATCGGTGGCAAAGTAAACGGCGTTGCCGCTGGAACCGCTGAATAAGGTACAGAATGTAATCAAAGCGGAAAGACTCCTTGCTTGGTGTGGGGACGGGGCAAGCCCCGCGCGGGTCCTATTGTACCATTTTTCGCGTGGGAGGGAAAGGGGGAAGCCGGAATGGAAAGCGATGGGAGCCGCTCCCTTTCGGGCATGCGACGCTACCCGGCGGCATATCCTTGTTCCACTCCCCCGCAAAAAAACGACAAGGAGGAACGGACGTGACGCTGGCAGAGCTTCGCACCAAAGAGGTGATCGACGTGCATGACGGCAAGCGTCTGGGCCGGGTGATGGATATTGAGTTTTGTACGGCGGACAGCCGCGTGACCGCCCTGGTGGTGCCGGCGGAAACGTCCTTTCTTCAAACCCTGCGCGGCGAAAAATGCGGCCTGGTCATTCCCTGGGAGGATATCCAGCGCATCGGGGACGATGTGATTCTGGTATCCACCAAATGCAGCTGCGCCTGCCGTCAGGACGGCACCCACTGGGAATAGGCGCCCGGATGTGCGCATGCGCCCGGCTTCCCCGCGAAAGCGAGGGGGCCGGGCGCATTGCTTTTCATGCATAAAAGCATTATAATGGCAGTGCCCAATCAACCAACAGGGAAAGGCAGAGAACAATGGACATTCTGAACTATTTGCAAGGCATGGCCGTGCAGCACGGCCCCAGCGGGCACGAGGCGGAGGTGTCCGGCTGGCTGAAGGCGCGCTTTGAGGCGCTGTGCGACAGCGTGACCATCGATCCGCTCTACAACGTGATTGCCCTGAAAAAGGCCACCGCGCCCACCAAGGACGGATCGCCCGCGCCCCGGGTGATGCTGGCGGCGCATCAGGACGAAATCGCCCTCATGGTGGCGGACATTTTGCCTGACGGCTCGCTGCGCATGGGGCAGGTGGGCGGCGTGGACCCGCGCATCTTGCCGGCATCCACCGTTACCGTGCACGCTACGGGCGCAGGGAACGGCACGGAAAAGCTGCTGGGCGTGGTGGGGTCCACCCCGCCGCATCTGCTCAGTACCGCCGACCGTGAGCACAACTACAAGCGGGAAGATCTGTTCGTGGACCTGGGACTGCCGGTGGATAAGGTGCGCGCGCAGGTGCGCATAGGCGACCTGATTACCCTGCATGGCCCGGCGACGCCCCTGCTCAACGATCGCTGCGCCGCCAAGACCATGGACGACCGCGCCTGCGTGGCCTGCCTTCTGGAAGCGGCCGAACGGCTGCAAAAGATGAGCCATATCTGCGATATCTACTTTGTGGCCACCTCCCAGGAGGAGGTGGGCTCCAAGGGCGCGACCGTGGCCGCCCACGCCATTAACCCGGACCTGGCCGTAGCGCTGGACGTGACGCACGCCACCATTCCCCAGAGCCGGCCGGATACCACCGTGCCGCTGGACGCGCCCGCCGCGACCTACGGGCCCTTTGTGCAGTACAAGCTGCTGGAGCGCCTCAAAAAGGCCGCCAAGGACCATGGCATCAAGCTCAACACCGAGCATGCCGAGCGCTTTACCTACACCGATCTGGACAATATTCAGATCGCGCGCGAGGGCGTGCCGTGCGTGCTGATCGATCTGCCGTTGAAATACATGCACACCACGGTGGAACTGCTGGATATGAACGTAATCCGCGAATGCGGCAGGCTGCTGGCCCATTTCCTGGGCGACCTGGACGAAGGGTGGAATGAAGCGCTATGGAGCTGAAACAGCTTTGTGAACTGCAGGGCGTCAGCGGCCGCGAGGAGCTGGTGCGCGCCGCCATCTACGACGAGTGCGTCCGCACTCTGGGCAAGGAAAACGTGACCATCGACCGCATGGGCAACGTGATCGCCCACAAGCGGGGCCGCGACGCGGACGCGCCGCATGTGATGGTATCCGCCCACATGGACGAGGTGGGCCTGATGGTGATTTCCGCCACGGACGAGGGGCTTTTGCATGTGCGGCCCATCGGCGGCATCGACCCGCGGGTGCTGGTGTCCAAGCGGGTCAAGGTGGGCTACGCCGTGCCCACCAGGGACGGCAAGCCTGCTCAGGAGCCGCTCAGCGGCGTCATCGGCGCCATGGCGATCCACCAGCAGACCGCCGAGGACCGCAAGCGCGTACTGCCCATCGACCAGCTCTACGTGGACATCGGCGCCAAGGACAAGGACGAGGCGCTGGAGAAGGCCCCGGCAGGTACGCCCATCACCTTCGACACCGCCTTCACGCCTTTCGGCGACGGACGCATTCTGGCGCGCGCTCTGGACGACCGCATCGGCTGCTACAACATGCTTCGCCTGCTCACCTGCGACGCGCATGGTGATGTGGATTTTGTGTTCACCTGCCAGGAGGAGGTCGGCTGCCGCGGCGCGGCGGGCGCGGCCTTCCGCCTGATGCCGGATATCGGGCTGGCGCTGGAGGGGACCACCGCCAACGACATGGGCGATACGCCCGCCGTGCATCACGTGTGCCGCGTGGGTCAGGGCACGACGGTCAGCTTCATGGATAACGCGTCAATTGCCAATCCTGAACTGTTCAGGGACATGCTCGCCCTGGCGCAGAAGGAAGGCATTCCCCATCAGGTCAAGATGAGCGTCAGCGGCGGCAACGAGGGCGGAACCATGCAGCGCACCGGCGCGGGTGTCCGCACCTGCGTGCTCAGCGTACCCTGCCGCTACATCCACAGCCCGTCTACCGTATGCGCCGCGTCGGATATCGAGGCGCAGTACCGCCTGGCCAAGGCATTTTTGGAGAAATAAAAGGAGAGGTGCATTTTCGATGTTTGAACTCATCAGGCAGCTGGTGAATCTGTACGGCGCGACCGGGCGCGAGGCCGGCGTGGCCGACGCCGTGGAGGCGCTTGTGAAGGATCATGTCGATTCCATCCGCCGCGATGCACTGGGCAATCTCATTTGCGAAAAGCGCGGCACGGACCCGGACGGCAAGCGCATCATGCTGTCGGCGCATATGGATCATATCGGCTTTATTGTGGTCGCCGTGGAAAAGGAGGGCTTCCTGCGGGTGATGCCTGTGGGCGGCGTGGGTCTGGCCGTGAGCCGCACCCGCCACGTCAGCTTCCAAAACGGCGTGCAGGGCGTGATCGTGCAGGAGCCCGTGCGCGAGGGAGAGACCCCCGCCATGAAGCACATGTTCATCGACATCGGGGCGGCGGACGAAACCGAGGCCCTCTCCATGGTCAGCTTGGGCGACGTGGCTGTGTACGCCAACGACTGCTTCCGGCTGGGCGAGCATCGCGTGGCCGCGCCCGCCATGGACGACCGCATCGCCTGCGCCCTGCTGGTGAGCGTGATGCAGGCCCTGCCCCAGACCCGCAACACCGTGATCGCCGTGTTCTCCACACAGGAGGAGGTTGGCTGCCGCGGCGCCAAGACCGCCGCCTACAGCGTGGAGCCGGACATCGGCATCGCGCTGGACGTGACGGCCAATGGCGATACGCCGGAAACCAAGCTGCCCGCTGTGAAGCTGGGCGAGGGCGCGGCGGTCAAGATCATGGACCGCGGCAGCATCTCCAACCCCGATCTGGTGCGTGACCTGCTGGCGGCGGGCGAGCGCGCGGGCGTCAAAACCCAGCGCGAGGTGCTGCCCTTCGGCGGCACGGATGCCAGTGCCATTCAGCTTTCCCGCGGCGGCGTGATCGCGGGCACGGTGAGCATTCCCTGCCGCTATGTGCACAGCGCCTGTGAGGTGATCGACCTGCGCGATGTGGAGGCCGCCCGCGGGCTGCTCCTTGAGTACCTCAAGTAAGACCCTTTCCAGGCCGGCGCGCATGCGCTGCTTACGGCCCTCCGGACGTTTTCCCGGAGGGCTGTATTGGAATGGCGATGGTCCGGCGCCTTGCAGCGCAAGGGACGGAGGCGGCGACCGGAGAACGCCTAGGAAGCGGGCGGAGAAGAGGACGCCCCTTCTGCGCCCCGGATACCCGTCCGCTTGGCCACATGATGATGAAAGCAATGATGGAGGAACAAAGGATGCCTTTACATTCTCTGGTGAAACGATGGGTTCTGTGCGTGCTTGCGGCTTTCGCCATATGCCTGCCGCATATAGCCTGTGCGCAGGTGTTTTTATCCCAGCAGCCCCCGGAGGACTGGGATATGGAGCACACCCTGCAATGGACGATTTTTGATGTGAACGAGGGAGACGCCATGCTGCTGACCTGCGAGGGCGAAAGCATGATGGTGGACGGCGGCCCCAATCCTTTCCGCGAAGATCTGCAGCAGGCCCTTGATGAGCGCGGCCTGCGCCACATGAAATACTTTCTCAATACCCATTATCACGACGACCACATCGACGGTCTGTACCAGCTGCTGTTAAACGGCTTTACGGCGGATGCCTACCTGCATTCCTACAATGACTGGGCCATACGCAATTCCGAGCTGGGCGAACGTACCGTAAAGGCGGCCCAAAAAGCAAATGTGCCGGTAGAGCGCATTCTGGAGGGCGACACGCTGTCGCTTGGAAGCGCCACCATCCAGGTGCATCAATGCACGGAATTCACCAATACCAACGCCCGTGCGTTAATGCTGAAGGTTACCTACGGCGAAAGCTCGATTTTGCTCTGCTCCGATATTATCGGCCAAGTGCAGCATTACTTTCTGGAAAATCTGCCGGCCCAGGAGCTCAAGGCCGATTTGATCAAGCTGCCCCACCATGCCATCACCCCTACGGTGCCGGCATTTCTGGATGCCGTGGCTCCCGAAGCCGCCGTTGCTACCAATCGCCAGAAGGATTTGGATGGAAAATCGATCAATCAGCTGAAAAGCCGCGATCTGCCCACGTTTTTCTCCGGCGACGGCACGGTGTATGCGGTAACCGACGGCACGGACTGGTATCTATGGCAGACGGAAGGCGCCTTTTAACACGGATAGCCTGGCAACAGGATTTCCCGGCCGGGCAAATCCGCAAGGGCCTGCTGGCCGTCCTCTTCCGCAAGGAAGCCGGGCGGCCGCAGCGTGTCGGAGAAGTCCGGCTGTGCCGGCCTTTTTCGACAGGTTTGCGCCGTTTCCCTCTCGCCCCTGCGGGGCTCCCGGGCGGGAAACGGCGTAAGGAAACCTTGCTGCGCAAGGCTTCCGAATCCACCGCACATGTCGCTGGATTCGGAATACAGCTCGGAGGACTGCGGCCCTCCGAACCTACCGGAAAGTTTTTTGACAGTCTGTGGCCGTCCGCTTCCGCAAGGAAGCCGGGCGGCCGTTTTGCGTTTCGGGGCCTAGGCCGGAGCGCTCAGGGCGTGAAGCAGCGCAAGGCACCGCTCGCGTTCGCTTCCGCCCCGCGGCGTAAGAAAGTACAGCGGGCGTTCCAGGGCAAAGTCGGTTACGTCCAGCGCCGTAAGGCCGCCCTCGCCGGTCAGCACATCCTGATAGAGGAAGGTGACGGCGTCGGTGGCGGCCAGCGCTGCCTTGATCAGTCCGAAACTGCCCAGCTCCAGCGTGCGCGCAAAGGCGGACAGGTCCATCCCCCGCGAGAACAGCGCGCTCTCCAGCACCGCCCGCGTGCCGGCCCCCCGCTCGCGCACCAAAAGCGGGAAGGCGCACAGGCTGCTTATCGTGCAGGGTTTTCCCGCCAGCGGATGATCTGCGCGCGCTGCTGCCACAAATCGCGCGGCACGCCACACATGCGCCTCAAACAGGGTGCGGTCAAACAGGCCCTCCACCAGCGCGCAGTCCAGTTCGCTAGCCAGCATACGCCCGGTAAGAACCTGCGTATTGCCTACGGTTACGCGCGGGGCTAGACCGCCCGCCAGCGTGCGGGCCAGCGGCCCGGGCAGATAATAGTCTGCTATGGATAGCGTCGCACCCAGACTCAGCGGCGGTTCCTCTGCCGCCATGCGCTCCATGAAGCGGCGCTCGTTGGCAAGCTGCATGCGGGCATGGTGCTCCAGAAGCATGCCGGCTTCGGTCAGCCGCACCACACGGCCGCAGGTATCCACCAGGCGGTGACCGTAGTGTTCCTCCAGCCGGTGGATCTGCTGCGTTACGGCAGGCTGCGTCAGGTGAAGGCGCTCTGCGGCACGCGTATAGCTGCCCTGCGCCGCCACCTCCAGAAAGGTTTGAATCTTGGCATCCAGCATGGTGGCTCCCTCCCTCGACATCATAACATAAATTTATCGTTTATTCAAAAACGATATTTTACTTTATGATGCTTTGCGGGTACAATGGTCCGGCAAAGAAACGGAGGGATTTGGATATGCAAAGGATGGAAAAGTACGCAAGCGTGGCGCCGGGCCTTCTGATAGCGGCGGCGGTGACGGCTGCGGCGCGGTTTCTGGAGGGGCTTTTTCCCATTCATCTCATTGGCGCCTCGGTCATTGCGCTGTTCATCGGCATGGGAATCAACGCGCTGCGCAAGCCGTCTGCGCTGGTGGCCGGGGGACCCATGTTCACCTCCAAGCGGGCGCTCAAGCTGGCGATTATTTTGCTGGGCGCATCGCTGAGTATGAGGGATATCCTCACCGTGGGCAGGCTGTCGCTGATAGTGATGTGCTTTACGCTGCTCACCTGTTTTGGCGGCGGCTATCTGGTGGGGCGAAGCCTGGGGCTCAACTGGAAGCTGAGCAACCTGATCTCTGCGGGCACAGGCATTTGCGGCGGATCGGCCATTGCGGCCATCGCGCCCGTGATCGACGCGCAGGACCGCGATATCGCCTACGCCATGTCCGCCACCTTCCTGTTTGACATGGTCATGATTCTGATGTTTCCCTTCCTGGGGCACTGGCTGGGCATGAGCGACATGGCCTATGGCCTGTGGGCGGGCACGGCGGTCAACGATACCTCCAGCGTGGTGGCCGCGGGCTATGCCTTCAGCGAGGCGGCGGGCGATTTTGCCACCATGGTCAAGCTCACGCGCACGCTGTCCATCATTCCTACGGTATTGATCTTCTCCGTCATCAACGTGCGCGAAAAGTGCCGCATGAACGTGGCTGTGGAGGGGGAGCGGGTCAACGTGCTCACGCTCTTCCCGTGGTTTATCCTGGGTTTCCTGGGCCTGGCGCTTTTCAACAGCGTGGGGCTGATTCCCGCCGCGGCTTCCGCCTTCCTCAAGGATCTGAGCAAGTTCCTCATGGTGGCCGCGCTGGCCGCTATCGGCCTGAACACCGATTTCCGTGAAATGCAAAAAGCGGGCCTTCGCCCCATGCTGCACGGATTTATCATCTCCGCGCTGGTGGTGGTGGTGGCCCTGCTGGTGGAAATGGCGATGGGGCTGGTGTAAGCTCAGCCCTTGACGGCGCCCGCCATCACGCCGCTGACGATATATTTCTGGCACAGGAAGTACATAACAAGGATCGGCGCGATGGCAAGCACCAGCATGCCCATCATCGCGCCCATATCCACACTGCCGTAGCCGCCCCGGAGATATTGCACGGCGATGGGAATGGTCTTGAAGCGCTTGAGATCCAGAACCAGGTAGGGCAGCAGGTAATCGTTCCAGATCCACATGGCCTGCAGAATGCCGGTGGAGATGAGCGAGGGCTGCAGAATGGGCATCACGATGCTGAAAAAGGTGCGAAGGGGTGAGCAGCCGTCGATGGTGGCGCTCTCCTCAATGGCGATGGGGCAGGCCTTCATGTAGCCGGTGAACAGGAATACCGCCAGCCCCGCGCCAAAGCCCAGATAGATGACCGGGATGGTCCAGGGGGTATTGAGGCCCAGGACATTGGCCACCTTGGAGAGGGTGAACATCACCATCTGAAAGGGCACCACCATGCTGAAGATGCACAGCAGATAGACGCCGTGGGTGATCCGGTTTCGGACGCGGCTGATGTACCAGGCGCACATGGAGGTGCACAGCAGAATCAGCGCCACGGACAGGACCGTAATGACAAAGCTCCACAGCATGGAGGCCCAGAAGTCCGTCAGGCGGATGCCGTTTCGGTAGTTGTCCAGCCGGACAAACATGTTTCCGGTGGGCAGGGCAAAGGGCGCGCGGCTGATATAGGCCTTGCGTTTGAAGCTGTTGAGGAGCACCATGACCAGCGGGAATACATAGGCCAGCGAGATGAGCGAAAAAACGGCGGTGAGGGCTGCGTCGGCGGCACGCCGCCGTTTTTGTGTTGCCGCCATGCTATTGCTGCACCTCCCTCGTGCGGGTCAGCCGGAGCTGGAGAAGCGCGATCGTCACCACGATCAGACAAAACACCACCGCCTTGGCCTGGCCCGCGCCCTCCCAGCCGGCACGGCCGTAGAAGGTGTCATAAATGTTCAGCGCCAGAAGCTGCGAACGGTTGGAGGGCATGCCGCCCGTGAGCGCGAGGTTCTGGTCGAAGAGCTTGAATCCATTGGTCAGTGTCAGAAACGTGCAGATGGTGATGGAGGGCATCAGCATGGGCAATTTGACGTAGCGAAGCGTCTGCCAGGCGGAAGCGCCGTCAATGGCGGCGGCCTCGCTCAGCTCTCCGGGAATGGACTGAAGGCCGGAAATGTAGATGATCATCATGTAGCCGGCCTGCTGCCAGAGCATCACCACCATCAGGCCCCAGAACCCGTACCATTCGCTGGTGACCAGCGTAACGCCGTAGCGTGCGAGCACGCCGTAGTTGAGAATGACCTGCCACAGCCATCCCAGCACGATGCCGCCGATCAGGTTAGGCATGAAAAACACCGTGCGGAACAGGTTCGTGCCGCGAAAGCCGCGCACCAGAAGCAGCGCCACCGTCAGTCCGAACAGGTTGATCACAACCGTGGACAGCCCGGCAAACAGCGCCGTGTACCACAGCGCGTGCGTAAAGCCCCCCGAATCCTCAAAGGCGCGCACATAGTTGCCAAAGCCTACAAACGTAGCGTTGGACAGGGTGGTGAAATCACAGAACGAAAGGTACAGCCCCATGGCGAAGGGAATCAGAAAACCGATGGCAAAGGCGGCCGCCGTCGGCAGCAGAAATACCGGCCAGTACCTTGCAAGATCCCTCTCCATCGGCAAATTCCCTCCCGTATGTGAATGGCGTCGTGAAAGGCGCCTTTATTTCTGGGCCGCCGCGTACTCGCTGGCCCAGCCGTCCACAAACGCGGTTTCCACCGCGGACCATTCCTTCGTCCCCTGCGCGTACTCCAGCAGCGCCGCGCCCACGCCGTTTTTCCAGGCCTCCGACGGCATGGTTGGGAAGGTCCAGCTCACGGGCGTATGACCCACAGCCAGGTCCTCGCTGGCGGCGTCCAGCAGCGCGTTGTGCGCGGTATAGCCGGCGTCAAAGGTGGAAAAGGGGGTTACAAAGCCCATCTGGTTGGCCAGGGCGTCGCGCCCCTCATCGCTGGTGATGATCCATTCCACAAAAGCCTTGGTGGCTTCAATGTTTTCGGGCTTTGCATTCTTGTTGATGCACCAGAAGTTCTCCGACCCCGTGCACAGGCCCTGCATTTCTTCCCCGTCCACACCGATGTAGATGGGCAGCATGCCAAGATCATCGTCGGTCAGGCCCTCGGCGATGCAGTCGGCATAGGCCCAAGTGCCGTTTTGATAGAACACGGCTTCTCCCAGAGCGAACTCGCTCGCCGCATCCTCCCCCGTTTTGGCTCCGATGACGGCGGGCTCGCAGGTGGCGTTGTTGAGATAGAGATCCCAGATTTTTTTGTAGTTTTCCAGATAGGTGCCCTTGATGGCCTCGGTGGAGGTGATGCCGTCCGCCTTATACTCATAGTATACGGGCAGGTTGGCCAGGTGCGTTTTGAACCGCCAGTCGGAGCTGGCATCCATGCCGGCGGACGTAAAGGCTCCCAGCACGCCCAGTTCTTCTCGGCGGGCCTGGATATCCTCGGCTACGGCCTTGAGGGTCTCAAAATTGTTGATCTGGTCTGCGGACTGAACCACCGCGCCGTCCATCGCCATATACTTGTCCAGGAGGGTTCGGTTGTAGATGAGGCCATAGGTCTCGATCACGTACGCCACACCCAGTACCTGCCCGTCCTCGATGAGGGCGAAGTCGTCGCTTTTGAGGTTGCGGTAGAGAGCGGTGTCACGCAGGTCCAGACAGTAGTCCCGCCAGGTTTTCAGGCCCACCGGACCGTTGACCTGAAACAGCGTGGGCGCGTCCGCCTTTTCCAGCTCGGAACGGAGGGTGTTCTCATAGGTGCCGGAGGCGGCGGTGACCACGGTGACAGGCACGCCGGTCTGCTCGGTGTAGGTCTTGGCCAGCGCCTGCCATTGCTGGGACTGTTCGGGCTTAAAATTCAGGTAATAGACCGCTCCGCTCCCCACGGCGGAGGGAGAGGCGGTTTGCGCCGGCGCGGTTGACGCGGACGGCCCGGGTGCGGCCGTATCCTCCGCCATGCTGAAAATGGTGACCGCCCCTACCACCAGCAGGGCGATGGACAATACGGCGAGCAGTTTTTTCATAAAGCCCTCACTCCTTGTTTGTTTTCGCGCCGGAATTCGCGCGGACGCGCACAGCGGCCGCTGCGGTCCTCGTCCATCAGCATGCGCCGTTCTCATCAAAAACATACAGGCCGGGATGGGGCGTCGTACGATTTTCACAAAAAAAACATGAAGCACTTGACAACATCCACAATGAATGGTATGATATGGCTAAAGTACGAGATTGAAAATACGCGCAAACGATTGCGCGATTTTTGCTCGCACACGGGTTCAAAAGCGGCCTGTGCCGCATATAGATTGAAAAGGGGTGTTCCATTCATGAAGAAACTGTTGGCTCTGGTTCTGGCGCTTGCGCTGTGCCTGACCCTGGTTGCGGGCGCGGCTTCCGCCGAAGCGACCGGCAAGGTCTACTACCTCAACTTCAAGCCCGAGGCCGATGAGGCCTGGCAGGCGCTGGCCAAGACCTACACCGAGCAGACCGGTGTGCCCGTCACCGTGGTCACCGCCGCCTCCGGCACCTATTCCGAAACCCTGACCGCTGAGATGGACAAGGGCGACGCCGCCCCCACGCTGTTCCAGTGCGGCACCCAGGCCGGCCTGGATACCTGGGCCGATTACCTCCTGCCCCTGCAGGACACCGACTTCTACAAAGAGCTGAGCACCGACGAGTTCAACCTCTACGGCGAGAACGGCGACGCCCTGGCCGTGGGCTACTGCTACGAGGCGTTCGGCATCATCACCAACAAGGCCCTGCTGGAAAAGGCCGGCTACACCGTGGAGGATATCACCAACTTTGAGACCCTCAAGGCCGTGGCGGAGGACATCCACGCCCGCGCTGCCGAGCTGGGCTTTGACGCTTTCACCTCCTCCGGCATGGACGGCTCCTCCAGCTGGCGCTTCTCCGGCCACCTGGCCAACATGCCCCTGTACTACGAGTTCCGCGATGACGGCATCACCTCTCAGCCCGCCACCATCAAGGGCACCTACCTGGATAACTTCAAGCAGATCTGGGACCTCTACATCAACAACAGCGCTACCGATCCCAGCCAGCTGGCTTCCGCCACGGGCGATCAGGCGCTGGCCGAGTTCGGCGAGGGCAAGGCGGTGTTCTACCAGAACGGCACATGGGAATATGCCAACCTGACGGGTGAAAAGTTCGGCATGGACCCCGCCGATCTGGTCATGATCCCGATCTACATCGGCGTTGAGGGCGAGGAAGACGCCGGTCTGGCCTGCGGCACCGAAAACTGCTGGGCCGTCAACAGCCAGGCCTCCGAGGCCGATCAGAAGGCCACCCTGGACTTCCTGTACTGGGTTGTGACCTCCGACGAGGGCACCACCATGATGGCGGAGCAGTTCGGCCCCATCCCCTTCAAGGCCGCCAAGGCTTCCGACAACGTGTTCTTCAACGACGCCAACAGATACATTGCCGAGGGCAAGTACGTGGTGAGCTGGGCGTTCAACTACACCCCCAACGTGGACACCTGGCGTGCGGCGGTCGTGGCTGCCATGACCCAGTATTCCGCCGGCGGCTCCTGGGACGACGTGGTTACCGCGTTCGTGCAGGGCTGGGCTACCCAGTACGCCAACCAGTAATCCCAACCTGATCTCCGGCAGCGCCGCTGCCAGCTCCGGGGGAGCGGGATGAGCCCCGCTTCCCCGGTTTCATTTCACCAGCGGAGGAGCGGCTATGAAACAAAAAAAGCAACGAAGCAACGCGGCGGTGAACTCGCGGCTCATCCGCCGTCCGATTCAGCGGTGCTTCGCCATCTTCCTTCTGCCCACGTTCGTGGCATTCTGCATCGGCTTTCTGTATCCATTCATTCACGGAATCTATCTGTCTTTCTGCAAGTTCACCACCACCAGCAACGCCAAGTGGGTGGGCCTGGACAATTATGCGCGCGCCTTGAAGGACGCCAGCTTCATGCATGCCTTCGGCTATACGGCGCTGGTGGCGGTCACGTCGCTGATCATCATCAACATTCTGGCCTTTGCCGTGGCCTATGCCCTCACGCGCGGCATCCGCGGCTCCAACCTGTTTCGTGGCGTGTTTTTCCTGCCCAACCTGATCGGCGGCATCGTGCTGGGCTATATCTGGTCGATGATCTTCGACGGCTTTCTGTCCCGGTACAACACCTCCATCGTCCTCAATGCCACCTACGGCTACTGGGGCCTGATCATCATGCTGTGCTGGCAGCAGATCGGCTATATGATGATTATCTACATCGCCGGCCTGCAATCCGTGTCCGACGACATGATTGAGGCGGCCAAGATCGACGGGGCCAATGGATGGCATATCCTGTGGAACATCACCATCCCCACGGTGATGCCTTCCATCACCATCTGCACGTTCCTCACGCTGACCAACGGGTTCAAGCTTTTTGACCAGAACCTGGTGCTTACCGGCGGCCAGCCCTTCACTTTCCAGCCGGACGGCACGATTATCCGCTCCACCGAGATGCTGGCGCTCAACATCTACAATACCTTCTACCTCAACTCCAACTCCCGCGGCATGGGCCAGGCCAAGGCCGTGCTGTTCTTCATCCTGGTGGCGGCCATCGCGCTCATCCAGCTGCGCGCCACCCATAGCAGGGAGGTGCAGCAGTAATGCGACGTGAACGCATCGGCAAAAACATCCTGACCGTGCTGTTTGTGCTTATCAGCATCGCGTACATGATGCCCATTGTGGTGGTGCTCTTCAACTCCTTCAAGAGCAACGCCTCCATCAACACCAGCACCTTCGCCCTGCCCAACGCGGAGAGCTTCGTGGGCTGGGCCAACTACCAGAACGGCATGACCGTAGGCGAATATCCCTTCATTAACTCCGTCGCCTACAGCTTTGTCATCACCATTCTGTCGGCCGCGCTGATTCTGATCTGCACGTCGATGGCCGCGTGGTATATTTCCCGCGTGGACGACGTGTTCTCCCGCGTGGTGTACTACCTATGCGTGTTCTCCATGATCGTGCCCTTTCAGATGGTCATGTTCACGCTGGCCAAGACGGCCAACGTGCTGGATCTGGATACCCCCTGGACCATCCCGGTGATCTATCTGGGGTTTGGCGCGGGACTGGCGGTATTCATGTTCACGGGCTTTGTCAAGGGCATGCCGCTGGCCATCGAGGAGGCCGCCGCCATCGACGGCTGCGGACCCCTGCGCACGTTCTTCTCGGTGGTGTTCCCCATGCTCAAGCCCATCTTCATTTCCGTGGGCGTGCTGGAGATCATGTGGGTGTGGAACGACTACCTCCTGCCCTATCTGGTGCTGGACCGCACCAAGTACAAGACCATCCCCATCCACATCCAGTATTTGCAGGGCAGCTACGGCCATGTGGACCTGGGTGCGGTGATGGCGCTGATTATGATCAGCATTCTGCCTATTATCATCTTCTACCTCACCTGCCAGAAGTACATTGTCAGCGGCGTGATGGCCGGTGCCGTCAAGGGCTGAGTGCCCATTGTCTGCAAGGCAACAGCAGGCAGAAACATGATAAGGAGGTGTCTCCATAAAGAGGCACCTCCTTTTTTAGAGATAGGGAATTATATCCATGCGGCATCATGTTCAAGGCAATATAAGCCCATTCGTTTATTTAAAATGGCAAGATAGTTTTCCATCTGCTCACAATAACTTTTTGGCAGGAGCTCCTCAGGAGCCCCAGGAAGGTAAATGGATACATGCGCATTTTGTGTTACCCCATATGGAGTTACAGGGATGTGCATCTCATCGCCAAATCTATACATTTCCATGCAGCTGAGATCCTGAATATATTCGACTTTTACTTGATATTCCCAATCCGAAACTTTTTGTGCAACGGAGAAACGTCCACTAAAAAGGCTTTCATATAGCGCGCTAAGCAAGCCGGAATCGTCACCTTCCCACGAAGCATCCCAATCATGATAATATCCTAGAAAGCTTCCATCAGGAAACACATGTATTTGCGTTGACCAGGCGCCTACCCCACTCGCAAAAAGCCAGTCTCCGCAGAAGTTGACCGGCTGGTGTATATTGGAACAATATATTCTGCTATTCAGTGGAGTATCACCTATGTCTAGATAGGATGACATGATATAACCATAGACGTCCCCATCGCGCACATAGCACCAGTGGCTTTTGGTTTCCCCTAAAACAAGCAGCGATTCGTCTTTTTGTTTCTTTTCCAGAACAGGTGCTTCCTTGGAAGGATAAGCGCGCAAATTGATCCATCCATCCAATTTGGAAGGTTGCACAGAAGCTTGTTTCCATTGAACGGGCATGTCATATGCGTTTTTTACAGGAGTGAGATTATCGCAATACATGTACCCAGTTTCTGCGCCAATGCTTACCTGCAACCACTCTTTATTCGTTTGTGGATACAGTATTACTGGGGTACCTACAAAGTACAATCCCAAGGATTCAGTCTCGGATGAAGGGCCGGAGCGCAAATGGACCCTATCTGATGTTTCTGACGTTACACAAAAGAAAAGCGTTTCATCAGCTGTTGCCGCTGCGGAAAAGAGAATTAGAATCAGAAAAAGAAATATTCCTGCCAAATGTTGCTTTTGCATTTCTTTCTTCCTCTGCAATGGCATTAATGGCTTCTTGAATGCGTTTTCCGCGCATCCTCAATCAGCGCAAGCACGGCCTGCGTGCCGTCCTTGACCGGGTATGCTTCCAGCGCCGCAAGCAGCTCCGCGCGCTCGTCCAGAAGCTTGAACAGCGCGTCCGTCAGCGTGCGGGCGGTCATGTCCTCCTGCATCAACACCCGCGCCAGCCCCTGCCGGGCATAGCTTTTGGCGTTTTCGATCTGGTCGCCCCGGCTTGCTCCCAGCGGATAGGGTACCAGCAGCATGGGCTTGTGCAGGGCCAGCAGCTCGCTGAGGGTATTGCTGCCCGCACGGCTCAAAACCACGTCGGCCACGGCCAGCGCGTCGGGCATCTCATCGGAAAGAAACTCCTTCTGGCAGTAGCCTTTCATTCCCATGAGGCTTTCGTCCAGGTTGCCCTTGCCGCACAGGTGAAGTACGTCAAAGCGGGTGAGCAGCTCGGGCAGGGCTTCGCGCAGGCAGCGGTTGACGCTCTGCGCGCCCAGGCTGCCGCCCGTCATGAGCAGCACGGGCTTCTGCCCGTCGAACCCGGCCAGCGCCAGACCCGCCGCGCGGCTGCCGCGGAACAGCTCCGGCCGGAGCGGGGTGCCCGTCAGCACGCCTTTTTTACCCAGCGCGCGGGCACATTCGGGGAAGGTAGCCGCCACCTTGGTGGCAAATCGCGCGCAGATGCGATTCGCCAGGCCGGGAGTGAGATCGCTTTCATGGCATACGGCGGGCACGCGGCACAGCCACGCACCAAACACCACCGGCACGCTCACAAAGCCGCCCTTGGAGAAGCACACATCAGGCTTCAGGCGGCGCATGAGCGCAATGCTCTGAAACGCCCCCCAGATCACCCGGAAGGGGTCGGTGAAGTTCTGCACGCTGAAGTAGCGGCGAAGCTTGCCGCTTTTGACGGCGTGATAGGTGATGTCGGGGAACCTGGCCATCATCTGGCGCTCGATGCCGTGCTCCGTGCCGATATAGTGGATTTCGTAGCCCGCCTCGCGCAGATGCGGAATCAGGCTCAGATGCGGGGTCACGTGCCCGGCGGTGCCGCCCCCCGTCAGTACGATGCGTTTGCTCATGGCGCGCTCCTAAGCTGGTGATTTGGCCGGTTGACCGGCAGGCTTAGTATACCACATTTTGGACTTTTGTGCACGGTCCGCCCCTCATCCGATGCGCTTGAGCTCGGTATGCAGCCGGTTTAGAATGCGCTTTTCCAGCCGGGAGATGTAGCTCTGGGAAATGCCCAGCAGATCAGCCACCTCCTTCTGGGTGCGTTCGCGCTGGCCGCCCAGGCCAAAGCGCAGCATGATGATGCGCTTTTCCCGCGCCCCCAGGTGCTCCAGCGCGTCGCGCAGGATCTCGCGCTCGATCTCCTGATCCAGGTTGATCGACACCGTATCCGGCCGGGTCCCCAGCACGTCGCTGAGCAGCAGCTCGTTGCCGTCCCAGTCGGTTTTGAGAGGTTCGTCCAGACTGACCTCCAGACGAAGCTTGGAGGTCTTGCGCAGAAACATCAGAATTTCGTTTTCGATGCACCGGCTGGCATAGGTGGCCATCTTGATCTTTTTTTCTGCGTCAAAGGTGCCTACGGCCTTGATGAGCCCAATGGTGCCGATGGAGATGAGATCCTCCAGCGGGATGCCGGTGTTCTCAAACCGGCGGGCAATGAATACCACCAGCCGCAGGTTGTGCTCGATGAGCGTGCGCCGGGCGGCCTCGTCATGCTCCTTCAGGCGCAGGGCCAACGCGCGTTCCTCTTCGGGCGTGAGGGGCGGCGGCAGGGGATCGGGTCCGCCGATGTAGAACAGCTCCTGCGGAAAAAGCCGCATCAGAAGCCGCTGAAATGCCAAGTGGAGCTTTTCGGGTGACTGATTCATACCGTGTGCCTCCTCGCCCCCGCATGCGCGGGCCGTAGATCGTCAGGAAAAGGACGCCGAGAGGGCGGCCATGGGCACCAGGGCCTGCGCGCCTCCGTACTCCGGGCCGGCCACCGCTACCAGCAGGCGCGCCTCCGAGGGATGTCCGTTGAGGTACAGGCGGCACTCGTCGGGCCGGAACAGGGGCAGCAGGGCCGAGCCTGCCGCCGTGCGCACGTTGAGCAGCCGGAAGCCCAGCGGCAGGGAGGCGAGGTCGCCCAGATCGTATACGCCGGGGAAGAGCAGCCTTGCCGCCTTGCGCGGCACCACCAGCACGGGAAGCCCCGTCAAGGGATCGCGCAGAAGGTTGCCGCTGTCCAGCATGGCGGGAAGAATCACGGCGTTTCCGTCCACCCTGAGCTCCACCTGCCGCACATCGCACAGGGCATTGGGCAGAAGGGTGGCCAGCAGGTAGACCAGCAGCGCCACGCCTGCGCCGGCCATCAGCGCGAGCGGCGCGGGCACGCCGCGGGCGACGAGCGCCTGCGCTCCGCCGCCCAGCATCAGCGACGCGCCCAGCGTGGATACACAGCCGCGCAGGCAGGGACCCAGCCCGTGCGTGCGAAAGCACAGCGCAACCGCACAGGGCAGGCCGCCCAGCGCCAGGATTTGCAGGGGCGGCAGCACCAGCGCGCACAGCGCCAGCGCCCCGCCCAGCCCGGCGGAGGCCGCCAGCGCGCCCCGACCCGGCGCGGGCAGGCCCGCCAGCCTGCCGCCCAGCGGCAGCGCGCACAGACACATGGCCGCATTCCACAAAAAATAAGCCTCCGCGTGCACCACAGGCCGCGCCTCCCTTTGTCTGGCATGCAACTAGTATAGTGCACACAGGGTGGCGGATATGTCGAAACACAGCGCGAAGGATGGCGGAGCCGTGCGGAGGCATAAAAAACACGGCAGGCCTTTTTGCCAGCCTGCCCTGCGCATGATTCCGCGCGCTATCTGCGTCCCAGCACATCCCGGAGCTTCTGTGAAAGGGGACGGTTTTTCTTCATGGCGAGCGCCGCGTCCAGCGCGCCCTCGCGGTATTTGTGATTGTCGGGATCACGCCGGACGGCCTCCCGAAAGCTCTGATGGGCGGTGTCATACTGCCGCAGTCCCATCAGGATTTTGCCCTGCAAAAAGTACCAGTCCGCATCCTTGCCATCGGCGCGGGCCAGCTGCCGAAGCGCGCTTTCCAGATTGCCCTGATCGATCAGGCGCTGGGCAAAGTGTTTGGCCTCCTCCTGGGAAATCAGGTTGAAGCCCACGCGGTGCTGCGACGCCAGCTTCAGGGCCGCCTCATAGGCCAGATTGAGCTGAAGCAGCTGTTCCTGCGCGGCCTTCTGGCGCTGGGGGTCCTGGAACTGGTCGGGGTGGCATGTCTTGACCAGCCGGCGGTATGCGGCGCGCACCTCCTGCGCGTCGGCTCCGGGCCTGAGGCCCAGCAGCTCAAAGGGATTGAGGTCGTACAGAAAACACCACCTCCCATCGGCGCGGGAACGTCAGATCTTTTCGCGGCGGATCTCCGCACCCAGCGCGCGCAGCTTTTCTTCGATGCGCTCATAGCCGCGGTCGATGTAGGACGTTTCGTAAATCTCCGTCACGCCCTTGGCCATCAGGCCCGCCACCACCAGCGCCGCGCCCGCCCGCAGGTCGGTGACGGTCACCGGCGCGCCGTAGAGCTCGCGCACGCCCTCAATGAGCACGGTGCGGTCCACCAGCTTGATATGCGCGCCCATGCGCCTTAGCTCGTCCAGGTGCTTGAAGCGCTGCTCGAAGATGGTTTCGCATACGGTGGAGGTGCCGTGCGCCATGCACAGAAGCGCCGTCATGGGCTGCTGCAGATCGGTGGGAAAGCCGGGATAAACCTGGGTTTTGACATTTACCGCCCGCTGTTCGCCCTGCGGACGGACACGGATGGAGTCGTCGTTTTCGGTGACGCGCACGCCCATCTCAAGCAGCTTGGCGGTGAGCGCCTCCATGTGCGTGGGAATACAGCCGTGGATGGTCACATCCCCACGGGTCGCGGCAGCGGCAATCATTAGCGTGCCGGTTTCGATCTGGTCGGGAATGACGGTATAGGTGCAGTGGTGCAGGTGCTGCATGCCACGGATGCGGATCACATCCGTGCCCGCGCCCTTGACGCGCGCGCCCATGCTGTTGAGGAAGTTGGCCAGGTCCACGATGTGGGGTTCCTTGGCCGCGTTGTAGATGACAGTGGTGCCCTCGGCGCGCGCGGCGGCCAGCATCACATTGATGGTGCCACCCACGGTGACCATGTCGAAGAACACGTCGCCGCCCAGCAGATGCTCCGCGTTGGCATACACCATGCCGCCCCGGTCCTCGATCTCCGCCCCCAGAGCTGCAAAGCCCTTCAAATGCTGGTCAATGGGCCTGCTGCCGATATCGCATCCGCCGGGATAGGCCACCTCGGCCCGACCGCCGCGCCCCAGCAGCGCGCCCAGCAGGTAGTAGCTGGCGCGAAGGCGCTTGGTCAGGGAAAAGGGCACCCGGCAGCCGGTCGCGCCGCGGGGATCCACGGTGAGGTATTTGCCCGGGACATACTCCGTTTCCGCCCCTAACCGCTGCAAAATCTCGATCAGGGCGTGCACGTCGTCGATATCCGGCAGGTTTTCAATCGTACAGGGCTCGTCGCACAGGAGCACGGCGGGGATGACCGCCACAGCCGTGTTCTTGCCGCCGCTGACGGTGATCTCACCCATCAGGGGATGACCGCCTGTGATAAGCATTTTATCCTTGCTGCTCATAGGTTCGGCCCAAGGCCGCCAATCACCTCGCTTTGCCAAAAGGCAGGCATGATGCAAAGGACCATTTTTCATTATACATGTTTTTACCACACTTTGCAACGCCGGGCGCGCGGGTGCATTGAAAAGCGCTTTACCCCATGGTATGATGCGTACAGAAAGACAAAGCGGGCGGCCCGCCCCGCGTCTGCGGGAATCAGGGCCGCCCGGAAATTCAGGGGGGAATGGGCACATGCTGGATGATTTGATCGAACTGGCGCTGGAACTGATATTTGAAGGCACCATGGAATCCGTCCATGCACGGCGGAAGCCGTTATACGCCCGGCTTGCGTTGGCGGGCATCCTGCTGGTTTTGTTTGCAGGTGTGACCGGACTGATGGTGTGGGCAGGAATCTCGACCCAAAGCTGGCCGTTGATCGCGTTGGGAGCGGCACTGCTTGCGCTGGGCGCGGGGCTTGTGATCCGGCTTTTTCAAAAGAGCAGGGGACGCCACAGCCCCCAAGACCGGTCATGACCGCGCCCGTGCCTCCAGATTGAGCCGGTCCGCCAGCGCGCACAGCTGCCCCAGATCCGAAAGCCGGTGCTTCACATAGGGCGCCAGGCTGTCGTCATAGGGGAGCAGGTCGGGAATCATCACGCTGACACAGCCCGCAGCCGTCAGGCTGCGCAAGCCGTTGCGGCTGTCCTCCACGCCCAGGCATTCGCCGGGCTCCAACCCCAGCCGGCGCGCGGCCTCCAGGTAGATGTCCGGTGCAGGCTTGCTGCGGCCGCCCTCCGGACCGCAGATCATCACGTCGAAGGCGTTCTGCATGGCGGGCGTCGCCTGGACATAGCGCTCGACGATGGCGCGGTCGGTGCTGGTGGCCAGAGCCAGGCGCAGGGAACGCGCCCGAAGCCCCGTCAGGCATTCCGCAAGTCCCTTTTTGGTGGGCAGGCCGGTGGTGACCGCCGTGTGGGAAATCCCCTGATGCACCTCGTCCATCACGGCCTGGCAGGGGAAATCCGGTCCGAAGGCTTCGTGCAGAACATCGAACCCCGCCTGCGCCGTGCAGCCAAGCAGACTGAGATACAGTTTTTCGGGCACGGCGTATCCGCGCCGGGCGCATGCCTGCTCAAACAGCCGGCCGCCCAGCCGCTCCGTATCCAGCAATACGCCGTCCATGTCAAATAAAACGCCACGAATCATGCCGCTATGCCTCTCATTCATGGTTGTTGCGGGGAGATGCGTTGGCACGGTGCAAAAGCGCCACCGTGCGAGGCGTGACCAGCGTATAGATGGCCGCCATCACCACCGAGGAGAGGAAGCGCAGCGCAATCGCCCCCACCGTCAGGCTGATGGGGTAGTGGAAGATCTGGCTGTCGATGTACAGGGCCACGGTGTTGAGCGCCGTCACCAGCAGGCTGGTGGCCAGCACGATGCCCGCGGTCTGCTTCATGGTCAGGTCAAGGCCATGCTTTTTGGCGTAGAGGCCCACCAGCAGCCCGCGCACGGCGTTGGGCAGAATCCACATCAGCGTGGTGACGGTAAACCCGTAGGTGAGCATCTGGTTCAGCAGGCCGCCCACCGCACCCACCAGCAGGCCGTCCACCCAGCCAAACATCAGGCTGGCCACCAGCACGGGGAAGGATTCAAAGGTGAGCTTGATGAGCCCCAGGTTTGCGGAAAACAGGCTGAGCACCGTATAGAGAGCAATCAGGACGGCAACGGTCACAAGACGTTTGGTATTCATGGCTGTACCTCCGTTCTTTGGTTTAGTCGATATCCATTCCCGCGCAGAGCCCGTCCACCGCGGCGGAGACGATGCCCCCCGCGTAGCCGGCCCCTTCGCCCAGAGGATACAGACCCGCAAAGGCACTCTGCCGGCGGGGGTTGCGCAGGATGCGCACCGGCGCTGACGAGCGGGTCTCCGGTCCGGTGAGCAGGGCGTCGGGATGGTCGAACCCCTTAAGCCGCTGCCCCAGTCTGGGCAGGGCCAGGCGCAGGTTATCGGTGATAAAGTCCGGCAAAAAGGCGCGCAGGTCCCCCGGCGTTACGCCGGGCAGATAGGTGGGCTCCACGCCGCCAAGCGTGACGCTGGCCCGGCCGGAGAGAAAATCGCCCACGCGCTGGCAGGGCGCGCGAAATCCTCCGCCCGCGCAGCGGAAGGCCGCCTGCTCGATGCGCCGCTGCAAGTACATGCCCGCCAGGGGATGGTCGCCGCCGAAATCCTCCGGCCGAACCCCCACCAGCACGGCCGCGTTGGCGTTGCGCCCGTCGCGCGCGTGCCGGCTCATGCCATTGACGTTTACGCCGCCGGGCTCGCTGGAGGCGTTGATGACCTGCCCGCCGGGACACATGCAGAAGGTGTATACCCCGCGTCCGTCCGGCGTGGGCGCGTTCAGCTTGTATTCCGCGGGAGGAAGCGCCGGATGCCCCGCTGAGGGGCCGTACTGCGCCCGGTCGATATCGCGCTGCAGATGCTCGATGCGCGCGCCGATGGCAAAGGGCTTCTGCTGCATGGGCAGGCCCAGCGCGCAGAGCCATTCGTAGGTATCGCGCGCGCTGTGGCCGATGGCCAGACACACGGTGTCCGTGGCCAGCTCTTCCTCGCCGGCGGCGCCAGCCAGGCGCGCGCCCGTCACCCGTCCCTTTTGCAGAATCAGGCCCGTCAGGCGGGTTTCAAAGCGGATCTCGGCCCCCAGGCGCGTCAGCGCCGCGCGCATGCCCACCAGCACGCGCCGCAGCTCATCGGTCCCGATGTGGGGCCGCTGGGCCACCAGAATTTCTTCCGGGGCGCCGCAGCGCACCAGCGTGCCCAGCACCGTGCGGATGTGCGGGCTGTTCAGCCCGCAGGTGAGCTTTCCGTCCGAAAACGCGCCCGCGCCGCCCTCGCCAAAGAGCACATTGCTTTCGGGGTCCATCTCCCCGCGTGTTTCCAGCTGCTCCACATCCCGCGAGCGGGCCTCCACGGGTTTCCCGCGTTCCACCAGGATGGGCCGCGCTCCGCGCGCCGCCAGCGCCAGCGCGCAGAACAGCCCGGCCGGCCCTGCGCCCACCACCAGCGGCCGCCCCTTATCCGCAGGCCAGGGCGGTAGCTTCAGGCCGAACACGTCCGGGGTTTCTCCGGCGGCGGGCCCGCTGATCACCGTGACTTGGTTGGGCTTGAAGCGGGAGGCCAGCCGCTTTTCCTCCGCCTCACCCCCCTGGGCCAGCGTGACATCCGCCGTCAGGGAAAAATGCACGCCGCCCCGGCTGCGGGCATCCACGCTGCGCTTGACCAGGCGCGCTTCGGCCACGGCCTTTTCGCTGAGGTGCAGGCGCTGCGCGCACAGGCGCCGCAGGCACGAAGGATCAAAGGTGGCGGCGTCATCCAGCGACAGCTCCAATTGATGAAGGCGCAGCATGGCCGTACTTCCCCCCTGAACATGCAAAAATCAAACACGCCTATCCTACCATAAAGCGCCCATGAAACACAAGTGGCACAGTGGACGCAAAATGTGCTATACTGTTTCTATCATTTTTTGTGAAAGGGAGGTCCTTGCCTCCATGCGCTTTACCTCCCTCCGGCTGGCCCGCTTCCGCAACTATGATTCATTGGAGCTGTCGCCTCATCCGGGCATTACGGTGCTTTATGGACCCAACGGCAGCGGAAAGACCAATCTGCTGGAGGCCATGCACCTGTTGTCGGTGGGCCGCAGCCACCGCACCGCCAACGACCGGGAGATGATCGCCGCCGGGGCGAACGTGGCGCTCATCCATGGTCAGACCAGGCGGCTGGACGGCGCGCACGAGGTGGAGGTACGCCTCTATCCGCTGGAAAAGCCCAAGAAGCGGGTGCTGCTCTACGGCAAGCCCGCCCAGCGCGTGGCCGATCTGATGGGCCATGCCACAACGGTGATGTTTTCGCCGGAGGACCTGCGCATCGTGCGGGACGGTCCCGTGATGCGCAGACGGTTTCTGGATATGCAGCTCAGCCAGATCCGGCCCAGCTACCTGCGGGCGCTGAAAACCTATCTGAGCGTGCTGGAGCGGCGAAACGCCCTGCTTAAGCAGAACCGCGTCGCCGGGGTCAACGACTTTGCCAACCAGCTTGACACCTGGGACGAGCAGCTTGCCGCCGCGTGCGTGCCCATCGTGGGTGCGCGGCGCTGGTTCCTGGAGGAACTCAGCCGCAGCGCCGCCGAGCAGTACACAGCCATTGCCGAAACGCCGGGCGAAACGTTCTCGCTCAGCTATGCCGGCCCCCTGAGCCGGACCGACACGCCCTACCGGGATATGCTTGCGGGCCTGCACCGCACGCGCGCGGAGGACATCCAGCGCCTGTTCACCTCCTTCGGTCCGCACCGGGACGATATGAGCCTGACGCTGTGCGGTAGGGAGCTGCGCGCCTTCGGCAGTCAGGGGCAGATGCGCACGGCGGTGCTGAGCATGAAGCTGGGAGAAATTCGTCTGATTGAAAACGAGATGGGCGAGCCGCCCACGTTGCTTCTGGACGACGTGTTCAGCGAGCTGGACGTGCGCCGGCGCAGCGCGCTGCTCAAAAGCACCGAGGGTGTGCAGACCCTCATCACCTGCACCGATCGGCAGGACGCCGCCGACGCGCACGCGGACGCCTTCTTGCGTGTGTCCCAGGGGGAGGATGGCAAGGCCTGTCTGTCGCCTGCGTAATGCAATACAAAACAAATGCAATTTCAAGCACGCCATCCTGCAGAATTTGCTTTTTCTGGCTGCAAATCTGTGTTATAATACACGGGATGTTTCGAGATGAATCCAGTTTACCGAAACAAACCACAGCTTTGACCGGTTTTAAGAAAGGGGTTTTACCGATGAATGCTTACACGTCCCGCGTGCTTGAGGGTCTCAAGCAGCGCAATGCCCATGAAAGCGAGTTTCTCCAGGCGGCCACCGAGATTCTGGAAAGCCTCTCTCCCGTGTTCGACAAGCACCCGGAATATGAGAAGGCGGGCCTGCTGGACCGTTTCGTTGAGCCGGAGCGGGTCATCATGTTCCGCGTGCCCTGGGTGGACGATCAGGGCCGCACGCAGGTCAACCGCGGCTACCGCGTCCAGTACAACAGCGCCATCGGTCCCTACAAGGGCGGACTGCGCCTGCATCCCAGCGTGAACCTGTCCATCCTCAAGTTCCTGGGCTTTGAGCAGGTGCTCAAGAACAGCCTCACCGGCCTGCCCATCGGCGGCGGCAAGGGCGGCAGCGACTTCGACCCCAAGGGCAAGAGCGACCGCGAGGTTATGGCCTTCTGCCAGAGCTTCATGACCGAGCTCTACCGCCACATCGGCCAGGACACCGACGTGCCCGCCGGCGACATCGGCACCGGCGCGCGGGAAATCGGCTATCTCTATGGCCAGTACAAGCGCCTGACCGGCCTTTATGAGGGCGTTTTGACCGGCAAGGGCCTCACCTATGGCGGCAGTCTGGCCCGTACCCAGGCTACCGGCTATGGCCTGTGCTACTTCGTCAAGAATATGCTGGAAGCCAACGGCAAGACCGTTGAGGGCAAGACCGTGGTCGTCAGCGGCAGCGGCAATGTGGCCATCTACGCCAATGAAAAGATCACCGAGATGGGCGGCAAGGTTGTCGCCATGAGCGATTCCAACGGCTATGTCTACGATCCCAACGGCATCAACCTCGACGTGGTCAAGCAGATCAAGGAAGTGGAGCGCGGCCGCATCAAGGAGTACGCGGCCCGCGTGCCCGGCAGCGAGTACCATGAGGGGTGCAAGGGCATCTGGACCATCAAGTGCGACATCGCCCTGCCCTGCGCCACCCAGAACGAGCTGGATGCCGAGGGCGCCAAGGCGCTGATCGCCAATGGCTGCTTCGCCGTGGGCGAAGGCGCCAACATGCCCTCCACGCTGGAGGCCACCGAGCTGTTTTTGCAAAACGGCGTGCTCTTCGCTCCCGGCAAGGCGGCCAATGCGGGCGGCGTAGCCACTTCTGCTCTGGAGATGAGCCAGAACAGCCAGCGCCTGAGCTGGACGTTTGAGGAAGTGGACGAGAAGCTCAAGGGCATCATGAAGGGCATCTTTGAGAAGTGCGCCGAAGCCGCCGCAGAATACGGCGACAAGCCGACCAACTACGTCGTGGGCGCCAACATCGCCGGCTTCCTCAAGGTGGCCGACGCCATGATGGCTCAGGGCATCGTGTGATTTCTGACAGAAAGAAAAGCAAGGGCCCGGCGGAAGCGATTCCGCCGGGCGGGCGGACCATTGACAACATGAGGTCAACGGTCCTTTTTATTGGTATTGCGACGAGAAACAGAAGGAACGTTACGAGGCGCAAAGGTAGCGGAAACGGAGACAGACCTCCTGCCGGACCGTTGAGGGGAAAAGGGAATACCGTTGGTGATTTCCTTCTTACCTTTTTCCGAGCTCCCTGACGGAAGAAACAATCGCATAGATCAGCACACCAACGGTCAGCGCGCTTGAAATCCACCCAAGCCAACTCGTTTTCAAAATACATTCTGCCGCAATGCAAAGAAACAGGGCCGACAAAAAAGCAAATACGACGCCGGACTGTCGGTAATGCGGCGCTTTATTCATTTTCTCTTTTTCCCGCTTGCCTGCATAAAGATAAGCGTTGTTGAACAGAAAGCCTTTTCTTCGAAACTGAAAAACACTGATGACAGCACATGCCATTGACAACAGCAGAACGACAATTCCCACCGCGATATTCATGCGCTTATCTTCCTTCCGGTTCGCTGATTCCTATATTATATCCATTTTCCCATAGGGTTGCAATGTTTTGCATTCGAATCAATGACATGCGCATTCGTGCCCGGCCAGGACCGGCATGAACGGGGGATGCCCGCTGTTTATGTTGCAAGGGCCCGGCGGAAGCGATTCCGCCGGGCCTTTTCCCGTTTTTATCCTTGCCTGCCGCCTCAGCCCCGGTCGTCGATGCGCACGTACTCGCGCCGGTCCTGCACGCTCATGTAGGCGGGGCGGATGATCTTGTCCATGTTGATCAGCTCCTCCAGCCGGTGAGCGCTCCAGCCCACGATGCGCGCGATGGCGAAGATGGGGGTGAACAGCTCCTCCGGGATGCCCAGCATGCTGTAGGTCAGGCCGCTGTAGAAGTCCACGTTGGGGCTGACGCCCTTGTAGATCTTGCGCTCGCGGGAGATGATCTCCGGGGCCATGCGCTCGACCATGGCGTAGATGGCGAACTCCTCCTCCTTGTCCTTCTCCTTGGCCAGACGCTCCACAAAGCCGCGGAAGATGGTGGCGCGCGGGTCGCTGATGCTGTAGACGGCATGGCCCATGCCGTAGATCAGCCCCTTGCGGTCGAAGGCCTCGCGGTTGAGCAGCTTATGCAGGTAGTCGGCCACCTGGCCCTCGTCGTGCGGATTCTGGAGGCTCTGCTTGAGATCGGCCATCATTTCGACCACCTTGATGTTCGCGCCGCCGTGCTTGGGCCCCTTGAGGCTGGCCAGCGCGGCCGCGACCACGCTGTAGGTGTCGCTGCCGGAGGAGGTGACGACGTGCGTGGTGAAGGTGGAGTTGTTGCCGCCGCCGTGCTCCATGTGCAGAATCAATGCCAGGTCCAGCACGCGGGCTTCCAGGTCGGTGTAGGACTTGTCGGGACGCAGCATGCGCAAAAGGTTCTCCGCGGCGGAAAGGCTGTCATCCGGACGGTGGATATAGAGGCTTTCGTCACGCTCATAATGGTTGTAGCTGTGGTAGCCATATACCGCCAGCAGCGGAAACACGGCGATCAGCATCAGACATTGCCGCAGCACATTGGCCAGCGACACGTCGCTCACGTTGTCATCATAGCTGGCCAGCGTGAGCACGCTGCGGCTCAGGGAGTTCATCATGTCGCGGCTGGGGGCCTTCATGATGACGTCGCGCACGAAGTTGGTGGGAAGCGTGCGGCTATCCGCCAGCGTGCGCTGGAAAAAGGCCAGTTCCTCACGGGTGGGCAGCTCGCCAAAGAGCAGCAGGTAAGCGATTTCCTCAAAGCCGAAGCGGTGCTCCCTGGCCTCTGCGCCCACCAGGTCCGTGATGTCGTACCCGCGGTAGAAAAGGCGGCCCTCGCAGGGAACGGTTTCGCCGTTGACCTGCTTGTTGCTGACAATCTCCGAGATATTGGTCAGGCCGGCCAGCACGCCCCGGCCCTTCTGATCGCGCAGGCCGCGCTTTACGCCATAGGTCTGATACAGCTCCGGATTGATCGAACAGTTGTCGGTCAGGAGCTGGGCGTGCGCGTCCGCATACGCTTTCAGCCGGTCCAAGTTGGTTTGCGTCATCATCTATCAACCTCCTTCTTTATCTATCAACGTTGCCGCGAAGCGCGGGAGAAACGGCTGCGTCCCAAAAAAGGCAGCCCGATAAATCCAGTATAATCCAAGCGGGCGGCCCGGTCAAGCGGAGGGGCCACCCTGCACGGTGGCGTGCATGCCGGGAAGCACGCCGTCAGGCGCTTCAAAATCCAGCCACACGGCAAAGCGGCTGGTTTCCTCGCCCCCGTCGCCCAGCGGGTCTACGGCGGTCACCGTGGCCGTGACAGGGGGAAGGTCCAGTTCATCGAAGGAGACGGTCATTTCATCACCTGCGGCGATACGGTCCACGTCGGCCTCCGTGGCCTGCGCCTTGAGCCGGTAGGTTCCGGCGGGAATGGCGCTAAGAAGCGCCTGATCCTTCTGCACGCTGGCGCCGGGCAGGACGCTGACCTCCGTAACGATCAGGGCCTGTGGGGCGGTGACGGCGGTGGGATTCGCTTCGCCGCGCAGGGCGGGGCTAAGCACATCGGGCACGTAACTGAAAAGGTAATCGCCCGGATGCACCTCGTCGCCGGGGCGCACGGCCAGGTCGGTCAGCGTGCCTGAAGCGGATATGGCGTAGGGCTGCACGATGGACAGCTCGGCACGGGCCAGCAGGGTCTTGTTGTTGTAGTCCGGTTCGCGGTAGATTTTCACATCCTCGGTGTAGACCAGATCGCCGCCCAGCACCTGAACGGTGAACTGGGAGCCGTTGACGGCGGTGATTCGCCCGTCTGCAAAATGCTTTTCATTGGCCGAGCGCAGGTAGACCGGCGTGCCCACCCGCAGGTCGCGGTTTTCCGCGGTGTTATAGCCGGTGCGGGTGGAGGCTTCGATCTGATAGCGGTCGGCATATTCGATGCACATCACCGCTCCGTAGCGGGCTACGGCGGCATCGGCCGACTCGCCGGCCTGTGCGTACACATCCGCCACCGTACCGTCGATTTCGGCATACACGCGCTGCGGCTCTACGGTAAAGACCGTTTCACCGGGGGAGAGAAGCTGTCCCGCCCGCACGCTGAAGGGGGCCAGCAGGCCGCTGGCGGGGGCGGACAGCACAATGGGGTCCAGCCCCTCCACCGTGGCGGTCAGGATCAGTGTTTCGGAGGACTCTGCCAGCGCGGGCACGCCGGCCAGCGCCAGCAGGGCCGCCAGCATCAAGGCAACCATCTTTTTCATATTCAATACCCTCCTTTGTGCTTACAGGCTGCGCAGGGCGTCGATGGGGTTGAGATTGCTGGCCTTGCGCGCGGGGGCCCAACCAAAGACGACCCCTACCGCCAGCGAAAAGCCCACGCCCAGGGCGATGGCGCCCGGCGACAGCACGAAAGCGATGTCCATCAGGCTGGCCAGCAGCATGCTTACCATAAGGCCCAGCACCACCCCGATCAATCCGCCCAGCAGCGAGAGGATGATGCTCTCCATGAGAAACTGTATCTGGATGCTGCGGGGACGCGCACCCAGAGCCTTTCGCAGGCCGATTTCGCTGGTGCGCTCGGTGACGGAGACGAGCATCATGTTCATGATGCCGATGCCGCCCACCAGCAGCGCGATGCTGGCGATGCCCACCAGCAGGTTGGTCATCAGGCCCATCATCGTGTCCATCACATCCAGCAGGCTTTCCATGTTGATGACGGTATAGCTGTCATCGCGGTAGTTGAAGGCGGCCTCCAGAGCGGCCTCCAGGCTGTCGGTCACCTCGTCGGTGCGGTCCGTGTCGTCCACGTATACCTCCAGGGAGGAAACGCCCTTGATGCCGAAAAGACGCATATACGCCGTGTAGGGCATGATGAGCGTGCCGCTTTCATCGCCGGCCTGCATCTGGCTCATCACGTCGCTCACATCAGGGTCCTTGAGCACGCCTACGATGCGAAGGCGCGTGCCCTTGACCAGCACCGTCTGGCCGATGGGATCGGTGCCGCTGAAGAGTGCGGCCGCCAGATCGCTGTCGATCAGGCATACGCGGCTGCGCTGCTCCTGATCGGCGGGCAGCAGGGGCCGCCCGCGGGAGACGGCGTCGGTTTCCCGGCGGAACCACGCATAGCCGTAGCCCTCCACCAGCACATCCTCCAGCACCTCGCCGCCGGCCACCACGCTCAATTCCTGCGACAGCGTGGGGGAAATGCCCGACACGCCGTCGATGGAGAGGATGCTGTCCAGGTCGCTTTCGGTCAGACCGCTCTTGAGCGGCGTGCCCATGGCCTGCACGGTCAGCTTGCCGGTGCCCAGGCTCTCAAACTGGGCGGTGACCTCTCCCGTGGCGCTCTGCATCACGGTGATCAGGGCGATGATGGCCATTACGCCGATGATGATGCCCAGCACCGTCAGGAAGGAGCGCATTTTGTTGCCGCGGATGTTGGCCAGCGACATGCGCAGGCTTTCCCTAAGCATCGTCCTCCGCCCCCTCGGAAAGCACGCCGTCCAGAATGCGCACCAGTCGGGAGGCGTTTTGCGCAATATGGCGGTCGTGCGTAATCATGATGATGGTGCGCCCTTCGTCGTGCAGCTCGTGGAACAGGTCCATCACCTGATGGCCGGTCTTTTGGTCCAGCGCGCCGGTGGGCTCATCGGCCAGCAGAATGGTGGGATTGGTGGCCAGCGCCCGGGCGATGGCCACGCGCTGCTGCTGGCCGCCGGAGAGCTGGTTGGGCAGGTGGTCCATCTTGTTTTCCAGCCCCACGCGCCGCAGCATCTCCGCCGCGCGCTCGCGCCGCTGCTGGCGGGGCATGCCCGCGTAGACGAGCGGCAGCTCCACGTTGCTCAGGGCGTCCTGCCGGGGCAGCAGCTGAAACGATTGAAAGATGAAGCCGATTTCCCGGTTGCGGATGCGGGCCAGCTCATCGGGCTCCAGATCGTCCACGCGGCGGCCGTGCAGGATGTATTCGCCGCTGGTGGGCGTGTCCAGGCAGCCGATGATGTTCATCAGCGTGCTTTTCCCCGAGCCGCTGGGGCCCAGCACGCTTAAAAACTCGCCCTCCTGAATGGTCAGGTCGATCCCCCGCAGCACCGGCGACCACTCATCCCCCATCCAGTAGGACTTGGTGATGCCGGTCATTTGAAAAAACGTCGCTTCGCTGTCCATGGCTACCTGCTTTCCACGCCCATCATGCGCTGCTGCATGGCAAAGAAGCGCGCCAGGTCGTTGGACTGGTAATAGACCGCTTCGCCCTCGCTGACGCCGGAGACGATTTCGATGTACTGGCCGTCGCTCACGCCGGTTTCGACATATTCGGCGACGAGCTTGCCTTCGGCATCCTTCAGGTAGACGAAGGGGCGGTTGTACTCGTCGTAGCTCAGCGCGTCCAGGCTCAGGCTGACCGCACCCAGCGCCTGCTGGTTGAGGATGCTCACCTCAACGCTCATGCCGCTGCGCACGTTCTGCGCGGCTTCCACCTCCAGCTTGACGGGATAGTAGCTCACGCCGGCTTCGGTGGTCGCGTTGCGGGCGATCTCGGTTACGGTGCCGGGCACGGTCGTGTCCAGCGCGTTGAGATACACCTCGCCTTCCTTGCCCTCCTCGATGGCGTCGATGTCGTATTCATCCACGTCCACGCTCACTTCCAGCGCGTCGTAGTCCACGATGCGGGCAATCTGGCTGCCGGGCTGGAGAGCGTCGTCCGTCTCCACATAGAGTTCCTCAATGGTGCCGCTGTAGGCGGCATATACGCGGGTGCCGTCGCTTGAGCGCAAAAGCGCGTCGCCTTCCTCAACACGGTCGCCTTCCTGAACGTAGAGCTCCTTGACCTTCAGGGCGTCCTTGGCGGTCTGCACCTCGTCGGTCACGGGGATCAGGCTGCCTGAAAAGCTGTAATAGGTGACGATGTCGCGCCGCTGGGCGATTTCCTCGGTAAGGGATTGTGCCGCCGTTTGACGCAGCGATAATACGAAGGCCGCGATCAGCAGCAATACCAGCACAAGCACAATCCACGGCCATTTCCGCCTTTTTTTCCTTCTGGGAGGCAGAGTTTGCATAGTTTCAGGGTTCCTCCTTCAAGTGGAATGGTGCGATTATAAGCCGGCTAATAAATGCTTGTCAAGCGTTCCCGCCTGAAATGACAAAAAACCGCGTCGATTTTACAGTTTCGCCACAAGTGGCAACGCGCTGCGCGGTATCGCGGACAATAAAAAAAGCGCCGGCAGGCATTTGCTTGCCGGCGGAGGCGGTCAGCCCTCCATCTCCTTGCGGATGCTCTCCTCGCAGCTCTGCATGGCGCGAAGGGTGCGGTCCATCAGGTCCGTCAGCTCCCAGCCCAGGCGCTGCGCGCCCTCGGCAATCACGTCGCGCGAGCAGCCGGCGGCGAACTTCTTGTCCTTGAATTTCTTCCTGACGCTGCTGACCTCCATGTCCATCACGCTCTTGCTGGGGCGCATCAGCGCCGCCGCGCCGATGAGGCCGGTCAGCTCGTCGGCGGCAAAGAGCACCTTTTCCATCTCATGCACGGGCTCCACGTCGGAGCACAGGCCATAGCCATGCGAACAGATGGAGTGAATCATGTCCTCGCCCACGCCGGCGGCGCGCAGCAGCTCCGGGGCTTTCCTGCAGTGCTCCTCGGGCCAGTTTTCAAAGTCGATATCGTGCAGAAGACCCACGGTGGCCCAGTAATCGGCGTCGGCGCCGTAGCCCAGCTCGTTGGCATACCAGCGCATCACGCCCTCCACGGTCAACGCGTGCTGGATGTGAAAGGGCTCCTTGTTATAGGTTTTGAGCAGCGCGAGGGCCTGCTCGCGGGTCAGGTTGCTTTGCATGGGACATTCCTCCTTGGCAGTTGCGCGTTAAGCGCTCTCTGGCTATCATACCACCCGCGGCCGGGGCGTTCAAGCCCGCATGGCTTTTTTGCCGGAATGGCTTGACAAGCGGCCGCCGTGCGCCTATCATCCTAATCAATCCCATGGCTTTGCAGATGAAGGAGGCGTCGCCTGCAATGAAGATGTATCGCAGCCTGACCGAGCTTATCGGCCATACCCCGCTTCTGGCGCTGACCGGCTACTGCCGCGAAAACGGCCTGAACGCCACGATCGCCGCCAAGCTGGAGGCTTTCAATCCCGCCGGGAGCGTCAAGGACCGCACCGCCTGCGCCATGCTGGACGCGGCGGAGGAAAGCGGCGCGCTCAGGCCGGGCGGCACCATCATCGAGCCCACCAGCGGCAACACGGGTATCGGCCTGGCGTGGATCGCTGCCGCGCGCGGGTACCGCACGCTGATCGTGATGCCCGACAGCATGAGCCCCGAGCGGCGGGCGCTGATTCAAGCCTATGGCGCGGAGCTGGTGCTGACCGACGGGGCGCTGGGCATGAAGGGCGCCATCGCCAGGGCGCAGGAGCTGCATGAGCAGATCGCGGGCAGTCTGATTCCCGATCAGTTTTCCAACCCGGCCAACCCCGCCGTGCACCGCCGGACCACCGGCCCCGAAATCTGGGAGGATACCGACGGCAAGGTGGACATTTTCGTGGCGGGCGTGGGCACCGGCGGCACGCTGACCGGCGTGGCCGAGTATCTGAAGGCACAGAATCCCGCCGTGCGCGTGGTGGCGGTGGAGCCGGCAACCAGCGCGGTGCTGGAGGGCGGCGCGCCGGGTCCGCACGGTTTGCAGGGCATCGGCGCGGGCTTTGTGCCGGCTACGCTCAACACCTCCGCCTACGACGAGGTAATCCCCGTGACGGATGAGGAAGCCTTCGCGGCCCGGCGGGCGCTGGTGTGGCTGGACGGGGTGCTCGCGGGCATCTCCTCCGGCGCGGCGCTGCACGCGGCGACGGTGCTGGCGCGTCGGGAGGAAAACGCGGGCAAGCTGATCGTGGCGCTTCTGCCGGACACGGGCGAGCGGTACTTGCAGGGCGGGCAGTAAGCAAAACGCAAAAACCGCCGGATAACATCCGGCGGCGAAGGAGAAAGAGGTTATTCCTCCGGGGCTTCCACGGGGGTTACGATGGGCTTGCCGTTCTGGTCCACCAGAACGGTCAGGCCGCAGCCCTCCGTCAAATGGGGAATAACCACCAGGTAATTCACACCCGTTTCCGTATCCACGAGGATCTTTTGCCCATGATTGATTCCCTGTGAATAGACCTCGACAAAGCGTTTTTTGCCCATGCTCGCCGCTCCTTTCCCATCTATTGGCCGTATTATAGCATATCCGGCCTGGAAAAAGCAAACGCCCCATGCAGGGGCCCGGCAGATACCTGCTGAAGGAGGAGTTTACAAATGGACCGCCTGACCGTTCTGGGCACGGGCAACGCTGCCGTGACCCGCTGCTACAACACCTGTTTTCTGCTGGAATTGCCCCAGGGCTACCTGCTGTGTGACGCGGGCGGCGGCAACGGCATCCTAAGCCAGCTGGAAAAGGCGGGCGTGGACCTTGCGCAGATCCACCACCTGATTCTCACCCACGCGCACAGCGATCATCTGCTGGGTGCGGTATGGGTGGTGCGCATGGTGGCGGCGGCCATGAACGCGGGCCGCTACGAGGGCGAGCTGACCATCTGGTGCGATCCCGCCGTGCGTGAGGGCCTGTGCCAGATGGCGCGCATCACATTGCAAAAAAAGATGACGGACCGCCTCGGCGACCGCATCCTTTTCCATGATATTTCCGACGGCCAGACGGATACCATCCTGGGCCGGAAGGTTACGTTTTTCGATATTCACTCCACCAAGATGAAGCAGATGGGATTTACCATGGAGCTTGCAGGGGGCGGCAAGCTGTGCTGCCTGGGCGACGAGCCCTACAACCCCGCCTGCGCCGCCTATGTCGGGGGCGCGGACTGGCTGCTGTGCGAGGCGTTTTGCCTCTATGAGGACCGCGAGCGCTTCAAACCCTACGAAAAGCACCACTCCACCGTCAAGGATGCCTGCGAGCTGGCGCAGGGGCTGGGAATTCCTCATCTGGTGCTGTGGCATACGGAGGACCGCCGCCTTGCGCAGCGGCAGACCCTCTATACGCAGGAGGGGCGCGCCTACTACGACGGCGACCTGCATGTGCCCAATGACCTGGACACGCTGACGCTGGCGGGGGAATAGGCGCGTTATTCCCCGGACGGCTTGTCTTCCTTGGCGCGGGCCTTGCCTTCCAGCACCAGCTTGTTGAGCTCATCCATGAAGCTGCTCACGTCGGTAAACTGGCGGTAGACCGAGGCGAAGCGCACATAGGCCACCTCGTCCAGGCGCTTGAGCTCCTCCATCACGGCCTCGCCGATGCGGCGGGAGGACAGCTCGTCCTCGCCAGAGGAATAGACCTGCTTTTCTACCTTTTCCACGATGGCGTCGATATCCTTCATGCTCACCGGGCGCTTCTGACATGCGTGCAGAAGCCCCTTTTTGATTTTGTCGGCATTGAAGGGCTCGCGCCGCATGTCCTTTTTTACCACCATCAGAGGCGAGGTTTCGATCTTCTCATAGGTGGTGAAGCGCCTGCCGCAGCGCAGGCATTCGCGGCGTCGGCGGATGGAGCTACCCTCCTCCGTGGGCCTGGAATCAATCACGCGGCTGTCCAGATAACCGCAGTACTGGCATCTCATGGAGCGTCCTCCTTTTTATCCGCCATGGGCTACAACACCTTCTCAGCGTGTCGAAAAAGTCCGGCCGGGCCGGTTTTTTTCCGCCGGGACACGTTTTCCCTGCGACTACGACGCGGCGGGGGAAACGCGCAGGGCTTCCGAATCCACCGCACAGGCCGCTGAATTCGGTTTTCACTTCGAGGGCTACGGCCCTCCAAACCTTTCAAAATGGGTCCTTTTATTATTATAACAAAAGGAGCGCACGCTTGCAAGCGGGGCGGCGCTTAAAAAGCGCCCGGACGCTGTTGCGCTGTCCGGGCGCTTTTCGTGTGCATGCGGTTGGAATCCGCAGGTTAAGCCGGGGCGCCTTCCAGAATGGCCAGCGTAGAGCTGGTCCCCAGACGGCTCGCGCCGGCCTCCACCATGTCTACGGCCTCCTGCCAGCTGTGCATGCCGCCGGAGGCCTTGACCTTCATGGTATCGGGGATGGAGGCCTTCATCAGGCGGACGTCCGGCACGGTTGCGCCGCCGGTACCAAAGCCGGTGCTGGTTTTGACGTAGTCGGCGCCTGCATTGACGCAAGCCTTGCAGGCGAGCACCTTCTCCTCATCGGTCAGGTAGCAGCATTCGATAATGACCTTTACCAGCGTGCCGGCAGCAGCTTCCACGACACCGCGAATATCGCTTTCCAACAGGGCCAGATCGCCGCTTTTCAGCGCGCCGATGTTGATGACCATATCCACCTCGTCCGCGCCATTGGCGATGGCGTCCCTGGTTTCGAAGGCCTTGACGGCGGTGGTGTTGGCTCCCAAAGGAAAGCCGATGACCGTGCATACATTTACACCGCTGCCCTTGAGCAGCTGTGCCGCCAGCGCTACATGGCAGGGGTTGACGCATACGCTGGCGGTGTGAAGGGCTTTGGCCGTTTCACACAGCTCGGTGATCTGCTGGGGGGTGGCGGCGGCCTTGAGCAGCGTGTGGTCGATCATGGAGGCAATCTGTGCTTTGGTCATGGAGAATCATCCTTTCTGATTATCGTCTGCCGCCGCGCCGGAGTGTGCCGTGCTGCCGCGCAGGTATTCCCGCGGCGTAAGGCCGGTGCAGCGTTTGAAAACGGAGCAGAAGTGCTTGTAATCGGTGAACCCGGTCTTTTCGGCCACTTCGGACGTGCGCGCTCCCTCGTGCAGCAGCCCGACGGCCTGCTGTACGCGCTGCATGTTCAACGTGTCCAAAAAGGTCTGGCCGGTGACCGCTTTAAAGCGCCGGCTCAGATAGCTGGCGGATACCCCCATCTCTTCCGCGAGGGTTTCAATGCGCAGGCGCTGCTCGCTGTGCGTGGCAATGCGTTCCAGGGCCACATCCACATAGGCGTCCTGCTCGCGGATTTCTTCCATGACCAGCGAGGCGGACTTGCATGTGCTGTTGAGCAGCGGCATCAGGCGGCGCATCTGTTTGGCGGTTTCCTCCTCGGAATGAATGCGGCTCATTAAAGAGGCCAGCTTCTCCTCGTCCAGGGGCTTGAGCAGGTAATCGCACGCGCGCAGGGAAATCGCCCGGCGCGCATAGTCAAAATCTGCGTAGCTCGTCAGCAGGATGATGCGAAAGGAATACACGGCCAATGCGCGTTCCAGCATTTCTAGGCCATCCATCTCCGGCATGCGGATATCGGTGATGACCACATCCGGCCGCTTCTGCAATATGCTGCTAAGGCCGCTGCGCCCATCGGCAGCGCTGCCCACCACCAGGCAGCCCATGCCGGCCCAGTTGATGGTATGCACCAATCCCTTGCGGATCATCTCCTCATCCTCGACGATGAACACACGCAGAATCACAACAGATCTCCTTTCCTACCGCCATCCTGGGGAAAGTGGAGCAGGACCGTCGTGCCCCTGCCCACCTGTGAATCAATGGAAATGCCATAGCGGTCCCCATAGATCAGCCGAATGCGCTCATGCACGTTCATGATGCCAAAGTGGTCGCCGCGTTCGGCACCGGCATCGGCCAGGCACTGTTTTAACTGATGGAGCATATCGGGCTCAATGCCAGGCCCATTATCGGTTACCCGCAGCACCACCTCATCCCCTTCGCAGCAGGCAGACAGACCAATGAACAGGCGGTCGCTGCGCTTCATGCCGTAGACGGCGGCATTTTCAATGATGGGCTGGGCGATCAGCTTGGGCACAGGAAAGTCCTCCAGCTGGGAAGGTACGTCGATCTGGTAGCTGAGGCGATCGCCAAAGCGCATTTCCAGAATGCGCATATAGCTGCGGATGTAGTTCAAATCCTCGCGCAGAGGGGTTATCATGCCTTCGCTTTGAATGCTGTAGCGCAACAGGCTGGAAAGCGCCACCATGGCTTTGTCGGCGGCCTTGGGGTCAATGCGGATCATGAAGCGGATATTCTCAAGCGTATTGAACAGAAAGTGCGGGTGAAACTGGCTTTCCAGCTGCTTGATTTTGGATACCGCGGTTTCATGGCCAAGGTCTACACTCCGGCGGATCAGCTCCCGCATGCTTTTGAGCATGCTGTTGTAGGCCTGGGAGATGATTTGGAATTCGTCGTGGCTGCTGATGCTCAGCTCGGTGTTTAGGTCTCCCTGCTGAACCTGATAGCAGGCGGCGGCAATTTCGTCGATGATGCGGGTTTTCTGGCGGGAGACGCGCTCGGTGCTTACGAGGATCACCGCCGTGAATACACCGAAAAACACCAGCACCAGCGCGCCCAGCAACAGCAGCGTGCTGATGATGCCGCCGCATTCCGACATGGCATGAATTTTGAGAAAGCCGTTTTGCGTGGTAAGGGTGCGAATGTAGAACAGGCCTTCGGGAAGCATGGTGAAGCCGTTGACGTCGCGAAGCATAACGCGCAGCTTGCCGAAATCACCCACGAAAGCGCTGTTTGTGCCCAGAAATACGGAATCGAACCGGTCGGTTACAATCAGGTCGGAGGCGCATTGCTTGAATTGCGCCGCCATTTGATCCTCGTCCAGAGCAAAGTAGAGATAGCCGGCTACCCCGCCTTTCTCATCATACAGGCAGCAGCCGACCAGCATGCTGGAAACGGTGCTCACGCCGACCTCCGCACGCGCCACCACCATGGCCACTTTTCCGGCCGAGGCGGGCAGGTTGTTGACCAGCCGCCAATGGAAGCTGTTTTGCAGGCTTTCGCGCATTGCTTCGTTTGTCTGTGAGGAAAAGACCAGGTTTTCATCAGCGTCCAGCAGAAAGAACTGCGGCCGCGATACCCCCTGGTTGATGAACTGATAGATACGGCTTTTCACAGCCGCCTGGTAATTGACGCTTGAACGGAATGCGTCCAGGTCCAGCTGGCTTTGCAGGGAGAGCAGCTCATTTTGCAGGCTTTGCCATTCCTGGCCAAAGGCGTCCCAGGCGAGCTGCAGGTTGTCCGCCGTGCCGTGGACCACATTCTGGAGCGGAATATACCCCAGGAACACAATCAACAGCAGCACCGCGGACAACACCGGCAGCAGGGAATAAAACAACAACAGCCTGCGCAGATCATCACGGAAGCGGGTCTGTTGCCCGGTTTTCTTCATGCGTACGCCTCGCTTGGGATAAATGGGAAACTACATGGTGACATCCTTGCTTCCGCTGATCTTGAAAAACAGGAACAGCGACAGCACCGTCGTCAGCGTAAGGATGGTGGCCAGCGCGGCGGCCGTGCCATAGCTGGCGCGGATAACCTCGTTGTAGATGGCCACGGACATGGTGCGCGTGTTTGCCGTGTAGAGCATGACCGAGGAGCTCAGCTCGTTGATAAGCGTGATCCAGCTCAGGATGGCGCCGGAAATTACGCCGGGCAGCATCAGCTTGGCCGTTACCTTCACAAAGGCCTTCAGCGGCGAATCGCCCAGAGAGATGGCGGCCTCCTCTACGCTGGGGCTGATCTGATAGAGAATGGCAGAGCTGGAACGCAGCGTGTAGGCCAGACGGCGAATCACCAGGGAGATAATCATGATGGCTGCCGTGCCGGAAAGCACCATGGGGTCACCCTTGCCGTTGAAGGCCAAAAGCAGCGTAATACCAAGCACCGAGCCGGGAATGATGTAGGGGAACATGGCGATGGTATCAATCGCACTGGTGAGCATGCTTTTTTTGCGCACCGACAGGTAGGCGATCAGCATGCCGAGCACAATAATTATAGCCAAGGCAATGATGCAATACAAGTAAGTATTTTGAATCGAGGACAATGCCGTGTCAAAAATCTTGGTGTAGCTTTCAAAGGAGTAGCCGTCCACGAAGTACTGTACCTCCGTTTTGCGCAGGGAGGTCCAGATGATGACCAGGTGCGGCACCACGGAAAGAATCACCAGGAGGTAGGTGAACACATGCATGATGACGTTCTTGGCGCCCTTTGCGCGCGTGGGCTGAATGGGGCGCATGGCGCTCATGGTGAAGCTCTTCTTGTTCACGTACCACTTCTGCAAAAGGAACAGCACCGCCGTGATCACCACCATCAGCGAAGCCATGGCCGAGGCGAAGTAGGCCGAGCCGCCGGATTCGCCTACAAACTCGATATAGATTTTGGTGGGCAGCACGTCGTATCCCTCGCCGATGAGGGCCGGGGTGCCGAAGTCCGCCATGCAGTTCATGAACACCAGCAGCGCCGAGGCGATGGCTGTGGGCGTGACCAGGGGCATCACCACGGTGAATACCTTGCGGATGGCGTTGCAGCCCAGGCTTTCGGCCGCCTCGCACACGGCCACATCCACCTTTTTGAGCGCGCCGCTCACATACATGTAGATGAAGGGGTACAGCTTGAGCGTAAAGACCAGCAGCATGCCGCCAAAGCCGTAGATGGATGGCATTTTGATGCCGAAGGTATTGGAAAGGAACTGGGTGACCACGCCGCTGCGGCCAAGCAGCAGAATCCACGAATAGGCGCCGATGAAGTTGGGGCTCATCATGGAGATGATGATGAGGATTTCAATGATGCTCTTGCCCCGGATTTTGAAAAAGGACATGATGTAGGCCAGCGGCACGCCGATGAGCAGCGAGCAGATGGTGACGCATACCGTGAGTTTCAGAGAGTTGAGCAGCGAACGGTAGTAGAATTTCTTGCCGAAGAACTTGGTGAAGTTGGCCATGGTGAAGGCGCCGGTGCCTTCCTCCAGAAAGCCGTCGACAAACAGGGAGATGAGCGGGTAGATCAGAAACAGGGCAAAGACGGCCAGAATGCCGATGGTTACAATCGTCCAGAAATCGAACTGCGGCTTACGCTTGCTCATAGCGAATCACATCCTTGAGAAGGCTCTTTTCCATATCCGCCGTAAAGACGTTGATCTTATCGGGATTGGGGCGGAGGGTGAGGTGGTCGCCCGGCTGATACAGCGTTTGCGTATGGCCAAGATCCTGGGAAAATTCAATGCTGGGCTGGTCGGGCACGCACATGCCGTCGGCGAAATGCAGGAAATAGTTGCTGTAACGGCCCAGGAAGGTGCGGTTGAGCACGTCACATGTAAGCCCCTCGCTGGAGACGGAGAATTCTTCCGGACGAATCCCCACCACGACCTCCTGACCGTCCGTGCACTCGTCGGACAGGGTGGTCATGGGCAGGCGGTATCCGCTGGGGAAGCACAGCTCGGTCCGGCCATCCTTCTTGGAAAGCGTGGCATGGAACAGGTTGGAATGACCGATGAAGGTGGCGACAAACACATTGGCCGGACGGCTGTAGATGTGATGCGGCGTGCCGATTTGCTGAATGACGCCCTTGTTCATCACCGCGATGCGGTCGGAGATGGCCAGCGCCTCCTCCTGGTCGTGCGTTACGTAAACGGTGGTGATGCCCACCTGGCGCTGAATGTCGTGGATCACGCTGCGCATTTCGATGCGGAGCTTGGCATCCAGGTTGGACAGCGGTTCATCCATGAGCAGCACCTGCGGGTGGATGACGATGGCGCGGGCCAGCGCCACGCGCTGCTGCTGGCCGCCGGAAAGGCGCTCGGGCAGGCGGTCCTGGTATTCGTCGATATGCACCAGGGAGAGCATTTCATCGGTGCGCTTTTTCATTTCGTCCTTGGGCACGTTGCGCAGCCGGAGGCCGTATTCGACATTCCTGCGCACGGTCAGATGGGGGAAGATGGCATAGCTTTGGAACACCATGCCGATGTTGCGCTTGTAGGCGGGCAGGTCGTTGATGACCTGATCGCCAAAGGCAATGGTGCCGCCTTCGATGGAGTTAAAGCCCGCAATCATGCGCAGCAGCGTAGTTTTGCCGCAGCCGGAGGGGCCCAGCAGCGTGAAGAGCTCGCCGTTTTTGATGTTGGCGGTCAAATCGGGAATGATGACGTTATCACCGAACTTTTTGACAACGTGGTCAATGGCAATGGATACGCTCATACGTTGCACACCTCTTTAAGATAATGAAAGAAGCTGTTGTGAAGGGGCGGCAGGGGTAGGGCCTGCCGCCCGGCAGCATTCACAGCAGCTTGAAAAGCGTGGAAAGGATTACTCGGCGGCGTCCACCAGGGCCTCCTGGAACTGCTCGATCCAGGCGGTCTTGTTTTCCGAAGCGATGGTTTCATCATCCGTGATCACGTTGATGGTGGACATGCTCTGCATGGCGTCGGTCTCGGGCACGTCGGTGCGGATGGTGCGGCGGAACTGGGTCTCGTTCATGTAGGTCTGGGCGTCATAGCTGGTGAGCCAGTCCACAAACTTGCGGGCGCTGTCCAGGTTGGGGCAATCCTTGACGATATAGACGCCGTCGCCGCGGATGATAACGCCCTCTTCCATGTAAACGACCTTGATGTTGCCCTGGGATACATAGGTGGCGGCGCCCTGCTCGAAGGTCAGGCCCACGGCGTATTCGCCGTCAGCCACTCCCTTGTACACGGCGGAGGAGCTGTTCACGCAGCCGTTGGGCAGCTGCTTGCAGAACTCGCGCACATAATCCCAGCCGTTGGGCTGACCGTCGGTGCCCATGGCGTAGAGCATGTTGACCAGGTGCTCAAAGGAAGAAGAGGAAGCCTGAGGATCGGCAAAGACGATCTTGCCCTTGAGCTCGGGGTTGAGCAGGTCGGCATAGCCGTTGATCTCGATGTCGCCGATGAGGTCGGTGTTGATCATGATAACGGAAGGAACGCAGTCAAAGCGGGTCAGGTTGCCTTCCACGTTGCGGTACTGCTCATAGAAGGCGTCCTCATTGGCGCAGGTGTAATCCTGGAAATACTGGCTGCTGTTTTTCACGGTGCCGATGGTGCCGGACCAGAGAATATCGCACTGGGGATTTTCGCTTTCGGCGGCGATGCGCTTAAGGGCGTCGCCCGTGCCCATGGCGAGGCACTCGGTCTTGATGCCGGTATCGGCCTCAAACATGGCCAGCATGTTTTCAATCATGGAAGTGGTCAGCGGGCTGTACAAAACCAGCTTGCCGGTTTCCTCGGGGGCGGTTTCGGCGGTGGCGCAGGCCACACTCAGGGCCATGATGGCACAAAGGAACAAGGCAAACAGCTTCTTCATGGATGATTCCCCTTTCTTCACTTGCTGTTTTGTGAAACAGCTGATTCAATCTGTGTTCATCATAGTTGTGCTTTGGAAGAAATTCAACCGGATATTCTATTTATATATCGCAAAAAGTGAACTACCGGGCAAAAAGACGTGGGGGCGGCCTTGCTGCAAGAAAAAACGCCGGAGCGCCCTGCAAAACAGGGACTCCGGCGGCAGAGCAAAGGGAACGCCTCGCTCAGTGGAGGAGGGCCTCTGCGCTTTTCAGGATCTTTTGCTCTGTCTCCTCCGCCGCTTCCCGGCTTTCCCCGCTGACGGAGAGATAGAGCTTGAGCTTGGGTTCGGTGCCGGAGGGGCGCGCCACGAGCGTGCAGCCGTCCTCCAGAATGAATTTGAGCACATCGGACTTGGGCAGGCCGTCCAGACCTGCGGCATAGTCCATCAGGCGGAGCACCTTTTTGCCGCCGAAGGATGCGACGCCGGCGCGCAGCGCCTGCATGACGGCCTGCATTTTGGCAAAGCCCGCGCTTCCGTCAAAGGCATAGCTGTGCAAGGTGTTGAGGCAGTAGCCATAGACGCCGTAGAGCTCATGCAGCCTGTCCAGAAGTGAAATGCCGCGGCTGGCGTAGTAGCTGAACATTTCGCAGATCAGGCAGGCCGCGCCTACGCCGTCCTTGTCGCGCACATAGGGGCCGGAGAGATAGCCATAGCTTTCTTCGAAACCAAACACGAAGCTGTCCCGGCGGCCCTGCGCTTCCAGGCGGCCAATCTGCTCGCCGATGAACTTGAAGCCGGTGAGCACATTGATGGTTTTCACGCCGTAGTGCGCCGCGATGCGCTCGGCCATGTCCGTGGTCACGATGGTCTTGATCATCACCGGGTCTGCGGGCATTCTGCCATGCTTCGTGCGTTGGGCGCAGAGGTAGTCCAGGAGCAGCATGCCCGTTTCGTTGCCGGAGAGCAGCGCATATCCGCCGTTTGGGTCCCGGACGGCCACGCCCACCCGGTCGCAGTCCGGGTCGGTGGCCAGCAGCAGGTCCGCGCCGCACCGGCCGGCATAGGCGATGCCCAGCGCCATGGCCTCCCGGATCTCCGGGTTGGGATAGGGGCAGGTGGGGAAGTGGCCGTCCGGCAGGCGCTGCTCCTCCACCAGGGTCAGATGCGTATAGCCCAGCTCCTTCAGCGCGCGAGTGACGGGCACATAGCCGGTGCCATTGAGCGGGCTGTAGACGATGGCGATATCCTTGCGGGCTTCCTCGCCAAAGAGGACGGACTGCGCCTTCACCGCCTCCAGAAAGGCCGTGAGAACGGCGTCCGGGACAAGCTGTATCCGTCCTTCCCGCAGGCAGGCGTCAAAATCAGCCCGTTTGATGCCGTCAAAGAGATCCAGTTTTTCGATTTCGGAGAGAATTTCAGAGGCGGCTTCAACGGTCACCTGGCAGCCGTCCGCGCCGTAGACCTTGTAGCCGTTGTATTGGGCAGGATTGTGGGAGGCGGTGATCATCACGCCCGCGGAGGCGCCGAGGCAGCGCGTGGCAAAGGACACGGTGGGCACCGGGGTGAGCTGTGGCCAGAAGTGAACCTGCACGCCGTTTGCGGCCAGCACGCCCGCGGCCACGCGGGCGAACGCATCGCTTTTGAGGCGGCTGTCGTAGCCGATAACGGCGGAAGGAGCGGAGAAGCGCTTTTTGAGGTAATCCGCCAACCCCTGCGAAGCTTTGGCGACAGTATAGACGTTCATGCGGTTGGAGCCGGCGCCGATCACGCCGCGCAGGCCGCCGGTACCAAAGGCAAGGTCGCGGTAGAAGGCGTCCTCGATGGCCGCCTCGTCCATGCCCCTCAGTTCCTCAAGAAGTTCCTCGTCGGTCACACGCGCCAGCCAGCGCTGATATTCCTGCCGGTAATCCATGGCTTTTCGCCTTCCTTTCGCGATTGAGGGGCGCGCCCGCGCCTCAACGATGACAGTTCGTGAGCGCGGAGAAAAATTCCTGCTTCTTTTCGGGGCGTGCCGTACCGCCCCAAAAACCTCCCGGCCGCAAGGACGAAGGCCGTCCCCGTGCCGGGAGGTTGGGTTGGTGATGCTGCTTTGCCGCGCGCCTCAGCTCACGGGGCAGCGCTTTTGCCGGTTACTGCACGCCGGCCGCATAGTCCACCGCATATCCGCCCGCCAGACGGCCGGAGGTGTACGCGAAGCCGATCGCGGCGCCGCCGTAGGTAACATAGGGTCTCTTCTCGGAATACATCACGCCGGAGGCGTCGCATCCGCAGGCCCACAGGCCGCCGGCAGAGGAGCGGCTCGGGGGAGGAAGCGCCCGCCCGTTTCCCGTTTTTCTCGCTTTTCGCTTGCCTTTGCTTCCTGTGTCATGGTATCATAAAAAAACGCGGCGAAGCACGGAGGGAACGGTTCCGCCTGTATTCGCCCGCAATAGAATGGCTTCATCCGGAAAGGATCGACCCATGTTACGCAATGTCGTTTCCCTGCCCGTCCGCGCCTTCCGGCTTCTGCGGGACAGTCTGCGCTGGGACAGGCCCTTCATCCGCAACGTATTGGTGGTAGCGCTGCCCATGGTGATCCAGCAGCTGATGACCGCGTCCTTGCACATTGTGGACGGGCTGATGGTCAGCGGCCTGGGCGACGCGGCATACTCCGCCGTGACGCAGGCCAACCGGGTCACCTTCATGTTCAACCTGTTCAGCTTCGGCACCTGTACGGGCGGAGCGATCTTCCTCAGCCAGTACTGGGGCGGGCGGGACATCCGGCGCATGCGGCAGACCATGGGCCTGACGATGATGTTTGTGCTTATTGTGGCGGCCGTGTTTATGAGCGTGTCGCTCTTGATGCCCCGTCAGATCATATCGCTGTTTCTGCCGCAGGGCGAGAGCTTTGACCGGGCGGTGGAATACCTGTCGGTGGTGGCGTTTGGCTATCTGTTCACCGCGGTGGATAACGTCTATGCCGCCACCCTCAAGGCGGCGGAAAAGACCTATCTGCCCATGCTGTCCGGCTTTGCAAGCATCTTGACCAACACGGTGCTCAACTATGCCTTCATCTTCGGCAAGCTGGGCTGCTCGGCCATGGGGGTGAAGGGCGCGGCGCTGGCGACGGTCATCTCCGCCGCCGTGTCCATGGGCATGAACATGGCCTTTTCCTATGGCATGCATCTGCCTGCGGGCGCCAGGCCTTCCGAGTGGCTGCGGCAGGAAAAGGGCTTTGCGGGGCGGTTTAGCAAAACGGTGGTGCCCGTTATCTTTAACGAGGGGCTCTGGGGCGTCGGCACGACCATGTACAGCGTCTTTTACGGCCGCATGGGCGACGCTGCCGTGGCCGCCATGGGCGTGTGCACCACGATCAACGATCTGGTGTGGGTCGCCATCTTCGCCCTGATGAATGCCACGGCCATCATCGTGGGCAAAGCCCTCGGCGCGGGCGACCGCGAACGGGCTTATCTGTATGCCAAACGCATGATGGCGGGCGCGGTGGCTGCCGGCGTGGCGCTGGGCCTTCTGGTCATCGCCGTGCGCTGGCCGCTGGTCAACATCTTTTCCGGCCTGTCCTATCCGGTACGGGAAAAGGCCCAGTTCATTCTGATGCTGGGCGCGCTGACCATCTGGTTCCGCGCGTTCAATACCATCAATATTGTGGGCGTGCTCCGCTCCGGCGGCGATACGCTGTTCAGCCTGTGCCTGGATGTGGGCACGCTGTGGCTGGTGGGCGTGACCAGCACGGGCCTGGCTGCGCTGGTCTTTCACTGGCCCCTGGAATGGGTGTACGCCTGCACCTTCCTGGAGGAAGCGGTCAAAATGGCGGTCGGCATCCCGCATTTTAAAAAGAGACAATGGATGAACGTGCTCACAGAGCAGCCGCAGGGCTGACGGAAGGGAAGGGAGCGGCATGGAAAAACTGGACCTGGTGGTCAAAATCGGAAGCATGGCGCTGATTCAGAAGGATGAAAACGCCATTGACTACAACATCTTTCAGCGCCTGGGCGGGGATCTTCGACCGGGCATGATCCTGGTGACCAGCGGCGCCACCGAAATCGGACGGCTGGACTATCTCAAGCGCACCGGCCATGAGCTGACCGGCGTGACCGAGCAGGACAAGGTGGATTATTCCGCGCAGGGCCAGACCATCCTGATGAACACCTACCGCCAGTTTATCCGCCCCGAATACGGCATCCGGCAGGTGCTGGTGGAGCATACGCACTTTAACGACCCGCTGCGCCGCGAGCATATACACCGGATGCTCCTGCGTGCCGCCGCGCAGGAGGTCATTCCCATCATCAACTACAACGACCCCGTCAGCGACGAGGAGGTGCGCAAGATGGAGCTTGCCAGCCGCCGCGCCGAGGGCGTGGAGGTGGTGGAGTGCGTGGATAACGACGAAACCGCCGAGGTGGTGGCGCAGCTGGTGGGGGCCAGGAATTTGATTCTGCTCACCAGCACCAACGGCATCTATCTGGACCGAAACGATCCCGATACGCTGGTGGAGCTGGTCAGCGGCCGGGACCTTGCCGAGGTGCGGGCCCGCGTGACGGAGCTGATGGGCCATTGCAGCGGCGCCAGCCGCACCGGAGCCAACGGCGCGCGCGCCAAGCTGGCGTTTGCGATGCGCGCGGTCGAGCACGGCACCAACGTGATCATCGGCCATGCGCGCTACCACATCACGGACCTGCTGGCGGGCCGGGTGCCCTGCACGCGTCTGGGCGTGAACGTGGAGAAGCAGGCATGAGCACGGCGCTGTGGATGGTGGTGGGCATTGCGGGCGCGGCGGGGGCTGCGCTGGCCGGATGGTATATAAGTCGGCGGCAGATGCCCGCCCTGCGCGCGCTGGACGCGGGCTTTCAGTGCCCGGACATGCGTTTTCACTATACGCCGCAGGAGCTGTTTGACGGGCTGGACCGGCTGGGCGCTAAGGGACGCACACAGCTGATGCGCCTGTGGTGGGCTGATACGGGGCTGGACCTCTCGCTGCTGGCCGTTATGGTAGCGGCGGCGCACAACAGCATGGCCGGCCTGGCGCCGTTGCCCACGGCCATGGACGCGGCGGCCTGCCTGCGGGCTGTGGCGGACCTTTTGGAAAACGCGCTGCTTGCCCATGCCGTAAGCGCCTATCCCGGCCGCAGGCAAGAGGGGACGGTGCAAATGGCGGCCGCGGTTACGGCGGCCAAGTGGTGTCTGACGGGGCTGTGGGTGGCCGGGCTGTTCGGCGGGCTGGTATTGCGGGCGGCGCGGCTATAACGGGAGCGATTTGCCCGGAAAGGATGATTCTGGTATAATAAGCTGACTGGAAATTTCACCCAGAATGCGGCGTGTGGCCCCTGAGGCAAAACCGTTGCCCGTGAACGGAGCGGCAGGTACACCGCGAGACGACAGGGAGGGAAAGGGCATGAGTGAGAAAGCGCTGCGCACGCGCGCAGAGCGCCGCCTGTGGAACGCGCGCTGGCTGGCGGCCATGTTTTTTTCGTTGGCGATGCTTTTGGGCCTGCTGACCTACGAGCGGGGTCATGCGCTGGTACAAGGCTATGGAGCCGCGCTGGCCTTTGGCCTGATAGGCATCTGCCTCTACCGCGGGGAGTACCACGCGGACCGGGTCTATGGTCTGGGGCTGGTTTTTGCGGCCTGGTACGTGCTTACGCGAGCCCTCAACGGGGACCATTATTTGCAGTATGATTACAACCAGTACCGCATCGTCTGCATGGCGGCGACCTACGGCCTGGCGTTTCCCTTTGCGGCCATGCTCGAAGATGAAAAGGGCCGCCGCGCGCTGGACCGCATTTCCGCGGTGCTCACCGCGGTGATCGCGGCGGTATGCTGGCTGGGCGTGATTGCCGCGCTCCGCGGCGAGGTGATTCCCGTGCCGTTTTTTGACAGCCAGTTCGGCATCATGGAGGATGGCCGGCTGTATGTCCTGGGCCAGCATCCTAACTTTACCGCGGCGCTCAGCCTGTGCGGCCTGTGCATGCTGATTTATCTGGTGGTGAGCCACTGGAAGCCCTGGGTGCTGATTCCCGCGGCCGTGGCGGGCGCAGGCCTGTTTATGGCGCTGCCGCTGTCGGATTCGCGCACGGGCATGATCGCCTTTTTGCTGAGCGTGGTCATTGCGGTGATGGTTGGCTTCCAGCGGCTGCCCATCCCTGTGAAGTGGCGGAGGGTCATAGAGGTCGTGTGCGTTGTCGTCCTTGTGGCGGTAGTGGCCGTGGCGGGTTTCGGGGCTGCGGTGAAGGTGGTTTCCACCAGCAACGAGGGCGAGCAGACCCTGTCCCAGCGCTCCCTGCTGGCGGACCTGACCACACTTACGGGCCGTACGGGCGTATATGGCGCCGTCCCCGCTACCTTTGCGCAGCATCCGCTGGCCTTGCTCAAGGGCTTTGATGAGCTGGAAATGATGGCGGCGGTGAACAGAAACGCCGATATGCTGTACAATCACATGCACAATTCCTTTTTGCAGACGCTGATGCTCACCGGCGTGCCCGGCCTTATGGCAGCGCTGTGGCTGACCTGGCGGATTGTCTCGGCTTCGGTGCGGGTTCTGTTTGTCCGTGATGGCGGGATCAGTCCTGCGCAGAAGCTGCTGGTGCTGCTGCCTGCCGCGCTGTTTGTGCAGGGCATGCTGGAACATTACCTGTTTGTGGACAGCTACAGCATTCTGAATTTCCTGTTCTTCCTGTTTTCGGGCTATGTGGTGCGGCTGGGCCGGCAGGTGAGCTGGAAACAGGCGTTTCCCATGCTGGCGCGCCGGAAAAAGGCGTAGACCGGCGGAGCGCCAGGTCCGCACGTTGGGCATTGAAAGAAAAGACGCTCCACCGGGAAAGCTGAACGGAGAGGTTTTGTAAGGAGGCGGAACGACACATGTATACCATCGAAGAGCTTTACGACCTGACCCATACCCTGGCGGCGGAGTACCTCAGGGGATTTACCTATCCCTGGGAGGCGCTTGGGGGCATCAAGGACATGATTCTTGCGCTGGGTCCGGCGCTGGATGCGGAGCAGTACGCCGAGGTATCGCCTCAGGTATGGGTGCACCGCACGGCCACGGTAGCCCCCACGGCCTATCTGGGCGCGCCGTGCATCATCGGCGCGGGCACGGAGGTGCGGCACTGCGCGTTTGTGCGTGGGTCGGCGCTGGTGGGGGAAAACTGCGTGGTGGGCAACTCGGTGGAGCTGAAAAACGTCATTCTTTTTGACAACGTGCAGACCCCGCATTACAACTACGTGGGCGACAGCATTCTGGGCTACCGCTCCCACATGGGCGCGGGCTCCATCACCTCCAATGTGAAAAGCGACAAATCCCTTGTGGTGGTGCATGGTCAGGGAGAAAATGTGGAAACGGGCCTGAAAAAATTCGGCGCCATGCTGGGCGACTTCGTGGAGGTGGGCTGCAACAGCGTGCTCAATCCCGGCACGGTGATTGGACGGGAAAGCAACGTCTACCCCCTCTCCTGCGTGCGCGGCGTGGTGCCTGCGCGGCACATTTACAAGACCGGCGGCGTGGCCGTGCCCAAGCGCTGAAGATTTTCCGCTTGACAGGCGGCGCGGCAAATGCTATAGTGAGCGTGCTTCGGATGACGCGGGACGCGCCATGGTGATGGGGCATTGCAGAGACCGCCGCCCCGGCTGCAAGCGGCGGATGCCATGGACCGATGGACACCACCCGCCGACGGGCCGCGAGGCGCGCGATACAGCGCCGGACAATGAGTGGAGGCCCTTCGGGGCGTTCAAGCAGGGTGGAACCGCGAGCGAAAAATCATCGCCCGCCCCCGCATACCGCATGTGGGGGCGGGCGTTTTCCGTCCCCGTAGATACAGAAAGGAGTACGCAAGCCATGATTTTGAACCTGTTTGACAAGGCCTACGAGGTGGCGGAGAACACCTCCGTGGGTGACCTGCTCAAGGCGCAGATGCCCGATGACTGGAAAAAGTACCTGGTCGTGCGGCTGGAGGACGGCACGCTTTGCGACCTGTTCAGCCCCATCGCCCATTCCCAGATCGTGACCCCGCTCACCTTTGACGACCCGGACGGCCGCAAGGTGTTCTTCCATTCGGCCAGCCACCTGATGGCCATGGCCGTCAAGCATCTGTTCCCCGAGGCGAAGCTGGCCATCGGCCCCGCCATCGCGGACGGCTTCTACTATGACTTTGATACCGAGGTTCCCTTCACCATGGAGGACCTTGCCAAGATCGAAAAGGAAATGCAGCGCTGCGCCAAAAAGAGCATCCGTCCGCGCCGCTACACGCTGCCCCGTGCCGAGGCCATCGCCTATATGCAGGGCCGTCAGGAGCCCTACAAGGTCGAGCTGATCGAGGATCTGCCCGAGGATGAGGTGCTGTCCTTCTACGAGATGGGCGACTTCACCGACCTGTGCGTGGGCCCGCACCTGCCCAATCTGAGCTATATCAAGGCGTTTAAGCTCACCCACGTGGCGGGCGCCTACTGGCGCGGCGATGAGCATAACAAGATGCTCTGCCGGATCTACGCAACCGCTTTCCCCACCAAGGAGCAGCTCCAGGAGCACCTGGACCGCATCGAGGAGGCCAAAAAGCGCGACCACCGCAAGCTGGGCCGCGAGCTGGACCTGTTTGACATCCGCGACGAGGGCCCGGGCTTCCCGTTCTTCTATCCCAAGGGCATGATTTTGCGCAACATTCTGGAGGACTACTGGCGCGAGATCCATCGCAAGGCCGGGTATGAGGAGATCAAGACCCCCATCATGCTCAACCGCGGCCTGTGGGAACGCAGCGGCCACTGGGATCATTACAAGGAAAACATGTACACCACCAAGATCGACGACACGGACTTTGCCATCAAGCCCATGAACTGCCCCGGCGGCATTCTGGTCTATCAGCGCAGGCTGTGGAGCTACCGCGACCTGCCCATCCGTTCGGGCGAACTGGGCCTGGTGCACCGCCATGAAAAGAGCGGCGCGCTGCACGGGCTGATGCGCGTGCGCTGCTTTACCCAGGATGACGCGCACATCTTTATGACCCCCGAACAGATCAAGGACGAGATCAAGGGCGTGTACAACCTCATCAACGAGGTCTATACCCGCTTTGGCTTCCCGTATCATGTGGAACTGTCCACCCGGCCCGAAAACTCTATCGGCACTGACGAGATGTGGGAGCAGGCCACCAACGGCCTGCAGGGCGCGCTGGACGAGCTGGGCGTGAAGTATGTGATCAACGAGGGCGACGGCGCGTTCTACGGCCCCAAGATCGACTTCCATCTCACCGACTGCCTGGGACGCACCTGGCAGTGCGGCACCATTCAGCTGGATATGAACCTGCCCGAGCGCTTCGACCTGACCTATACCGGCCCGGACGGCGAGAAGCACCGTCCCGTGATGATCCACCGTGTGGTGTTCGGCTCCATCGAGCGGTTCATCGGCATTCTGGTGGAGCATTTCGGCGGCGCGTTCCCCACATGGCTGGCGCCTGTGCAGGTGAAGGTGATGACCATCACCAGCCGCAGCGACGAGGCCGCGCGCGAGGTGGCCGGCCTGCTGACCGATGCGGGCCTGCGTCCGGAACTGGACCTGCGCAATGAGAAGATCGGCTTCAAGGTACGCGAGGCCCAGATGATGAAGATTCCCTACATGTTCGTCCTTGGCGACCGCGAGGCGGAAAACCGCACCGTGACCATCCGCAACCGCAAGGGCGACAACCTGGGCACCGTCTCCTTTGAGGAGGCCGTGGCCATGATCAAAAAGCTCAACGACGAGCGCACCATCGACTGACGGAAACAGAGCCGTACCTTTTTCCGACAGGCTGACGCGCCGAGTGCCCCATGCACCCGGTGCGCAGACTGTCGGAAAACCCATTCTGAGAGGTTTGGAGGGACCGTCACTCCAAATGAAATCCGAATCCATGCGGAAAACCCTGGCTGCGAGCGCGATGAGCCAGGGTTTTCCGTTTTGGCGGAAAAGGCGGCACGGCGGACTTTTTCGATGCGCGCAGACCCGGCGGAAGCAGTTCCGCCGGGTCTGTTCGTCTCATACCCACGCCCCGCGGCGGATGGCGTCATGGCCGTACCGGCCGCGGATTTCGTCCACCATGCGGTCCAGGGCCATGTGCCGTTGATTCGCCGCCTCCTCGGGGAGAAAGGAGAGCTGGATGTTCTGGTTCGCGGGGTACAGCGCGCTCACGCATACTCCCAGCGCGCGAAGCGGCACGCGCGGACGCCAGTGCCGGTCCAGCAGGTCCATGGCGCCGTCGAGAATGTTATAGCTGCAATCGGTGGGCCGGTCCAGCGTAAGCTGGCGGGTGACGGTGCGCATGGCCGTATCACGCAGGCTGAGCTCCACCACGCGTCCGGCCATACCCTGCTGGCGCAGCCGGAAGGCCACGCTCTCACTCAGGTCCAGCAGCGTCAGGCGCGCCCCGCGCTCATCCGTCACATCGCTGGGGGTGGTGGTGGAGTTGCCCACGCTTTTGACCGGCTGGTCATCTAAAAAGAGGGATGCGTCGTCCGCGCCGCGCGCAAAGCCGCTGAGCGTGAGCCCTGCCTTGCCCAGCACGCCGCGCAGCACCTGCGGGTCCGCCGCGGCCAGTTGTCCTACGGTGTAGATGCCGATGGCGTTGAGCTTGCGCGCCGTCGCCCGTCCTACGAACAGGAGCGACCCGATGGGCAACGGGTCCAGCACCTGGGATCGGTTCTGCTCGCAGATCAGGCTGACGGCGTCCGGTTTTTTCAGGTCGCTGCCCAGCTTGGCCAATACACGGCTGTCGCTCACGCCTACGCTTACCGTCAGGCCGGTTTCCTCCCGCACGGTATGGCGCAGATGATTGGCGATGCGCTCGCCCTGCTCCAGCGTCATATCGGGCGCAGTCAGATCCAGCCAGGCCTCGTCGATGCCGAAGGGCTGCACCCGGTCGGTGTAACGCCCAAAAATCGTGCGCACCGTCTGGCTCATGCGGGAGACCTCCCGGTAATCCGGCGCGATGGTCGTCAGGCGCGGGCATAGCTGAAACGCCTGCCACAGCACCTGCCCCGTCTGAATTCCATATCGCTTGGCGGGCATGTTCTTGGCCAGGACGATGCCGTGCCTGCGCGCGGGGTCACCGCAGACCGCCACGGGTACCTCCCGCAGGTCCGGCCGGTGCAGGCAGGCCACGGAGGCATAGAAGTTATTCAAATCTGCGTGCAGAATGACCTTTGCCATGCCAATCGCCTCAACAGCGCAAAATACGAACATATGTTCTATCTCATTATACGAACGTATGTTCTAAAAATCAACCGCCAGATGTAGCGCACCTGTCTTTGCGGCACACCATCCCTGGCGGGCGCATAGGATGACGTGGGCGGTCCGGGAAAAGCGCGGCGGCGTTTTACAATCCGCCCGCTTCATGATATGATAACAAAGCAGGGCCGCCTTCGGAGTGTGAAAGCATGAAACGAGGCGATATATACATGGCCGAGCTGGACCCCGTGGTCGGAAGCGAGCAGGGAGGAACGCGTCCAGTGGCCATCATTCAAAACGATATGGGAAACCTGCATTCGCCCACGGTGATTGCGGTGCCGCTGACGGGCAGTACCGGCAAGCCGGCGCTGCCCACGCATGTGCACATCCCGCGGGGAGAGGGTGGGCTGTGGCGCGAGTCCATCGTGCTGTGCGAACAGGTGCGCACCCTGGAAAAAACCCGCCTCAGGCGGCGTCTGGGCGCGCTGGCGCCGGAGAGCATGCGCCGCGTGGAGCGGGCGCTGGGCGTGTCGCTGGATATGACCTGCGAGGACGATGCACAATAGAAAAAGGGCGGCTCCCGTCAAGGGGGCCGCCCAGCAAAACCAAAGGAGATCCCATGAGAAAAAACCTGTTGAAAAACGAGCACCTTGCTTCCACCGTGCAGATCGTGCTGGGCTGCGCTCTGGGCGCGCTGGCCTACCCGCTGTTTCTGGTGCCCAACCACATAGCGCCGGGCGGCCTGACCGGCCTGGCTACGGTGCTGAACTATTTGTTCCACTGGCCCGTGGGCACAACCAGCCTGCTGATGAACATACCGCTGTTCATCATCGGCTACCGGGCGATGGGGCGGGTATTTGTGATCCGGTCGCTGGTGGCGACGGTGCTTTTCTCGGTGCTGATCGACCTGATCCCGCTGCCGCCCATGACGCAGCAGCCCCTGCTGGGAGCGGTGTTCGGCGGGGTGCTGCTGGGCGCGGGCCTGGGGCTCATCCTGCGCGGCGGCGCGACCACGGGCGGCACGGATATGGCGGCCCGCATGATTCACAACCGCTTTCAGCACATCTCGGTGGGGGCCATTCTGTTTCTCATTGACTGCTGCGTGGTGCTGATGGCCGGTTTCTTCATCGAGGCGGAATATGCCCTCTACGCGTTTGCCTCCCTGTATGCCTCCAGCAGGCTGATTGATGTGGTAATGGTGGGCCTCGCCCGCGAAAAGGCCTGCTACATCATCTCCACCCAGCATGAGCGGGTGAAGCAGGAAATTATGCAGAAGCTGGACCGGGGGGTAACGGTGCTCCGCGCCGAGGGCGGCTACAGCGGACAGGAACGCCCGGTGCTGCTGTGCGTCCTGAGCGCGCAGGAGATGGGACGGCTCAAGGCCATCGTGCGGGAGGCGGATGAGGACGCATTCCTTTTCATCAGCGATGCGCACGAGGTGCTGGGCGAAGGCTTCCGAAGGCTGATGGAATAGACGAAACCGCCGCGGAGCAAGAACGCTCCCGCGGCGGTTTTGTCGTTATGCATGCCATGGTCAGGACGCAACGGCCTCATCAAAAGCCTCGAAGAAATCCGGGCAGCTCCACGTGCCGCAGGCGCTGACGGATTCATCGCTGACCAGCAGCTGCAGCGTGAGCCCGTTTTTCAGACCGATAAGCAGGGAACCGGAGCCGCTCATAGCCGTGCTCTGATAGTCGGCATAATCCACCAGAATCTGCATCAGCTGCTGGGCGGTGGCTACGTCGGATATACGGCCCGTGCCCGCCAGCTCCATCCACTCCACGTCGGCGGGGTCGCACAGGGTATCGGCCAGGGTCTCGGAGCCGATAATGGCGGTGCCCGCATAGCTTACGCGCTGGAACACGCGCGTGCTTCCGTCCACCTGAGCCGCCACCAGGGCGCCGCTCATGCCGGAAATGGCATAGACCGTCTCCCCGCGGGCCACCACGTTGCTCACCATGCCGCTGGTGCCCAGCGCGGGCTCGACGTTAAATTCGGTCACCTGCCCCAGCTCCTCGCCCAGGAGCGAGCTGGAAATGCCGGTGGGGCTTTGCAGCATCCGGTAGGTGGCGCCGTCCATGGTGATGAGCGGAAAGCTCTGCCCCTGGCCCTGCGCGAACAGGGTCTGATTGGAACTGGCGCTGCCCGCGCTCATGGACAGGCTGCCCACGGGCACGTCACCGGCGGTGCGCGGCGCAGCGGTGGAGGGATGCGAATCGCCCGCCGAGCGGCTACCCAGCACGTTTTGCGTGGGCGTGGGCTGGACGCCGGGCACATGGCCGTCCGAGGCCCACAGCGCGGCCCCCACACACAAAACCAACGCGGCGCATACGGCCAGCGCAGGCCTCCAGCTGATGCTGCGCCTGCGTGGCTGGCGCATCTCCGCGGCCCGCAGCTTTGCCTTTGCCAGCAGGGTGGACGTCGCCGTCAACCCGCCCAGCTGCCGGTTTGCCACTTCGGGCAGTTGTTCCAGGCGTTTCACTGCGAAAGACCTCCTTCTTCCTTCAAAATGCTTTCCAGCTTCTTTCTTGCGCGGGAGAGGCGGCTGGAGATGGTGCCCTCGGGCAAATCGAGCATCTGGGCGATTTCGCCGATGCCATAGCCCTGGTAGTAGTACAGCAGAATCGCTTCCCGAAAGGTGGGAGGCAGTTCGTGGATGGCCTTCATCATGGCTTCTTCATCGTCGCGCCTGCCGCTGTCGTCCGGGGCGGGAATCATTTCAAACGCCGGACTGCCCAGCACCACGCGCTTGAGCCATGCGCCGCGCCACAGGTCGCGGCAGCGGTTGAGCGCCACCTTGAGCAGCCAGGCCTTTTCACGGCCCTCCTGCAGGTCCGGCGCGTTGGTCATCAGGCGCACGAATACGTCCTGACACACGTCCTCCGCGCGCTGCCTGTCGCCGAGGTAGAAGTAGCTGACGCGCAGCACGTCCGTAGCGTACTTCTCGTAAAGTTCCTCGTAGCTAAGCATGTCCGAGCCTCCGTTTAATGCCCGGACGCGCATCCTTCACGGGCGTACTGTGCTCATTCATCAAACGAATCCGCCTTCCCTTTTCCTGCACAAAATTCAAATTTTCTTGAGGAAATTTTCCAAGCGGGGCGGTGTAGCGGGCACTCATGGTCAGTTTGACCCGATTGAGCGGGACCATGCGCTCAGAACATTTTAGCATTGGAGCCGGAGCGCGTCAACACGCGCACGCCCATCTGGAAAAATGTGACGCGCGGAGGCATAAATGCATTTCCCGCCGCATAAGATGCAGGAAGGGCGGCCCTTGCATTTGCACGTTGGCAAATCCTGTGTTACAATACGCAATGTTTGTAAGATGCCCTTGACACGCAGAACGGAGGAATCTACCAAATGCTGTACCACGATTCACATGACGCTCAATACCGGGATCCCCTTGGGCCCGTCGCGGCGGGAAACAGGCTGACGCTGCGCTTTGCCTGTGATGAAAGCCCGGAGGTGCTGCTGCGCACCTGGGATGGTGCGGAGCGCCTGTATCCGATGGTTTCTGTGGGGGAGAGCCTTTATGAGGCAACCGTCACCGTACCGGACAAGCCCATGCTTTTCTGGTATGACTTTATCATCCGCCGCGCAGACGGCGACGTGCGTTATGGCAACAGCCGCGATCAGCTGGGCGGCGAGGGCGCGTGCTATGACGGCCAGCCCGACAGCTATCAGGTGACGGTCTATGACCCCGCCTACCAGACCCCGGAATACCTGCGTCACGGGATCATATACCAGATTTTCCCCGACCGCTTTTATAAGGATAAGAACGGACAGAAAGGACGCTTGCGCAAGATCGCCGCGGCGCATCCGGACGCCACCTTCCATGAGGAATGGAACGAGCGCCCCACGTTGGACCTGGACCCGGAAAACGGCGATAACCGCGCCCTGGACTTTTTCGGCGGCACGCTCAGGGGCATCAGGCAAAAGCTCGATTACCTGGCGGACCTGGGTGTGAGCATCATCTACCTCAACCCCATCTTCCGCGCGCATTCCAATCACCGCTACGACACGGGCAGCTATGAGGAAATCGACCCCATTCTGGGCGACGAAGCCGCCTTTGATGATCTGGTGGCGGCAGCCAGGGCGCGCGGCATCCGCATCCTGCTGGACGGCGTGTTCAGCCACACCGGCGCGGACAGCAAGTACTTCAACCGCTATGGCCGCTATGACACGCTGGGCGCGTATCAGAGCAAGGAAAGCCCTTATTATGACTGGTACCGCTTTGAGGAATTCCCCGACAGGTATGACTGCTGGTGGGGCTTCTATACGCTGCCCGCCGTCAACAAGGACAACCCCTCCTACCGTGATTTCCTCTTGAATGACGAAACCGGCGTGCTGCCCCGCTGGGTGCGCCGCGGCGCGTGCGGGTGGCGGCTGGACGTGGTGGACGAGCTGCCCGTGGACATGGTGCTTGAGATGCGCAAGGCCGTCAAGCAGGCCGACCCGGACGCCACGCTGCTGGGCGAGGTCTGGGAGGACGCCAGCAACAAGACCGCCTATGGCGTAAACCGCTCCTACTGCCTGGGCGACATGCTGGACAGCGTGATGAACTATCCTCTGCGCTGCGCAGTGATCGACTTTTTCACCGGCGTGATCGACGCCTATCAGCTGCGCCGGGTGATTCTGCATCAGCAGGAGGTATACCCCGCGCCCTTCTACTATTCGCTGATGAACCTGCTGGGCAGCCACGACCGCGTGCGCATCCTCAACGCGATGTGCGGCCTCAACCGGGAAGGCGCCGCGCAGATGGACCGCGCCGAGGCAAAGAAGATCACCCTGGGCAAGCGCGAGCTCAAGAGCGCCAAGAAGCGCTATCTGGAGGCCATGAAGCTGCTGTGCGCCCTGCCCGGCGCGCCCACCGTGTACTATGGCGACGAGATCGGCATGACCGGCATGGCCGACCCCTGGAACCGTGCGCCCATGAACTGGGACGTTCCGGACGAAAAGCTGCTGGAGGGCGTGCGCGAACTGCTCCACAAGCGCCGCGACAACCCCGTCCTGCAGACCGGCTACCTGGAGGTGGAGGCCGTGGATGCCGATACGCTGCGCATCACGCGCTGCGCCCGGGAGGGAAAGGATGTGTTCGGCGAGCCTCTCGCCGGCAAGGCCGTCATGGTGAAGGTCAGCCGCAAGTAAGCGCGATGAACCGCCAAAAGGCGGGTTTGGGCGGCGAACGGCGCTGCTTTCAGGCGCGCATATGTTGCGCGGGTTCTCGGGTTGATGCTATAATAACCCTGAACATAGCGCAAGGGGGATATCATTTTGACCGCGAAGGAATTGATCCGCAAAAACCTGAATGTGCCCAACGTGCTGACCATGATCCGGCTTCTGCTGGTGCCGGTGTACGTGGTGCTGTTCGTCAGCGGGCAAAAGTACGCGGCGCTTGTTACCTTCCTTGCAGCCAGCCTGACCGATCTGCTGGACGGACGCATCGCCCGAAAATACAACCTCATCACCGATTTTGGCAAGCTGGTGGACCCGTTTGCCGACAAGGTGATGGTGCTGACCGCCCTGTTGAGCATGGCCATCGGCTCGTCGGCCATCCCGCCGGTGGTGCCGTGGGTGGCGGTGATCATCCTGCTTATGAAGGAGCTGGTGATGATTATCGGCGGACTAGTGATGCTCAAGCATGGCATCGTGGTCTACTCCCGGCTGATCGGAAAGACGGCGCATTGCGTGTTCATCGCGGGACTGGTCGCCACGTACTTCCATGACTGGTTTGTGGCCCGGTGCGTGGGCTGGATGCTGACGCCGGACCTGCTGCTTTTGTGGCTGGGCGTGTGCATCACGCTGTGCGCGCTGGTGTTTTACGTGAGCGATGCGATCCGCAAAGCAAAGGAAAAGGGAATCATCTGACGGGCCGGAGGGCCTTCTGGGGGATGGGCGGCTGCCCGTCCCCGCTTTTTTGCCGGCAGGATGGTTTGCCTGCCCGGTAAAGAGGACCCCGCCGCCCTTTTGTCGAATCCATGAGCAGATTCCCTTTTGGAAACGGAGGCTCCCTCATGAGCGAATTTTTGGCGCCCCTCAACTACGGCCGCGCGCGCGACGTGCTCCGGCGCCTGAGCGGGTATTCCGCCTATACGCCGCAGGGCGCCGCGCAGGCGCTGGGCGTGCTGCGGGAAAGCTATCCGCTGGTGTTTGACAAGCTGGAAAGCAAGCAGTTTGACAACGGCGCGGTGCTGATGGAGATGCCCGGCGCAAGCAGCACGGCACCGCTGGTGTTCGTATCCCACCTGGACGCGGCCGGGACGGAGGCCGTCGCGGCGGACAGCCCCCACGAGATGCCCATCAGCGTGCCGCTGTCGCGCGCCCATGTGGTGGCGCTGCTGGAGGCGCTGGAAGGGCTTCTGGGCGAAGGGTATCAGCCCGGCGGCGATCTGTTGCTGGCCCTGAGCATGGACGGGCTCAGCGGCGGGGCGGGCGCCCGGAGCATCGCCGCGCACCTGAAGGCGCGCAGCCTGTCGCCCTGCTTTGTGCTGGACCACGGCGGATATGCCACCATGGAGGCGTTCCGCACCTACCTGCCCAAAAACGCGCCGCTGGCGCTGATCGGCATCTGCGAAAAGGGCGAAATCCAGGGAGAGATGACCGCGGACCGGGAGGTGAGCAGCCGCCCCGGCCGCGAGCGCGCCCGTCCCGTGGACGAGCTGCTGCGCGCGGGCGCGCGTCTCACGCGCCATCCGCGCCGGGCACGGCTGTGCGCGGCCAGCGAAACGATGCTTTCGGAGCTGGGCAAAAAGGCGCCGCTTTTGCAGCGGTGGCTGGTGCGCCGTCCGCGCGTTACGTTCCCGCTGATGCGGGTTTTATGGCGGAAGCGGTCGGTGTTTCATCAGTTCTTTGTGAGCGAGCGCACGGTATGCGCCCTGAGCGCGCAGGGTACGCTCCAAACCCCGGCGCGGGAGGCGTCCCTCATCTTCCGCCAGACGCTGATCCCCGGCGCACGCGCGGCGGAGGCGCGCCACCGCATCCGCTGCCTGGCGGGCAACGATGACCTGCGCATGACCTTTTCCATGTGCGAGGACGCGGGCGCACCGAGCGATCCCAGCGGCGAGGCCTGGGACGCATTGGAAACGGCCATTGAAATCCAGTTCGAGCGGGCGGTGATCGTGCCCTGCCTCAGCCCCTTTGTGACGGACGGGCGCTTCTATGCCCAGCCGGGCGGACGGGTCTATCGCTTCTCGCCCTTTATGCTCACGGGCGAGGAGGCGCTTTCGGGCATGTGCACCGTGACGGACGGAACGCTCCAGACCGCGGTGCAGTTCTTCCGCTCCATGCTGTGCGTATAAGGAGGACGGAGCTTGCTTTCCATCGTGTATCTGATGCTGTTTCTCTCGGGTGGCGCAGTGATTGCACGGCTGCTCCTGCCCCGGCTCAAGCCCGTGCTGCGCGTTTATCTGGGCCTGTCGCTGGGCGTGCTTCTGCTGATGTGGTTGCCCGTTTTGTGGGCCTATGCGGTGCGCTTCAGCTATGCGGCGCACTGGCTGGCCCTGGGCACGCTCGCGCTGCTTGTGGGCGCGGCGTGGCTGTGGCGCGACCGTCGCGCACCGGCGCCCTTTGACGAGACGGAGAAGCGGACGCTTCGGCTGCTGCTTGTGCTGGTCGTGCCGCTGACGGTGCTGGGGGGCTACCTGCAATATACGCATTCCATCCGCCTGGCGGCGGACGGTACCTACCACGTGGGTCAGAGCACATACGGCGACCTGTCCCTGCACCTGGCGGTATGCACCAGCATTGTCAACGCCTCCTTCCCGCTGGAAAACAGCCTCATGCTGGGGGCCACCATGGCCTATCCCTACCTGTCGGATTCCATTGCCACCAGCATGCTCATGCTGGGCATGCCGCTCAACACCGCCATGGCCTTCACGGGCACGATGATGATGGCGCTGGTCTACGCGGGCTACGGCCTTTTGGCCATGCAGCTGTGCAGAAGGCGCGGCGCGGCGGCGCTGGCGTTTTTCCTGCTGTTTCTCAACGGCGGTCTGGGCTTTTTCTATACGCTGGATGCCACCGTGAACGGCTATGAAGTCACCACCATGTGGGACAATCTGGCCAACGTGATGCAGGGTTACTACCAGACCCCCACCAACCAGCCCGACCCGCACAACCTGCGCTGGGTCAACATCATCTGCGACATGCTGGTGCCCCAGCGCGGCATTCTGGGCGGCTGGACGCTGCTGATGCCGGCCCTCAACCTCCTGGTGCCGCCGCTGTGCCGCCGGGAGCGTCACGGCGTGCGCGAGCTGGTGCTGCTGGGCCTGTTTGCAGGCGGGCTGCCGCTGGCCCATACGCACAGCTATCTGGCGCTGGCGCTGTTTTCCGCGGGTGCATGCGCCTACTGCGTGGCGACCACGCCCCGGGGAGGCCGATGGGAGGCGTTCCGGCCGTGGCTTCTGTACGGGACCGTCGCGGCGGCGCTGTCGCTTCCGCAGCTGATCGCCTTCACGTTTGTGCAGGCCACGGGCAGCGACCATTTCCTGAGCGTCTGGTTCAACTGGGCCAACAACCGGGGCAACCGGGGCCTGGTGGATACCTACCTGTGGTTCTATCTCAAAAACGTGGGCGTGCCCTATGTGCTGATTCTGCTGGCGCTCTGCCGCCGCAAGCCCAAGGATGCGCCCGCCGTGCCCGACGATCTGCGCCAGATCCGCCTGATCGCCTGCGGCGCGTTCCTCATCTATGCGGTGGCCGAGGTATTCAAGTTCCAGCCCAACGAGTACGATAACAACAAGCTCCTGTATGTCTGGTTCCTGCTGTGCCTGCCCATGGCCGCGGACTATGCCATGGAAGCCTTTGCCCGCCTGCGCGGCCTGCCGGGGCGGCGGGTGATTGCCGTCGGGTTCCTCCTCTGCTGCTTCACCTCCTCGACGCTCACCGTGGCGCGCGAGTGCGTGAGCGACTATCAGGCCTACAGCGCCGCCGATATCGAAACCGCGGAATTCGTGCGGGAAAACACCCCGGAACACAGCATCTTTCTCACCGGAAATCAGCACCTGAATCCCGTGAGCTCGCTGGCGGGGCGCACCATCCTGTGTTCCAGCGACCTCTACCTCTACTACCACGGCTTCAATACCACCCAGCGGCAGGCGGAGATCGCGGCCTTCTATGCCAACCCCGCCGCCAACCTTGACCTGCTGACAAGATATCAGGTACAATATATCTACGTCAGCCCCTATGAACGCGCCAATACCCAGTATGCGGTCAACGAGGCGGCGCTGGAGGCGCTGTTCCCGGTGATTTATGAATCGGCCGGGGGGCAGAACCGCATCTTTGAGGTGCCGGAGGAATACCGCCAATGATACGCTTTTTGCGCTATGCGCTGGAGCATGACCGCAGGATTCGCGCGGTGTTTTTGCGGGATGGCAAAATGGTGCAGAAAACGGTCCATGTGCTCGCCTTTGACGGGGAAACCGTCACCCTGTGCGCCGGGGCAAAGGGCGCGCCCTTCACGTTGGCCGTGGGCGACCTGCTCAGCTGCGACTATGCCCGCGGCGACCATGGCGAGGATTGACCGCATACAGGAGAGGAAGGACGCTCATGGTTCAGAAGATCAGGCAATATCTCAATACGCATGAAAAGCAGTATGAAATGATCCGCTACCTTTTTGCCGGGGGCCTGACCACGCTGCTGAGCATGGTGGTGCACTATGGCTGCTGCTTTCTCATGGCAGATAAGGCGCCCTATGACGGCAATCTCATCCCCTGGCTGGTGGATTCCATCAACCGGGCCAACAATGTGCAGATGTCCCTGTCCAGCGCCATCTCGTGGGTGATTGCGGTGCTTTTTGCCTACTGGATCAACCGCGGGCTGGTGTTCCGCGCACAGGGTCAGGGAAAGGTGCTGACCGGACTTTTGCAGTTCGCCGGGAGCCGGCTGGTGAGCTTTCTGGTATTTGAACAGGGGTTGATGCTGCTGCTCAAGCTCGTGGGCGTAAGCAACATCGTCAACCGCGTGATCGTGCTGGTGTTTGTGATGGTGTTCAACTACGTGGTCAGCAAGTTCTGGATCTTCAAAAAGGCCGCGTAAGGCCGGGAAACAGCGTAAAGATCAGCAGGGCCAGGCCGCCCGACAGCGTCCCGTGAAGCATGCGCATGCAAAGCAGCTTCGCGGGGCGTATGCATTCCGGCACAAACAGCAGGTTTTGCAGCCAGATGCTCAGACCTCCGAACGAGCACAGCGCGCACAGCAGCGCCATGGGCGCCTGCGGCCATGCGTCCAGCACCGCCGCCGCGCCGCCGCCTATCTCCAGCAGCGCCCACGCCGCCGCCAGCAACCGTCCGTGCGACGCCGTCCAGGCCGGGAACAGCGCCGCAACCAGCGCGCGCAGCACGCCCGCGACGATGGCGAAGGTCATCATGGCGCCGCATACCGCCAGCAGCGACGTCGCCGCCCCCGTCACGGCCTCCGGCAGGGAGGGGCGCGGCGCGGCAGGGCCGGGCGCCGGTGCCGCGGCGGCTCCCGTGCGGCAGGCCGGCTGCTTTCGCGCCGCCAGCCGCACCACGCCGGCAGCGGCCAGCGCCCCTGTCCAGTGGCATAGCAGCAGCACCCAGCAGCCCGCGCGCAGCCCCGTCCACTGCGCCAGGGTACCGGTGAAAAACATGGGGCTCATCACGCCGCAGGCGGCCAGGAGCGGCTCCAGCGCGCCTCGCGCCAACGCGCCCGCGCCCCAAAGGTCGCGCACCCGCTGCGCGCTGGCCGGCGAGCCGGAGGCAAAGGAAAAAAACACCGCGCCGGCATAGCCACGCCATGCGGAACGTTCGTGATTGGCGTGGGCGGGCAACAGGCGGCACAGCACCATCATGGGCAGCAAAGCAGGCATGACCCCGCCCGCAAACACCCGTGCCGCCTGGGATGCAGCCTCCATTGCCTGGGAGGAAAAGGCCATCACCAGCAAGAGACAGATCCCTGCCGTCATGCCACCCATCGCATACGCCCCCTTTTCAGGCATTTTATGTGCGCATCTGCTCCATTTGAACCCATGAGGGCATGGAGGTTTTTCACAAAAACCGTCAAAATGTTTGCTTTTTCGGAAAAGGACCTTTTCAGAAACATCAATTTGCGGTATACTGATTTTGTCTCTCCCTACATACGTTCGTTTGAGAAGGAGTATGCCTGTGACGGACTTTGTAAGCACGTGGAACAACGACCTTCTGACTGTGCCTTTCGCGCCCCTGGGGCTGATCGCCATGCCGGGCTGCGAGGAGCTGGGTCAGAAGGTCAACAACTGGCTCATGAAATGGTACGAGCAGCAGGAAGCCCTGGAGGACACCCCGCTCTTTTCCCTGATGGGCGCCAACCGGCACGATTTCTTGATTGAGGCGCACTGCCCCCGTTTTGGCACGGGCGAGGGCAAGGGAATGATCAAAAACAGCGTGCGCGGCTACGACATCTACATCCTGACCGACATCGGAGCTTACAACGTCACTTATAAGATGTATGGGCGTGAAGTGCCCATGTCCCCCGACGATCACTATCAGGACCTCAAGCGCATCATCGCGGCCATTGGCGGCCGCGCCAAGCGCGTCAACGTCATCATGCCCATGCTCTACGAGGGCCGTCAGCACCGCCGTACCAGCCGCGAAAGCCTGGACTGCGCCCTGGCGCTGCAGGAGCTGGAGCAGATGGGCGTGAGCAACATCATCACCTTCGATGCGCACGATCCGCGCGTGCAGAACGCCGTCCCCCTGATCGGCTTTGACAGCGTAAAGCCCAGCTATCAGATTCTCAAGGCGCTGTTCCGCAGGGAGTGCGATTTGCAGATCGACCGCGATCATCTGATGATCGTCAGCCCCGATGAGGGAGCGATCGACCGCAACATCTTCTACAGCTCGGTGCTGGGCATCGACATGGGTCTGTTCTACAAGCGGCGCGACTATACCACCGTGGTGGACGGACGCAATCCCATCATCGCCCATGAATACCTGGGCGACGATGTGGAAGGCAAGGATGTGTTCGTCTCCGACGACATCCTCTCCTCCGGCGAAAGCATTCTGGACCTGGCCAGGGAGCTCAAAAAGCGCAAGGCCAACCGCATCTTCGCCGCTGCTACCTTCGCGCTCTTCACCAACGGGCTGGAGGCTTTCGACCGCGCCTACGAAGAGGGAGCCATCAGCCGCATCATCTCCACCAACCTGACCTACCGCACGCCGGAACTCAAGCAGCGGCCCTGGTTCATTGAGGCGGATATGAGCAAGTATATCTCCTACATCGTGGCCAGCCTGAACCACGACCGCAGCCTCAGCAGCCTGCTTAACCCCTACGACCGCATCAAGGCGCTCATCACCCGTTATCACGAAAAGCAGGCGGAAAACGGCTTCCGCCTGGTATAAAAGCGCAAATCAAATCCGCCCGGCACATGCTGCCGGGCGGATTTTGCTGTTCAGTTTTCACCGACAAACTGCCGCGTGCGGGGGTTGGCGGAATGAAATACCTGCTCCGGGGGGCCTTCCTCCACGATCAGGCCATCCTCCATGAAAACCACACGGTCGGCCACATCGCGGGCAAAGCTCATTTCATGGGTGACTACCAACATGGTCATGCGCTCGCTCGCCAGTTCGCGCATCACGCCCAGCACCTCCTGGGTCAGCTCCGGGTCCAGGGCGCTGGTGGGCTCGTCAAAGCAGAGGATCTCCGGGTCCATGCACAGCGCGCGGGCGATGGCCACCCGTTGCTGCTGGCCGCCGGAAAGCTGATAAGGGTACTGGTCCGCCTTGTCGGAGAGGCCGACCTTGGCAAGCAGCTCGCGTGCCCGTTCCGTGGCCTGCGCGCGGGAAAGCCGCTTGACGCGCATGGGCGCGTCGGTCAGGTTCTGCATCACGCTCATGTGCGGGAACAGGTTGTAGGATTGAAACACCATGCCCATCTTCAGCGTGATGCGGCGCAGATTGGCCGGATCGGCATAGGTGAGCTTGCCGCCTAAGGTGCGGCACAGGGTAAGGCCGTCGAGCACGATGGTGCCGCTGTCCACGGTTTCCAACTGGTTCAGACACCGCAGAAGCGTGCTTTTCCCCGATCCGCTCGGGCCGATCAGCGCCACGACCTCGCCCTTCTCCACGTTCAGGTCGATGCCCCGGAGCACGCCCAGCCCGTCAAAGCCCTTGTGAATCCCGGTTGCGCTCAGCATGCGGACGCCCTCCTTCCTAGCGGTAATAGCTCATCTTGCGCTCGGCCAGCTTGCACAGCTGCTCGGCCACGCCGTTGAGCACCAGATAGAGTACAATTGCCACGACATACGGTTCAATGGACGATGAACTGGATACCTGCTTCTTGGCCACGGTCATCAGGTCCACCACCGCCACGGTGGAGGCCAGCGCCGTGTCCTTGATGAGCGTGATGACCTCGTTGGCCACGGGCAGCAGCACGCGCTTGACCACCTGCGGCAGAATGATGCGCAGGAACGTCTGCCCGCCGGTATAGCCCAGCACCTTGGCGGCTTCGTACTGCCCCGCCGGGATGGACTGGATGCCGGAGCGGAAAATCTCGGCGAAGTAGGCGGCGTAATTGATGACAAACGCAAAAATCACCGCCCAGAACCGGTCCACCCGGAAGGGCAGCACCTGCGGCAGCAGGAAGTAGATAAACATGATTTGCAGCATCAGCGGCGTGGAACGCATGATGTAGATGTAAAACGAAAGCGGCGCGCGCACCAGCCGCCTCCGGCTCATGCGGCCCTGCGCCACCAGCATGCCCAGCGGCACGGAAAACACCAGCGTCAAAAAAAAGATGCTCAGCGTTACCCCGGCGCCATCCAGCATCAGAGTGAACAGCTTCCATAGCCGCTCAGGGTCGTTGAAGAATTTGATGGTCATGGCGTTTCCTTTCGTGCGCGGAAGGGAGAGGCGAGGGCCTCCCCCTTCCGGAAAATATGGGCATTATTCGGCAGGCACCACCGTGATGTCCGACCCGAACCACTGGGTGGAGATCTTCTCCAGCGTGCCGTCCTTCTTCATTTCGATCAGCAGCTCCTCGACCTTGTCGCGCAGGGCGATATCCTCCTTGCGGAAGCCGATGCCGTAGTTGTCATCCGTCAGGGCCACAGCGGCCTTGAGGTCGGTCGCGCCCATGCCGTTGATGCGGTAGTCGCCCACCACCAGGTCCATGAGCACCGCGTCGCAGCCACCGTTTTGCAGGTCCATCAGGGCGGTCAGGTACTCGTCAAAGCCCAGCACCTCCGAGAAGGTCGCGGCCAGATCCGCATAGTCGCCGCTGAGCAGCTCCTCGGCATAGGACCCGTTCTGCACCGCCACCGACTTGCCCGCCAGCGCCTCCAGGCTGTCGATGCCCGCATCGGCGCGGGTGTAGAAGATCATCTGGTTGTTGAGGTAGGGGAAGGTCATGGCCATGCTTTCCTCACGTTCGGGCGTGATGGACATGCCGTTCCAGATGCAGTCGATGGTGCCGGAGGCCAGCTCCAGCTCCTTGGCATCCCAGGAGATGGGCTGCGCGATGAACTCCACGCCCAGCCGTGCGGCGACTTCCTTGGCCACGTCGATGTCAAAGCCCACGATGTCGTTGTTTTCGTCCCGGAATCCCATCGGCGGGAAGCTGTCATCCAGGCCCAGAATGAAGGTGCCCTTTTCCAGAATGTTTTCAACCGAAGTGTCCTCTTCGGCCATGGCCAGGCCGGAAACCGCAAGCATCAGGACCAGCAGGATGGCAAACAGCTTTTTCATACTCCAAACACGCTCCTTTTCGCAACCGCTTTAGCACGATAACGTGGCAGTATAATAACACTGAAAACAACACCTGTCAAGGGAGACCGGAAAAATTCTTTTTGGAAGGAGCACGCGCCAAGTGGGGCGAAAGGCATCTAACAGGGTAAAGGAGGAAAGATGACTGGGGGGAAGATTGTGACCAAAGAGGTCTTTGTATCGCGGGTGGAGGAGATGATTCCGGTGCTCTACCGGGTATGCCGCGCGCATTTCAGCCTTCCGCAGGACCGGGAGGACGCGGTGCAGGAGGCGCTTGTACGCGCCTGGGAAAAGCGCGACACCCTGCGCGACGAGCGCTATATGCAGACATGGCTCATACGGATTCTGCTCAACGTATGCAACGGCATTCACCGCAAACGTCGCCGTGCAGAAAGGGCGGCGTTGCCGCCGCCACAGGCTGCGCCCGTCGGCGGCGCAGATGCCCTCCGGGAGGCACTGATGGCGCTCCCGCTCCGGCTTCGCCTGCCGGTGGTGCTCTACTATATGGAAGGAATGACGCAGCAGGAGTGCGCAAGAGCGCTGGGCTGGCCCGCAAGCCTGGTGAAAAGCCGGCTGCGTGCCGCGCGTGCGGCGCTTCGCAAGCTGCTGGAAGGGGAGGAAGAGGCTGAATGAGTGGACGCACGGATTGGAAGGAGATTTTTGGAAATCCGGAGCAGGGCTTTGTGAACCGCGTGCATGCCACGCTCGACGGCCTGACGGAAGCCGGCACATCCCGGTGTACTCCGCAGCACTTCCGGCGGCGCAGGCTGCTAACGCTGACCGCCGTGCTGGTCCTCCTGGCGGGGGCGGCGCTGGCCGCTGCGGAATACGGCGTGCTGGACTTCCTGCTGGGCATCCATGAGCAGCCGCAGCGACGGGAGGTGCTGGAGCCGCTGGTGACGCCGGTGAATGCGGAGGCGGAGGCCGGGGCGGTCAGATTGGAGATCAGCGGCGTATGGACCGATGGCGAAATGCTCGCCATGGACTGGCGCATTCAAAACAGAGAGCCGCAGACGCCTGTCTATGTGCAGATTGACCAATGGACGCTCAACGGCATTCGTGTGGGGAGCGACGGTAGCGACAGCTTTGATTGCCAATGGCTTCCAGGTCTCTATGCGCCGGATGGCATGATGCAGGATGGAGAGGTCATCGCCCTGCCCGGGGAAGTGAAGGGGGGGAACGATTTGCAAATGGAGCTGGCCGTGGGCGTCTATACCCCCATCGATCCCGTGTATGCCATGGATTCCTTTGATCCGGAGGAAGCCCGGCGCAAAACGGAACAAGGCTACTTCGTCATTGCGGGCGGCGAGGGCTTGACAGCGCAAGAGGGGGATGCGTGGTATCAATGCTTCGGACGCATCGACGCAGCACTTGACCCCGCGCTGGCCGCGCGTTTCAAGCGGCAGGAACTGCACATTTCGCTTTCGCTGGACATGACTTGCGCGAATGCGAGCCGAGAACCGCTGACGGTTCGGGAGCGATATACATGCGACCGCCTCATGGCCCGCTATGAAAGCGCCGTGCTGACCCAGCTGGGACTGTATGTGCAGCTGGTGGCCGAGCCGGCGGAGGGCACCCGCGAGGCGGCTGAGGCCCTGTTTAACGGCTCCTTTGAGCTGACCGACGGCGAAGGCGCCCCGCTGGACGCGGAGATGCTGTCCGGCGAGAAGGGTGTTCAGCCGATGGACGGCGGCGGCTGGGGTGTGCGCTTTTCGGCGGTCTGGGCCGTCCCGGATGCATCCCCGCTCCCCCAAACCCTTGCTGTGAGCTATCATGACGCAAGCGGAGCGCAGCTCCTTTGCATGCCGCTGGAGCGCGGGGGAACATAACCGCCCGCCCCGGAGAGGGCGGGCGGAGGGTCAGGGTCCGGCATAATCCTCGATCTGCTCGATTTCGGCGCCCAGCGCCCGCAGCTTTTGCGGCAGGTCCTGGTAGCCGCGCTCGATGTGCCCGGCGGGGTCCTGCAGGACCGTTTCCCCGGAGGCGATCATACCCGCCAGCATCATGGCCGCGCCCGCGCGCAGATCGGTGCTGCGCACCACGCCGCCGCACAGCGGATGGCCGCCCTCCACCAGCGCCACGTTGTTTTCCACCCGGATATGCCCGCCCAGGCGGCATAATTCCGATACATGCATAAAGCGGTTTTCAAACACGGTTTCGTTGAGCAGGCTGGTGCCGTGGCATTTGAGCGCCACCACCGTCATAGGCGCCTGCATGTCCGTGGGAAACCCCGGGTAAGCTAAGGTACGAAGCTCAAAGGGCGAAACGGCCGTGCCGCTGAGGCGGATGCCTGCCGGCGTTTCGCGGATGCCCACGCCGGTTTCTGCCAGCTTGAACAGAAGCGAACGGAGGTGCTCGGCGCACGCGCCCCGCACCAGCACGCTTCCTTCGGTGATGGCGGCGGCGCAAAGCAGCGTTCCGGCCTCCACCCGGTCCGGAATGGGCCGGTAGATGGCCCCGTGCAGGCGCTCCACACCCACGATGCTGACGGTGCCCGTGCCGGCGCCCGTGATGCGCGCGCCCATCTGGTTCAGGCAGTTGGCCAAATCCACGATTTCAGGCTCCTTGGCCGCGTTTTCCAGCGTGGTACAGCCGCGGGCCAGACTTGCGGCCATCATCAGGTTTTCCGTCGCGCCGACGCTGGGCAAATCCAGGTAGATGCGCGCTCCGGTCAGCCGGCCGCTGAGCTGGCGCATGCCGCCGAGCGGATGCACCTGCGCGCCCAGCGCCTGCAAACCCTTCAAATGCAGATCAATGGGCCGCTGACCGATGGCGCAGCCGCCCGGCAGGCCCACGCACGCGCTGCCCGTGCGGGCCAGAATGGGCCCCAGAATCAAAATGCTGGCGCGAAGCTTTCGCATGCGCTCCTCATTTTGCGGGCTTTGCGGCTGCAGGGCGCATACGGACAGGTCCGCGCCGCTGCGGTTGACCTCCGCGCCGCAGTCCCGGAGGATGCTCACCAGCGTTTCCACATCGGTGATGCGCGGAACCTCCTTGATGATGAGCGGGTCCTCGGTCAAAAGCCCCGCGGCCAGAATGGGCAGCACGGCGTTTTTGGCCGTGCTCACCTCCACCTCGCCGCTCAGGCGGGGCGTGTGGCGGATCAGATACGTCGCCACGGCGGCATCACCTCTGTAAGCGCGACGCGCTGCTTTTGGACCTTTTGCCAATGCTGTGCCATGTCCATTCCCTCCTGTCGCGCTCATTTTGACCGCCACGCGCGCTGCCCATGTCGCGTGGAAACGTTTTTCAGCCCTCCTTTTCAGGCCGTTTCAGCCCGCTGGAAACCGGGTTTTGCTTGCATAAGGACGGCGGGCGGCGAAAAGAAACGGCGGATGGTGGAAGTTTTTTTTGAAGCGGTTCGGACCTGCCGGGCGGACTGTACCGCGCCGGGGAAACATGCTATAATGAGAAGGCAGTTTACGAAAGGACCTTTTGCCATGAACCGCTTTGTGCTCAAAGCCCCCTATCCGCCCAGCGGCGACCAGCCCGCGGCCATTGAATCGCTGGCCAGAGGCGTTCTGGAGGGAAAACGCGACCAGGTGCTGCTGGGTGTCACCGGCAGCGGCAAGACCTTTACCATGGCGTCCGTCATTGAAAAGGTGCAGAAGCCCACTTTGGTCCTGGCGCATAACAAGACGCTGGCTGCCCAGCTGTGCAGCGAGCTGCGCGCCTTTTTTCCGGACAGCGCAGTGGAGTATTTCGTCAGCTATTACGATTACTACCAGCCCGAAGCCTACATCGCCTCCACCGATACCTACATCGAAAAGGATGCCTCCATCAACGAGGAGATCGACCGGCTGCGCCACTCTGCCACCGCCGCCGTGCGTGAGCGCAGCGATGTGATCATCGTTGCCAGCGTGTCGTGCATCTATTCCATGGGCGATCCCAGCGAGTATGAGGGCATGATGGTCAGCATGCGCCCCGGCATGCAAATCAGCCGGAACAAGCTGATCGAGCGCCTGGTGGAAATTCAGTATACGCGCAATGACTATGAATTTACCCGCGGCAGCTTCCGTGTGCATGGCGACGTGCTGGAGATCATCCCCGCCAATGAGCGCGAGCACGCCCTGCGTATTGAATTTTTCGGCGACGAGATAGACCGCATCCGCGAGATCGAGGTGGTCAGCGGCAACGTGCTGAGCACGCTGGAGCACGCGGTGGTCTTTCCCGCAACACATTATGCCATGGACCGCGAAAAGATGAACGAAAACATCGACCAGATCGAGCGGGATCTGGAGGTGCGGGCCAAGGAGCTGGAGGACGAGGGCCAGCCGCTCTATGCCATGCGGCTTCGCCAGCGCACGCGCTATGATATCGAAATGATGCGCCAGATCGGCTTTTGTACGGGCATCGAAAACTACAGCCGCTACTTTGACGGCCGCAAGCCCGGCGACGCGCCGTATTCCCTTCTGGACTACTTTCCCAAGGATTTTCTGATGTTCATCGACGAAAGCCATGTCACCGTGCCGCAGATCCGCGCCATGTACAATGGCGACCGCGCGCGCAAAAAAAGCCTGGTCGATTATGGCTTCCGCCTGCCCAGCGCCTATGACAACCGCCCTCTGCTGTTTGAGGAGTTCCGTGCCAGGCAGAACCAGACCATCTATGTCAGCGCCACCCCTGCGGCCTATGAGCTGGGGCTGAGCGAAAACACGGTGGAGCAGATCATCCGTCCCACGGGGCTGATTGACCCGCTGATCGTGCTTCGGCCCGCGACGGGTCAGGTGGACGATCTGGTGGGGGAGATCCACCGTACCACGGAAAAAGGCGGCCGCGTGCTGGTGACCACGCTGACCAAGCGCATGGCCGAAAGCCTGACGGATTACCTGAAAAACCTGGGCATCCGCGTGCGTTACCTGCATTCCGACATTCAAACCATGGAGCGCACCCAGCTCATTCGCGATCTGCGGCTGGGTGAGTTCGACGTGCTGGTGGGCATCAACCTGCTGCGCGAGGGACTGGACATGCCGGAGGTCAGCCTTGTGGCGATTTTGGACGCGGACAAGGAGGGTTTTCTGCGCAGCGAAACCTCGCTCATCCAGACCATCGGCCGCGCGGCGCGCAATGTGGACGGCCGCGTCATCCTCTACGGCGACGTGCTCACCGAGAGCATGGAGCGCGCCATGAACGAAACCAACCGCCGCCGCGCCCTGCAGGAGGCGTACAACAAGCTCCACGGCATCACGCCGCAGAGCGTCAAGAGCACCGTGCAGGCCCTCATCCGCATCACCGACAGCATGAAGGACCACAAGCCCGACGACATGAGCGACGAGGAGCTTCAGGAACTGATGAAGAGCGTGGAGGACCAGATGCTCTCCGCCGCCAAGGACCTCGATTTCGAGCGCGCCGCCAAGCTGCGCGATGAGCTGTTCCGCTTAAAGGGGGAAAAGCACGACGACATTCAAAAGCCGCAGGTGCGCAGGCACCGGCGGCCCAGGCGCACGCGTTAACCCTTTTGCGCGATGCGCCCGTAAAACAGATATTGCTGGAAGATGCCCGCATGCTCTCCGTAGGCGGGAAAGGGCGACCGGCCGCCATAGTCCTCGTCGATCACGCGGCGAATCCACACGTCCACCGGCGCGGAGGCGAGGCGGTGATAGCCGAAGAGCATTACGCAGCTGGCCACCTTCACGCCTACGCCGTGGATGGCCTCAAGCCGCTCCAGCAGCTCATCGTCGGGCAGGGCGGCCATGGCGTCCAGATCGGCCCGCCCGTCCGCTACACGGCGCGCCGCGTCCAGCAGATAGGGCGCGCGGTACCCCGTGCCGCAGGCGCGAAGGCCACGCTCGCCCGCTCGGAGCAGGTCCTCCGGGCCCGGAAAGGCGAAGTACCGTCCGCGGCCCCGGCCCACCTTCGCCCCGCAGCGCGTGCACAGCGCTTCCACGCACGTTTGAATGGCGGGAATGCTCTTTCGCTGGGAAATCAGAAAACAGACCAGCGTCTCCCATGGGTCCTGCCGGAGGATGCGCAGGCCCCGGCAGGTGCAGGCTGCGTGCGCAAGAAGCTCATCCTGGCCGGCCGCCTCGCGTTGGATGGCCTCGTAGTCCGTATCCAGGTCAAAGTAGGCGCGCCAGCGCCGCTCGAAGTCCTCCGGCGGGCAGTCGAAGCGGAAGCGGTCCCCGCCCAGCGGCGTCACCCGCACCCGGTCCGCTCCGGCCAGCGCGGTCACGATGCCGCCCTTTCCTTCGCGCATGCGGAAGCACTGGCCGCTGCGTGCGATCAGGGCGGGGTCAAAGCAGGGGATGGTCAGGTCCATGGCGGCGCCTCCTTCTTTGCGGGCCTTGCCCGCTGTGATATACTATACCATGAAACCGAAGATTTGGGAGGGAGTTAAAAATGACCAAGGTAGAGGTAGTGCGCAAGGCCATGATGGACGCGCTCAAGGCGGGCGACAAGCCCCGCAAGGAGGCGCTTTCGCTGCTGTTGTCCGCGCTCAAGGCCAAGACCATCGACAAGCGCGAGGATCTGACCGAGGATGAGGCCAACGCCGTGGTGTACCGGGAAATCAAGGAAGCCCAGGAAACGCTGGACACCACCCCCGCGGACCGCACGGATGTGATCGAGGAGTGCCGGCTGCGCATGGCGGTCTATGCTGAATTTGCGCCCGCCCGCATGGACGAGGCGGCGATCCGCGAGGTGATCGAGGCGACGCTGGCGGAACTGGGCCTCGACGAACCCACGGCCAAGGACAAGGGCAAGCTGATGAAGGCCCTCATGCCCAAGGTGAAGGACAAGGCCGACGGCGCGCTGGTCAACCGTCTGGTGGGCACGTACCTGAAATAAAGGCCGCAAATGGAAAAGGAGCAGGGAAGAATCCCTGCTCCTCAGACTGCCCCATTTGGGAGGTTTGGAGGGCCGCAGCCCTCCGAGCTGAATTCGTATCGCCCGGCTTTGCCGGGCGGGCGGGGAGTTTGCGCCCTGGCGCAAACATTTCTTAAGCTCCTGTCGGAAAAGAACGCCGCAGGCGGGCTTTTTCGACACGCTGAAGAGCAGGGAAGAATCCCTGCTCCTTTTTTTGGATGCAAACCGCTCTTACACGTCCAGATCGGAGGCGTCAAAGCAGATTCTGGGCGAGAAGCTCAGCTCCAGATAATCCTCGTACATGCGCTGCAGCGACAGATAGATGCGCACATCCTCCTTGACCCAGGAGGCGTCCAGCATGCCGTATTCCACGTACATGTCCGTGGCGGCCTCGTCAAAGGGATTGTTGTCGGGCGCGCCATACACCCCGGTGAGCGCCTCCAGCGCCGCCCGGAAGGAAGCGATGCTGTCATCGCCCGGGTCCAGCGTGACGGAGACCAGGCTCAGGCGCGGCTCGCGCGCGCTGTTGACGCGCTGCACATCAAAGCACACAAAGGAAGCGGTCATGTCGCCGATGCCCAGGTCCACGTTTGAGAGCTGAATGTTTCCCGTTTCGGTGTCATCATCCTCGAAATAGGGCACAAACTCCGCATCGCCGCCGATGGCCTCCACCAGCGCGGGACCGTCCATTTCGAAGGTTGCGCCGCAGGGCAGAGGGGTGGCGGCGTCCTCGGCCAGCGCGGCGGGCGCGGCGGCCAGGGCCATCATCAGCAGCAGGGCCAGATATTTCTTCATGGGTGAATACCTCCATTTCTGTGGAATGCTCCGCATCACTCATTCGACGGGGAAAGAGGGCCTTCCTGTTGCGCGGGAAGGGATTGCGCGTTTTTTTGCAGGTGTGACGATGCTGCCGGCCGCGAGCCTGTCGCCGCCAGCAGCGGCGGCGTCATGGCCACGATGGGCAGGAAGTAGCGGAAATAGTCGTTCACCGGGCTGAGCATGCACACCCCCAGCGTGAGCAAAGCGGGCAGGAAGCAGCACAGAAGCCGCCAGCGCCGCTGCCGCGCGGCGCTCATCCCCGCGCCTGCCAGCAGCCACGTGTAGGTGGCGCAGGCGTAGAGCAGCGCCAGCAGGGGAATGTGACGAATGCCCCGCGCAAACACCGCCAGCAGTGTGCGCGCCCCCTCCAGCGCGGCGATCTGCTCGGTGTGCAGGAAACGCGGGTCCTCGCCCAGCTCATAGGTTTCAAACACTAGGCGGTTGCCCGCCTGCTGGTTGTAGGTCTCGCCCTCCAACTTGGGCGCGAAGGTATAGTAGGATACGTTGCCCGCAAAGAAGGCCTCCGCGTAGGTCAGCGGATACTTGGTCAGCATCGAAAGCCATGTTTTGCGGTAGCGCGCCAGCGCCGCCTTTTCAGCCTGCGCGCCCTGTCCGTACTGGCGGAAGGTGTATTTCACCGGATCGGAGATCCACGGCTCGTACAGCTCAGCCAGATTTTCCGCGTCCAGCACGCGGTCGATTTCGGCATATTCCTCGGGCGTAACCTCGCCGGCATGATCGCGCAAAACCCGCGCGCTCTGCTGAAAGCAGACGGAATACAGGCCGCTGGCCGTCTCGTCGCGCACGCCCAGCGCGGGCAGCAGCACATGGGAAAACAGCAGGGCGCAGGCCACAGCCCCTGCCAGCGCGCCGCCCACAGCCAGCCGCGCCCGTCCCCGCACCACAAACGAGAAGGCGAATACCGCCGTGGGCAGGATGACGTACAGCCCATTGGAGCGCATCAGGCAGGTCAGAAGCCCCCACACGAACAGGCCGGCGGCTTCCCGTCCGGTCTGCACGGACAACCGTCCCTCCCGTGCCAGCACGAGGCGGATGAGGCACAGGGCAAACAATAGCAGCGCCGAGGTATACAGCGTATCCTTGCTGATAAACTGCGCGTATCCGCCCCAGATGGGCAGCAGCGCAAAGAAGGCGGCCGCGGCCAGACGCGCCGCGCGATTCAGCCGCAGGGCCCGCATCAGGCGCAGGACGCCGCTCAGCGCAAAGGCCATAAGCGCGGTCTGAATCAGCGTATAGAGCGCCGCACCCAGGTTGTCGCTGCCCACGAGGCGGCCCAGCCACACGCACCCGCCGATCACCCAGGTCAGAAAGACGGGATGCCAGGTATCCATGGGCCGCTGGCCAAAGAACTGCGCCACCATCTCGCCCAGATCCCAGCACACGGTGCCGGGATAGAACGCGATCAGGTAGGGCGACCAGCACAGCGCCAGCATGAGCATGTACGCCGCCGTCTCATGGCGCAAGGCCCACCGCCACAGCGGCCTGAGCGCGGCGGGCACGGGTGCATCGTCCAGCGTACCCGGCCGGTACAGCGCCCCGCCGCGCAGCCCGGCGTCCACCCAGGCCAGCAGGGATACCATGGGCACGGCCTGCCCTGCGGACCTGAGAAGCGTCAGCGCCAGCGTGACGGGCGAAGCGAGCATGGCCCAGCTGTCGTAGGCAAACAGCAGGCCCCCAAAGGCATTGAGCACACCGAACAGAAGGCCCGGAAGCACCGCCCCCGCGCCCGCCCGAATGCCCCGCCGCACATGCACATGGTAGAGGAGCAGCGCAAAGCACAGCGCCAGCGCGCTCCACAGATAGCTCGTGGAGGCGGCGGGCAAAGCACTCATGCCCACATAGCCCTCGGTATCCACCACGAAGCACATGGCGCTGGCCACGCCCAGCGCTGCGCAGAGGAAAGCGCGTGGGATGCGAGAGGGTTGCCGCTTGCCCATTATCGTGTCTCCTTGTCGTGGGTGAGCCTGAGCAGGTTGAGGTTGATTTCAAACAGCTGGCGGTGCTTTTTGGCCACGGTGTCCAGAATGAAGCCGCATACCAGCAGAAGCAGCGCAAAGGTCATCATCACGCCGCTGACGATCAGCGTGGGAAAGCGCGGTACCAGCCCCGTGCGGAAAAATTCCGCCAGCACGGGGATGAACAGGATCAGCCCGGCCGCGCCGAAAAGCGCCGCAAACAGCCCGAAGAAGGAAAGGGGCCGGTATTCCTTGTACAGCCTTGCGATGGTGCGAAGCACACGCATGCCGTCGGAATAGGTGTTGAGCTTGCTGACGCTGTCTTCGGGCCTATCGCGGTATTCCACGGGCACGCTTTTGAGGCTCAAATTCTTGTCCAGGGCGTGGATGGTCATTTCCGTTTCGATTTCAAAGCCCTGCGACAGCACCGGGAAGGATTTGGCAAACTGATAGCTGAAAGCGCGGTAGCCGGTCATGATATCGCGCACGTCGCCTTTGAAAATGGTGTTGACCAGGCGCTTGACCAGGCGGTTGCCCAGGTTGTGAAAGGGCCGCTTGTTTTCGGTGTAATAGGTAGCGCTCAGGCGGTCGCCCACCACCATGTCCACCTTTTTGTTCAGCACAAGGTCCACCATTTCCCGCGCGCTTTCGGCGGGATAGGTATCGTCCCCGTCGATCATCAGATAACAATCGGCCTCAATTTCCCGGAACATCGTGCGGATGACGTTGCCCTTGCCCTGCCGGTATTCGTAGCGGACGATGGCTCCGGCCTGACGGGCGATTTCGTCCGTGTGGTCGGTGGAGTTGTTGTCGTAGACATAGATATCCGCTTCGGGCAGGGCCGCGCGGTAGTCGGCCACCACCTTGGCGATGGTTTTGGATTCGTTGTAGCAGGGAATCAGAACGGCGATCTTCATATGTACCTCCCAAAGGGCCGCGGGCTTCAGCACGCCCGGACCTTGAGTACCAGCTTGACGATGGCGTGCTCCTCCGCGTCACTGAGGCAGGGCACGTGCGCATCCTCCGGGAAGCATATGCAGAACCAGCCAGCAGGAATCCTGACCGTGTTGATGGAGCGGCCGGGGAAGAAACCGATGTCCTTTTCGCTGTCAAAGGGGGTGTCGGCGGGACGGGACGACGCGGGGCACAGCGCGATGCGCTCCTCACCGGTCACCGGCACATGGATATCGGTATATCGCCTGTGAAATTCAAAGGTCATGGGACGCGCGGACAGCGTGGGTTCGCTGACGGTGTAAAATACGTCAGTCCCCTGAAGCTCCACCCGGCTGCCCACAGCAAGCTGACCCGGCGTGAGCGCAGAGAGAAAACGCAGCGCTGTATCCAGCTCCGGGCTGATCCCCAGGTAACGAAGAGCATTTTCCCATTGATCCAGGATCATGGCGCAAACTCCTTTCATGATCGGAATCAAATCTATTTTCAGATGCGTCCGGATGAATACAGTATATCATACTTCTGCGGAATCGCAAGCACGCGGGCGCACAAAAGGCCCGGCGGATCGTGCCGCCGGGCCAAAGCCATGCCGTTTATTTTGCGTATTCGGTGCTGCGGGTTTCGCGGATGACGTTTACGCGGATCTGACCGGGATATTCCAGCTCCTTTTCGATGCGCTTGGCCACTTCCTTGGCCAGCACCCGGGTGCCGTCGTCGGTGATATCCTCGGGCTTGACCATGATGCGCACCTCGCGGCCGGACTGGATGGCAAAGCACTTCTCCACGCCGGGGAAGGAATTGGCGATCTCCTCCAGCTTTTCCAGGCGCTTGATGTAGTTTTCCAGGCTCTCGCGGCGCGCGCCGGGACGCGCGGCGGAGATAGCGTCGGCGGCCTGCACGAGCACGGCCTCGACGGTCTGGGGCTCGACGTCGTTATGGTGGGCCAGAATGGCGTGAATCACGTCGGGGCTCTCGCGGTACTTGCGCGCCAGCTCCGCGCCCAGGGTGACATGGGTGCCCTCCGCCTCATGATCGACGCCCTTGCCGATGTCGTGCAAAAGGCCCGCACGCTTGGCTAGCGCCACGTCCGCGCCCAGCTCGGCGGCCATCATGCCAGCCAGATGGCTGACCTCGATGGAATGCTTGAGCACGTTCTGGCCGTAGCTGGTGCGGTAGCGCAGACGGCCCAGAATCTTGACCAGCTCGTGATGGATGCCGTGCTGATGCGTTTCAAACACAGCCTGCTCGCCCGCCTCGCGGATCTGCTGATCCACTTCCTTGCGGGCCTTTTCCACCATTTCCTCGATGCGGGCGGGGTGGATGCGGCCGTCCATGATGAGGCGCTCCACCGCGATGCGCGCGATCTCGCGCCGGACGGGGTCAAAGGCGCTGACAATCACCGCTTCGGGGGTGTCGTCAATAATCAGGTCCACACCGGTGGCGGTCTCCAGAGCGCGGATGTTGCGGCCCTCGCGGCCGATGATGCGGCCCTTCATGTCGTCGTTGGGCAGGTTGATCACGCTGACGGTGCTTTCGGCCACATGGTCGGCGGCGCATTTCTGAATCGCCAGGGCGATGATGTTACGGGCTTTCTTCTCGCCCTCCTCGCGGGCGCGCGTCTCGATCTCGCGCACCATGGCGGCAGCGTCGTGGTAGGCGTCTTTCTGAATGCGGCTGACCAGCATCTGGCAGGCCTCATCCTGCGTCATGCCGGCGATGCGCTCCATCTCGGCCACCTGCCGCTGCTTGTCGTTTTCAATGTCCTCCTGCATCTTTTGCAGTTCGTTTTGCTTTTTGCCCAGCGCCTCCTCGCGGGTTTCCAGGGCGTCCTGCTTTTTATCCAGCGATTCCTCACGCTGCAGGATGCGGCGTTCGCTGCGCTGCACCTCGGCGCGGCGCTCGCGGCATTCCCGGTCCAGCTCGGTTTTCAGGCGCAAAACCTCCTCCTTGGCCTCGAGGATGGTTTCCTTTTTCTTTTCATCGGCCTTGCGCTGTGCGTCTTCCAGCAGGTTTCTTGCGTATTCCTCGGTGCGGCCAATCTTCTTTTCGCCGGCCTGCTTGCGGTACAGATATCCGCCCGCCGCGCCCAGCGCCGCCGCCACAACCGCTACGATGATCGCTACGATCCAGTCCATGGCGTACACTCCCTTCCGTTGGTATTGCTTCCAGCTGCTTGTTTTCTCTTCATGCACGGAACGGCTTTTTGCTTCATGCAAAAAAGCCGTCGAGCAGAGCTCGTGCGGCTATGTTGATTCGCTTGTTTGGCCATGTCCGCCCCTTCCGCGCGTGACAACACGGCACGGGAAAAGAAGCGGGCGTCGAGGCGCATACCCCGGTTTCGCCCCGGCAAAAGGCGCACGGGACGATGGACAGACCAAGTTCATATACCCTTACAAAACGCCGGAGCGTTTCAAAACCAACCCGTCGCTTAAGCGGACGCCGTCCGCGCGCGACGCGGGGGAAGCCGGGAAATGGGAGTATATTTCGCAAAACAGCAAGGCTCTCGCAAAGCGCGATAAACCTGTATAGCCGACTGCACTATTATAGACGTTTTCGGGGGACGTGTCAAGGTGGGGAGAAACGCAAAAAGCGGCCTTGACGCTTTTTTTGCGCAAAGGCCGCAAAGTGGTTATGCCGTGACGGACCCTTCCGCCGCCCCGGCAGGATGAAACACGTTTTCAGGCTTTGGCACATGGAACTCGCAGCCCTTGTTGTAGAACACCTTTTCGGGCGGGGTTTCCAGCTGCTCGGGATGGCGCAGGCAGTTTTTCATCACCGCAAACAGCTTGGCGTATACCGCGCCGCCGCACACGCGCTCATCCACGGTAACGCCGACAGGCAGCGTGCACTTGCGCACCACATTGCCGCCCGCATCCACGGAATAGCCGCGCTGGGGCGTGCCCATGGAGATGAACATGCTGGTGTCGCCGAAATTGTAGATATGGTGGTACACGCGCATCAGGCCGATGGAGGCGTTGTTGGTGATGAACATGCTGGTGTGGAAGGGCAGGCCGTCCAGCAATGCCTTGGGCAACAGACCGTAGCGGTCCAGCAGCTTCACCAGCCCTGCCGCCAGACTGGGGAGCAGCGGAATCTTCAGCACGGCGGAGGCCAGCTTTACCGCAAAGCCGGAGGTTTCCGCCTTGCGGTTCTTCGCAACCAGCTCCTTGACGCGCGCGCTGACGTCGTAGATGGTGTCGGTGGGATCGAAAAAGATCTTGACGGTGTTTTCCTCAATGCTGCCGTCGTCGGTGTCCATCAGCAGGGTGAAGCTGGCGGTGAGCTCCCTGCGGTTGTAGAACTGCTTGTTCATGATGAAGCGGTTCACTTCCGGCACCTGCGACACGCCGCGCACAAAGCTGGCGATGAGGATTTCCATAAAGGTGATTTTTACGCCTTCCCGGCTCTTTTTGGCGATGTAGCGCATCAGGGGTTCGTATTCCACATCGTAGTCCAGAAAAACCTGCGCGTCGCAGCGCATGGGCATGAGGTACGGGGTAATCTGCACGATGGGGTCCACATCGCGTACACGGCGGCCTTCGGGGCGGTGTCCAAACATGGCGTTCCTTCCTTTCCGTAATGGTTGGGGGACAGAGGGCCCCGCGCAAAGGGGCCGGGCGTCAGGCCACGCGGACTTCCAGCGATGATAAATAATGGCAATATATGATGATGAACCGCCGCACACCGCACAGCCGAGGCTATTGTAGCTCAAGCGGCGGGACAAGTCAAGCGAAGGGGCCGCCCCTTCAGGCCGCCCTTTCTTTTCTTTCCAGATAATGCAGCCAGTCGCCGCGTAGGAAATAGATCAAAAAGGCCACGGAGCTGAGCGCCCAGGTGATGGGATAGGCCCAGAACACCATCTGGATATCACCGGAGGCGCGCGCCACCAGCATGATATAGCTGACGCGGATGACGCACCAGCACACCAGCATCACCAGCATGGGTACGATGGCCCGCCCCGCGCCGCGCATCACGCCCGCCACCGAGTGCGAGAAGGCCAGCAGGAAGTAGAACAGCGTAACCGTGCGCGCCTGCAGCGTGCCGAAGGCGATGACCTGCGGATCGCCGTTGAACAGCGAAATCAGCCACGGGGCCAGCAGGTTGATACCCACGCCTACCACCTCGGCCATCAGCAGGCTGCACAGGATGCCAAAACGCGCGCCGCGCCGGGCGCGGTCATATTGCTTCGCACCCAGATTCTGGCCGATGAAGGTGGCCAGCGCCAAAGCAAAGCTGTTGATGGGCAGAAAGCCGAATCCCTCGATTTTGGAATAGGAGCCGCAGCCTGCCATGGCCATGGGTCCATAGAGGTTGATGGAGGACTGGACGACCACGTTTGCGATGGCGATGATGGAGTTCTGCACCCCGGAGGGAATGCCCAGCGTGAGCAGCTGGCGAAGCGTCCGGCCATGAAAGCGCACCTTTCGAAACCAAATGCGGTAAGACCCGGTGGTATGGCACAGCCGCCAGAAGCCCAGCGTGGCGCTCGTGGCTTGGGAGATGACCGTGGCCAGGGCCGCGCCATCCACCCCCATGCCAAAGCCCGCGACGAAGAGCAGGTCCAGCACCACGTTGACCACCGAGGAAACGATCAGGTAATACAGGGGATGACGGCTGTCGCCCACGGCCTGGAAGATGCCCGCCGCCGTGTTGTAGAGGATGACGAAGATGATGCCGCCGAAGTAGATGCGGAAATACAGGATCGAGTTGGGCAGCACGCTTTCGGGCGTACCCATCCAGATCAGCAGGCGGGGCGTGAGCAGCACGCCCGCGATGGTGATGACCACGCCCGCCACCAGGCCGAAAGCCACGGTGGTGTGCACGGCCGTGCGCACGCCCGCATCATCCCGCGCGCCGTAGTAGCGCGAAATGACCACGCTGGCCCCCGTAAAGATGCCGCTGAACAGCCCCACCAGCAGAAAAATCAGATGGCTGGAGGAGCCCACCGCCGCCAGCGCGTCGCTGCCCAGAAAGTTGCCCACCACCAGCGAGTCCACCACGTTGTAGAGCTGCTGGAAGAGGTTCCCCCAGAACACGGGCAGGGCAAATCGAACGATGTGCCGCCAGACGGAGCCCTCCGTCATGAGCGTTGAGCGTTCCTGCATAGTTGTATCGCCGGTCCCTTCTGAAAAACAGGTTTTCGCGCGCGGCCTTTTGTGGTATCATCCCAGGAAAGATGGCGCAAAGGGGGACGCGTGGATGGGAATGTTTGAACGGGTCTATGCCGCCGTGAGGGAGATCCCGCGCGGGCGCGTGGCCACCTACGGGCAGATTGCCCGCAGGATCGGCAGCCCGCGGGCCGCCCGCGCCGTGGGGTATGCCCTGAGCGTGGCTCCGCCGGATGTGCCCTGCCACCGCGTGGTCAACCGGCAGGGCGGATTGAGCGCGGCGTTCTCGCCCTGCGGCCGGGAGACGCATCGCCTGCTGCTGGAGATGGAGGGCGTGGGCCTGCGGAAGGATGGCACCGTGGATCTGGAAAAATACCTGTGGCGCTAGGCGGGCTGCTTTTCTCCGCCCGCAAAGGCCAGATAGAGCGCAAGCCCCATCAGCGTGAGCAGGCCGCCCAGGGCCACCGGCCAGGTGGGCACCTCGCCGAAGAAGATCATGCTGAAGATCATCGCGCCCACGGGCTCGCCCAGCAGCGCAAAGCTGATGACGTTCGCGGACACGCCGGAAAGGGCATAGGCGAACACCGCATGGCCCAGGAGCGTGCTGCCGATGACCAGCCCCGCCATGTAGGGCAGGGCGGAAAGCGGCATGCGAAAGCCGCCGGACAGGGGCAGGCACAGGGCCAGCAGCAGCGCCGTGATCAGGTAGAGGACGGGGGTATAGACCTCCGCGGCCAGGGTCTGGCGGATCTGCCGCCCGGCCAGCCAGTGCGCGGCCATGAGCACGGCCCCGGCCAGAGCCAGAAGGTTGCTCCTGAGCGCTTCCTGTCCCGTGGCCTGCGCCTCCTGCCCCGACAGGCCGGAGAGGGCGATCGTCACCGCGCCCAGCAGCGCCAGCAGCGCGCCGGGCAGCGCGCGCCGGGGGGTGCGCTCCCGAAAGAGCACATAGCTGAAAAAGGCCACAAACAGCGGCTGCGTGCACACCAGCGCCACCGAGGCAAAGGTGCTCGTGCCGGTCAGCGAGGTAATCCAGGTGATGTAGTGCGCAGCCAGAAAGGCGGCGGCCAGCGCCGTCAGGCCCCACTGGGCGGGCGTGAGTTTCATGGGGATGTGCCGCCGGACGCACTGGCGCGCTTCATAGGGCAGCATCAGCAGCGCCGCCGCCAGCATGCGCAAAAGCGCCACCGAGATGGGCGAGGCGCCCTCGTTCAGCGCGCCCTTGACCATGGGCCCGGAATAGCTGACCATGCATACCGCGAACACGACCAGCGCCATGGAGGAATGCTTTTTCAAGGCTGTCCCTTCTCTCTTGTGACGGGCGCCTCGTCGCCGTCCCGCCTGCGCTTGAGCCACACCATGAGCACGGCCACGTCGGCGGGGTTCACGCCGGGAATGCGCCCGGCCTGGCTCAGGCTCAGGGGCTTTTTGGCCTTCAGCTTCTGCCGCGCCTCGATGCGCAGGCTTTCAATGCAGTCGTAATCGATGTCCTCCGGGATACGCCAGTCCTCCATGGCGCGCGCCCTGGCGACCTGGGCCTGCTGCTTTTTGAGGTAGCCCTCATATTTTACGCTCAGCTCCGCCTGCTGTTCCACATCGGCGGGGAAGCCGGCCAGCTCCGGGCACAGCTCCTTGAGCGAGCCCAGCGCGATGTCCGGCCGGCGAAGCAGGTCCTCCGCGGTCAGGGTGGCGGCGGTTACGGGCTGGTGATGCCGGCTCAGCCACGCGTCGCGCGCGGGCGAGGCCGGCAGCCGCACGGCATGCAGCGCCCCCAGCAGGCGCCCGGTCGCCTCGCGCTTGCGCTCCACGAGCACCATGCGCCGCTCGCTGGCCAGCCCGCGGGCGTGGCTCAGCGCCGTCAGTCTCAGATCGGCGTTGTCCTGGCGCAGGAGCAGGCGGTATTCGCTGCGGCTGGTCATCATGCGGTAGGGCTCGTCCGTGCCCTTGACCACCAGGTCGTCCACCATCACGCCGAGATAGCCCATGTCGCGGGTGAGGATGAGCGGCTCACGCTCCAGCAGCGCGCACGCGGCGTTGATGCCCGCGAGAATCCCCTGCGCGGCGGCTTCCTCATAGCCGGAGGTGCCGTTGACCTGTCCGGCGAAATACAGCCCCGGCACGCGCCGGCTTTCCAGGGTGAGGCGCAGTTCCGTGGGGTCGATGCAGTCGTATTCGATGGCGTAGGCCAGGCGCGTGAGCACGCAGCGCTCCAGCCCCCGCACCGTGCGATACATCGCCCACTGCACATTTTCGGGCAGGCTGGAGCTCATGCCCTGCACATACCATTCCGGGCTGGACAGCCCTTCCGGCTCCAGAAAGAGCTGATGGCGGTCCTTGTCGGCAAAGCGGCGCACCTTGTCCTCGATGCTGGGGCAGTAGCGCGCGCCGGTGCCCTTGATATCGCCGCGCACCATGGGGGAGAGGTGCAGGTTTTCCCGGATGATGCGGTGCGTTTCCTCATTGGTGTAGGTCAGGTAGCACAGGGCGCGGTTGCGCAGCGGGAAGGACACGCCCGTGTCCGGATCGCCCGCGGCGGTCAGGAAGGAGAAGGGCACGATGGGATCGTCGCCGGGCTGGGGCTCCATCCGGTCAAAGTCGATGGAGCGCACGTCCACGCGCGCGGGCGTGCCGGTCTTGAAGCGCCGGAGCACGAAGCCCAGGTTTTCCAGCGAGCCGGACAGCCCCTCGGACCGCAGAAGCCCCTGCGGCCCGCTGTTTTTGGAATACTGGCCGATGATGATGCGGCTTTTGAGGTACACGCCGCCGCATACCACGCACGCCCGGCAGGCGATGACCTCGCCCGTCATGGTGCGAACGCCGCTCACCCGTCCCCCCTTGGTGAGGATGTCCATGACCTCGGCCTGGCGAACGGTCAGATGCGGGGTGGAAAACACAACGCCCAGCATGTCCTCGTGGTAGCGGCGCTTGTCGGCCTGGGCGCGCAGGCTGTGCACGGCCGGACCCTTGGCGCGGTTGAGCATGCGGCTTTGCAGGAACGTGCGGTCGATGCACAGCCCCATCTGCCCGCCCAGCGCGTCCACCTCACGCACAAGGTGGCCCTTGCCCGTGCCGCCGATGGCGGGGTTGCAGGGCATCAGGGCCACGCTTCCCAGGTCCAGAGTAAGCAGCAGCGTTTCCACGCCCATGCGCGCGGCGGCCAGCGCCGCCTCGCATCCGGCGTGTCCTGCGCCGATGACGATCAGGTCGTACATGATGTCCCTTCTTCGTGTTGATTTGCCCTCCGCCCGGCATCCGGGCGAAGCGCCCTAGGCCTCGCCCAGATATTCCTCCAGGCAGAGGTTGCGGTCGCGCATCTCGGTGCTGTGGGGCAGGCCCACATAGCGGATGTGCCAGCATTCGGCCAGGAAGCCGGTGATGTCCTCCTTATCCTCCTGGTAGCGGATGATGAAGCCGTAGTCCCAGCAGTGCTTGTGCAGCCAGATCTGCTGCTCGGTGCCCTTGAAGATGGTGCCGGCCACCGTGATGTCAAAGGCCAGGCCCGTGTGGTGCTCGCTGGCGCCGGGATCGGCCACGGTGTTTCGCGTGGCGGAGACGGCCTTTTCCTGCGTGAAGCCCTCGGCGCGGTACTCGGCCACCTGCTCGTCAAAGAGCTCCTGCTGGTATTCATAGCTGCGGTAGCCCGCGCTGATCTGCCAGCCGGTCACGCCGTCGGCCTTGGCGGCCTCGAACATCTCGATCATGGCGTTTGCGGCGGTGCGGTCGCCCTCGATGTCGCTGCCCTTGACGGTAACCAGGGAGGAAGGCATCACGTTTTTGAGCTTCACCAGGTCGTCCGGCTCATAATCCGCGCCCACGGGATGCTCCCGGTTGACCAGAAGGGGCATCTGCGCCGGGTCGGGCGTAGGGGTGATGGTCACCTGCCGGGCGTTGTCGCTGTAGAGGCTGGCGAAGGTCTTTTCCGCGGCAATGCCGTCCACATCCAGGCCGTTCTGGCGCTGGTAGAGGCGCACCGCTTCCTCCGTGCCGCCGCCGAAGTCGCCGTCCACCTCGCCGTCATAGTAGCCCAGCTCCTTGAGGCGCTGCTGCATTTCCCGCACGGCGTCGCTGGCGTCGCCCTTTTTGAGCAGCGAGGGCGTGGCCGTGGGCGTGGCGGTGGGCACGCAGGTCTGCGCGTCCTGAGCGTAGAGGCGGGTGCGCGTGGCTTCGCCCGCGATGCCGTCGCTGTCCAGCCCGTGCTGGGCCTGAAAAACCCGCACCGCCTCGGCTGTGCCGGGACCGTACTGGCCGTCCACTTCGCCGTTGTAATAGCCCAGCTCCTTGAGGCGCTGCTGAAGGCGCGTCACCTCGTCGCCCTTGACGCCCGTTTTGAGGAGCATGGGCGTGGGCGCAGGCGTATTGGCGGGATCGAGGGTCACCATCAGCATGCTGCGCACGTCCGCGGTGGGCGTAGGGGTGGCGGCGCGCTCGATCTCCAGCGTGCGGCGGCTGTCCAGCGTACCGGGCAAAAGCAGCGCGACCGCCACCGCGCCTCCCGCCAGCATGGCGCAGAGAACAAGGGTGATGGGTTTGATGTGTAGCTTCATGGCTTGGTCCTCTCCAGGGCGGCGGCAGAAGCGGGATCGCCCGTCACGCGCCGCCTTTCTTAACGGCCGGCCAGCTCGCCGATCACGGAAACCATCTCGTCCCAGTGCGCGTCCATGTCCTGCAACAGCTTGAGCTGCGTGCGGGCGCGGACCAGGTTGTGATCGGGGCAGGCCACCTTAAAATAAACGTCGCCGTCGAGATAATCCGTCAAAAAGCGCACTCCCGTTTCCAGCGTCATCATCTTCGCCCCCACCGGCAGCGAGCGCAGTTCCTCCCCGGTGAGCACGTTCCCCACCTCGGACAGGTAGCCCTCGGCATAGGCGCGGTAGAGCGACAGGCTCAGGTTCACGCGGCTGAGGTCGCGCTCGTCCTCGGCCGCAGTGGAGGCCCCGTAGCGGATGGCGTCGCCGAAGTCGTAGGCGCACAGGCCGGGCATCACGGTATCCAGGTCGATCACGCACAGGGCGCGGCCGGTGCGCTCGTCCAGCAGAACGTTGTTGAGCTTGGTATCGTTGTGCGTCACGCGCAGCGGCAGACGGCCACAGGCCAGCGCGTCCACCAGCGTGGAGGAAAACGGCTCATAGGACAGGGCCAGATCGATCAGATCCCGCACACCCCCGGCGCGGCCCGCCGCGTCACGGGCAACCGCCTCGTGCAGCGCCGCAAAGCGATGGGGCGTATCGTGGAAGCGCTCGATGGTCTCATGCAGCGAAGCGGCGTCAAACCCGTCCAGCATGGACAGAAACCGCCCGAACGCCCGGCCCGATTCGCGGAAGATCCTTTCGTCGCCGCTGCGGTCGTAGCTGACGGAATCGCTCACAAAGCTGTAGGAGCGCCAGTAGTCCCCGTTGCGGTCCACGGCAAAGAAAAGACCGTTCTGCGTGCGCAGCAGGCGCAGGGTCTCGCGCTGCGGGTCGCCCCCGCGCAGGACGATCTGCTCCCTCAGGTGCTGCGTCACCCGGAGCATGTTGTCCATCACGTCCTCCGGGTGGGGAAAGGCGGTACTGTTGATGCGCTGGAGCACATAGCGCACCCCCTTCTCCCCCGCGGGCGAAAACAGATAGGTATCGTTGATGTGACCGCCGCCGAAGGGAACCGGCGCCTCCAGCATGCCTTCCGGGGCAAAGCGCAGGGCCAGCTGCCCGATTTCTTCCGGGGATAGGTTGCTCATCGCTCGCTTCATCCTTATCCAATCGTATTCGCTCGGAGCATGGCGAAGAGGCCGCCATTAGGTCGTATTATAACATGGATCATCCGCGACAACAATCCCCCGTGCCGAAGGGGAACTTTAAGGGGAACTTTGTTGAATGATACAAGGCGGGAATCCTTGCTTTTTTTCAAGGCGTAGTGTATAATACCTGCGTAACCAAACGAAAGGGGGCTTTCAATTATGAAGTCTGTCAATATCAAGCTGAGCCTGGCGGAGAATGTCAAGTCCTTTGTGAACATCGTCAACCGTTATCCCTATGATGTGGACCTGCGCGCGGGCCGCCATGTGGTAGACGCCAAGTCCATCCTGGGCATTTTCAGCCTGGATCTGAGCAAGCCCATCACCATGGAGATCTACACCGACTCCTGCGACGACCTGCTGAGCGATATCAAGCCTTTCATGGCCTGACGGCGCATCGCCTGCTCCGGCAGGCCCTTTTGCCGACGAATCCTTGTTTGCAAAGGTTCGGTATCCTTCGAATCCATTGCGAATCCGGCGGCCGGTGCGGTGGGTTCGCAGCCTTGCGCGGCAAGGGTTCCTTTCGCGTCTTTCCAGCTCCGCCGCGGGCGCAGGAAAACGTGTTCTGGCGGAAAAGACCGGCGTGGCCGGGATTTTTCTGATACTTTGATGGGCAAAGCTTCCGCTTTGCCCATTCTTTCGTTACGGCGCCCGGGGAGAAAAGCGCCGCCATGAAATCTGAGGAGGGTATGATGCCGTTTCTTTCGCCCAAACGCCGCGTCTCGGACGCGGAAAACAAGCTGCGGCTGCTTCTGTGCCTCCGGGCGCTGGGCATGGCCACATCCGATCAGCTCTGGCCCTTTGTGGCGGAGCTGGAGCTGATGGAGTACCTGCCCTATTGTCTGCTGCTGGACGAGCTGAAAAAGGACGGGGAGGTAGCCCAGGGCCGCTGTGCGCTGGAAGGCGTGCTCTATCTGACGCCAAAGGGCGAAAAGACCCTCTCGCTGTTGCGGGACAAGCTTACGCACACGGACTGCCGACGCATCCGGGAGGCGGCGCCCGCCTATGCCGCCGGCCTGAACGAGCGGCGTCAGGCCGCGGCGGCGTACCGGCGGGCCGAAGCGGGCCTGTGCCGCGCGGTGGGAACGGTGCGCGAGGGCGATGTGCCGGCGCTGGTATTGGATGTGCGGACCCCGCAGGAGGCCCTTGCCCGCGCGGTGGTGCATGGCTTCCGTACCTGCGCGCCCCGGCTGCTGACGCTTCTCTATACGCTGCCCTTTGAGGAGGACGGTGGCCCTCTTCCCGTTTTGCCGGATGAGGAGGAGGCCCTCAGGGCAGCGGGGGAGGGCCATCCGGCTTTGGTGTCCTATGGGGGACGCGAGCATGCCGCCGCCGTATCCCTGCGCAATGGAGAAACCACCTTCGTCGTGCTGCTCCTCCTGCCCACGCGCGAGGCGGCGCAGGGCTGGGCCGCGGCCGCGTGCCAGGCGACGGAAACGCTGGCCGGGCAGGTGATGGAGCTGCTAAGCGGGGAGGAGGGCGCCGATGGGCTTTGACGCGCCGGTGGCAGCGGTGAGACGCGCGCTGGAGGACGCGGGCCTTTTTCGCGGAGGGGCCGGCCTGCTGTGCGGGGTGAGCGGCGGAGCGGACAGCGTGGCGCTGCTGTACGCGCTGTGGCGCCTGCGGTCAGAGGCGGGTTTTCGGCTGGAGGCCAGCCACGTACAGCATGGCCTGCGGGGCGAGGCTTCGCTGGAGGACGAGCGCTTTGTTGGCGCGCTGTGCGATGAGCTGGGGGTGCCGCTGCACGTGGAGAATGCGGGCCTGACCGGCGGCATGGAGGCTCCCGGCATGGAGGCGCGGGCGCGCGAGCGCCGGCGCGCCATCTTTGCACGGCAGATGGACGCGCTGAAGCTGGATGCGGTATTGGTGGCGCACCACCGGGACGATCAGGCCGAAACGGTGCTGATGCGCCTTCTGCGCGGCGCGGGCACGGATGGGCTCTGCGGCATGCGGGCATGCGTGCCGTTTGGCCGCGGGGTGATGCTGCGGCCGTTTCTGGGCCTGGGCAAGCAAACGCTGGTCCAGGCGCTGGCGCAGGAGGGCCTGCCTCACCGCGAGGACGAGAGCAACCAAAGCCCGCTCACCCCGCGCAACGCCCTGCGCCTGGAGGTCCTGCCCGCCATGGAGAGGCTGTTTCCCGGCGCGGCGGGCCATATCGCGGAGGCGGCGGAGGCGCTCGGGACGGACGCAGGCTGCCTGGATGCGCTGGCCGAGCGGCTGTATGAAACCGCCCGGGCCGAATTGCCCCCGCTCCATGCGCTGCGGCGCGGACCGCTCGCCCGCGCCCCGGAGGCGCTGGCGCGCCGCGTGCTCCGGCGCTGGTTCTGGGAAGGCGCGGCCCTGCACGGCCCGCTGCCGGACGAGCGCGCCCTCAGCCACGCCGACACGCTGGCCCTGGCAGCGCTGGCGCGCGCGGAGGCGGGCGAAACGTGCAACCTGCCCCTCGGACTCAAGGCGGTGGCGGGGCGGGCGTACCTCTATCTGCTCACTCAGCGGGACGAACCGCTTAGCCCCGCGCCCGCCGCGCAGCCCCTGCCGGTGACGGTGCATGAAAGCGCCTATGTCCTCGATTTTACGCACGTGACGCAGGCCCCCGCCGGGCCGGAAACCCCGGTGCCCTCCCATGCGGGCGAGGCGGTGCTGTCCCCGGAGGTGCTGGCGCTGGGCCCCGTCATGCGCCGCCCCCGCCCCGGCGACCGGATTCGACCCATGGGCGCGCCGGGGGAAAAGCCGCTGCGTCGCTTCCTGACGGACCGGCGGGTGGACCCGCCGCTGAGACCCTATCTTGCCGTGCTGGCCGTGGAGAATGAAGTGCTCTGGATTCCGCGCCTGTGCGCGTCCGAACGGCTGCGCCTGAACGCCGTGCCCGCCAGCTCGGTCCGGCTGCAAGTGCCGTCCGGCGACCCCTACAGATGAACCGAAAAGGAGAGAGCATCCCATGGAAAACGAACGCAACCTGTATCATGACCTGGACAGCATTCTCTACAGCCGCGAGGAGATCGCCGCCGCGGTGCGAGCGCTGGGCGAGCGCATCACCGCCGATTACCGGGGGAAAAACCCCGTGTTCATCTGCATCCTCAAGGGCGCGAGCGTGTTCTTTTCGGACCTGATCCGGCAGGTGGACCTGCCCCTGGAGATCGAATTCATGGCCGTATCCAGCTACGGGGCCAGCACCAAATCCAGCGGCGAGGTGCGGCTGGTCAAGGACCTGGACCGCAGCATCCTGGGGCGCGACGTGATCATCGTGGAGGATATCGTGGACAGCGGCATGACGCTCCATTTTCTCAAGAAGCTGCTCATCACCCGCGGGGCGGCCAGCCTGCGCATCGCGGCCCTCATGGACAAGCCCGCCCGCCGCGTGGCGCCCCTGACGGTGGATTATTCCTGCTTCCAGATTCCCGACGCCTTCGTGGTGGGCTACGGCCTGGATTACAACGAAGTCTACCGCAACCTGCCGGACGTGGGCGTGCTTTCCCCCCGCATCTATGGCCAGGAGGACGAATAAGGCCCGCGCTGCGCGGGTTTGCATTGTTTTTTCTTTGTTTTCCCAAAACCGGAAAACCGGAAGCATAAAGGGAAACGCCTGAAAATACAAGGATTTTTCAGGAAATCGCAGCCGCGAGGCATGGAAATTACCATTTGCCTGTTTCGGCAGCTTTATGATATACTTTTTACATTCCATCTCACAAACTTGAGAACCCCCTTGAGCTGGATGACCCAAAATCTCTAAAAGTGGACAAGGAGGAACCCAACATGAAGAAACTGTTGAGCATCGTATTGGCGCTTGCCATGCTCCTCACCCTGACCACCGTGGCGGCTTCGGCTGAAACTGCGGATGAGGGTACTTGGAAGGTTGCCATTCTCACCGGCACCACCAGCCAGGGCGAGGAAGAATTCCGCGCCGCCGAAAAGGCGCTGGAAAAGTATGGCCCCGAGCACATCATCACCGATACGTACCCCGATAACTTCATGTCCGAGACGGAAACCACCATCTCCAAGCTGGTTGCTTTCGCCTCTGACCCCGACGTGAAGGCCATCGTGATGTGCCAGGCCGTGCCCGGCGCGACCCCCGGCATCCAGAAGATCCGTGAGATGGGCCGCGACGACATCCTCTTCATCGCCGGCACCCCGCAGGAAGACCCCGCCGTTATCTCCGATGCGGCTGACATCATCATGTACGCCAACGAGGCCGGCCAGGGCGACACCATCATGGAAAAGTGCGCCGAGTGGGGCATCGACGTGTTCATGCACTATTCCTTCCCGCGCCACATGGCCATGGAGACCATCGTGGGCCGCTACAACATCCTCAAGGCCAATGCCGAGGCTCTGGGCATTGAGTTCGTGGACGTGACCGCTCCCGACCCCACCGGCGAGGCCGGCACCTCCGGCGCCCAGCAGTTCGTCCTGGAGGACGTGCCCCAGCAGGCTGCCAAGTATCCCGACAAGAAGGTTGCCTTCTTCACCACCAACTGCTCCATGCAGCCCGCCATGCAGGCCGCCGTGCTGGATATTGACAATGCCTACTATCCGCTGCCCTGCTGCCCCAGCCCCTACCATGGCTTCCCGGCCACCCTGGGCCTGGAGCTTGAGCTGGGCGACGACGAGGCCGCTCTGAAGGCCATCGCCGAGAAGCTGGCCGAGCATGACGCGGTGGACCGCTTCTCCACCTGGCCGACCCCCGTGGCCATGTCCATCATTGAGATCGGCGTGGAATACGGCAAGGGCTGGGCGCTGGGCGAGATCACCGACCGCAACAACTCCGAGATCCTGATGGAGCTGTTCAACGCGAGCGTTCCCGGCGCGAAGATCGAGAACTACACCAACGCCGAGGGCACCACGCTGGACAACTACTACACCATTCTGCTGTCTCAGGTTGACTTCAACGATTATCTGTAATCGTTCGTACAAAAGTCCGTAAGATGGGGTCCGCCCTCCCCACGGGGTGGGCCCCTTCTTCGTATCTGCAAGGAGGTTCTGTCGACTTGAGCGCCGAGTATGTATTGGAAATGAAAAACATCACCAAGCGCTATGGCGAGAACACTGTCCTGAGCGACGTTTCGCTGTCTGTGCGTCCGGGCGAAATCCATGCGCTGCTGGGCGAAAACGGCGCCGGAAAGAGCACGCTGATGAACGTGCTGTTTGGCATGCCCGTGATTCATACCACGGGCGGCTTCGAGGGCCAGGTGCTTTTGGAGGGCGAGCCGGCGAACGTGACCTCGCCGCATGACGCCATGGTGAAGGGCATCGGCATGGTGCACCAGGAATTCATGCTTTTGCCGGGCTTTACCGTCACGGAGAATATCAAGCTCAACCGTGAAATCACGCACCCCAATCTTATTAGCCGCATCTTTGGAAAAAATCTGGAAACCTTGGACATGAAGGCCATGGCTGCCGACGCTCGCAAGGCGCTGGACAGCGTGGGCATGAGCATCGACGAGTACACGCTGGTCGAGGGCATGCCTGTGGGCTATATGCAGTTTGTCGAAATTGCCCGCGAAATTGACAAGACCGGCGTAAAGCTGCTTGTGTTTGACGAGCCCACGGCGGTGCTGACCGAGAGCGAGGCCACGCAGCTGGTCTCCGTGATGAAAAAGATTGCTGCGAACGGCATCGCCATCATCTTTATCACCCACCGTCTGGACGAGGTGATGGCCGCCGCTGATTCGATCACGATACTGCGCGATGGCAAGCTGGCCGCCACGCGCGAAAAAGAGCAGACCAGCGTTGTGGAACTTGCGGAGCTGATGATCGGCCGCAAGGGAGAGAGCATGGTGCAGGCCGCGCCCCGCACGCCCCCGCAGGACAGGGTGGCCATGAGCATCCGGGACCTGCATGTGGATATGCCGGGCGAGGAGGTGCGCGGCGTATCTCTGGAGGTGTATGAGGGCGAGATCCTGGGAATCGGCGGACTGGCCGGACAGGGCAAGCTGGGCATTCCCAACGGCGTGATGAGCCTGTACGACACGCGGGGCAGCGTGACCCTGTTTGGGGAAGAACTCAAGCTGGGCAACGCCGGAGACGCCCTGCGCGCCGGCATCGCCATGGTGTCCGAGGACCGCAAGGGCGTGGGCCTGCTTCTGGACCAGTCCATTGAGGACAACATCGTCTTTAACGCCATGCAGATCAAGGGTGAGTATCTGCACAGGCTGGGCCTGTTCACCCTCAAGAACAGCAGCGCCGTGCGCAAAACCGCCGAGCGCATGATTCACGACCTGGATATCCGCTGCTTCGGGCCCATGCAGCACACGGGCACGCTGTCCGGCGGCAACCAGCAGAAGGTGTGCATCGCACGCGCGCTGGTGATGGGTCCCCGGTTCCTGTTCGTCAGCGAACCGACCCGCGGCATCGACATCGGCGCCAAGAAGCTGGTGCTGGAGACGCTCGTGCGCCTCAACCGGGAGCAGGGCATGACCATCGTGATCGTCTCCAGCGAGCTTCAGGAGCTCAAGAGCATCTCAGACCGCATCGCCATTATCAGCGAGGGCAGGCTGGTGGACATTCTCTCCCCCGACGCCAGCGATGCGGACTTCGGTCTGGCCATGTCCGGTATCAAACCCGACGACCAACTTGAGAAAGGAGATGGCGCGTAATGACAAAGAGCAAGACGCAGCGCATCATCGCCATCCTGCTGGCCGTCGCGGCGGTCGCGCTGATCGCGCTGGGCTTCATCTATATGCCGCAGCGCAATGCGCAGAGCGGACGGGACGTTCTGGATGCGCTTCGCATCCGCACGCTCCTTAACGCAACCGGCGAAGGCGTGGTGGAAAGCTACGTCGCCATCGCCAAGGAGGAGGCTTCCACCAAGGCCCGCGAGGAAGGGCTGGGCATGTCGGCCCTGCGTGAGGCGGTTGCCAAGGCGGAGGAGGAGGCGCGCGCGCAGCACACCGGCACGTCGGTGGACTATGACACGGTCAATACCGACGCGCTGGTGCCCGCGCTGGAAACCTACACCGCCACGCTGAGCGCCTATTACCGCGCTGCGGACGCGGCGCAGCAGGCCTATATCGAGGAGCATATGCCCGAGGCGGAAGCCGCTGCCGAGGCCGAGCGCGAGGCCAAGCTGGCGGCGGGCCAGGAGGTATCCGAGGACGAGGAAGTCACGGTGGATATGTCCGGATTCGTGGCGACCGAGGAAATGACCGCCCTTATGGTCCAGGCCGACGAGGCGTACCTCGCCGTGGGCGAAGCGCTCAAGGGCATCTATCCGGTGCTGGATGACGCGGCGCTGGAAACGCTGCATGATACCATTCAGGCCATCGTATATCAGAGCGGCGACGACTTCACCACGCAGTACGACCGCTACATGGATGCGGGCAGCGGAGAGGCGCTTTCCAATACGACCACCGCGTTCTTCATACGCTATGCCGACGATCTGATCTATTGCGGCGTGGCGCTGATTCTGGCCGCGCTGGCGCTGCTGTTCAGCCGCACGCTGGTGGTCAAGCTCGGCATCCCGCGCATCATTATCAGCCTGTTCTTTATCCTTCTGTGCCTGCTGGCACTGCTCTATGATCTCTCGCTGTCCACGCTGCTTTCCAACAGCGTGGTGCGCATGGGCATGAACGCCATCATGGTGCTGGCCATGGTGCCGGGCATCCAGTGCGGCATCAGCCTGAACCTGGGCCTGCCCATCGGCCTGGTGGCGGGCCTGATCGGCGGCCTGATGACCATCGAGTTTGGCATCCCCGGCTGGGGCGGCTTCCTGTTTGCCATTGCGGTCGGCGCTGCGATCGCGGCGGTGGCGGGCTGGCTGTATGGCCTGCTGCTCAACCGCCTCAAGGGCGAGGAAATGTCGGTGACGACGTATGTGGGCTTCTCCATCGTATCGGTGATGTGTATCGCCTGGCTGGTGCTGCCCTTTACGTCGCTCAAGCTGCGCTGGCCGCTGGGCACGGGCCTTCGCAACACCATCGGTCTGGACAGCAGCAACTTCAAGCATATCCTGGATGATCTGCTTTCCTTCAGCATCGGCGATTTTACCGTGCCGACGGGCCTGATCCTCTTCATGCTGCTGTGCTGCTTCCTGGTGTGGCTGTTCTCCCGCTCCAAGACGGGCGTGGCCATGCAGGCCGTGGGCAATAACCCGCGTTTTGCCGAGGCCACGGGCATCAACGTGGACCGCATGCGCATCGTGGGTACAATGCTTTCCACGGTACTGGGCGCGGTAGGTATTCTGGTCTACTCGCAGAGCTACGGCTTCATGCAGCTGTATACGGCGCCGCGTCAAATGGGCTTCATCGCGGCCAGCGCCATCCTCATCGGCGGCGCTTCCACCAGCCGGTGCAAGATCAGCCACGTGATCATCGGTACCTTCCTGTTCCAGGGCGTGCTTACGCTGGGCATGCCGGTGGCCAATATGCTGGTGCCCGGCACCACCCTTTCCGAAACGCTGCGCATCCTCATTTCCAACGGTATCATCCTGTATGCGCTGACCAAGTCTGGAGGTGGCTCGCGTGCGTAAGCAAGGGGACGTTCGCGCATGGGTGCGCAACAACGCCGTTACGGTGATGTTCGTGCTCCTGTGCATCATCTGCATCATTTATTCCGGCCAGTCGATGTCCTACGTCATCTATGAGATGTTTGGCCGCCTCAGCCGCAACGCCTTTATCGTGCTGGCGCTGATTATTCCCATCGTGGCCGGCATGGGCATCAACTTCGCCATCACCATCGGCGCCATGGCCGCGCAGATCGCCGCCCTGTGGGTGATCGAGTGGGGCGTGGGCGGATTTGGCGGATTCCTGCTGGCCATGCTGCTGACCATGCCCATTGCGGCCCTGTTTGGCTTCCTGATCGGCAAGCTGCTCAATAAGATGAAGGGCCAGGAAATGATCGGCGGCCTGATCCTGGGCTACTTTGCCAACGGTCTGTATCAGCTGCTGTTCCTCTTCATCTTCGGAAACCTCATCCCCCTCAACACGCCCGGCCTGGTCATCAAGGGCTCCACCGGCGTGGCCAACACCATCGACCTGACCTATGGCTCCGGCGGAGGCATCAAGTACGCGCTGGACGGCCTGTGGAAGCTCAGCTTCGGTCCCGCGCTGTACATCTGCTGCGGCGTCATCGCGGCGCTGCTGGTGGTGCTGATGCTGACCAAGCGCCTGAACGCCAAAAAGGGCGGCATTTCCATCGGCATTCTGGCGGCGGCCTGCCTGCTGTATCAGATCCCCGCGGTGGCCTCGCTGTTCAGCATGGTCACGGTGCCCATGGTCACGTTCCTGGTGGTGGGGCTCCTGTGCCTGTTCAATGTGGGCATCATGAAAACGCGCATCGGCCAGCAGTTCCGCGCCGTGGGCCAGAACCGCACGGTGGCCAACGCTTCCGGCATCCATGTGGACCATGTGCGCGTGATCGCCATCATGATTTCCACCGTGCTCGCCGGCTGGGGCCAGCTCATCTTCGTACAGAACATGGGCACCTTCCAGACCTATGGCGCGCATGAGCAGGTCGGCCTGTACGCGGGCGCAGCCATTCTGGTGGGCGGCGCGAGCATCCGGCGCGCTACCAACAGCCAGGCGCTGCTGGGCTGCGTCCTGTTCCACCTGCTGTTCATCGTCACGCCGCCTGCGGCCAAGAACCTCTTTGGCGACGCGGCGATCGGCGAATACTTCCGCGTGTTCATTTCCTACGGCGTGATTGCGCTGGCGCTGGTCATGCATGCCTGGAGCAGCATCCAGAAGAAACGCCCCGAAAACGCCATTACCGAGGGAGCCGGGGCGGAGGACTGAACCGCCCGCCCTAAGCGGCCGCCCGCGCTTGCGCGGGCGGCTTTTGCGCGGGGAAATGCAGCCTGCACCTGCGGTTGACAAGCCCCAGGCGGGCATGATATGATGCAGGCACAAACGTTTGCACGGGGCGTGCCACGCCCATCATACAGCAGGAAGGAGCCGGGCATGAAGGCGACCATCAAGGATGTTGCGAGGGCGGCGGGGGTGTCGCCCTCTACGGTCAGCCGGGCGCTGCATGACAGCCCGCGCATTAGCGAAAAGGTGCGGGAGCGTGTGAAGCAGGCGGCGAAGGCGCTGGATTTCCATCCCAACCAGATGGCCAAAAGCCTGGTCAGCCGCAAGACGCGCATTGTGGGCATCGTCTTTCCGGGCGATGTGAGCAAAAGCCTGGGAAACCCCTTCTACCCGTCGCTCTTGCAGGGGTTGGGGCGTGCCGCCGGCGAACGCCGCTACCACCTGCTGCTGGTGACGGGCGGGGGCGAAGTCAGCGCGGAGGAGGCCAGCCGTCAGGCGGTGGACAGCGGGTATGTGAGCGGGCTGGTGCTGTTGGCGGCGGAGGACGTGCCCACGCGCGACCCCGGCGTACCGGTGGTGGTGATTGGCCACCCCAGGGACGAGGCGGGATGGCACTATGTGGACAATGACAACGTGGCGGCGGGCCGCGCGGCCACGCAGCACCTGCTGGCGCACGGGCACCGGCGCATCCTGCTGCTGGGCTATGACAGACGCTACATCTTCACCGTGGACCGCCGCCTGGGCTATGAGCAGGCGCTGGACGATGCGGGCATCAAAGTGCGCAAGGCGTGGATTGTCACCAGCCGTCCCATCCAGGACCCGGACGCCAGCGAAAAGCTGATCGCCATATTCCGGGCCAAGGACCGGCCCACGGCGGCCGTCTGCATGGACGACGCGCTGGCAATCGGCCTGACCGGGCTGCTCAAGGGGATGGGACTGGATGTGCCGGGCGATGTGAGCATCGTCAGCTTCAACAATACCGATGCGGGCAAATACCACATCCCGGCGCTCACCTCCTTTGAGATTGATCCCTACCGGCTGGGAATGAGCGCCATGCACCTGATGGCGGACGTGCTCAAGGGAACGATGGATGCCCCGAGATCGATCGAGGTACCCTTTACATTGATCGAGCGCGACAGCGTGGGCGACGCGCCCGCAAGCGAATAAGGAGAGGTTGGAGAGTATGCGCACCATCCAATTTGGGTCCATCTATCACATGCCCTGGCTGGAGTATCGCCATGCGCTGCCCGACGGGCGCGTGTGCCTGCGCCTCAAGACCGGCAGGGGAGAGTTTTCGCGCGTGGCCGTGCGGGTTACCAGCAATTACGCCATGCCCGATTATTTCAAAGGCGCGGACGAGTATGAAATGGCGGTGGCCTATCGCGATGAGTGGCATGATTTTTATGAGGTGATCTTTTCCCCCCGGGACCTGCGGATCAAGTATCTGTTCGTGCTTCAAAGCGATGAGCTGACGTTCAAGCTTGACGCCACGGGCCTGAAGGCGGGGGCGGATGCGGAGGAGGACGTGAGCCAGGCATTCGCCTTTGCCTATGTGTATCCGGCGGCTCCCATGCCCGAATGGGCGCGGGGGTGCGTTGGGTATCAGATCTTTCCGGACCGCTTCCGCCGCGAACCCGTGGAAACCGATACGGAGCCTGTAGAGCCCTGGACCAGCACCCGCGTGCAAAACCAGTACCGCTTCGGCGGCAATCTGCGCGGCATTCTCAAGGCGGTGCCGTATCTCAAGGACCTGGGTGTAAAGATGATCTATACCACGCCCCTGTTCCTCAGCGACAGCTCGCACCGTTACAATACCTTCGACTACTTCAAGATCGATCCGCTGCTGGGCACGGAGGATGACCTGCGCGCGCTGTGCGACGAGCTGCATAAAAACGACATGCGCATCGTGCTGGATGGGGTGTTCAACCATTCGGGGCTCAAGTTCGCGCCCTTTGTGGATGCGATGGAAAAGGGCGAGGCCTCCCCTTACCGCGGCTGGTTCTGCTTTGACGACAAAATGCCCTATGGATACCACACCTTCGGCGACTGGCGCTACATGCCCAAGCTGAACCTGCAAAACGAGGACTGCGCGCAGTATTTCCTGTCCGTGGGACGCTACTGGCTCGAAAAATGCCATGTGGACGGCTGGCGGCTGGATGTGAGCCCGGAGGTGTGGCCGGATTTCTGGCGGCAGTTCAAAACCATGATGCGCAAGGTCAACCCCGACAGCCTGATGGTGGCGGAATGCTGGGATGACAGCCGCGAGTGGCTCACCGTGGGCGACATGTTCGATTCCACCATGCACTATGTGCTCAGCCGCAACATCTGGAGCCGCTTTTGCCGTCATGAAATCAGCACGGCCCAGTTTGACTGCGCCCTCAATCGCGCCGCCATGCTCTATCCCCAGCGCACGCAGGAGGTGCTGTGGACGTTTCTGGGCAGCCACGACACGCAGCGCATCCGTACGCGTGCGGGCGGCGACCTGCGCATGGTGCACGCGGCAAGCTTCTTCCAGTTCACCTACCTGGGATCGCCCATCATCTACTATGGCGACGAGCTGGGCATGGAGGGCGGCGAGGACCCGGACTGCCGACGCCCCATGCGCTGGGATGATGTGGAGGGCAACCCCACCCGGGCGCATTACCAGAAGCTGGCGCGCCTGCGCGCACAGCTGCCCGCGCTGCGCACAGGCCGGTTCCGCAGCCACGTGGCTCTGGAAAACGGCCTGTACGCCTTCCGGCGCGAAACCGATACACAGCAGCTGCTCTGCGTCGTCAACACGGGACTGGAACCGGTCAGCGTGCGGCTGGAACTGCCCGGGGGCATGGCGGGAATGGCGGCCGTGCATGACCACTACAGCGGCCGAAGCCTGGCTGTTGCGGATGGTGGGGTGCATATTTCACTCAAGGTGGGCGAAGGCTTGATTTTGGAGTGAAATGCGGTACAATAGCAGAAGGAAAAGCGCGCGGCAGGCGCGGCGCAGGACGCCGGCTTTCCGCGCATTCCCATACGCAAAGGAGGAACACCCGGCATGAGGGAGCTGGTCGAGGCCATCCGCGCGAGGGGCGTGGGTGTGGGTACGGATATCGTCAAGGTGGATATGTTTCTCAATCACCGGCTGGACACGGACCTGTTTGTCAAGATGGGGCAGGCATTCGCGCAGGAGTTTGCGCAGGAAAAGCCGGATCTGGTGTTGACCGTGGAGGCCAGCGGGATTGCGGCGGCGCTGACCACCGCCATGGCCTGCGGAAATATCCCCGTGGTATTCGCCAAGAAGAGCCCCACCCGGAATGTGACGGGCGACGTGTATGAAAGCCGGGTATTCAGCTTTACCCATGGCGTGGAAAACCACATCCGTGTGGCCAAGGATTATCTTCCCAAGGGCGCGCGCGTGCTGATCATAGACGATTTTCTGGCCAATGGCGAGGCCGCCGAGGGCCTGTGCGATCTGGTCCGGCAGGCGGGGGCCACGGTGGTGGGGATCGGCATCTGCGTGGAAAAAAGCTTTCAGCCGGGGCATCAGAAACTGGCGCAAGAGGGATACCATGTGGTCTCCCTGGCCCGCGTCACGGCGATTCGGGATGGAAAGCTGATCGTGGAGGACTGAGAAACCCAACCGGACGCGCGGAGCCTTTATTCATCCGCGCAGAAGGTCAAAATCCGGGCCCGGGCAAAGCCGCCTGGCTCGGAAAAGGGGCTGTTTCGAGAGAAACAGCCCCTTCAGACCGTTGAAAAAACCCTAGTTTTGGAAAGAGCCGCGTTTCTTGCGTCCTTCGGACGCTCGCAACGCTCACGAAATATGCTGCGGCATAAGGCTTTGGGGCTCTGCCCCAAACCCCGGCAGGGGGATGATCCCCCTGCACCCCACACTTTGTCAGCAGCCTGAGGGGCTGTTTCGAGAGAAACAGCCCCTTTGCAATGCAGAAAACAGCAGGCCGGGCAGGAGGGGACCGGCGGGCCGGGAGAACCATCCCGGAAAGAAAGGAGGCAACAGAAACCGGGGTCTATGTCCGGCCTCTTGACCCCGCCTTTCGGATACCGGCCCCTGTTGCCCCATCAACCAGTCCCTAGGGCCGGGCCTCGGAAGCCCTGTCGGAGGAAACGTGCGCTTTCCGATAGGCCGTGGGCAACATCTGCGCAACGTCCTTGAATGCTTCGGAAAACTTTCCTTGCGTACCATAGCCGACCTGAGATGCGATCTCGGCGATGGGGGCGTCGGTTTCCCTGAGCAGCTTCATGGCCTGACGAATGCGGTATTCCTTCATGTATGTGGCGATTGGCAGACCATAGACCGCCTTGAACACTTTCTTGAGCGTGGCGGTATTCATCAGATACTGTTTGGAAAGCGCTTCGATGGTAAAGCGCTGGTCAAGATGTTCCGTCAGCTGCTGATGAACCCGCTTGATCTGCTCCGTCTGCTGGGAACAATACTGGGTCAGGGCGTTCTGCTCCGGCTGAAAATCCAGAAGGAACAAAAGCAGTTCCTGAATCTTCAATGGCAGATACAGGCTGCGCCTCGCAGGACTTGCAGCATACAGGGGGGCAAAGATCCGCTCCAGATCCGGGCAGGAGGAGAGGATGACGGGCTTTCCGCAGCAAAAGACGCTTTGAATCTTCTCCCGTTCCCTTCCCACCTCCCGCAAGATGGCGGATTCATTGTCCGAAAGAGAGGCAAGGCGGATGGAAATCGCAATGCCCTCGGCGTAGCCCAGCGGGAACATCATCGCGGAATCCGCACAACAGGCGGCGCTATGCACCGTCAAATCCCCGGCGCCCAAATAAACCGCCGTGCCCTCCCGCATATTCCAGCCCACGCGTCCGCTATGGCAGTAGAACAGCTCCAGAATGTCGGGAGAAGCCGCATGATGAAAGGTTGCTTCCGCAGATAGAAAAGCGGTATAGGTTACATCAATGCCGGGATAGACAGAATAGACCTCCATCCTGCCCTTTCCCTCCGTTTTGGCCAGGACGCGGTCGGTCGCATGCGGATGGTCCTGCCCGAAAACCGAACGGTGGATCACTTCCAGCTCTCCCGCCGGGATCTTTTGCAGCTGCTTTTCCAGATAGGCGGGTCTGCCCTGGTTCATTCCTGCCCACCCCCCAGCGCTTTTTCAGAGGGGCAGGTCACTTCCACCATATACTCGATCATCTTGTGAAGCGACTGGGCCTGCGGGGTTGACGATGCGGTATAGTAGACCTCCTTGCCTTCCCGCCGGTTCACGATCAGCCCGGCGGCTTTGAGCTGCCTGAGGTGGTGGGAGACGGCCGGGCTGCTCATATGCACCATGGCAGAGAGATTGATGACGCACTCCTCACAATGGCACAGCAGCCAGAAGATGCGGATGCGGCTTCCATCGCTCAGTTGCTTGAACACATCCGCCACCGTCTGGAAGTTTTCCGTGCTGGGCATATGTTCCAGCTCTTGTTCCATCGTCTGGCCATGGTCATGCGGTAAAGAGATGCCTTCCATAAGGGGTCCCTCCTGTTCTGAGCCTATCATACCACGGAACGGAAGGAATGAAAACCGGCGTGCGTCCCTGTGAGGCCGCGCGGAGAGCAAAGCCACCCTGGAACCGGCCACCCGGCAGGGCGCCCGAAATGCCGCAAGGGGAAACCATTCACCGGACGTTCCGGAAGTCCGGCTTATCCTGCCATCTGCAACAGGCCATGGCTGCGGAGAGGAAAAACCGGCACGGGCTTGCCCGGGGAGCGTCAGCCCCTTGCGCAGCGCTGGCCAATCCTGGCTTCATCCGGCCATGCCCATGTTGCAGGGGCTTCCTTTCAGGGAATGTACTTCATCCCCCACTGGCAAATGGCATAAAAGACCGGAAGCAGATCCCGGCCCTTTGGGGTCAGGGTGTATTCCACGCGAGGCGGAATCTCGCTGTATGGCTCCCGATGTACAAGGCCGTCGGCCTCCAGCTCCTTCAGCGCGTTGGTGAGCATCGCGTTGGTGATGGGCGTAAGCGCCTTCTTCAGTTCGCCAAACCGCATCGGTGACCGGATGCACAGCTCGTAGAGGATCTGGAGCTTCCATTTTCCCTGGAGCATCTGAACCACCGGCGTGACGGGACAGTTTCCCTTCGCCGTCAGGATGATGCCGCCTACCTTTTCCTGAAATTCTTCGTACGTCATGGCTTCGTCCACTGCAACCGCCTCTCCTGCACCGGTATGCCTTTTGATACCAGGTATCAAAGTTTTGCGTACTTGTAATCGTTTTGATTCTTGGTATACTTACTATATGAATGCTGCATCCGCGTGTCAAGCCCAAATGCGCGGGAATGGGTGGTTTCCGCTGCGGGTACCCATTCGTGGCGGACGCTGCCACGGGACCTTTGCGCCAGGCTGAACGGCGGGGGCAGGCGGACCGGCTTGGAATGAAAAGGACGTGATCGGAGCCGAAACCGGGCGCGAAATACGAAAGGCCGTGTTCAAACCGCGGGGAATCCGGCCGGCCGGGCCCACGCCCTGCTATCCCGGTTTTTATGCAGGGAAGAGCCGCTCCCGATCACGGGAGACGTCCGGAAGAGACACCGGCTTGTTGCCGGGTATGGGAGGAGCAATGCAAATGGCAGGAATCACCGAAAACAGCCTCCTGATTCAGGAGGTAGAGACGCACAATATCATGACCAAATCCAGCCTGCCTGTAGGCGGCTACTCCGTCAATCCCTATGTGGGGTGTACGCACGGCTGCCGGTATTGCTACGCCTCCTTCATGAAGCGCTTCACCGGCCATAGGGAGCCGTGGGGCACGTTTCTGGATGTCAAGCACTGGCCGCCGATCCGCAACGCAAAGAAGTATGCGGGACAGCGTGTGGTCATCGGCTCGGTGACCGACGGCTATCTGCCCCAGGAAGCGCAGTTTTGTAACACCCGAAAGCTCCTGGAGCAGCTCCTGGGCAGCGGGGCGGAAATCCTGATCTGCACCAAGTCAGACCTTGTGCTCCGCGACCTTGACCTGCTCAGCCAGATGGAAAGGGTGATGGTCTCCTGGTCCATCAATACCCTGGACGAGGGCTTCCGGGCGGATATGGACAAGGCGGTCAGCATCGAGCGCAGAATTGCCGCCATGAAACAGGTCTATGATGCGGGAATCCGCACCGTCTGCTTCATTTCCCCCCTCTTTCCCGGCATCACGGATTTTGAGGCGATCTTTCAGCGGGTAAAAGATCAGTGCGATCTGGTATGGCTGGAAAATCTGAACCTGCGGGGCGGTTTCAAGCAGAACATTCTGGACTATATCGCAGAAAAATATCCCCATCTGCTTCCCCTGTATCATGCCATTTACAACAGAGGGGACCGGAGCTATTTCCGCGGCCTGGAAGCCCAGGCAAAACGGCTGGCCGGGGAAAACAACTGTCCCTTTGTGGATAACGAACTGCCCTATGGACGGGCGGAGCCGGGCCACCCCGTTCTTGTGGATTATTTCTACCACGAGGAGATTCGAGGCTCGGAAAACAGCGGACAAAGAAAGCAGGCAGCTGAATAATGAAAGGCCGGAGCCATGGCGGTTCCGGCCTTTTGCCCGGACCGGCTGCGGGGGAGAAAACGCGCCGGTTTGCTTGGGGCCGGTTCCTTTGCTTTTTACCCAAATGGAAGCACCTTTTGCCCAAATGGGAGAATGTTGCCGGCAGCCATTGACGACCGGGAGGTTTTTGCGTATGATGACATTACGATTAAACGATTGTTTAATCGTAATATTGAAAACCAGTCAGAGAGGAGCCCTGGGGATGAAAAAGACGTATAAAATCGAAGTGGATTGCGCCAACTGCGCCAACCTGATGGAAGACGCCGCCCGCAAGAGTTCCGGCGTTCGTACGGCCACCGTCAACTTTATGACCCAAAAAATGATTGTCGAATTTGACGAGGGCATGGAACCTGCAAGCGTTATGCAGAATGTCGTCAAGGCCTGCAAAAAGGTGGAGCCCGACTGCGAGATCTTTCTGTAAGGCTGCAGGCTCACGGGGGAATGCGCTCTTCATGCGGCCGTCCGCAGGGCGCTTCTTCTTCAGATGGAAAGGATCATTAATATGCAGGAATACATTGTCAATGCGCTGCTGATCGTGGTTGCGCTTCTCGCTTTGGTGCTTCAGATCATCGGGAGGCGTCCCTCCGCTGCGATGACCCGCAAGCAGAAGGTGATGCTGTGGCGCATTCTGGCGGCCACCGTGCTGCTGCTGGCGCTGCAGACGCTGGGCCCTGCCGCCTTTGAGCCGCTGGGTGCGGCAGGCCGCTGGGTTCGTCTGGCCCTCTTCCTGGCGGATTACCTGATTATCGGTTATGACATTCTGCGCAAGGCCTGCAAAGGCATTCGCAACGGTCAGGTTTTTGACGAAAACTTCCTGATGGCCGTGGCCACACTGGGCGCTCTGGTTCTGGCCGTGTATGAGAACGGAGAGTACCTGGAGGCCATTGCGGTCATGCTGTTCTATCAGGTGGGCGAATGGTTCCAGTCCTATGCCGTGGGCAAGAGCCGCCGGAACATCAGCGAGCTGATGGATATCCGTCCGGACTATGCCAACATCGAGCGGGACGGCCGGCTGGAGCAGGTGGACCCGGATGAGGTCAGCATTGGCACGGTGATCGTGGTGCAACCCGGCGAAAAGGTCCCCATCGACGGCACGGTGGTGGAGGGGTGCTCCACCCTGAACACCTCGGCCCTTACCGGCGAAAGCCTGCCCCGTGAGGTCAGGCCGGGGGAGGAGATCATCAGCGGCTGCATCAACATGACTGGCCTGCTGCGCATCAAGACTACCAAGGAGTTTGGCGAAAGCACCGTCTCCAAAATCCTGGACCTGGTGGAAAACGCCTCCTCGCGCAAATCAAAATCCGAAGACTTTATTTCCCGGTTTGCCAGGATCTATACTCCGGCGGTCTGCTATGCCGCCCTGGCCCTGGCGGTCGTTCCGCCGCTTGTGAGGATGTTTGCGCTGGGAATGGAGGCCGGATGGGAAACCTGGATCTACCGCGCCCTGACGTTCCTGGTGGCCAGCTGCCCGTGCGCTCTGGTGATCTCCATTCCGCTGTCCTTCTTCGCCGGCATCGGCGGCGCCAGCAAGGCCGGCATTCTGGTCAAGGGCTCCAATTACCTGGAAATCCTGTCCCAGACCAGAACGGTTGTCTTTGACAAGACCGGCACCCTGACGCAGGGCGTGTTTGAGGTCAACGGCATCCATCACAACGAGATGGACGATGCCAGGCTGGTGGAGTACGCCGCCCTGGCCGAGAGCGCTTCCTCCCATCCCATCAGCAAGAGCCTGAGGAAAGCCTACGGCCGGGAAATCGACCGCAGCCGGATTACCGACGTTCAGGAGATCAGCGGCAATGGCGTCATCGCCAAGGTGGACGGCGTGGAGGTGGCCGCGGGAAACGAAAAGCTCATGGAACGGCTGGGGGTGGAGCATATCCCCTGCCACAGTGCGGGCACCATCATCCACATGGCCATCAATGGCGCTTATGCCGGCCACATCCTCATCTCCGACCGGGTGAAGCCCCATTCCGCAGAGGCGATTCAGGCCCTGAAGGCGATGGGCGTGCGCAAGACCGTCATGCTGACCGGCGACGCCCGGAAAGCTGCCGACCAGGTGGCCGAAACCCTGGGGATCGATCAGGTGTACAGCCAGCTGCTGCCCGCCGACAAGGTGGAAAAGGTGGAAGAGCTGCTGAAGGCCAAGACCGGCGAGAAGGCCAGGGTGGCCTTTGTAGGGGACGGCATCAACGACGCCCCGGTGCTGCGCCGGGCGGATATCGGCATTGCCATGGGCGCCATGGGCTCGGACGCCGCCATTGAGGCCGCGGACGTTGTGCTCATGGATGACGACCCGTTGCAGATTGCCAAAGCGATTCAAATCAGCCGCAAATGCCTGCGCATCGTCTATCAAAACATCGCGTTGGCCATCGGCGTGAAGCTGGTCTGCCTTGTGCTGGTCGCGTTCGGTTTCGCCAACATGTGGCTTGCGGTCTTTGCCGATGTGGGCGTCATGATCCTGGCCGTCTTCAATGCCATCCGGGCGTTGTTTGTGAAAAAGGTCTGAGCGTGGCGCGGCAAAAGCGGGCATGCGCCCACGCCGCCTGAACGGCGGCGGGCCGCCCGCTTACGGCGCACGGAACAGGAAGCGTATCGGCACGCCGGTTCATGCCTTTCCGGGGCCGTTTCCCAGAGGAAGCGGCCCCGAAACAGTTGAGAAAACCCTTTGGGGAGCTTTGGAGGACCACAGCCCTCCAAAGCTTCCCAAAGGGTTTTGACACTCAAAGACCGGCGCGACACGCCAACAGGGCGTGCCGCGCCGGTCATGCTGTTACGGGCGGTCAGGCCAGCTTGAGCCGGTAGCCGCATTTGTAGACGGTTTCGATATACTCGCCGCCCAGCTTCTTGCGCAGACGCTGTACATGCACGTCCACCGTGCGCGTTTCTCCCATGCTCTGGTAGCCCCAGGCCCGGCGCAAAAGCTGCTCCCGGCTTACGGGAATATCCGGCTTTTCCATCAGCGCCAGCAGCAGGGCGAACTCCTGCGCCGTCAGCTCCACACGGCGGCCGTCCAGCAGCGCCACGCGCTCCTTCTCGTCCACGCTCAATTCGCGAAGCGGCGCGCATTCGCCCAAGGCGTTGTGCACCTTGGCATGCAGCGCTTTTTGAGAAAAAGGCACGGTCAGCACGTCGCTGCGGCCGCCATAGAGCGCGCGCAAATGAGCGCTCATCTTGCGGTCGCCCGTTAAAAACAGAATCGGGCAGCCATGCTTCTGAAATGCCTCCAGCAGTGGGCGGCAGGTGGTCCAGCGCAGCTGCGCATCCATCATCACCAGGGGGATGCTGTCGTCCGAAAAGGAAGGAATCACGTTCTCGTCGCAGCGGATTGCGTTATATTTCTCCTTTTTCAGGGAGTCGCAAAGCTTCTGCGCGATGATTTCATTGGGTTCATAAATCATGATGGTTGCCATGCGATCACCTCACAGTTATTATGACGAACGAAGGTGTCCTTTTGTTGCATGTTTTGTGAACAAACTGTAACGTTTGGAAAGAGAATTGAAAGAAATGGAACCTTCCTGCCGGGAAGAGCAGGTGCATCTTGCATCCCCGCGCCGCACAGGCTATAATGGAAATCAGCGGCACAAAATCCATCAGGGCCGCAACAAATGCCCCGGCGCATCCGTTATGTAAGTGGGTAGAGCGCCGGGTCCCAAGGGAGACGCTATGCAAAGAGTCAAACCCAAAATGAGCCGGCGGAAGGCGTTTCTGGTCCTGTTTCTGATCCTGGCAGGGGTGGGCCTGCTGGTGTGGGGCGGCATTTCGCTGTTTTCCGTGCGGGTGGTCACCAATGTGACGGCTTCGCTGCTGCCCTGCCCCTACAGCGATACCATCATGCCCTTCGGGCAGAACGTGCTGTATTACGACGGCGTGAGCATTCACTGCATGAGCGATACGGGGTCGGTCCGCTGGTCGTTCCAGATCGGCGCGGACGCGGGGTATGACTGCAACGATTCCGTCGTGGTGGCCTGGGCGGGCAGCACGATCTATATCCTGGACCAGAACGGCAACTCGTCCTACAATGACAACCTGGGCGAGGAAATCCAGTTCGCGCGGGTGGGCACGCAGTACGTGGCGGCTGTGATCGGCGAAACCACCAGCCCCCGTCTGGTGGTCAAGGACCATACCGGCGCGCACATGGACGAGGAGGCCGACGCCTTCGACACGCTGATTCTTTTGGACGTGGGCTTCTACGGCAAGAACGGCGAATACATGTGGACGCTGGCGCTGGACGTGTTCGGCACGGCGGCCAATACGATTCTCAACACCTTTGAGGTGGGCAAGATGAACACGGGCGAGGTGTCTTTGGGAGAGCCTATCGCCTATGCCGTAGTATATGAAAACAGCCTGCTGCGCGTGATCAACACCCGCAAGATGCTCACCTTCAACGACCGCGGCACGGAGGATACCTCGGCCAGCGTGCTGGTGTACGGCTGGCGGCTTCTGGACGCAGAGGTGCCCGAGCGCGGCAACGCGCTGATGCTCTTTGCACCCACCTCCCAGACGGACAGCATTTTCGACATCCGCGAGCTGCGCCTGATCTCCGGCAGCACGGACAAGCGCTACAGCCTGCCCGATACCTGCATCGGCGCGGCGGTGTGGAACAGAACGGTCTATGCCCTCAGCGCCACCACGCTCTACCGCGCCGGTATCAACGACAGCCGCTTTACCACCTATGAACTGCCCATGGAAAGCCAGGCTACGCGCCTGGTGGGCACGCTCACCAACGGCCGCGCCATCGTGGCCTGCGGGGATGAGGTCTACGTCATCACGCTTCCCCAGGCGGTGAACACATTCAGATGAGCGGCTAAAGGAGGGATGTTTCCTGAACGCGATTGACCTTATCGTGATCGGCATCATTGCCCTGTGCACGCTGTTTGGCCTGTATCGGGGCTTTATCCAGTCCGTGCTCAACCTGGCGGGCGGGCTTCTGGCCTTTGTGGGTTCCTTCCTGCTGTTTCCCAGACTGGCCGATGTGCTTAGCTCAAATACGGATATTACCCGCCTCATCAGCACCTACACGGATTCCGGCAGCCTGCTGGGAGATCTGGACCTGAGCAGCCGCGCCGTCAGCTCTCTGGGGGAGACGGGTGTGGCCGCCATCGTGGAAAAGGCCGCCCTGCCCGAACCGATTGGCACGCTGCTTCAGCATAACCTGGAGCAGCAGGTATTCAGCCCCCTGGGCAACCTGGCCACCAATGTGGGCGATTATGTCAACCAGACCATTTTGTCGGTCAGCATCAATGTGCTGTGTTTTCTTCTGTGCTTTGTGGTGTGCTTCGTGGTGGCCACGATTGTGGTCAACCTGCTGCGCGCGGTGTTCCGCTTCCCGGTGCTCAAGCACCTGGACTGGCTGGCCGGCGGCGTGTTCGGGCTGTTGCTGGGCGTGGTGCTGTGCTTCGCGTTCTTTACGGTGCTGCCTCTTCTGGAAAGCGTGGTGCCCCTGACGGAGTTCCGCGAGCTGGTGGACCAGAGCGCGCTGGCCCAGGTATTTGAAAACGGCAACCTGATTATCTCCATTATGAACCGAAGACTGTAGCCCGGCGGTGCCGGGATGTGCGCCCGTCCGAATGGACGGGCGTATTTTGTTGCGGTGCCGTTGACAGAGAAGGTATACATGTGTACAATAGTTTCAAGGAAAAAATGAAGGAGGCGATCGGATGAACCGCGATCATGTGCCCCTGACGGAGGCGGAGTGGAAAATCATGCTGCTTTTATGGGAAAAGAGCCCCCGTACCATGATGGAACTGACCCGCGCGCTGGCGGAGGATACGGGGTGGAGCAAGCATACGGTGATTACCATGCTCAAGCGCATGGCGGTGAAGGGGACCGTGCGGATCTGCGAGGATGGCCCGGTGAAAACCTATTTTCCGGCTGTCGCCAAGGACCGTGTGGCACGCGAGCAGACGCAGACGCTGCTCAGGCGGCTGTTTTCGGGGCGCGCCTCGCTGCTGGTGAACGATATGGTGGAACAGGGCGAAATCGACGAGGAGGAGCTGAGCGAGCTGCAAAAGATCCTGGATCGTGCGGAAAAACAGAAAAAAAACACGAAAGAGGAACCAAAAGCTTCCGCTTAAGCGTCTGTTATATATAGATATCGTTTGTTGCAAATAGGTTCTCTGAAGGGAGGCTATCCCCCCATGCGGAGCATGACTGTATTCAACTTCCTGCTGGAGGCCACCGTCATCGGCAGCGTGATCATTTTGCTGGTGATTGCCGTGCGTGCGCTTCTGCGCGACCGGCTGGGCAGCCGGGCGATCTATGCGGCCTGGCTGCTGGTGGCGCTGCGCCTGCTGCTGCCCCTTTCGCTGCCCAATCCTGTGATGGATGAATTTCGACCCGGTTTTTCCGTGGATGTGGCCGCCCGGCCCGTGGCGGACCAGGTGCGTCAGCGCGTGATCGACGCCAGTTACAGCGCCTCCACCCTGCTGGACGGCGTGGAGGGAGGCGCGCTGGAAGCCCTGGCGCAGCACACCAGCAGCGGCGTGGCCGGAAAGTGGATTCTGTTGGGGTGGCTGTGCGTGGCTCTGGCGCTGGGCGGCGGGATGGCGTGGCGCAACGCGCGGTTCCGCGCCAGGGTGCAACGCGACCGTGTGCGCGCGCTGGAGGGCGACGAGCAGACCATGCTGGAATCCCTGTGCCGCCGCTACCGGGTCAAGCCCGTGCCCGTATATTTTGTGGACCACCTGCCCTCCGCGTGCCTGATCGGGGTGGTGCGCCCCTTCATTGCCGTCCCGCTGGATACTTCGCCGGAGCACCTGTCGCTGGTGCTGGCGCACGAGCTGTGTCACCGGCGCGCGCATGATCCCTTCTGGAACATCGTGCGCAACTGCTGCGTGGCGCTGCACTGGTTCAATCCCCTGGTATGGCTGGGCGCGCGCCTCAGCCGCGTGGACGCCGAAATGGCCTGTGATGACCGGGTGACCGCCAAACTGCAGGACATCGACCGCCTGGCCTATGCCAACAGCATCGTCAGTGCGTCCGGACGGGGCGGTAACGCGGCCTGCGTGCATGCTACCGGTACCACCCTCACCGGAAGGCATCTGAGGCAGCGGGTGACCGCCGTCATTCGCTGCGTGCGGGGCAACCGCTGGGCGATCGCCCTGGGGTCGCTTGCGGCGGCGGCGGTGCTGCTGGTTTCGTTCGCCACCAGCGAAAGCGAGCCGTTGCCCACGGTGGCGAACGTGCCGGAGGTCACGTGGACGGCCTCCGCCGCTCCCCTGGAGGATGGGGATGCGGCCATCGCGTGCGCCAAGCGCTTTTTTGAAAGCGCCTTCATTCACGAAAACACCGATGAGTACGCCTTTACCGCCGCTCTGGTGGATGGGAACTGGCGCGTGGAGGCGCGTCTCTCGCTGGATTCGCTGCCTATTGTGATGCGCTTCTCCCAGGAGGGATATGTGTTGGAATATGACGGGACCCGCGCCCTGAACGGCCTGTCCTTTACCGATACGTCCTATACGCATCGCACCCTGACCGACAGCGTGGACCAGTACATCCAGGCGTTTATGAGCGCGCTGGTGCCGGGGGCTGAATGGGCGAGCGCCGGGGCGACCGCGGATGTCCGGGCAGGGGAGGTGCGCCTGGTGGACGTGGCCATGCGGGATGAGGAGGGCAGGCCGGCCTATCAGCTGACCCTGCAGGTGGAGCCCACGGCCCGCGTGCTGTACTATCTGGCCGAGACGGCAGGCTGAAACGGACTGCACGTGCCGGGCCTCATGGGATAAAACAGAAAAACAGAGACGAACCCGCGCCTCGCGTGCGGGTTCGTCTCTGTTCTTTGACCCCAATCAGGCCTGACGGTGAGCGGCGAAGCACTCGCTGCAGTAGATGGGGCGGTCGCTCTTGGGAATGAAGGGGACGGTCGTGGGCTTGCCACAGGCAGCGCAGGTCGTCTCATACATCTCACGAGGAGCGGAAGCGCGGTTCGCCTTGCGGGCCGCACGGCATTCCTTGCAGCGGGTGGGCTCGTTCTGGAAGCCCTTCTCGGCGTAGAACTCCTGCTCGCCGGCGGTAAACACGAATTCAGCGCCGCAGTCGCGGCAAACCAGCGTCTTGTCTTGATACATGATAGGGTGTCCTCCGATCCAATGATGTTGTGCATCCGGCTGACCTGGTCTTTGCCCCCACACTCGCCGACGGGAAGGTCTGCTCATCGCTTCAGCGCCCTACTCGCCTTCTCTCGCCGCCTGGGCGGCGGTCGGTCTTACACCTAGAACGCGCCATGCTCACCGGAACTTTGTCCGGCTTACGTGGACCGCTTTGCCCGCGTCTGGCATCGGCTTGCAACCACAGACCCGGATGCAACGTCCACATTATAGCCCGTATTTTCCAAAAAAACAAGCGCCATTTGTGTGTGCGGAGGGGGAGAAACGACAATTACGCTTTAAAAAGTGTATCAATCGACAGTTTCTATTTACATCGGGCCGGCCGGTATGGTATGCTGTACAACGTAGTAAAATGGGAGAGAATCGGGATATGCGCCATAGGGAGGCGCATGCATGCACAGGAGGAAGTTTGCGCATGGAAGTGACGACGGTTTTTTCATTGCTGGGCGGCCTGGGATTGTTTCTGTTTGGCATCAAGACGATGGGCGATGGTCTGGAACAGGCGGCCGGCAGCAAGATGAAGCGCCTGCTGGAGGCGCTGACCCGCAACAAGCTGACGGCCGTGCTGGTGGGCCTGCTGGTCACGGCGGTGATTCAGTCCTCCAGCGCCACCACGGTGATGGTGGTGGGTTTTGTCAACGCGGGGCTGCTGTCCCTGAGCAAGGCCATCGGGGTCATCATGGGCGCCAATATCGGCACCACCGTGACCTCCCTGATGCTGTCGGTCAAACTGAATTTTGGCGTCCTGTTTACCGCCGTAGGCGCGATTTGCCAGCTGGCGGGCAACCGGTCCAGCTTCAAGCTGTTTGGACAGATCATGATGGGGCTGGGCATTTTGTTTGTGGGCATGGACGCCATGACCGCGGCCATGGAACCCCTGCAGGAGTGGCAGGGCTTCCGCGACATGATGGAATGGGCCAGGAACCCATTTGTGGGCGTGCTGGTGGGCGCGGGCGTAACGGCGCTTCTGCAGAGCAGCTCGGCCAGCGTGGGCATCTTGCAGGCACTGGCGGCCACGGGGGCGATCAGCCTGCAGGCGTCGCTGTTTATCCTCTTCGGCCAGAACATCGGAACCTGCGTGACCGCGCTGCTGGCCAGCGTGGGCGCCAACCGCACGGCCAAGCGCGCCGCGGTGGTGCATCTGCTCTTTAACATCATTGGCGCGACCCTGTTCATCATCATCGCGCTGGCGCTGCCCCTGGCTTCGTGGATCGAGATGCTGGCGGGGGCCAACCTGCGGTTGCAGATCGCCTTTGCGCACATCATCTTCAACGTGGTGACCACGCTGCTCTTGCTGCCGCTCAGCGGCCTTTTGGAAAAACTGGCGTACCTGGTGGTACGCGGAGAGGACAAGCAGGAGGAGCCCATGCGGCTGGAATACTTCGACACGCGCCTGTTTTCCACGCCGCCGGTGGCCGTGCAGCAGCTGTTTCGCGAGGTGCAGCGCATGGCGGATATCGTCACCGCCAACTACCGCTTTGCCATGCAGTATTACTTTGCGCCCAAGGATCTGTCCGTGGACGAGTTTGACAACAACGAGCAGGTGATCGACTACCTCAACGCCGAAATCACCCAGAACCTGATTGAGCTCAAGGGCCTGAACCTGCGCAGCGAAGATATCCGGCTGGTAGGTTCGCTGTTTCATGTGGTCAACGATCTGGAGCGCATCGGCGACCACAGCATGAACATCGTGGAAATCGGTTCGGCGCGCAAAAAGGAGAAGCTGCGCTTTTCCGGCAAGGCGGAGCGCGAGATCGAGGAGCTCAGCGGCATCGTGACCAGCATGCTGGACAAGAGCATCCACATCGTCAGGCAGCAGATCACCGATGTGGAGATCATCGGCGAGGTGATCGAGCTGGAAAGCCAGGTGGACAAGCTGTGCGAAACGCTGGCGGATCACCATGTCGAGCGCGTCAAAAATAAAAAGTGCACGCCGAGAAACGGCATGCTTTATCTGGATATGCTCAACAACCTGGAACGCATCGCGGACCATGCGGACAATCTGGCCTCGTCGGTGGAACCGGACCACCACGACAATCGCCTTCTTTGGTAGGCGCAGGTCAACCTTCGCGCACCAGCCCGCCTTCCACGCGGTAGCGCCGGTCCGCGCGGGCGGCCACGAAGGGGTCGTGCGTGATGAGCACCACCGTGTGTCCGCTCAGGTGCAGCTGGTCAAACAGGTCCAGAAGCTCATTGCGGCTGTCCACATCCAGCGCGCCGGTGGGCTCGTCGCACAGAAGCAGCCGGGGCGAATAACACAGCGCCCGCGCCACGGCCACCCGCTGCTGCTGCCCGCCGCTGAGCTCGCAGGGACGGCTCTGCCCGCGTCCGGCCAGACCCACGCGCGCCAGCGCCTCGGCGGCACGGCGCGCGCGCTCGGCCTCCGGAACGCCGCGCAGCATCAGCGGAAAGGCCACGTTATCCGCCGCTGTCAGCTTGCTCAGCAGCTGATAGCCCTGAAACACAAAGCCGATTTTTTCGCGGCGCACGCGGCACAGCGCCTTGGCGTCGAGGCGGCTTACGTCCTCGCCGTCGAGCAGATAGCGGCCGCCGGTGGGGGTGTCGAGGCATCCCAGAATATGCATCAGCGTGCTCTTGCCAGAGCCGCTGGCCCCCACAAAGGCCACGTATTCACCCGGCCGCACGCGCAGGTCCACCCCCTTAAGCACGCGCTGCGGCGCCTGCCCGCCGCGGCCCGGATAGGTTTTGACAACGCCCTGCATGCGAATCACGCGGCGTCCCTCCCTCCGCGCTCTAGCATGCCCGGAGGCGTTTTTCCTATGCCGTGCGGACGGGAGAAATCATTTGCAAATGGCTGGAAAATCCATTATAATGAATGGTGCGAGAATTCACCGGCCAAAAAGAACATAAGGAGAGGTGCTTTTCCATGGGCTATCGTGACAATTACGAAGCGTGGCTCCGCGACTTTGCCGAGGACGAGGCCACCATCGCCGACCTTCAGGCCATCGCGGGGGACGAAAAGGAAATTGAAGACCGCTTCTACAAAAACCTCAGCTTCGGCACCGCGGGCATGCGCGGCGTGCTGGGCGCGGGGATGAACCGCATGAACGTATATACCGTGCGCCGCGCCACCCAGGGACTGGCCGACTATTTGAGCGACGGGGAGAAGAAGCGCGGCGTGGTGATCGCCTACGACAGCCGCCGCATGAGCGCCGAATTTGCCAAGGAAACGGCGCTGGTGCTGTGCGCAAACGGAGTGAAAACCTATCTGTTTGACGCGCTGCGGCCCGTGGCGCTGCTGTCCTTTGGCGTCAGGCACCTGGGCGCCGCGGCCGGCGTGGTGATTACCGCCAGCCACAACCCGCCCCAATATAACGGCTACAAGGTCTATGGCGAGGATGGCGCGCAGCTGGGCCCGGAGGCCGCAGCCGCCGTGACCGAAAGGATCAACGCGCTGAGCTTCACCGCAGCCAAGCGCATGGACGAGGAAGCCGCCAGGGCTGCGGGGCTTTTGAACATCATCGGCAATAAAGAGGTGGACGACGAGTATATCGCACGGGTCAAGACCCTTTCCATCAACCCCGAAATCGTGGCTGAGGCGGGCAAGAACCTCAAGATCGTCTACACCCCCATCCATGGCAGCGGCAACGTGCCCGTGCGCCGCATCCTGCGCGAAATCGGCATCACCAACGTGAGCGTGGTCAAGGAGCAGGAGGCGCCCGACCCCAATTTCTCCACCGTCAAAGTGCCCAATCCGGAGGACCCCGCCGCCTTCACGCTGGCCATCAAGCTGGCCAACGAGGTGGGCGCGGACGCCATCTTCGGCACCGACCCGGACTGCGACCGTCTGGGCGTGGCGGTGCGCGAGAAGGACGGCAGCTTCCGCCTGCTGACCGGCAATCAGATCGGCTGCCTGATGCTCTACTACATCCTCAGCTGCAAAAAGGCGCAGGGCAAGCTGCCTGCCAACGGCGCCGTGGTCAAGAGCATCGTGTCCACCGAGCTGGCGCGCGCCATCTGCAAGGACTTCGGCGTGGCGCTGTTCGACACGCTGACGGGCTTCAAGTTTATCGGCGAAAAGATTCAGCAGTTCCAGGATACCGGCAGCCATACCTTCCTCTTCGGCTTTGAGGAAAGCTATGGCTATCTCTCCAGCACCTTTGTGCGCGACAAGGACGGCGTCAACGCCTCTTTGCTCATCGCCGAGGCTGCGTGTTATTACAGCACCCAGGGCAAGACGCTGTGCGACGTGATGGCCGAGATCTTCCAGCGCTACGGCTACTACCTGGAGCACGTGGAATCCACCACCCTGCCGGGCATCGACGGCCTGAAGGTGATGGCGGAGATCATGGCCCGCATCCGCAAGAACCCGCCGGTCGAGATCGGCGGCGTGAAGGTGGCACGCGTGCTGGACATCATGGCCGGCACGGAAACCGACGTGGCCACCGGCAAGGTGACAAAGCTGGATTACCCCGAAAGCGACGTGCTCTACTTCGCCATGGAGGGCGGGCATTTCGTGTGTGTGCGTCCCAGCGGCACCGAGCCGAAGATCAAGCTTTATGTCAATGTCAACAATCCCGACCAGGCCAAGGCGCAGGAGCTGCTGGAGCACCTGACCGCCGAGGCGCAAAAGCTGCTGAAATAGGCGGCGTACAGACACAAAAAGCAGGGGCCCCGGAGCGCGTCGCGCTTCGGGGCCTCAGACTGTCCAAAAACCATTTGGGAGGTTCGGAGGGCCCGCCTGCCGGTCGCCCTCTCCGCCCGTTTCGCTCCCTTGTAAATACCGGCGTTCTGCGCGCTGACCGCGCGCAGCCCTTGTGTTTGCCCACGTCTCCAGGTTGCTTTGGGCCTTTGGCCCAAGTGCCCCGGTGCACCCGCTTCCTTTTGGCGCCGGGCGGTTTTTATTCCTTCCCCTGCACCTTGCCCAGCGCCCAGGCCAGCACCGCGCCTGCCGCGAAGCAGCCCGCGTAGATCAGCCAGTCGCCCAGGCCCATGGCAAAGGTGTAGCCGGGCGAAATCAGCAGCTTGACCGGCGGCAGAATCACCACCGTGGAGGCCAGCACCACGCCCACCACCGCGTGCATGAACAGCGAATACCAGCGCTTGAGGCAGTAGCCCACACCGCGGGAGAGCAGCACCACCGTCAGCAGCAGGCACACGCCCATGGGCAGGATTACGCCCAGGTCCAGCGCGCCGATGGAGGCGTACATGGGTGTGGCCAGTCCCAGGAAAAAGAAGATGTTGGAGGGGCTCATGCCCGGTACGATGATGCCCAGCCCCCACAGTACGCCGCACAGGCACCACCAGCCGAAGTTCGGGATCACATTGGCCTGTCCCCCCAGGGACATGGGAATCATCCAGGCGAGCATCACCACCAGCGCAATCGCCAGCGCGGCCATCGAACCGCGGGCCACGCCCTGCTGCCGCGCCTCGCGAAGCAGGCTGGGCAGCGTGCCCACGATCAGGCCGATAAACAGGAAGATGGCCGCCGTTTCGGACCGCTCCAGAAAATCGCCCAGAAGCTTGGAGATGCCAAGCGTTCCCACCAGCATGCCCACGGCGATGGGCCAGAAGAAACCGATCTGCTTTTTGAACTGGTGGATGGGGTCGGCCAGAAGGGCCATCATCGGCTTGTAGATGCCCATGATAACGCACAGCGCGCCGCCGCTGATGCCCGGCAGCAACGCGCCAATGGCGATGACCGCGCCCTTGAGAATCCCCAGCAGGGGGCTTTGGCGGGGAGTATCCTGCAATGCAAGCACATCCTTTCGTATGCATAGATAAAATCAGTATACCATAACCCGGCCGGAAAGCCCACCAGAAGGATAAAAAAACGGAAAATCTTAACAGAACGTTAGCATACGCAAAGGCCCGGCCAACCAATGGCCGGGCCTCTTTGCATGTCGGATGGACACCAAAGATCAGCTCTTATGGAACAGCAGGCGCTCGTAGCGCTCCTGATCGGCGTCGCGGACCATGACTTCGAGCTCCTCGTCGCCCATCACGGTGTTGCGGCCCTCGGCGTAGAGGGCGTCCACCTGCTCCTTGACCGCTGCCACCAGCGGGTCCTGCTTGCCCACGGCATTTTCGCCCTTGAGACGGAAATAGCTGTTGAGCCAGTGAGCGATACCGGCCAGTCCGCTGTGGCTGTCCACGGCCACGGAGGCGGGACGGTTGAGAATGGTGGCGGTATCGAAGATGTTGTAGATTTCCTCATCCTTGAGCATGCCGTCGGCGTGGATGCCGGCGCGCGTCACGTTGAAGTGACGGCCCACGAAGGGCTGGCGCGGGCTGATCTCCAGGCCGATCTCGCGCTCCATGTACTCGGCGATCTCGCTCACGGCGGTCAGGTCCATGCCGTCGGTGGTGCCGCGCAGGGCCTGATACTCGATGGCCATGGCCTCCAGCGGGCAGTTGCCCGTGCGCTCGCCGATGCCCAGCAGCGAGCAGTTGACGCTGGAGCAGCCGTAGAGCCATGCCGTGCCGGCGTTGGAGACGACCTTGTAAAAGTCGTTATGGCCATGCCATTCCAGCTGTTCGGAGGGAATGCGGGCATAGTGGTTGAGGCCGTAGATGATGCCGGGCACGCTGCGGGGCAGGGCCGCGCCGGGGTAGCTGATGCCATAGCCCATGGTGTCGCACGCGCGCACCTTGATGGGCAGCCCGCTTTCCTCGGACAGGTGCATCAGCTGTTCGGCGAAGGGCAGCACAAAGCCGTAAAAGTCGGCGCGGGTGATGTCCTCAAAATGGCAGCGGGGCACAATGCCCTGCTCCAGCGCCGCCTTGACGATGCCCAGGTATTTGTCCATGGCCTGCGCGCGGGTCAGGTGCATCTTTTTGAAAATGTGGTAATCGCTGCACGAAACCAGGATGCCCGTCTCCCGCACGCCCGCGGCCTTGACGAGCTTGAAGTCGTTTTCGTTGGCGCGAATCCAGGTGGTGATCTCCGGGTACCTCAGCCCCAGCGCCTGACAGCGCTCCAGCGCCTCGCGGTCGCGGTCGGTGTAGAGAAAGAACTCGCTCTGACGAATCAGGCCCTTGGGCCCGCCCAGGCGGCTTTCCAGCTTGAAGAGGTGCTCGATCTGTTCGGGCTTGAAGGGGCTGACGCTCTGCTGGCCGTCGCGGAAGGTGGTGTCGGTCATCCAGATGTCGGCAGGCATGTTGATGGGCACCAGACGGTTGTTGAAGGCGATCTTCGGAATGGACTCGTAGTCGAAGATCTCGCGGTAGAGGTTGGGCTCCGCGACGTCCTGAAGCTCATACTGGTATTTGGCCTGCATGAGCTGATGGGTTCTCTCGCTGTATTCCAGCATTTACTCCAGCTCCTTTACAAAGGCGGCAATGCGCCGAAGTCCCTCCTCGATGTTTTCCATGGAAGTGGCATAGCTGATACGGCAGAAGCCCTCGTCCAGGAAGGCCGCTCCCGGCACCAGCGCAACATGTGCATGTTCCAGAAGCGCTTCCGCTATGGCGGTGCTTCCGCTCAGCACCTTGCCGTGGTAGCGCTTGCCGGTGATGCCGCGAATGTTCATCATCACGTAGAACGCGCCATGGGGCTTGCGGCAGCTCAGGCCGGGAATGGCGTTGATCAGCTCCACCAGCCGGTCGCGCCGCTGCTCAAAGGCCTTGCGCATTTCCTCCACGCAGTCCTGCGGCATGGTAAGGGCCACGGCGGCGGCATGCTGCGCGGCGGTGTTGGGGGCGGAGGTGGCCTGGCTCTGGTAGTTGACCATGCCCTTGATGACGTCGCGGGGGCCGCAGGCGTAGCCGATGCGGAAACCGGTCATGGCATAGGACTTGCTCACGCCGTTGATCAAAATGGTGCGGGCCTTGATCTCCGGGCCGAAGGTGGCGATGGAATAGTGCTTCTCGCCGCTGTAGACCAGCTTTTCATAGATTTCGTCGGCCACGATGTAGAAATCGTACTTCACGGCCAGATCCGCCAGCTGCTGAAGCTGCTCGCGCGACCACATGCAGCCGTTGGGGTTGGAGGGCGTGTTGAGGATGAAAGCCTTGGTGCGCGGGGTGATGAGCTTTTCAAGATCCGCCATCGAGGGCAAGAATCCCTGACTTTCCGGACAGTCCAGAAATACGGGGACGCCCCCGGCCATGCGCACCATCTCCGGGTAGCTGACCCAGCAGGGCTTATCGACGATCACTTCGTCGCCGGGGTCCAGGATGGCCTGAAAGGTGTTATAAAGCGAGTGCTTGGCGCCGTTGGAGACGATGATCTCATCCATGCCGTAGACCAGGCCGTGGTCCTCAAGCAGGCGCGCGGCAATGGCGCGGCGCAGTTCCAGCGTGCCCGCCGCGGGCGTGTAGCGGGTCATCCCCAGGTCCATGGCTTCCTTCATGGCTTCGCGGATGGGGTCGGGGGTTTCAAAATCCGGCTCTCCTGCGGCAAAGCCGATCACGTTGACACCCTGGCTGCGCAGCTCCTTGGCCCTGGCGTCCATGGCCAGGGTGGCGGAGGGGGCGATGGCGCTGCATTTTTTGGACAGTCCAAGCGGCATGGCGGTTTCCTCCCTGTTGCGGCATTCATGCATCAATAAAGATGAAGGATAAAAGAGCGATCCCTGCAAAACGCGGAGAACGGGCGCCAGAGGGCCCGGCGGCGCGAAAGGCACGGTTGACATTATATCATATTTCGTTTTACACGTAAAGTGCGAGCGGCACGCTTTTTTGGACTTTTTCTCGAAAATGAATTTTTCAGTCTGAAAATTGCATTTCGTACACTGGCAGTTAGGGCCTGAAAATTGTAACATGCAAAAGATTGTTTCACTCAGATACAAAATGGTATAATTCATACGTAAACCAATCTGAAGGAGGTACCGAAGGATGAACAAATCGTCGATCCGGAAACTCGCGGGACTGCTTGTGCTGACGGTGCTGCTGGCTGCCGCGCCCCTTGCGCCGGCCGAGGAAGCGCCCAATGTGACCGAGCTGATGAACAGCTATACCGAACTGGACCTGTCGCCCTATCTGGGTAAGACGGTTTTTATAAACTTCTTCACCGAATGGTGCTACTACTGTATGCAGGAGATGCCCGATATCAAGGCGCTCTACGATACCTACAGCGAGGATGAGCTGGCCATCGTGCTGGTGCATGTATGGGATGGCGAAAACGCCGACAACACCGCCTCCGTCAAGGGAAAATACGGCATGGAGGACATGACTTTCTTCGAGGACGAGGATATGATGGTGGCCAGCCTGGTAGGCCTGCAGGGCTATCCGGCGAGCCTCTTCCTCAACCCTGACGGCACGCTGGAGGCCGCGGCCAACTATATGCTGACGCTGGAGCAGATGACGGGCCAGCTGGACGCCATGGGCGTGGCCAGAAAGGCGGCGGAGGAATGACCGGTCTGTTTGGCGCCGCGCCTGAACCCATGTCCCTGTGGGCCATGCTGGGCGGCGGGCTGCTGGCGTTCGTCTCTCCCTGCGTGCTGCCGATGCTGCCGGTGTACGCCATGTACCTGCTGGGCGGCACGGACGCAGCTCCCGGCCGCCTGCGGGTGCTCCGGCGCTGCCTGGGGCTGCTGTGCGGATTTGTGCTGCTGTTCACCCTGATGGGCGCAGGCGCGGGCGCGCTGGGGTCGCTGCTGAAGAACACCGACCGCGGCACGCTGGACATCGTCACCGGTGTGCTGATGCTGCTCTTTGGCGTGTGGATGCTGGATGTGATCCACATCCACCTGCCCGCGGTGCCGGGCCTGGGCGGCAGGCAGCCGTCCATGAACGGCTTTGTGGGGTCGTTTCTGTTTGGACTGCTTATCGCCATTTCCTGGACCCCCTGCCTGACCCCGGTGCTGGCCAACGCGCTGGTGCTGGCAGCCAGCGCGGACAATGCCACCATGTGGACGGGCATCGTGTCGTTGGCTGTGTTCGCTCTGGGATTGAGCCTGCCCATGCTGGCCGTGATGCTGATGTACCAGTGGCTCAAGGGCGCGCTGGGATGGCTGCGCAATCATCAGCAGATCATCCGCCGCATCGGCGGCGGGCTGATGATCGCCTATGGCGCGTATCTGGTGATCCGCACACTCATGTGATCTGCACGCTCATGTAAGGACAAAAGCGCCTCCGGCGGACGGGCGGCGCGATAGCGAAACGGGAGCGCCCGGCCTGACTTCAAGGCCGGGCGCTCTTTCCTTTCTTTTTGCCTTCCGGCCCCGGCCGGAGGAAAACGGCCGGCCTAGGCATGCAGGGCCGTGAGCAGGCAGACGCGCGTGGCCCCGGCGTCGAGCAGCGCCTGGGCACAGGCGGCAGCAGTGGCTCCGGTGGTGAGCACGTCATCAATCAGCAAAACGCGCTTTCCGGCCACCTGCGCGCCGTCTGCCACAAATGCGCCGGCCAGGGCGGTGAGGCGCTCCTCCCGGCTCCGGGTGATCTGCGACGCGCCGTGACGCGTGCGCGCCAGCGCTTCCTCCCACAGGACCAGCCCCGTATGGCCGCAGACCGCGCGGGCCAGCAACGCGGCCTGGTTGTATCCGCGCTCGCGCAGGCGTGACGGATGCACCGGCACCGGAGCCGCGCCGTCCACTGTGCCCATGAGCCCCGACAGGGCCAGGGCCTCCGCCATGCCCTCGGCCAGCGGACGCGCGGCCGCCGCATCCCAGCGAAACTTGAGCAGATGGCACAGGCGGCGGGCCTCGCCGTCATGAAAATAGGCCGAGATGCACGCGTCGAGCGGCTCGTGCAGGCTCAATGCGTCCTGTGCCGGAATGCGCAGGACTCTGAGCGCGGCCTCGCACGCGGGGCACAGGATGCGGCCTTCGCCCTCCGTCGCCCGCTCGCACAGATGACAGGCCGCCTCCTGCGGAAACAGAAGGGGCAGAAGCAGGCGGCGCGTATCGTCCCAGAGCTGGCTCACAGCAGAACCGCCGCCTTCAGGCGGTCGCACAGGGTGGTGTAGCGCCGGGCCACATGATCGTTGCTCACCATCTGGGCAATGACCTCCTCGCGGCCCACCAGCACCACCAGGCGCCGCGCGCGTGTGAGCGCGGTGTAGAGTAGATTGCGCGCCATCAGCATGGGGGGACCGCCCACCACCGGCATCACCACCACGGGGAATTCGCTGCCCTGGCTTTTGTGCACGGTGAGGCAGTAGGCCAGCTCCAGCGCGTCGAGCTGCTGTTTCTGGTAGGTGACCAGCCGGTCGTCGTCGAAGCATACGGTCAAGAGGTGCTCCGCCGGGTCGATGTGCTGCACATAGCCCACGTCGCCGTTGAACACGCCCGCGCCCGTTTCCGTGCCGAAGGGCGTGCGGCGGGTATATTCCAGCTGATAGTCGTTTTTGGTCTGAATCACCTTGTCGCCCACGCGAAACTCCGTTTCGCCATGCAGGATGGCATCCAGACCCTCGCGCTCGGGGTTGAGCGCGTCCTGTAGCAGATGATTGAGGGCAATCGCCCCGCAGTCGCCCTTCTTGGCGGGACTGAGGACCTGAATGGAGCGGACGGCCTCGGTCCGCCAGCTTTCCCGCGCATAGCCCAGATACCTGGGCAGACGCGCGGTGAGCAGCTCTGCGATGGTGCGCGCCGCCTCGGACTGGAGGACCTTGCGCTCAAAGAAAAAGTCCGTGTCCCGCGTGCGAAGGACGGGCATTTGCCCGCTGTTGATCAGGTGCGCGTTCCACACGATCATGCTGCTCTCGTCCTGGCGGAAGATATCGGTCAGGCGCACGCTGGGCACCGCATCGCTTTGCAGGATGTCGCTGAGCACGTTGCCCGCGCCCACGCTGGGCAGCTGGTCCGCATCACCCACCAGAATCAGGCGCGTACCCGGGATCACCGCGCGCAGAAGGCCGCGCATGAGGGTGACGTCCACCATGCTCATCTCGTCCACGATCAGGCAGTCCGCCTCCAGCGGATAGTCCTCACCCCTGGCGAAGGTGTCGGCGTCGCCGCCGTATTCCAGCAGACGGTGAATGGTCCTGGCCTCCTCGCCCGTGGCCTCGCTCATGCGCTTGGCGGCACGGCCCGTGGGCGCGCACAGCAGAATGTCGTTTTCCGCCTTCAAAAGGCTGATGATACAGCGGATGATGGTGGTTTTGCCCGTGCCGGGGCCGCCGGTCACCACCAGCACACCCTCCTCCACGGCGCTGGTGATGGCGCGCTTTTGCAGCGCGCTGAAATGCACGCCCAGCTCTCCCTCATACTGCAAGATCCGTTTATCCAGCCCGGCCACGCGCTTGTAGGGACGCGCGCGCATCAGCTGCGCAAGGCGCAGGGCGATTTCCTGCTCGGCATGAAAGTACAGGGGCAGGCACAGCGCCTGTTCGCAGTCCGGCACAGAGAAGCCCATGAGCATCTTTTGCAAAAGTGCCTGGGAGATCTGCCGGTCCACCAGCTCGGCCTCGGCGTGCAGCATCTTGCAGGCCCGGTCCAGCAGCATCTCGCGCGGCAGGTAGGTATGCCCCCCGCTCGAGGCCGCCTCCCCCATCAGGTAAAACAGCGCCGCCCGGATGCGGAATTCGCTCTTGGGGTCGATGCCCATGCTCAGCGCCATGCGGTCCGCCGTGAGAAAGCCCACGCCCTCTACATCCATCACCATGCGGTAGGGATTCTCGCGCACGAGCTCCACCGTGTCCTCGCCGTAGTACTTGGCGATGCGCATGGCCAGCGTGGGACTGATGCCGTAATTCTGCAAAAACACCAGCGCCCGGCGCATGCCCATCTGCTGCAGATAGCTTTCGGCGATCATGGCGGCCTTTTTGGGGCCGATGCCGGGCAGCTCGGTCAGGCGCTGGGGCTGTTCGTCCAGGATATCCAGGGCTTTTTCCCCAAATCGGTTGACGATCAGCTTCGCCGTGGCCGGGCCGATGCCGCGGATGAGGCCGGACCCCAGATATTTTTCAATGGCGCTTTTGCCCGTGGGCGGGGTGATGGCGCAGGCCCTGGCGTTGAACTGACGGCCATAGACCGGGTGTTCGGTCCAGTAGCCCTCAAAGGTGACGTTTTCGCCGGGGCTGAGCTCGGGCATGACGCCCACCACGGTCTGTTGCGACCGCCCCGAGCCCACGCGCAGCACGGTATAGCCGTTGTCCTCGTTGCGGAAGGTGGTTTCCTGCACCACGGCGGTGAGCTGCTCGGCCTCATGCATGCATTGTATCCCCCTTCGCGCAATGATGAAGCTATTATAGCATATTTCACCTGGAAGGGAAACGGCCGCGCGGGCGGGGAGACAGGCATGCGGGGCGGGGACGGGGCATATCCTTGCCCAAAAGGAGGCGCGCCCATGCCGGATTTTCGCCAACGACTGATCCTGTTCAAACCCATGCGCCCGGGCGTGAGCGGTTATGCGCGATTGCAGAGCGAACGGGGAGCGCTGCTGGCGCAGCTCAACGCGCGCGGGCTGGAGGCAGAGAGCGTGCAAGCCTACTGGTACGGCGCGGGAGGCGAGGCGCGGCTCATGGGCGCCACGCGCGTGAACGCGCACGGGGAGGCGTCCCTTACGGCGGAGCTTCCCGGGGACGCGCTCGCGCCGGAGCGTCTGCAGGCCGTGCTGCTGCTCAGCGGTGGTGCGGAGCCCGTGCCGCTGATGATCGGCCTGTGCGTGCAGCAGAGCGCGGGTAGCCTGCTGGATGCCAAAAACGCCGCGCTGGCTCTGTGCGAGCGGCTGGCGCGCATGCAGCGGGCCCGGAGCGTTCCCAAGGCGCCCGTCCAGCCGGTTTCAGGCCCCGTCGCAGAGCCGGCCACGCCTGCCCCGCCCCCGCCGGTTCGCCCCGCGCCCCAGCCGCAGGTCATACCGGTAAAGCAGCCCCGAAAGCGGGAAAGGGAACTGCCGCGGGAGATCTTTTTGCCCGCCATCGACCCGCTGCCCTATGTAGACGCCGCCCGGCGAGCCATGGGGGAGGAACTGCCGGAGCGGAGCGGCCGGCAGGCGGAAGAGCCGGAGAGGGAGACGGCCGGAACGGATGCCTGCGTTTGCACGCCGGAAACCGTCACCGGGGAAAACGCGCGTGGAAAGCCGGAGGCTGCCCCTGCGCATCAGGGGCCCTGTCAGCCTCCTTCTGCGCCCTGTCCTGCGCCGCAGGAGGAGGCGGTCCATGCCGGCACGCCTGCCTGCGAGACCGGGGAGGACGCTGCGGAGGAACCGGATTTTCCGTTTGCGCCCACCCCCAAGGCGCCGCCGGCGGACCGTCTCCGTCCGCTCCTGTGGCCGCGTGGGTTTGAGGCCCTGCGCCCCTACTTCGAGCGGGGGATTCCCTGCCGCCTGTTCGACCTGCCGGGCTGGCGCTTTGTGAACGCGGCGCAGGCGGGCGGGCCTGACGGCCTGTGGGTGGGCATGCAGCAGGTCGATGGGCGCGTGCGGCGCGTGGCGTACGCGCACCGCTCCGAAACGCCGCCGCCGGGCGGCCGTCCCTACCGCCCGGCCAGGGGCACGGACGGCCATACCTATCAGGTGCTGTGGCAGCGGGTATGAGCGAACCCCGCGACGCAAAAGCAAAGCCGCCGTCCCGGCATGGGGGCGGCGGCTTTGCTTTTGCATGGGCTAGGGGTTCTGTGCGTTGTAGAACAGTTCAAAGTACATCTTCATATAGCGAACGGTTCCATAGATCCCCTGCAAGGGCAGACGGTCATATTTGAACACATACGGCTGGCCGGACAGCACGGGCACATCTACCTCGTCGCTGTCGGTCACGCGGATATATTCCTGGCGTTCCTCCATTTCCTCAAGGAAGCGCGCCGCCTCGCCCGTAAGCAGGGATTTGGCCGCGCTGAGCGACGAGGTGTTCATCATCGTGAAGGCGAATCCGCCCAGAGCAGTCAGTGCGATACAGGCAGCCAGCACAAGCGCGCAATAGCGCCGGCCCAGGCTCTGGGCAGCGGCGAGCAGGTTGGCCGCGCCGCCTTCAGCCGCCCGGCGTTCCAGCCAGCGGATGAGCGCGCCCTCCAGATAAATCGACCCCCCGATGATGAATATCAGGAAATACAGGTACAGGGCGTTCAGATAGCGCTGGGTGTCGTAGCCCGCGTGGGTGTAGATGCCGGGCACGATGGTTGCCGAGTACAGACCGTAGAGCGCGATCAGCACCCAGAACGGCCTGCGGAAGTGAAAGCGGCTGTCCCGCAGGGGCTTCCACAGCGCGGGCAGGATAAGGAGCAGCATGGCCCAGAGCTGGGGGCCCATCCATTCGCCCGCCCAGTCGAAGGATTCCAGTACGGAAACCACCACGGCCTCAAGAGGGTTCATCGGGTCGCCGTTGAGCCCCTGGCGCACGGCGTTGCCCGGAGCGGTGACGCTGATAACCAGCGAAACCGCAAACCCGGCGAGGGCGGCCAGGCTGTGCCAGCGGTGCCTCTGGCGCAGCACAAACGCAGCGGCGGTCGTCAATGTCAGCAGCACCAGCGCGCCCAGCATCGGCCCGTAAAAGCTGCCGCCCAGCAGAAAGCCCAGCACCAGCGCCAAAACGCCGCGGACGACACTCCGGGCGCGGGTCATGGGCGCGGCGCAGCGGATGAGCACGCCCAGCAGCAGCGCCAGAAAGCAGGCCGTGACGGTGTAGATGCCGCCGTTATGCCAGTAGACGCTCCATCCGATGGCCGGCATGAATTGCAGCACCAGCACCATCGTCGCCACATAGACGATCCAGAAGGTGGCACGGTCCGCCTTGAGATGGACGCACACCACGCCCTTGATCAGATAGCCCGCCGACAGGCACAGAAGGGCCAGCGTAAACCAGTTGCTCAGGAAATAAAGCCGGATGTTGAAGATGATGGGGGTAATGCTGAACAGGGCTGTGGAGACAAAGTCGCCCTGCCAGGAGGCATAGGTGTCCACACCCTTGTTCCAGATGGCCTTTACGACCTCCACCAGCGAACCGGTGCGTACCCATGCGTCGGCCGCAGGCAGGACGAAGTTGAAATCGTCGTCCGCCGGATAATTGTACACAGCGATGACGATGAGCGGAATCAGCGAGACAAAAAAGACGGCGGCCATCACCCGCGCCAGCGTGCGCCGCGAAAGGCTCAGGGAACACAGCCGCGAAAATACCTTTGACATCGGAGGTCCTCCTTCCAACCTGCTTTCCTGATTATACCACAGATCGAAAAAGGGCGAAACCTCCCTTGACTTTTTCTGTCGGCCCCGCTATGCTTTGAGGGAACGAGCAAAGGGAGGAACTGCCTGTGCGATGCATTGGGAAGCGATGGCCGCAGCGCCTTGCGGCGGCGGCGACCGTGGCCGCCCTCCTTGCCTACGTGCTTTTCTGCACCAATGTGCATTACGATCTGGGGGATGACGTGCTGCTCGCCCGTTCCTTTGGGGGCATGGTGGGCGGCGTATTTGAGAGCTTCAACTATATCACGCATACGTTTCTGGGCTGGCTCATGCATGGCCTGTCTCTGCTGTGGCCGGGCGTAGCCTGGTTCAGCGTGGCGCAGGTGGCGGTGCTGTGGATCAGCGCGTATGCAGCCGTGCTCTCTGCCATGCGCGCGGCGCAGCGGCTCATGCTGCCCGCCTGGTGCGGGTGGCTGGCCGCAGTGGCGTACCTGCTGGGCCTGGCTGCCGAGGGACTGACCAGCGTAACCTATACCCTGACGGCGGCGGCCGCCGGCGGCGCGGCGGTGTGGCGGCTGGTGGCGGTGGACTGGCAGGCCGGACGCAAAGCCGCCGTCAGGGGTGTGCTGGGGTCCGGCGCGCTCCTTTATGCGGCGTATCTGCTGCGGGCGCAGGCGTTTCTGCCCTCGCTGTGCCTATGGGCGGGCGCGCTTGTGGCGCTGGGGCTGATGAAGAAGGCCCCCTGGCGCGCGCTGGGGGCCGGAGCTGCGGCGGTGGCCGTGCTCTTTGGCGTATCGGCCGGGGTGCGTGCGGTGCAGCTCTCCGCTCCGGAGCGGGCCTCTTACCTGGCCTGGCAGGCCGCGCGCACGCAGGCCATCGACTATGGCGGCCTGGCTGCGGCGGAGGCGGAGGCGCTGGAGGCCGCCGGCTTGACCCCTGAAATGGCGGAGCTGGCCCTATCCGGCTGCCTGCTGGATGCAAGCGTGACCACGGAGGCGCTGGCGGCGCTTGAGCCTCCGGAGGAGGCGCACACCCCGCAGGAGGCGCTGGAAACCCTGCGCGTGCTCTTTAGGCGCAGCCGGGGCGCGTACTGGGCGTGTGCGGCGCTGGCCGGGCTGTGCGCCCTGGCGGCGCTGCTGGCTTTGGCGGGTCCGCGCGGCTCCCGGCTGTGGCCGTTTCTGGCTTCGGCCGGGGTGGGGCTGGCGGCGGCGGCCATGCTGCTGTATCTGGCATGGATGGGGCGGCTGCCCGCCCGTGCGGCCATGACGGTGCTGCTGCCCGCCGTCGCGTTGGCGCTATGGCTTGTGCTGCATGGCGCGGCGGGACTGTGGACCTCCGGGAGCGGCCCTCGCCGGGCGGCGGCCGTGGCGGCGGTGCTTGTGGGCGCTGCGATGCTTGCCCCCTGCGCCAGGGCGGCGTATCATAGCACCTACAACCCCGATCCCGCGCAGGGTGAATCCGCCTGCACCCGGCTGGAGCGCTATGCCCTGGCCCATGGGGACCGGCTGTTCATCGCGGACCTTTCCCTCGGGGACGACCGCTCGCTGTTCCCCGACTGGAGCGCGGGCAAGCCCGCCAACCTCCTGCTGGCCTGGGGCGGCTGGAACAACCACTCCGAGGGATACTGCGCGGCGTTTGCGCGCTTTGGCTACGCGCATGACGGCTTTCGCATCGCGGATTTCGCGGACAGTCCCCTGCGGCTGGTAACCGGCGCGGGGGCGCAGCCGTCGGATGCGTTCATGGCCTGCCTTAACCGACAGCTGGGGCGGCCCGTGACCGCCGTGCTGGAGGCGGAGGAGGGCGGCTTTGCGGTATATGCTTTCACCACGGAAACAGCAGATAAAGGAGATGGAAACCCATGACCAAAATCGGAGCGCTGGAAGCGGGCGGCACCAAGATGGTGCTGGCCGTCTATGACGGGGACGGGCAGGAACTGGAACGCCTGACCATTCCCACCGAGGCCCCGGAGATCACCATGCCGCGCATGACGGGCTTTTTTCGCGATCATGCCATTGACGCGCTGGGCGTAGGCAGCTTCGGCCCGCTGGATTTGAAACCTGCCTCGCCCACGTACGGGAACATCACCTCCACCCCCAAACTCAAGTGGCGGAATTATCCGCTGCTGAAGGGCCTGCTTGACGGGCGCGATATCCCTGCCGCCATCGACACCGACGTGAACGCCGCCGTGATTGCGGAGGTGGAGTGCGGCGCGGCCCGTGGCTGCGAAAGCGCGGTGTATATCACCGTGGGCACGGGCGTTGGAGGCGGCGTATATGTGGGAGGCCGCACCGTGCATGGCCTGTTGCACCCCGAGGTGGGGCACATGCTGCTCAGGCCTCATCCCGACGATCCCAACCCGCGCGGCGTATGCCCCTATCACGACGGATGTCTGGAGGGACTGGCTGCAGGTCCGGCCATCGGCGCACGCATCGGCGGCGACGCGCGCGACCTGCCCGACGACCATCCCACCTTCCGGCTGGAGGCGCATTATCTGGCGCAGATGTGTGTCAATCTGATCCTGACGGTCAGCCCCCAGCGCATTGTGCTGGGCGGCGGCGTGATGCAGCGGACGGCCCTCTTCCCCATGGTGCGGGCCGAAACGCTGCGCCTGCTGGGCGGATATGTGCAGTCGCCGGCGGTACTGGAGCATATCGACGAGTATATCGTCGCTCCGGCGCTGTTCCCGGTGAGTGGGCTGGTGGGCAGCTACCTCATCGGAAAGCGCGCGCTGGAGGAACGGGGCTAAATCAAAAGGGGCCGTTCGTCGGGAACGGTCCCTTTGTTTTGCTCAGATTCCCGCGGCGATGCCGTCAATCAGGCGCTGCTCCTGCTCCTTGAGGCTCACCTCCGGATCGTATTCCACCGGGGCGCCGATGCGGAAGTAGCGCTTTTTGTAGTCGATGTGCACGGGATAGAACTTGAGACGCAGGTTCAGCGTGCGCCAGGCCATGGGCGCAATCTGCAAAAAGCCCCTGTTGAGCTCCTGGTAATGGGACTGAAAGCCCGACGGCTGCTGGGGGAAGATGATCAGATGTTCGCCCTGGCGCAGGTACTCAATGCTTTTGCGAAAGGTCTTGATCACCTGCATGTCGTGGTACACCGGCACGCCGGGCACGCTGCGCAGAATGGGCGGCAGCACGGCCGCCGCCAGATAGGGCAGGGTCGCGTTGTAGAGCGGCTCCAGCCTGCAGCCGGGCCGCCACCAGTAATCCTGACGCACATAGGCGGGCACCAGCTTGGGGTCCATCACGGCGGCGTTGAGCCAGGGGTGGCAGTGGTCGCTCAAGGGGAAAAACACGCACATGTCGATGGGGCCGAACGCGCCCGCGTGATTGGGACAAAAAACGCTGGGCTTCCCATCAAAGGGCACGGCCCACTCGGCCCGCATCTTTGGCATCACGACGCGGCAGGTGCCGCGCAAAACGGTATACAGCTTCCCCATAAGCGCCTCCAGCCCGGTAAAAAACGGATTTCATTGCCATTTATATCATACCTGCGCCGCGAATGCAAGCGGATGGTGGCGTTTTTGCGCAAATCGTGCTATACTCGCAACGGAGCGGCTTGTCCGCGATGCCGGCAGGAGGGGAAGGACCTTGCAAAAGCCCTATGCGCTTTTTGATTTTGACGGAACGCTCATCCGGGGTGATTCCATCGTGCGCTTTGTGCGCTACGCCCATGCACGGGGGCTGATCGGCGCGGGCGGTCTGCTGCGCGCGGCACTGTGGGCGGTCGCCTACGGCCTGCATCTGACCACGGCGGAGCGGGCGAAGCGGGAAAGCCTGTCCTTTCTGGCGGGCAGGGAGCAGGCCGGCGTTGAGGCGCTGGGCCGCGCCTTCTGCCGGGAAGAGCTGCTTCCGCGGCTGTATCCCCAGGGCGTGGAGGAGCTGAGGCGGCGGCATGCCGAGGGCGCGGAGGTGCTGCTGGTCACGGCGTCTCCTTCGTTTTATCTGGAGGCGCTCAAAGAGGAGCTGCCCATCCAGCGCATTATCGGCACGCGCATGCACGTGGAAAACGGCGTTTACACCGGCCTGATCGCGGGTGAAAACTGCCGGGGCGTGCAAAAGCCCCTGCGTCTGGCCGAGGACCTGGCCGCGCGTGGCGACATGGTGGACTACGCCGCCTCCTGGGCCTACGGCGACAGCGCGGGCGACGCGCCCATGCTGGCCCTGTGCGGCCATAAGGTGGGCGTGAATCCCAAGCGCAGGCTGGTCAAGCGCATGAAGGGCGCGGACGGCTTTTCCGTGGTCTACTGGTCCAACGAAGCACAAGGGAGGCGGGCAGATGCGTAATAGCCCCAATTTTTCGCTTGCGGACGAGGTAATCGTCCGGGCGCTGGAGGCGGGTGCGTTTCCCTCCGCCTGCCTGCTGGTGGGCCGGGACGAGCGCGTGCTGTACCGCCGCGCCTATGGCCGCCTGTCCATCGAGGACGACGCGCCCCTGACCAATGAGCATACCCGGTACGACCTGGCCTCCGTCACCAAGCCGTTGGTGGTGGGCATGCTGACGCTGCGCGCCATGGAGGCGGGCAAACTGTGCCTGTGGGACCGGCTGGGCACGTTTCTGGATGCGCCGCCGGACAAGCGCGACATCACCATTGCCCAGATCTTGACGCACACGGCGGGCTTTCCCACGGGACTGCATCTGTGGGAATTGTCGCACCAGCCGGAAAACAGCGCCGAAACGATCCTCAACGCGCCGCTGGTCTCCCCGCCGGGCGCGCGGGTACGCTACTGCTGCGCGGGGTTCATTTTGCTGGGGCAGCTGCTGGAGTGCCTCTACGGCATGGGATTGAATGAGCTGGCCATGAAGGAGGTCTTCTGGCCCCTCAAGATGCGCGATACCGGCTACCTGCCTCAGGACGGCAACATCGCCGCCACCGAGATGCAGGACGACGGGCGCTGCCTGCAGGGCGTGGTGCACGATGAAAACGCGCGCTTTCTGGGCGGCGTGGCGGGCAACGCAGGCGTGTTTGGCAATATGGACGATCTGGCCCTGTTTTTGCAGATGCTCTGCCGCCGCGGCCAGCTGCCGGACGGCACGCACTACCTCTGCCCCGCCACGGTGGAGCTGGCCATGCGCAACCACACCCCCGGCATGGCGCAGGGCCGGGGCCTGTCGTTTTACCTGCCGGCGTACGACAACGGCTACACCGGCGACCTCTTCCCCCGCGAAACGGTGGGGCATACGGGCTTTACCGGCACCAGCTTTGCGCTGGACCCTACCAGCGGCCTGTATGTGATCTTCCTGACCAACCGCATCTGCCCCTCGCGCGACAGCCTGGAGATCTACCGGGTGAGGCGGCTATTGCACAATGCGGTCTATGCGGCGGCCAGCCGCTGAAAGGAGACGCTCCATGCAGCGCATCGAGCTTTTGGATACCACCCTGCGGGACGGCGCACAGGGCGAAGGCGTAGAACACTCGCTGTCGGACAAGCGCAAGATCGCCCTGGCGCTGGACCGGCTGGGCGTGCCCCTGATCGAGGGCGGAAACCCCACCGGCAACCCCAAGGACCAGACCTTTTTTGAGGAGGCGCGCAAAGCGCCCTTTCTGACCCAGGCGGTGCTGGTGCCCTTCGGCAGCACATGCCACGCGGGCGCGGCCCCTGAGGAGGACGCGGGGCTGGCGGCGCTGCTTGGCACGGAGCAGCCGGTGGTGAGTCTCTTCGGCAAGGCGGATATCCGGCAGGTGACGGAGGTTCTGCGCGTGACGCCGCAGGAAAACCTGCGCATGATCCGTGAAAGCGTGGCCTATCTGGCCGGGCAGGGACGGCGCGTGCTCTTTGACGCCGAGCATTTCTTCGACGGCGCGCAGTACGACCGGGACTATGCCATGGAGGCGCTGCGGGCGGCGCGGCAGGGCGGCGCGGACGTGCTGGTGCTGTGCGATACCAAGGGCGGCACGCTGCCGGACGCGCTGCGCGCCCGCACGGCGGAGGTGCTTTGCGCGCTGGGGGACACGCGCGTGGGCATCCATTGCCATGACGATATGGGGCTGGCCGTGGCGGGCAGCCTGGCATGCGTGAGCGCGGGCGCGACCATGGCGCAGGCCACCGTGGGCGGCGTGGGGGAGCGGTGCGGCAACACCAATCTGAGCACGTTGCTGGCCACGCTTCAACTGAAGATGGGCTATGCGCTGGTGCCGCCGGAAAACATGCACACGCTTACCCAGACCACGCGCGAGATCCTGGAAGTGATGAACCTGCCCCCCAATCCCCGCGCGCCTTACGTGGGCTACAGCGCCTTTGCGCACAAGGGCGGCATGCACATTGACGGCGTGGTGAAGGACGCGGCCAGCTTTGAGCATATTTCTCCGGAAGCCGTGGGCAACCAGCGCCGCTTTCTGCTCAGCGAGCAGGTGGGGCGCACGGGCGTATATGCGCGCCTCAAGCGCCTCCTGCCCGATATCAGCCGGGACGACCCGCGCGTCAAGCGCGTGACCGAGCGGCTCAAGCGCCGCGAGCTGCGCGGCTACGCCTACGAGAGCGCAGACGGCAGCTTCGACCTGATGGCGCTGGACACGCTGGGCATGAGCAAACGGTATTTTGAGGTGCGGGATTTCCACGTGCTTTCGGGTAACCAGCGCGACGAGCGCAGCGCCCAGGCATACATCAAAGTAAGTGTGGATGGGCGCGAGGAGATCAACGCCGCCGAGGGTGACGGCCCCGTGAACGCGCTGGACCTGGCGCTCAGGAAGGCGCTGCTGGTGTTTTATCCGCAGGTGGAGCGCATGCACCTGCGCGATTTCAAGGTGCGCGTCATCGACAGCGGCGGCACCGCCAGCGTGGTGCGCGTGCTCATCGAGAGCACCGACGGCAGCCATGTCTGGACCACCACGGGCGTCAGTTCCAACATCATTCAGGCGTGCCTGGCGGCGCTTCAGGATTCCCTGACCTATTTCCTGACCTTCGTGGCCTAGCAGGGGCTGGCGCCCGAAAAACATTGTACTGCCGCCCCGGTTTATGGTATGCTGTTTCTACAATGCAACAGGAGGCGACAAATCATGGAGCGAAACGACGCCCTTTATCAGGCCTATTGCGCCATCCTGCGGGAGGAACTGGTGCCGGCTACCGGCTGCACCGAGCCTATTGCCCTGGCCTACTGCGCGGCCAAAGCGCGGCACGCCCTGGGGCGGATGCCGGACCGCGTGCGCGCGCAGGTCAGCGGAAACATCATCAAAAACGTCAAAAGCGTCACCGTTCCCAACACCGGCGGGCAAAAGGGCATCCGCGCAGCGGTGGCCGCCGGCATCGTTGCGGGCGATGAGGGGGCGGGGCTGGAGGCGCTTGGAAACGTGACCCCGGACCAGATCCGGGACATCGAGCGCTTTGCCGCGGAAACGCCCATTGAGGTGGTGCCGCTGGAAAGCGGGGTGCTGCTGGACATGATCGTGACCGTATGGAGCGGGGAGCACGAGGCCAGCGTGCGCATCAGCCACAGCCATACGCACATCGTCAGCATCCGTGTGGATGGGAACACCCTTTTCAGCGAGGATGGCAGCGTGGAGAGCACCGAGGCGACCGTCGATTATGCGCTGCTCACCGTGGAGGACATCTGCACCTTTGCTGATTGCCTGGACCCGGATGACGTTAGCGACGTGCTGGACCGGCAGATCGAATGCAACACCGCCATCGCGGCCGAGGGACTCAAGAGCGGATGGGGCGCGGATATCGGCAACGTGCTGCTGGATACCTACGGCAGCGATGTGCGCGTGCGCGCCCGCGCGCGAGCCGCCGCCGGCAGCGACGCGCGCATGAGCGGCTGTGAAATGCCCGTGGTCATCAACTCCGGCAGCGGAAACCAGGGGCTGACGGTATCCCTGCCCGTGCTGGAATACGCCCGCGAATACGGCAAGAGCCGTGAGGAGCTCTATCGCGCTCTGGCTGTGGCCAATCTGTGCGCCATCCATCAGAAAACGGCCATCGGAAAGCTCTCGGCCTACTGCGGCGCGGTGACGGCGGGCAGCGGCGCGGGCGCGGGCATCGCCTACCTGCTCACGGGCGACTACAAAACCGTAGCCCACACCATCGTCAACGCGCTGGCGATCGTGAGCGGCATCGTGTGCGATGGGGCCAAGCCTTCCTGCGCCGCGAAGATCGCCTCGGCGGTGGACGCGGGCATATTGGGATTTGAAATGTACCGCAAGGGCCATCAGTTCTACGGCGGCGACGGCATTCTCTCCAAGGGCATCGAGAATACCATCCGCAACGTGGGCGAGCTGGGCCGCGACGGCATGCGGGAAACCGACCGCAAGATTCTGCAGATCATGACCCGGAATTGACAGAGAAAAACAGGTCCGTCATCCATGGAAAAGCGTCGGGATGGCGGACCTGTTTTTCATGCCTGGGCGGCGGCTGCCCGTCTCCTGCGCGCGTCAAAGAATACGGTCAGCAGCAGCAGGCACAGCGTCACCGGCTGCACGAAATACACGTAGCGGAAGCTCTGATGACACAACGCAAGCGCCATGGCCAGCAGATTGCCCAGCAGCGGCGCGGCGCACAGCCACAGGTCGCTGAGGCGCCGCCTGATCCAGTAGAGCATGATCGAGCACAGCAGTATCAGCCACGCCCCGGAGCGCCATAGCAGCATGTTATGCAGCTGGCCGGTGAGCGATTCGCCCGGAAAGTGGAAAGCTGCGGCCCAGCGGTATGCCCGTGCGATCAGGGAAGGGTTGCGGTACGCCTCGCCCTCTTCGACGCCCGGCATCACCAGCCCCACATCGGGCTCAATGAATGCATGATCCGAATAATCGGTGTTGAAACTTTCGTCCGGCTGCGTTACGTCCCACAACAGATTCATGCCGTCCAGCCGGTCTTTAATCACGATATCAGGATAATTTGCCAGAGCCTCCAGGTAAATGGAAAAAACTTCGACCAACGAAAGATGCGCACGCTCCATAAAAGATGGTTCGCGATCGCGGTAAAGATCGTGTCCAGCAAAGCGGCTGTATCCGTTTGCCCAATCTTCAAGGGAAAGGATGGTTTCCAGTTTTTCCTCGCTTGCCTGGGACAGCGTTTCCCCCTGGTGCAGACAAGCTCCCGCCGCACAAAGCATGGTTACGTAGCTGGGCACCTCATTGGGCTCCACCTTGAGCAGGCGGTATACCGGCCCCTTGAACCCCGCCAGCAGCAGCACGGGCACCAGCGCGCAGGCCAGCGCACGGCCCACAAACCGCCTGTGGCGCACGCCCACCACGACCAATGCCGCAGCCATGAAGAGCATCGGCAGGATGCCGTTGTGTCTGAGACCGCCCATCAGAAACAGGCAGGGCACCGCCTGAATCACAAAGCCCGGCCGGCGCAGCCTGTCCGGGCTTTGGACAAGCTCGGCCATCAGCAGCGTGCCCCATACCAGCGTATAGGTGAAGGGAAAGTCCTTAAGCAGGCCGATGTTGCTCAGTACCTGATTGGGCAGAAGGCAGAACACCGCCACGCCCAGCGCCACCGTGCGCAGCCGGGCGCCGAAGCGGCAGGCGGTCAGCGCGGCCCTCGCCACGATCAGCGAGAAGAAGAATCCCTGCACCGCCACCAGATATCCCGGATGGTCGAAGAACAGCAAAAAGAACCGATGCAGCAGCGTATGCATCACGGGATGCCAGTCGTTGAGAGGCCGCAGCCCCAGCGCCTGATAGAGCTGAAGAATGGCGTCCAGCGGAAAGCCGCCCGGCCAGAAGCTGGCCACCGCGACCGCCTGACAGGCCAGCGCTACGACCCAGAGCCATGCGAAAGCCCGTCGCAGGACGCGGCCGGACGGTTCGGCGCGCGCCGCCATACACACGCAGGCGCGCTCGACCAGTCCCAACAGGGCCAGCAGCACCGGCACAAACCAGGCGACGCCCAGCAGCAGCATCCCAACGCGACCGGCGCTGAACTGCATGCGTTCACCGGAGAGGAAGAGCCGATACCCGAAGGAGGCAAACGACGCATACAGCGCCGCCGCCAGAAGTCCGGCCAGCGCGCGCCCGCGCAGCCAGCCGCGCACCGGCAGGCGCTTGCACGCCCACAGCGACGCGGCGGAGAAGGCTGCCAGAAAAACCCCCGTGGACGGCTCGGGCCGAATATACGGCGAGGCCCAGAACAGCGCCGCCGTGATCAGCGCGTAGCCGAGGCACGCCGCGGCGGCGGCCCCCTTTGAGCAAGCCTTCATGCCCGGATTCCTCCTTTGTATGCCTGAAAACGCCCGCGCGGTCAGGAATGCGCGGGCGGGGTGGAGATCAATGCCTGGCCCACGCCCATCAGCGTGACCGGGGGACAGGAGGCGGGCAGAAGCACGCTGTCACCCGCCTTCAGTTCGATGGCGTCGCCCTGCCAGCTGAGCAGCAGCCCGGCCAGCGCCGTCAGCATGCGGAAGGCGTGCGGCTGAGGCGAGAGCTCGCACTCGCCGTTGACGTTGGCACACTCCAGATGGAAGGCGGGCACGTCCAGCAGCGTCACCAGGCCGCAGCCTTCGTTTTCGGGCATATGGGCGATTTGACCGGTCAGCTCGGGCACGATGACGTCCAGGGACTGGCGGATGTGCAGGGGGCGCTTCTCTCCCGCGGCGTTGACGCGGTCGAAGTCCCACAGGCGGTAGGTCACATCGCTGGACTGCTGGATTTCATAGAGCAGGATGCCGCCGCCGATGGCGTGTACCATCCCGCTGGGCATGTAGTACACATCGCCCGGCTTCACGGGCACGCGCCTGATGAGGCGCTCCACATCGCCGCCGCCTTCCAGCGCGGCACGCAGGGCCTCCAGCGTCACGCCCTCCTTCAGGCCGTAAAGGATGCTCGCGCCCTCCTCCGCCTTCAGGATGACCCATGCCTCGGTCTTGCCCAGCTTGCCCTCGTGCTCGCGGGCGTAGGCGTCGTCGGGGTGGACCTGCACGCTCAGCGAATCACGGGCCGCCAGAAGCTTGAGCAGCAGGGGAAACGCCTCACCCGCATAATCGCCCGACAGGCGCGCCCCGTCCCGCTCCAGCAGAAGGGGCAGCGTTTCACCTGTGACGGTGCGGCTTTCCAGCTGCGGGATGGCGCTGATCTCCAGCGCTTCTCCCGTGCGATCATCGGGAATATCCCGGCCATAGACGGTGCGCAGCGCGTCGCCGCCCCAGGGCGTCATGTCGCCGTGGCGGTAGGCCGGATACATGCGCAGCGGCAGCATGGGGCATGCATCGCTCAAGGGCGATTCAAAGCACACGCTGGTCACGCCCGGATTTTCAAAAAAGGTGCGGCCCGCCTCCCGTGTCATGGCGGAGGAAAACACCTTCAGCATGGCGCTGTCCTCCACGCAGGTGTCCAGGCGCAGGCTGTCGTATCCCAGACGCAGCGCCTCTTCCTTGACAAAGGCCAGCACCCGTGAGGCCAGGTCCAGGCTTTCGCAGGCCATCGCAAAGCGATGCAGCGTGGCGGGCCTGACCCCGTATTCCCATGTGATGCGGGCGTATTCGGGCTCCATGGCGTCGCCCAGGGCGAAGGCGGCGATGAGCCGTCCCTCATCCTCCACGCGGTAGAGCCGCCCGTGCGTAATATCGTCCTCCAGCTGGGCGCGGGTGGGGTAGACGTCCCATTCCCATTGCTTCAGACCGCGCGCGTGCATATCGCGGATCACATCCTGGTACAGCGCACAGATCTCCTGAAACCGCTGTGGCGTTGCCGGTGAAAAGGCAATGCTCATCAGGCCACCTCCGTATACATTTGGTAAAGATGGGCGTAGATGCCACCCAGCTCGAGCAGCTCCTGATGCGTGCCCTTTTCCACGATGCCGTTCTCCGTCAGCACCCAGATGATGGTGGCGTTGCGGATGGTGGTAAGCCGATGAGCGATGGTAAAGGTGGTGCGTCCCTCGGACAGCTTTTCCAGGGATTCTTGCACCAGGCGCTCGCTTTCATTGTCCAGGGCGCTGGTGGCCTCGTCCAGAATCAGGATGGGCGGATTTTTCAAAAATACACGCGCGATGGAGATGCGCTGCTTCTGCCCGCCCGAGAGCTTGACACCCCGCTCGCCCACGAAGGTATCATACCCTTCGGGCAGCCGGGTGATGAATTCGTCCGCCCCGGCCAGCCGCGCGGCCTCCCTCACCTTTTCGGGGGTGGCGCCGGGCATGCCGTAGGCAATGTTGTCAAAGATGGTGCCGGAGAACAGGTAGACATCCTGCTGCACCATGCCGATGTTCTCGCGCAGGCTGTGCTGGGTCAGGTGGGTGATGTCCTGCCCGTCGATGAGAATGCGTCCGCCGGAAACGTTATAAAAGCGGGGAATCAGGTTGCACAGCGTGGTCTTGCCGCCGCCGCTGGGGCCGACCAGCGCCACCCGCTCGCCGGCGTTGACGTGAAAGTTGATGTCGGCCAGCACGTTTTTGTCGTTGTCGCTGTAATGGAAGCTGACGTGGTCGAAGGTTACGTCGCCGCGCACATGGGTCAGTTCCACGGCGTCGGGCGCGTCCTGGATATCGGGTGTTTCATCCATGATTTCGCAGAAGCGCTCGATGCCGGTTATGCCGCGCTGAAATTGCTCCATGAAATCCACGATGCGGCGGATGGAGGTCAGCAGGGTATTGACATAGAGCAGATAGGCCATGTAATCCGCCGCGGTGATGGACCCCTGAATGATGAACAGCGCCCCCACGACCACCACCACAATGTACATCAGTCCGTCGAAGACGCGCGTAGTGGTGTTGAAGCCGGCCATATAGAGGTATTTGCGGCGGTTGATGCGCACAAACTCGTCGTTGCCGTGATGAAACTTTTCCATTTCAACCGGCTCGTTGGCAAAGCTCTTGACCACGCGGATGCCCAGCAGGCTGTCCTCCACCTGGGCGTTGATCTCGCCCACCTGGTGGCGGCTTTCGCGGTAGACGGCGCGCATGCGCTTGTTGAAAAAGCGCGTGCACGCTATCATCAGCGGCAGCATGGCAAAGATGATGAGCGTGAGCGCGGGGCTGGCCCCCATCAGAATGATGAAGGGGATGACGATTTTGATACCCGCGATGAAAAATTCCTCCGGGCAGTGATGGGCGAACTCCGTCACCTCAAACAGGTCGCTGGTGATGCGGGCCATGATCTGGCCCACCTTGGCGTTGCTGTAATAGGCAAAGCCCAGCGTTTGCAGATGGGCAAAGAGGTCGTTTCGCATGTCGCGCTCAATGAAGGTGCCCATGATGTGCCCGCGGGAGGCCATGTAGAAGTTGGCCAGCGCGTCCACGATGCGCAAAAGCACGTAGATGCCACCCACCCTGAGCACAAAGCTCACCGTAAGAGCGGAGAGGTTATTGGCGGCCAGGTCGGTCACATCGCGCACGATGAGGGGCAGCACCAGGTCGCACACGGTGGTCAGCGCCGCGCACACCAGATCCAGAAACAGCATGCCCCGGTACTTTTTAAAATAGGGCAGGAACCGGCGGATGAGCGTTGAGGTTTTCATGGAATGCGATGGGTGGTTATGCATGGGTCCGGGACGCTCCTTTGTGTTCATTCGCCTTCGGGGGCGATAAGCGTGGTTTGCCTGAGCAGGCTGTTCAGGTCGCTTTCATGTCCCTCAGGACACAGCACCGCATAAGCGGCGGTATCGCTCTGGCCGAAGATGCAGATCTGGCCGCCGCCATCCATGCGCGCCGCGTCCAGCCCACCCAGCGCGTAGAGCGAACGGACGCTGAGGCTGTACCCGCCGCCCAGCAGGGTAATGGCGGACGTGGGACGGATGCTCTCCACCGTGAGCTGGGTTCCGTCATCAAAGGCGTAGGTCAGCGTCACCCGGCGGGCATAGCCGCCGCCAAAGGCAGTATCGTACACGCGCGCGCGTTCAAGGGCAGGGCCGCCATAGAGCGCCATCACAGGCTGGCCAAAGGTATTGGCGAGGTTTTGCAGGTTGGCCTCGCCGGGGATTTCCAGCGCGCCCATGGGCATGGTAATGAGCTCCTCATCAGGGAGGTCCACATACTTGGCCTCCTCGTCAGGCTCGCCCAGAAGCAGGAAAAGGTAGGCAAACACCAGCGCGATCACAAGCAGCACGCCCACCGCCACGCGCAGCAGAATCAGCCGCAGGCGGGACGGCTTTTTGGGGGCAGGTTCGTCATCGGTCACCGGCTGCTGCTCGGGCAGGGGATCGTCCGGCTTCTGTCGGCCGTGCAGGGTGCCTTTTCGCGGACGGGGCGCCTCGGCGGGCATGTCCCGGGGCGGGGAAGAACGTTTGCGATGCTCCAAGCGGTTTTTCCTCCTGAATGGTTACGGCTTTGCGGGAATGGGGAGACCCTCCCCGGCCAGCAGGGCGTCCAGCCATTTGGCGTCATTGCCGGTTTCCAGCAAAAAGGCGCGGTAGAGCGCGTCATAGAGCATGGAGCGCTGCTCGAAGTCCAGGTCCGTATCGCCGTGAACGCGGCTCAGCATCCGCTCCAGGGGAGAGGCCAGCACCTTGGCGATGCGGCCGTCCAGCCTAAAGCCGAAAAAGCTGTGCATATAACGGTTGCTGCCGCGCAGAAACACGTTGATAAAATCGCGGCAGAGCCGCTCCAGATATTTGCGCGTAAAGGCGTCGGGGTCGGGCGCAAGTTCCTGGCACCGCCTAAGATCCGGGTGATCAAACAATTCGGTGCGCATCTGCTGCTGCTGGGCGGCGGAAAAATCGTCCGGGGTCAGGTAGAAATGCAGCAGGTGGCATTTGATGACCGAAAAGTCCAGCTTTTTGGGGCTGCGCTCATACAGGCGGCCCAGGAACAGCAGCTCCTGCGCCACCTCCAGACAGTCGGGATACTGCGCCTGCGCCTCCAGCAGCAGCTTGTGCTTTTTGACGGGATCGGTCTGGCGTTCGGCCTTTTCCAAAAGGGAGAGCGCTCCCTCCGGTACGGGAGCGGCCTGGGCCGCGGCAACGGGCGCTCCGCAGTGCGGACAGAAAGCCGCCCCGGCGATCTCAACCGGCTTTCCGCAGCGCGGGCAGGCGGGAAACGTTCTACTTTGCGTCATAGACCCATACCTCCTCACGTTATGATACGACGAATCGGCCCGGAAAGTCAAGGGCGGCATGGGGAGGGGGATTTTGCGGCCGACTTTTCAAAAAAAACGTAAATTCCCCCTTGCCAAACCAGAAGAGGTTGTGTATAATATCATCGTTGCCCGTTCGGGGCATGCTGATATAGCTCAGTAGGTAGAGCGCATCCTTGGTAAGGATGAGGTCGCCAGTTCGAATCTGGCTATCAGCTCCACAGCACTTGCAGAAATGCAGGTGCTTTTTCTTGTTTTATGGACAGAATAGCCATGGTTTTGCAGGAATCGGGGAAAATTTCTGCAATTCTGGATGACCTCAGGCTTATGGTGCCCTTTTTGTCAGCTTACAAGTCACATTACGGAGCGGGGAATGCCTCTGAAACCTTTGCGGCAGGAGCGGTTTCGGGCTTTTGGACATGTCACATGGCCTGTCACATCACAGGCCGTACACGCTTGCGATGGGAGCGGCGGTATCCGGCAATGCTTCGCGGCCCTGCACATAATGCCTGAGCGTCATCGCCGCCGTGGTGTGCCCTGCCGCCGCCTGTGTTTGCTTGATGTCCTTCGTGCTGTCGTACAGGTCTGTCAGTACGGTTGTGCGGAAGCGGTTGGGGATGATGCGCTGCTCAAAGCGCATGTCCTTTTGGATGCGCCCGCACATCCTGCGCACCTGGGTGTAGGAGAAAGGGGCATCGCCGCCAACCACAAACGCCTCCGCCGCGCCCGGTGTCAGAAAGGGCTTGATCTGTTCCACCAGACGAATGGCGCGGCGGCTTTTGTCTGTTTTGGTCTTTTGCGCAAACACGGGTTGATTGCGGTCGGGATAGGTTACGGTGCTACGGATACAGATGACATTGGCGCGAAGATCAATGTCCATCCAGCGCAGGCCCAGCACTTCTTCCGGTCTGAACGGATGCAGGGCATGCAGGGCAATATAGTTGCGGTCATATTCACCGGCAACGTCGCCCAAATGCGCGGCGATATACTGCATCTGTGACACGCTGTACAGCGGTGTTGACGCGCTTGGCCGCCCCTGAATGCGTATGCTTCTGGAGCAAAGCGGATTTCTGGTTATCAGATGATCCTCCGCCGCCTGTTGGAGAATCATGTTCAGTACATTCTTGACCTTCTGCTTGGTGGCTTTCGCTTTGGGTGCGGTTTCCGCATCCATGGCATTGAACAGCTTCTGCACGTCGGCAGGCGTGATCTCTTCAACGTATAATCCGTCAAAGGCGGGCAGGATGTGCTTTTTGAGTTGCCTTTCATAGGTGATGGCTGTTGTGCGGTCGATGTTGGGCTTTGAGAATACTTCAAACCAGTCCAGCGCGTATCGCCCAAAATCATGTCCAAGAGGTTCCTGTGGATTTTCCGGCGCTTTTCCTCCACTCATCGCCTTGAACAGGTTTTCGGCATACTCCTGCTCTGTCGCGCCCGTTATCCATTGGACATGGCCGTTGATGGTAATTCTTCTCCTGATTCTGGTCTTTGCCATCTTGTTTTCCTCCTGAAGATGGCATATGTTTTGAACGCTATTCCGTTGTCAAGATACGCAGGGTGCTCCCCATGAAAAGCATAAGGGGCATCAGAACGGGTGTCAAGACGTTTCCGTATAAAGCGAAGCGACCTTCCACAGCATCCTGCGCATATCCTGCCGCACGCTTTCAGGCGCGACAATCCGCACATAACGCCCCAGCCCGAACACCCATGCGAAAAACTGCGGGCTGACTGCCACAGGCACCGTAATTTCAAAATGCTCATCGTCCACCGCGCGGGCATAGGGTTGTCTGCCAAACTTGCTGACAACCTCGTTCATCATGCTGTTACGAAAGCGCAGGGTCACATCCTGCACCTTGCCGCTGTACATCTTGAAGGTATAGCTTTGATACTGCCCCTGTTCCTCTTTTGTGAAATGCTCTTTTCCCGTGCGCAGAATATCGGTGGCCGATACGCTTGTCATTCGGTCTACACGGTAGTTTTTTACCATGTTTTCTTGCGGCACATAGCCCACCATGTAATAGTTATCGTCGCAGTACACCAGCGCCAGCGGACTGACCACATACCATGCGCCTTTTTTGCGCAGGATGCGTTCCATCTTTACGCCATAATCAAAATACCTGAACCGTATGCATACATCCCGGTCAATCGCGGCATGGATGTGGTCGGCATTGTTGAGCACATTGGCGTTCATGTTTTTCACGCGGTTGGCAACGATGATCTGCCGTTTCAGCCCTTTGGCCTGATGCACGGAACAGAGCGATTCCAGCGCGCCGACCAGTTCCATTGTTTTGGCCTCCGACAAAAATCTGCTGGACAGCAGCGCATCAATGATGAGCTTGAGGTCTGCCACCGAAAAAGGCCGGTTGTCCAGATAATAGCCGAAGGTGATTTCATCCTTCTCAATGCGCGGCCTTTTGCAGCCGCCTCCGCCACCGGGCTTGAGAAAGCAGTTCAGCACATTGATGTCATCATAAATCCCCTTTCGATCCGCGTGCGGGAAGCCTTTTTCCTCCAGCCGGGCGGCGATCCTGTTGGCGGTCAGCGCATGTTCGGCATCGGTTTCTCTCTCCAAAATGCGCATCACTTCCAGCAGCTTCATTTTGCGGCCATACAGATTGACCTGCGGCGCATCCTCTTCACGATCATAAACGGCCATGGTGTACTCCTTTTTGAAACAAAGGGTTTATTCTTACATCTGATAGGCTTTATTTTACAACATCAGGCCATAAAATGATAGGAACAGAGCCTGCTTTTTAGAGAAAAGCCATTATTTGATAACGTTTTGGCCCAAGCCTTTTCAAAAAACCGTTCCGGCGCTTCCTTCGGCGGGGGAAAAGATTTTTGAGGAACAAAAAGAAACCATGCCCGAAAGGTGGCCCGCATACAAAAAGCCGGTTCATGCAGAGCACGCACGGACCGGCCGCTTTGCCTTTGCGGCATATCAGATTTTTGTCCCGTCCTTGAACTCAAAGCCGAAGTAATAGGTGGCTTCCAGCGCCTCCGCGATTCGCTCCATTTCCTCCGAAGAAAACTTGCCTGTTTTCATTCGCTGGTTGAACGCTTGCGGACTGGAACCAACAGCCCGCGCCAGTTCGGCTTCGCTCATGCCCTTATATGCAAGTGCCATTTTGATTTTCTGTGATATGGTCATGGAAACACCTCCATTTCTTATTATATAGAAAACACTTTCTTTCGTCAAATATAAAATGAAATTGTAAAGAAAAAAATTTTATTATTCTGTTGACAAAATAAAGTATATCATTTATAATATATTTATAAGGTTGAAAAAATCAATTCAACCAAATAGCAAAAGGAGGCCACCACATGAGCGACCAGAACATGGAACCCAAAGTCAAGGAACTGATGGAGCTTCGCCGCATGAAGGAGGAACTGGAAGCGGAGATCACCGCGCTGGAAGACCAAAACAAAGCCCGCATGGGCAACGAAGAAACGCTTTTGGCCGGAGCGTTCAAGGTCAGTTGGACCACCTACACCGCCAGTCGCTTTGACAGCACCCGCTTTAGGAAGGACCACGCAGAGCTTGCGGCAGCTTACACCAAGCAAACCACCGCCCGCCGCTTCTCCATCAACTAAAAGCCGGAGCACCTACCACAGCACTCCGGCAATGCCACCCGAAACAACCACGAAACGGGGAGCAAGGACATTCTACCACAATCGCTTTGCTCCCCACAAGCAAAGGAGCAGGAAACATGGATATTTACAGGGAGATTACCGACCGTATCATCACGCAAATGGAGCAGGGCATCATTCCGTGGAGGAAACCGTGGATCGCGCGCGGCCAAGCCATCAGCTACGCTACCGGCAAGCCCTATTCGCTACTGAATCAAATGCTGCTGGGCCGCCCCGGTGAATACGCAACTTTCCGGCAGATACAGCAGGAGGGCGGCTATGTGCGCAAGGGTGAAAAGGCCAGCATGGTTGTGTTCTGGAAGGTGATGGAGCAGGCTGATAAGGAAACGGGCGAACAGAAAACCATTCCCCTTTTGCGCTATTACAGCGTGTTCCACATCGACCAGTGCGAAGGGCTGGCGGCGAGACACTCCCAACCCCTGCCGCAGACGGCCAGCACAGACCAAAACGCCGAAACCATCATAAGTGGCTATGTGCAGCGCTCTGGCGTGAAGGTGGAGCACAGACAAGCTGACGGGGCGTATTATCAGCCCAGCACAGACCGCGTGGTCCTTCCACTGCTGGCACAGTTTGCGGAAAGCGCAGCGTATTACAGCACCGCGTTCCATGAGCTTGTCCACTCCACAGGACACAGCAGCCGCCTTGATCGTTTGACTGCGCTCGCCCGCTTTGGTAGCGACGATTACAGCAAGGAAGAACTGGTTGCGGAGATCGGCGCGGCGGCGCTGGTTAATCATACCGGGCTTGAAACCTCCGCCAGCCTGCGCAACAATGCTGCTTACATTCAAAACTGGCTGGATGTGCTGAAAGGGGACAAACGGTTCATCGTCAGCGCATCCAGCAAGGCGGAAAAAGCCGTTGCACTGATTTTGGGAACCTGATGAAACAGAGATTGCGGCGGCGCTCGCCGCAATCCTCCCATGGAGGAAGCACAATGGAACAGGTTTATTACGATATAGAACATACATTGTCGGTCGCGCGCCTGCTGACTGAGGGCGCCATTGCGCTTTTTGAATCCGAAGCGCAAAGCCTGAACCTGCTGGCGAAAAAGAGCGGGAACATGAAGGCGGCAATCGCCTTTGACACCATCGGCGCGGCCCTGTATGAACTGCACAGCCAGATCAGCGGCGCGCAGGAGGCTGCCATTCAGGAAGCCATGGATGTGTCAAATCAAACAAATGATTAACTTTCCAACGGACACGCCGCGGCCCGTGCACCGTTTTTCAGGCTTTGCGGCGTGTCCGCCATGTAAAATCCTTTTTTGACCCTTTCTTTGACAGGAGAAGCAGACATGATATACGGATATGCAAGGTGCTCAACAAACGACAGCAAGCAGGACATCCGGCGGCAGATTAGGGAATTGAAGGCGGCGGGCGCGGAGGAAGTCGTCTTTGAGTACGAGCACGGCGACGCGCGAATCAAAAAGGAGCTTCAAATGCTGCTGGACACGGCGCGCGCGGGCGACAGCATCATCACGCTCGAAGTAAGCCGCCTGAGCCGCAGCACGCAGCAGTTGTGTGAAATCGTGGAGGTTATCAAGCAGAAACATCTTCGGCTGGTGATTGTTGGCAGCATCACCGTAGATTGCCGTAATGGTGAGATTGACCCCATGAGCCAAGCATTCATTCAAATGAGTGCCGTGTTTGCGGAACTGGAACTGTCTATCATCAGGGCAAGGGTACGGTCTGGCATCGCAAACGCAAAAGCCAAAGGAAAGAAGGTTGGTCGCCCGCATTTGACGAAGGATGATATTCCTGCGTCATTTATGAAGCATTATCCCGCTTTGCGTGAGGGGAAGATGAATGTGTCGGAGCTGGCACGAGTGTGTGGGATATCACGCCCAACAGCATACAAATACATGAAGATGGTGAGATAGAAAAAGCCCGCCTTCCGTAGTGAAGGGCGGGCAGTTATCAACTTTTGAGATACATATTGTGGTGAAACTGATTTTCTCCATCGTACCGCAAATTTTCAATGTCACCTTTACTTACAGTATACGAAAAATCTTTGCCTAAGTCTCGACGCACACCTCTGTCTAAGTCCTTCCATTCCTTTTTTGAAAAGAGTTCTTTTAGCTCAAAAGCTACGGAACTGGCTTCTCGTTGCCTTGCTCTTTCGCAAGCGATTTCTAATAATGCTTGTCTGTCGTTCATCGTGTCAATATTCCTTGATTTATGGATTAGTAAGCCAGCTTGTATCTTCTTCGCCAGCCCCTTGCGTAATGTAGCCATTTTCGGAAGCCCAAACGGCGGCATAGGAACCCGGCTCTACATTCAGAACGACTTTTTCTCGGTTGCACATATTATCGCCAATTTCTGTTACAGATGCTGGTAGCGTCAAATTCTTTAGGCTGTGAGAATCACTACCAGTATAAAACGCCTGAGCTCCAATGCTTTGCAAAGTCAAAGGTAGTTCAACCGTGTTGTGTTGGAAGCTTGATTGATAAAAAGCACGTTCACCAATTGTTTTTACTTGTGTAGAAGCGAGAGAAATAGGTTCTGCCGGTACATTTCTATTAGAGACAAATGCTACTCCGGCAAAGGCTTCTTCTCCAATTTCACATAAAGAAGGTGGAAAATAAATACTCTCAATTCTGCCCCAGTAAGTGGACGAAGCAAATGCGAACGAAGGGATTTCTGTTAATTGTGTTTTGCTCAAATCAACTACTTCTCGCCCAACAGCATTATAATCTTCGTAAGCATTATAGAAAGCACCTTCTCCCATTGTAGAAAGAGACGCCGGAAATTTTAAACAATTGGTGTCTGTCCCACTGGTTCCAATACTGTCAGAATCTGCAAAACTAAAGGCATATTTTCCGATGTTTTTTAGTGTTGAAGGAAGAACTATCCCATCATAAATGCCTACACAAGAATAAGCGCCAATGGAAATAATTCCTTCAGGAATGGAAGTGGGAAAAACGCTTTTGTTGTCACCATATTTAGGACAAGCAATGAGTTCTTTCTGCACCTTATTATATAAGAGACCGTCAACTGTTGCATATGTTTTATTATTCATATCAACAGTAAAGTGTTTTAGTTCCCCTCCCAAGTCAGAAAACGCTCCGATTCCGATATGCTGGATGCTTGCTGGAATATTAAAGCTAATACAATCAAAATCACATCCCATAAACGCCCGTTCACCAATTACAGTAACCGTGTCAGGGATTACAAGACTTGATACGGTTTTACGGTCGTCCTCAGCTGTATAGCCTCTTTCATCCGCAGTGGAAAAAGCACTATTAGCTATTTCTGTTACAGTATAGCCATCCAACATACGAGGAATGTAGATTTCTTCACCAACCCATTGACTGCCCCACTCATACCCTGTAATTGCCGCCGTACCATTTCCCTTGATACGATAGGTAAAAGCACCGCTCGTTCTTTCATCCGCCGCCATCGCAACAGGCATCGCCAGCGTTAGCAGAAGCGCAATCGCAAGCAGACAACTGATAATCCGTTTCATTTGTGTTCCTCCTTTTACGCATCTGCGTATTTCTCTCCACAATTATAAATCTTTTGCCAAAACTACGCAAGTGCGAATACGCGACCGCGTAGTTTTTCTTATGCTTTTCCCTGAGGTGAGAACTATGAGCGTAAAAGAAGCCGTAGCCGAGCGCTTTCAGGAAATATGCGCCGAACGAAACATCAAACCCAATGAACTTGCCAACCGCGCGGGCGTGACCCCTTCCAGCGTGTATAGTATGCTTGACCCCCACCGCAAGGAGGTATCCGTCAATCTGGTGAAAAAACTCTGTGATGGTCTGGAGATAACCTTGGGTGAATTTTTCAGCACGGAGATATTTGACACGCTGGAGCAGGAAATACAATAACCGCTTGCCCTTCCCACCGGGGGAGGGTATTTTTATAGTGTTCTGTATATTAAAGAAATGATAGTCCCTTTGTCCGCGCGGTTTGGCTGTATCATGCGCGTGACAAGCATAACAAAATTTACCCTTAAAAGATTTATATGGTAAACTTTAGCGCAGTTAACTTTTGCAAAATATCAAAATTTGAGTTATAATAATAATAGTGAAAGAGGAATCCATTTCATCTATTCATTAAAAAGAAAAGTATTAAATTAATTTAAAGAAGAAAGGAATAATACTTATGAATTAGAATCAATACCTGGCAGATGTGTTAAATATTGCCAATTTTAAGCGCGGGAAACTAAATATTATCGAAGCGCCCTGTGGGTGCGGTAAAACAACAGCCGCCATCAATATCATTTCAAAACTGGCTTCTTCACCGAAAAAGGCTCTATACCTCATAGATACGCGCAATGGTTTTGAACGGCTTGCCAAAAACGAGCGGCTGAACAGACCATATTATTTTTATGAGTACGACATAAAATACGCGTCTTTCCCTGCGGAAGAAGAAGGTGATCCAACAAAAATTGTTGTAACCACTTATGCACAGTTTGGCGTGTGGGTATCTCGCAACCCTGATTTTGCCGATTATTTTGAGCTCATTATCTGCGATGAACTGCATAATCTTCCTGCTTTTGCCGCAATGAGTGAAGAACCCAATTATACAAGTATCGCAAGAGATGCTATCTACAAGGTGGCCCGAAGCAGCCATACCCTTGTTGTAGGCATAACTGCAACGCCCGGAAAGCTAAAAGACCTTTCGTTTGCCTACTCCGTCCCCATTGATATCAGTCGTCTCAAACAATACCAAAACCACGACATCAGATATTATGCCAGCCTAGAGCAGGTTATAGCACAGATACCCAAAGGAACGCGCGGCGCACTCTATATAGGCCATATTTCGCAGATCAAGCAATATGAAAAAATCGCCTCCGACGCCGGGTTTAGGCCCATTTGTATATGGAGCGCTGCCAACGAGAAGTATCCCATGAATGAGGAACAGTTTAAGGCCCGCAGATATATTCTGGAAAATGAGGCCGTACCCCCGGAATACGATCTGCTTATCTTTAATGCCAGTTGTGAAACCAGTATCAACCTGTACGGCCAAATGGATTACATGATTATTCATTCCAACAATCCTACTCACCGCATACAGGCAAGAGGACGTTACCGAGGCGATTTGGACAGCGTATATTACTATGATTGCCACAATGGGAAAATTATTGTGCCGGAAGAATATCTGAATAAGCGGCTTTTCCAGCAAGAAAAGAAGGAATTGCGCGAGAAGTTGGGCCTCAAAGATGCAAAAGGGCATCTGCTTGCATTCAAAACCCTGCGCGAGCGATTGGAAGCCAACGGTTATACCATCACCGAAGGCCGTGAAAATAACCGACGCTATATCGTCATTACCAAGGCCGAATCTTGCGGTCCGGTCCCACAACCCCTTGACTGACAACCAAACAAACTGCCAAAAACAGGGGTGTCTATATTATAGATACCCCCATTTTTGGCAAACGCTTTTTACAAAAAAAGAACTGCCGCTCGCCTTCGGCTCACGCAGTTCCAAAATGGTAAATTCCGGGTGTCTGTGCCGCTTGTCGGCACGGGCACCTTTTTTCTTTTGGCGGATTGCTGTTTCCGTCCCATCGGACAAACCCATACAGAAAAGACGAAAGATATTGCCTTTGCGGATTCGTTTCGTCCATCATGCGCTGATGGCGTTGTCCGCCGCGGAAGGCATGGGAATCACGTTGCATTCATTCGCAGCCGCCCGCCGGGCCTGTTCTTCCTTCGCAAGGCGGGATGCTTCCACAAGGTTCCACACCTGCCTTCCCTCATCGTTATACACGATGGATTTGCCATAATAGGGGTACTTCTTCTCAAACCAATCACATACGGCCTTATAGGGATTGCGGTGAGACGCAGGGGCCGTCTTGCGCAGCCGCATGAACTCATCATAGTTCTTTTCTGCGTTGGGCATCTGGCAAATGAACACTTCCATGGCTTGAAAGGTCAGTCGGGCTTTGCGCTTGGGAACATACTCCCTGATGGTCATCTTCGGGAAACGCTTCATTACGGCATCCAGCGTCTTGCACTCATCGGTATCAAATTTTTCCGCCTCATGGTTGAATTTTGGGCTCACATAGACCACATTGTTCTCACGGTCGATAAAATGACCAGAATCCTTGAGGGCGGCAAGCATCATTTCCTTGTTAGTCATTATCATGGCTCCTTTCCGTTACTGCGCGGCAGGGGTATAGATGAGACGAGCGGTTATCTGGGCGTGTTTGGTGCTTTCTTCTTCGTCGCGGATGCGTTTCAATTCGTCTTTGTACTTATCGAGAAACCACCTTTTGACCTGCACATATGCGCCTTTTTTTCCTGCGAGCAGTTCCCGCAGCTCTCTATATTCAGCCTGCACTTCAAGCAGCTTTTGCGGGTCAGTTTCATGCCCCTGCATGAAATCCTCCATCCGCTTGTAGGTCAGGTTGGCATAGGTCTGCTTGCCGGTGTTGTGACGCAGCTTTGCCACCTCAATGGAAAAGCCAGGGTAGGTTTCTTTCAGCTTCTCATACAGTTCAAATTGAGCCGTGCCATACTGGCTTCCTTTAATCAGAAAGTCCTTGCTGACCAGAACCTTCTTGTGGATGCGGTCAATCTTGCGGATACCATTTTCAGAGGCGGAAGTTTCCATCAAATCATTCCCTTCATTGCTTGCGATTCAAGGCTTTGCGTTGGTGTCCCTCAACCTTGTGACCCTATTGTAGCAGCAATGGGTGTGCGATAGGCGAATACCTTTTTGCGATTTTTCGCTTGACAAATAGGCGGTTTTCTTTACCCGGAATCCCCGAAACAAAACGGCTTATCGTTTCTGATAAACTGCTAAGGAGGGAGATGTAAGAATAAAGGGTACCGCCTAAAGAGTAAGCCTCCGCCCTAAAGCAAAAGTCGATACGCTAATAAAGCCAATGCAACAGAAAACGGTTTTCGCTGATCCTGACAAGGAAATAGCGTTTCAGAACATATGCCTCCAAGTTGTCTGTAATTGTTGTGCGGAATGCCGGAAATCCTTATGTGACAAGGGCTTTGGTATCCTTGGTAAGGATGAGGTCGCCAGTTCGAATCTGGCTATCAGCTCCATGAAATCACCTCTGCGAACAGCTTCGCAGAGGTGATTTTCTTTTGGTCCGGCCTGGCGGCGGCCGGATGGCCGAAGACCATAGAAAGCAAAACGTGTCTCGGACGTGGCGGGCATCCCCGTCGGGGATCAGCGCCTGTTTTCCGGAAAATCCCACCGGTCGTTTGCTCAGAAACCGTTTGCGCTTTTATAGGGCCGTCAGCGCAGATCAGGCAGGTCTGTTCCGCGCTGACGGGCCGGCTTTTGCCCCGGGGAGACGACAGGATGCCAGGCTTAGGCCGCTTCAGCCAAAAAGTGGAAACAAATTCCGGCCATTGGGAAAAACGCCTGTGCCATTTACAAACGCATACGATTGATTTATACTACGCACATGGGAAAGAATGGGCGCGGCTCCATCCGATGCCGGATCGGCCGGGCAAAACCATCCCCTGTCGGCGGTGAAAGGATGCGGCGCCGGCAGCTCGCTTCAAACCGAATGTTTATTAAAAAACGAAATTCATGCCTGAACAAACAAAGCGCAAGGAGGAATGCGGATATGAAAATCGGATTTGTGGGACTGGGGATCATGGGCAGGCCCATGGCGCTCAACCTGCTCCGATCGGGATGCGAGCTCTATGTGAACGACCTGAACGAAGCGGCCGTGAAGGCGTTGTGCGACAAGGGGGCCATAGCGGCTTCCCAGGCGGAGATCGCGGAAAGCTGCGAGGCGGTATTCACCATCCTGCCCAATGGGAGCATCGTGCATCAGGTACTGCTGGGGGAGAACGGCATGCTGGCCCATATGGCTCCCGGCACACTGGCGGTGGACATGAGCTCCGTGACGCCGGAGGAGGCGAAGGCCTGCCACCGCTTTGCGCAGGAGAGAGGGGTCCACTTTCTGGACGCGCCCGTCAGCGGTGGAGAGCCCAAGGCCATCGACGGAACGCTGGCCTTTATGATCGGAGGGACGCAGGCGGCGTTTGACGCGGCCAGGCCCCTGCTGGCGTACATGGGCACGAGCCTGACGCTGGTGGGCGAAGGCGGCGCGGGCTGTGTGACCAAGCTGGCCAACCAGATTATCGTCAACCTGACGATCGCGGCCGTGTCCGAGGCGCTGGTGCTGGCCACCAAGGCGGGGGCGGACCCGGAGAAGGTGTATCAGGCCATCCGCAGCGGGCTGGCGGGCAGCGCCGTATTGGACGCCAAGGCCCCTATGATGCTGGCGCGCAACTTCCAGCCGGGCGGCAAGCTGTCCATTAATATGAAGGATATCAAGAACGTGCTGGCCACGGCCCATCAGGCGGACGTGCCGCTGCCGCTGTCCGCGGGTCTGTACGAGATCATGACCTCCCTCAAAAACATGGGGTGCCTGGACAACGACCATTCGGGCATCGTGAAGTTCTACGAACGCCTGGCCGGCGTGGAGGTGCGGCCGCAGTGAGGCGGGCCGCGACAGCCGCGCCCCTGTCCGGATACAATGGAAAGGAGAAATGCCGCCATGAATGAACAATCGCTTCCGCTATCGGTACTGGACACGTATGCGCCACCGCAGCCCGAAAAGGCCGACGCTCTGCTGAAACAGGCGCTGGCAGGGCAGAGGGATAAAATCGTCGTTATCGACGACGATCCCACGGGGGTCCAGACCGTGCATGGTATCCACGTTTATACGGATTGGACGGACCAGAGTATTCTGGAAGGGTTTGAGGAGGAAAACCGCATGTTTTTCCTGCTCACCAACTCCCGCAGCATGACGCAGAAGGAGACCCGCGAGGTGCATGAGCAGATCGCCCGCGGTGTCATGAAGGCGTCCCGGGCCACGGGAAAGCCCTTTGTGATTATCAGCCGGAGCGACTCCACGCTGCGCGGGCACTTCCCCTTGGAAACGGAAACGCTGCGCCGGGAGATCGAGCGCGCCGGCGGGCAGCCCTACGACGGCGAGATCCTCTGTCCCTTCTTCTGTGAGGGAGGCCGTTACACGCTGGGGAACGTCCACTATGTCAAGGAGGGCGATCGGCTGGTTCCCGCCGGACAGACGGAGTTTGCCCGGGACAGGTCGTTTGGCTACACGCATTCGCGGCTTGATGAATGGTGCGAGGAAAAGACCGCCGGTGCATACCCTGCCTCCGAAACCACTTGCATTCCGCTGGAAATGCTGCGCCGGCTGGATGTGGACGGCGTAGCGCAGCTGCTTGACGGCGTAAAGGGCTTTCGAAAAGTGGTGGTCAACGCGGCTGCCTACGAGGATGTGAAGGTCTTTCTGGCAGGCTACTTGAAGGCATGTGCGGCGGGCAAGCGATTTATGTTCCGCACGGCCGCCGCCGTGCCCAAGCTGCTGGGCGGGGTGGCGGACAGGCCCCTGCTTACGCGCGAAGAGCTTGTGAACGGGCACAGCCAAAACGGCGGGCTGATCGTGGCGGGCTCGCATGTGCAGAAAACCACGGACCAGCTGGCGGAGCTGACGGCGGGCCTTGCGGATCTGGAACAGATCGAATTCCATGTGAGCCGTGCGCTGGAGGATGGCGGCCTGCAGGCGGAGGCGGCCCGTGTGCGAGCGCTGGCGGAGGCAAGCCTGCGCGCCGGCCGGGACACACTGGTGTATACCTCGCGCAAGCGGATGGACGTGGCCGGTCTGGACAAGGAGCAGCAGCTCAAGCTGTCGGTGGACATCTCCAACGCGGTCACCTCCGTGGTGGCGGATTTGGGGATTCAGCCGGCCTTTATCGTGGCCAAGGGTGGAATCACCTCCAGCGATATCGGCGTGCGCGCCCTGCGCGTGCGGCGGGCACTGGTGATGGGTCAGATCGCCCCCGGCGTGCCCGTCTGGCGCACAGACGGGGAAAGCAAGTTCCCCTACATGCCCTACGTCATCTTCCCCGGCAACGTGGGCGACCGGACCACGCTTTTGCAGGTGGTCAGGCGCCTGCGCGGGGAATGAGACGGGGAGCGCAGGAAAATGGAAAAGACATGGGGACGGGCGGCTTTACAACCGCTCGTCCCCAAGCGTTTATTTCTGCAGGTTTTCCTCCTTGTGAAAGAAAGCCGATTTCAGCATGCGGTATTCTTCGTCCGTGCAGACGGCTTTGCATTTTTCCTCGTACTTTTCGGAACGCCTGAGCAGATCCCTTATTTTTTCACACGGGAAACGGGGACATTGATTGCATTTTTCAACGTGATTTTCCTTGACGCAGTCGACCAAGCAATAGGTGCATTGCTTATGGGACGTACATCCGGTGCATCGAATTTCCTCAATGGGAACAATCCTGTCTCTCCAGCCGATTCGAAACCATAGCTCCGCTACCTTTTCCAATTCGCCGTTTGTTTTTGCAAGGTAGCGCGGGCATTTGCGGCAATTATCGCCACAAAGTGTGATTTTTTCCATCTCAAGCGCCCTCCGCAGGGGAAGAGGTTTGGGTTATTCCCATTCGATGCTCGCCGGCGGCTTCGTGGTGATATCGTACAGCACGCGGTTGCATCCCGCCACTTCGCCCACGATGCGCGTGGCGACGCGGCCCAGCAGGTCATAGGGCAGGCGGGCCACGTCGGCGGTCATGAAGTCGTCGGTGGTCACGGCACGCAGGGCCACGGCGTAGGCATAGGTACGCTCGTCACCCATTACGCCCACGGAGTGCGCGCCCGTCAGCACGGTGAAATACTGCGATACCTGCTTGTCCAGTCCGGCGGCGGCCATCTCCTGGCGCAGAATCAGGTCGCTTTCACGCACGATGCGCACCTTATCCGGCGTGAGCTCGCCCACGACGCGAATGGCCAGGCCGGGGCCGGGGAAGGGCTGACGGTAGACCAGACTCTCCGGCAGACCCAGCGTCAGGCCAAGCCTGCGCACCTCGTCCTTAAAGAGCATGCGCAGCGGCTCCACCAGGCTCTCAAAGCCCAGTTCGGCGGGCAGGCCGCCCACGTTGTGGTGGCTCTTGATGACCGCGCTGCCCTGCGCCTGGCCGCTTTCGATCACGTCGGGGTAGATGGTGCCCTGGGCGAAGTGGTCGCGCTTGCCCAGCTTTTGCGCCTCCTCGCGGAAAACCTCCACAAAGTCGCGGCCGATGATCTTGCGCTTTGCCTCCGGATCGGTCACGCCCTTGAGATCGCGGAAGAAACGCTCGGACGCGTCCACATGCACCAGCTCCACCGGGAACACGCGGGTGAATACATCCACCACCTGATCGCTCTCTCCGGCCCGCATGAAGCCGTGATCCACGTATACGCAGGTCAGGCGGTTGCCAATGGCCCGGTAGAGCAGCGCCGCCGCCACCGCGCTGTCCACCCCGCCGGACAGCCCGAGCAGCACCGTGCCGTCGCCCACCTGCTCACGGATCTGCTCAACCGCCATGTCCGCATACGCGTCCATGCTCCAGTCGCCTTTGCAGCCGCAGATGCCGAAGAGAAAGTTTTCCAGCACCCGCGCGCCTTCCTCGGTGTGCGTCACTTCGGGATGAAACTGCACGCCGTAGAGGCGGTGCGCATCGTCGGCCATGGCGGCCACCGGGCAGTCCGCTGTGTGCGCAATGGCCATAAAGCCCTCCGGCGGGCGCGCCACCTGATAGGTATGGCTCATCCAGCAGGGGCTCTGGGGCCGGAGCCCTGCCAGCAGGCCGCCGTCTACCCGGTCCATGGTCACATCGGTACGCCCGTATTCGCGGCGCGTGCCGCGCTCCACCGGCGCGCCCAGCAGGTGCGCCATCAGCTGCATGCCGTAGCAGATGCCCAGAACCGGCACGCCCAGCGCAAACACGCCCTCGTCCACCCGGGGCGCGCCCTCATCCAGCACGCTGGCCGGGCCTCCGCTGAAAATGATGCCCATGGGCTGGACGGCCCGGATATCCGCCAGCTGCGCGCTGCAGGGCAGCACGCAGGAATAGACCCCGCGTTCACGTACACGCCGGGCAATCAGCTGGGTGTATTGGCCGCCAAAGTCCAGAATCAAAATGCATTGAGGAGTTTCCATAAGACTCGCATTCCCTCCCCTTCAGGATGCCGGGGAACAGCGCCCCGACGCAACAAGGCCTATTTTGCCACAAAATTTCGTTGCGTGCAAGGGGCATGGATGGAGCGGACACTCCTTTTTGGAGAAAAGGGCAGAATCCGGGGAAAAGGGGACCGGGACGCCGGCTTTCTGCGGCGCGTGACGGCCCGGGGGAAGGCAGGCCGGACCCGGCGCTCCGTCCGGGCGGACAGGGAACCGCGGGAGAAAAACAGCGGGCGCAGAACCGTCATCCCTTCGTTTCTTCCCCCTTGACACCCATTTCCAAACGTGCTACCTTTATAAAGCTGTCCGGGCGGCCAGGCGATCGCGTGGCATGCCATGAGGAAAGTCCGAGCATCACAGGGCAGGGTGCCGGCTAACGGCCGGTGAAGGCAACTTCAAGGAAAGTGCAACAGAGATAGACCGCCCCGCGCACCCCGCGCGGAGCAAGGATGGAAAGGCGAGGTAAGAGCTCACCCGCGGCCTGGCGACAGGCTGGCGCTGTAAACCCCACCCGATGCAAGATCCGACCGGGAGCGATACGGCGGCCCGTCGTGCTCCCAAAGAGATCGCTTCAGCCGTGCGGCAACGCGCGGTGGAGATAGATGATCGTCCAACGACAGAACTCGGCTTACGACCGCGCCGGCAGCACCTCTACAGGCGGGATGGATGGATGCCCGCTTTTTGTCGTATCGTCAAATCAGGAAGGGGCGTGCCGCCGCATGCGGTCCGAACACAACCGCTTTTCCCTGCCCGCTGCGTGGAGCGCTCTGGCGGGCGCGATGTTCGTTTTTGTGCTGGGGCTGCTGACGCTGGGGCAGCCGGCGCTGTCCCGGTACTATCAGAACCTGAGCCTGGCGGGCAACCTGGCGCTGCTGCCTGCGGCGCTGGCGGGCGTGGCGCTGCTTTTGTGGGGCCGGGCCCGGCTGGAGGCGGCGGACGCGCGGCCCGGCGGCAAAGGGGCCCTGTGGCGCATGCGGGCGCTGTTTGCGGCGGTGCTGGCGGTGCAGCTGGTGGTGGCGCGCTGCGCCTGGTACAAGATGGGCTGGGACATCGCCAATGTCTACACCACGGCCGAGGAACTGGCCCGTGGACAGGCCCTCACCGATCCGGACTATTTCCGCCTGTGCCCCAACAATGCGCCCCTGACCATCCTGCAGGCCGTCCCCATGTGGGTGGCCGTCAAGCTGGGGCTCGCGGTGCCGTTTGTGGTGCTGCCCTACCTGGACGCGGTGCTTTTGAACCTGACGGCATATTTCACGGTGCGCTGCGCCCAGCGCATCACCCCAAGCCGCTGGGCAAGGGGATTTGCCGCGGCGGTCTCCATCCTCTGGATCGCCATGTCGCCCTATGTGCTCTACCCTTACACCGATACGTGGGCCGTGCTGTTTCCCGTGCTGGCAATCTACGCGTGGCTGACCGTGCGCCGCCCGGCGCTCAGGTGGGGGCTGGTTTCGCTGGCGTGCTTTGCCGGCGCCGCGGTCAAGCCCACGGTGCTGATCGTGCTCATCGCGCTGGGACTGCTCGGCCTGTGCCGCTTTCTGGGCCGTCGGGATTTTTCCGCCGCCGCGTGGAAACGCGCGCTGGCGGTGCTGGCCGCGCTCGTGCTGGGCGCCGTGCCGGGGCAGGTGTTCCAGCGCGCGTCCACGGCATACCTGGCGGGCAGTGCCGTCCCTCAGGAGCAACTCAGTGAAACGCACTACCTCATGCTGGGCATGAACGGCGAAACCTACGGCGGCCATTCCCCGGACGACGTGGCGTTTTCCCAGTCGTTCGAATCCCTGGCCGACCGCCAGCGGGCCAACCTGCAAAGGGCCTGGGAGCGGGTATGCGAAAAGGGCCTGTGGGGCAATGTGCGCTTTTTCACCATTAAACTGTATAAGGCCTATGCCGACGGCAGCTTCGCCGCCAATTCCAGCTTTCTGGACCTGGAGATTTCCCGCCGCACGGATGCGCTGAGCACTTTTGTTCGCAGCCTCTACCATCACCGCGGCAGCCTCAACCCGCTGTGCCACACGCTGGCCCAGGGCCTGTGGCTGGCGGTGCTGGCGCTCTGCGCGGTCGCGGCGTTTGCGCGCCGCCGCCGCCCGGAAGCGCAGGCGCTCACCCTGGCGATTCTGGGAGCCACGGCCTACCTGCTGCTCTTTGAGGTCTGGCCGCGCTACCTGTTCGTTTTTGCGCCGCTGTATGTGCTTTTGGCCACGATGGCGCTGGACCGTCCGCTTTTTGCGCGCGCCGGCGAAAAGCGCCAAAAGGCCTGACGGTTCGCCTTGCGCGCCCGTCTCCGGATGTGCTACAATAGCGGCGCCCGCGGCTTGACCGCGTGCCTGATTCAAAGGAGAAAACGCCATGTACCTGATCGTCGGTTTGGGAAACCCCGGCGCCCAATACGCCCACACCCGCCATAACGTGGGCTTTGACGTGGTGGACACGCTGGCCCGCAAGCTGGGCGTGACCATCGGGCGGGAGCGGGACGAGGCCCTGCTTGGCGAATGCTTCATCGCCGGGCAAAAGACCATCCTGGCCCTTCCGCAGACCTATATGAACCTGAGCGGCGAGGCCGTCTCCCGTCTGGTGCGCTGGTACCGCCTGCCTCCGGAAAACCTGATGGTGGTCTACGACGACGTGGACCTGCCCCAGGGAGCCATCCGTATCCGCAAAAACGGCAGCGCGGGCACGCATAACGGCATGCGCAGCATCGTGGGCCTGCTGGGGTACGAGAACTTTCCCCGCCTGAGGGTAGGCGTGGGGCAGCGCAGGCCCGGCTACGAGCTGGCCGACTGGGTGCTGGGCCATTACCTGCCCGGCGAGGAGCAGCAGACCGCCGACGCGGCCTATGCCCTGGCCGCCGACGCCATCATTGAGTACATCACAAACGGCATCGAAAGCGCCATGTGCAAGTATAATACCAAAAAGACCAAAAAACCGCCCGAACCCGCCGAAGGAGCCGACGCATGAACGAGGGCCTCTTTACCGCCTACCAAAGCCTGCCCGCCTGGAAGCGGCTGATGGAGCGCATCGGGGAGGGCGGATGCACCGCCCTGTACGAAATCGCCGAAGGAGAGCGGCCGTTTCTGGCTGCGGCGCTTTCGCATGCCACGGGGCGGCCCGTGCTGCTGGTCGCGCCTACGGAGCTGATCGCCCAGCGCCAGGCGCAGGACATAGAGCGCCTGACCGGGGACGGATGCGCCATGCTGCCCGCGCGCGACATCCAGTTCAGCCGCGCGGCCATGAGCCGCGACAGCGCGTGGCAGCGCCTGAGCGTGCTGGACGGTCTGACCGCCGGGCGGGTAAAGGTGCTGTGCGCCAGCGTGGACGCGCTTTTGGACCGCTGCGCGCCCCGCGCCCGCTTTCAAAGCGCGGCCATCACGCTGTCAGAAGGGGGCCGCATTGCGCCGGATGGGCTGATGGAAGCGCTCATCCGCGGCGGATACGAGCGCGTGCCCATGGTGGAGGGCCGGGGCCAGTGCGCCATGCGCGGCGCGATCGTGGACGTGTTCCCCGCCAACGCCGCCGACGCGCTGCGCATCGAGTTTTTTGACGACGAGATCGACAGCCTCCGCCGCTTTGACTGCATCAGCCAGCGCAGCATCGCGCGGGTGAAGGGCGCGCGCATCGCCCCCGCCACCGAATGCCTCGTGGCCGATGCTCAGGCCGCCGCAGACCGGCTGAAGGCCGCGCTGGAAAAGGGCGTGGGCCACGCCATGGAATCCGCCGCGCCCGAGCATGCCGCGCCGGGGCCGGACGGGCTGTCCTCGCTGGACGATTTTTTGAGCGGCCTGGACGCGCTGGAGGCCACGGAGGACCTGCTCGCCCAGCCGCAGGGGAATGACGACGGAGCCCGCTCCGATGAGGCCGGAGCGGAGGCGCGCGCCTCCTGGAAGCGCCACCTGGACGACGTGGACCGCGTGCGCGCGGGACAGGTGATCCGCACCGCGCCCATGTGGATGAATGTGCTCTTGGACGATACGGCGCTGGTGACCGACTACCTGGACGACCCCATCGTGCTGCTGGACCGGCCGGACCAGTATCAGGTCCGTCTGCGCGCCGCCGCGGACGCTTTTTCGGAGGCGTACGAGGACGCACGGCTGCGCGGCGACGCCTTCGACGCGCAGAAAGACCTGCGCTTCACCTATGAAAACCTGCTGAGCGACCTCAAGGCGCGGCCCGCCGTGTGCCTGAGCGACACGGTGGGCACCTTTGGCCGCTTTGCGCCGGACGAGGCCATCGCCTTTGGTTCCCGGCCCTCGATGCCCTATCAGAGCCGGCTGGAGCCGCTGTGTCAGGATATCGCCAAATGGAAGCAGGAGGGCGCCTGCGTGGTGCTGCTCACCGGCGGCGAGGCGCGCGGACGCAGGCTGCAAACCGCGCTCGCGGCGCAGCATGTGCCCGCCTCCTACTGCGCCACGCTGGACGGCAACCTCATCGCGCGCGAGGTGCTGCTGCTGCCGGTGTCCTATACCAAGGGGTTTGTGAACCTGCCCGCGGGGCTGTGCGTCATCAGCGATTCCGATATCTACGGCACCGCCTACCAGCGCGCCCGCAAGAAGCAGACCGCGGGCGAGCGCATCGCCTCCTTCACCGACCTCAAGGCGGGCGACTACGTGGTGCACGACCTGCACGGCGTGGGTCTGTTCAAGGGCGTGGTGCAGCTGGAAAACGACGGCGCCAGGCGCGATTATCTGCTGATTCAGTACGCGGGAAACGACAAGCTCTACGTGCCTGCCGACCAGTTCGACCGGGTGACCAAGTTCATCGGCTCCGAAAACGCCGCCCCCAAGCTCAACCGCCTGGGCGGCCAGGAATGGGAACGGCAAAAGAGCAAGGTCAAGTCCGGCCTCAAAAAGCTGGCCTTCGACCTGGCCGAGCTCTACGCCAGACGCTCCAAGGAGACGGGCTACGCCTTCAGTCACGACAACCCCTGGCAGCGGGAGTTTGAGGACCTGTTCCCCTACGAGCTGACCGAGGACCAGCAAAAGAGCGTGGCCCAGATCGAGGCCGACATGGAAAGCCCGCGCAACATGGACCGCCTGCTGTGCGGCGACGTGGGCTACGGCAAGACCGAGGTGGCTCTGCGCGCGGCCTTCAAGGCCGTGGTGGAGGGCAAGCAGGTGGCCATTTTGGCCCCGACCACGATTCTGGTGCAGCAGCATTACAACACCATCAAAAAGCGCTTCGCGGGCTTTCCCGTGAAGTTTGACATGCTCAGCCGCTTCCGCACGCCCAAGGAGCAACGCGAAATCGTCCGCAAGCTGCGCGAGGGCGAACTGGACCTGGTGGTGGGTACGCACCGCCTGCTCAACAAGGACGTGCAGTTCAAGGACCTGGGATTGCTCATCGTGGACGAGGAGCACCGCTTCGGCGTCAGTCACAAGGAGAGCATCCAGCACATGAAAACCCGCGTGGACGTGCTGACCCTCTCGGCCACGCCCATCCCGCGCACGCTGCATATGAGCATGGCGGGCATCCGCGACATGAGCATTCTGGAAACGCCGCCGGAGGAACGCCTGCCCGTCAAGACCTACGTGATGGAATACGACGATAACGTGATCCGCGAGGCCATCCGGCGGGAGCTGGCGCGCGGGGGACAGGTCTACTTCCTCTACAACCGCGTGCGCAGCATTGAAAAGATGTACGACCGCCTGCACCAGCTGGTGCCGGAGGCGCGCATCGGCATCGCGCACGGGCAGATGCGTGAAAACGCGCTGGAGGACGTGATGCTGGACTTCTACGCCGGGGCGTATGACGTGCTGCTTTGCACCACGATCGTGGAAAGCGGACTGGACGTGCCGGAGGCCAACACGCTGATCGTCTTTGACGCGGACCGCTTCGGCCTCTCCCAGCTGTATCAGATCCGCGGGCGCGTGGGGCGCAGCAGCCGGCAGGCCTACGCCTACCTGACCGTTCGGGCCAACAAGCTGCTGTCCGAAACGGCGGACCAGCGCCTCTCGGCCATCCGGGAGTTTACGGAGTTCGGCGCGGGCTACCGCATCGCCATGCGCGATCTGGAGATCCGCGGCGCGGGCGACGTGCTGGGGCCCCAGCAGAGCGGCCACATGAGCACCGTGGGCTACGACATGTACCTCAAGCTCATCGAGCAGGCCGTCAGCGAGGCGCAGGGCGTGGAGGTCACGCCGGAGCTGGACACCCGCGTGGAGCTGGCCGTGGACGCCTTCCTGCCGGAGAGCTACGTGCCGGAAGAAAAGCTGCGCGTGGAGATCTACAAGCGCATTGCCATGATTCAGGACGAAGCCGGGCGGATGGACATCGAGGAGGAGCTCATCGACCGCTTTGGCGACGTGCCCGAGCCGGTGGAGAACCTCATGCGCATTGCCCAGCTGCGCGGGGTGACGCGCAGGCTGGGCGTGAGCCACCTGTTCCTGCGGCCCGACGGCATTCATATGCGCATCGACACCCGCTTCCTGCCCGACCCCGGCCGTCTGTTTGACGCCGTGAGCCGCGCCGACGAACGCCTGCGCTTTTCCGCCGGGCGCACGGCGGAGCTGGTGCTGGCCGAGCGCGGCCTGGACGCGCCCGCCGCGCTGAAGCTGGCCATCCCCGTGATGACGCGCGTGCATGACCTGATGCAGGAGAACGCCTCCGCGCCGGTTTAATACAGATTCATCAGATACGAAAGATCATAGACCGGGATCTGCCGCTTGAATGCCTCCGCCGAGGCTACGTCGCCCGCTGGGGAGGCGATCTCCACCCGGTAGCGCAGATCGTACTGCGTCTGGCCCAAGGCGTCCCGCGCGCCCATCTCAGGCTGAAAGACGAAGCGCCACAGGGGCGCGTCCGGGTCGGTCGCGTCGAAGTAGACCAGCACGTCGGTATAGCGCGAAAGCGCCTCCTGCGAGAGCCCGAAGCGCTCCCTTACCGTCTCGCGGGCGCGCTCCAGCGCTTCCTCCTGCGCAAGGTCCCCTTCGCCGGGCAGGCCATAGTCATATGTCGCCGCAGCGATCACATACAGGTTCGGACCTGCGCCGTTATCAAGGGGCGTGAGGTCGCCGCTGTCCACGATGGCGCGTACCCGGGGCGCGATGTCCCGCGCATATTCGGCCTTGAGCGCCAGCGGCCATGCAGGGAAGGACGCGATATCCCGCTGCACGCTTTCGGCCATGGCGTCGATGGCTTGAAACAGCGGCGTGTCCGGCCGGACAGGGGTAGGCTGCGGCACCGCGTCTTCGCCGGGATGCAGCACGCCGGTGTCCGGGTCGGATATGACCTCGCCGGAGCGCGCATCCACCACAGCCGAATACACCCGCTCCACATAGCTGTCGCTGCCCTCCCGAAAGAGCTTGAACTGCACGTTCCAGCGCGGCCGGTCCGGCTGCTGCTCCGTCACGTACAGGTCGGCCACGGGCTGGGCCGCGTCCAGCGCGCCATCTTCCAGGCCCTGGGCCGAGAGGATGGCCGCCCTTGCCGCGGCGACGGCCTCCGCTTCGGTGATTACGCCGTCGTCCGGCACGAGGAACGTGTCGTCCGCGCCGTCGTCGCCGTCAAACTTCCGGGTGACCTGCTGCCACCACACGCGTTCCTCCGGCGTCCAGGTATCCTCGGCGCCCATCACGGCGTAGGTGATGATGTCCACGCTGATCTCCTCCACCGTCGTTTGACCGGTGAGCGTGAGCAGCAGCGCGTCTGCGATGGCGTGGCGCTCGGCCTCCGGCGTGCCCTCGTCAAAGAGTCGCTCCGTCTCCCCGCCTTGCGCGAGGTATCCCGAATCCACCAGCGCCCGCACAAGCGCCGCCTTGTCCTCGATGGCCCAGCCCGCGTAGTCGCCCTCGGTCTGCTCGACCTGCTTCATGGACGCTGCCTGCTCCCGCCACAGAAGCGACGCCGCCAGCGCGCCCATGCCCGCCAGCGCGAGCACCGCGGCCACGATCAGGGCCGCGGCCCTTTTTTTTCCGCGATTCGGGAGTTCCTCCTGCGCCCGTGTCAGCACGCGCTGCGCCATCCACGGGTCGCCTGTCAGGCCTGACAGGCGCGCGTCCACGGCCCTGACAATCCGCTCCGATACGTTCCTTTCATTCATGCTCGCGCCCTCCTTCCAGAATGCCGCGCAGGCTTCGCAGGGCGCGGCCCAGCTGCTTGGACACCGTGGAAACCGTCACGCCCATCGCCTGGGCGGTCTGCGCAAGGCTCATGCGCTGATAGTAGCGCAGCAGCACCGCCTCCCGTTGCTTGGGCGGCAAGCGCATCAGCGCGAGCGTCAGCTCCTCGTCCCGCTCCTCAAACGGCGCCGACGCCTCGGGAAGCATCTCCGGCGTCACGCGCCGGTCCACATGCCTTGTCCAGCGGGAACGCCGCATGTCCCGGCAGGTGTTGATGGCGATGCGCATCAGCCACGTCTTTTCGTCGCACTCTCCCCGAAAACTGTCCAGCGCCCGGTAGGCCTTGAGAAATGTCTCCTGCGCCGCGTCCTCGGCCAGCGAGGCATCGCCCAGACACAGGCAGCACATACGCACGAGCGCGGTTCTGTGGCGCTCCACCAGACCCGTCAACGCTGCTTCCCGCCAGCCCTGATTCCTGTCCGCCGCCATGCGCCGCTCACCTCCTTTTACCTATTGGACGAAAAAAACGCGCCGTTTGACGACAACGGCGCGCTTTTTTGAGGGTGGGCCTACTGGAGCTCAAGGCTTCCCATGATGATCCCCACGGCCTCCGCCCCTGCGCTGATATCCTCGGCGGAGGAGGTCAGTGTGCAGATCGCAAGCTCCGTCCCCACGGGCATATAGACCTGCATGCCGGTAAAATCGATCCCCGCCATGGTGTAGACGTATTGCAGCAGCATCGCGTCGGTCCCGCCAATGGCCATAAGCTCAGGATCATAGAAGCTCACGCCACCGATGGCCGACGAGATATTGCTCTGCAGGGAGGAGGACAGGTTCATCAGGTCATCCCCGCTCAGCGCCACCCCGGCGTTCTGGTGCTGGAAGTTGATATTGTTGGCGCCGGTGGCGTCCATGAGGACGATGATGCCCAGCTGTTCGATCTGCGTCCGGGCCGTCTGCGCCAGCTCGGCCACTTCCTCGACGGTAGCGGCTGCGTCTATCATGGTATCAATGTTCTCCCGACTCAGCAGAATCCAGTCGGAGGGATAAAGGAAGGTGACGCTCTGATCCTCGGAAACGTACGTCTGGTATTCCTCCGCCAGCGTCAGGCAGGGCATCGCAAGCAACGCAAATGCAACAAGCAGGCTCAGCAGCTTTTTGGTCATGGGGCTCCTCCTGTTATTTTTTTGGCGTTCTCCTTGCCAGCCCCATTATACTAGATTCTTTCACAACTGCCAAGTCCTTACACCCAATCCGCCGGACGGATGGCCAGCGTGGAGGGATCGTTGCCCTCCAGGTCCATCACCATGAGCGCCCGTTCGCCCTGGATCAGCTTGCTGGCGGGCTGGGCCTTGGCCATGACAAACGCCATGCCCACAACCTCCACATTGAACTCGCCCATCAGTTCGATCATGCCGCGGGCGGTGCCGCCGGCCTTGAGAAAATCATCCACGATGAGCGCGCGCTGGCCCTCGCGCACGGCGCGGCGGCTGAGGCTCATGGTTTCGATATGGGCCGAGGAGCCGCTGACGTAGTTGATGTTGACGGCGGAGCCTTCATATACCTTGCTGGACCGCCGGGCAATCACCAGCGGAACGCCCAGCGCCTGCGCCGCCATCAGCGCGGCGGGAATGCCCTTGGTTTCCATGGTGAGCACGAAGTCGGGCGCGGCGTCATAGAATTCGCCCGCGATGATCACGCCCATCTTGCGCACGATCTCCGGCATGCTCAGAATATCGCCCAGATAGAGAAAGCCGCCGGGCAGCAGGCGCGAGGGGGTGCACAGCTCCTGGCACAGCTCGCCCAGGAACGCCCGCGCGTCCAGGCTTTTCATCACGGGGCGGTAGCGCACGCCGCCGGCTGCGCCGGTCACGGTATCCAGCTTGCCCAGACCAAAGGTGTCGAACACGCCGCGCAGCAGGTCGATGTCCTCGCTCAGGGTGGACTTTGCCGCCCCGAACATTTCACAAAAATACGACAGGGTGAAAATGCGGTTGGGCGACGCGGTGAGCAGCTTGGTCAGCGCCGCCATTCTTTCGTTGCGCTTGATGCGTTCCACGGGCTTCCTCCTTGTTGAAATATCCAGCACAGTATAGCACACGATGCTGAATATTTCCAGCATTTTTTGCCACGAACGTTCGGAAATTTTCAGTTTCGTTTGCGAATGGGGTGGGTTGGTGGTATAATCGTTTTGGATATCCCATTTTTTGCAGACGTAGGAGGGCGCCCCATGTCCGATCATTCCCGGTATATCAGCCCGTTTTCCACCCGGTATGCAAGTCCGGAGATGCAGTTCGTCTTTTCCGAGGACAACAAGTTCCGCACCTGGAGGCGGCTGTGGATCGCCCTGGCGCGCGCCGAGCAGAAGCAGGGCCTGCCCATCACCGACGAGCAGATCGCCGAGCTGGAGGCCCACAAGGACGATATCAACTACGACGACGCCCAGCGCCGCGAGCGCGAGTGCCGCCATGACGTGATGAGCCATGTCTACGCCTATGGCCTGCAGTGCCCCAAGGCGCGCGGCATCATCCATCTGGGGGCCACCAGCTGCTACGTGGGCGACAACACCGACGTGATCCTCATGAAGCAGGGCCTGGAAATCGTGCGCCGCAAGGTGCTCAACGTCATGGACCTGCTTGCGCGCTTCGCCGAAAAGTACAAGGCCCTGCCCGCGCTGGCCTACACCCATTTGCAGCCCGCGCAGCTGACCACCGTGGGCAAGCGCGCCACCCTGTGGCTCAACGAGCTGTACATGGATTTTGAGGAAATCGAACACCGTATTGGCACGCTTGCGCTGCTGGGCAGCAAGGGCACCACCGGCACGCAGGCCAGCTTTATGGAGCTTTTGGGCGGCGACAGCGGGAAGATCCGCCAGATCGAGCAGGACATCGCCGCGGAGATGGGCTTTACCCGCGTGGTGCCCGTCAGCGGGCAGACCTACAGCCGCAAGATGGACTATATGGTGGTCAGCACCCTTTCGGGCATCGCGCAGACGGCCAGCAAGTTCAGCTACGACATGCGCCTTCTGCAAAACTTCAAGGAGATGGAGGAGCCCTTCGAGGCCAGCCAGATCGGTTCCTCGGCCATGCCCTACAAGCGCAATCCCATGCGCTGCGAGCGCATCACCTCGCTCAGCCGCTATGTGATGGTGGACACGCTCAACACCGCCATCACCGCCGCCACCCAGTGGTTCGAGCGCACGCTGGACGACAGCGCCAACCGCCGCATCGCCGTGAGCGAGGCGTTCCTGGGCATCGACGCCATCCTCAACATCATGATGAACGTATGCGACGGGCTGGTGGTGTATGAAAAGGTCATCCGCGCCCGCGTGATGAACGAGCTGCCCTTCATGGCCACCGAAAACATCATGATGGACGCCGTCAAGCGCGGCGGCGACCGCCAGCAGCTGCACGAAAAGCTGCGCGTGCACAGCCAGGCTGCGGCGCGCGTGGTCAAGGAGGAGGGTGGGAAAAACGACCTCATCGACCGCATCGCCTCAGACCCGGCCTTCATGGTCACGCGCGAGGAGATCGAGGCCATTCTGGACCCCGCCAACTTTACCGGCCGGAGCGAGGAACAGGTGGAGGAATTCCTCCGGGACGTCATCCGCCCGGTGCTGGAGGCAAACCGCGAGCTGCTTGGCGAAAAGCAGGAACTGAGCGTGTGAGGCCGCACCCGGCAGCGCAGACCGAAAGCGAGGCGAAGCACCATGCCCAGGACCCCCGCCCAGAAGCAGGCCACGGACCGCTACCGCGCCCGTAACGGCCGCGTTCAGGTCAATATCGAGTTGACCCCGGAAATCTGCCGGCGCTGGCAGGCGTACGCCGGTTCCCGCGGCATGAGCCTGACGGCCATGGCCCGCGAGTGCGTGGCGCGCTGCATGGCAGAGGATTCCCTTGCGGCGGAGGCCGGCGCAGCGGCAAGCCCCGCCGGGGCCGCGCATGCCGCCGGGGGGCCGCGCTCCATGCGCCCCGCGCGCGTGGACCGGGGTATCGAGGGCATGGAGGGCATGGACTGAGCCCGCTTGCCAAATGACAAAACCCGTGCTATAATGCCCTTGCGATGACGAAGAACAACGCCCGCTTCATCGCCCTGACCCAGAGAGGGCGGCACGCGCCGAGGCGCGGGCTGCAAGCCGCCTGCCGGGGCCGCGGGACATTCGCTTCCGAGCCTTTCCTTTGAACGCTCCATCAAGTAGAGGGAAACGTTTAGGCCGCGTTACTGGTCAAGAGCGCATCGGCGCGCCCCATGGGGCCGCCCGTGCGAAAGTTGGGTGGTACAACGCGGCGTCAGCCTTCGTCCCATGCATGCATGGGGCGGAGGCTTTTCTGTTGCAGGCGAAGTTTGAAAAAGGAGGAACCTGTCATGTCTGTTGTGGATACGCTGAGCGACATCAAAAGGCGGGTCGGGGAGGAGCTGCAGGCGCTTGACGGCTCCGCCGCCCTGGAAAACCTGCGCGTGCGGGTGCTTGGCAAAAAGGGCGAGCTGACCGCGCTGCTCAAGGGCATGGGCCAGCTGGCTCCGGAGGAGCGCCCCAGGGTGGGCGCTCAGATCAACGAGGTGCGCCAGTGGCTCACCGAGCGCATGGACGAGGCGCAGGCGCGCATCCGCGCCGCCGAGCGCGCCGCGGCCCTCAAGTCCGAAACCATCGACGTCACCGAGCCGCGCCCCCTGCCCAAGGTGGGCAGCGAGCACCCCATCACGCTGGTGATGAACGAGCTGATCGAATGCTTCACCGGCATGGGCTTTGACGTGATGGAGGGCCCGGAGGTGGAGCTGGATCATTACAACTTTGAGCTGATGAACCTGCCCAAGAACCACCCCGCCCGCGACGCGCAGGATACCTTCTATATGGATGAGAACATCGTGCTGCGCACGCATACCAGCCCCATGCAGGCGCGCGCCATGCTCACCCGCAAGCCGCCCATCCGCATCATCTGCCCGGGCCGCGTGTACCGCTCCGACGAGGTGGACGCCACGCACAGCCCGGTATTCCATCAGATGGAGGGCCTGGTGGTGGACGAGCACGTGCGCATGAGCGACCTGCGCGGCACGCTGGAGGCGTTTGCCAAGAAGCTCTACGGGCCGGACATCACTACCCGCTTCCGCCCCAGCTTCTTCCCCTTCACCGAGCCCAGCGCCGAGGTGGACCTCACCTGTGTGAACTGCCACGGCAAGGGCTGCCGCATCTGCAAGGGCACCGGCTGGATCGAGGTGCTGGGCTCCGGCATGGTCAACCCCAAGGTGCTGGAAATGTGCGGCATCGACCCGGCAAAGTACAGCGGATTTGCCTTTGGCATCGGCCTGGAGCGCATCGCCATGCAGCGATACGGCATCCGCGACATGCGCCTGCTCTACGAAGGCGACGCGCGTCTTTTGGGGCAGCTGAGGTAAGCAGGGAGTAAGGAGGCGTTTTCAGTGAAACTGGCGATGAATATGATCCGGCAGTATGCGGATATCCCCGTCACGCCGGAGGAATATACCCAGCGGATGATTATGACCGGCACCGCTGTGGAGGGCACCGAGGATATCAGCGGCGGCATGGAGAAGGTCGTGGTAGGCCGCGTGCTCACGTGCACGGACGTGGAGGGCACGCACCTGCACGAGTGCACCGTGGACGTGGGCGGCCCGGAGACGCTGCACATCGTGTGCGGCGCGCCCAACGTGGCGGCGGGCCAGCTGGTGCCCGTGGCGCTGGACGGCGCGCACCTGCCCGGCGGCGTCAAAATCAAAAAGGGCAAGCTGCGGGGCATGATCTCCGAGGGCATGATCTGCTCCGGCGAGGAGCTTCACGTGCCCACGGAGCTCTACCCCAACATCGAGGAAAAGGGCATTCTGGTATTCCAGGAGGACTACCCCCTGGGCGCGGATGTGAAGCCCATTTTGGGCATCGACGACACGGCGGTGGACTTTGAGATTCTGGCCAACCGTCCGGACTGCCTGTGCGCCATCGGCATCGCGCGCGAGACGGCGGCGGCGCTGGATACCGAGTTTCATGCCCCCGAAATCACCGTGACCGAAGCGGGCGGGGATATCCATGACGAGGTGAAGGTGCGCGTGGAGGCCCCGGACCTGTGCCCGCGCTACGCCGCGCGCGTGATCAAAAACGTGCGCATCGCGCCCTCGCCCCTGTGGCTGCGCAAGTACCTGCACGGCGCGGGCCTTCGCGCCATCAACAACATCGTGGATATCACCAACTACATCATGATCGAATACGGCCATCCCATGCACGCCTTTGACCTGAGCAAGGTGCGCGGGCGGCAGATTGTGGTGCGCCGCGCCCATCCCGGCGAGACGCTGACCACGCTGGACGGAAACGAGCGCGCCCTGCGCACCGACGACCTGGTCATCTGCGACCAGGAGCGCGCCACGGGCCTGGCCGGCATCATGGGCGGCGAGGAGAGCGAGATCACCGAGGGCACCACGGACGTGATGTTCGAGTGCGCGGCGTTCGACCGCACGGCCATCCGCCTGACCAGCCGCGCGCTGGGCATGCGCACGGAGAGCAGCGGGCGCTTTGAGCGCGGCGTGGCCGCCGGCACGGTGATGGACGCGCTCGACCGCGCCTGCATGCTGGTGAACCTTTTGGACGCGGGCGACGTGGTATCCGGCGTGATCGACCTCTATCCCAACCCGCGCCCCGCGCAGGTCATCACCGCCAGCGTGGCGCACATTCAGGAGCGCGCGGGCGTGCCCATCCCCGCGGACGATATGGTGCGCATCCTCAAAAAGCTGCACTTTGGCTGCGAGCGCGACGGCGACACCCTTACCGTGACCGTCCCCGCCTTCCGTGAGGACCTGGACGGCGAGGCCGACATCTGCGAGGAATGCCTGCGCATCTACGGCTATCAGCACATTCCGGCCACGCCCCTCAGCGGCCAGACCACCCAGGGCGGCGTCAGCCCCATGAAGGCGCTCAAGGACCGCGCCGCGCGCCTGCTCACCGGCATGGGCTATCTGGAGATCATGAACTTCAGCTTCACCGGCGTAAAGGAGATTCAGAAGCTGGGCCTGCCGGAGGGCGATCTGCGCAACGATCCCATGCCCATCCTCAACCCCCTGGGCGAGGATGCGGCCGTGATGCGTCCCACGCTGGCCTGCGGCATGCTGCACACGCTGGCCTTCAACATGAATCATTCCACCCCGGCCGCACGCCTGTATGAGATGGCGGCGGTGTTCGACCACCATCACCGCACGGACGAGGGCCTGCCCACCGAGACGCAAACCCTGTGCCTGGGCGCCTATGGGCCCGAGGAGGACTTCTTCACCGTGCGCGGCGCGGTGGAGGCCATTCTGCGCGCGGGCGGCATCGCCTGCGAGGTGGAGGCCGGCGGCGACGCGTACTATCATCCGGGCCGCTGCGCGCGCCTGGTGCGGGGCGGCGTGACCTTCGCCACTGTGGGCGAGGTGCATCCCGACGTGCGCGAGCGCTTTGACCTGCCCAAGCGTGCCGTGATGGCCGAAATCAACCTGCAAACCCTCCTGACCTACTTCCGGCCCATGGGCGAAATGAAGCCCCTGCCGCGCTTTCCGGCCGTGGAGCGCGACCTGGCGCTGGTCATGGACGAGAGCGTGGCCGTGGGTCCGCTGATGGCCGATATGCGCAAGGCCGCCGGCAAGCTGCTGGAGAGTATGGAGATGTTCGATGTGTACCGTGGCGCGCAGGTGGCCGCGGGCAAGAAGAGCGTGGCCTTCTCGCTGACCTTCCGCGCGCCTGACCGCACCCTCACCGACGAGGAGGTACAGGCCGCCATGGACAAGGTGACGCACGTCTGCGCCCAGAAGCACGGCGCGACGGTGAGGGCGTAAGCGGCGCAGAAGATTCGTAAGGAAAAGAGAATGAGACAACGAAGCGCCCGGCGCAATGCCGGGCGCTTCTGCGTGTCGCTTTGGGCTTAGTCCACAGGGCCGACCTTCCCTTCGGCGCCTCTGGCGCGGCTGGGAAACGCGCAAGACCGAACCCGCGGCGCATGTCGGCGCCGCCCGCAGGAGGCGGGCAGCCTGTCCCGCGCCGGCGCGGGATGCCTTCGTCCAATCGAAAATCCGGAAAAGGCACCGGAGATTCGGACTTCATTCGCGGCCTTGCAAACCTCTCAAATGGGTTTTTGGACAAGCAGAGGGCGGGATGCGCATGACGCGCACCCCGCCCCGTTCATCTTCCGTTTGGCATTTGCGGATTACAGGCCCTCGGCCGCGGTCTCGGCGGCGAAGCGGCCGCTGTTGGCGGCAAAGGACACGCCGATGCCCACGCCGGGATACTGGCGGGTGAAGGCGTTGCCCGCGATCAGCTCGCCGGAGGCATACAGGCCTTCAACCACCTGGCCCTCGCCGTCGAGCACCTGGCAGCTGTCATTGACCTCGATGCCGGGAATGGTGCCGAAGGTACGTAGGGTGACCTTTTCGATGTAGAAGGGCGCGGTCTCCGCCTTGGTGGCCTTGGCGGCGGCCAGCTCATAACTCCAGGGCGGGGGTGGACTCGCCGGCATCGGCGGCCTGGTTGTAGGCGTCGATGGTCTTCTGGAGCTGTTCGGCGTCGATGCCGTTGTCCTCGGCCAGGGCCTCGATGGTGTCGTACTGCTTCACATAGCCCTTTTCGATCTTCTGGGCGATGGCGTCCGTATCGGCGTAGCCGGCGTCGGCGATGAGGAAGGCGGCCTTCTCCGGCTGCTGAGACACCGCGCGCTGCAGCACGTACTTGGGCTCGCCTTCGCCCACAAAGCGCTCGCCGTTGAGGTTGACCAGGAAGTTGGCGGTTATCAGGCTGGAGCCATCCGGCGCGACGATGGAGCCCATGCTGCCGTCGCCCACGATCTTGGTGACAAACTGACGGGTCATCGGGATGCCGTCGCCGGTGGCGCCCGCGTTGGTGGCGATGACGCCGTCGGCAAACAGGGGCAGGTATTCCTCCGTCAGTTCGGGATTGCCGCCGAAGCCGCCGGTGGCCAGGATGACCGCCTTGGCGCGGATGTCGTAGCGCTGCTCATCGTCCTCGGCCACCACGCCGGCCACCTTGCCATCCTCCACGATCAGCTCGGTGGCGGTGGTGCCCATGCGCAGATCAAAGGTGTTTTCCTTCACATAGCTGTTGAGGAAATCGGCAAAGCTCTGGCCGCGGTTTTCGGTGCGGATGGCATACACCTTGTCCGAATAGGTGCTGGCGGGCTCGGTTTCGCCGGTGAAGGGGGTGGCGTAGTCAATCAGACGGTTGAGAAGCACATCGCTCTTGGCGTACACGTTTTCCACCAGAGCGGTGCGCACCTGGGTGCCGGAGGTGTAGGTGAACAGCGCGTCAAAATCCTTCGTGGTGCACTCCACACCGTCGCGCACATGATATTTCGAGCTGATGCCGGCGATCGCGCCGCCGGAGGCCGGCAGAGAGCCGCTGACCATGTCCAGCTTCTCCAGGACGATGAAGCTGACGTCCGGATAGTCCTCCTTGAGCTCATAGGCCGCCATCAGGCCGGAAATGCCCGCGCCCACGATGACGATATCCGTCTCCACCGCTTCGCCCTCCACAAGCTCGGTGGGCTGCTTTTCCTGCTTGAAGGGGGTCATATCCACGCCGCCGGCCGTGAGAGCGGCCTCCGCCGCGGTGAGAATGGCGTTGCTGGTGACGGTGGCGCCGGCCACGGTGTCCACCGTCAGGCTCTGCTCCTCCACGATGCGGCCGGGAATGGCGTTGATCGCCTGGTCGCCGATGCCGGGCGTTTCGTTGTTTTCGCCCACGGTGACAGCCGTGATGCGGCCGTCCTCATAGCTGACGGTCACCGGTACGTCGCCGCCCATGCCGGGGGCGGAGGCGGTGTAGTCCTCCGCAAATGCGCCGGCGCAGGCTGTGACCAGAACACAGGCAGACAGAACCGCAATCGTTTTTTTTTTCCAATGAAACACGTTGATTCCTCCTGTTACATGATGTTTGCCAAAAAGCGAACTATATATAATAGGCGGTCTTTTGGATTGTCAATAACATAACAGATGGCAGCGCTATCAAAAAATCCCGTCGCCACAAGGCCTGGCCCCGCGGAAAAAGCAGGCGGCGGGGCGTGGGCGCGCTGCTATGAGGAGGAAGGCGCTGCCGGAGAAAACGCCCGCTGTTAAGCGGAGCGAAAAAAAAGAACCCGGGCAGACGGGCAAAGGCGCGCAGGACCCCGGCGCCGGGCCCTACAGAAACGGAGCAAAGCGCATCAGCGCGGCCCTGTCGCCCCGCACCCGCACCTTGCCGCCAAGGAGCGCCTTCAGGGGTGTAAGCTCATGGCGAAAGACGGCCAGCAGGTCCGCTTCGCCTCCGACGATAGATACGTCCACCGGTGCATCGGGTGCAAGGGGAGAAAATACGCCGCTGCTCAGGGCAAAGGCGCACGCAAAGCCGGTGTCCGCCGCAAGGACGGCATAGCGGCCGGTTATGCCCGCCAGCGCGTCCGGATGACGGGCCAGCGCGGCGCATACGCCGTCCATCAGGACGGGCAGGGTTTGGCCGTCTCCGGCCTCCCGGTACAGAGCGCGGAGATCCAGCTGTAAATCCGCCTTGCTCACCGGCGGCGCCTCCCTTCGCCTTTGGGGGCCGGATGCGCCCAAAGGGCGCGCCGTCCCTCCGAAACATTTCGGTTGTTTGCAATAGGCCGGGGAGGCAGCCACGCCGCCTTGCCCGCCGCAGAAGAAAGCGGAGCGGGCGCCCCTTCCCCAAAAAGGATTTACCGGTTTCCGGGGTTGTATGCAGGCATGTTCCCGGTCGGGACGAAGCCGGCGCAAACGGCATGGGGAAGGCAGCGGAGCGGATGGCGGCTCTGTGGCGTGTTGCGGACTAAGGAAAAAGAATTCCCGTTTTGGCCAAATCACACAATGCAAATACTTGCAGTTTTACAAAGAACATAGTATAATGGTATCAATTACAAGAAGAAGGAGAATATATCGACTGTCTGCTTGATACGACAGTCGATATTAAAAAAGGCGATGCGAAAACGATTTAGTCAAATCCTGCTGCCGGTCGTTGTCTTGGGAATGTGCCTTTGCCTTGCAAGCATTGCGCTGGCCGGCGAAGCCACCCCTGCATGCCGGACGGTTTCCCAGGATTTCCGAAGCTCTCCGTTCCATACAACCAACCCGCTGGGCATCGCCGGGAACTTTCATCTGGTGGGCTTCTCCTCTGTGACGACGTCTGCCCACACCAATGGCAACATTTTAACCGACACGCTGCGTTATCAGAGCAACTTTGGCACCAACGGCGTGGAGGAGGTCAGCTACATCCGCAAAATCGAATTTCTCAGCGGCGGCGGCTTTTCCTCCACGTATTCGACAACGGATTCCCTGCTGGTGGTGGGGACGGAGGTGCCGGTAGGTACGGCGGATAACGGAAACGCCTGGACCCTTGACGGCCGCAAGGTGGATGCGCCCATGCGAAGCGTCCATCCCGACAGCCTGATGCAGGATTCCGACACCCTGAAGTATATCGATTTGCAGGCCGTCCACGATCAGACCGTGCGCATCAATCAGACGCTCAGCACCTACGAAAACCGGCTGGGCAAGGTCATCGAGCAGACGGACGGACAGGGGACCTTTATCCAGAAAGTGATCCTTTCCGATCCTGCGGGCGTGAACGTGTGCAACATTACGGATGCGCACGCCTTTAAGGAGGGCACCAGCATTGAGTGCAAGGACTTTGACAGCCAACGGCCGGGACTGTTGATCCTGAATGTGGATCTCGCGGGCGTTGAGGAGTTCCTTCTGCCCGGCACGGATCTGCTCTACGCGGACGGAAGCAGGGCGCCGAACGGTGAGGTGACGGAGTGGCAGACGGGCAACGTGCTGTGGAACCTGTACGATTCCTCCGCCGCGGATGGCCTCTACCGGGGAAAGGTCCGCAACGAGCGCGCCGTGGCGGCGCATATTCTGGCGCCGGAGGCGGATGTGACGCTGGGGGCCAACCTGAACGGAACGGTCATCGCCAGAAACATTGACGTTCAGGCGGAATCGCACCGCACGGACCTGATGATGTTCAGCGTCGATCCGGGCGGAAACACCCTGGAGATACCCGTGGGGAAGGACTGGCAGTCGGACGAGACGTTCGAGGTGGAGGCGGTCCTGATCCGCATCGACGTGCAGGGCCGCCAGACGGAATGCGCTTCCCTCAGGCTCAATGAGAGCAACCGGTGGCGGGGCACGTTTGAGGAGGTCGAAAAGAGCGACGCGGACGGCAACGAATACGTCTATCAGGTGAAGGAACGCGTCGGGAGCTTCATGCATGGCGACGGCGACGCGCTGGTCTACGGCGGGGAGACCTACAGCGTATCCATCCGGGGCACGCCCGCGGACGGCTTTCTGATTACCAATCGCCGTCAGGGCGGCACGCCCGGCGCGAAAAGGCTCAGCGTTTCCGTCGAAAAGCGGTGGGATCTGCGCGCCGCCGGGCTCGCCCCCTATCCTGTGACGGTCCGGCTCTATCAGAACGGCGTGGGCATGGAGGGGCGCACGCTGACGCTGGGGGAGGGCGCATGGTCCGGCAGCTTTGAGGACCTGCCGGCGGAAAACGCCAATGGCCAGCCCTATGAATACACGATCCGGGAAATCATCAACGGCCGTCCGCACGGCGACGGCGACGTATTTGCCTATGGTGAGACGCATACCGCCGTCTCGGTGGCGGGCAGCCAGCAGGAGGGCTATGTCGTCACCAATAGCCTGTGGAAGGCGGGACTGGTCGCCGTGCCCGTGTACAAGACGTGGGACCTCGGTCCGGGCATGAGCGGGTATCCCGTGGCCTTTGAGCTGTACCGCCATGTGCAGGGGGAGGACGCATCCGGCGCGGTTCGGGTGGAAAACCCCGTCTGCGATTATGGCGGGCCCTATCAGGTGGAGTTTCGTGATCTGCCCAAGTATGACGGGGCGGGCAGAAGCTATGTCTATACCGTCCGCGAGGTCGTCGGAGGGGAGAGCTACACGGACGGCGACGTGTTTGCCTCGCCCGGCGGCGGAACAACCGCCGTTTCCATCGCCCCGGCCGAAAGCGGGGGATATGCCGTGCGCAACGTGGTGCGCCGCGACGGGGAGCTGCTGAGCATACCGGTGCGCAAGGTATGGCGCGGCGGCACGGGCGCCGGTGTGACGGTGCAGCTCTACCGCGGAACGGAGGGTGATGAAAAAATGGAGGGCCGCGTCCTGCTCCTCGGGGAGCACAATGGCTGGGAGGGCGTCTTTGAGAACCTCCAGCGCCATGACGCGGCCGGACGGGCCTGCACCTATACGGTGCGGGAGGTCGTGGAAGGCGTTTCCTATGGGGACGGGGACCGCTTTGTGGCGGGCGGCGCGCTGATCCGTCTGAGCATCGAGGGGGACGAGACGACCGGGTTTACCGTTATCAACACGGTGGAAAGCACAAAGGGACCGCCCGTGACCGGCGTGACAAGTCCTGCGGCGCTGGCCGGCGCGGGGCTGCTGGCCTCTGTGGCCGGCATGAGCGCCGCGTGGCTTGCTCTCAGGCGGCGCAGAAGGGGAGAGGAAAAACCGGGGAATTGACAGCGGGCGGGGAGCCGGGGCAGCCTGTCCCGGCTCCGACCGTTTCCCCCTTTTGGGGGAGGGCCGCGGCTCTCGCAGCCGCATGGCGTCCCCGGGGGGCGCCGGCAAACGAAAAGGCGGTGGCCACCCGCATAAAAAAAGGAAACCACAAGGCAAATCGGCCCTTGAAAGAAGCGGTTTGGGCTTCATTCGAGGGCCGGTTTCCTGTGGCTTGTCGAGAAAATTTGTGCGACAGCCCCATCCCGCGCGGGACGGGCTGCCCGCTTCCGGCGGGCGGCCTGCCTCGCTGCCATGCGCGGCGGGTTTGGAAGCCCTGCGCAGCAGGGGGGCGCGCTTGCATGGCCGGGGGCCCTGAAGGGGGCGAAGGGAAACGCCGGCTCCACGGGCTGCTGCGCCGGGCACACGCGAATGTGGGGGCTGCGCGCATCCGGCGCATGGGATCAGGCGAGCACGGCCTCCACCTCATGCTCCGCGGGCGCGGCGTCCGCGGGGATGAGGCTGCCTTCGACGGGCTTTCCGTCCACGGTCAGGGTCAGGCGGCCCTTCTCATCGCCCGCGAGGTTGCGAATGTGGATGCGGTAGAGGCTGCCCCGGAAGCGACGGGTCACCGTTACCTCGCTCAGCTGCGCGGGCAGGCAGGGATCGACGCGCAGGCCGTCATAGTCCGGCCTGATCCCCAGAATTCCCTGCGATATGGCATAGAACGTCCATGCCGCCGTGCCCGTCAGCCAACTGTTTTTGGCCTGGCCGAAGCGCGGGGCGGCGGGGCCTGCGACCATCTGGCTATAGACATAGGGCTCGGTACGGTGCAAAGCGGGGTCGCTGAGATAGGCCGGACAGGTGCGGCAGTAAATATCGAAGGCCCGTCCGCCGTGTCCCAGCATGACCTCGGCCAGAACGATCCATGGGTTGTTGTGACAGAAGATGCCGCCGTTTTCCTTGTATCCCGGAGGATAGGAGCTGATTTCGCCGAGCTCGGGATGATACCGGGTATAGGGCGGGGCGAGCAGGGCCACGCCATGCGGCGTGAGCAGACGGTCGCGCACGGAATCCAGCGCGCGCTGGGCATAGCCCTCCTTGATGCCCACGCCCGCCATGACCAGAAAGCCCTGCGGCTCGATATAGATCTGGCCCTCCTCGCATTCCCGGCTTCCCACCTTGCGGCCGTGCGCATCATAGGCGCGCAGGAACCACTCGCCGTCCCAGCCGTGCGCCAGCACCGACTGGCGCATCTTTTCGCCCTGGGCGGCGGCCTGACACGCCTCGTCCTCCCAGCCATAGAGGCGGCAGAGCGCCTGATAATCCGCGCACACGCCGATGAACATACCCGCGATGAAGAGCGATTCCGCCACGCCGGACTCGATGTTGGCCGTGGTCTGGAAGCTTTCGCCCGGGGTGGTGGAGAAGCAGTTGAGGTTGAGACAGTCGTTCCAGTCCGCGCGGCCAATCAGCGGCAGGCCGTGCGGCCCCAGATGGTCCAGCGTGAAGTGGAACGACCGGCGAAGGTGTTCCATGAGCGGCTGGCTGAGACGCTCGTCGTTGTCAAAGGGAACGGCCTGATGCAGGATGGAGGCGTCGCCGGTTTCCCGGACATAGGCGGCGGCCCCGAAGATCAGCCACAGGGGATCGTCGTTGAATCCGCCGCCCACGTCAAAGTTGCCGCGCCGGGTGAGCGGCTGGTACTGGTGATAGGCGCTTCCATCGGGAAACTGCGTGGCCGCGAGATCCACAAGGCGCTGCCGCGCGCGCTGCGGAACCATGTGCACAAAGCCCAGCAGGTCCTGCGCGGAGTCACGGAAGCCCATGCCCCGCCCGATGCCGCTTTCATAATAGCTGGCGGAGCGCGACAGGTTAAAGGTGACCATGCACTGATACTGATGCCAGAGGTTGACCATGCGGTCCAGCCTCGCGTCGCCGCTTGCGACCTGATAGCCCGAGAGAAGCGTGCGCCAGTGGGCGGCGAGCGCCTCAAAGGCGGCGTCAAACTGCGCCTCCGTAGAAAAGCGCGAAAGCAGCGCCCGCGCGGGGGCCTTGTTGGCCACGCCGGGCGCGGAGAACTTCTCCGCATCGGGATTCTGGCAAAAGCCCAGCACAAACAGATAGCTCACGCGCGCCCCGGGGGCTAGATCGGCCCGCAGGTGATGGCTGCCCACGGGGGACCAGCCGCTGGCCATGCTGTTGAAGCTTTCGCCCCGCTCGACGGCGGCGGGATGGTCAAAGCCGTTGTAGGCGCCCAGAAAGGTCTCCCGGTCGGTATCAAAGCCGATGACGGGCGCGTTGACCGCATAGACGGCATAGTGATTGCGGCGCTCGCGGTACTCGGTGACGTGATAGATGGCGCTGCCCTCCACCTCGATTTCGCCGGTGGAGAGGTTGCGCTGGAAGTTGGTCGCGTCGTCTTGCGCGTCCCAGAGGCAGAACTCCACAAAGCTGAACACATCGACCCGCTTTTGCCGATCGGTGCGGTTTTCCAGGGTCAGGCGGGTGACCAGCGCGTCCTCGCCGCGCGGCACAAGCGAGGTCTGCTCGGCGCGCAGCCCGTCTTTTTCGCCAAGGATGCGGGTATAGCCCAGGCCGTGGCGGCACTCGTAACGGTCCAGTGGCGTTTTGACGGGCATCCAGCCAGGGGTAAAAACGCTGTCGCCGTCGCGCAGGTAGAAATACTGGCCGCCCGCGTCGGTGGGCACGCCGTTGTAGCGGTAGCGCGTCAGCCGCAGCAGGCGCGCGTCGCGGTAGAAGCTGTAGCCGCCCCCTGTGTTGGACAGGAGCGTGAAGAAAGCCTCGCTGCCCAGATAGTTGATCCAGGGGGAGGGGGTATCCGGTCTTGTGATGACATATTCCCGGGCTGCGTCGTCAAAATAGCCGTATTCCATGGCGATCCTCCCTGCATTTATGGCTGTAAGCCTTATGTTCATTAAACGAATACGATTTAGTAACAGCGGCGCCTTACGCAGACAATATACAATGAATGTCCCAAAAAATCAAGACTTATCTGAAAATTTCCTGTGAAAAACCCGCGATGGACGAAAACGTATTCCACTCGGAACACGGCCCGGAAGAAAAATTTCTGGGCACTATAATGTAGAAAATGGTTTATAAAAGGACTAATCAAATATTTTTTTCAAAACCACTTGCATTTTGGAATGACCTGGGTTATAATCCTTTACGAAAACAATTTCGTTCAACAATGACAACGGGAAAGAGGAAACCAATGTCAGTGACCATCAAAGAGTTATCCGCCCACTGCGGCCTCTCCGTATCCACCGTGAGCAAGGCGCTCAACGGATATCCCGATATCAGCGAGGAAACCCGCGAACAGGTGCGCCAGGCCGCCGAGCAGCTGGGCTACCGCCCCAACGCCCAGGCGCGCAGCCTCAAGCTGGGCCGCACATTTAACCTTGGCGTGCTGTATTCCGACGATACCGAAAGCGGTTTCACCCACAGCTATTTCAGCCCCGTCCTTCAGGCCTTCAAGACCGAGGCGGAGCGCCGCGGGTACGACATCACCTTCATCACCCACCACATGGGCGATACCCGCATGACCTACCTGGAGCACTGCCGCTACCGCAATGTCGACGGCGTATGCATCGTCTGCTCGCATTTCTCCAGCGCCGAGGTGGTGGAGCTGGTGGCCAGCTCCCTGCCGGTGGTGACCATCGACCATGTGTTTCACGACCATACCTGCGTGCAGTCGCAAAACCGTCAGGGCATGGAGGAGCTCACGCGCTACGTCATCGACAGGGGACACCGCCGCATCGCCTATGTGACCGGCGAGGAGAGCTCGGTCACGGACGTGCGCACGGTCAGCTTCCTCCGGGCCATGAATGAGGCGGGGCTGGATGTGCCGCCGGGCTATCTGGTGCCCGCCGCCTATCACAACCCCGCCGTGACCCGCGAAGCCACCCTCCGCCTTCTCAAGCAGGGCCCGCGTCCCACCTGCATCCTCATGCCCGACGATTACGCCGCCCTGGGCGGCATGGAGGCCGTGCGCGCCTGCGGGCTGCGCATCCCGGAGGATGTGTCGGTGGCCGGATTTGACGGGGTGAAGCTGCTGCAGATGTGCGCGCCTGCCCTGACCACCGTCGAGCAGGACACCCAGCGCATCGGCAGCGAGGCCGCGCGCCAGCTGGTGCGCCTCATCGAGCATCCCAGAACCACCTATCACGAGCTGATTACCATTCCCTGCCGGCTGCTGGAGGGCGCGACGGTCGCCCGGCCCTCCACCGCCGCCGGCTGATGAAAGCGAAGGATTCCCTCTGCCTGCAGGGAGGGGAAACAATAAAAAGGAGGCATCCATCCATGAAAAAAGGACTGTGCGTGTTTCTCGTACTTACGCTGGCGCTGACGGCGCTGTGCTTTCCCGCCCTGGCTCAGGAGGAGGGCAAGGTGCTCAACATCTGGTGCTGGAATGACGAATTCCAGAGCCGCTTCAACGACTTTTATCCCGAGGTGAAGGAAATCGCCGAAGATAAATCCACCACCACCCTCAACGACGGCACCCTTGTGAAATGGACCATCAACCCCAACACGAACAACAACTACCAGGATAAGCTGGACGCCGCCCTGCTTGCCCAGGAAAACGCCCCGGCCGACGAAAAAATCGACATCTTCCTCATCGAAGCCGACTACGCCCTCAAATATGTCGATTCCCCCTACACCTTGGACGTGCGCGCCGACATCGGCCTGACCGATGAGGACCTGGCCGATCAGTATGCCTATACCCAGGAAATCGCCTCCGCCGACGGCGTGCTCAAGGGCGTGACCTGGCAGGCGACCCCGGGCCTGTTCGCCTACCGCCGCTCCATCGCCAAGGACGTGCTGGGCACCGACGATCCCGATGAGGTTCAGGCGCAGCTGAGCGATTGGGATAAGTTCGACGCCGTGGCGGCCAAGGCCAGCGAAAAGGGATACAAGATGCTCTCCGGCTTTGACGACAGCTTCCGCACCTTCTCCAACAACGTTTCCGCCCCCTGGGTGGACGGCACCACCGTCGTTGTCGACGCCAACATCATGAAGTGGGTCGAGCAGACCAAGACCTATACCGATAAGGGATACAACAACAAGTCCAGCCTGTGGGACAGCGTGTGGGCTGCCGATCAGGGGCCCGAAGGAAAGGTGTTCGGCTTCTTCTACTCCACCTGGGGCATCAACTTCACCCTGCTGGGCAACTCCCTGGCCGACGCCGACGGCCCGCAGGAAGTGGGCAACGGCTGCTTCGGAGACTATGCGGTCTGCGAGGGCCCGCAGCCCTATTACTGGGGCGGCACCTGGATCTGCGCCGCCGCCGGCACCGATAACGTCTCCACCATCCGCGACGTGATGCTCAAGCTCACCTGCGACAAGGAAATCGCCCTGGCCATCACCGAGACGACGCAGGATTACACCAACTGCGTCTCCGCCATGAACGAGCTGGCCGCGAGCGACTATCAGTCCGCGTTCCTGGGCGGGCAGAACCACATTGCGCTCTTCGCCGCCGCTGCGCCGGAGATCGACATGAGCAATGTCAGCCCCTACGATCAAGGCTGCAACGAGGGCATCCAGACCGCCTTCAAGGATTACTTCAACGGCGTGATTGATCTGGATACCGCCAAGGCCAACTTTGAAACCCTCATCATGGAAAAGTATCCCGACCTGACCGAAGTCGTCTGGCCGTAAGCAAACAAGATCCATCCGGCGGGGGCGGGCCAAGCGCCCGCCCCCCCCCCACGTTTTCCCCACCGACTCATGAGAAGGACAGGGTGATCCTATGCAGCCCGGACTCGGAACGGCCCCCCGCCATCGTGGCGTCAGCTACGCCAAATGGGGCTATCTCTTCATCGCACCCTTCTTTATCGCCTTCGCCGTATTCCAGCTGATTCCGCTGTTTTCCACGGTATATTACAGCTTCTTTGAGCACTACCGCAGCGGGCTGAAAATCATCGGTCCGAACTTCGTGGGCCTGGAGAACTATGCGCGCCTGTTTTCGGCGGATCTGCCCAAGTACTTTGGAAACACGATGCTCATGTGGCTGATCGGCTTTGTGCCGCAAATCGTGATATCGCTGATGCTGGCGGCCTGGTTTACGGACGTGCGCCTGAAGCTGCGGTGCCAGGCGTTCTTCAAGACCGTCATTTACATGCCCAATCTCATCATGGCGTCCGCTTTTTCCATGCTGTTCTTCACCCTGTTTTCCGACAACGGCCCGGTGAACGCGGCGCTGATGTCCATGGGCGTGACGCAGGAGCCGTTCCGCTTCCTCTCCTCGGTCGCGGGAACGCGGGGGCTGGTGGGGCTGATGAACTTTCTGATGTGGTTTGGCAACACCACCATCCTGCTGATGTCGGGCATCATGGGCATCGACGTGAGCCTCTTTGAGGCTGCGGAGATCGACGGGTGCACCTCGCGGCAGACCTTTTGGCGCGTGACCCTGCCGCTGCTCAAGCCCATTCTGGTCTATGTGCTGGTAACCTCGCTGATCGGCGGCCTGCAGATGTTTGATGTGCCGCAGGTGCTCACCGACGGCAAAGGCACGCCCAACCGCTGTGCCACCACCCTCATCATGTATCTCAACAACCACATGTTTTCCAAGAACCTGGGCATGGCGGGCGCGGTATCCACGGTGCTGTTTCTGGTGTGCGGCGTGCTGTGCGTGGTGATTATGCGGACGATGAGCGACGATGTGCGCAAAGGGGGACGAGGAAAATGACCCAGGCTGTGCGCTCGCGGGAAGATTCCCGCGCCCGGCTGAACCTCAGGCGGACGCTATGCTATGTTGTGCTGGCGGTAATCTGCTTCCTGTGCCTGTTTTTCTTCTACGTGCTGGTAATCAACGCCACCCACTCTCATTTTGAGGTGCAGAAGGGATTTTCGTTCCTGCCCGGAACCTCCTTTTCCACAAACCTTCACAACGCCCTCACCGACGCGAACATTCCCGTGGTGAGCGGCATCCTCAACAGCCTGACCGTCTCGGCAATGTCGGCGCTGCTGGCGGTGTACTTCTCCGGCCTCACCGCCTATGGAATCCACGCCTATTCCTTCAGGCTGAAAAACCTGGCGCTGACCTTTATCCTGCTCATTATGTCCATGCCCACGCAGGTATCGGCGGTGGGATTTGTCAGCCTGGTCACCGGCATGGGGCTGGATGACTCGCTCATCCCGCTGTTTTTGCCCAAGATCGCCGCGCCTACGGTGTTTTACTTCATCATTCAGTACATGAAGGGAAACCTGCCCATGGAGATCGTGGAGGCCGCGCGCATCGACGGCTCGGGCGAGTTTCACACCTTCAACCACATCGTCCTGCCCATGATTAAGCCCGCCCTGGCGGTGCAGGCGATCTTCACCTTTGTGCTGGAATGGAACAACTACTTTGTTCCCGCGCTCATCATCAGCTCAAGCCGCAAAAAAACCCTGCCCATTCTGATCGCCCAGCTCAGAAGCGCGGACTTTCTCAAATTCGACATGGGCAAGGTCTACATGTTCATCGCTATCGCCATCGTGCCGGTCATCGTGGTCTATCTGCTGCTGAGCCGGTTCATCGTGGCCGGGGTCACGGTGGGCGGCGTGAAGGAGTGAGAAGATGAGCTTCCCAAAGGAGTTTCTCTGGGGCGTGGCCACCTCCGCCTATCAGATCGAGGGCGCGGTCGGGGAAGGGGGCAAGGGGGCGTCCGTGTGGGACCGCTTTTCCAAAGTGCCCGGACGGATCGCGGACGGGAGCACCGGCGAGCGCGCCTGCGATCATTTCCACCTGTTTCGGGAAGATGTGGCGCTGATGGCCGACCTGGGCATCCCCTGCTACCGCTTTTCCCTCTCCTGGCCCCGCCTGCTGCCCGACGGACGCGGGCGGCTCAACCCCGACGGCGCCGCGTTTTATGACCGGCTGATTGACGCGCTGCTGGAAAAGGGCATCCGCCCCTTCGTCACGCTCTTTCACTGGGATTATCCCTGCGCGCTCGCCGTGCGCGGGGGCTGGGCCTCGCCGGACAGCCCGGAATGGTTCGCCGACTATGCCGCCCTGTGCGCGCGCAGCTTTGGCGACCGGGTGCTGGATTTCATCACGATCAACGAACCCCAGTGCTTTATCGGCCTGGGGCATGTCACCGGCGAGCATGCGCCGGGGCTTAGGCTGCCGCCCTCGGAAACCGTGCCCATGGGACACCATGTGCTGCGGGCGCATGCGCTGGCGGTGCAGGCGCTGCGCGCGGAAGCGCCCGGATGCCGGGTGGGATACGCGCCCTGCGGCAACCCCGCCATTCCTCAGACCCCGGCGGATGTGGACGCGGCGCGCCGGGCCTATTTCTCCATGCCGCGGGATGCGGAGCGCTGGTATTGGAACGTATCGTGGTGGAGCGACCCGGTGATGCTGGGCCGCTATCCCGAGGACGGGCTGGCGCTGTACGGGCGCTACCTGCCGCCGGGATGGGAAAAGGACCTTGACAGCATGTGCCAGCCCCTGGAATACTACGGCCAGAACATCTATAACGGCTATCCTGTCCGGGCCTCGGACGCGCCCGGCGGATGGGAGGAAGCCGCCTTCCCGCAGGGCGCGCCCCGCACCGCCGCCGGATGGCCCGTCACGCCCGAAGCCCTGTACTGGGGCCCGTGCTTTCTCTATGAGCGCTACCGCACGCCCATCCTCATCACCGAAAACGGCATGTCCTGCCACGATGCGGTATCGCTGGACGGACAGGTGCACGACCCCAACCGGATTGATTATCTTTCGCGCTATCTGGCCGCCTATCGCCGCGCCGCCCGCGACGGCGTGAACGCGGCGGGCTACTTTGCCTGGTCGCTGATGGACAATTTTGAATGGAGCCTGGGGTATACCCAACGCTTCGGACTGGTGTATGTCGATTACCAGACCCTCCGGCGCATCCCCAAGGATTCGGCGCGGTGGTACGCGGAGACCATCCGCTCCAACGGGGAGCATGTGGGGCGGGAGGAGCCGGTTTCCGAGGAAAACGGCTGACGCGCTCCTAACGCCGGACAGACGGGCGCCCTCCTGCGGATGGGCAGCGCCCGCGCGCGCTTCTTCGGCCACGGCTGCGGAAGCGCTTTTTTTATGCGCGCCGGGGGATACGGGTTCGGATCGAGGAGGGGGTGTGCGCGGCGCGGGAAGGATGCAAACGGCTGAAAAGCGCATGCCGCCGTTTGCGCGGGGGATGCCCCGGCGGTCAGGAAAGGCGGAGCAGACCCCAAAACCCGAAAGGCAGAGAAAAATTTCGAAAAACAAACTGGTAATTTTGACCGGCTTCTATTATAATCGATTATAATTGATTCATCCAAAACCTGAATCTCCCGGCGATCACAGGAGGTGTGCCATCATGGAGCTGCTGGATGAGATTTCTCAGCGCCTTCAGCAGGGCATGACCGGGGAGGTCAAGCGGCTGGTGCAGCGCGCCATCGACGAGGGCGTTCCCGCGCAGACCATCTGGGAGGAGGGGCTGCGCAGCGGCATGGACATCATCGGTGAAAAGTTCAAAAGAAACGAGGTCTTTGTGCCCGAAGTACTGCGGGCCGCCGGCGCCATGAACCAGGCCGCCGCGCTGCTCAGGCCGCTGCTGGCTGCCAGCGGGGGAAAAGCCGCCGGCAAAGTGTGCATCGGCACCGTCCGGGGCGATCTGCACGACATCGGCAAGAACCTGGTCAGGATGATGATGGAAGGCAAGGGCCTGGAGGTGGTGGACCTGGGAACCGACGTCGCCCCGGAAACCTTTATCCAAACGGCCAAGGAGCAAAACTGCCAGGTGATCTGCCTCTCTACGCTGCTGGCGGGCACCATGGACGTGATGGAAGAGGTCGTCAAGGCGGCCAAGGCCGCCGGCATCCGTGACCGCGTCAAGATCATGGTGGGCGGCGCGCCCGTGACGGAGGCGTTCTGCCGCCGCATCGGTGCGGATGCCTACACCCCTGACGCCGCAACCGCCGCGGAGATTGCCGTTCAGCTCTGCTCCTGATCCGCTCGCCGCCTGGTTCGGGCGCGGCAAAGGCCCCGGCCTTTCCGGCGGCGGGCCGGCGACATTCCTGCCTTTTTTTCTGGCCCTTCCGGGCCGGCCGGGAAGGAGAACGCACATGAGCGATACCCGTCTGATCGAGGCCGCGCTGGCTGCCGGAGCGGCCGGGGCAGTCCTCATCCCCCAGCGGCAGATCGTATTATCCGCGGAGTTCCGCAGAATCTGCGAAGGCAACGGCTGCGGCTACTATGGCCGCTGCTGGATGTGTCCGCCCGACACGGGCGACATCGAAACCGCCATGGCGCAGGTACGCCGGTATCCCTGGGCGCTGCTCTACCAGACCATCGGCGCCATTGAGGACAGCTTTGACATCGAGGGCATGGAGGAGCGCGCCAGGGAGCACGCCCGGGTGAGCCAGCGCGTACAGCAGGCCGTCAGGCCGCTTTTGCAAAGGCCGTTTTTGCACCTCGGCTGCGGCGGGTGCCGTTTGTGCAGGACCTGCGCCCGGCGCGACGGCGCGCCCTGCCGCCATCCCGGTCAGGCGCTGCCCTCGCTGGAGGGCAGCGGCGTGGATGTGTACAACACCGTCAAAGGCACGTCCCTGAAATACGTCAACGGCCGCAATACCGTCACCTTCTTCGGGATGGTGCTGTGGGAGACGTAGGGAACGGCGCGGGCCCGGCGCGCGGGGATGAGCCGGGGTAAGCGGTACCATGCTGCAAAAGCGTAGTCCGGCTTAGCCGGTCTTTTCCGACAGATGCTTAAGAAATGTTTGTGCCCGGGAACGCAAACTCACCGCCTGCCTGGCAAAGTCGGGCGATACGAATTCATTTTGGAGGGCGGTCGTCCTCGCTTCAGGTTTCTGACAGAGTGCGGGGTGCAGGGACCTCATCATTTGCTCAATCATTCGCGCTCTCCTGACGGTCGCGTTGATGGTTTCGCTGCCCCGCTGTGAGTCGTTTTGGGCCTTCGGCTCAACAGCCCACAGTGCTACCGCTTCCCTCCGTGCCTGCCAGAGTTTGGGGCAGGGCCCCAAGCCCTTATGTCGAAACATTTTCCGCGAGCGTTGCGAGCGTCCGAAGGACGCAAGAAACGTGGCTTTCTCCAAATGCGTGGGTTTTTAACAGTCTGAAGCTGGGGCGCAGGGGGATCATCCCCCTGCGCCCCCGCTTTGCAGCAGTCTGAATCCCGCCTGGGCCAGTCGGGATTTTTTGTTCATGGGGAGACACGGCCGGCAGGGGCCCAGGGCCCCCGGCGCGAGGCCCCGGACCGGGCGCGTCTCAGCCGCGCGGGTCCGCCTGTCGCGCAAAGGTCGCCAGGTCGATGGAGCGCCCGCCGTCCAGCCGCGAGGCCTCGGCGGCTAGGGCCATCACATGGCTTTCCACCGAAGCGTCGATGGAGGTGGGCGCGGTGGTCTCGCTCCGGAGCATCAGGCGGCACAGGGCATCCATGATGCCCTCGTCTCCGCCGCCGTGGCCGGACATTCCCTCCGCCCCGGCAAGATCAATCACCTCGTCGGGCTCGCCGAAGCGGCGAACCGTGATCCGGTCGGAAAGCATGTCGCCCTCCAGCTCTCCCATGGTGCCCATGATGCGCACGGTGCGGTAGCAGCGCTGGGTAAAGGCCGTCATGGTAAAGGTGGCGGTTGCGCCGCTGGCAAAAGACATGCTCACCACCTGATGATCCACCACGTCGTTATCGCAGCGGTATACGCAGCGGCCATAGGGCCCCTCGCGCAGGGCTTTGCGCACGCTCTCCTCGGTGGGCTCGTGCACCAGCACCGATACAGGCCAGCCGCTGTTTCCATGTAGCAGGCCGGTCAGCGGGTTGGTGAGATAGATTTTTTCCGCATCGTAGGGACACTGCGCCTTTGGCGCCCCGCAGTCCAGGCAGCGCCCGGCGCTTCCCTGAGGTGCGTTGGCCTCGGTAAAGTGCCCGAGGCGGCCGAAGGAGGACACGCGCACGCAGCGCTCGCCCATCAGATAGCGGATGATGTCCATGTCGTGGCAGCTCTTGGCAAGGATCATGGGGCTGGTCTCCTCGCTGCTGCGCCAGTTGCCGCGCACAAAGCTGTGGGCCTGATGATAGTAGCCCACATTTTCCACGGCATCCAGCGTCTGGATGACGCCGACGACGCCCTGATCGATGAGCTCCTTGAGCCTGGAATAGAACGCGGTGTAGCGCAGCACATGACAGACCATCACCAGGCGCCCGGTTGCGTGGGCCTTATCCAGCAGAGCCATGCAGTCGCTCAGCTCCGGAGAGATGGGCTTTTCCAGCAGCAGATGGTAGCCGAGGTCCAGCGCGGCCAGCGCCTCGGGCACGTGCTGGCGGTCCTGTGTGGCGATAATCATCACATCCGCCAGGCGCGGGCGGGCCAGCAGCGCCTCGGCACTGTCAAAGCACAGGGCCGGGTCCACCCCATACTCCTGGCGCGCGGCGGCCAGGCGCTGCGGCACGGGATCGGCTACGGCCACGATTTTCATAAGGTCAGGGTGCGTTTTCTGGTAGACGGCATAGGCATCCCGGCCACGGTTGCCAAACCCACAAATGGCAAAAGTAATGGGCTGATTCATCCTCTGACACTCCTTTGAACCAAGGAAAGAGCTCCTTATGCACTTGACGGTTGAAAACGGACGATGGATGCTACGACCATCGTTATGATAGCGTCGGGCCGGCGGTTTGTCAAATGGCCCGGCACGGGGGCGGAAAAGCGCCAAAGCCCTTCTGCCGCCGGGGCTCGCGGCGCCCGGCGCGCTCAGGCGGACGCGCGGGGCCAAAAACTTTCCGGGGAAATGATAAAAATATCCGCGTTGCCGCCGGTGTGACGGAATGTTACAATACAGGCGAATGGTACGTACCGGAAGCGAAACACAACTGAACAGGCGTCCAACGGGCGCTTTGCCCCGTTGGAAACGGGCCGCCAACCCGATGGTTGCCGCCCGCAGTCAAGGAGGGAATGAACAATGAAACGGATCTGGAGTCTGCTGCTGGCCGCGGTGCTGCTGTGCGCGCTGTGCGCCCCTGCGATGGCGCAAGAGGAAAAGATCACCCTGGAATTCTGGGAAATGAGCTACGGCAACGACGACCGCTATACCGAGACCTGTGAAAAGCTGATTGCCCAGTATGAGGCGGAAAATCCCAATGTGACCATCAACATGACCTATCAGCCCTGGGATAACTACTATCAGCTGTTCCTCACGGCGGTTTCCTCCGGGGCGGCCCCGGACGTGGCCTCCTGTGCGATCGACCAGCCGGACCTGTTTGCCCAGATGAACGAAATCCAGTACCTGGACAGCGTGATCGACGAGTGGAAGGAAGAGGGCATCTACAGCGATTACAGCGAGGACATGCTCAACTTCTTCAAATATGAAGGAAACCAGATCGCCATTCCCTACATGGTCGGCTACCGCGGATTCTTCTACCGCACCGACTATCTGGAGCAGGCGGGCGTGGAGAAGGTGCCCGAAACCTGGGACGAGCTGCTGGATGCTTGCGCCAAGCTCAAGGCGTGGAATCCCGATATCGTGCCGCTTGCCCTCACGGGCGCAACCAACGGCATCTGGCACTGCTTCATGAGCTTTGCCATGAGCAACGGCGTGGGCATCGTGGATGAAAACCTCAAGCCCACCTCCGAGAGCGAAGCGTTCAAGCAGACCATTGATTTGTTCCAGGAACTGCGCGAGGGCGGCTATGTGGCCGAGGGCGTGCTGGGCCATGACGGCGCGGCGGCCGAAACCCTGTACTACAGCGGCAAGGCGGCGTTCTTCTTCGGCAGCTTCGGCACCAAGATCTACGATTACCCCGAAGTGGCCGAAAACAGCGATGTGCTGGCCTGCTTCCAAGGTCCTTCCGGCAGCGAGATTTCTACCGTGAGCTTCCCTGACGCGCTGGTGGTATTCTCCCAGACGGAGTATCCCGAAGAGTCGCTGAAGTTTGTGAAGTGGTGGGCGGAAAACACCCAGCCCCTGTTCACCGAGGGCGGCTGCTGGGCATACCCGGCCAAGGCCTCCTTCTTCACGGGTGAGGTGTTCTCCGACAAGGTTTCTCAGGGCGTGCTCAACAAGGTCCTGCCCACCGCCAAGACCGCGACCTGGCCCATTGAGGGAATGTTCCCCGGTTTCTCGCAGATCAACGGCGAGTATATCATGAACTACGCGCCTCAGGCGGCACTCAACGGCGGCATGACCACCGATGAAATCGCGGCCGAGCAGGCGCGCATGATCCAGGAAGCGCTGGACAACGCCATGGAATGACCGCGCGCAACCGCCGGAGGGCACAGGGAAGGGACGTTCCTTCCCTGTCCCTCCGCGGGATAGCTGCGGCCGCCTCCGGCGGTGCACGGTTCCCCGCGCCACAGGACCGGCTCATGCACACCGGCCGCTTTGGGCCTTCGGCCCGACGGCCCGCAGGGAATGCGTTTTTTACGGCGCGGCCGGAGATACGCACAGGGCCGCCGCACATGCCGCGAAACTGGGAGTTTCCCCGTAGGACGGCAGCCTTCCCCAAAGAGATGTCTGACAGCCTGCCGCGGGGAAGCCGCGGTTTCCTTAATTTACGTGAAAAAAGGCACGCTCCGCGCGGGCCGGTACGTTTGGCCCAGGGAACCGCTCCGGCGGTCCGTGGGCGGCAAGGAGGTACTCATGAACAGGCAGATTCGCCGGTGCGCCCTGTGGATGATGCTGCCCGCGGTGATCCTGGTGCTGTTTGTAAGCCTGTATCCGCTGCTCAACAGCATACAGATGAGCTTTACCAACAAAAACATTCTCAAACCCAACGCAACCAAATTTGTGGGGCTGAGCAACTTTGAGGACATCCTGACGGACCCGGAATTTTATGATACCATACGGGTGTCCCTCATCTACGCGCTGGGCTGCGCCTTTGCCAGCTATGCGATCGGCCTTGGCATTGCCACGCTGCTCAACAAGGAGATCCGATTCCGCGGCCTGTTTCGGGCGGTGCTGCTCATCCCCTGGGCGATTCCTACGGTGGTGGCGGCCTCCAACTGGTCTTACCTGCTCAACGACCAGTACGGTCCCATCAATACTTGGCTGATGAACTGGGGAATCATTGATTCACCGATCCTGTTCCTGGCGGATACCAGCCTGGTGCTGTTTACCGTGGTGCTGGTGGGCACGTGGAAATCCTATCCGTTCATGGCGCTGTCGCTGCTGGCGGGCATGCAGAACATCGACCGCAGCATCTATGAATCCGCTCAGATTGACGGCGCATCCGGGCGGCAGGCCTTCTGGTACATCACGCTGCCGGGGCTCAAGCAGGTCAGCCTGGTGGTGACGACGCTGATGTTTATCTGGGGATTCAACAATTTCGATATCATTTTTCTGCTCACCTCTGGCGGACCGCTCAATGCGACGCGCTCCCTGTCCATCTACACCTACAACCTGGCCTTCTACCGCGGACGAATGGGGTATTCGGCTGCAATTTCCCTGATTACCTTCGTGCTGATGATCGGCTTCTACTGGGGATACCAGCGGCTGCTCAAACTGGATGAAAGGAAGGTGAGCTGAATGGACAGGGCGAAGAAGAAGATCCGCCGCGTCCTGCTGTACGGGCTGATCATAGCAGTGTGCCTGCTGACCAACCTGCCCATGCTTTCCATGCTGGGAACCGCCTTCAAGCCCACCGATGAGGTGATGGCCAACACCAACCTCTTTACTACCAACCCCTCGCTGGACAATTTCCGCAAAGTGGCGGAGAAGACCTCGTTTCCGCATGCCGTGGTCAATACCTGCATCGTGGCGCTGGTGGTGGCGGGATTTTGCGTTACATTTGCCTCCATGGCCGGCGTGGCGCTTTCGCGCTCGCGGGGCAAGCTTTTCGGGGGCTTTACGATGCTGCTGCTCGTTTTGCAGATGATACCGGGCATTCTGATTATGATTCCGCTGTTCAGCACGCTGCGCGCGCTCAAGCTGGTGGATACGCATTTCAGCCTGATTTTCATCTATATCTCCACCAACCTGCCCTTTGGCATCCTGACGATGAAGGGCTTCTTTGACAGCATTCCCACGGAGCTGGACGAGGCCGCAATGATCGACGGCGCTTCCCCCTACCAGACGTATTGGAAAATCGTATTTCCCACGGCGATTCCGGGGATGATTTCCGTGGCGGTGTATACGCTGATGAGCGTGTGGAACGAATTCACCATCGCCAATATCTTCATTCAGTCCACCGAGCTGCAGACGCTGTCGGTCAGCCTCCGGCAGTTCCAGCTGCAAACCACCACAGACTGGGGGGCGCTGAGCGCCGCGGCGGCACTGGCCTGCATTCCTGCGTTCCTGTTTCTGATCGTGGTGCAAAAGTACCTGATCAGCGGCATGACCTCCGGCGCTGTCAAAGGGTAAAGAAAGGGGGATTCCTCAATGCTTCGCTGCATTCCCACCTGCGACCATCCCACGGTAGCCTTTGCCTGCGCCGAGCTGACCCGGCACTGGGACCTGCTCAGACCCGTGTGGCAGGGCGCGGACCCCATCCTTCGGGTTGGGCCGGGGCTGGAAGGCCTGCCGCCGGTGACCGACTCCGAACGCGACGACGCCATTGCCATCTCCCTGGGAGGGGAGAGCGGCGGCGTGGTCACGGGCACCAACCCGCGCAGCGTGCTGATCGCGGCGTACCGGCTCCTGCACGAGCTTGGCTTCTGGTTTGTCAGGCCGGGGCCGGAGGGGACGCTGCTGCGCTACAACGGAAAGACCGCCGTGCAGGTATCCGAGGCCGCCAGCTACCGCCACCGGGGCTTCTGCATTGAAGGCGCGGTCAGCTTTGAAAACGTGCTGGAGCTGATCGACTGGCTGCCCAAGGGCGGATTCAATACCTATTTCACCCAGTTTTTGACGCCCTATGAATTTTTCAAGACCTGGTACGCGCATGACAACAATCCCCTGCTGGCGGGCACGGAACCGGTGCCGACGGTGGAGGAGGTGGACCGCTTTACCTATGGGCCGCTGCAGGAGGAGCTGAGGAAACGCGACCTCATCTTCCAGGCGGCAGGCCATGGCTGGACCACCGCCGCCATAGGCATCGACGGCCTGGGATGGGACGAGGCGGAGGAGCCCGGGGAGCGCTACCGCGGCTGGCTGGCGCAGATTGACGGCAGGCGCGCGCTGTTCAACGCGCGGCCCCTCAACACCAACCTCTGCTATTCCAATCCCGAGGTGCGCGAGGCCCTGACCGAAGAGGTGATGGCCTTTTTGCGGCGGCATCCGCAGGTGGACACCATTCACTTCTGGCTGGCGGACGACAGCAACAACACCTGCGAGTGCGAGGCGTGTCAAAAGGCGGTGCCCTCGGCGTTCTATGTGGATATGCTCAACCTGCTGGATGAAAAGCTCACCCGGGCGGGCCTGAAAACCAGGGTGGTATTTCTGGCCTATCTGGACCTGCTGTGGCCGCCGGAGGGGCGGACGCTGAAAAACCCCGACCGGTTCGTGTTCATGTTTGCGCCCATTACGCGCTCCTACTCGGCGCCCCTTCCCACGGACGCGCCGGCGAAGTCCCTGCCCCCCTTTGTGCGCAACCACCTGACCATGCCCGCCGACGTGGGGGAAAACATCGCCTTTTTGCGCGCGTGGCAGGCATGCGCGCCCTGCGACAGCTTCATATACGAATACCATTATATGTGGGACCAGTTCAAGGACGTCAGCGACTATGCCAATGCGCGCGTGCTGTGGCAGGATGTGCGCAACCTGAGGCAGCTGGGGCTCAACGGCTACATCTCCTGTCAGCAGACGCGCGTGTTCTGGCCCTGCGGATTTGGCATGCATGTGCTGGGGCAGACCCTCTGGAACCGGGAGACGGATTTTGAGGCGATGGCCGGGGCATACTTTGAGGCGCTGTTCGCAAGCCGCGCCGGGCGGGTGCGCGCGATGATGCAGGCGGCGCGGCGCTTCCATCCCGAATGCCTGCGGGGGGAGCGGGCCATCCGGGACGCGGCCGTGGCGGCGGATTACGCGGCGCAGCGGGCGGACAGCCTCAGGGACAGCGCCTGGTGCGCCCAACAGGCCCATGGGGCGCAGGGCGTCGAGGCCGCGCTGTGGCAGGCCCTTGTCTACTGGTGTGAATTCTGCGCGGCCTACGCCCACTGTCTGGAGGCCTGGGCGCGGGGGCTGGAGGATGAGCGCGAAATACGGCTGGCCGGGCTGAGGCAGGTTGTGCGCATAGGCGAGCCGGCGCATCAGGAGATGCTGGACGTATACTGGTTTCTCAAAACGCTGGACCGGACCGTCTTGCCTGTGCTATGAAGGGGCGGCATGCGATGCGCGGACTGGGCGCAAGGGTGTTGGCGGCGCTGCGCGCCTGCGGGCTGGGACCCCGGCTGCTGACGGGCTTTCTGCTGGTGGCGCTGCTGCCGACCATCGCCATGTGCGGGATTGCCTATGTGGGGGCGCGGGACGAAATTCTCATGGCCGAGGAGCGCTCATCGCTTCGCATGGCGCAATACCTGCGCAGCGAGCTTTCCTCGCTTCTGAGCAGCTACCCGGCCAAGCTCAACACCATCGCCTCCGACATGGCGGTGATCCGGCTCATCCGCAGCTACCGCAAGGCGGACGCGGTGGAGGCCAAAAGCCTGCAATACGCGCTGATGAGCCGCCTGATCAGCGAGGCGGCCAGCCTGCGCGGCTTTATGAGCGTGGAAATCGTGACCGATACCGGCACGCCTATCAGCAAGCTGCCCTATTCGATCATGAACGAATCGCTCTTTGCGCGCATCGAGGGCGCCAACGAAAAGTTTGCGTTCTGGGTCGGGCGGTACCGGTGGGGCGATCTCTACCCCGAAGCGTCGCTGAGCCAGCGGGACCGGACCGTGGTGCTGGCCGCCCGCCGCATCCTGGACTATGCGAATGTGAAGCTCCTGGGCTACATCGTCATCAGCTTTGACTGCACCGAGCTGGAAAGCCTGCTGCCGTCCGACGCGGGGGCGCAGATCATGATCAGCGACGAGCAGGGCGCCGTGCTCGCCGGCGTAGGCGACACGCAGGAAAACCTCGCCCTTCTGGCGCAAACGCTCAGCCGGCAGGCGCTGCCCGAGGAGCTGGAGAGCCGGACCATGAACCACAAGGACGACAGCAATCTGGTCATCACCGGGCAGATTGCCGCCAGCCCCTACCGGCTGACGCTGTCCATTGCGTACAGGCAGATTTTTTCGGGGCTGACACGGATGTTCACGGTCATCATATCGGCGGCGGTGTTCATTGCGCTGATGATGCTGGGCATCGCGTGGCTGTTGACCCGCAGCGTCACGGTGCCGGTGACGCGCCTCTCGGGCGCGATGCGCCGCTTTGGCGCGGGCGAGTTTGAGGCGCGGATCGGAGACGCCGCGCACGATGAAATAGGCATGCTGTGCCGGGAATTTGACGACATGGCCGGCCGCGTATGCCGCCTGACCGAGCAGCTCTGCGAGGCGAGGGCCAAGGAAAAGGAAGCGGTATATACCGCCCTGCAGGCGCAGATCAATCCCCATTTTCTCTACAACACGCTGGACATGATCAGCTGGATGGGCTATGGCGCGTCCAACGCGGATATCTGCAAGGTCGTGGCCTCGCTTTCGGACTTCTTCCGCCTCAGCCTCAACAAGGGGGAGGACAGCTTTACCCTTGCCGATGAACTCAACCATGTGAAAAGCTACATCACCATTCAGGAATACCGCATGCGCCATATTCAGTTTCGACTGGAGGCGCCCCGGGAGCTGCTGAACCTGCGCGTGCCCAAGCTCATGGTGCAGCCGCTGGTGGAAAACGCGATTCTGCACGGGCTCAGGCCCCGCAACTACCGCGGACACATCACCATAAGCTGCGCGCTGGAACAGGCGTACCTGGTCATCCGTGTGATGGATGACGGCGTGGGATTTGACGAAAAGCTCCTTGGCGAACGCACGGAAAAAAGCACGAGCTATGGCCTGAAAAACATCCGCCAGCGGCTGGCCGTCCTCTATGACGATCGGGGAAGCCTGGAGATTGCGAACCGGCCCGAAGGCGGCGTGGTTGCCAGGCTGCGCTATCCTGCGGAAAAGGGCGCGCCTACAGGCGGAAAGGGAGGGGCCGAATGAGAATTTTGATCGCTGATGACGAGGCTTTCGTGGTGGAGGGGCTGACGCTTTTGCTTCATCAGAACCTGCCGCAGGTCGAGATCATGACGGCGGACAACGGGCGCTCTGCGCTTGCCGTGCTCCGGGAGCGGGGAGCGGAGCCCGATCTGCTCATCACCGATCTGAACATGCCGCTCATGGACGGCATTGAGTTCAGCCAGCAGATCCGCCGGCGCTATCCGCGCTGCCGTATCATGATTATCAGCGGTTACGAGGACTTCGAGGCCGCGCGCTCCGCCATTGAGCTGGGCGCGCTTCGCTATATGCTTAAGCCCATCAACCACACCGAGATGGTGGCCTATGTGAGATCCGTGCTCGAGGACGTCGTGCGCGAGCAGGACGAGCGCATCCGCCACAGCACCGACAGACTGGAGAGCCTGCTGGTGGACCTGCACAACCATATGCTGCTGGACGCGCCCTATGGTGGCGCCGAACGCATCGACAGGGAAACGGGGGACTACTGCGCCGTGCGCCTTGCGGTGGTGAGCCTCCCCGGCGGAGAAGGCGTTCCCTCGCTGCGCCCGGCTGTGGAAAAGGCCCTGAAAAGCCGCGGCGGGCCGGGCTATCTGATCCGCGCCGAGGGCGCGCAGGCAACGCTGCTGCTGTGCGACTTTGGGGAGGAGGACGTGTCCTGGCTGGAAGGCCTGCCGCAGGAGCTGGCGGCCGCGGTGCGGTATCCCGTGGCGGTGGGGGTGGGACGGCGGTGCGGCGCGCTCAGGGAGGTTCATCAGTCCTACCGGACGGCGGGCATGGCGGTGTGGCGGTCCTACCTGGCGGATGGGCATGCCGTCTGTTTCGACGACGACCTGACCGATGCGCCCGCAGAGGAAAACCGCATGGAAGCGGCGTTTCGGCTCCGGCAGGAGACGAAGCGCATGATGGATTTTTATACGCTGGTGCCGGAGAAGCAGCAGCTGACGCACCTGATGAACACGTTTCTGGCACAGCTGGAACGCCTCGACTGCCCGCTGGGAATGAGGCAGCTGATGTGCGCCGGGCTGGTCATGGAGCTGCTCAGCAGCGGCTACGTTCCGGGGCTGGGCATGGAAAACAGCTTGGAGCGATACCTGCACCTGGAGTTCTATACCGCCTGCGGCGGCTGGACGCAGCTCCGGGAGATGATGGGGCAGTTCGTTCAGGTCTACAGCGCGCTGCTGGAGCGCGTGGGCAACAGCGGGAGCAGCCGCCTGGTCCAGAGCATCCGCTCGGCGATCCATGCCGATCTGCGCAACGCCTCGCTTTCGCAGGTGGCGGACACGCTGAACATGAGCCCTTCCTATATCAGCATGATTTTCAAGGAAAAAACGGGACAGAACTTCAAGGACTATCTGTTTCAAACCCGCATGAACCATGCCAAGCGCCTGCTCAGGCAGGGAATGGCCATCGGAGAAATCGCTCGGCAGCTGGGATACGAGGACACGGAGCATTTCAGCCGGCGGTTTCGCGCGCAGTTTGGCCTCTCGCCCATGGCATACCGCAAGGAGGCACCGGCAGGCCCGGGCAAGGGCTGAGTCGCTGCCGGCGGAGAAAAGGCGGGCTGCGATGGGCTGGGAAGCCCCGCCCTCAGGCCGCGCGGGCCGGGGAGCGTCCGTGCGCGGCGCGGCTCGCCGGGCGGTGGGGAGGCGCGCGTTTCATTGCTGGCGGGCTGCCGGCAGCCCGCCCCGAATGGCCGGGGGCCCGGCGGCTTCCGCGGCACAGGGCCCGTTATGTGGACTGCCCTTCCAACAGCCTGGGCGTGGTGCAGAAGGTCTGCACCTGCAAGCCGGGCTTTTTGATTTTCTGCACCAGAAAGCGCGCGGCCTCCCAGCCCATGTCGAACATGTCCACCTCCACGGCGGTGAGGCGGGGGATGAGCAGCTGGGAAAAGGGATAGCGGTCAAAGGTCATCAGCGCCAGGTCCCGAGGAATGCGCAGCCCCAGCTGCATGGCGCATTGCAGGCACTCCAGAGCGATGTGGTTGTTGGCGCACAGCGCCACCTCCGGCCGGTTTTCGCCGGACAGCCTGCGCCGCAGCTCCTCCACATCCTCGGTGTAGGGCGTGTCGCCAAAGAGCGTGTCCACGGTGAGCTCCTCCTCGCGCAGAACGGCCTCCATGCCCTTCAGGCGCATTTGGGAGATGGCGTCCTCCGGGCCGCCGCCCAGATACAGGATGCGGCGGTAGCCCCGGTCCAGCAGATAGTTTGCGGCCACGCCGCCGGCCAGCTCGTGATTGACGTCCATCCAGCAGATGTTGCAGGGGAAGTTCGGCCGGCCGATGACCAGATAGGGCGCGTCGGCGTGGCTTAGGAAGGCGGCCAGATCGCGCGAGAGCAGCGCCGCGTGCAAAATGACGCCGTCGGCCAGGCGCTCCTGCATCAGCTCGCGCACATAGGCGGTTGCGCCGCCCTTGTCCATGTGCTTGAGCAGCACCGAATAGCCCTTCTCCTCCAGCGAGCGGGTGACGCCGGTGAGAATGGCGAACATATGCGGGTTTTCAAAGGAGATGCTCTGATACAGCTCGGTGGCAAAGATCACGGTGCCGCTCTTTTGCCGGGCGAAGCTGCGCGCGCGGGCGTTGGGCTTGTACTGGAGCCGGCGTGCGGTTTCCAGCACATGCCGCCTGGTTTTCTCGGAAATGGTGTAGCTGCCGCTGAGCGCCTTGGAGACAGTGGAGATGGAAACGCCCGCCTCCCGCGCCAGATCATAAATGGTGACCGCCATGGGGAGCCCCCTTACTTCGCCGTCCGGACGACGAGATACCCGCCCGCCGCCAGCCGGCCCGATTCCACGCCGCTCTGGGCCAGCGCCGCCGCGCCCGCCGCATTCAGCCACGGGCGCGCGTCCACCGGCGCGCTCGCGCGGTTGAACAGCACCAAGACGCGCTCGGACGCATCCTCAAGGGTATAGGCCAGATGATCGCCCTGCGCCACTTCCACGCGGAAGCGGCCCCGGCGTAGCGCCGGATGCCCGCGCCGCAGGGCGATCAGCTCCCGGTACAGCGCGCGGAAGGGATGATCCCTGCCCCACGGCATGGCCTGGCGGTACTCCGGCTCGGAGGCGCCGGTCAGGCCCAGCTCGTCCCCGTAAAACACGCAGGGCATGCCCGGAAAAGTCATCTGAAACACCACGGCCTGCCGCATGCGCGCCTCGTCCCCGCCGCACTCGGTCAGAAAGCGGCTCACGTCGTGGCTGTCCAGCAAATTGAGCTGGGCGAGCATGGCGGGCTCCCTGTAGCGGGTGAGCAGCCAGTGCAGCCCCACGGCCAGCCCGCCCGCATCAAGGGTGCGCCGGGCGAAGAACTGCAGGGCCAGGCGCCGGAAATCGTAATTCATGCAGGAATCCAGCATGTCGCCCTGCAAAAAGTGCGACGCGTCCTCCCACACCTCGCCGATGAGGAGCGCGTCGGGCTTTGCGGCCTTGACCGCGGCGCGGAAGGCCCGCAGAAAGCCGTCGTTGATCTCGTTGGCCACATCCAGCCGCCAGCCGTCTATATCAAAGGTTTCGATCCAGTAGCGGCCCACTTCGCAGAAGTAGGCGCACGCCTCCGGGCAGGACAGGTCCGTCTTGGGCATGTCCGCCACATACGAAAAGCACGCGTATTCGGGCAGCTCTCCCTCCGCCGGGAGGCGGGGATGCTCCGGCAGGTCGTAGAACCAGCGGTAGTAGCGGGACTGCCGACCCTGGGCCAGCACGTCCTGAAAGAAGGAATGACGGCTGCTCACATGGTTGAACACGCCGTCGAGGATCACGCGCATGCCGCGGGCGTGCGCGGCATGCACCAGCTGCCGGAGATCTTCGCCGGTGCCGAAGCAGGGGTCCACACGGAAGTAGTCCAGCGTGTCGTACTTGTGATAGCAGCCGGCGGCAAAGATGGGGTTGAGGTAGAGGCAGTTGCATCCCAGACGTTCGATGGCGTCCAGATTCTCGCGGATGCCGCGGAGCGTGCCGCCCAGCAGTGAGCGGCAGGTTTCGCCGCCGAGGGAGGCGCTTTGGGGTTGCCTCGCCAGACAGCCCGCGCGGCTTGCGAAGCTGTCGGGGAAGATGTTGTAGACCACCGCGTCCGCGGCCCAATCCGGCACCGTCAGGCGGTCGGCGCGGTGATTGTAAGCGAACTGAAACCCGTCCGAGCGGTCCGCCTGCGGCGTGGGCTGAAACAGGCCGCCGATGTAGTAGGCGGTCCGGGCGCCGTCGCAGAGCTCAAAGTAGTAGGCGATGCGGTTGAGCTGCGTGGTCAGACGAAGCTCGAACCAGTCCGCCAGCGCGTCCGTATACCGCTTTTCCATGGGGGCGCGCCGGTAGCACAGCGGTCCCATGGCGGCCCGGTCGGCATACCACAGGGCGCAGCAGGTCAGGTCGCCCGCCTGCGCGCGCAGGCGGAACACGTAGTGCGTATCGTCCAGCGCAAAGGCGTACTCGCTGGACGGCCTGTGAAATATCGCGGCGTAATTCATGCGATCACCCCTTCACCGAGCCGGCGGCCACGCCGGCGACATAATACTTTTGCAGCCGGATGAACAGCAGCACGATGGGGACGGCCACCACCACCGCTCCCGCGCAGAAAACCGTGTAATAGCGGTAAATATTGGCCTTGTCCACCATGGTGTAAAGACCCTTGGCCACGGTGTAGTTGTCATAGTTGTCCTTCATGATGACCGATACGAAGATGAAATCCACCCACGGGGCGATGAAGGCGTTGATGGCGATATTGGCCACGATGGGCCTGCTGTTGGGCAGAATGATCTTCCAGAACACCACGCTGCGGGTGGCGCCGTCCAAAATGGCGGCCTCGTCCAGCGATTTGGGAATGGTGTCAAAAAAGCCCTTGGCGATGTAGTAGTTCATGGCCGCGCCGCCGGAATAGACCAGAATCAGCGCAAGCAGCGTCTGGTCCAGCCCCATGGCCTTGAGAAAGTGGTAGATGGCGATCATGCTCATGAAGCCCGGAAACATCCCCAGCACCAGCGATACGTTCATCAGCTTCCTGCGCGAGGGAAAGCGAAGGCGCGAATACACATACGCCACCATGAGGCTGAGCACCGTGGTGATCAGGCAGGAGCAGCAGGCCACGAAGAGGGTGTTGAGAAACCAGCGGGGAAAGTTGAACAGCGCGGTATCGGTAAAGAGGCGCACGTAGTTGTCAAGCGTATAGCTTTTGGGCAGCAGGTAGGAGGTGTAGGCCCCCGGCTCCGCCCGGAAGGAGGAGAGCAGGAGCCAGGCCACCGGCAAAAGCCACAGCAACGACAGCACGGCCAGCAGCGTATGGAGAAAAACGGACAGGCGCAGGTTGTGCCTTTTCATGCTGCGAACATTGCTCATTGGAACTGATCCTCCCTTCGGACGGCGCCGGTGCGGTTATAGACGGCAAGCGAGCAGGAGGAAACGATCATGAAGATGAAGATGCCGATGGTGGAGGCCAGCGCGTAATCGTGCTGGTCCACGGTCAGCTTGTAGAGCCAGGTCACCAGCAGGTCGGTCTTGCCGGCCTGATAGTAGTCCAGGGAGAAGGGCCCGCCGGCGGTGAGGAGATAGATGACGTTAAAGTTGTTGATATTGGTGACGAAGGTGGTGATGGTGGCGGGCGCGGTGATAAAGACCATGTAGGGCAGCGTGATGGACACAAACTGCCGCACGGGACCGGCCCCGTCCATCTGGGCGCTTTCGTAGAGGTCGGAGGGGATGTTGAGCAAAACGCCGCTGAAAGTGAGCATGGTGTAGGGGATGCCGATCCACATGTTCACCACCACCACGACCACGCGCGCCAACGTGGGGTCGGTCAGGAAGGGGAGCGGTGCGTCAATCCAGCCAAGCGCCATCAGCGCCACGTTGACGGCTCCCTGCGGCTCCAGCGCCCGCGAGATCAGCAGGAGGCTTACGAACTGCGGCACCGCAATGGCGATGACAAAGCAGGTGCGCCACAGCTTTTTGAGCCTGACCACCCGGTGGTTGATGACCACTGCCAAAAGCATCCCCAGAATGTAGTTGGTAAAGGTGGCAAGCACCGCCCACACCAGCGTCCAGCCGAGAATCCCAAAGAAGGTGCGGGTTTTGACCTCGTTGCCAAGGAACACGTCGGTCACGTTGGTCAGGCCCGTCCAGGTGAACAGCTGGCCCGGCGGCTGGTGGGTGGAGTCGAAGTTGGTAAAGGCGATGAGAATCATGAAGGCGATGGGCAGCGCGGTAAAGAGCACCAGCGTGAGCATGGGCAGGGAGAGGAGCGTCACGTGGAAGCGCTCGTCCATAAGGGTGCGCACCTCCTCGCGGAAACGGGGGACGGGCTCGTGCCGCGCCGCCTTCTGCTCCAGCAGCCACGCGCTTTTGAGGTTCAGCCGCCATACGGCGAAGAGCAGCGCGAGAGAGGCGAGCGTGACCACGCTGAAGAGCAGAATCAGCATGGAATTATCGCCGGGCACGCGGCGGTAGATCTGCGCCGCCTCATCCCAGACGCGGCTCTGCGCCGTGGTGCCCAGGGTGGGGAAGAGGCGGAGATAGGGCCAGCCGAAGCCGAAGAAAAACAGGGCATACAGCACCTCAAAGCCCAGGTACAGCAGCCCCTTGACGATTTGCCCATGGCGAAGGCACCCTGCGCCCATCACCAATGCGGACAGGCGCGTCCAGCCGTTTCCGCGCCTGAGGATGCCGGCGGTGCGTTCAGCCCCGTGCTTCATGTCAATCCCCCCCTGTTCAAAGGCGAAGGGCTGCCCCGTCCCGCGAAGCAGCCCTTTCGGTGCGTTACTGCGCCGTGACCTGGCTGACAAACTGATCCAGAAGCGTTTGCAGGTCGGCTTCGGAGTGGGCTTCCAGCTCCGCGCCGAAGGCCTCGGCGGGCGTCCAGAACGTGCCCAGCACGTGCTGGCTCACGCCAAATTCGCTCTGCGCCGCCAGCGCGGAGAGCGCGACGTCGGCGGAAACCTCCTCGGATGCGGCGGCGTTGAGGTTGGAGGGACCGTAGCCCCGCACCTCATAGCGGCGGATCTGCGCATCCTCGCTGGTCAGGTATTCGGCCAGCTCCATGGCTTCCACGGGATGCTGGGTCTGGGTGTTCACGCCCAGAATCTTGCAGCCCAGGAACGAGCCCATCTGGACCTGTTCGCCGTCTACGGTGAAGGTGGGCAGCTTGGCGGCGGCGTAGTTGTCGCCCAGCTTTTCCTTCATGGCCGCCGCCACCCAGGTGCCGCTGATGCCGGCGCAGATGGCGTCGCCCATGCCGCCCTGCAGCACGGTGTCGTCGCCGCTGGTGTAGGCGGGATGGTTGCAGATGGCGCGGATGGCCTCGGCGGCCTGCAGGCCCTTTTCGCTGTTGAAGTCGCAGATCTGGTTGCCGTTTTCATCCAGCGTGAGCGTGCAGCCGTTGCCCAGGAAGAAGCCCGCGAGATACCAGCCGTTGGAAATGTCGATCTGGACCTTCTTGCCGGCCTTTTCGGCGGCGGCCAGCAGCGTGTCAAAGGACCCGGCATCCTCGTCGGAGACGACGGAACGGTCGTAATAGAGGAAGTAGCCGTTGTCGGCGGTCATGGGGTAGCCGTAGAGCACGCCGCCCACCGAGGCCGCGTTGACCGAGCCAACGGAGTTGGCGGCCACGATGGCGTCATGGTTGCGGGTGACCTCATAGAGCGCGTCGGCGTTCACCAGGTCGATGATCTGGTCATCGGGGTAGGAGAACACGTCGGCCGCCGCCGCGGGATCCTCCAGGTAGCGGGCCTTGGCGTCCGCCTCGCCTACGACGCCGTAGGTGAATTCATAGGTGGTTTCGGGATGCTCCGCCGCGAAAGCTTCGCACAGCTCGGCCAGCAGCTCCTGGTCCTCCTGGCTGCCCCATACCTTCAGCGCGACGGTTTCCGCAAGGGCCGCGCCCGCACAGAGGCACAGCATCGTCAGGGAAAGCAACAAACAAAGGCACTTTTTCATCAGACAATCCCTCCTGACCCATCAACTTTTTGAAACTGGCGGCCGCTTTTGATGGTATTATGACAAATTGCGGCGGGGCTGTCAACGAAAGAATGCGAAAGCGCTTTCCTTCGGGGCGACGGGGAGGTCGGACGGGGGCGCGGAAGCGGGAGAGCGCGCAGAAACGGCGCCGGAAAAGAGGCGCGCGTGGGGCGGGCGGCGCGGGGCTCCGTGCTGCCGGGAGATTTCCAGACGAAAAAGGGGGCGCATCTGCCCATACGGCAGACGCGCCCCGGGGTTGCTGACAAAATGCGGCGTGCAGGGGGGACCATCCGTTGCTCCATCATTCGCGCTTCTCTGACGGTCGCGCTCATGGTTTCGCTATCCTCGCAAACATCGGCGCTGTGCGCTGACCGCGCGCAGCCCTTGGATTTGCTCACGCCTGCGGGTCGCTTTGGGCCTTCGGCCCAGCAGCCCGCAGGGCTGACGCTTCCCCGCGGTGCCCCAAAGCCTTATGCCGCAGCATTTTCCGCGAGCGGTGCGGGCGTCCGAAGGGCGCAGGAAACGCGGCTTTCTGCAATACGGGGGGCCGGCGGTCTGAGCCCGGCACAGCCGGACTTTTTTCGATGCGCGCGACGGAACCCTTGCGAGAGATCCGCAGGGCCGCAGCCCTCCGAGGGAAGGCCGGAGCCCCGGCGCCGTTTGATTGGGAAACGGCGTCCCGCATGAGCGTGGGGGAGCCTTGCGCCCTCAGGGATCAGCCCTGTTTGGCAGGGGCTATTTTCCCATAGCCGTTCCAGGCAAACAGGGCTTCCTCCGCCTCGTCGCCGTAGACCTTTTCCACATTGCAGATATAGAGGTAATGGTCGCCGACCTCGTGGTATTCCTTCAGGCGGCACACGATGGCCACACGGCTGTGGGCCGGAATCCGGATGGCGCTGCCCTCGACCGGCGCAAGCTCGATGTGGAACCGGGCGGCCTTGTCGGTATCGCGGCCCGTGGTAGTGCCGCAGCCCAGCACGGCATCCGCGATCGCTGCGCCGGGAATGGTAAGAATCACCTGACCGCTTTCGCGCACCCGCTCTCCGCTGTAGGAGGGTTTGGCCATGGCATAGGCAATCATGCCGGGGTTATACGAGAGATAGGTCCACCAGGACACCGTGGCCAGGTTGGTGGAGCCGTCCGGCTTCCGGGTGCACACCACGGTCACCGGGTTGGGGGAAGTAAGCTGGGAAGCCTTGGGCAACGTGATTTCTTTCATGCAAAATTCCTTCCTTTCCGAGGGGCTGGGGTGAGTGACAGGGGCCTGCCGGGGGAGCGGGTTTCCTGACGCGGACGGCATCCATGGTTTCCGCCCGCTGCCCCGCGGCTGGCCTTTGCGGGCGGCGCGTCAGATCCTGTCGGCCAGCGCCGCTGCCTGAGCACAGCCGTCCATCTTGTGGATGTCGCCCACGTTCAGAACGCCGGGTATCAGCACCTCGCCCACCATCTTCCATTTGTTCAGGGCGGCCGTGCGCTCCATGGGAATGCGAACGCCATCCAGCACGGACCGGTCCTCCTCCTCACAGCAGGCGATGAGCGCACATTCTTTTCCCGCGATGTCCTTGCCGCCCACCACCAGGGAGTAGAGGCGGTCGATGACCCCCTTGATCTGGGCGGGGATGGAGTACCAGTACACCGGCATGGTGAACACCAGGGCGTCTGCTTCCAGAACGGCCGGGGCGATGAGGTTGAAATCATCGTCAAAGGAGCAGGCCTTTCCGGTTTTGAAGCAGGTTTCACAGGCGTGGCAACCGCCTATTTTCATCATGGCGGCGTCAAAGCGGGTAATGGTATGGCCCTTGGCCTGGGCGGCCCGGATGAATGCGTCGGTCATGGCGAAGCTGTTGCCGTCTTTGCGGGGACTGCCGGTTATCACAACGATCTTTTTGCTCATGGTGGTTCCTCCTCATGGCCTGGGATTGACTTTTCCCATGCTTTACGCTATCATTCTATCAAGCACGGGGAAAAAGACAAGTACGCACATGAAAGTGCGATACTAACATAAAGGTCCAGTACTTACCAAAAGGAGAGTATGACATGAGCGGGCGGTGCATTGCCAATGAATGCCTTGGAACAACCGGATTCAGCTACACGCTTTCGCTGATCAACGGCAAATACAAGATGACCATTCTCTATACGCTGATGGAATTCGGCGTTGTCCGTTTCAATGAAATGAAAAAGTATATCGGAGAAATCTCCTATAAGACCCTGAGCACGACTTTGAAGGAGCTGGAGGCGGACCAGCTGGTCCATCGAGAGGAATATCCGCAGATTCCCCCAAAGGTGGAATACAGTCTGACAGAGAGGGGAAAATCCCTGATTCCCATTCTGGACGGGATGTGTGAGTGGGGCGATCGAAACCGGCTGTAAAAAGCGTGGGGGGGTGACGGAAACGCCGGCCGCCGGCGATGGTTTCCGGCGGAATGCGGGTTCCCGCCCCGCAACGAGCGGCGCTGGGGGCGCCGGAGGGGCCCGCTCCCAATCAGGGAAGCGGGGAAGCGGCGGGGCGCCGGGATTTCAGCCGGAGGACGCCGGATGCGGCGCGACTGGGCTCCGTCATCGGATGGAGGCAGCCGTTTTGTGGTCCCTGTTTCCGCACGAAAACCCGCCTGCAACCGGTATGCAACGCATACAAACGGCAGGCGGGTTTCTGGTTGGATGACAATTTGCCGGGGAACGGAAGCAGCCCTTCGTCGCCCTGCTGAACCATGGGATTCACACGCCGTTTTGCAGGCGGGAAGCAGAGGCCGTTGGGGGGCATGCTGCCGATACGGATTTTTGCGGGGGGTTATTCCCACTCGCTCCTGTCAGAAGTTTTCTAAACAGATTTGCTTATGAGATTTAGCTCAGAGTATTGGTATTCTTTTCATTATTCAGATAGTAGGGGCTATCTGATTTTTTGTTGCCATGGTGTTGCCAGTAAATTGGCGATGATTTGCACCTTATAAATTGATTATACCATACAATGAATTCTTCATCAAAGCATTTCAGTTACTGGTCATCGTTGCTCACGACCCAAATCTTTTTCAGAGGGATCAGCTCTTTGACTTCATCGTCCATCTGATCGTAGTATCGCAGGAACTCCTCAATAATTTCTTTGTGGGTCCAAAGCCGGATTTCAAAGAACTGTTTAGCCGTCTCATTGATGACCGAAGATTTGAACCCACTCCATGACACTAACAAGCCATATTCGGCACCAAAGTTTTTCATCACGCCGCCCAACTGATCCAAAACAATCCGATCCACTGGCGCGTCCGTAGACTTAACCTGAACACAGATTTTAGGGCTTCCAAAACCAAGTGTGCCCGCAGAAGCCAGAATATCTACACCTTTATCCGGTCCCGCCGGGCTATAAACGCTAAAATAAAAGTGAGCCAGCAGAGAGGAAAACGCTCATGAAAGATTGAGCCACCAGAAAGAGCCCTCTATAATAG
>OJQP01000014.1_pt1 | contig 255970 bp, 247 predicted proteins | sample 1598871 | NCBI WGS metagenome assembly OJQP01 (sample SAMN03922520, study PRJEB24848) | human gut metagenome | isolation source: stool sample | host: Homo sapiens | place: Germany | collected 2010-02
GCGGTTTTGCCCCTCGCGGGAAACTTGTTGGGGAGTGCCTTCCCCAAACCCTGCTTTGCGGCTTGCGCCGCATATCCCCGCCGCTTACAGAGCTTCCCGCATTGGGACTGCTCCGGCGGTTTCGGAGAGCACCTTCATGGTGAGCGCCGCCACAAACTTGGATGAGTGCGGACGCGAGATTAGCTTGCAGCCCATAAGCTCCTCCATGGCCTCCGGATTGTGCGTCCACGCCGCAGTGGCCACGGTTCGGATATTACGTTCCACCGTTGACCATTTTACACCGTACTGCTTTCCAACCTCGGCATACACCAACTTGGTTATCAAAGTCAGTCGTTCCGGTTCAGACGCGCACATCTCAACTGCACGCATTGTCTGAAAGTACCCGGCGTAGTTTGGCGTAATGCCAAGGTCGTGCAATATCCCGTATACCCGTACACTTATGCTGTCCATGCTCTTACACCCCTTGAAATGATTAATCGCGCTTAGGTTTGTAGTTATTAACCATCTCCATGACCTTTTCGGGTCCAATGGAATACAAAAGTAGAACTGGAGCCGAACGCCCGGCGCCGCGCAATATTCATCTGCTGCGGCACAGGACGCGCTGTTCTCAAGGTCCTTGAGCGAGGTGGTGTTGGCCCCGGCCAAGGAGCTGAGAAGTCCCCGCGAAATTCCCCTCTCTTTGTGAAGTCATGCCATGTTTTTACCAACTTCTAAGGTATATGACATAAAAATCCCTCCGCACTATAGAATAGAAAAGATTTGCGAATTTGGACAGTAAGTATACTGCTGATTTTGAAATTTTTTATAAAAATATGCCGCCGGACCAGATGACAATGGCCGGCAGCAGACATCAGCAATCCAAACTGTCTATTTTGTCGCAGTAGTTGAGTAACGGATGAAGCTCACTTCGGGCCTGCATGACCAGAAGCTCTCCCGGCGTCACCCACTTCGCATCGCACACTTCCTCGCGCTGCAGCGTCAGCTCCGGCAAAGGCTCCGGTGCGGGGAACATCCAGGCGTCGTAAAAATCACGTTCACGCCGGACACTGTGTATCAGGCTGGCGCGCCTGCCGTCCAGGCACAGGCCCAGCTCTTCGTGAATCTCACGCAATATCGCCGTCAGGCTGTCCTCTCCCGCGAGCACATGCCCGCCGGTAGGTTCCCAGAGCAGGGGATACTTTTTGCCCTCGGCCCGCCTCGTCAGCAGCACGCGTCCCTGCCCGTCGCGTATCCAGCCGCTGACGGAGAGGTGATAGCGCCCGGGCGGGACAGGGTCGCCACGGCGCAGCGTTTCGCCTGTCGGGACTCGTCCGGCATCGTACAAATCCATCAGCTCACCGGTCAGCGGCGCGCCTTCCAGCCCGTGCGAGGCGTCGTATATCTGCATCCCGGCGCGGGACGCGCTGCTTAAAGCCTCGCGGCTGTCGTCCAGCACGAGGCAGCGCGATGGCTCGACGCCCAGCCGCCTCGCGGCGAGAAGAAACACGTCCGGCTCGAACTTGCCGCGGTGGGTTTCGTCGGTTGAGCAGAACGCGTCGAAGCTGCCCGTGAGCCCCAGCCGCTGCAGGCAGGGGACATACAGGCGCTCCGGCAGACTTGTCGCCACGGCCAGCCTGACGCCGAGCGTGCGCAGCCGGGACAAATATTCGCGCGCGCCCGGCAGCAGTGCGGCCCTGTTCGCGTACTCGTCCAGCGAGAGCGCATCCCACTCGTCAAGCAGACGCTCGGGGGACTCCTGCAGCCCGAAGCGCGAGACGGTGTACTCTGCGGCCTCGGCGAAGCTGAGCGAGTGGACGCGCACGACGTAGTCGCGCGGGCAGGGCAGGCCGCGGGCGGCGAGCGGTGCGGCAAGTATGCCGTCCCACACGGACATCGTGTCGAGCAGCGTGCCGTCCAAATCAAAAATAGCGGCGTCGAAGTTCATAAAATTTTCCTCCTTTTTTTGAACTACGCCGGCAAAACGAAAGCCTCCGTACCGGTACGGGGGCTCAAAAAAGCGCAAACCGGCACGGAATTGCTCCCGTGCCGGCATTAACCGACAGGTCAAGAGGTCCGGCGTGAACCGTTTTCAGCCTTTCGGCTCCCTCGCAACTGATCTGACATATTCGGTTGAGTTTATCATACCATCCGGCGGCGGAATATGCAAGCGCGAAATCCGGCTGCTGGCGTAAGCGAGGCGCGTGTGATACAATACAAACATAGACTGTGAAACGGGGGATAGCATGACCGAAGTAGTGGCGGCGCTCATTTGGGAGCGCGGGAAATTTATGATTTGCCAGAGACCCGCCGGTAAGGCGAGGGGCCTGCTGTGGGAATTTGTCGGCGGCAAGGTGGAGCCGGGCGAGACGAAGGCCGACGCGCTCGTGCGCGAATGCCGGGAGGAGCTTGGCGTCACCGTTGGGGTGGGCGAGGCGTTCATGGAGGTCACGCACGAGTATCCGGACCTCACCGTCCACCTCACGCTCTTCAACGCGGAGATAGCTTCAGGCACGCCGCAGAAACTTGAGCACAACGACATCCGCTGGATAAGCCCGGAGGAGATAGACGGCTACGACTTCTGCCCGGCCGACGAGGTGATATTGCAAAAGCTCAGGCGGGAAGGGCCTGATAACGGGAAAATATAGGGCGGGTTTCCGCCCTATATTTTTGTTTTTCACCCCACGGAACCTTTCCCGGCCCGGCACGTCTTACTTGTAACGGGAAAAATTAAATGGAGGTGCAAAAAATGAGACGCAAGCTTATGTGTGCAGCGCTGGCTCTGGCCTTTGCGCTGCTGGCGGCGTGCGGCGCGCCGGAGGCCCAGCCCTCACCCACGCCGGATGCCAACCAGGTGAGCTTCACGCGGGAGAACTTCCCGCGCCTTGACGGCTCCACATCTACAGCTCCGCTGGGAACGGCCATCGCCGCCGTGCTGCTGGGAGAGAGCGAGGACGAGGTGTCCGACCTCATAAACTTCTCGCGCACGACGGAGTCATACCGCGAGCTGATGCGGGGGAACCGCGACCTTGTCATCGCGGCGGAGCCCAACGAGACCGTGTTCGGCGAGATGAAGGACGCGGGCTTCGAGATCAAGATGGAGCCCTTTGCCATGGACGCGCTCGTGTTCATGGTCAACGCGGGCAACCCGGTGGAGTCGCTCACGCTTGAGCAGCTGAGGGGCATCTACACCGGAGAGATAACGAACTGGAGCGAGGTAGGCGGCGAGGACGCGGAGATAGTCGCCTTCCAGCGCAACGCCGAGTCCGGTAGCCAGGTGCTGATGGAGAAGCTGGTCATGGACGGGACGGAAATGATAGACCCGCCGGAGGGCGGTATGGTCGGCGAGATGGGTACGCTCATATCTGCCGTCAAGGAGTACGACAACAGCGCCAACGCCATAGGCTACACCGTCTACTACTATGCTCACGATATGCAGATGGCCGACGGGCTCAAGCTGCTGAAGGTGGACGGCGTGGAGCCTGACGCCGAGACCATCCGCTCCGGCGAGTACCCCTTCCTCAACCCCTACTACGTCGCCATTGACGCAGCCGAGCCCGAGAACTCAATGACTCGCGTGCTCTTCGACTGGATACTCGGCCCCGACGGGCAGAAGCTAGTGGATATGCAGGGCTATGTCGCGGTGAACGGGGTGGGCTGAGATGAAAGCAGGCAGAATAGCGCTTTTGCTCGCGTTTGCGCTGCTGCTCACGGCCTGCGGCGCGCCGGAGGCGGAGCCTTCGCCTACGCCTGGCAGCTCCGGCGGGGAGGTTGCAGTGCACTGGGACGCGCTCACGCCCAAGCCGGAGAATGTGGCCAAGCGCTGGTATGAGGGGTATACTGACGAGCTGATACCCTCGGACGATTACGGCGAGCTTGTGCCGTACATCGGCGGCGAAATGTCGCATCATTATGTGGGTACAAGCTGGTACTACGGGCTCACAACCCGCGACGGCGTCATCATCACCGATCCGGTGTACGCAGATGTGAGCGCCACAGACGGGGGAAGCGCGCTCGTGCTCCGCACAGCCGTGCCGAACGATGCTCCGATAGTGGACGAGTGGACGCCAAGGCACGACGACCGCTATGGCCTCGCCGCCATAGACGGCTCCTGGTACACGGGGCAGATATACACCGACAAAATATGCACCAGCACGCTCGGCGCTCTATTTTTCGATACGGATGGCGACGTCGTTATGGTCTCCGCCGAGGACGGCTCCGAGCTCTTCCGCTGGAGGGCGGACGAGTTGCCCATAGAGGGCCTGGAACCAAGCCATTTCTACTGGGAAATCGTCAGTGTCGAGGGCGAATACATGAGATTTATGCACTGGGGCACAGGGGGAGAGAACAGATACGACTACGTCGACCTCAGGACAGGCGAGCTGCTTGATACCGCGCCAGATGTGTTCAACGTGGTATATGACGGCGAGACCATGCGCTACGATGGCGGCACCTACACCGTCTCTGACGGCGCCGTGACCATAAACACGGACAGCGGGGAGACGCACACCTTCACGGTGCCCGACTGGGCCGGAGAGTTTTTCTATCCCGACATAAACGGCGACCGCATCCTGATTGGACATGACGGCGTGACCCTGCTTACCGACCTCGACGGGAACGAGCTCGCGCGTATAGACGGGATAGCAAACTGGACTTGGCAGTTGTACGGTACGGCCTGGTCGCTCCCGGCCGTGACCGACTATGTTTCAAGCGAGGACGGTCTCGGGTTCTGGGTGGACTACACGCTTTATGACCGCGACGGCGAGCTGATGGGGAAATTCTCCGGCAATGTCGAGCAGTGGGGCGATCGTCTGCTCATAGCCGATAGCGACAGCTACCGTCTCACAGACCTTGAGGGCAGCGACCTCATACGCCTGTCCCGTTTCGACCAGCTGGACATACCGGCGGAGGAATAGCATACAATATAAAAACAAAAGCGGCCGCGCAGAACGTGCGCGGCCGCTTTGCCGTGTGTGTTTAGCTGTCAGCCGCCGAGATACGCCTTGCGTACCTGGTCGCTCTCGGCGAGCTCCCTGCCCGTACCGCTGAGGGTGATGTTGCCGGTCTCCATGACGTAGGCACGGTCGGCCACGGACAGGGCCATCTGTGCGTTTTGCTCGACAAGCAGTATGGTCGTACCGGCGTCGTGCAGCTTTTGGATTATCTCGAATATCTGCTCGACAAGTATGGGCGCGAGACCCATGGAGGGCTCGTCGAGCATCAGCAGCTTGGGCTTGCTCATCAGCGCGCGTCCCATGGCCAGCATCTGCTGCTCACCGCCGGAGAGCGTTCCCGCTATCTGCTTGCGGCGTTCTTTAAGGCGCGGGAACTGCGCGAACACCTTCTCAAGCTCGGCGTCGACGCCGCTGCCGCCCTGGGTATAGGCACCCATGTCCAGGTTCTCCTGCACGGTCATCTGCAGGAAGATGCGCCGCCCTTCGGGGACTTGCGCCAGGCCGCGCTCAACTATCTTGTGCGGCTGCAGGCGGGAGATGTTTTCGCCGCAGAACTCTATGCAGCCCGTCTTAGAGCGCAGCAGGCCGGATATGGTCTGCAGCGTGGTGCTCTTGCCGGCCCCGTTCGCGCCTATCAGCGTGACTATCTCGCCCTCGTCGACGTGGAAGGATATGCCCTTGATGGCGTGGATGGCGCCGTAGTATACATTTATATTATCTACCCTGAGTATTTCGCCCACGGCTCACGCCTCCTTTTTGCGGCCCAGGTAGGCCTCGATTACCACGGGGTTGGACTGTATATCCTCCGGGGTACCCTTGGCTATGACCTTGCCGAAGTTCAGCACGCATATTCCCTCGCATATTCCCATGACGAGGTTCATGTCGTGCTCGATGAGCATGATGGCTATCTGGAAGGTGTCGCGTATCTTGATGATGTTTTCCATGAGCTCGGCCGTCTCGCTGGGGTTCATACCTGCGGCGGGCTCGTCGAGCAGCAGCAGGCTGGGGTTCGTGCCGAGCGCGCGGACTATCTCCAGGCGGCGCTGTGCGCCGTAAGGGAGGGAGCCCGCCTTGGCGTTCGCCAAGTCCTGCATGTCGAAAATGCTGAGCAGCTCCATGGCGCGCTCGTGGGCTATGCGCTCCTGCTTCCAGTAGGAGGGCAGGCGGAGGATGCCGCTGAAGTAGCCGTACTTTATCTGGTTGTGCATGCCGAGCTTGACGTTGTCCTCGACCGAGAGGTTGGAGAAGAGCCTGATGTTCTGGAAGGTGCGCGCCACGCCGAGCTTGTTCACCTGCACGGTGTTCATCCCGGCGGTGTCCTTGCCGTCTATCATTATAGTGCCGCGTGTGGGCTGATACACCTTCGTTAGCAGGTTGAACACCGTAGTCTTGCCCGCGCCGTTGGGCCCGATGAGGCCTGCTATCTCCGTGCGGCCTATGGTGAGGTTGAAGTCGTCCACGGCGGTGAGGCCTCCGAAGTCTATGCCCAGGTGCCGGGCTTCCAGCACCGGAAGCTTGTCGAGGTCGCGCTCTGGTATATAAGCGTCGCTCGGCATGTTCACGAGCGGGCTTTCAATCTTGGATTTGACCTTAGCCATTTGCCGTGCCCCCTTTCTTGCCCCTGCAGGCGAATATGCCCTTCAAGCCGTCGGCGCTGCGCGAAAAGACGGCCCTGAACTGCGGGCTGTTTGTGGCCAGCATTACCAGGATGAGCACGATGGCGTAGACCAACATCCTGTAGTCGTCGAAGCCGCGCAGGGCCTCGGGCAGTATGGTCAGGACGGTCGCGGCGATTATGCTGCCCCATATCTTGCCCAGACCGCCGAGCACGACGAACACGAGGATGAGTATCGAGGTGTTGAAGTTGAACTTTGTGGCGGCGAGGTTGGAGAAATTGAGGCCGTAGAGCGCGCCGGCGGCCCCGGCCAGGGCGGCGCTGGTGACGAAGGCCATCAGCTTGTACTTGGTGACGTTGATGCCCACGCTCTCTGCGGCGATACGGTTGTCCCGGAGGGCCATGATGGCGCGGCCGGAGCGGCTGCGCACCAGGTTGAGCACGATTACGAGCGTTACCATGATGAGGATGAAGCCCGCTGTGAAGCCGGCAATCGTGTCTGTACCCGTCGCGCCCTGCGCGCCCTTGATTATGGCTATGCCGTTCTCGGTAAGGCCGAGGTCGTTGGCGGTCTTGCTGCCGTCAAAGTTGAAGATTATGTGCAGGCCGTTCTCGTCGTGGCCGACGATGAGGCAGTTTATGAGCTCCTTGATTATCTCGCCGAAGGCCAGGGTGACGATGGCGAGGTAGTCGCCGCGCAGGCGCAGCACGGGTACGCCGACGATGAGCCCGGCGACAGCGGCGCAGGCGGCGCCCACAATGAGCGCGATGACGAGCCGCACGGCGTCGGAGGGGATGGACGCCTGCAGGCTCATGGCCGCGATGATTCCGGAGAAGGCGCCTACGCTCATAAAGCCCGCGTGGCCGAGGCTCAGCTCGCCGAGGACGCCGACGGTCAGGTTCAGGGATATGGCCATGACTATGTAGCAGCAGATGGGTACGAGCTGCCCCTGGAAGGAACGGCTTAGCATGCCCTGGCTGCCGAGAAGGGTGACGACGGCGAAGGCGAGGATGACGCCGAGATAGGTTGCGTAGTCTATTTTGGCCGCTTTGCTTATCCTGGGAGCTGCGGCGCTGGGTTTGTTGCGTTTGCTCATAGCGTCCACCTCAAACTTTCTCCGGCACATACTTGCCGAGCAGGCCCGCCGGGCGCACCAACAGCATGATTATCAGCACGGCGAACACGATGGAGTTGGCCAGCTGCGTCGAGATATACGCCTTGGCCAGGGCTTCGATGACGCCCAGCAGGATGCCGCCCAAAAACGCGCCGGGTATGGAACCGATGCCGCCGAACACCGCAGCAGTGAAGGCCTTAATACCGGGCATGGAGCCGGTCGTGGGCATCAGCGAGGTGTTGAAGGAGCAGAGCAGCACTCCGGCAATGGCCGCGAGCGCACTGCCGATGGCAAAGGTCAGCGATATGGTCCTGTTGACGTTTATGCCCATGAGCTGGGCCGCGCCCTTGTCCTCGGAGCAGGCCCTCATGGCCTTGCCCATCTTGCTCTTGCTGGTGAAGGCCGTGAGGCCCGCCATGATGATTATGCACATCGCTATGGTCAGCAGGGACACATAGGAGATGCTGAGTGAGCCCAAGCTCAGTGAGCCGGAGATTATCGGCGTGTACGAGCGGGGACTGGCTCCCCAGAGCAGCTGCGCCGCATTCTGCAGGAAATAGCTCACGCCGATGGCTGTGATGAGCACGGCGAGGCTGGGCGCGCTGCGCAGAGGCCGGTAGGCCAGACCCTCGATTACCACGCCGAGCACGGTGCAGACGAGCATCGCCAGCAGCACGGCTATAGGCCAGGGCAGACCCAGGTTAGTCATGGCGAGCAGGGATATGTAGCCGCCGACCATGATGACGTCGCCGTGGGCGAAGTTGAGCATCTTTGCAATGCCGTAAACCATTGTATAGCCCAGGGCGATTATGGCGTAAACGCTTCCGAGGCTCACGCCGCTTATGAGATACGAAAGGAATTCCAAACTTCCCACCCCGTTGAAAGTATAGTCTGTAGGACACACCGACCACGGCGCGCTTTTGGCGCACCGGGATTGGTGCGCCCTACATGGTATCGATTTGCGCACCGGGGAGGGAAGAACCCTCCCCAATGCCTTCATGTGTTTCTTACTCGGCGGCGTTCTCGGCGGAGACGTACACGCCGTCCTGGATGACGACCGCCAGAGGCAGCTTGCTGACTTCGCCGGAGGTGGACCAGGTCATGCCGGAGCCGGTCAGGCCGTCGAAGGTCATGGTTGTGAACTGCTCAATCATGGCGCTGCAGATGTCCTCGGTGCTCATGTCGGGAGTGCACCCGGCGGCCTCGAGAGCCTGCTTGAGGGCGTAGACGCAGTCGTAGCCGTCGGCGGCGAACTGGTTCGGGGTCTCGCCGAAGCGCTCGTTGTACTCGGCGACGAAGTTGACGGTCTTTTCATCGGTCGCGTCCGCGGAGAAGGGGGTCAGGACCATGACGCCCTCGGCGAGGCTGAGGTCGAAGTTGGGCATGGTCAGGATGCCGTCCATGCCGTCCACGCCGAAGAAGGTCGGCTCATAGCCCATGGCGTTGGCCTGGGAGAGAATGACGGAGGCGGGCTGATAGTAGATGGGCAGGAACACGACGTCTGCGCCGGCGGCCTGGGCGGCGGTGAGCTGGACGGAGAAATCGGCCTGGGTGTCGCCGGTGAAGGTGCCCTCGTAAACTATCTCAATGCTCTGGTTTTCGGCCTCGGCGACGAAGGTGTCGCGGATGCCCTGGGAGTACGCGTCGTCGTTGCGGTAGATGACGGCGACCTTGGCGTCAGGCATATTGGCGCCCATGTAGGTGGCCGCGCCGGAGCCCTGGTTGGGGTCGGAGAAGCACATCTGGAACATGTTGTCCTTGCCCGCGACGACGTCGGGGGAGGAGGCGCTAGGGGTCAGGGCGAAGACGCGGTCGTTGTAGACCTCGGCGGATACGCTGATGGCGGGGCCGGTGGTGACGGGGCCGACCAGTATCTGCATACCGTCGTCCATGAGCTTGTTGTAGGCGTTGACGGAGGTCTCGCCGTCGGACACGTCGTCCTCGAAGCTGAACTCAACCTGATATCCGTTGATGCCGCCTGCGGCGTTAATCTCGTCGACGGCAATCTGGATGCCGTTCATAACTGCGGTGCCGTAGATGGCGTTTTCGCCGGTCAGCGGGCCTACGCCGCCGAACTTGAAGGCGGCGCCGTCGGCGGCGGGTTCGCCGCTCTCGGCCGGAGCGCCGCTCTCCGCGGGCGCGGCGGATTCGGTGGAGCCGTTCTCCTGGCCGCAGCCGGAGAAGAGGGCAAGGCACATTACGAGCGCCATTGCAAGTGCGAGATACTTTTTCATGTTGTCCTCCTGTGAATATCCGTTTTTATACAAAAAACCGGTCCCGACCTGCTGGTCGGGACCGGTTTGAAGTATACACATCAAATCAGCTTGCCGATACCAAACGAGGCCGTTGTGGTGTCCTGACGAGAATAATTACTACGGAAAGTACGGCTATTATGCATACCAGTACGCATATAAGTACCAGCACGCTAATGAGGCGTATAATTATCAGGGCCAGGCTCAGGGCAACGAAAATGGACACTGCAAGGGCAGTGTCCAGGCTAAGCAGGCTGTTCATATTTTCGCTCTGGGCGGCGCAGCAGGCGCAGACGCGCTGAGTGCCCTCGGCAGAGAAGCCGCGGGTGGAGTTACAGGCGTTATTGCGGTTGAAGAAACGTTCAAACATGTTCGCGGCTCCTTTCGTGAATGTGTTTGCACTTTAGCACCCTGTGGCGCGAATTGTCAAGTGGATTCTTGCCTTTTCTGCATTTCACACAGAAGGTTTTGGTGAAGGGAGAGCAAATTTCTCTGTTACACACAGAAATTATGCCAATATTTTACCTGCGCAGGTTAGGAAACCGGCTTTCAGATACGTTGGGCCAGCTCGGGAAAAGAGTCCCGAAAAGTAACTTCCGGCTGTATAACCATGTGCGTTTTTGGGTCTGCGCGGCGTGAAATCAGGTTGAAGCAGAGCTTGAGCGTCTCTGCGGCGACGGCCTGCATGCGCAAGTCTATCGTCGTCATGCTGGGGGATGTGAAGCGGCTCAGGCTGTCGGGACCTGTGTTTGTGGTCAGCAGGTAGGTGTCCGTGCCGACGGCGACGCCGAACTCGACAAGGGCGGCCAGCAGCCCGCGCGCAATCTCCTCCTGGTTGCAGAAAATGGCCCGCGGCACCTGCCGTTTTTGTATTAACTTTATGCCGAGGGAGTAGCCGGCCTCGGCGTCGGCGGCGCAGAAATACTGGTTGTTTTCAGCCCCAAGGCCCAGCTCATCCCAGCGCTTGAGGAAGGCGTCGCGCCTGGTGTTCGTTGCGACGTGGTACTGCCTTTCCCAAATTGTAGCAACGGAGCCGGGCGAGCAGCTTGCGACAATATCGCACGCGAGCCGTCCGGCGGCGGCGTGGTCTATCGTCACATATGGATATTCTTCTACACGGCGGTTGAGCAGCACCGTGGGGACGGGGCCGAGGGGCTGGGCCAAAAACTGCAGGTCGGCGTTGGATGCGCCGGCTATAATTATGCCGTTGTAGAGCTGCGAAGAGAGTATATTCTGCTTTTCGACCAGCGTGTCCGGCTCGTAGAACTGCAGGTTTATCTCAGCGGGCTCAGAAAACAGCTTAGTGACCTCGTTTACGGCGCGCAGGGCGGATATAAGCGCTTGCTCGAAGTAATAGTTTGGCCAGAAGAGCGCGATGCTGAGCTGATGGGCGCTGTCGCTGCTCAGGCGCTTGGCTGAGGTGTTGGGGCGATAATTGAGGCTCTCTGCCACTGAGAGCACTTTCTCCTGCGTGGCCTTGGATATGCGGTGCTCGTCCCCGCGCCCGTTCAGGACGTAGGAGACTGTGGCAATCGAAGTGCGGCACAGGTTGGCGATATCGTAAATGGTTGCCATAGGCCCTCCTTGCGAAGCAAATGACAGAACTTTCAAACTCTACCTGCAATGATACACCGCCCGGCCCGCAGAGTCAACCAAAGCTTTGAGGCGCATATACCAGCACAGGCTGCGGATTACTCCGCAGCCCGTGCTTTGCCAAACTAGGAATGAAAGAGTGTGAGTGTGTTGTATTAAGCAAAAAATGTCATTCCAGCGCCGTCCACGCCAGGCCGAAGTGATACCACTTGTGATGTTCAATCTGCAGCATGGCAGAGGTGGGGACGCGCTCTTTTAGAATTTTGGCGTACCGGCCCACGAAGGCCTCGGTACTGAACTTGCCGTCTACGACGTAGGCGGCCTTGGCCTCGGGCGGGAGCATGAGGTCGAGAAGCTCGGGCTTGCTGTTGAAGAGCGGCCCGGTCATGTCGTAGTGGTGTGGTATGACCACTTTCGCGCCTATGGCCCTGACGAGCTCGGCAAAGACCTCTGGGTCCTGCTTTGGGCTCAGGTGCATGAAGGCGACGTCGGGCTTCAGCCCGGCGAAGCGGTACTTCTGGTCGGGTGTAGTCTGGCCGGCCCAGACAAGGATGCGCGTACCGTCGGCAGCGGTGATAAGGTAGTTTTGCAGCTCCAATGAGCCGTACCAGCCGGTGATGCTGTCCAGGCTGTCGACGTTTTCCGCAAACTTCTCCGGGCGGTACACGCCTTTCGCGTTTTCGGTGTGGCGTCCGGCGTAGACGTTTATTTTGACGTCGTCAAACTCGTACTCCTCGCCGGGACGGACCCGGTAGACATTGGTCAGGCTGACGTGCTGCTGAGCGCAGAGCGCGTCGACGGAGAGATCGCCCACGAAGAGGCGGGCCTTGGGGAATTTGGCGAGCAGCGCCGATATATCCTGAGAGTGGTCGAAATGTACATGAGAGAGCAGGACATAGTCGGCGCGCTCAACCTTTTCGAGGGGGAAGGGGTAGATGTCTGAGCTGTCCAGCCAGGGGTCGACCAGGAGGTGCGCGCCGCCCGGCAGTATCATTTCAAAGCCGGCGGTGTTAAACCAGCGGACGCTCACTCCGTTATCAAGCATAGCTGCAGGCATAATGGCAACCTTCTTTCGTCAATGAGGTCAGGCTGTCCTGCCTGCCGCGCAGGGCGGCGGACAGGACAGAAATGAAAAAGGGTGGACAATTACAGTGCTGCACCTGTTATCAGGTGAGCAGCGGAAGCAGCATGCCGAGTACGAGCAGGGCGAGGGCGCCGCCGAGACGGGTGGAGATGCTGGCGAAGGGGAAGAGGTCCATGCGCTTGGAGACCTGGCAGTTGACAAGGTCGCCGGTGCCGCCGATGTCGCAGGAGCAGCAGCCGACGGAGATGGCGCTCTCGATGGGGTACAGGCCGAAGAGGCGGCCGAAGATACCGGCGGCGATGACGAAGGTCAGGATGGTGCAGGTGACCATCAGTACAAACTGGAAGCTCATGGCTCCGGCCAGCTCTGTGAGGTCTATGGCGGTGATGCCGACGTTGACCATCATTGCGGGCAGGAACACGCCGGTTACGAGGTCGGAAGCCCAGGCCAGACGGTCAATCAAGTACTGCGGAATGATGTTGACAGCCTTGAGAATGATGCAGAGCAGAATCAGCCAGACGATGTAGTTGAGGTTGATGAAGGGGCTGGTCAGGTAGGCGATGATGTTGGCGAAGGCGAACAGCACGGCGCCGAACAGTATGCCGCAGAGCAGAGAGCTTATCTTGCCGTCGAACTTGGCGTGTTCGGTGTTTACCTCAATCTGGGAGCCGGTGCGGACGAGGTTGCCGTTGCCGGTCCAGCTCGGCTTGATGCGTCCGAGAGTGTCCAGCAGTCCGGAGAGGACTATGGCCTCGATGTTGGCGAGGGACATGGCAGCGACCATGACGCCGATAAGCGCGTCGCCGTCAATACCGGCCTCGTTGAGCATGGCGGGGATGCTGACCAGCGGGCCGCTGGAGCCGCCGGAGAATATCGGGAAGGCGTATACGACAAGAGAGTTGAACAGGTCATAGCCAAGCAGCGGGCCGATGAGAAAGGCGACGCCGATGGTGGTGCCAAGGGAGAGAAGCAGCACGGGGATGTAACGGAATATGGCCTTCAGGAGCAGCTTGCGGTCAAGCCTGCCGAGGACGGAGCCGCACATGAGCATGGCTATATTGGTCGGGTTCAGGACGTTGTCGCGCAGCTCGGTGAAGCTCTGCTGCATCTCCGGGGTGATGTAACCGATAAGCACAAGCACAGACGGCGCGAAGATGGTGAGCAGGGGACCGAAGCCGACGTACTTGCCGAGGAAGGGAGTGTGGTCGCCTATCCAGCGCAGGGGCAGGGCGACGGAGAGCAGGAAGGCAAAAAGAGAGAAGTAGTTGGGCTCAAGCCAGCCGAAGCCCATGCTTATCCACAGTATCGCACATATTATGGCGAACATGCCTATGGGTATACCCATAAACTCCAGGCTCTTAAAGGAGTCGAGGCGCGATTTGGTAGTATCAGAACTCATTTTCTTTTCTCCTCTACTTTTACTTTTATTTTTCTCAGAGAGGCTTACTCAGCCTTCTCTTCGAGTTCCTCAAACAGACCGGCGGCGGGGATGACGGCCGACACACCGCAGATCATCATGCAAAGACGCAGGGCTTCGCCGACCTCCTGAATCGAGGCGCCCTCCTCTACGGCCTTCTTGCCATGGACGATAATAGTGGTCTCAACGCCGCGGGTGCAGCCGAGCATCATTATCATGAGCTCGCGGTACTTCTTGGGGATGAGGTTATCGCCGCGGTTGCAGGACACAAAAAGGTTCTTGAAGGCGCTGAGCAGCTGCGGGTCGTTGGCCAGCTTGCGGTGGAACGGGAGCAGCCCGCCTCCGCGTATTTCGCTCAGCTCCGCCATGATTTCCTGAGATTTTTCAATCTGTACAGGGTCTGTCTGTTTCATGTTTTATTCCTTCCTTTCGATTGTGTATTTCACGCGCGTCGGGTTTCCGGCGTGCCTTTTTTCAAGATAGGGCTTGGCCACGGCGGGGAACATGGCGTACATCAGCACTTCCTCGTCCGTTTCGGCCAGCTCGCCGATTTCGGCCTTCATCTTGTCCCACTCGGGCTCGATGAGGTCGGCGGGGCGGCAGGTTATGGGCTCGCCGTCGCCTATTATCTTGCGCTGGATATCGGCGTCTACCGGGGCTGGGAACTGGCCGTATTCGCCGCGCATGTAGGCTCTGCTCTCTTTCGGGACTATTTTGTATCTTTCCCCCTGGATGACGTTCATGGTAGCCTGGGTGCCTACTATCTGGCTGAACGGGGTGCCGAGCGGGGGATAACCGAACTCCTCGTGCACCTTGGAGACCTCGTTCAGCACATCCTGCAGGCGGTCGTAGGCGTGCATTTCCTTGAGCTGGTTCTCCATGTTGGAGAGCATGCCGCCGGGTATCTGGTGCTGCAAAACGGAGGTGTCGACACCGGTGAACTTGCTCTGGTACTGCTTATACTTTTCCTTGATGGCCAAAAGGTCGTTGTTTATGTCGGCAATCAAGCCCATGTCCATTTCTGCGGCGTAAGGCGTTGACGAGAGAGCTATCAGCATGCTCTCGAGCGGCGGATGGGCGGTGCCCAGGCAGAAGGCGGAGAAGTCCGTGTCTATTACGTCAGCTCCGGCGCGGACCGCCTCCCAATAGCACAGATCGGCCATGCCGCCGGTGCTGTGGGCGTGGAAGTGTATGGGGACGTCTACGGCCTTCTTGAGCGCGCGGATGGTCATGAAGGTCTCGACGGGGTTCTTCATGCCCGCCATATCCTCAAGGTGGATGGCGCTGGCGCCCATGTCGACGAAGCGCTTGGCCACGTCGCAGTATAGCCCGTCATTGTGCGCCGGGCTGGTGGTGTACAGCAGATTGCATTCGACCGTTTTGCCCGCCTTAAGCGCGGCGTCCATGGCGGTGGCGCAGTTGCGCGTGTCCATAAGGCCGTCGAATATAAGGAAAATGTCGAGGCCCGCGCCGGCGGCCGCGTCCACAAAGCGGCGCACGATGTCGTCCGCGTACTGGCGGTATCCTACTATGTTCTGCCCGCGCAGCAGCATGCGCAGAGGTGTGTTGGGCGCGGCCTTCTTGGCCAGGCGCAGGCGGTCGAAGGGGTTCTCGCCCAAAAAGCGCAGCGCCGAGTCAAAGGTGGCGCCGCCCCACATCTCAATGCTGTCGAAGCCGACCTTGTCCATCTTGCCTATCACGCTTACAACGTCCTGAGTGCTCATGCGCGTGGCGATCAGGGACTGCTGCCCGTCCCGAAGGTCGACGCTGCAAAAGCGCACGGGCCTGGCCGGAGCGCGGTAGTTGAGATACTCGTCCATCTGCTCGGCTGTGTATTTGCTGTCAAGCTTCTGCATATCAGCTCTCCTCCCGTTGAAGTCTTAGCGCGTACGGCGGCCGTTCTGAGGCCGCTCTGTACTTAAACGCTTAATCAACTAAGGCGATTGTAGCAGTGCTGAACACGATTGTCAACTAAATTGTGAATAATTTATTATGACGAAACTCACAAAAACACACGTCGGATTTTGTAGATGCTGTGATATTAGACAAATATAAGCCTTATTTTTGAGCAATATTGCTGAAACTAAGAATTGCGCAGAAAAAGATTGACATTGACGAGAATTGAAATTAATATAATGACATGTAGGATTAAGGGATTAAGCATCCGCTTCTTAGAGAGATGAGAAGATATGATGTCATTTTAGGAGGTATACTATCGTGGCAAAGAAAAAGACCATGGACGGAAACGAGGCTGCGGCTTACGCCAGTTATGCGTTTACCGAGGTCGCAACAATTTATCCCATTACGCCTTCGAGCCCTATGGCCGAGCATGTGGACACCTGGGCCGCTAACGGCATGAAGAACATTTTCGGCCAGCCTGTGCGTCTCGTTGAGATGCAGAGCGAGGCCGGAGCCTGCGGCGCTATGCAGGGCAGCCTCGAGTGCGGCAGCCTCACCACCACATACACCGCGTCCCAGGGCCTGGCGCTTATGATACCGCCGCTGTACAGGATAGCGGGCCAGCTCCAGCCCGGAGTACTGCACGTCGCCGCGCGCACCCTCGGCACTGCCAGCTTCTCCATTTTCGGCGACCATCAGGACGTCATGGCCTGCCGCCAGACCGGTGTGGCGCAGCTCGCCTCCTCCAGCGTACAGGAGTGCATGGATCTCGCCGCCGTGGCCCACCTGTCCGCGATAAAGGGCCGCGTGCCGTTTATGCACTTCTTCGACGGCTTCCGCACCAGCCACGAGATACAGAAAATAGACGTGCTGGACTATGCGGACCTGGCCAAGCTCGTCGACTACGACGCGCTGCACGCCTTCCGCAAAAACTCGCTCAACAGCGAGCGCCCGGTGATGCGCTCCATAGTGCAGAACCCGGACACCTACTTCCAGAGCCGCGAGGCCGTGAACCCCTATTACGACGCCCTGCCCGGCATAGTGGAGTACTACATGGGCGAGATGAGCAAGCTGACCGGACGCGACTACAAGCTCTTCAACTACTATGGCGCGCCCGACGCGGAGTACGTCGTCGCGGCAATTGGCAGCGTCTGCGACTGCCTGAAGGAAGTCGTGGACTATCTCAACGCCCAGGGGCGCAGGACCGGCCTGATACAGGTGCACCTCTACCGTCCCTTCAGCGTCAAGCACCTGCTTGCGGCCCTGCCCGAGACATGTAAGGTGCTCACGGCGCTCGACCGCACCAAGGAGGCGGGCGCCAACGGCGACCCGCTCTACGAGGACATCGCGGGGGCCATAGTCAACCTCGAAAACCGCCCGCTGCTGCTCGGCGGCCGCTACGGAATATCCAGCAAGGACACGACGCCGGCGATGATGAAGGCCGTGTACGACAACATGTCCGGCGAAAGGAAGAATCACTTCACCGTCGGCATCATCGACGACCTGACCTTCCGCTCCCTGCCGGTCGGCGAGAATATAGTCACGGCGGACAAGAGCATAATAAGCTGCAAATTCTGGGGCCTGGGCTCCGACGGGACGGTAGGCGCCAACAAGAACTCCATAAAAATAATCGGCGACAACACCGACCAGTATGTGCAGGCCTATTTTGAATACGACACGAAGAAGTCCGGCGGCGTCACAAAGAGCCACCTTCGCTTCGGCCACACGCCCATACTCTCTACCTACTATGTGACCATGGCCGATTTCGTGGCCTGCCACAACGAGAGCTACATCAAGAAATACGATATTGTAAACGAGATAAAGGAGGGCGGAACCTTCCTGCTGAACACGGTTTGGACGGACGAGCAGCTAGAGCGTGAGCTGCCGAACAAAGTAAAGCGTATCCTGGCCGAACGACGCATCCGCTTCTACACCATAGACGCCACGGAAATAGCGCACAAAATAGGCCTCGGCAACCGCACCAACACCGTGCTCCAGGCCGCGTTCTTCAGGCTCTCCGGCGTCCTGCCCATTGACGAGGCGGTAAAATATATGAAGGACGCCATAACCAAGACCTACGGGGCCAAGGGCGAGAAGGTCCTCAGCATGAACTACGCCGCGGTGGACGAGGGCGTGTCCGCCATGCACGAGATAACCGTCCCCGAGTCCTGGGCGCAGCTGGCCGACGAGCCTGCGGCGGAGATGGGCGGTGTCCCGGAGTTCGTCTCCACGGTTATGAGCGCCGTCAACGGACAGCGCGGCGACCAGCTGCCGGTCAGCGTGTGGAAGGACAGCGCGGACGGCACCGTCCCTGTGGGAACGTCCAAATATGAGAAGCGCGGCTTTGCCGCCTACGTCCCTGAATGGGACGCCTCCAAGTGCATCGGCTGCAACCTCTGCTCCCTCTACTGCCCGCACGCGGCTGTCAGGCCCTTCCTGCTCAACGCTGACGAAGCGGCCGCCGCCCCCGAGAGCTATGTGACCAACGAGGCCAAGGGCAAGGCCTTCGAGGGCCTGCGCTACCGCATACAGGTGGATGTGCTCGACTGCACGGGATGCAGCACCTGCGTGACCGCCTGCCCCGCCAAGGCCCTTGAGATGAAGCCGATAGCCGGACAGCTCCCGCAGCAGGACAACTGGGATTACAGCCTCAGCCTTTCCGAGAAGCCCAACCCGATGGACAAGTTCTCCGTCAAGGGCAGCCAGTACGAGCAGCCGCTGCTCGAGTTCTCCGGCGCCTGCGCGGGCTGCGGGGAGACCGCCTACATGAAGCTGATGACCCAGCTCTACGGCGACCGCATGATAGTCGCAAACGCCACTGGGTGCACCCAGGCCTGGGGCTTCTCCACGCCGAGCTTCCCATACACCACAAACAGCCGCGGGCATGGCCCTGCGCTGTCGAATTCGCTGTTTGAGAACAACGCGGAGTACAGCCTTGGAATGTGCCTGAGCATGCAGCAGCAGCGCGCCCGCCTCGCGGAAAATGCCCGCGCCCTGGCCGGACAGACCGGCGACGAGGCGCTGCGCACTGCGCTCAACGCCTGGCTCGAGGGCTTTGACGACGACAAGAACGCCCGTGCACTGGCCGACAATGTGATAGACGCGATTGAAAAGACCGGCGAGACCGGAGAGCTGGTGGATTACATCAGGGACAACGAGGAGCATCTGGTGCGCAAGAGCATGTGGATGTACGGCGGCGACGGCTGGGCCTACGACATAGGCTACGGCGGCCTTGACCACGTCCTGGCCTCCGGGATAGACGTGAACATCCTCGTTGTCGACACTGAAGTCTACTCCAATACCGGCGGACAGGCCTCCAAGGCCACGCCGATTGGCGCGGTGGCCCAGTTCGCGGCCTCCGGCAAAAAGACCGTGAAAAAGGACCTGGCCATGCTGGCCGCCGAGTACGGCAACGTGTATGTGGCCTCCGTGGCTCTCGGCGCGAACCCGGCGCAGACCATCACAGCCATCCGTGAGGCCGAGGAGCACCACGGCCCGTCGCTCATAGTGGCCTACGCGCCCTGCATCAATCACGGAATAGTTAAGGGCATGGGCTATTCCCAGGCCGAGGCCAAGCTCGCCGTAGACAGCGGCTACTGGTTCCTGTTCCGCTACAAGCCGGAGCTGAAGGAGGAGGGCAAGAACCCCTTCATCCTCGACAGCAAAGCGCCCAGCGTGCCGCTTGACGACTTCCTCATGGGCGAGGTGCGCTATGCCTCACTGAAGAGGACTTTCCCCGACCAGGCCGACGCGCTCATGGAGGCCGCAAGGAAGAACAGCGCCGAGCGCTACAACAAATACTTGGAGCTCTCGCAGCGTTAAATATCGGAGGTGCCAATTATGAATCCTTTGAGCGAATTCATGTCAAGCCGTCCGGGCGAAACCATCCGTCTGAAGCCCGACTGGTTCGTAGTGACGGACGGGGAGCATGCGCTGCCCGGACGGCTCGGCGGGGTGCATCCCGCCGAGCCGCAGAAGGTAAAGGTGTTCATCGACCATGAGACCCCGTGCGGCAGCGAGAAATCGGCAGATTTGCAGCGGCTGCTGATAGAGTACGCCGGGGAAAACGGCTGCGAGCTCTTCAACGGCTACGGTGTTTCGTACCAGCTTATGCTGGACAAATATGTGCAGCCCGGGCAGCTCGTAGCCTGCTGCGGGAAATTCGGCAGCATATTTGCTTCGGCGGGAGCCTTCGCCGTCTCTCTCACCGCGGACGAGATGAAGAGCGCCGTCGAGAGCGGTGAGATTGAGGTCGCGGTGCCGGAAACCTTCACGCTGAAGGTGACAGGAGAGCTGCGTGGGCGCGCAAACGGCAAGGACGCCGTCCTGGCGGCGCTGCCGATGCTCGCAGGCGCGAAGGGCAGGACGCTGCTGGTTGACAGCGCCGCAGCGAGCTGGAGCGCCTCGGATAAGGCCGCCTTCATGCAGCTCTTGAGCGAGTGCGGATGCCTCACCGCAGTCAGCGGAACAGCGGACAGCGCGGATTGCAGCCTGCAGCTCGGCGACGTCGTGCCAATGGCGGCCGGACCGAATGACTTCACCCGGGCCGTGCCTGCTGCCGAGTGCTCCGGCACTGCAGTCACGAACGTGTTCATAGGGGGCTGCTCACAGGGCAGGATTGAGGACATACGCGCTGCGGCTTCGGTCATACGCGGCAGGCGTGTCGCCCGCTCCGTGCGCGCAATGGTGGCCTTTGCGACTACCAAGGACTTTATTGCCGCGGCAAATGAGGGCCTGATTGCCCGATTCCTGGACGCGGGAGTGCTGGTGATGAACCAGGGCTGCTCAGCCTGCTACGGCAGGAGCCAGGGCCTGGCCGACGGCAAGGACGTCGTGCTCAGCGCCGGCAGCAGGCCCTGCCCAAACTGCAACGGCGAGGGCGACGTGCCCACCTATCTGTGCAGCGCCGCCACGGCCATGGCCAGCGCCATAGCCGGATACATCTGTCCCGACGAGGCTTGAGGAGGTAAGAGCATGGAAAAAGTATTCAGCGGCCGCGTGTGGACGATGCGCAAGGACATAGACACCGACATCATAATCCCCACCCAGTACATCGGCCTGCCCATGGACGAGATGATAAAGCACGTCTTTGAGCCTCTGTACCCTGACCTCGCGGCTCAGCTCCGCCGTGGGGACATCATAGTCGCCGGGCCGAACTTCGGCTGCGGCTCATCTCGTGAAATGGCCCCGGAGGCCATGAAAAATGCCGGCATACGCTGCGTGATAGCGCCGAGCTTTGCGCGCATCTTCTTCCGCAACAGCTACAATAACGGCATGCTCCTGCTGGAAAACGACGAGCTCTATAAGCACGTCAAGGACGGGGACACCGTCACCGTGGACCTCGAGAACCTGTGCGTCGAGTTCGGCGGCGAACGCTTCCCGATACCCAAGATACCCGACAACCTGCTTGAGATAGTTGAAAACGGCGGCCTTGTCCAGACCTGCGAGAAGGAGAACGCTCTGGCCGCCGAGGGCAAGCTGCCCGAGCGCAGGCCTCTGCCCCCGGAGCCTGAGTGCGTTGGTGAGCACACGCTGGCCGAGAAGATACTCATGCGCAACACGCACAGCGCGTCCCTGCGCCCGGGCGACATAGTCATGGCCCGCCCCGACCGCCTCTTCGTCCTGGACGTGTATTTCACGCCGGTCTATAAGAAGCTCAAGGCCATGGGATATACGAAGGTCGCGCACCCGGAGACCGCAGGCGCCATAGACGATCATCAGATGCCCTGCGTCATGTTCGACGACCCTGAGAGCTATCGCTACGGCTGCAAGCTCGTGGACGAGTACAAGTTCGGCACGCACCTGATAGGCGAGGGCATAGGCCACCAGCTCATCCCCGAGCGCCGCTACGCCAAACCCGGCAGCGTCATATTCGTTACCGACAGCCACACCACCACCTACGGCGCCGTGGGCTGCTTCTCCACCGGCGTCGGATATACCGAGATGGCTGCGGCGCTCGGCCGCGGCGAGATGTGGATACGAGTGCCCTCCGCCATAAAGATACAGATAGACGGACACCTGCCCGAGGGCGTGATGAGCAAGGACATAATCCTGCGCGTCCTGGGCGACCTCACTGCCAACGGCGGTACCTACCGCAGCCTCGAGTTCTGCGGCAGCACGGTAGACGAGATGAGCATAGATTCGAGGCTGTGCATCTCCAATATGGCCGTCGAGTGCGGAGCCAAGGTCGGACTCTTTGCGCCGGACGCCAAGACCTGCGAGTACAGCGGCGTCGATCCGAAGGACGTCGAGTGGATGACCGTCGGCCCGGATGAGTGCTACGAGCGCGTCCTGCACTACAAGGCCGAGGACTTCGTGCCGAATCTCTCCGTGCCGCAGTTTGTGGACAACGTCCACCCGGTCACGGAATATGAGGGCACCCCAGTCGACCAGATCTTCCTCGGCAGCTGCACGAACGGCCGCCTTGAGGACATGGCGGTGGCCGCAAAGATACTCAAGGGCCATCACGTCCCCAACAACGTGAAGTTCATAGTCACTTGCGCCACGAAGGACATATACAAAGCCGCCATTGAGGCCGGATATATCCAGATTTTCGCCGAGGCGGGCGCAATGGTGACCCAGCCGTATTGCAGCCTGTGCCAGGGCCGCGGCGGCGGAGTGGTCGGTGAGAACCAGGTGATACTGGCCACAAACAACCGCAATTTCCTCGGACGTATGGGCCCGGCCTCCAGCAAAATCTTCCTGGGCAGCCCTGCGACCATCGCAGTCTCCGCCCTTACGGGGCGTATAACCGACCCGAGGAGCTTTATCAAGACCCTCGAAGCGTGAACAGTGCCAATCGCGCAGCGGGCCGCGCCGTCAAATGCGGAGCGGCCCGTAAAGTATCGTGAGGTGATTAAACGATGTTAAATCTGCAAGGGCTCGTGGCCGCGTCGGCCGTGGGCCAAACCGGCGGCGACGGCTCCATAGTAGTCGCCCTGGCAATCCTCCTCGTAGTTGTTATAGTCGCGCTGGTGCGCAAAAAACGCCGCCTGAAAGCGCTGTCACAGGCGGCAGCCACGACGGAAACGGCTGCGCCCGAGACTCAGCCGGCGGCGCAGCAGAACGCGCCCGCCCGGACGGCAACCGTACCCGCAGGGGACGACGAGCTCGAGCTCGATGGTATCTCGGAGCGGGATGCGGCGATAGTAATGGCCATAACTGCCAACGCTATTGGTAAGCCGCCCGCTCAGCTGCGCTTCCATTCCATCAAGGAGGTAAAAGAAAAATGATATATGTTGTGACGCTGGGCGACAAAGTTTACGAGGTGGACGTGGATGTGTGTGATGCCGCCATAGTAAGCGAGAAGGACGCCCCAAAAACTGCTCCGGCCGCTGCTCCGGCGGCTCCTGCACCGGCAGCCGCCCCCGCCCCGGCTCCGGCGGCCGCTGCTCCGACGGCGGACGGCGAGACCGTCAACTCCCCGCTGCCCGGTTCCGTGCTGAGCATTGCCGTAAGCGCAGGACAGGCTGTCAAGTCCGGGCAGGTGCTGCTGGTGCTCGAAGCTATGAAGATGGAAAACGAGATTCTCGCGCCCAGGGACTGCACAGTAAAGCAGGTCCTCGTGAACACGGGCGCAGTCGTGGACAGCGGCGCGCCGCTGGTCGTAATAGGCTGAGCGCGGCCCGCGGCCGTGATCACGGCGGGAATTACGCACCGCCGCGGTGCGCGCGGCAGGAGTAAACGTGGAGGTATGTAGATAATGCAGATGTTCCTTGACTTGTTTTCCAACGTAGCAAACTTCACCTGGCAGCAGCTGCTGATGATAGTTATCGGCCTGGTGCTGATATATCTGGCAATAAAGAAGGGCATGGAGCCGTCGCTCCTGCTTCCCATGGGCTTCGGCGCCATACTTGTCAACCTGCCCTTCGTCAGCACCGAGGCCATAGAGACGCTGTTCAACGCCGGTATAGCCAGCGAGCTTTTCCCGCTGCTGCTGTTCATAGGTATCGGCGCGATGATAGATTTCGGCCCGCTGCTGAGCAATCCGAAGATGTTCCTCTTCGGCGCGGCAGCCCAGTTTGGCATTTTCTTTACGCTGGTAATCGCCGTTGTGCTCGGCTTTGACCTGAAAGACGCCGCCTCCGTGGCGATTATCCCCGCTGCGGACGGCCCCACCAGCATCTATGTTGCGAACTATTTCCAGAGTACATATCAGGGCGCGATAATGGTCGCGGCGTATTCGTACATGGCCCTTGTGCCGATAATACAGCCGCCTATAATCAAGGCCATAACGACGAAGAAAGAGCGCCTCATCCGCATGGAGTACTCGCCCAGCAATGTGAGCAAGACCACGCGTCTGCTATTCCCAATCTTCGTCACCATAATTGCGGGCACTGTCGCCCCGAAGAGCGCGGAGCTCATCGGCTTCCTCATGTTCGGAAACCTCATCCGCGAGTGCGGCGTGCTTGACAGCCTGAGCCAGAGCGCCCAGCACGAGCTGGCCAATCTCATAACGCTGCTGCTTGGCCTCTCCGTCGCTTTCCGCATGAAGGCGGAGCTGTTCGTGACCTGGAATACGCTGCTCATCCTGGTTCTCGGCCTTGTCGGCTTCGTGTTTGACACCGTGGGCGGCGTGTTTTTCGCCAAGTTCCTGAACCTGTTCTCCAAGAAGAAGATAAACCCGATGGTCGGCGCGGCGGGCATCTCCGCCTTCCCGATGGCCTCCCGCATGGTGCACAAGCTAGGCAGGGAAGAGGATCCGAACAACTTCTTGCTGATGCACGCCGCAGGCGCAAATGTCAGCGGACAGATAGCTTCCGTTATTGCCGGCGGCCTCATTATCACGTTGGTTGAACAGGTGCTGTAAGGAGGTAAAGTAATGGATACGGCTTTGATTCTGACCTGCCTTGGCATCATGCTCAAAGGCATGATAGGCATATTCGTAGTAATAATTGCAATTTGGGGCCTGGTTGCGCTGTTAAACTACCTCACCAGCGACGACACCGCCGTGAAGAAATAAAAAATCCCATCCGGTTGTGAATGCGCCGAACCAGTAAAAACTGACATTAGACAAATTCCCCCTGATGTAGGAAAGCGCTACATCAGGGGGAATTACTATGAAAAAAGAAATTATACGCATGTACAAGAACTGCTGCCAGGAATCAAGGTAATGATTGAGGAAGGAAAGAGCCAACGGGAAGGGGCTGAATACTTTAGCCTGCAAGTGAGACGGAAGGGCTGGCCGGCGTGAGTCACGCCCAACATGCCGGCAGAGCCGCGCGGCACCGCAGGGCAGGAGCACATGCCCCATCCATTTATTACAGGTGTTGTCAGGTTAGGCTGAAGGCCGTACGACAGCCTTCGGCAAAGGCAGGGGCCTTCATTATCCAGCTGCCCTCGTTACCGTTGTCGTCGGAACAGGCAATATAGCAGTCGCGGGTGCCCGGCCTGACCGCGGCGTGGGCGCCGCAGAGATTATGGCCGACTTCACGGTTCGGCATGAGAATCTGGCCGCAGGGATAGCCGTCGCGGTTGAGGATAACGACGCGGCCCTGGTTGAACAAGCAGACATACAGGTTGTCGTCCGAGTCGACCTCGCAGGAGTCGGGACCGAAGTACCCGGTGGTGTGATAGACGACGGTGCCGAGCCCGAGGTTGTTCATTGGTATGCGCAGTACGCGCCCTGCGGTGAACTCCGTCAACCATATGACACTGTAGTCCGTCGAGAAGGCTATGCCGTTGGGTCCGCACAGATGGGGAATAAAGCACTCCTGCTCCTTCATGTCGGGAGCGAAGCGGTACACTGCGCCGGTGGGGTTGTACACGGTGCCGAAAAACTGGGTATAGTACATGCAGCCTTCGGCGTCAAAGGCTACGTCGTCTATGTCGCAGCCCTCGACGAGCACGTCCATGGTCTTGCCGTCAGGGTCGGCCATAATAAGTCGGCCGCTCTTTCTGCCCGCAAGGCAGGGTATGAACATTCTGCCGTCACGGTGGAGTTTGACGCTGGCAGGGCGGGTGTCGGCGTCCTCCCATACGACCATGAGTTCAAGCGTATTCATGTCGAGCTTGTAGACACGCCCGGTGTAGTTGCTGGTGAAGTACATGTCGCCGTTTTTGTCAAAAGTTGTACCCTCGAGGCGCTTCGGTCTGTCGCGGTGAACGAGAAAGAACTTTTCTGCGGTGACACTCAGCAGGCCCTGCTCTCCGGGCGGCGGCAGACAGACCATTTTTCTGTGCTGCAAGGAGGCAACTATGAATGACTTCAGCTATTTTTCCACTGTGCGCACGATGTTTAATAACGACCTCGCCGAAGGCTTGGCCGAGGCCCGCAAGGTGCTTGGCGTAAGCAAAGCCATGATTATAACGGACCCCGGCGTGGCGTCCCTGCCCATCTGGGGCGAGATGCTCGCTGCGATGGACTCCATCGGCTTCGCCTACGAGACTTTCGCCAAGGTCAAGCCCAACCCCACCGACGTGACCATGACCGAGGCGGCAAACGCGCTCAAAGCCACCGACTGCGACGTCGTCATCGGCTTCGGCGGAGGCAGCGCCATCGACACGGCGAAGGCTGCGGCCCTGCTGGCTGCAAATCCGGGCGAGCTCTCCGCCTACTACGGCAGGAAGATAACCTTTTGACGGCACAGGCCCGGCGTCTCCCCGCTTTTTGCGGCGACTGACATAAAGCATCCCCTTTCACGCTTTGTAATCTGCGTAAAAGGGGATGCCTGCAAAAAACGCGGAGCGAACTTACCGCTTATGCGAGAAGCTTCAGCGCGGCCTGAGCGGCCTGGCCCGCGTCGGGTGTGTAGCAGTCGGCGCCTATCTCGTCGCAGTAGGCCTGGGTTATCGGCGCGCCGCCTATCATGACTTTGACCGAGCCGCGTATCCCGCGCTCGCCGGCCAGCTCTACGACGCGGCGCATCTCGTCCATTGTGGTTGTGAGCAGGGCGGAGCATGCGATTACCCCGCAGTGCTCTTTGACGGCGGTCTCTACAAATTGCTCGGCGGAGACGTCCACACCCAGGTCGACAACCTCTATGCCGCTGCCCTCCATCATTATTTTGACGAGGTTCTTGCCGATGTCGTGCATGTCGCCGCGCACTGTGCCGATGCACACGCGCCCGGCGCTCTTACGTTCGGACGAAGCGAGCAGTGGCTTGAGCTTGTCGGTGGCGGAATTCATGGCCCTCGCCGCGACCAGCATTTCCGGAACGAAGGCGCGTCCGGCGCTGAAGTCGTCGCCCAGAAGCTGCATGCCGCGCACCAGCGCGTCGAGCACGCTCTGCGCCTCCTTGCCGTCGGCAAGGGCGGCGTCGACCAGCTCCAGCACGCGTTTGCGGCGGCCGCGGCGCAGCGCGTCGGCTATCTTGTCCAGGCTTTCGCCGCCGCTCTCGGCGTTTTCCTGCACGGGGACGCTCTCCCGGGCGGTGCGAGGCGCGCCGCGGCGGACAATGCCCGCACGGCCGGTGGGCAGATGCACCTCGCTGTTCCACGCGGCTATCTCTGCGTCAATCGCGGCGTCAACCTGGGGATATACCGCGCCTGGCAGGCCGTAGGTGATACTGGGTATGTAGTGCCCGCCGGGTGTGTTGGCCTCGAGCGCGGCGCGCACATACGTCCTGATTTCAGCCTCAGAGGCGTCCGCGCGATCTATCGCCGCGCCGATGCCGCCCATGAGTATCATGCGGCCCTGAAGGTGCTCCTGAAGCGCCGGGATGTTGTTCTCGGGCAGGACGCCCTGCCAGCACTGTATGCCTATCTCGGCCATATCCTCGATTATGTCGGCGAGGTAGGCGTCGCCGTGGTGGATGGAGATGACGCCGCGAGAGCGGATGTAGCCGTAGAATTTGCGGTACGGCTCCTTGTAGAACTCGCGCCACATCTCGGGCTTCATAAAGAGCGCGTCCTTGGTACCCCAGTCGTCGTGGGAAAAGATGACGTCGGGGTGCAGCTTGTCTATTAGCAGCTTCACATAGCGCATGCGGTAGTCGCAGATGTAGTCGATGAGCTCGTGCATCTCGTCCGGGTGCTCATAGAGGTTGGAGAGCGTGTCCTCAAAGCCCATGAGGAAGTGGCACTGCTCGAACATGCCCGTGCCCATGAAGCCCGCGATTAGCTTTTCGCCTCGCAGGGCGTCGGCCTTGGCGAGCGTGTCCTCCCAGCCCTCGGAGCAGTTGGCCTCTATGTCCGGGGCGTAGACGAACTCGCGCCAGCGGGTTATGTCGTGGAGCACTTTCTTCTCCTCGCTGGTGTCCGGCATGGGGCCGGGTGCGTCGGCCGGGAAGAGTATCGTCGTGCCCCAGTGGTCCACGCTCGTAGTGCCGCGCACGCGGTTGCCGCGCAGGTAGCGGTTGATGGGGTCGCCCGTCATCATAGCTAGGGCTTCGTACTGGTCGAGTATGCGCTCCGGCCTGCCGTCGGGCTTGAGCATTTCGAGGAAGATTTCTCTTGGCGTTGACATGGTTTGACCCCCTAATTTATAAGTATGCAGGATGAATACGTTATCGTTGCCGGGCCGTGATAGTAATCGAGCCCGGCGCTTTTGCATGCGCTGGACACGAGTATGCCGTAGGCCTCCATACTCGGCCAGAGCTTGTCGGGATGGCGGCATGGCTTGTCGGGATATGTGCACTTTACACAGCGGGTGCAGGAGCCCGCGCCCATGGGCAGGCAATCTCCGCGTGTAATCAGGCGTGCCTGCCTGGTGAGCGTGTCGAAGCGGCGCTTGTGGAGCGCTTCGGCGGCCCTCAGGCCCTCCACGTCGAAGTCGCCGTCCAACTTGGACACCGTCTGCACCAGCACGCAGCGCGAGAACTTCCCGGCGCGTGCCTCAAGCGCCTCGATCGTACCGCAGGCGGGGGGACAGCTCCAGCACTTCCCGTAGCGCTTGCAGCGCCCGGAGGCGCACATCCCGCGCACCTCCGGCGAAAACGTCAGCTTGCCCGCGTCGAACTCCGAGGCGCACTCGAAACCTATGTCCAGGGCAAGAGCGGTTAGCTCGGGCATTCAAACGCCACCTTTCAACGTGAGTAGTTAGTTCCGGCAACATGGGTGCAGAATTGCCCCCTCCGACCCGCTCTGCGGGCCACCTCCCCTGCAAGTCGTGACGGTACGTTGCAGCAATAATACCCACCGACTACCACCCGGCAGCGGCCGGCCGTAAGGCCGAGAACCACGGTCGGCGGTGCACAAGAACGTATACGACGAAGGGATGACCACGTTCGGTTACGCTGTGGCCATGTAACAGCCGGTAAACGTCGGTCTGGCACCCCAAGCGGCTTTCCTTTCGGGGGTGTGGGGGTGCTTTCTTTGGCCAAGCGCAAAGAAAGCATCCCCACAGGTGGTCGCAACTGCTCCAGTGGTTGCACGTCCCCCGGCGCACCTTATGCGGTGCGCCCTACACGGCGGGCATGCAGGGGGCCATTCCCCTGCACCCACTCCTCCAGCGCGCTTGACCGCGCCTGCAAAAAATAGTATATTGGTAATACATTGATTATAAGGTGGTGAGGCCGCGGTGTCAACCGTCACCGTGCGCTCCGAGAGCGGAGACATCAAACTTGAATACGAGCCGGGCGTGACGCTCCTGGACGTCCTGAGCGCCGAGTCCTTCGACATAGCCGCGCCCTGCGGCGGGCAGGGCAAGTGCGGCAAATGCGCCGTCACGCTAGTCTCGCCCGACGGCACGCGCGAGCGGGTGAACGCCTGCCGTATACTCGCGTCCGACGTGGGCGAGCGCGTCGTGATAGCGCCCGACTCCGCCTCCGGCGGCGAGATTCAGCTCGAGGGTTCTGCAATCGCAGGCGCGGGTACGCTCAGCGGTTACGCCGCCGCGCTGGACATAGGCACGACGACCCTCGCCGTGCGCATAATCGACCGCGCAAGCGGCGAGACGCTCGCCTCGGCCAGTGCGTGGAACGCTCAGGCGCCCTACGGCGCTGACGTTGTCAGCCGCATCAAACACGCCTCCAAACCCGGCGGGCTTGAAAAGCTAACGGCGCTGGTGCGCAATCAGGCGCGGGAACTCATCTCCATCGCCTGCGGCGACGCCAACGTTGCGCACGAGGAAATAACCGAGATACTCTGCGCGGGCAACACGACTATGGAGCACATTTTTGCCGGAATCCCGCCCGAAAGCATAGGCCGTGCGCCGTACACGCCGGAGACGTACTTCACCGACGGCGGCGAGCTGCGCGACGAGGCCTTCCCAAACGCAAAAATCCGCCTCGCGCCCTGCGTCTCCGGTTACGTCGGAGGCGACACTGCGGCGGCGGTATACGCCACGGGCATGTCTGAAAAGAGCGGCGTGCGCCTGCTTATGGACATAGGTACGAACGGAGAACTGGTACTGGGCGGCAAGGACGGGCTCATAAGCTGTTCCGTGGCCTGCGGCCCGGCATTTGAAGGCGCGGAGATAAGCTGCGGCATGCGCTCGGTGCCAGGCGCCATCAGCGCTGTGCGCTTTGCGCAGGGCGAGTTCTGGTATGTGGTCATCGGCGGCGGTTACCCGAAAGGCATCTGCGGCACGGGCATAGTCGACGCGCTGGCCGAAATGCTCAGAAGCGGCGTCGTGGACGGCACGGGGCGGCTCCTGGAGCCGGACGAGCTGCCGAAGGGCCTGCGCGAGACGGTCTCGATAAACAAGAAGGGCAACCTGTCCTTCACCGTTGCGCCCGGTGTGAAGCTCAGGGCCGCGGACATACGCAAGCTGCAGCTGGCAAAGGCGGCCGTGCGCGCAGGCGTGGAGCTGCTCATGAAGCGCGCGGGCGTCACGGCTCAGGACATAGACGAGGTGTATCTCGCCGGGGGCTTCGGCACGAGGCTGAATATACAAAGCGCTGCCGCGATAGGGCTCATCCCGCCGGAGCTGGCGGACAAGACCCGCGCCGTCGGCAACGCGTCGCTCGACGGGGCGCATCGCGCACTGTGTACGCCTGGTGGCTTTGACAGCCTGCTTGAAATACGCGCACGCTGCGGCTACATGGAGCTCTCGGGCAGCGCGGAGTTTTCCGACGCCTTTGTGGACGCGATGGCCTTTTACGACGACGAAGAGGAGGACTGACCATGCAACTGTACTACCCCGTGATATTGGACGGCGCTACCGGCACCGAGCTGCAAAAGAGAGGCTTCACCGGCGGCGGATGCGCCGAGGCCTGGGTGCTGGAGCACCCCGAGGCGATGCTGGACATACAGCGCAGATACGTCGATGCGGGCAGCGGCATAATCTACACGCCCACCTTCGGCGCGAACCGCGTCAAGCTCGAGGGGGCGGGCATATTTAACTCCGTGCGCGACTACAACCTGCGCCTCGCGGCCATATCCAAGGAGGCTGCGGCGGGGCGAGCGCTCGTAGCCGGGGACATCGCACCCACGGGGCTGTTCCTCGCCCCGCTCGGCACTGCGAGCTTTGAAGAGCTCGTGGAAATATATGCCGAGCAGGCCGCCGCACTCGAAGAGGCGGGCGTCGACCTCTTCGCCATTGAGACGATGATGACCCTGCCGGAGGCGCGCGCGGCCCTGCTCGCGGTGCGCTCTGTGAGCAAAAAGCCCGCCCTTGTGAGCTTCACCTGCGACGAACACGGCAAGACGCTCACCGGCACTGACGCTGCCGCGGCGCTTGTGGTCATGCAGGGCATGGGCGCGGACGCCTTCGGGCTCAACTGCTCCGTCGGCCCGCGCGACATACTTGCGCAGATTGAACGCCTGCGCCCCTGGGCGGAGATACCGCTGCTTGCAAAGCCGAACGCCGGACTGCCTGAGGTTGTCGACGGGAGGACCGTCTACGACTGCCCTCCGGACGAGTTTGCGGCCACGGCGCGCGCGTTCTCTGAGGCCGGGGTGGCCTTCTTCGGCGGCTGCTGCGGCACGGACGAGAGCCATATCTCTGCGCTCAGGAGCGCGCTCGAGGGCGTGACGCCCGCTGAGAATGCGCCGGATTTCGGCGGAAGGCTCCCCTGCGCCAGCGAGAAGGAGGCCTTCCTGCTCGCGCCGGACGTGGAGATTCCCGAGCCCTTCGACTGCGGCGACAGCCTCGCCGACGACATAGAGGACGCCCAGGACGAGGGCGCGGAGATAATCGCCGTGCGCGTGGACAGCCTCGCCGACGCGGAGGCCTTTGCCGACTGCCAGTATGCGGTCAAGCGCCCGCTGGCAATAGTCAGCGATGACGCCGCCGCGCTTGAGGCGGCGCTGAGGGCCTATCAGGGCCGAGCGCTCTACTCCGGCGGGCTCGGCGACGACGAGCTCCTTCCGCTCGCGGAGAAGTACGGCCTGGTGCTCTGAGCGGACTCTCCAAATCGGACAAATAAGTCCGCGGCAGATTGAGCGCGGCGAAATTAATGGTTGCATTTACCGCGCTATGTGTTAAAATACATCCGTACATTCGGATAGACAGCCGATGTAAAACACAAGAGAACGGAGGTAAGATTCATGGCTTACGTCATCAATGACAACTGTGTTGCCTGCGGCACCTGCGCCGCCAACTGTCCTGTTGAGGCTATCGACATGGGCGACGACAAGTACGTCATCGACCAGGACAAGTGCATCTCCTGCGGTACCTGCGCTGCCAACTGCCCTGTCGAGGCCATCGAGGAGCAGTAAAAGCTTCCGGGGTCCTGCCTCGGAAGAGCGTATTTTGCCCCAAAAGGCGCAGCCTTTTGGGGCAAAATACCAGGTGGGCAATGCCTGCCTTGAAAGAAGCTTACCCCGCATGTGCGGGTTTGTTTCCGCGCGCCCTGGAACATGAGCCCTGGCCCGGATGGCCCGGATATGCAAAGCTTCATGCGCTGCCATTCGTGTCGTTTTGCGACGGCTGCGGCGCATGAAGCTTTATTGTAGGAGGTGTTCTCGTGAAGCTGTGGCCCGGAGGGCCCGAATACGAGGGCGGGGACGCCTTCCCCGTCACGACGGACAGCGTGCTGCTCGCGGACTTCGTCCGCGTGAAGCCGGGCATGCGCGTGCTGGAGCTCGGCTGCGGCGCAGGCATCATATCCCTGCTGCTGCTTGTGAGGGAGCCCGGCGTACGCCTGGAGGCCGTGGAGATAGATTCACGCGCTGCCGCCCGCGCTAGGGACAACTTCGCCGCGAACGGCCTGGAGGCCGGCGTGGTTTGCGGGGACCTGCGGGACGCATCCTGCCTGCCGCCGGCGAATTCGTGTTCCCTCGTCGTCTGCAATCCGCCGTATTTCGCGGCGAACAGCGGGAAACAGGCCTCGGACGCCCGCCGCGCCATGGCGCGAAGCGAGGGCGGGTGCACCTTCGCGGAGGTCTGCGCGGCCGCTGCGCGCAGCTTGAAGCAGGGCGGACGCTTCGCCTTCGTACACCGCGCGGAGCGCCTGGCGGAGATATTTGCCGTGCTCGCGGGAAAGCGGCTTGAACCCAAGCGTCTGCGCCTGGTGCAGCACAGCGCCGACAGCGCCCCGGGGCTCGTGCTCTGTGAGGCGGTGCGCTTCGGTGCGCCGGGCCTGACCGTTGAGCCCGCGCTGCTGCTTCACACGCCGGACGGCGCCGACAGCGCCGAGGCCAGGCGCATCTATCATTTGGAGGACTGAACATGGCGGGAAAACTTACCCTTGTCGGCACACCCATAGGCAACTTGGGCGACATGTCGCCGCGGGCTCTGCGCGCGCTGGAGGAGGCGGACTTCATCGCCGCCGAGGACACGCGTGTCACGCTCAAGCTGCTGAACCACTTCGACATACGCCGCCCGCTTGTCAGCTACTACGAGCACAACGCCAAGCGCTCCGGCGAGCGCATACTCGAGCGCATACTTGCAGGGGAGAACTGCGCGCTGGTCACGGACGCGGGCATGCCCAGCATATCCGACCCGGGCGAGGACCTGGCCGTCAGATGCGCCGAGGCGGGGGTGGAGATAACCGTCGTGCCGGGGCCGAGCGCCGCCGTGAGCGCGCTTGCGCTCAGCGCACTGCCGAGCGGCCGCTTTTGCTTTGAGGGATTCCTGTCCACTTCGGGCAAAAGCCGACGTGAGCACCTGGATTCGCTCCGCGGAGAAAAGCGGACCATGCTCTTCTACGAGGCCCCGCACAAGCTTGTAAAGACGCTCGTTGATTTGCGCGACGCCTTCGGCCCGGAGCGGCGCATAGCGCTCTGCCGGGAGATGACGAAGCTGCACGAGGAGGTCATACGCACCACGCTCGGCGAGGCGGCGGAGATGTACGGAGAGGAGAACCCGCCGCGAGGCGAGTTCGTACTGGTCATAGAGGGCGCGCCCGAGGACAGCGGCGAGCAGTACACCGCCGAGAGCGCGCTGGAGCTTGTGAACGAGTACCGCGCACAGGGCAGGAGCCTGAAGGAGGCCTGCCGTATGGCGGCCGAGGTCACAGGCTTCAAGAAAAACGAGCTCTACGACATGGCTGTGAAATAATGAACGCCCGGCTTGGCCGGGCGTTTTTGCGCCGTGAACCCGACGGCGGCGAGAAGGACGGCGCAAGCCGCTTCCCACGCGCGGATATCAGCCGTAATCCGCTTCGGTATGCGGGCGCTGCCCAAAGAGCGTTCGCCGGATTTGCACGTCAGAAAACAGACGGCTTGACTGTCGCGTGGAAGAGAAAAGATATGTACACGTTCCTGGATATGCTCCGAAAATACATGCCCATGCTTTTACCCGCCCTGGTGCTGGGAGCGGCGGCGAATTTTGAGCTGTTCTATGGCTACAGAATGCTCGCTAAGAGCTACAGCGCCCACGCCTTTACCGGCGAGCTGATGAACATACTCATTTTCCTGCCATTCGGCTTCCTGTTCGCGCTGCCCTTGGAGAGAGCAGGAAGCGCTTCCATGTCATAGCCCTCGGGGCGTTCGCCTCGCTGCTGGCAGAGACGCTTCAATATGTGACCCGGCTCGGCATCTTCGACATGGACGACCTCTTAAACAACACACTCGGTACGCTCTGCGGCATGGCGAGTACACCTGCATAGACGGCGCCCGCGTGGACTACACCCTGGACATCAAGGGAACATACCGACCGGCGCTCACGCTCCTATCTGGCGGGAGCGAGCTGCACATACCGCTGCAAATGGAATAAAGCGCTCCCCGGGACGGACTGCGCCCCGGGGACTTTTGCCGCTTCTGCGCACTCCTGCCCGGGCGGCGATGACGCCCGGCCCCAAAAGGCAGAGAGGAGGACGGCGTCCTCCTCTCCTAGTGTTGTGCGTTCAGCACGGGCTGGGCGGCGCGGAGCGCGCGGGCCATTTCGGCGGCGGTGATGGGGTCGTCGGGACGTATCTTACCGTCCGTCATCTCGAGCCAGCCGTCCTGGAACGCGCGGTTCACCACGTCATACGCCCAGTGCGTCTCGTCCAAATCAGCGGCCTCGACGGGGTCTCCGAGCCAACCCGGGTACGGGATAAGCTGGCGGCGCGCCAGCTGCATGCGCTGCAGCAATTGGGCGAAGTCTGCGCGCGTGAAGGGCTTGTCGGGCGGGAGGAAGCCCTCTTCATAGCCGTAGAGCATGCCGTAGCTGTCGAGATACGCTATGGCCTTCTCCGCGCCGGTGCCTGCGTAGGCGCCGCGGTTGAGCGGGTAGCTGTTGTCTTTGTTATGCGCCGAGAGCAGGTCAAAGGCCCAGATTGCGGCCTCAGCCCAGGTGAAGGTCCTATCTCCCTGTCCGTCGAGCTCGTTTGCGGATGTAAGGAGGTCCTGATAGGCGAGCGTTGGCAAATCGTCGGACTCAGCGGGCGTGAGATGGAGCATGAAGAACCGACCGTTCATGGCCCTGCTGAGCGCGTCGTACTCGTCGTACTCCTCGTGCCCTATCTCGATGCCGCCGATGGGGTCTACCATGACGTAGAAGCTGGCGCTGTCGGCACCCACGACCTCTACCGAGGTCATCGATTGGTTGTAGAACCTGTCCGGGTTGAAGAAATCCCCACGCGGAACTTCGACGATGGAGCATATCTGCGTGCCGAAGCCCTCATATTCCGGCGGCGTGTAGTAAAGCGTCCAGGCAGAGCTGTTCTCGTAGAAGTGCGGTATGCCGCTGCCGATTGCCACGACGGGCGAGATGTATTCGGGTATGGTGATGCTGACGTGCTCGGTGGAAAAGGTGTAGCCCTCGTCGCTCGGCCCGGCTATATACTCCATCGTTTCGTGCTCGTCAAGGGCGGGCGTCGGCGTGGAGGCAGGGTTTGGCTCCGCCGCCGGAGCGCCGCAGGCGGAGAGAATGAGCAGGGCGAGCACAATCGGGATTGCGCGCTTCATGTTGCTTCTCCTTTCATGTACCGGATACATGTCAGACGCGGGAGCTTTACGAGAGGTTCCGGAAAAAGGCAAAAACAAGTGCGGAGGCCTTCTTTTCGGCTCTCCGCACAAAACTTATGCTCACAATATGTATATGTTGCTAGGCTCCAAATATCTCGCCCACGCGCCTGACGTAATTGGGCAGTGCGCCCTCAAAGTCGACGCCGTAGGGACGCGGCGTGTTGCGCAGGTAAGTCCGCTCTATGCTTTCGCGCACGAGCGCGCTTGCGGCCTCGAGCGCATCGCCTATGCCGGCCCCGCGCACCAGCAGCGCGGCCATGGCCGAGGCGAAGATGTCGCCCGTGCCGTAGAACATGCCGGGGTAGGCCTTGCTCATGGCGCTGCGCTCTTCACCGGTTGCGCGGTCGCGCACTACGGTGCCGATGACGCCGTCGGCGGGGTGTACGCCGGTGATAGCGACGTAGCGCCCGGCGTGCTTTTCCAGCCCGGTAAACAGGCGTGAAATGTAGACCTTCGAGTGCGGAGCGGCGCGGTATTCGACGCCGGAGAGCAGCGCGGCCTCGGTGACGTTGGGCGTTATCACGTCCGCGCGGGCGCAAAGGCGCCGGAAGGCCTGCGTCATGCCGTCGTCAAAGCCCGCGTAATACTCGCCGTTGTCGGCCATCGCCGGGTCGCAGATGACGAGCGTTTCCGGGCCCGCTATTGTGCCGATGACCTCCTCGAGAATGAGCGCCTGCTCGGGAGAGGCGAGGTAACCGGAGTAAATGCCGTCAAACTCCAGGCCCAGCGAGGCCCAGTGCCGCGCTATGGGCAGCATCTGGTCGGTGAGGTCGCGGCGCGTCCAGCCGGTGAATTCGCCCGTGTGCGTGCTCAGCAGAGCGGTGGGGATGCAGGCGCACTCCACCCCTGAGGCCGACACAACCGGCAGTGCGACGGTAAGCGAGCACTTGCCGAAGCCGGAGACGTCGTTCACGGCGGCAATCCTCTTTAGTTTTTCCAGCTTTGTATCCATAGCGCATATTTTAGCACGCTTTGACATGGCGCGCAAGGCTAAAGCTCGCTTACCAGATGCCGCTCGAACTCGCTTATCAGCTCGTCCTCGTCGGGAATGCCGTGCAGCACGGGTATACGGGCCGCGGCCACCCCGCCGTTCGGGTAGCGCACGCGGCAGCGCGCCGACCACCCGTCGTGCCGCGGCATGAGCCTTTCGACGGAGACTATCTCGGGAGCCAGGCCGTCAAGGCCGCCGGGCTCGGCGAGCCGCCGCTCCAGCAGGCCGCCGGGGGCGCAAAGCTCCCTGACTGTGGCGAGCGCCGTGTCCTGCATGGATTCATAGCCGGAGAGGTTGTGCGCAAAGCGCGTGTAATTGTTCGCGTCGATGAAGTAGAGCCGACGGCTCCGGTCGGTGCAGAATATCAGCGTGGCACGGCGCGAGCGTTTGCCCAGACGCAGCGCGGCGGCTATGCACGCCGCTGTGATGACGAAGGTGAGCGCCGTCAGCGCGGCCGTGCCCAAGTGCAGCAGCATCACGGCGAGCGTACCCAGCACCACCGCAACCATCACGGCGGCTACGATTATCAGGATGCTGTGCGAGGCATTGAAGCGTCTGTCCTCAGGGGGAGGCGGCCAGATTCTCATGTCCGCACCTCAGCGCGAGAGCAGCCGCGCCAGAAGCGGGCGGTGTACGCTCACCGCGCCCTTTGGGCAGAACTCCTGGCAGCAGAAGCAGCGTATGCACTTTTTGGCGTCGATGGCCGCCTTGCCGTGCTCGACGTGCGCCGCCCCGGCCGGGCAGACTTCCGCGCACTTGCCGCAGCCGACGCACTTTGAGCGGTCTATCTTCGGCCCCGTGCCGAAGCCGCGCCGCAGCAGCGCGCCGACCACGGGCAGCTTGTTTGTGAAGTCGATTTTGGAGCTTATCGGGAGTTTCTCAAAGTCCGGCAGGGCGAAAATGTCCGGGTCCCCGTCTATCTCGAGCTCGCGCCAGTCTGCGGGGCAAAGGCCGCGGCGGATGGATTCGGCCACTGTGGGTGCGTCGTTGGCGTCCATGCCTATCAGGTGGGCGCAGACGAGGTCGGCGTTGAAGGGCGTGTCGGCGGCGAGCAGCGCGCCCATGTGGCGGAGCGTACCCTGGGTCGGGCCGTTGCCCTCCATACAGTCCACCGCGTCAACGAGCGTAAGGCGCGGCTTGTTGTATAGCGCGAGGTCTACCAGCATGGAGCAGAAATCCGCCGTATTCGGGTACATGTAGTGCATTTCCGGCTTCCTGGTGCCGGGAATCGTGCCGAAAAAGTTTTTGACGGCGCAGGTCATGCCCGCCATTCCGTGGGTCTTGAGCTTGGCGAAGTCTATGATGGCGTCGGCCCTTGAAAGCCAGGAGGTGTAAGTGAACGCCCTGGCCTTTACGCCTTCGGGAAATCTGACCTCTTCGGCGCCGAAGTCCTGGTTGAGCTCGCCGCCGGCCTTGACCACGGCCTCCATCAGAGTCCCGTTGTAGACGGAGTGCACCCAGGCGGCGGTGTACGGCCCGCCGGGGCTGTCGCCGACAATCACCCGGGCGCCCCGCGCTGTGAGGCGGCGTGTGAGCTCGGCGAGCAGAGACGGATGCGTCACGGCGGCTGTGTCCGGGCTCATGCGCGAGACGAGGTTGGTCTTGATTGCCACGGTCATGCCGGGCTGGGCCCAGTCAATGCCGCCCAGAGGCTCGAGCACCCGGTCAAAAGCGGCGGCGACGCTGTCCGCAGAGTAGTCGTCACACCTCGCAATGCAGACATTTACAGGCATACTATGGGCTCCTTTCACAATAAACTGGGAGTGGCTGCGTGATTTTTTACAAATATCTCGGAATGCGGCAAAATGTGCTATGCAACAAGCACAAAATGTGATAACATATAAACAGGCGGCCCGCCGTTGGGGCCTGTACTTTGAGGGAAAGAAGGCAAAAAAGGATGGAGAAGATAGCTATAACCAAAACGACCGCCCCCAAGGCGAAAACGCCCAGCAGCGAGCTGGGGTTCGGCAAGGTGTTTTCCGACCACATGTTCCTTATGAACTATGACGCCGGCGAAGGCTGGCATTCCCCGCGAATCGTACCCTACGGCCCGATTGAGCTTATGCCCTGCGCCAACGTGCTGCACTACGCCCAGGAAATCTTCGAGGGCCTGAAGGCCTACCGCACCGCCGACGGCACGGTGCAGCTCTTCCGCCCGACAGAGAACATCAAGCGCATGAACAACTCGGCCCTGCGCATGTGCATCCCGCCCGTGCCCGAGGACGTCTACCTCGAGGCGCTCAAGACTTTGGTCACAGTGGACGAGAGCTGGGTCCCGCACGAGTACGGCACCAGCCTCTATCTGCGCCCCTTCATAATCGCCACGGACGCGCAGCTCGGCGTACACGCGGGCCACCACTACCTGTTCTGCATCATAGCTTCGCCCTCCGGAAGCTATTACGCCGGCGGCATAGACCCGGTGCGCATAATGATTGAGAGCCGCGACGTGCGCGCGGTGCGCGGCGGCACGGGCTATGCGAAGTGCGGCGGCAACTACGCGGCGAGCATGCGCGCCGGCGAGGAGGCCGAGAAGAAGGGCTTCGCCCAGGTGCTTTGGCTCGATGGCGTACATATGAAGTACATCGAAGAGGTCGGCGCGATGAACGTCATGTTCAAGATTAACGGCAAGGTCGTCACGCCGGATATCTCCGGAGGCACCGTCCTGCCGGGCATTACGCGCAAGAGCTGCATAGAGGTGCTCAAGGACTGGGGCTACGAGGTCGAGGAGCGCGAAATCTCCGTCGACGAGCTCATAGAGGCGGCCGAGAGCGGCGCGCTCGAGGAGGCTTGGGGCGTCGGTACCGCGGCCGTCGTCTCGCCTATGGGCGTGCTGGCCTACAAGGACGTCGAGCACGTCATAAACGACAACAAGATAGGCGAACTGACCCAGAGGCTCTACGACGAGCTCACCGGCATACAGTGGGGCAAGGTGCCCGACACGCGCGGCTGGATAGTCAAGGTTTGCTGAATGCGGGCGGCACAGGCCGCAGATTACACGGTGTCCCGGGGTTTAAATCCCGGGACACTTTTTGTCATGCGCTGTGTCCGTCGAGCCAGCGCGCGGCCTCCTCGGCGACGGATTTCAGCGTGCCGCCGTCAAAGGGGTCGCCGAGCCCGGCCTGCCTGAGCAGCTCGCGGAAGCTCAGCGTGCCCGCCGGGCGGGTGTAGGCCATGTACTTGCCCCAGGCCTCGCTGCGGTCGTGCCGGAGCAGGGCCCAGAACTCGAGGGACACGGTCTGAGCCAGGCAGTAATCTATATAGTAGAAGGGGTCTATATATATGTGCCTCTGGCGCTGCCATGCGCGGCCGGAGGAGTAGAAAGCAAGCTCTTCCTCGGGCTTGAGCCAGGGCATGTACACGCGCTGGAGCTTCAGCCAGCACTCGTTGCGCTCGGCGGGGCTGAACTCGGGGTGCTCGTAGCACTCGTGCTGGAAATGGTCTACCAGGGTGCCGTAGGGGATGAAGGTCAGGGCGTCGGCCAGGTGCTGCCAGCGGAACTTGTCCGCGTCTGCGCCGAAGAAGCTCTCGGCCCAGCCCTCGGCGAAGAACTCCATGCTCATCGAGTGCACCTCGCAGGCCTCCAGCGTCGGCCAGCGGCTGGAAGCGGGAAGGATGCTGCGGGCCAGGTAGGAGGCAAAGGCGTGCCCCGCTTCGTGAGTTATGACCTCGACGTCGCCGCTCGTGCCGTTGAAGTTGGCGAAGATGAAGGGCGACTTGTACTCGGGCAGGGTGGTGCAGTAGCCGCCTCCGGCCTTGCCCGGCTTTGAGAGGACGTCCATCATTTCGTTGTCGAGCATGAAATCTATGAACTCGGCGGTCTCGCCGCTCAGCTCATGGTAGAAGCGCCGCCCGGCGGCGAGAATGTCCTCCGCCGTACCCACGGGCGTGGCGTTGCCGTCTGAAAACCACATCGCGCAGTCGGCGTAACCCATGGGCAGGCTCTTGCCCAGGCGCTTTGCCACGGTCTCGTACACCCTGCAGGCAATGGGGACGATGTGCTCGCGCACGGCGGCGCGGAAGCGCTCGACGTCCGCCTTCGCGTAGCAGTTGCGGGTCATGCGGTCGTATCCGAGCGGAATGAAGTTGCCGTAGCCGAGCTTGCGCCCCATTGCGGTGCGCAGCTCTACCAGGGCGGCGTAGAGCTCGTCGAGCCTGGCGGCGTTTGCCGAGTACCACTCGTCCTCGGCCTTCCAGGCGGCGGCGCGGCGCACTGGGTCCGTGTCCTGCTTGATGGGCGTCAGCTGCGAGAGCGTGTAGGTCTCTCCCTCGAAGGGAATCTGCGCCGAGGCGAGGAGTTTGGAGTACTCCGTTGTCAGGGCGTTCTCGCGCTGGAGCTCCGGCACAATTTCAGGGGAGAAGGCGCGCACGTCGAGCTGGGCGTTAACGAACATCATGCGGTTGTACTTTTCCTCAAACTGCGGCCGGAAGGGGGAGGCGAGCATCGCTGCGGTGAAGCCCTTGGAGTATTCCTCCAGCTCTGGGGAGTGCTCGTCTATATATGCGACCTCGGCGTCGTAGAACCTGTCGCGCGTGTCGATGTCGTGACGGATGTTGGCGATGGTGCAGAGAGTGTCGAAGCTGTCGGAGAACTTTTCAACCTCCAAAAACACGCTCTCGGCCTGCTCAAAGCTTACGGCGGCCTTCAGCCGCTCTGCAGCGCCGGTATAGAACTGCTTCGCGGCCTCAAAATCCGGGCGGGAATAGGGCAGAAGCGAGAATTTCACGACAGCTTCACCTCCACGCTTATGCCGAGCTTTTTGCCCAGGCGGCGGACAGCGCCCGCGCCGAAGCTCTCGTTGAGGGAGCTCATCAGGGCCTTGAACCTGCGCAGCTGCGCCGTATCTCCGGGCCAGTACTCGCAGAGCACGTCCTCGCCGATGTCGTCCATGACGCCTGCGAGCGCGACCATCCCGACGTAGGCGTCGTCCAGGCCGGACAGGGGCAGGACGTCGAGCGGCATGGCCATGTATGCCGCGGCGATGCCCAGCTTCAGCTTGGCGTGTCTGGGTACGCGTCCGTCCTTGAGCAGCATGGCGAGAGTGTAGGCCAGGTCCGGTACGCCGGAAGCTATCCCGGCCAGTTTGCCGAGCCCAAATTTGTCCGCGAGGGCGAGCAGGTTGCCGCGCGCCCGGCAGTAGGTGTCCTTCATGTAGTCGGCCATTTCGGCGCCTCCTTGATTCAAAACTGGAACTATTGTATCTCAAGCGCGGCGCTTTGTAAATCCCCGCCTGCCATGCCCTTCCAATAGTTGATTAATTTGTCCGCGAGAGGTGATTTAGCACTAAATAAGCGCGGCGAATATGCACGATATTAGTCGAAAACACAGTTGCGCAAAACGGCGTTTATGATGTAGAATCTATTGTGTTAACGTTGCGTTAACATTTCACACATTCAGGTAATTTTCTGATTTTGCGATTGGGGTGAGCGTCCTTGCAGCTTCTCGAACAGCGCATAATGACCGACGGGGAGATTCTGCCCGGCGGTATACTCAAGGTGGACGGCTTTCTGAACCACCAGATGGACCCTCAGCTCCTGACCGCGATGGGCGAGGAGTTCCACCGCCTGTTCGACGGCATGGGCGTCAACAAGATACTTACGATTGAGGCATCGGGCATCGGACCGGCCTGCTTTGCAGGCCTGGCTTTCGGCTGCCCTGTTTTATTTGCCAAGAAGAACCGCACGTCCAACCTCTCGGGAGAGTTTTGGACAAGCCGTGTGTACTCCTTCACGCACCACGTTGAGAACACAATCCTCGTGAGCAAGAAGTACCTCGGCGCTGGCGACCGCGTCCTCATAGTGGACGACTTCCTCGCCAACGGCGCGGCGCTCGACGGGCTCATCACGCTCTGCCTGGAGGCGGGCGCGGAGGTTGTAGGCGCGGGTATCTGCATAGAGAAGGCCTTCCAGCCCGGCGGCGAGCGCATCCGCTCCCGCGGCGTAAAGGTCGAGAGCCTCGCCCGCATAAAGAGCATGTCCGACGACGGCGGCATAGAGTTCTGCTGACGCCTGACAGACGACAATCACACACAGTAGCTTCAGCGATATATACCGGGGGATATGGCCCCGGCGTCTCTACCCGGCCCCGAGAAGGCCGGACTATCGGTGAGGAGGCTTCGCGCCCTCTTCCGGCGGAGACGTTCGCCCGAGAGGGCTTTTTCTATTGGTCTTAAACCGAGAGGTTTTAAGATAATCAAAAAACACTATGGAGGAACGAAAATGAAGAAGTTTCTTGCGCTTCTCATGGCTCTCGTGATGGTCTTTGCCCTCGCCGCCTGCGGCAGCGACAACGAGCCCAGCACCAGCGCCGACCCCAACGCCGAGACCAGCGGCGAGCCCGCCACCGGTAACGGTATCGCCAAGGAGGACCTCAAGGTAGGCTTTATATTCCTGCACGATGAGAACTCCACCTACGACCTCAACTTCATCAACGCCGCCAACGCCGCCATCGAAGAGCTGGGCCTGACCGAGGACCAGTACGTCTTCCGCACCAACGTCCCCGAGGGACAGGAGTGCTACGACGCCGCGGCTGAGCTCGCCGACGACGGCTGCGACATCATCTTTGCCGACAGCTTCGGCCACGAGCCCTTCATGATCCAGGCCGCCCAGGAGTTCTCCGACGTGCAGTTCTGCCACTCCACCGGCACCCGCGCCCACACTGACGGCCTCGCTAACTACCACAACGCTTTCGCCTCCATTTACGAAGGCCGCTACCTCGCCGGTATCGTCGCCGGCATGAAGCTCAACGAGATGATTGCCAACGGTGAGATCACCGAGGACGAGGCCAAGATGGGCTACGTCGGCGCCTACACCTACGCCGAGGTGCTCTCCGGCTACACCAGCTTCTATCTGGGCGCCAAGAGCGTCTGCCCCAGCGTGACCATGGACGTCACCTTTACCGGCTCCTGGTACGACGAGACCGCCGAGCGTGAGGCCGCCAACAACCTCATCAACAACGGCTGCGTCCTCATCAGCCAGCACGCCGACTCCATGGGCGCCCCCAGCGCCTGCGAGGATGCCGGCGTCCCCAACGTCAGCTATAACGGCTCCACCGCCAGCGCCTGCCCCGAGACCTACCTCATCTCCAGCCGCATCGACTGGACCCCGTACTACCTGTACGCCATCAACTGCGTCCTCAACGGTGAGGAGATCGCCGCCGACTGGACCGGCACCCTCGAGACCGGCTCCGTCGTGCTGACCGAGCTGGGCGCCAACGTCGCCGAGGGCACCCAGGAGGCCATTGACGAGGCCATGGCCGCCCTCGAGGCCGGCACGCTGCACGTCTTCGACACCAGCACCTTCACCGTCGAGGGCGAGACCGTGACCACCTTCATGGCCGACGTCGACACCGATGAGAACAACGAGGGCGATACCGAGGCCATCGTGGACGGCTACTTCGCCGAGAGCGAGTTCCGCAGCGCCCCGTACTTCACCCTGCAGATAGACGGCATCACCCTGCTGGACGTCAACTACGGCTGATAACCCGTCAAACACGCACCGGCAAGCCCTCCGGGGCTTGCCGGCAAAGGACAGCGCAGCGACTCTTTTGCCACTACGCTGTCCTTTGAAGCCTTTTTACAGAGTTCCCGCGCGGGAGCGGATTCACCGGCGTGTGCGGTAAGCACGCAGCATATTTACAGGAGGTACGCCCTTGGACAGCAAAGTTGCAGCGGTGCAGATGCGCGACATCACCAAGACCTTCGGCCCGGTCAAGGCCAACGACAAGGTGTGGCTCGACATCTACAAGGGAGAGATACTTGCCCTGCTTGGTGAGAACGGCAGCGGCAAGACCACGCTCATGAACATGCTCTCCGGCATCTATTTCCCCGACGAGGGTCAGATATTCGTCGACGGGCGCGAGGTCGTAATACGCTCGCCCAAGGACGCCTTTGACCTCGGTATAGGCATGATACACCAGCACTTCAAGTTGGTGGACGTGCTCACGGCGGCGGAGAACATCATCCTCGGCCTGCCCGGCAAGGGGCGGCTGGACATTAAGAGCGTGGCCGCCAAGGTCAAGGAGATAAGCGAGCGCTACGGCTTCGAGATTGACCCGATGCAGAAGATTTACGACATGTCCGTTTCACAGAAGCAGACCGTCGAGATAATCAAGGTTCTGTATCGCGGCGCGGACATCCTCATCCTCGACGAGCCGACGGCGGTGCTGACTCCGCAGGAGACGGACAAGCTCTTCGCCATACTGCGCAACATGCGCGACGACGGCAAGGCCATAGTCATAATCACGCACAAGCTGCACGAGGTGGAGGAGCTCTCCGACCGCGTGGCGATACTCCGCCACGGCCACTTCGTCGGCGACATGCCGACGAAAAAGACCAACGCGGGTGAAATGACCAACATGATGGTCGGCCGCCCCGTCGTGCTTAACATCGAGCGCCCCGAGCCGAAGGACCCGCAGCGCCGCCTCGAGGTCAAGCACCTCACAGTGCAGGACGAGGACGGCGTCACCAAGATAGACGACCTGTCCTTCACCGCCTACTCGGGTGAGATACTGGGCGTGGCCGGCATATCCGGCAGCGGCCAGAAGGAGCTCCTGGAGGCCATAGCGGGTCTGCACCGCGCCGAGGGCGGCTCCATAACCTACATAGACCCTGAGACAGGCGAAGAGGAGGAGCTCATCGGCAAGGACCCGCGCGACATCAGCGACATGGGCATTTCCCTCTCCTTCGTGCCCGAGGACAGGCTCGGCATGGGCCTCGTCGGCGACATGGACCTCAGCGAGAACATGATGCTCCGCTCCTTCCGCCGCGGCCGGGGCTTCTTCACCGACAGGAAGAGCCCGCACCAGCTGGCAGAGCGCGTGGTCAAAGAGCTGGACGTCAACACGCCCAGCATAGAGACGCCGGTGCGCCGCCTCTCCGGCGGCAACGTGCAGAAGGTGCTCGTCGGCCGCGAGATATCCAGCGCGCCGACAGTCCTGCTGACCGCATACGCCGTGCGCGGCCTGGACATAAACTCGTCGTACACTATCTACGACCTGATAAATAAACAGAAGGAGCGCGGGGTCGCCGTCGTCTACGTCGGCGAGGATTTGGACGTGCTGCTGGAGCTGGCCGACCGCATACTCGTGCTCTGCGGCGGCAAGCTCAGCGGGCTGATACCCGGACGCGGCGCTACGAAGCGCAAGGTGGGCCTGATGATGACAAAGCTGGGAGGTGGCGAGGATGAATAAAAAGGCGCGCGTACCGCTTGTACACATTTCACGCCGCTCGTCCCTGCCCTGGTACAAGGCCTGGGCCATACGCGGCATAGCTATTGTCCTGGCCCTGGTCGTCTGCGGCGTGATATCCGCTCTGCTCACCGGTGAAAACCCGATAGCGCTCTACGGTTCTATGTTCAACGGCACCTTCGGCACCTCACGCCGAATCTGGGTCACCCTGCAGAACACCGCCATACTGCTGTGCGTCTCGCTGGCCGTCACGCCCGCGTTTAAAATGCGCTTTTGGAACATAGGCGGCGAGGGCCAGATACTGGCCGGCTGCCTCGCCACGGCGGCCTGCATGATAGTCCTGGGCGACACGATACCCAACTGGCTGCTCATCATCGTGATGCTCTGCGCCAGCCTCCTGGGCGGAGCCGTGTGGGGCCTTATCCCGGCCTTCTTCAAGGCCAAGTGGAACACGAACGAGACTTTGTTCACCCTCATGATGAACTACGTAGCCATCCAGCTCGTGGCCTTCTTTATCATCGTCTGGGAGTCACCGGCCGGAAGCGGCAAGGTCGGCATAATAAACCAGCAGACGCAGGCGGGCTGGCTGCCTATGATAGGCAGCAACCGTTACATGCTGAACGTGCTCATCGTCGCGCTGCTGACCGTGGCCATGTACGTCTACCTGAAGTACACCAAGCACGGCTATGAGATAGCCGTCGTGGGCGAGAGCGAGCGCACCGCGCGCTACGTCGGAATCAAGGTCGAGCGTGTCATTATGCGCACCATGATCATATCCGGCGCGCTCTGCGGCCTGGCCGGCTTCCTGCTGGTGGCCGGTACCGACCACACAATAACCACTACGCTCTCCGACAATCGCGGCTTTACCGCCGTCATGGTGTCCTGGCTCGCCAAGTTCAGCCCCGTTTTTATGGTGCTGACCAGCTTCCTCCTCGTGTTCCTCGACAGGGGAGCGAGCGAGATAGCCACGGACTTCGGCCTCAACGAGGCCTTCGGCGACATCCTCACGGGTATAATCCTGTTCTTTATTATCGGCTGCGAGTTCTTTATCACCTATCAGCTCCACTTCCGTGGACATGCGGCAAAGGAGGCGGCGGAAAATGTTTGACTTTATAGCCTTCTTCCCCAGGGCCGTCGCGCAGGGCGTGCCGCTCATGCTCGGCAGCACGGGCGAGACGCTCACCCAGAAGTCCGGCAACCTCAACCTCGGCCTGCCCGGCGTCATGTACGTCGGCGCCATCTGCGGCGTCATCGGCTCGTTCATGTATGAAAACAGCGGCGCTGAAATGAACGGCTTCCTCGCCGTCGGCATACCCGTGCTCTGCTGCCTGTTCGGCAGCCTGCTCATGGGCCTGCTCTACTGCTTCCTGACCGTCACGCTCAGGGCCAACCAGAACGTCACCGGCCTCGCCATGACCACCTTCGGCGTCGGCTTCGGCAACTTCTTCGGCGGCTCGCTCATAAGGCTGACCGACAGCGAGGTGCCCAGCATCGCGCTCTCGGCTACGAGCTCGTACTTCAAGACGAGCCTGCCCTTCGCCGAAAACCTCGGCTGGTTTGGCGACCTCTTCCTCAGCTACGGCGCGCTGACCTATATAGCGATAATTATAGCGCTCATATGCTCGTACTTCCTCAAGCGCACACGCAGCGGCCTGAACCTGCGCGCCGTGGGCGAGGATCCGGCCACGGCCGACGCCGCCGGCATAAATGTCACGATGTACAAGTACAGGGCGACCTGCATAGGCTGCATGATAGCCGGCCTCGGCGGCCTCTACTACGTCATGGACTACGCCAGCGGCATCTGGTCGAACGACGCCTTCGGCGACCGCGGCTGGCTCGCCATAGCCCTTGTCATTTTCACCATGTGGCGTCCGGCGGTCGGAGTCCTGGCCAGTATCCTCTTCGGCGGGCTTTACATTCTCTACCTGTTCATACCCTCGGGTACGAACCTCGCCGTCAAGGAGCTCTACAAGATGCTGCCCTACCTCGTCACAATCGCCGTGCTGATAATCGTGTCCCTCAAGAAGAGCCGCGAGAATCAGCCGCCTGCCCACCTGGGACTTTCCTACTTCAGAGAAGAGAGATAAATACAGCGCCCGTGCCGTCTGGCACGGGCGCTTACTTTATTTAATTATGCCGCCCGCTATGAGCATTTCGCCGGAATACAGCGCTGCGGCCTGGCCGGGGCAGGGAGCCCGCACCGGGGCGTCAAAAGTGATGTCCAGCGTACCGTCGGGCATGGCCAGCGCCGTGGCGTCCGCGAGAGAGCGCGAGTGCCGCACGCGCACGCGGCAGCGGAACTCGTACCTGGGCGGCGTTATCAGCCAGTTTGCCTCGCCGGTCGTTATATGGGTCATGTACAGCCCATCGCCGTCGGAGAGGACGACCTCGTTCGCCTCCGGGCGTATCTCGCTCACGAACACACGCTTCCCGGCGGCAAAGCCGAGCCCGCGCCGCTGCCCGAGCGTATAGCGGTGGCAGCCTCCGTGGGTGCCCACGCGCTCGCCCTTGTAGATGAGCGCTCCGGGGCCGGGCGCTCTCCCACGCGCCTCTATCCACGCGGCGAAGTCCCCGTCCTTTATGAAGCATATCTCCATGCTGTCGGGCTTGTCGGCCTGAATGAGACCAAACTGGGCTGCCAGCGCGCGGACCTCGCGCTTTACATACCCTCCAAGCGGCAGCACAAGCCGCCGCGCCTCCTCGCGCGTTATCATACAGAGCATGTAGCTCTGGTCGTTTTCGGGACGGCCCCGGAAAATGGCGCCCGCCCTCGACGCGGCGTAGTGCCCGGTGGCGATGCTCTCGATGCCCAGGGCGTCTGCTGCCTCGCAGAGCAGCTTCAGCTTTACGCGGCGGTTGCACAGTACGCATGGGCTGGGCGTCGCACCGGCGAGGTACGCCGCCTCAAAGGGCGCGCAGACCTCGCTCTCAAGGGCGGAGCGGGCGTCTGTAAGCTCAAAGGGAAGCCCCATGCGCTCCGCGCTCTCACGCGCGTAGCCTCCCTCGCCGGAGCCGGTCTCGAGGTAGACGCAGCGCACGTCCCAGCCCTGCATCGTCAGCAGCTTCGCCGTGACGGCGCTGTCCACGCCGCCGGAAAAGCCCAAAACCACGCGCGGCCTCATGTCCCGTGCCTCCCGATGTACATCGCCAGCGCGGCCATGTCTGCGGGCGAGACGCCGGAGATGCGCCCCGCGCGCCCGAAGCTCTCAGGCCGCACGGCGGAGAGCTTTTGCCTGGCCTCCGTGCGAAGCCCGGGCACGGCAAAGTAGTCTATGCCCTCGGGCAGGGGCTTGTCCTCCATGCGCTTGAAGTCCTCAACCTGCTTGAGCTGGCGCTTGATATAACCCTCGTATTTGAGCCTGATTTCCACCTGCTCTACCACACTTTTCGGTAAATCCGGGCGTTCGGCGTCAAAATCACGCAAGTTTTCATATCCCACGCGCGGGCGGCGTATCAGCGCCGCGAGGCTCACTCCGCTGGCCGGCGGCGTGGTGCCCAGCTCCGTGAGGAGCGCCGCCAGCTCAGGCGTCGGCGCGAGGTGCGTGCGCTCGAGGCGGGAGAGCTCCGCGTCCACGGCGGCGTACTTGGCCCTGACCGCCTCGTACTGAGCGTCGCTCACGAGGCCCAGGGCGTGGCCGTACTTGGTCAGGCGCTCGTCGGCGTTGTCCTGACGGAGTATGAGGCGGTACTCGCTGCGCGAGGTCATCATGCGGTAGGGCTCGTTGGTGCCGCGCGTCACGAGGTCGTCTATGAGCGCGCCGATGTACGCCTCGCTGCGGCTGAGCACGAAGGGGGGCTTGCCGCGGAGCTTCAGCGCGGCGTTCACTCCGGCCATGAAGCCCTGCACGGCGGCCTCCTCGTAGCCCGAGGAGCCGTTGAACTGTCCCGCGCCGTAGAGGCCGGGGATATCCTTGAACTCGAGCGTGGGATAGAGGGCGAGCGGGTCTGCGCAGTCGTACTCGATGGCGTAGGCGGGGCGGGTTATCTCCGCGCGCTCCAGCCCGGGAATGGTGTGCAGCATTTCAACCTGCACCTCTTCGGGCATGGAGCTGGAAAAGCCCTGTACATAGAGCTCGAGCGTGTTCAGGCCCATAGGCTCTATGAAGAGCTGGTGGCGCGGCTTGTCGGGGAAGGTCATGACCTTGGTCTCTATGCTAGGGCAGTAACGCGGCCCGGTGCCGGTGATGACGCCGGAGTAGAGAGGGCTGCGCTCCAGGTTCTCGCGGATAATCTCGTGCGTGCGCTCGTTGGTGTAGGTGAGGTAGCACTTCGCGCGGTTCACCGGCGCATGCTCCGTTGCAAAGGAGAAGGGCTCCGGCTCGGCGTCGCCCTCCTGCGCCTCCATCTTGTCAAAGTCCACGCTGCGCGCGTTCACGCGCGGCGGGGTGCCGGTCTTGAACCGGCGGAGCGGCACGCCCAGCTTCGCCAGGCTGTCGGAGAGCGCGATGCTCGCCGCGAGGCCGTCGGGGCCTGAATCCCGCAGCACCTCGCCGGTTATAGTGCGCCCGCGGAGGTAGGTGCCTGAGCAGACTATAACGGCGCGGCAGCGCCAGAGCGCGCCGGTGGCGGTGGTCACATAGGCCACGGCTCCGTCCTCGACGCCTATCTCTACGGCTTCGGCCTGTATGAGACGCAGGTTTTCCTGCCGCTCGAGCGCGAGCTTCATCACTTCCTGGTAGCGTCTCCGGTCGGCCTGGGCGCGCAGCGAGTAAACCGCCGGGCCCTTGCCGCGGTTGAGCATCCGGTACTGTATGCAGGCCGAGTCGGCGGCCTTCGCCATCTCGCCGCCGAGCGCGTCCAGCTCGCGCACTAGGTGGCCTTTGCCAGTGCCGCCTATGGCCGGGTTGCAGGGCATGTTGCCCACGCTGTCCAGGTTTATGGCGAAGCACACGGTGGAACAGCCCAGCCGTGCGGCGGCCAGCGCGGCCTCAATCCCCGCGTGGCCCGCGCCTATTACAACTATATCACATTGTCCGGCATCGTAAGTTTTCATGCCGAGATTATACGTCAGAAGCCGCGCCAAATCAAGCACGCGAAAAATTTCTTTGGCGAGTTTCAAAAAAACACTTGCTTTATTTCGATAATGTGGTAATATATTAGCACGTCGTGCAGATAGCACGGCGCTGTAAGTCAGAGACAAAGGGGACTAAATGAAAATGAAAAAGCTTCTTGCACTTATGCTTGCGCTGGTCATGGTATTTGCCCTCGCCGCCTGCGGCACGGACTCCGGCGAACCCAGCAGCGAGCCCACCACGGGCGCCTCCGCTGAGCCCAGCTCCGTACCCAGCGAGGGCGGCGATACCGCCGAGAGCGACATGGCCTATGTCAAGGAAAAGGGCACGCTCATAGTCGGCATCACCGAGTTTGAGCCCATGGACTACCAGAACGCTGACGGCGAGTGGATAGGCTTCGACGCCGACCTCGCCAAGCTCTTCGCCGAGCGTCTCGGCGTCGAGGTCCAGTTCCAGCTCATCGACTGGGAGAGCAAGGTCATGGAGCTTGACGGCCGCACCATCGACGTCGTCTGGAACGGCATGACCCTCACCGACGAGGTGCTCGCCTCCATGGAGTGCTCCAACGCCTACCTGAACAACGCCCAGGTCGTCATCCTGCCGAGCGCCGAGGCCGAGAATTACGCCGACGCCGAGAGCATGTCCGGCCTGCAGTTCGCGGTCGAGAGCGGCTCCGCCGGCGAGCAGATGGCCATTGAGAACGGCTTCAGCTACACCCCGGTCACCGACCAGGCCACCGCAGTGCTCGAGGTTGAGTCCGGCACCTGCGACGCCGCCATCATCGACAGCCTCATGGCCTCCGCCATGGTGGGCGAGGGCACCAACTTCGCCGAGCTGACCTACACCATCAGCCTCAACACCGAGGAGTACGGCGTCGGCTTCCGCCAGGGCAGCGACCTTGCCGCCGAGCTCAACGCCTTCTTCTCCGAGATCTATGCCGACGGCACCATGCAGGAGCTGGCCGACCAGTACGGCGTTTCCGCCGCGCTGATCGCCCAGTAACCGCCGGAACAAAATCAACAGCTTAAGAGCCTGGAGCAGAGAACGCACTGCGTTCTCTGCTTTTGGCGCGGACAGGAGAGAAAAACGCCGATGACCGAATTCCAAACCGTAATATCCGCCCTGAACGAAGGCTTCCTCCAGACGCTGAAGCTCTTTTTCGTGACGCTTGTCGGCTCCATACCGCTGGGCCTCATAATCTGCTTCGGCTCCATGAACCGCTGGGCGCCTCTGGGCGCCATAGGCCGCAGGAAGCTCGCGCTCAGCCAGCGCGTGGCCCGTATGCTGGACGAGGGCGGCGAGCTTGTGCTGGACGGACAGCAGCTCACCGAGGACAAGGCCAGAGCCCTGGTCAAGAGCAGCGCACGCTGGTCAAAGGTTCTGCTTGAGTTCCGGCCCGTCTCGCTCCTGTGCCGTTTCGTGGTGTGGGTGATACGCGGCACGCCGCTTATGCTGCAGCTCTACATCATCTTCTACATACCCGGCTATATCTTCCCCAACAACCCCTGGAGCTTCCCCGAGGGGCGCTTCGCCGCGGCCTCGGTCATGTTTATAGTCAACTACGCCTGCTACTTCTCCGAGATCTACCGCGGCGGCATCCAGGGCGTGCCCATCGGCCAGCAGGAGGCCGGGCAGGTGCTCGGCATGACCAAGGGGCAGATCTTCTTCAAGGTCACGCTTTTGCAGATGATAAAGCGCATCGTCCCGCCCATGTCCAACGAGATAATCACGCTGGTCAAGGACACCTCGCTCGCGCGCATAATCTCCTATCAGGAGGTCATCTGGGCAGGATTTGCCTTCCTCAAGGGCTCGCACGGCTACTCCGGCCTGCTCTGGCCGCTGTTCTTTACGGGCGTGTACTACCTCGTGTTCAACGGCGTCGTGTCCTTCCTGCTCGGCAGGCTTGAGAAAAAGCTTGAATTCTTCAGATAAGGGGGTGGAAGTATGAGCGTACTTGAAGTAAAGAACCTTGAAAAGCACTTCGACAGGACAAAGGTCTTGAACGACATCAGCTTCACCCTGGAAAAGGGCCAGGCGCTGAGCATAATCGGCTCCTCCGGCTCCGGAAAGACCACGCTGCTCAGATGCCTCAACTTTCTTGAGACTCCGGACAGCGGCAGCATAAGCGTAAACGGGGAGCTGCTCTTTGACGCCGCCGACCCGGCAACCCGCCGGGAGGCCGACGTGCGCCGCAAGCGCCTGCACTTCGGCCTGGTGTTCCAGAGCTTCAACCTCTTCCCGCAGTACACGGCGCTGCAGAACGTCACGCTCGCGCCCGAGCTGCTGGCAAAGGAGCAGCCGGACTACAAGGCCAGGAAGAAGGAGATAAACGCCGCCATCGAGGCTGAGGGCCGCGAATACCTCGCCGCCATGGGCCTCACCGAGCGCGCCGGGCACTATCCGCACCAGCTCTCCGGCGGGCAGCAGCAGCGCGTGGCCATAGCCCGCGCCCTGGCCATGCACCCGGACATACTCTGCTTTGACGAGCCCACCAGTGCGCTCGACCCCGAGCTCACCGGCGAGGTGCTGCGTGTCATACGCTCTCTGGCCGAGAAGCACACGACCATGATAATCGTCACGCACGAGATGGGCTTCGCCCACGACGTCTCCGACCGCGTCATATTTATGGACGACGGTTTCATAGTCGAGCAGGGCGGCCCGGAGGTCATATCCGACCCGCAGATGGAGCGCACGAGGAAGTTCCTCAGCAGTTACGGCAAATAAGGCGCGTAAAAGCATTATTTTTTACAAATTTACTATTGAATATTAGGGCGAATTAACGTATCATTATTGCGCGTGTCATCAGGTAGCATGACACGCGCAATTTTGCGAAAGGGGTGCGGCTCTTGAAGCGGGCAAAGAAGATACTGGCGGTGGCGCTGGCGCTCTGCCTCATGCTGCCAATGGCGGCGTGCGGGGAGATAATGGGCAGTTACCGTATAGTGGAAACGCTCGGCGAGCAGAGCTACGCCATAGGCTTCCGCACCGACGACTATGTCCGATACTATGTCGAGGCGGCCCTGCAGGAGCTGGCGGCCGACGGCACGGTAAACAGCATAGCGGGGCAGTGGTTCACGCAGAACAACACTCACTTCACCGCGCGCTCCGGCGCTCTCAGCCAGTTTTCAGGCATACCGCAGCGCACACTGATTGTAGGCGCCGACCCAGACGCCTATCCGCTCAGCTATCAGGAGAACGGGGAATTCAAGGGATTTGACGTAGACCTGGCGCGCGCCGTGTGCTCACGCCTGGGCTGGGAAGTGCAGTTTATCGCCATAAAGGCCGAGAACGCCTATGTAGAGCTCTCCAGCGGCAACGTTGACTGCGCCTGGGGCGGCCTGACGCTGGACACGGAGGATACGCAGGTAGCGGTGCTCACGCCGTACCTGACCGATGAGATAGTCATCGTCACACGCGCCGACACCGGCGCAAAGAGCCTGCGCGGCCTGAACGGCGGCAGCCTGGCCATCACGACCGAGCAGAAGTACATGGACATTCTTGCCGCCAACGAGAAGCTTATGGAACGCTTCTCGCAGATAAAGCGGCTCACCGGCGGCCTTCAGGCACTGCTGGACGCCGTGAATTCGGGAGAGGCGTCTGCGGCCATGGTGAGCACCACCTCGCTGCTGCGCTTCGGCTCTTGAAAGCCGGGACGCAGGGCAATTTGATTGACCTCTGGCGAATGCCTATGTTATAATAAAAAGATACTAAACGATTCAAGGAGCGCGGCATGTGGATTTCCGACAAGTGGCGGGATTATGAGCTTATAGACTGCTCAAACGGCGAAAAGCTGGAGCGATGGGGGAATTATACCCTTGTGCGGCCCGACCCCCAGGCAATATGGCACACCGCGCGGCGCGACAGGCGCTGGCAGGAGTGCGACGGGCGCTACGCCCGTTCCCACTCAGGCGGCGGGGCCTGGGACAAGCACAGCCTCCCCGCCAGCTGGCAGATAAGCTACGGGGACCTGCGCTTCAACGTAAAGCCCATGAACTTCAAGCACACGGGCATTTTCCCGGAGCAGGCCTCAAACTGGGACTTCATCATGCGCAAGATACGCTCCGCCGGGCGGGAGATAAGCGTACTGAACCTCTTTGCCTATACGGGCGCGGCCACGGTGGCGGCCCTCGCTGCAGGCGCGAGCGTCTGCCACGTCGACGCGGCCAAGGGCATGGTCGCCTGGGCGAAGGAAAACGCCGCGGCTTCCGGCGTGGCGGACAGGCCCGTGCGCTGGATAGTCGACGACTGCGCCAAGTTCGTAGAGCGCGAGATAAGGCGCGGCCGCCGCTACGACGCAATTATCATGGACCCGCCGAGCTATGGACGCGGGCCGGGAGGCGAGGTCTGGAAGCTCGAGGACAGCCTCTGGGACTTTGTCAGCCTAACTGCGGGCGTGCTCAGCGACGACCCGCTGTTCGTCATCATCAATTCCTACACTACGGGCCTAGCGCCCTCGGTGCTGACCTATATCAGCGAGAGCATATTCACGCGGCGCTTCGGCGGCCGGAGCGAGAGCGAAGAGCTCGGCCTGCCCGTCACGGCGTCGGGGCTCTGCCTGCCGGCGGGCGCGGCCTGCCGCTGGGAGAGCGGGAGGTAAGCCATGCCGATAATCAAGACAGAAAACCTGCATTTCACATATCAGGGCGAAGAAAAAGAGACCCTTCACGGCGTCAACATGGAGATAGAAGAGGGAACCTTCGTCGCGGTACTCGGCCACAACGGCTCGGGCAAGAGCACGATGGCCAAGCTCTTCAACGGCATACTCCTGCCGGGAGAGGGCCGCGTGCTTGTCGACGGTATAGACACTACGCATGAGGACAAGCTTCTGCAGGTGCGCGCGACCGTGGGCCTGGTGTTCCAGAACCCGGACAACCAGATTGTCGCCAACGTCGTCGAGGACGACGTGGCCTTCGCGCCGGAAAACCTCGGCGTAGAGCCCGGCGAAATACGCCGGCGCGTGGACGACGCCCTCAAGGCGGTCGGCATGTATGAGTACCGCATGCATGCGCCGCACCTCCTCTCCGGCGGGCAGAAACAGCGCGTGGCAATAGCGGGCGTGCTGGCCATGCGCCCGAGGTGCATAGTCCTCGATGAGCCCACGGCCATGCTCGACCCCGTGGGACGCCGCGAGGTCATCGCGACCGTCACAAAGCTCTGCCGCGAGCAGGGCATAACGGTCGTGCTCATAACCCACCACATGTCGGAGTGCGTCGGCGCGGACAGGCTCGTCGTGATGAGCGAGGGGCGTATAGTTGCCGACGGCACGCCGAGGGACGTGTTCTCCCAGGTTGAATTGCTCAGGAGCGAGGGGCTCAGCGTCCCCGCAACCACGGAGCTGATATACGAGCTGGACAAAGACGGTTGGGGCCTGCCGCTCTCCGCGCTCACGGTAGACGAGTGCGCGGACGCCGTGGCGGCCGCATTGAGATAAGGAAAAGGATGCTGCGCCAATGGACGCTGTCATAAAAGTAGAAAACCTCACCCACACTTACAGCGTGGGTACGCCGTTTGAAAAGACGGCCATACACAACATAAACGTCGAGTTTCACCCCGGCGAGCTCGTGGCCGTCATCGGACACACAGGCTCCGGCAAGAGCACTTTCATGCAGCACATGAACGGACTGCTCGCGCCCACGAGCGGCCGCGTCTATTGCGATGGGGAGGACATCTTCGCCACCAAAGAGGCCACGCGCGACGTGCGCTTCAAGGTCGGCCTCGTTTTCCAATACCCGGAGTATCAGCTCTTCGAGGAGACGGTGTACAAGGACATCGCCTTCGGCCCGAAGAACATGAAACTTCCGGAGAGCGAAATTGACGAGCGCGTGCGCGAGGCGGCGGGCTTCGTCGGCATCAGCGAAGAGCTCTTCGAGCGCAGCCCGCTCGAGCTCTCCGGCGGACAGAAGCGCCGCATAGCCATCGCCGGCGTCATCGCCATGCGTCCGAAGGTGCTCATACTCGACGAGCCCACGGCGGGCCTTGACCCCGCCGGCTGCGAGGGCATAATAAAGAACATCCTGGACTACCGCGCCGAGACCGGTTCCACCGTGCTGCTCGTCACGCACAGCATGGACGACGCCGCGAGGATAGCCGACCGCCTGGTCGTGTTCCACGAGGGCGGCATAGCCATGGACGGCACGCCCGACGAGGTGTTCTCGCGCCCGGCGGAGCTCACATCCATGGGCCTCGACGTGCCGCAGGCCGCGGCCATAGCCCAGGCGCTGCGTGAGCGCGGCGTGGAGCTGCCAGGCTCCATATACACGCTTGAGCAGCTCAGGGCCGCGCTTGTACCGCTCAGGAAGGGGGGACGGGCCGATGCTTAAGGACATAACCCTCGGCCAGTACTTCCCGGGCAACACCGTGATACACAGGCTCGACCCTCGCACGAAGCTGTTACTGGTCATAGTGTTCATTGTGGCCCTGTTCCTGGCGGTGGATTGGATAAGCTACGCGTTCATGTTCCTCGTCACAGCGGGCTGCGTCAAGCTCTCGACCATCAGGCTCAAGAGCATACTCAAGGGCCTGAAACCGCTTATATTCATCATCGTTTTCACCGGTATACTCAACCTCTTTTATACCAAGGGCGGCACGGTGCTTTTCGACTGGTGGATATTCACCATCACCACCGAGGGCATCAAGCGCGCCTTCCTCATGGTCGTGCGCATAATGCTGCTTATCACCGGCACCTTCCTGCTGACGTACACCACCAGCCCTATCGCGCTGACGGACGGGCTGGAGATGCTGCTCAACCCGCTCAAGAAGATAAAGGTGCCCGTACACGAGATGAGCATGATAATGAGCATGGCGCTCAGGTTCATACCCACTCTGATAGAGGAGACGGACAAGATAATGTCCGCGCAGAAGGCGCGAGGCGCCGACTTCTCCACCGGCAAGATTACCGAGAGGGCGAAGGCGCTGCTGCCGCTGCTCGTGCCGCTGTTTGTCTCGAGCTTCCGCCGCGCGGATGAGCTCGCCGTCGCCATGGAGAGCCGCTGCTACCACGGCGGCGAGGGCAGGACGCGCATGAATTCACTGCACATGGCGCGGCGCGATTATCTCGCCTTCCTGGCCGGGGCCATAGTCCTCGGCGGCATGATAGCCATGAACGTGTACGGGATATGAGGAACATCGCGCTAAAGCTCCGCTATGACGGCAGCGCCTACCACGGCTGGCAGGTGCAGAAATACGACGTCTCCGTCGCCGCGACGGTGGAAAAGGCGCTCTCAAAGGTCTGCGGCCACCCGGTGAAGGTCACCGGCTGCGGGCGCACGGACGCGGGCGTACACGCGCTCAACTACTGCGCCAATTTCCGCACCGACAGCCGCATCCCCGTGGAGCGAATCCCGCTCGCGGTGAACACGCGCCTGCCGGACGACATCGCCGTGCTCGGCGCTGTAGAGGCCCCGGATGACTTCAACGCCATACTGAGCTGCATAAAAAAAGAGTACGTCTACAGGATAATGAACACGCGCATCCGCGACCCCTTCCTGCAAAAGCGCGTGTGCTTCTACCCCGCGCCGCTGGACATAGGGCGTATGCAGGCGGCGGCGTCGGCCTTCGAGGGGACGCACGACTTCGCTGCCGTGCGCAGCGTCGGCACCGAGACAAAAACGACGGTGCGGACAATATACTGGTGCCGGGCGGAGAAGCTCGGCGACGAGATAAAGGTGGCCGTCTGCGCCGACGGCTTCCTGTACAACATGGTGCGCGCCATAGTTGGCACCATGGTTTACGCCTCCCACGGCAAGCTCTCGCCGGACGAGATACCGGCGCTGCTGGAGACGCGGGACAGGCGCCTGACGGGGCCGACGATGCCCCCGCAGGGCTTGTATTTGAACAGGGTCTGGTACGAAGGAGAAGTCGGGCGGCTGATGCTCAGCTGAGAGGTGTCGCCCATGAAGAGCGCCGTGCGCGCGAGAACGAAAACCGTGGCCTTCTGCGTTATGCTGCTGGCAGTGCTTTGCCTGGTCTGGTACGCCGGTACGCTCGCGCCGGATAACGCGGTAATTTCCGGAAACTATACCGCTGTGGGGAACTCTTACGCGCGGTTTTCGTCAGAAAATGCAGAGCTGCTCTCCGGCGACGGGGAGGTGCTCTCCGCCGTGGAGTTTGACTACCCGGAGCGTTACCTGACGTCCTCGGGAGAGACGGCTGTCGCCTGGGAGCCGGGAGGGAACATCGCCTTCCTCGGCGCTGGCGGGGCCAGGCTCGAGAAGGCGGAGGGGCAGCTCCTCGGCGTGTTCGGCTCGGACACGGGGGCCGTCTCGGCCCTTGTTGAGGACGGCGGAGAGGTGAAGGCGGAAATCTTTGCAACGCCCGGAGTGAAGCTGGAGCTCTCGCCTGGGAACAGGCCCATCGCAGCCGTCATAGGCGGGCGCGGGACTGTGCTGGCTCTGCTTTCGCCGGAGAGGGACGGGTTTTACGTTTCGGCGTATTCGCTGCCGGACATGTCCCCGGCCTGGCGCACGCCGCTGGACGGGCCGCAGTACGATTTGGAATGGACGGACACCGCTGTGCTTTGCGCTTTCGGCGGCGACGGAGAGATATACATAGACGGGCTCACGGGGGAGATGCTGCCGCGCAGCCCAGATTAAAAGGAGGACAGGGCCGTGCATATAGTCATAGATCTCGTGTTGTTGGCCATACTGATTATCTGCGTCTGGTCGGGATACAGAAAGGGCTTTATCATAGGCATAGCGAACCTGCTTGGCATCGTGGTGGCGCTGTACGGGGCCGTGCTGGTCTCTGGCGCGTTCTCATACGACGTCGTACCTGTGCTGCGCCCGTTCGTCAGCGGCTACATCGAGGGCCAGATGGACGACACGGTGCTCGAGCAGATGAGGCTGGACAACACGGATTTGAGCTATGAGGATATCCTTGCCGGGGACAGCCAGCTGCGGCACGAGTTCTGCTACACCTGCTACACCACCGTGGGCATCTACGACGACGCGGCAGACCAGATGGCCACCGAGGCCGAGGAGTACGCCGACGCCAATGAAGTGCAGATAAGCGAGGCCATAGTCGAGGTTTTCTGCGAGCGCGCGGCCTACGTCGCGGGCGTGGTGCTCATGTTCCTCATCTTCCTGATAGCGCTTATGGCCATAGCGAACATACCGAACCTCTCGTACAGGATACCAAATATGGACGTCCTGAACGACGCGGGAGGAGCGGCCATGGGCTTCATAAACGGCATATGCTACTGCATACTTATCTGCTGGGCGCTGCGCTTCCTGGGCCTGGTAATCGGCGTGGACACATTGGGCAAGACCCTGCTCGCCAAATTTTTCATAGCAATCGACCTGCTCACGGCAGGCGTGGGTATCTGACAGGCCGGACGGCGCCCGGAGCCGGAAAAGGGCCCGGGCGCCCCAGGTGCCTGCAGGGAAGGTTATATATGAACAAACTGTCAATTTCACTTCGGCAGTGTTGACATTTTGAGGACTTAGTGATAAATTAGCACTCGTATAAATGGAGTGCTAATTTTTCTTTTCCTTGGACAGCAATGGAATTTTCGAGATAAACAGGAGATTTTACTATGCAACCTACTCTTTGCTCGCGCTGCAAGAAGAATGTGGCGGTAATATTTATAACACGCATGGATCCGAACGGGGAATCCCACAACGAGGGCCTCTGCCTGAAGTGCGCCCGCGAGCTGCACATAAAGCCGGTGGACGACGTGATAAACAAGATGGGCCTCAGCGACGACGAGCTTGACGGCCTGACCAATGAGATGATGGAGGCGCTCGGCAACGCCGAGGGCCTGATGGATATCGAAAATACGGACTCGGATTCCGACGATGAGGGCAAGACCGCGACCTTCCCCTTCCTGAACAGGCTCATGGGCCAGATGGGGAACCCGCAGCGCCAGGACAGCGACCTGCCCGTCCAGAGCTCGTCGAGCCAGGGCAGCCAGGGCGGCCCGACTCCGCAGAGCGCCCCGCCCCAGCGCCCGAAGCGCAAGTTCCTCGACAACTACTGCATCGATCTCACCGAGAGGGCGAGGCAGGGCAAGCTCGACGCCATGATTGGCCGCGAGGAGGAGCTTGAGCGCGTCATACAAATTCTCAACCGCCGCCAGAAGAACAACCCCTGCCTCATCGGCGAGCCGGGCGTCGGCAAGACGGCCATCGCCGAGGGCCTGGCGCAGCGCATCGCCAGCGGCAACGTGCCGTACAAACTGCGCGACAAGGAGGTCTATCTGCTCGACCTCACAGCGCTGGTGGCCGGAACGCAGTTCCGCGGCCAGTTCGAGAGCCGCATGAAGGGACTCATCGAGGAGATACGCAAGACCGGCAACATCATCCTCGTCATCGACGAGGTGCACAACATAGTCGGCGCGGGCGACGCCGAGGGCAGCATGAACGCCGCCAATATCCTCAAGCCCGCGCTCTCCAGGGGCGAGATACAGGTCATCGGCGCGACCACCTTCACCGAGTACCGCAAGCACATCGAGAAGGATGCCGCGCTCGAGCGCCGCTTCCAGCCCGTGACCGTGGCCGAGCCGAGCATCGAGGACAGCGTCAAGATACTCGAGGGCATCGCCCACTACTACGAGGAGTGCCACCAGGTGCGCATACCACCCGAGATGTGCCGCGAGGCGGTGCTGCTCAGCGAGCGGTATATCACCGACCGCTACCTGCCCGACAAGGCCATAGACCTCATAGACGAGGCCTGCTCTGACGTCAATTTGAAGGACCAGAGCCTTGCGCGAATAGACGTCGCCCAGAAGGAAATAGACGACCTCAACCGCGAGCGCGAGATATTGCTTGCCGACACGCAGGAGGAGCACTACGAGCGCCTGGCCGTTATCAGGACAACGGTCATGCAGCTCACCGACGAGATTAACCAGCTCAAGTCGCACGAGCCTGTGCTCACGCGTGAGAACCTCGCGCGCGTCATCGAGCTGTGGACGAAAATACCCGCCAGCTCCATAACCGAGGACGAGTATGACCGCCTTAGCAAGCTCGGCGACCGCCTGCGCGAGCACATCGTGGGCCAGAATGAGGCCATTGACGCCGTCTGCGCGGCCATAAAGCGCTCCCGCGTGGGCCTGCAGGCCAAGCGCAAGCCCGTGAGCTTTATCTTCGTGGGCGGCACCGGCGTCGGCAAGACCGAGCTCGTCAAGCGCCTCGCCGCCGACCTCTTTAATTCTCCCGAGAGCCTTATCAGGCTGGATATGTCGGAGTTCATGGAGAAGTTCTCCGTCTCGCGCATCATCGGCTCGCCCCCGGGATATGTCGGCTACGACGAGGCCGGGCAGCTGACCGAGAAGATTCGCCGCAGGCCGTACTCCGTCGTCCTCTTCGACGAGATTGAAAAGGCCCATCCGGACGTCATGAACATCCTGCTGCAAATTCTCGACGACGGCCGCATCACCGACGCCCAGGGCCGCACCGTGAACTTCGAGAACACGGTCATCATCATGACCACCAACGCGGGCAGCAACACCAAGAGCGGATCCCTCGGCTTCGTCGGCAGCGCCACGGACAAGGATCGCGACCGCGCCATGAAGGCGCTGGGCGACTTCCTGCGCCCCGAGTTCATCAACCGCGTGGACGAGATAATCTGCTTCAACAAGCTCACCGAGGACAACTTCAAGAGCATAGCCGAGCTCATGCTCAGCGAGGTGCGCGACCTCATGCGCGACAAGGGCATGGAGTTCTCCTGGGATGACAGCGTGCTCGACTACCTGGTCAAGAAGAGCTACAGCCTGACCTACGGCGCTCGTAACCTGCGCCGCACCATACAGAAGGACATCGAGGACGCGGTGGCGTCCGTCATAGTCGACCAGCGTCACGGCAACCTGAAGGGCGTTCACCTCACTGCTGCGGACGACAAGATAAACGTGGAGGCCGTGTAAATGATACGTTTTGAGAGCGATTACCTTGAAGGCGCGCTGCCCGAAGTGATGCAGGCGCTGAGTGACAGCAACTACGCGCAGACCCCCGGTTACGGCGAGGACGAATACTGCGAGGAGGCCCGCAGGCTTATCCGTGAAAAGTGCGCCGCGCCCGAGGCCTATGTCCAGTTCCTGGTCGGCGGTACACAGGCGAACTTGATTGTCATTGCCGCCGCACTCCGCCCGCATCAGGCCGCTATCGCCGCAGAGACGGGACACATAGCAGTCCACGAGACCGGCAGCATCGAGGCTTCGGGCCACAAGGTCATCACTCTCCCGAGCGCCGACGGCAAAATAAGCGCAGCGCAGGTGTGCGAGTGCGTCGAGGGCCACTGGTCCGACGCCACGCACGAGCACATGGCGCAGCCCGCGCTGGTGTACATCTCCCAGCCGACCGAGAACGGCACAGTCTACTCCCTCGCCGAGCTTGAAGAGCTCAGCCGCGTTTGCCGCGAGAAGGGCCTAATCCTGTTCGTAGACGGCGCGCGCCTGGGTACCGCGCTCGTGAGCAGCGACGTGACGCTCCCAGACCTTGCGCGCCTGACCGACGTGTTCTACATCGGCGGCACCAAGCTCGGCGCGCTCTTCGGCGAGGCTGTGGTCATCATGAACCCGGCTATAGCCAAGGACTTCCGCTATATTATCAAGCAGCGCGGCGGCATGTTCGCGAAGGGACGACTGCTCGGCGTGCAATTCGGCACGCTGATGAAGGACGGCCTCTATGAACGCACGGCGAAGCGCGAGGTGGAGCTGGCGATGAAGCTCCGCGCGGCCTTTGAGGCCAAGGGCTGGCCGCTCTATTACGATTCGCCCACGAACCAGCAGTTCCCCATCGTCCCCGACGCCTGCCTTGAGAAGCTCGCGGAAAAGTACAGCTTCAGCCACTGGGGCAAGGTGGACGAGACGCACACGGCTGTGCGCTTCTGCACCAGCTGGGCGACGAAGGAAGCCGACGTGGAGCAGCTGATTGCCGACATCGAGCGGCTGTGACAGTGACTCAGCGTTTAAGGCGCGCACTCTATGAGTGCGCGCCTTTTTGCGTTTTTTCGCTTTGGCTTGTAGCATATGCCCGGAAAATGCTAGTATATAGGTGAAGGGACAAAGGAGGTGCGCAATGGACGATTGGGATATACTCGACCTGTTCTTCACCCGCTCCGAGCAGGCTATCGTAGAGCTGGATGCAAAGTACGGCGCGATTTTCCACGCTCTGGCTTACAACATACTCGCCAGCCGCGAGGACGCAGACGAGTGCGTCAACGACGCCTACCTCGGCGCTTGGAACGCAATTCCGCCGGAGCGGCCCGAGAGGCTCTCGGCCTGGGTCTGCCGCGTCGTGCGCAACGCGGCCCTGTCGCGCCGCAGGCGGGACAACGCGATAAAGCGCGGCGGAAATTACGCCCTGGCCCTCGAAGAGCTGGAGGGCGTCCTCCCCGCGCCGGGGAACGTCGGCGACGAGCTGGAGGCCAAGGAGCTCACGCGCGAGATTGAACGCTTCCTGGATACGCTCAGCGAAGAAAACCGCGTCATTTTCCTGCGCCGCTACTGGTTTTCGGACAGCCTCAGGGACATCTCCAGGCGCACGGGACTCAGTGAGAAGGCGGTCAATGTGCGCCTTACGCGGCTGCGCAGGCGGCTTAAAAAATACCTGGCCGAACAGGAGGTGTATGTATGAAGAAGGAGAACTTTTCCGAGGCCCTCGGCGGGATAGATTTGAAATATGTAGACGAGGCCGAGGCCTATCGCCGTCCACGGGCAAGGAAGCGGCACTACCTTTCCAAAGCGCTCGCGGCCGCGGCCTGCCTTGCGCTCGCCGTGTACGCCGTGGCGCGCTTCGCCGCTGAGAACAGCCCCGCAGTGCCGACAGTCGACCCCAATCTGCCGGTGCTGGACATCCTGAGCGACAATTACGGAAGCCTGGGCGTCGTCGCAATGTACGCGGACGACTTCTCCGAGTACCTGTGCGGCAATCCTTGGAGCGAGGACATGGGCCTCACGACGCTGCCGGTGTACGCAAACGCGGTGCATCACGCATCCTATGAGCAAAACCGCGTCCCGCTGAACGCCGACAGTGAGGCCATGTACGCGCTGCTCGACGAGGTAATCTCCGCGCTCGGCTATGACGCAGACGGGTTTGAGGTTTCGGAGGTGTATGAGAACACACTTCCGGGGACTGAGGAGGGCGTGGACTACCTAAGCTCGATAACGGCGGAGAGTGACGAGGAGTACATCAGCGTGGATGCGAGCCTGACTGCCAGCATCCGCTTCAAAACGCCCGTAGAGCTGCCCGTGGACTTCGACAGCGCGTCGCCGGAGCAGTGCGCCGCTGCGGGCGAGAGCGTGTCCGAGCTCTTTGCCGTTTTGCTGGGCTTCGATAACCAGCAGGTGTCTGTGAGCGGCGGGAGTGTGAATTATAACGGGGAGCGCGGCTACTCCGTATGCGTCTACGACGCCGGAGCGGACGGTGCTGAAACGGTCGTGAACTACAACCTCCGGAGCGCGGAGCTCTCTCCGAGCGAGGACGGCGGTCTCGGCGGCATCCGGCTCTACCGCCGCGACCTCTCGCAGAAGGTGGGCGACTACCCGCTTATCTCCGTCGATGAGGCGCGCGAGCTGCTCTTAAACGGCGGAGAACTGCCGGATACGCTCGAGACGCTCAGCGGCGACGACATTGTGGGCGTTGAGCTTATATACGAGGCGAACGAGTACGACGAATACTTCGTACCTTACTACCGCTTCTGGCTCAGGGAAGAAAACGAGAGCGTGATTGAAGCGCTCGACGGCCTCGCGGCCTTTACCTGGTACTGCGTCCCGGCCATCGACCCGCAGTATATCGAGGGATACACGCCGAGCGTAACTATAAATTGAAAAAAGCGCCCGAGAGGGCGCTTTTTCGTGTTTATATTCCAACTCACGCGGAGTGCTTTGCGTTAAAGCGGCTGAGCAGCAGGGCTGCGGCGACACCAAACGCGAGGCAGACTAGGTTTGTAACGCAGGAGGCGGTGCTTTCCGCAAAGCTGCCGAAGGGGATGATGACGATGGTGGCGGCGACGACCACGCCGATTATCGCGTGGAAGGCCGTGGAGTACCAGCGCTTGAACAGGTAGTTCACCGCCCGCGCGAGGCAGACCACGGTGACTACAGCGCCAATCACGCCGGGGATTATCACGCCGAAATCCAGCGAGCCGAGGCCGGAGACGAAGGGCGTGTACAGGCCGAGCGGCATAAGCAGCGTGGAGAAGCTCATGCCTGGAGCGATTACGCTCAGGGCTAGGCAGAAGCCGCAGAACAGATACCAGCCGAAGTTGGGCTCTATCTTCACCGACAGGCTGTTCAGGCCGAGCAGCAGCGCGAGCACTATCACAAAGGCGGCTGTCATGGAGATGTACGAGGTGCGGCTGCGTCCCTTCTCACCCGCCTCGCGGAACAGGGAGGGCAGCATGCCCGCTATCAGCCCCACAAATACGCAGACAGATGGGCCGGGGTACTTGTTCAGCAGGAAACCCAGCAGTTTGGCCACGCCCAGGAAGCCGACGGCCGCGCCGAGCAGTACGGGTATGAGCTTGGGTATATGTGTCTTGAAGTTTTTGAACGGGCTGCTCAGCAGCTCCATGACAGGCTGGTATATGCCGAAAATGACGCAGAGCACGCCGCCGGATATGCCGGGCAGCACGGCTCCGAGGCCGATAAGCATGCCCTGTATGAAGCGCTTGGCGTGTTTTCTGAGCGTGCCGGATATATTTTTAGAAGCCCCTGACGAGGGCTTTTCCTTGTGCATTGGGTTTCTTCCTTTCTGCGCGGTGGGCCACGGCTATATGACGAAGCCGCCGGGAAAAAGTTCTCATACAGTATAACCCGCTGAGAGCTGCTGCGCAAGTGGCAGTATAACACAGCTTTGCGCGGATTGTCTGAGCAATTTATGAACTTTGGGTGACACATCGCCAAGCCTGTCACTTTACTTGCCGCCCGGGCGTGATATAATTGACCCGTGCAGAAAAGCGCGCACCCGCTGCGGCATATCGGCCCGGCGGCGGGGCATAACATTGATAGTCAAAAAATTCACTATATTTCAGGAGGAACCAAAGATGTCCAACCGTATCATGCTCAACCAGACTTCCTATCACGGCGCGGGCGCTGTCCGCGAAATTCCGGGCGAGGTCAAGGCCCGCGGCTACAAGAAGGCGCTCGTCGTCTGCGGCCCGAGCATCCTCAAGCACGGCGTGGTCGCCAATGTTACCGACGGCCTCGACGCTGAGGGCCTGCCCTACGAGATATTCTCCGACATCAAGGCCAACCCGACCATAGAGAACGTCCAGGCCGGTGTCGAGGCCTACAAGGCCGCCGGGGCCGACTACATCATCGCCATAGGCGGCGGCAGCCCGATGGACACCGCCAAGGCCATCGGCATCATCATCACCAACCCCGAGTTCGCCGACGTGCGTTCCCTCGAGGGCACCGCGCCCACCAAGAACCCCTGCGCGCCCATCATCGCCGTACCCACCACCGCCGGTACCGCCGCCGAGGTCACCATCAACTACGTCATCACCGACGTTGAGAAGCGCCGTAAGTTTGTCTGCGTCGACGCCCACGACATGCCCGTCTGCGCCGTTGTCGACCCCGAAATGATGAGCTCCATGCCCCGCGGCCTCACCGCCAGCACCGGTATGGACGCCCTGACCCACGCCATCGAGGGCTACACCACCAAGGCCGCCTGGGAAATGACCGACATGTTCCACCTGAAGGCCATCGAGCTCATAGCCAAGAACCTGCGCGGCGCCGTCGCCGGCACCCCCGAGGGCCGTGAGGGCATGGCGCTCGGCCAGTACATCGCCGGTATGGGCTTCTCCAACGTCGGCCTCGGCATCGCCCACAGCATGGCCCACACCCTGGGCGCCGTCTACGACACCCCGCACGGCGTCGCCTGCGCCATGATGCTGCCCATCGTCATGGAGTACAACGCCGACTGCACCGGCGAGCGCTACCGTGAGATAGCCCGCGCCATGGGCGTTGAGGGCGTCGACTCCATGAGCCAGGACGAGTACCGCGCCGCGGCCATCAACGCTGTGCGCAAGCTCAGCGAGGACGTCGGCATTCCCAGCAAGCTCGAGGCCCTGAAGGAAGAGGACCTGCCCTTCCTCGCCCAGAGCGCCTATGATGACGCCTGCCGTCCCGGCAACCCCAAGGACACCAGCGTGGAAGACCTGACCGCGCTGTTCCGCAAGCTGATGTAATAGAGCGGGATAAGGTGAAAACAGCTCCCCGTGATTTTCACGGGGAGCTGTTTTTATTCTTCCAAAGCCTCAGCGTCAGACTCAGATTCTTTGTCCTCAATATACATTTGCTCACATTTTTGCTGTGCGTCTATGAGTAAGTTAAGCGCGCCTTCTACAGCTCTCATCAGCGTGAGATACATCTCTTTGTAGTCAGGCATAGACACACCCCCAGAAACAAATCTAACCTGAAACAGGTTAAAAGTCAATAACCTGTTTCAGGTTATGCCATACTGCACCCGGAGGGATTCCTATGTATAGAAGACTTCGGGACTTGCGTGAGGACGCGGACCTCACGCAGAAGCAGGTGGCCAAATATCTGGGTATGTCGCAGACGGGCTATTCCAAATACGAGACCGGAGAGAACGACATACCCACCCAGGTGCTCATCGCCCTGGCAAAATTCTACCACACAAGCGTGGACTATCTGCTCGGCCTGACAGACGAGAGATAACGAACCCCGGGACAGTTGTCCCGGGGTGTTTGTCATTGCGCAAGCGGTGGGTTTTCTTCGCTCAGGAAGCACAGGCACAGCACATACACGCCGTCCATGCCCTCGAAAATCTCCGAATTATAGAAGCCCTCGGGGTCGGCGCTGACGACTTCTCCGCTGTCCGTCTCCGGGTCGTAGGTGCCAAAGACCTGGACGGCGACGGGGATGTTCTGCCCGGTCTGCGCGGTGACGCTCCGCCCCAGCGCGCCGTAGAGGTAGAAGCCAGCGTCGGGAGGCTCAAAACCCGGGGCTCCGGCGCTGCTGAGGACGCCGGATGGGGTGGTGAAATTCACCGTGGCGCCGTCTGACAGCCCTGAGGACACGACGGAGAACCGGCCATCTGCCAGGTCAAAGGTAAAGCCCGCCGTGCAGTGTACCCAGGCGCCGTCCTCCAGGCTGAACACCCGCGCCACCGCGCCCGTGATTTCGCCCTCCGCCTCCAGCTCGTACATGTGTACCTCGTCGCCGATGCGCGAGGACAGGTAGGAGATTTCCTGCTCCTCCTCGGAAAGCTCCACGGGAGTGACGGTGACGGTTATGGGGTCGCTCTCCTCGTACTCCTGCACCGGCGGAGTGGGCGCCGGAGTGGGCTCGGGGGAGGGAGGTGCAGTCCCCGCTGCGCCGCAGCCGGTGAGAACGGCCAGCAACAGCGCGAGCATCATTGCAAAAGCCTTTTTCATAAGCGTTCCTCCTCGTGCCGTTTGTGCTCATTATATCATATTGGGGGGGTGAAGCAAGAAAAATCCGCCAAATTGCTCAAAGAATATGCTGCTCCGGAGCGGCCTGTTTTGATATGGCTTGTATTTTGCGGCCTTTGGCGCTATCATATAGCACGAAAGGAGCGACTAACCATGGAATACAAATACGACACCCAGCTTCTGCTCGAGGGCGAGAACCTCGACGAGGACGTCATACACGACTACATACAGGACAACATTCCCGGCGACTGCCTGCTCGTTGCGGGCGGCGACGACCTCGTGAAGCTGCACTTCCACACCAACGTCCCCTGGCGCGTGCTGGAGTATTGCGCCACGCTCGGCGACGTTTTCGACGTCGTGGTAGAGAACATGGAGCGCCAGGCCAACGGTCTGCAGGGCTGAAAACTTAAGTTTAGTTTAAGAATCCTTTAAGTGCCTTGCCCGGCGGGCGGCGCGGCTTTATAATGTGGTAAAGGAGTTGATAGGGATGAAGAAACGCCTTGCCGCGCTGGCCGTGCCGCTCGCCCTCGCGCTGCTGCTGAGCGGCTGCGGGCTGTTCGGATGGAACAATGCCACGGAGACGCCGCCGCCCATAGTATCCGAAACGCCGCAGCCGGTTTCAACCTACCCGTCGGTGTATGAGACGGCGACGCCGCAGCCCGTGGCAGACGCCCTCGTATATCCGGCTGAGCTGACTGAGTCGGAAATGGCGTTGCTGGACCTGTTCGGAGAGGACGCAGATGGCTGGAGCCTGTACGACTTTGCGGTTCCCAGCGGGACGCAGTACGTTGCGGTGACGCTTTGGCAGCTCGAGGACGGGGCCTGGCAGCGGCGCTCGTCGGATTCGGCGAGTATGAGCGTAGGGGAGGGCACAGGACGCATCGCCGTGCGCTTTGACCTCGAAACGATGAGCTTCGAGTACGCCTGCCAGATGGGCAGCGGCACCATGAGGCATGACCCGACTGTGCTCACGGAGGACGCGGCAAGCGTCGCCTGGGGCGTGTCCTCGCTTGCCGAGAGCACTGAGGCGCACACCGATGCGCCGGTGGCCCTGATGCTGATATCCGGCACCGAAGGCAATTCGCACACACAGTACATACCGCAGATTGGTTTCGACGAGCCGGAACTGTTCGGCGAGTCGCACGTCTATGACTTCGCCTTCACCCTGGAGTTTGTCTCTGGTGGCGCGGTGGAGTGAGCTAAAAGGCAGGGCAAAAGCCCTGCCTTTTCGCACATAAAAGCCGGGAAAACCGGCGCTTGTTTATCTCTTGCAGGCCTTTACCACGCGCTCATGGGCCAGGAGCATTATAAGCCAGAATACCAGCAGGAAGCAGGGCAGGAGCCCCACGCCGATGTGGTTGGCGATGAGCCCGAAGAGCGGAGGCATGAGCGTGGTCCCGGTGTAGGCGCTGGCCATCTCGAGGCCAATCATGGCCTGGGAGCGGGACGCGCCGAAGTGCTCCGGCGTGGAGTGTATGATGCTCGGGTAGATTGGCGCGCAGCCCAGGCCGATAAGCACCAGGCCCGCAAGCGCGGCCTCGTCCACCGGAACGATGAGCAGTGCGGCGCCCAGAAACAGCACGCCCTGGCCGAGCCTTATCATACTCGTGTCGCTGAGCTTCGCCGTGATAAAACCGCAGAGCGCACGTCCGGCGGTTATGCCGATGTAGAACAGGCTGGCGAAGCGGGCGGCTAGCTCCTCGCTTATGCCGTGGTGCAGCACCAGAAAACTGCTGGCCCAGAGGCCGGAGGTGTTCTCTATGGCGCTGTAGCAGAAGAAGGCCAGCATGATGGACTTGGCGCCCGGCGTCCTGATAAGCGCGCGGAAGCCGGGGCGCTCGCTGCGTGCGTCCCCATCCTGCGCGGCCTGGACGCCCTTCTTCCACATGGGCAGGCTCAGCAGCAGTATCACGGTCAGGGCGGCCTGGATAACGGCTATGTACCTGTAGCCGGCGGGCCAGCCGTGTCCGCCGGAGAGGGCATAGCCCATGACGTACGGGCCGACGGAGGCGCCGATGCCCCACATGCAGTGCAGCCAGCTCATGTGACGGCTCGCGTAATGCAGGGCGACAAAGTTGTTCAGCGCGGCGTCCACGCAGCCAGCGCCTATGCCGTAGGGTACGGCCCAGAGGCAGAGCATCCAGAACGAGCTGCTTACGGAGAAGCCGAAGAGCGCCGCAGCCGTGAGCAGTACGCTGATGGCCGTGACCCTGCCGGTGCCGAGCCTGCGCGTGAGCGCGTCGCTCATCAGGGCGGAGACCACCGTCCCGACGGCGATTATCATGGATATCGCGCCCGCGTATGAGACGGGTACGCCGAACTGCACATACATGCTCGGCCAGGCCGAGCCGAGCAGTGCGTCGGGCAGGCCGAGACTTATGAACGCCAGGTAGATTATAGCAAGCAGAAGGGAGTACACGGCACACCTCCGTAGGAAAGCTCTTTTTGCAGGCATATGATAGCTGTGCTCCGGCCGAAAGTCAAGAAAAAAGCGGGCAAAAACCCGCTTTTCTTTGTGCGCAGCGTTTGGGGCGGCCGGACATGTCCGGGCAGAGCTTTTCTAGGTGGGCGGAGCTCAGCTATGCGGCCGCAGGCGCGCTATTTTCTCCTTTTCACTATGAACCGCAGAGCATAGAGCGCCAGCATCAGCGCCCAGCTGAGCGCCTCGGCGTAGGCGATGGTGAGAGCCTCGAACACCGGCTTCATGGCGTAGGACGCGCCTATGCGCACGGCGAGGGCGGCAACGCTTACGGCGCTTGAATATATGAGGTCGCCGAAGCCCTCCAGGCTGCCCCTGACGGCCAGGGCGAGGCCGTAGACGACGTAGAAGGGAGCAATGCCGCCGAAGAAGTCCTCGCCTATGCCGACAACCGTCTCGCCTGCGCCGAAGATGGATATGAGCCAGCCGCCCGTCGGGATGATGATGCCCGTCAGCAGGAGCGAGACGCCCGTCATGAGCACCGCGCCCGCGTAGAGTATGCGCCGTGCGCGCGCGTCATCACCGGCGCCGTGGCTGTGCGCGGTGAGCGTGGAGATGGCCGAGCCGAGGTTTATGATGGGCAGCAGGATGATGGTGTCAACGCGGTAAGCCGTGGTGATGGCCGTGACGGTGTCGGTGCCGAAGCTGTTCATGAAGCGCTGCAAAAACAGGCTGCCCGCCGCGCCTATGCTCGATTGCAGCATGGGCGGCACTCCGTAGAGCATGCCCTCTTTTAAAAGCGGCAGGTCCGCCTTAACCGGGCGGACAAAGCGCAGCTCCGGGTGCATCTTCGCGGCGTAGGCTATGATGAAAACGGTCATAGCCGCCTGGGAAAACACGGTGGCTATGGCAGCGCCGCGAACGCCCCAGGGTATTATGGCCACGAGCATTATGTCTAGCGCAATGTTGACGAGCGAGGACACCAGCACGGACAAAAACGGCGCGCGGCTGTCTCCCAGTGCGCGGAGCGCGGCGGAATATGTGTTGTAAACGGCCAGAAAGGGCATACCCAGGAATATGACGGACAGGTACTGCGTGGAGAGCGGCAGCATGTCCTGCGTGGTGTCCAGCAGCACCAGCAGCTCTCCGGCGAAAAAGTAGCCGGGTACGGCGATTACGAGGAAGGCACCGCCCAGGATGAGCGCGAAGAGCGAGAGCGTTTTGGCGACCTTGTGTGTTTCGCCCGCACCGTGGCGCTGGGCCATAAGGACGTTGAGGCCGAGAGTGAAGCCGGTTATGACGGTGACGAAGAGGTTTACGCTGGTGGTTGTCGCTCCGACCGAGCCCATGGCGAGCTGGCCCTCGACGTGGCCGACAATGAAGGCGTCGACCCAGTTGTAGAGCTGCTGCAGCACGCCGCTGAGTATGAGCGGCAGGCTGAAGCTGACAAGCTCGCGCGCTATGCCGCCCCAGTGCTCCGATGACAGCCTGGACATTACCATCCCTCCGCCTGAAAGTTTGCCTGAGCAAAATAAAGCCGCATGCAAGCAGTTTTGCATACGGTAAATACTCACCAGGCGGGAAGCTCAGCTCCCGCCGGGACATTATATCATGGGCGCATGCGCTTTTCAAGCTCCCCGCACAGCCGCGACGGCTTACGGCCTTTTCTGAGGCCGGAAATTTTTACGGGCGCGGCGAGGGCTGTACCCGGCGGCGCGGCACGGCGCTGAAAATGCCCGGCGTGGAAAGCGCCGCACTTGACAGAAGGCGCGTTTTGCGGCACAATAGCCTGAGAGGTGAGAGCATGACGCAAGACGAACTGCTGTTCTTTTCCGGGTACGGCGAGGCCCTGCCTATTTACGCCGCGCTGCGGGAAAAAATCCTGGGGCTCTGGCCGGACGTGGATATCCGCGTCGCAAAGACGCAGATAACTTTCAAGGCGCGTTACGGCTTCGCCTTCGTCTCCACACGGCGCATGGGCAGGCGCTGTCCCGACGTGTTCATCATCGTCAGCTTCGGCCTTGGACGCGAGCTGTGCTCTGCGCGCATCTTCGCCGCGAGCGAGCCGTACCCGGGCCGATGGACGCACCACGTCATAGTATCGTCGCCGGAGGAGGTAGACGAGGAGCTCATGGGCTGGATAGACGAGGCGCGTGGATTTGCCCTCACCAAGTGAACTTTAAAACTGGAAGCAATAGGCGGCGCAGGCCGCAAAATGGAGGAACTATATGGCTGCATTTATGCTGCTGCTGCGGGGTATAGGCATGGCCCTCGGCGGGGCGCTCATCTGGGTGCTGTTTGTAACCGTGCCGCCCTGGCTCTGCGGCTACACGATTGCCCGCAACAGCTCCTGGTGGACGCCTGACGACAGGATAAAGGCCTACATCACTATAAAGAACCCGCGCGTTGCCCGGCGCTTCGTGCCGGAGTACATCGGCTGGAACAGCGTTATCCACACGGACATACCGCTGTTTTTCAACCGCTATACGATGAACAAGTACCCCGAACGCCTTAGCCTGCTGGGCGCGTTCAACTACTTCTTCGTCACGGTCACCACGCTCTTCTACTGGGTCTGCGTGACGGACTTCCTGTTCATCCACTTGCTGGACGACAACTGGGCGCTGTGGGCCTTCTTCGCCCTCGTGGGCGAGGCCGTAATATTCTTCGCGCTCGAGAACTGGAACACCGCGAACCGCAAGGCGCCGACCGTGGTGATAACGCGCCAGGGCATGAAGCAGATACGCGCCGCCCGCCGCGCCAGGAAGAAAAGGAGCGGTAAACGTGCAAAGTGAGACCGTATTTGACAGGCTCCGCTCCCTCGCGGACGGAGAGTACGCCGCCTTTCAGCTCGGCCTCATCCCCGGGGTGGCGCCCGAAAGGGTACTCGGTGTACGCACACCAGCGTTGAGGAAGCTTGCGCGCGAGCTCAGGGGTACCGCCGAGGCGGAACAATTCATGGCTGAGCTGCCGCACGGTTATTACGACGAGAACAACCTGCACGGCCTGCTCATAAACGAAATGCGCAGCTATGACGCCGCCCTCGCGGCGCTGGAGGCCTTCCTGCCACACGTAGACAACTGGGCCACCTGCGACATCCTCTCGCCGCGCGCGTTCAAGACCCGGCCCGAGGGGCTGATGGATGAGGTCCGCGCCTGGCTTTCGAGCGGGCGGACGTACACAGTGCGCTTCGGACTGGGCGTGCTGCTGGGCTTCTACCTCGACGAGGGCTTCGATGCCGGACAGCTAGAGCTGGCCGCCGGGTGCTGCTGCGGGGAGTACTACATCGACATGATGGTAGCTTGGTACTTCGCCACCGCGGCGGCGAAGCAGCCCGAGAGCGCGCTGCCGTACATATATGAGCGGCGGCTCAGCCGGTGGGTGCACAACAAGACCATACAGAAGTGCGTTGAGTCCCGGCGCATATCGCCGGAGCTCAAAGAACGCCTGAAAACCCTGAGATGGAAATGATACGCGCCGGAGACCTCGGTCTCCGGCTGCGCTTTAACTGCGAGGAAGGAGCAGACTATGCCGCGCTACGTCGTGTTCGACACGGAGACGCCGAACTCATTTAACAACCGTATGTGCCAGATAGGCGTGACTGTCGTGGAGGACGGGGAGATAACCGGCGGCTTCACGCGCCTCATAGACCCGGAGTGCGACTACTCCTGGTTCAACATCCAGATACACGGCATCACGCCCGAGGCCACGAACGCCTCACCCTGCTTCGCCGGGCTCTGGCGCAGCGAGCTCGAGGAGGCTTTCGGCGGGGACGTGCTTGTGGCGCACAACGCGCCCTTCGACATGGGCGTGTTGGCCCGCTGCCTGCGTGACTACGAAATAGACTGGCGGCCGCGAGCGGAGTACATAGACACGGTGCGAATGGCTAGGCGCGCCTTCCCGGAGCTCCCAAACCACAAGCTGGACACGCTCTCGCATGCGCTGGATATCAGCCTCATGCACCACGACGCCGGGAGCGACGCGCTCTGCTGCGCGAGGGTGTTCCTGGAATGTATACGGCGCGGCCTGCGGCCCGAGGACTACGTCCGCACATATGACATGATGAATATGCAGACGCTTAGGGAGGTAAGGCGGCGTGGCTGACATTATATTCCCCGACGCGCTGCCGCTGGACTCGCTCGCTATACCGCTGTGGTGCCGGGCGCAGTGCCGGGTGCTGTACCCTGAGCTCGGCGTGGGCGGGGCAGACGAAGAGCTCATCGCCCGTATCCGGGCGGATTTCTCCGTCGCGCGCCGGAGCGAGCCGCTGCTCTACGCGCTGCGCCAGACCCTGAGCGCAAACTGCCTGCGAGATTTTCTGGCCGTGCACCCGGACGCCGCGCTCATAGACCTGGGATGCGGGTTGGACACCGTGCTCAGGCTGGCGGACAACGGGCGGTGTGCGATGATATACGCCGACCGGCCGGAGGCGATGGCGCTGCGGCGCGAGCTCCTGCCGCCCGGAGAGCGCGAGCGCTATGTCGAGTGCGACGTCAGGGACTTGTCGCCGCTCTCGGGCGTCGACGCCTCGCGGGGCGTGTGCATAGTGATGTCAGGCCTGCTCTGCCACCTGGAGCCGGAGGATGTGCGCGCGCTGCTATCCGGGCTTGCCCGCATGTTTCCCGGGGCGCGCTGCCTGTTTGACGGCAACGGCCGGGCGCTCGCGCGCTTCTCGCGCAGGGCCGGGCTGCGCTCGTTCCTGCCCGGCGCGCCGGCTGTGCGCCGGTGGGAGGGAGTGGGCGGTGTCAGGAGCCTGAAAACCCTGCCGGAGAGCTTCCGGGTGCTGCCGCGGCTGAAGCGCCTCAAGCTCGCGCTGCTGCTGCGCATGGGCGTGATTCACTTTTACGATTGTACGCTGGCATAAAGCGCGCCCAGGCGGCATACGCTGATACGAGGTGATGCGCATGGGCTGCCTGTTTTCCGAGCTGCGCAGCAAGGAGGTCATAGACTTGAAGAGCGGCGCGCGCCTGGGTTATGTCTGCGACGCGGAGTTCGACCCATGCAGCGGGCAGATATGCGCGCTGATTGTCCCGGGCGCAGGACGCGCGGGCGGGCTGCTCGGGCGCGACGACGACTACGTCATACCCTGGAACTGCATATCCCGCCTCGGCGACGACATAATCCTTGTGGAGCTGCCCGAGGCCCCGCCGCGCCGCCGCCGCGAGAAGCGCCCGCTGATATACTGAGCAAGCGCTTGTGTCATTTTCTTCGTGTGAGCTCCGATGACAGATGCCGGTTTACACAATATGGAGAAGGGCGCTCTTGCTTCACCCTCTTAAGGGACACCACGGGATGTGGCAGCGGATCAGAATCCTTTGCGCCGTAGGGCTGAGCATATGCGGGTCAGGGCTTCTTCGAGCTGCGGGCGCGGGCAGGCAAAGTTGAGCCGCTGGAATCCGTCGCCCTCCGTGCCTGTGCCGAACATCGGTCCGTTGTCGGTCGCGACGCGGGCCTCATGCAGCATAAAGCTCCACAGCTCGTCCCCGCTCATACCGAGCGCGCGGAAATCCAGCCACGCCAGATACGTTCCCTCGGGCGGACAGAAGTACACGAGCGGCATGTGTTCGCGTATGAATCCGTCCATATACTTTGCGTTTTCGCCGAGAAAGCACAGCAGTGCGTCGAGCCACTCTCCGCCGTGCGTATAGGCAGCAATCTGCGCCGCCGCCCCGAAGTTGCCGGGCCAGAGATAATACGGCGACATCTTTGCACGGAACGCCTCGCGCAGGCGCGCGTCGGGTATGATTATGTCCGACACGAGCAATCCCGCGAGGTTGAACGTCTTGGACGGTGAGGTGCATACGATGCAGCTGTGGGCGAACTCCTCGCTGATGGACGCGAAAGGCACGTGCCGGTTCGGAGAAAAGACGAGGTCGGAGTGTATCTCATCAACTGCGAGCATTACGCCGTTGTCAATGCATATGCGCCCCGCGCGCTCAAGCTCCTCGCGGCTCCATACGCGGCCCACGGGGTTGTGCGGGCTGCACAGGAGCATAAGTTTCGTGTCGGGCCGCCGGGCGAGTTTTTCCAGCTCGTCATAATTCATCTCGTATCTGCCGGAACGGTTTACGAGCGGGCTGGCGTCGATGCGCCTGCCGGTGCTGCGGACATAGTCGAAATATGGGTAGTACACCGGGGTCTGGATGATGACGCCGTCGCCCGGGGCCGTGAACATCTCGACCGCGCAGACAAGCGCCATGTTGACGCCGGGCGTGTAGGTTATCCACTCCGGGTCAACCGCCCAGCCGTGGCGCAGGCGCTGCCATTCGGCGCTGGAGGCGAGGAACTCCTCGGACGCATAGCCGTAGCCGTAGGTCTCGTGCGCGGCCCGTGCCTGAATCGCCTCCGAGACGCAGGGCGCCGTTTTCAGATCCATGTCCGCTATTCCCATGGGAATTATGTCCTCCTCGCCGTACATCCGCCTGAGCTGCTGGGGCGACCACTTTATGGAGATGCTGCGGGAGCGGTCTATGCGCTCGTTGAAGTCAAATTTCATGCTGGTCTCCTTTCCTTTGCGAACAAGTTGTGATATACTCGGTATCAGGACGTCTGTATACTAAATGATACAGAATGTGCATTATATTGTCAAGGGGCTGATGGCATGGACGATATGAACATAGTGGTGGCCGGGAATCTGAAGCGCCTGCGCGCCGCGATGCATTTCAGTCTGGACGAGCTGTCGCGGCGCTGCGGAGTGAGCAAGAGCATGCTCGCGCGGATAGAGCGCGGTGAAGGGAACCCCACGCTAACGACGCTCTGGAAGGTATCGAACGGCATGGGCGTACCGTTCGACGAGCTCATCGCGCGGCCGAGTCAGGACTTTGCCGTCGTGCGGACGGAGGACGTGCAGCCGATTCTCGAGGACGGTGGACGAGTCCGCAACTACTCTGTCTTCCCCGACGGGGAGCGGCGTCGCTTCGCCGTCTACATAATGGAGCTCGACCCGAGCAGCAGCTGGACAAGCGAGGCGCACCCGAGGGGGACGACGGAGTTCATAACCGTTTTTGAGGGCTCGCTAGAGGTGAGCGCCTGCGGCTGGAGCGCCGTACTGCGCCGGGGAGAGAGCCTGCGCTTCGCGGCGGACACGGAGCACGGCTACGCCAATCCCACCGGCGAGCGCTGCCTGCTGCATATGATAATGTACACGCCCTGAGCCGCCGCGCGCTTATACACATTTTACCTGAAAATAACGCAAAAAGTCCTTGCAATCAGCGGGAGCTTTTGCTATAATATATCGACATTACACACGGGGAGACGATTCCCGACCCGGTGGCGACGGCTGCGACGCCTTCGCTGGGTCGTGGGGAGATGACTCTCTCCGGAGGTAATAACAAAATAAAGGAGGAAACAAAAATGGCAGTAGTATCCATGAAGCAGCTTCTGGAGGCCGGCGTGCACTTCGGTCACCAGACCCGCCGCTGGAACCCCAAGATGGCCGAGTATATCTATTGCGAGCGCAACGGTATATACATCATCGACCTGCAGAAGACCGTTAAGAAGCTCGAGGAGGCGTACAACTTTGTGCGCGAGCTCGCCGCCAACGGCCAGAACATCCTGTTCGTCGGCACCAAGAAGCAGGCCGCCGAGGCCATAAAGGAAGAGGCCGAGCGCGTCGGCCAGTACTACGTCAACGCCCGTTGGCTGGGCGGTATGCTCACCAACTTCAAGACCATGCGCACCCGTATCGACCGTCTGGCCCAGCTCAAGCGCATGCAGGAGGACGGCACCTTCGACATGCTGCCCAAGAAGGAAGTCATGAAGCTCATGGGCGAGATGGCCAAGCTCGAGAAGTATCTCGGCGGCGTCAAGGACATGAAGCGCCTGCCCGGCGCCCTGTTCATCGTTGACTCCCGCAAGGAGCACAACGCCATTGCCGAGGCCCGCAAGCTGCACATCCCCATCATCGCCATCGTCGATACCAACTGCGACCCCGATGAGGTCGACTACGTCATCCCCGCCAACGACGACGCCATCCGCGCCATCAAGCTGATCAGCTCCACTATCGCCAACGCGGTGCAGGAGGGACGTCAGGGCGCCGATGAGGCCGCCGCCGAGGAGGCCAAGGTCGAAGAGACCGCCGAGGACGCCGAGTAATTCGGTAGGACTTAATCAACGGACACCCCCGCGCACACGGACGGCCTTTTTCCCACAGGGCTGCGTTGCTCAGCCTTGACGGGCACAAAGCCCGACTGCGCCTGAGCGCCTTGCCCTGCGAAAAAAATTCTCGCCCGTGAGCACGGCTGCATCCGTCGAATAAGTCCATGTGAGCAAACAATTTTTCCGAAACACCGATATATTCTACGGAAGGAAGATAACTAATATGGCTTTTACCGCTGCAGATGTTAAGAACCTCCGCGAGGCCACCGGCGTCGGCATGATGGACTGCAAGAAGGCCCTTGCCGCCTCCGACGGCGACATGGACAAGGCCATCGAGTGGCTGCGTGAGAAGGGCCTCGCCGCCGCGCAGAAGAAGGCCGGCCGCATAGCCGCCGAGGGCATGGCTTACGCCTGGGTTTGCCCCGAGTGCGGCGTCGGCGCCATTGTCGAGGTCAACGCCGAGAGCGACTTCGTCGCCAAGAACGACCTCTTCGTCGACTATGTCAAGAAGGTCGCCCAGGTTGTCGCCAAGGAGGACCCCGCCGACCTCGACGCCCTGTTCGCCTGCAAGTACCCCGACAGCGACAAGACCGTCCTCGAGGAGCAGAATGAGAAGGTCCTCGTCATCGGCGAGAACATCAAGGTCCGCCGCTTCGGACGCTACGCCGACGGCGTGAATATCCCCTACGTCCACATGGGCGGCCGTATCGCCGTGCTCATGAACCTCACCGTGGGCGAGGGCTTTGAGGCTAACGAGAAGGTCGTCGAGCTGGGCAAGGACCTCGCCATGCAGGTCGCGGCTCTGAACCCCCAGTTCCTGGACAAGAGCCAGGTCAGCGAGGAGTTCATCGAGAACGAGAAGCGCGTCCGTCTCCTCCAGGCCAAGGAGGACCCGAAGAACGCCAAGAAGCCCGACGCTATCATCGAGAAGATAGTCATGGGCGGCCTGAACAAGTACTTCAGCGAGATATGCCTGCTGCAGCAGCCCTTCGTCAAGGACGACAAGGTCTCTGTCGAGCAGCACGTCGCCAACGTTGCCAAGGAGCTGGGCACCACCATCAAGGTGAACGGCTACATCCGCTTCGAGAAGGGTGAAGGCATCGAGAAGCGCCAGGACGACCTCGCCGAGGAAGTCGCGAAGCTCATAAAGTAAGCGTACAGCGTGTATAAAAAGAAGGCCCGCAAGGGCCTTCTTTTTTGCTGTGCAGGGAGGGGAAGCCCTCCCTGTTTTTGTTTATTTGGCGTCACGAGACCGAAAAGCTGTCAAAGGAGCCCAGGAGCGCTATGCCCTCCGTGCTGTTCACTTCCTCAGGCCACGCGGCGCGGAGCTCGAGGAGCTGCCCGCCTACCGTAACCGTGCGGCTCATGGAGTATATGCCGCTGTCGTTCACTATGCCCGTGTATCCGGCGGCGCCGTTTGCCGGGTGGAGCTCCAGATAAGCGCCGCTCCCGCTTTTCGCTTCGAGACGCGGCAGACCGCCGTCATCTGTGTGATTCCAAAGCTTGGAGCCGTAAGCTATTATCCGCCAGCCATCGCCCCTGAGCTCGGAGGAGATTGTGGAGGCGGACAGTCCGCCGTATGCGCTCAGACCAACCGCGGGCGTGGCGTGGGCATAGGCTTCGCCGACGCCGAAGGTGTCTACCATGCGGTTGACCAGCGCGGCTTCCTGTGCGTCTGCGGTGTTCCAGGTGCCGGTGACGGTGTACGCCGAGTTTCCGTCGGGGACGACGCGAGTGCGGGTCGACAGCCTCCCGTATTCAACAACCTTGTCCGAGGCCTCGAGGGCATTATCTTCGCGCTCCACGCTGAAGCTCTCGCCGGACGCAAGAGCGGAGCTGCAGCTGAGTTCACGTCCTCCGGCAGTAGTCTGCGACAGCCACCCGGAGGACGGGCAGTAGGCGTACCAGCCGTCGCCGCAGATTAGTGACGCAGTGCATGTGCCGATGCCCAGCTCCTCACCCCAGTCGAGCGTTGTCAGGGGCAGGGAAATGTTGTTTTCCGTGACATACCAGTCCCATAGCGCGTCGACGGCCAGGGGGTATGTGAGTATGCTGTCGTTTAAGGGTTCGTCGCGCAGGACGCTGCAGCTCCCGTCCGGGTAGCGCAGGGCAAACAGCAGGTTTCCGCCGTCGAAGTTGTACCAGCCCTCGTGGGACATGCTGCCTGACGCGAGCGAGATGTGGCGCGCTTCGGTGTCGAGCTGGTAATAGGGGACGTAGACCCAGGCCTCGAGCTTGCCGTCCGCGTCAAGCCCGCTTATTTCGCCGCGCTTCTCACGATAGACGATGCTCGCAAGAACATTTGCCTCTGCCGTCCCTCCGTAGACGGTTTCATAGCGTATCGAATCCTCGCCGCCCTGCGCGTTGAAGTACGCGTCCAGCCCGGCATACTCGCCGCTCGCGCCGAGCCCGGCTATCTGCGAGACGTCGTCGGGCGGCGTGCCGCCGTAGTCGTTGACGTACCAGGCGTAGAGGCGCGCGGCGTCGGTTGTGCTGCCGTCATATTCGTACTTCGTGTCGTACAGCACGTCGCAGCTGCCGTCGGCGTAGCTCAGTGCGTAGGCGTGGCGATTCGGGTCAAAGCAGTACCAGCCGCCGTCCAGGCTCCACTGCCCGTCCTCGTGCACAAGCTCGCCCGGCTCGACGTCGAGCTGATAGTAAATGCTGTAGCAGAAGCTCTCGAGCTTTGCGTCGGGGACAAGCCCGGTGAGCTGCGCCGCCCTGAGGATGTATACTTCGGAGTCGAGCACGGAACCCTCGGTCATGCCGCCGTCCGCGTTCCGGTACATGACCGTCTCGCCGACAAGTGACTCCACATACTCGTTTATGTCCGCATATTCGCCCTTGCCGCCGCCGGATCCCGCCGCCCCCGCCGGATTCGCGGCGCAGCCAGCGATGATTACGACGGCGAGGAGCGCGGCGAGGACGCTCGCCCATTTCTTTGCCGGTTTCAATTTCGCAACCTCCTTTATCCTGCGTTTGGTGTCGTTTCCGAAGGCCAGCGCGGCGTTGAAGCCGACGCGGCGGCCAGTGGCCAGGTTCAGCAGCGCCTGCGCGTAGTCGGCGCGGGAGTCCGTACCCAGGCGCTTTATTGCCGCTTCGTCGCAGCTGGACTCCATGTCGCGCATCGCCAGCACCCAGGCCAGCCACACGAGCGGGTTGAACCAGTGCAGGCACAGCGCCATATACGCCAGCGGCTTTATTATGTGGTCGCCGCGCCGGATATGGCTGCGCTCGTGGGCCAGGACGCACTCGCTCTCGCGTTCGCCCAGACCTTCGGGCAGATATATTTTCGGCCGCAGAATGCCCGCAACGAAGGCGGTGTCGATACCTTTAGCGGCGTAGACCCGGCCGGACAGCTTCGGCGAGCGCCAGAGCCGCATCCTGAGGTCGAGGTACAGCACCAGCCCGCGGAGCAGCAGGAACGCTGCCACAAGCGTCCACAGGAAGGTGAGCATACTGACCGGGGCCTCCAGCGGGTCCGCAACAGTCTGCTCTGTGCCCTGCGGCAGATTAGGGTTTATCGCCTCGTTGAGCGCAGGCACGGGGAGCTGTACGCTCGGCTCAGGGTTATGCACTATGTCCGTGGGGACGTAGCTTATCACGCTTATCTGCCCGGACGGCGCGAACTCCGCGGGCGCGTCCACAGCGTCGAGAAACGATACGTCCGACGCAAACGAAACTGGGCAGAGCAGCCGGAAGAGCACGACCGCCCAGAGCGCATAGGAGAAGGCACGCGGAGCGCGCTTTAAGAGCAGCCTCGCCGCCAGTACAACTAGTATAATCACGCTCGCCGTCAGGCTCATGTTCAGCAGCGCCGGTAGTAGCTCGTACATGAAAAAGTCCACGCAGTCACCCCCTCATATTGTCGATAAGTGATTGCAGCTCATCTATCTCCTTGTCCGTCAGTTGCTTGCGCGAGGTGAACGCGGCCAGGAACGCGGGCAGAGAGCCGGAAAAGCTCTCGTCCACAAAGCGCTCGCTTCGCTGCGCATAATAGTCCGCGCGGGAGATGAGCGCACGCACCGTCCCGCCATCGTTCACGAACAGCCCGCGTTCCGACAGCCGCTTGAGCACCGTGTATGTGGTCGACTTCTTCCAGCCCAGCTCCTGCGCGGCGAGCTTTACCAGCTCCGTGGAGCTAACCGGCTCCCGCGCCCATATCATGTCCGCAAAGCGCGACTCCATCGCGCCGAGTGTAAATTCGCCCATGTGTCATATCTCCTTTGGTCTACATCTTGTCGCCTGCGATTACAGTCTACAGTATGTCGACTAAATTGTCAAGGGCGAAATAAAAGCGCCTCCATATGGAGACGCTTTTTTATCCTCTATTCCGCCTGCCTTGATTTTGGAGAAAACAGCCCAGGCGGCGTTGGCCGCTGCGCAGACAAGCGGCATAAAGACTGTGTATATGGCCGAGCCCGTTCAAGCCGGGGTGGAAGAGCATGAGCGCAGCCGGGACGATGGGCGCCCCGGGAAGCAGTGCCGGAGGAAGCGCGCTCCATCGCCTCAGCCCGGTGTATACGCTAGGCGGGAGTTGTACGGGAAAAGCGCTGTTATGCCGAAGCCCAGGACGGGCCGGACGTAACATATTAAGCTCCTTTACGCAGTAATGCAGTTAAGCGGCACATCTGTTGTGAGAAGGCGCCGCCGTCACGGGGGACGGCGGCGTACAGCTCCTGTTTTGCTATCAATCCGTTTGCCCTGGGCGGAGTGCACAATCAAGCCCGGTACGCGGTCTTGCGCTCACAAATTTGTTATGCTAAAATATCCCGGGAGGCGATAAAATGAGGGATTTCGAGAAATTTTGCAGCATTGCCGTTGTGCAGTCTGCACCAGTCATGTTTGACGCCGCGGCCTGCACGGAAAAAGCTGCGCGGCTAATCGATGAGGCCGCTGCGCACGGCGCAAAACTGATAGTGTTCCCCGAGCTGTTCATACCGGGTTATCCCTACGGACTGAACTTCGGCTTTTCCGTGGGGCGCCGCGACGAGGCTGCGCGTCCGGACTGGGCTCGCTACGCCGCCAACTCCATACTCGTCCCCGGCCCGGAGACGGCCCTGCTCTGCTCCCGGGCGAAGGCCAACGGCGTGTGGGTAAGCATAGGCATATCCGAGCGGGATGCGGTCACGGGTACGCTCTACAACTCAAACGTGTTTATCACTCCGGAGGGGGAGGTGCAGTCCTGCCACCGCAAGCTGAAGCCCACCGGTTCCGAGCGCGTGGTCTGGGGCGACGCGGACAGGGGTTATTTCCCCACGGCGGATACGCCATGGGGCGTCATGGGCAGCATGATATGCTGGGAGAGCTATATGCCGCTCGCCCGTGCCGCGCTCTATCAGAAGGGTGTGGCGCTATATATCTCGCCCAACACGAATGACAACGAGGAGTGGCAGTCCACGATACGCCACATAGCGCTCGAAGGCCGCTGCTACTTCATAAACTGCGATATGTACTTCACGCGGGACATGTACCCGGAATGGCTGCATGAGCGCGCCGCCGTTGAGGCCCTGCCGGAGACGGTCTGCCGGGGCGGGAGCTGCATAGTCGACCCCCACGGCCACTATGTTACGGAGCCGCTTTGGGACTGCGAGGGCATTGCTTACGCGGAACTGGACATGGACGCCGTCCCGGCCAGCCGCATGGAGTTCGACCCATGCGGGCACTATTCGCGGCCCGATGTGCTCAGGCTGGAATTCCTTGATGAGTGAGGTGGAGGACGATGCCATTTCCTTTTGATACCACTGCATACCGCCTGCGCTCGCAGCGGAGGGTTATATTTGCAAAAAACGGCATGGTGTGCTCCAGCCAGCCTCTGGCGGCCCAGGCCGGTCTCGACGTGCTCAGGCGCGGCGGAAACGCCGTAGACGCTGCTGTGGCCACAGCGGCGGCTCTCACCGTGGTGGAGCCGACGTCGAACGGCGTCGGCGGCGACGCCTTCGCCCAGATTTGGATGGATGGGCGGCTCTACGGCCTGAACAGCTCAGGCCCTGCCCCGGCTTTGGCCGACGCGGATTTCTTGCGCGAGCGCTTCGGCAAAGTACCCGCACAGGGTTGGTACGGTGTGAACGTGCCGGGTATCCCCGCCGCATGGGCCGAGGCCAGCCGCCGGTTCGGGCGTTTGCCATTTGCCGAGCTGTTCACCAGCGCAATCAGCTACGCCGAAGATGGCTACCCGGTCGCGCCTGTGGTGTCTAGGCTCTGGGCGGACGACTACGCCACCTTCCGGCCGCTGCGCGGCGAGACGGAAATTGCGCCCTGGTTCGATACGTTTACAGTAGACGGCAAGGCGCCGCGCGCCGGTCAGATTGTGAAGCTGCCGGAGCTCGGTCAGACGCTGCGTGAGCTGGCCTCCACGGACTGCGAGAGCTTTTATCGCGGCGAGCTGGCGCGCAGGATAGACGATTGGAGCCGGCGCAGCGGCGGGTGGCTCAGATATGACGACCTCGCGGCCTATCAGCCAGAGTGGGTCGAGCCCATGTCCGTCGACTACCGGGGCTACCGCGTCTGGGAGCTGCCTCCGAACGGCCACGGAATTGTTGTGCTCATGACACTGGGCATACTCTCTGGCTTCGAGCGCCTTGACGGGGGTACGGAGAGCGTGCACCGCGCCATAGAGGCGATGAAGCTGGCATATGCCGACGGGAAGCACTACATAGCCGACAGGCGCTATATGACCTGCACGGCGGAGCAGCTGCTCTCCCCGGAATATCTGGACCGCCGACGCGCCCTCATAGGCCGGGAAGCGCTCGAGCCCATGCCGGGCAGCCCCAACTGCGGCGGCACGGTGTATTTCTGCACCGCCGACCGCGACGGCAATATGGTCAGCTGGATACAGTCCAACTATAACAATTTCGGCTCCGGGGTGGTCGTGCCTGGAACGGGCATTGCTCTTCACGACCGAGGCTGCAACTTCAGCCTGGACCCGGCCTCGGCCAACTGCCTGGCCCCGGGCAAGCGGCCCTATCACACGATAATCCCCGGCTTCCTCACCAAAAACGGCCGCGCCGTAGGCCCCTTCGGCGTGATGGGCGCATTCATGCAGCCGCAGGGCCATGTGCAGGCCATGATAAACCTGCTGGACCTGGGCATGAACCCGCAGGAGGCTCTCGATGCGCCGCGCTGGCAGTGGACAGGAGGAAAGCGCGTGGAGCTGGAGGACGATTATCCCAAGGGCCTCGCCTGCGCGCTCGGCGAACGCGGCCACGAGCTTGCAGCGGGCGACAGCGTGACCTTCGGACGGGGACAGATAATCTGGCGCGACGAGGACGGCGTGCTGTGCGGCGCGACCGAGCCGCGCGCCGACGGCGGCATCGCCGCGTACTGAGGCAGAAAACAAATAGGGCGGAGAGCAGAAAGCTCTCCGCCTTATTTGTTTTCCCCCGCCATTCGCCGCCTGATGATGTCCAGGAAACAGGCGGCGGCGCCGGATATGTCCCTAGAATACAGCAGGCCGTAGGGGACAGTGAAGGGCCAGTTCACGGGTATTGTCACCAGCGCGGGGTGTACGCCGCGCCACTCGTTGAAGGTCAGCAGCAGGGAACCGGTGAGCTCGCAGAGGTTGAAGGTCTCCATATCGTAGAAATAATCCGTCTCCACGAGCTTTATTTGCGGGTGTCTGAGCTGAAGAGCTTCCCGCAGTGCGCACAGGTCAATTGCATCCCCGTCGCGGACAATGATTAAGCTCTCGCCGTACATGTCCTCTATTTCAAGACGCTGCCTGCCCGCCAGGCGGTGATTCTTGGGTACGGCGACGCAGAGCGAATAGCTGCCGAGCGGGCAGAAGCCGGCGAGCTGCTGCATCCGGCGCGAGCCGAACACGCCTACCATGAAGTCCATGCCGGAGCCAAGCGAAGCGACGACGGACAGAATATGCCCACGCTCGTCGCTGTACGGTATTATCTTGAAGCTGAAATTCTCGCCGTCGTGGCGGAGAATGTCCCACAGGTCTATCAGGACCTGGCCGGGATTGAGAAAGGACGAGCCTATGCGTATGATTTTCTCGCTGCCATGTTCAATGTCCCTCGCCCGTTTCATAACCGCTTCACCCTGGGAGATTGCCTTCCCGGCCTCTGCGTAGACGTATTTACCGGCCTCGGTCAGCTGCACGCCGTGGCTGCCGCGTACCAGCAGCTTGACGCCCAGCCGCTGTTCCAGGGCGTTCATCTGCTTCATTACAGCTGACGGCGTGAGGAAAAGCCTATCCGCGGCGGATGTGAGCGAGCCGCACTCGGCCACCGCTATGAAGGCGGGCAAAAACCTGTCGTACATGCATGCACCCCATTTAGCATTTACCTTTAGTAAATACATTATAGCCTTAATGGGAATTCCGTGTCAACGCGCGTTGAGGTACAATCTGCGTATAAAAGTTAGGAGGCTGCACGATGGCAACAGTTGACAAAAAGCTGGGCTTCGGCCTTATGCGCCTGCCCACTACTGACGGAAACCCGGAGCACATAGACATGGAGCAGGTGTGCAGGATGGTCGATATCTTCCTGAAAGGAGGATGCACATACTTTGACACGAGCTACGTCTACCACAACGGAATGAGCGAGCCTGCGATAAGGCAGGCGCTGGTTGAGCGTTACCCGCGCGACAGCTTCTGCCTGGCCAGCAAGCTGCCTACTTTCGCAATCACGGAGGAGGGTCAGGTCGAGGCCATATTTAACGACAGCCGCGCGAAGTCCGGCGTCGATTATTTTGACTACTATCTGCTGCACAACCTCAATGCAGCGCGCTATGACGGCATTGTGGCCGAGTGCCGCATGTTCGACTACATGAAGCGCTGGAAGGCCGAGGGGAAGATACGCCACATCGGCTTCTCCTTCCACGACAGCGCAGATGTACTCGAGCGCATACTCAGCGAACACCCGGAGGTGGAATTCGTGCAGATTGCGCTCAATTACCTGGACTGGGAGCACGCGAGCGTCCAGGCGCGCCGCTGCTACGAGACCATACGCCGCCACGGCAAACAGGTGGTCGTCATGGAGGGCGTCAAGGGAGGCACTTTGGCGAGCCTGCCGGAGGATGTTGAAAGTTTACTGCGCGAGGCCAATCCGGAGCGCACGAGCGTCGACTGGTCGCTGCTCTTCGACGCCGGCCTCGACGGTGTACTGACCGTGCTGAGCGGTATGTCGGATGTCCGGCAGGTGGAGCAGAACGTCCGCTGCCTGAAGGACTTCGCCCCGCTCACCGGCGAGGAGTTCGAACTGCTCAGGCGCGCCGCCGCCATGCTCGACGCAAAGATGAAGTTCGAGCTGACCGAGCCCGAAAAGTACGGGGACGTCTGTCCCGAGGGCATACCTGTCGCCGCGCTGCTGCGCTACTATAACGAGGCGCTGCAGGAGCGGGACGTGACCTTCTCCAGCGAGCTCAACTATTACGGCAACCTGCGCGACAGGAGCCGGCCGGTGAGCGAGTGTACCCACTGCGGCAAATGCTATGGAATCATGCCGGGCCGCGACGTGCCCGCCGCGCTGAAAGAGGCCGAGGACTGGCTGAGCGCCCACTCGTTCTTCTAAAATAACGCAAACAGCCCCCGCGTGTGCGGGGGCTGTTTGCGTGTCAGCAAAAATTTCTGGAAGCCGCGGCCGGGCTGTGATATCATGTCCACAACGGGCTGCGCCCGAGACTTACAAAGGAGGCAGGACTATGGCAAAAGAGTATGCCGAGAGCAAGTATTTCAGCGTGCTGCCGGGAGTGGAGCTCCACTACTGGGAACAGGGGGAGGGGAAACCGCTGGTTTTCATACCCGGGCTGACCTTCTCCGGAGAGATTTTCAAGGCCCAGATAGAGCACTTCTCGAAGAATTACCGCGTCATCGCAATCGACCCGCGCGGGCAGGGCTATTCCGCCAAAACCGTCGACGGCAACGACTACCTGACGCATGGACGTGACCTCGCCGCACTGATGGGAGGGCTAGGCCTGGAGGACGCGGTGCTCATAGGCTGGAGCACCGGAAACCTGGATGCCTGGAGCTATATACAGCAGTTCGGCAGGGAAAAGCTGCGCGCGGCCGTGTTTATAGACATGTCGCCGCTGCCGCTCTCGCCCGACCCCGCATGGTGGACGGAGGGTACGATAGAGGAGCTCTCCGCCGTGGCTTCTCAGAGCCTTGTGACGCCCGAGGGCACGCGCGAGTTCTTCAGCGAGTACGCCGCGGGCGTGATGATAGAGCACGAGATGACGCCGCAGGAGCTCAGCTGCATCCTGGACATCTCCGGGCGTACGCCGTACTGGATAGCCAGAGCGCTCTTCTGCGACGCCATCTTCTCGAACTACCTGGAGACAGCGCAGTATGTGGGCAAAAACCTGCCGTGCATGATGTTCATCGCCGAGCACTGGCAGGATGTCGCGCGTCCCTTTGTGGAGACGCAGCTGCCGGGCTACAGGACCTGCGTAATGGGCGGACACCTGATGTTCTACGAGTACCCGGAGAAGTGGAACGCAGAGCTCGAGGCCTTCCTGAGTACGCTTTAATCAGGCGTTGAGCGCGACAATGTTGCGCAGTATCTCGACGCACTTGTCCATGCCCTCGACCGTGATGTGCTCGTATGGGCCGTGGAAGGCGTAGCCGCCGGTGCCCAGATTTGGGCAGGGCAGGCCCTCCCAGGACAGTATGGCCCCGTCGGTGCCGCCGCGTGTCACGCACATAAAGGGCTCTACACCGGCTTGCTTCGCGGCGAGCTTTGCGTTCTCTATGAGCCCGGCGTGGTCGGGCAAAATCTTGTCCAGCATGTTCCGGTAGCCGTTGTGGAGCTTGACCGTGACGGTGTCCTCGCCGTACTTCTCGTTGAGGCACTTGGCCGCGTGGAGCATGAGCTCTCCGCGCATGGCCAGCTTGGCCGCGTCGTGGTCGCGCAGCAGGTACTTTGAGCAGGCCTCGGCGCAGTCGCCGTTCACGCTCATCAGGTGATAAAAGCCCTCGCGCTCCTCGGTGAGCCGGGGAATGTCGCCTGCGGGCAGCATGGAGTTGAACTCCATGGCGACGAGCGCCGCGTTGACCATGATGCCCTTGGCCGAGCCCGTGTGTACGTTCACGCCCTTGAAGTCCACCTCGGCGGAGCTGGCGTTGAAGTTTTCACAGGTTATCTCGCCCTCGGGCCCGCCGTCTACCGTATAGGCCGTGTCCGCGCCGAAGAGCTCCATGTCGAAGCCCTCGGTGCCGCGCCCGACCTCCTCGTCCGGGGTGAAGCAGACGGCCAGACGGGCGTGGGGCTCGCCGCTTGCCTGCAGCTGCTCTATGAGCGTCATTATCTCGGCGATGCCGGCCTTGTCGTCCGCGCCGAGCAGGGTGTCGCCGCCCGCGACTATGAGCGTGCGCCCGGCGAGCCCGGCAAGGTGCGGGAACTGCGAGACGCTCAGCGTGCGGCCGTGGCCGAGCTCCACGTCGCCGCCGTCGTAGTTGGGTATCAGGCGGGGCCTGACGTTTTCGCCGGACATGTCCGGCGAGGTGTCCATGTGCGCTATAAGGCCGAGCGTGGGCTTGCCCTCGTGGCCGGGCGTGGCGGGGATGTGACCGTAGACGCAGCATTTGCCGCTGACGAAGGCGTCCTCGACGCCGAGCGTGCGCAGCTCCTCGCAGAGCATGTTGGCGAGGTTGAATTGGCGCTCAGTGGTAGGCGAAGCCTCCACGTCCTCTGCGCTGGTCGTGTGTACCTGGGCGTATTTTATAAGTCGTTCGTAGGCTCTCATGTGTTACCGTCCTCACATAGATGATAAACAGATTATACGCCGCTTTGCGGCGGCGCACAAGTGCGAATAGGGGCCCGGAGTTGTCCGGGCCCTTGCTTTGCATAACGTCAGGCCAGCTCAACCGCGTTCCCGGCGCTGTCTGTGCCGGAGGCGGTTATGCGGTCCAGGGTGTACCACTCTGCGGTGCTGTTGTGGTCGCCGAGGCTGCGGTATATTTGTACGGTTACGCTGCCGTCGGAATTGGCCTCGGCGGCGGAGAGCAGCCCGTCGGAGGGCTCGCCGCTGTTGGATTTGTAATAGCTCAGGGCCATTGAGGCGAGCTCGTCGTTCGTATAGAACTTGAACTCGTCGGAGCCGAGCTCCGAAACGAAGCTGAGCTGCTCTTTGACGCCGTCGGCCCACTCAAGCGTTATGGAATCTTCGTCGCGGCTGACCGTGCACTTGGAGCTGCTGCCTGCGCCGCCTATGGAGAAATCGGCTTCTCCTCCGCTGACGCTGTACTCGAAGCCTGCGCCGGTCCCGTCGGAGAGGCTGGAAGTGCGGCCGGTTTTGCCGTTTTCGTCAAAGAAATAATACTGACCCTTGTCCGAGAGCCATGTCCCCGGAGTAAACGCTGCGTCACCGGCTGTGCCGGCTGTGCTTTCGGCCGGGGGGGAGCCTGCAGCCGGACTTTCTGCGGCGGGGCTTGTGGACAAGGGGGCGGACGGAGCGGGGGCTGCTGCGCCGCAGGCTGCAAGAAGCAGGCTGAGGGAGAGCGCGGCGGCCGCAGCGGCCGCTGCGCGTATGCGCTTGCGCTTAAAGATGTTCATATCTATCTCTCCTTTCGGTACGCCCTGTGCGGGCGTACACGCAAAGACGATGCGGGGCCTGCAAAAGTTTCATTGCCCGCCACATATTTGCGGTTCCGAGTGCGATAGCGATTGACAAGCCGGCCCGGCGCACTTATAATGGCATTTGACTTTCGCCCGGACGGGCACGGCGCCGGACGCCGGCGCGCGATAGAGAGGTAAACAGATGAACGAACAAAATAGGGCGGGCGCCGGAAGATTCGCGGCATTCTTGCCTGCGGCAGCGGTCTACCTGGCGCTCGCATTCCTTATGCTTATAACCGTCTACAGCTCCGACGACTACTGGTACTCCACCTTTATGGACGACGGCTTTGCCGCGTACTTTGACAAGATGGCCTACCACTACAACGAGTTCAACGGGCGTATGCTGGTACATTTCGTTGCGCAGCTCATACTGCACTGTGGCAACTGGCTCTTCACCCTGCTGGGCACGGCGCTCTGCCTGGCCGTTCCATGCGCGGCCTCGTACTCGGCCGGGCTTGAAAAGCGCTCCTGGGTGAGCGCGGCGCTGCTCTTCGGCGTCGGCGTGCTGGCAATGTCGCACACGATGCTCACCCGCAGCCTACTCTGGATATCCGCATTCTGCAACTACGTCCTGCCCACGGCCATGATATCAGGCGCCGTGGCCCTTATGCAGCGCGCCACCCGCGACAGGCTCCACCGCTGGTGGATGGCTCCCGCCTGCCTTGCCTGCGGCTTCGCCTGCGGGGCGACGACGGAGCAGAGCGGCATAATTTTCATCCTCGCGGCGCTTTACTACTGCGCCGTGTGCCTGTTTACAAACAGGGGCAAGCTTGTGTACCCGCTGCTGTGTGCGGCGACGGGCGCTCTGGGAGTCCTGACCATCTTCCTGTCCCCGGCCACAGAAAAGCGCTTTGCGACGGAGACCGACACTGAGAGCGCGGCAACGCTCCTGGATTCGCTCTGGGACGGCTTCGAGAGCCAGACGGAGCTGCTCGGCGCGGGCAGGCCCAACGCGGTGCTGCTGGTGCTGCTGTTCGCCGCAATCGCCCTGACGCTATGGAACACCAGGCGCGGGAAGGCTCCGGCGATACTCTGCCTGATACCGGCCGCGCTCAGCCTGGCCGCGTCCTACTTTACCGGAGACGTCCGCACCTGGCTGTACCTGATTATATTCATCTGCCTCGTGCTTTACGCACTGGCGCTCATATGCGCGGGGAAGCGGGTGGAGGCGCTGTTCGTGCTGCTGGCGGTGAGCTCTGTCTGCGTCATGCTGCCCACGAACAGCTCCGGCGAGCGCATACTCCTGCCGTTTTATCTCTACTGCCTGGCCGCGGCCGCCGTCATGCTCAGCCGGTGCCTGGGACGCATAAACCCCACGCTCCATGTGGCGGGGCTCTACGCCGCCGCCCTGGCCGTACTGCTGCTGCGCATACCGCTCTTTGCCATCTGCTGGGACAACCACGAAGTTGAGAAGCTAAATCAGCAGTATGCCGAGGAGGCGAAAAGCACGGGCGTGCTTTACTACTGCATGGACTACGACATGGAGTACACGCACTCCAAGGCCTTCTCCGACGACTACTTCTATGAGAAGTACCTGGAGTCCGTCGGGCTATACGGCGTGGACGGCCTGCAGGTGTACTTCTACGGCGAAGGCAGGCCGGAGGTGTACGTTGGCGGGCAGCGCATGACTTCGCCCGCCTTCCCGGGCGACAGCGGGAACTGGCTGCTGCCCCTGCGCGACACCGTGGAGTACCTGGGCGGCACCGTGGAATGGGTGCCGGGCCTCACCACCGTGACGCTCTACGGCCGGACCTACAGCATCCACGACGACACTTCGCCGGAGTACACCGTCACCTGGCTCGGCAGCGACGGCACGGAAAAGAGCATGAAGGCCGCTCGCACGATGAGCTATTTCCAGACCTGCGTGGACTCGAGCGTGTTCACGGACGTTTTCGGGCTGGAAGTCGCCGTCTCCGAGGACGGGCAGCGGATAACAATAGAGCCCTGAACGCAATTGGCCCGCCGGCTTTCGCCGGACGGGCCTTTTCCTTTTATCGCATGAGCTTCTTTATCATGCCGAGCTTCTTTTCACTGTAGGGCCGGTAGCGCACTGCGGGGTCCATGCCGGTGCCACGGTGGAGCACCCCTTCCAGATGTGAGAACGCCTCGAAGCCGTAGCGCCCGTGGTAGGAGCCGATGCCGCTCTCACCCACGCCGCCGAAGGGCAGGGAGTGGGTGGTGAGGTGCATGATGGTGTCGTTGACGCAGCCGCCGCCGAAGCGGCAGCGGGAGAGTACGGCGCGCTTTACGTCGCGGCTGCCGGTGAAGAGATAGAGGGCGAGCGGCCTCGGCCGGGATTCCACGAAGGCTATGGCTTCGTCCAGCGTGCCGTAGCTCAGCACGGGCAGTACGGGGCCGAAGATTTCCTCGCCCATCACCGCGTCGCCGGGGGTGACTCCGTCGAGCACCGTGGGCTCAATTTTGAGCGTATTCGCGTCGAAGGCGCCTCCGCAAACGGCCTTGCCGGGGTCTATCAGCGAGAGTACACGCCGGAAATGCCGCTCGTTTATCATACGGCAGTAGTCTGAATTGTTCAGCGCGTCGGGGCACTGCGCGGCAAATTCGCGGCACAGGGCCTCTGTCAGCTCGTCATGTACCTTAGCGTCGCAGAGCACATAGTCGGGAGCCACGCAGGTCTGGCCGCAGTTGAGCAGTTTGCCGAACGCGATGCGTTTCGCCGCGAGGCAGATGTCGGCGCTCCCGTCCACGATGACCGGGCTCTTGCCGCCGAGCTCGAGCGTTACGGGCGTCAGGTGCTCCGCGGCGGCGGCCATGACGCGGCGGCCCGTGGCGGCGCTGCCGGTGAAGAAAATCTTGTCCCAGCGCTCGCCGAGCAGAAAGCCGTTTTCCTCGCGCGAGCCTGTGACAACGCAGACGTAGTCCTCGGAGAAACACTCGCCGATGAGCTTAGAGATAACGCGGCTGGTGGAAGCGGCGGAGGCGGCGGGCTTGAGCACCACGGTGTTGCCGGCGGCGATAGCGGCCGCCAGGGGCTCCAGCGAGAGCAGTATGGGGTAGTTCCAGGGCGCGATGATGAGCGCTGTGCCGTATGGCATGCGCCGGAGCTCGCCGTGGCCGGGGAACTGGGCAAAGCCCGCCATAGTGCGTCTCGGGCGCATGAGGCGGCGCAGATTCTTCCGCAGGTAGCTGATGGCCGAGAGTACCATGCCGGTCTCACATAGGTAGCTCTCATAGGCGCACTTGCCCAGGTCCTCGCGCAATGCGTCGGCAATCTCATCCTCGTGGGACTGCACCGCGTCGTAGAGCATGGCCAGGGCCGTCTCGCGGTAGGTCCTGTCCAGCGTCACGCCGGAAGCGAAGAACTCGCGCTGCTTAGTAATCGTGCTGAGTATCTCGTCTTGTGTCATGTCGGCCTCCATGGAGATTTTTTTACCATTCTACCACAGCTCGTCCCGCTGTGCAAAAACTTTTGCGCAGGGAAACCAAACGCCGGGCCAAAGCATCTAATTAGTGAAAGCCGGCTTAAGAAAGGACAATGCCTATGGACAGAGAAGAGTTTACCCGTGCAGTCCTGGAATACGAGAACACGCTGTACCGCGTAGCCAAGTCCATGCTCGGCAGCGAGGCGGACTGCGCCGACGCGGCGCAAAACGCGCTGCTGCGCGCGTGGGAGCGGCTGCATACGCTCAGGGACCCGGCGTATTTCAAGACCTGGCTGACGCGCATTTTGATAAACGAGTGCCGCGCCATATTGCGGCAGCGCGCGAGATACGCCCCGCTTGAGGCGGAAATCGCCGAGGGCGAGGTCGCGCCGGAGGGCGGAGGCGAGCTATACGAGGCCGTCATGGGCCTGGATGAGAAATACCGTCTGCCCGTTGTGCTGCACTACATAGAGGGCTTTAAAACGGCGGAAATAGCCGCCATGCTGCGCTTACCGGAGGGCACGGTCAAGACCCGTCTGCGGAGGGCGCGCGAAATACTCCGCGAAGAACTGGAAGGAGCGTGCTACGCATGATGAACAGAGACTTTTTCCCCAATGTGACAGAGGAGTTCGACGAGCGCGTGCGCGAGACCCTGGCCGCGCTGCCTGAGAAGAGGCGCCGCCGCATGACGGCGGGGAAGGTGGCCGCCATAGCCCTGGCCGCGGCGCTCTGCCTGGGCGGCACGGCCCTTGCGGCGGGCGGCGGACTCTTCCCGCTGCTCTTCCCCGGGGACGGCGGCGAGGCCGTCGGCGGATATGTGCAGCAGCCGGCCGAGCCGGTCGCCGAAAACGCCGACTGGCGCCTGACGGTGGACAGCGTGCTCTTCGACAGCAGTTCGCGCACCGGCATGGCGAGCCTGCGCCTGGAGAACCTCAAGGGCGACGGCAAAATGCCGTTCAAGGTCGCCGAGCTCCTGCCGGAATACCAGAATCAGCCCGGCATGAGTTGGACATTGCTGGCCGACATATACGCCAACGGCGACGGCGAGTGCTGGTTCGACGTGCTGGATGCTGCGGGGGACGCGGCCTTCACCGGCCCGTACTACCTCGATACGGGGCGCTCGACCAAAAACGTGTACTACATTGAGGCCGCGCTCATAGCGTATGAGGATTACTCAGCGGGCGGCGCGCTGACGCTCGGCATGTATCAGCACGGCGAGGATGGGGCGGTGCTGTCAGTAACGCTGCCAGAGCCTAAAGCCATGCCCAGCGTTAGCAGCGGCGACGGGGCCGTAACGCTCTCCCTGGCCGGTCTGCGCGTGGAACTTGACACCGGCGACACAGCGGTAGACGCGATAGACTATGCCGCCCTGCGCATGGCCGACGGCAGTGAGCTCGTGATAATCGACGAGGCCAACGCAGTTGACCGTACCCTCTATACACTCGGCACGGCGTCTGAGCCCGGCGAGGGCAGCGTTGAGGATGTGGCGACCTATCTGCTCGCCGTTACGCCGGAGCTTGAAAACGTGCGCTCGGTGGTGGTGAACGATATAGAATACCAGCTCGCGTAAAAAGAAAAGAGGACGTGAAACCACGTCCTCTTTTTTAGTTCAAGCGCAATTAGGCAAGCTCGACCTCGGCGCCGACGGCCTCGAGCTGCTTCTTGAGGGCCTCGGCCTCGTCCTTGGAGACGCCTTCCTTGACCTTGGTGGGAACCTTCTCGACGAGAGCCTTCGCCTCGGCGAGGCCCAGGCCGGTGATGGCGCGGACTTCCTTGATGACCTTGATCTTCTCGGCGCCGAAGCTCTTCATGACGACGTCGAACTCGGTCTTCTCCTCCTCAGCGGGGGCGGCGGCGGCAGCGCCGGCAGCGGGGGCGGCGACGGCGGCGGCAGAGACACCGAAGGTCTCCTCAAGGGCGTGTACGAGCTCGCTCAGCTCGAGAACGGACAGAGCCTTGATCTCCTCGATCATGGCGGTAACTTTTTCGCTGGCCATTATAATTTCCTCCTGTTAATCAGAATTCATTGCGGCTTTTGCCGCTTGCATACGCACGCTCGCGGCGTGCAGCGCATCTTGGCGCTTGTTTGGGCCGATTACTCGGCGGCGGGGGCCTCTTCCGCGGGGGCGGCCTCCTCGGCGGCGGACTCGACGGAGCCGCCATTCTTCTCGACTATCTGGCCCAGAACAACGGCCAGGCTGGTGATGGGGGCGAGCATGGTGCCCAGGACCTTCGCGTACAGCGCGTCCTTGCTGGGCAGCGCGGCGATTTCTTCAATCTCACCGGCGTCCAGAACCTTGCCGTCCATGAACGCGGCCTTGATGTTGAAGCGGTCGCCCATCTTCTTGGAGTAGTCGCTGATGATGCGGATGGGGGCAATCGGGTCTCCGGCGCTGGTAGCCAGGGAAGTGGTGCCGTTGAGCACATCGTCAAGGCCCTGAATGCCTGCCTTCTCGAGCGCGAAGCGGGTCAGCGTGTTCTTGACGACGCTGTATTCGACCTCATTCTGCACCAGCTCGCGGCGCAGCTGAGTGTCCTCCGCGACGGTGATGCCGCGATAGTCAACGATGACACCGGCGCTGGCGTTCTGGAAACGCTCGGCGAGGGCTTCGACTATGGCCTTCTTCTCACTGAGGATCTTTGCGTTCGGCATTGCTTCTTGTTTCACCTCCGAAAGTATCTTCGCGCCCAAAAATAAACCTCCGTATCCAAGGACACGGAGGCAGAAAGCTGTCAAAAGTAGAGCCATCCTCGGCAGGACTTCCGCCGCCTGAAGCGCCGCGAAAAGCTTGTAAACACCGCTCCATAAAGCTTGGCGCCGCCTGATACGGAATTTGCCGACCGGGCTGTGCGTCGAATTTCACAAAGCCGTGCTCCCAATTTCCCGCGAGCCGCCTCATTGGCCGCCTGCTGTCTTTGGAGCGCTCAAATATAATATCAGGCCTCGACAAGCTTGTCAAGGATTTTTTGTTATTTCCCGGCGTTTTCGCCGCTTCCGCCGTTGACGTTCTTGAAGGTGAAGAAGCGCTGGCCCAGGTAGTTGAGAGCGGTGAAAATGCACATGCCTGCCAGCATAGCCACATTGTCGCTGGCCGTCTCGCTCAGGCCGCTGAACATAACGCCCACAAGCGGCTGGGCAAGGCCGTAGGCGATGAGGTAGCACACCGCGATGTTTATCACGAAACGCGCAATTTCCTTCCAGCTCTGCGAGCGGCTCTTGAAGGTGAAATACTTGTTCAGGAAATAGCTCACCACGCTGCCGACTACATAGTTCATCGCCGACGAGAACCAGTAGCCGCAGCCCGCCAGGTTGTAGAGCCCGTACATGACCGCCGTGCCCACAATGGTGTTTGCTATGCCCACAAGGCAGAACTTCAGAAATTGCCTGTCAAAAAACGCTGAGATTATCTTTTTCATTTGCTCCCCCGGTTTCTGAGCGCCGCATCGCGGCAAATGAGTTTTTCGCCTTGCATTGACGAAATAAATATGATATAGTTTCTTAAAATAAGAATGATTCTTATTATTAGCGAGGTGGATAAAATGAGTGAGATTAAAGCCGTAAAGCTGTTCACGCCGGAAGGGGGACGCGTCGACGGCGAGGCCGTATTCGAGGACTATGCCGGGGCAGACAAGGTCGGGCCCTACCGGGTGGGGAGGCTGGCCTTCTACTACCGCAGCGGCTTGAAGCACATCTGCGTGCCCTTCGAGCGCGTGGACCATGTGTTCAAGCGCGCGATGCTGTGCGCCTCGCGCACCTGCGGGAAAGTTGTGCACACGGACACCTTCTGGCTGGTGCTGTGCAATGGGGCCGACGAGCTGTGCGAGGCCAAGACCATTGACGAGAAGTACGCCGACCGGGCGCTGGAGCTCCTGCGTGAGAGGATAGAGGGCGCGTCCTTCGGGAAGTGAGCGCCGTCAGCGCCTTTTCGCGGCCTGACACCTGGCGCTGAGCGTGTTGAGCACCAGCCCGGCGAAGGCCAGCGCGCCGCCGAGGAGCGTCTCCGGGCTGAACTCGGCGTAGAACACGGCGTCGATGACAGCGCCGCCGAACACCTGCCCGGCGAACATGACGAGGGTCATGGCGACGGAGCTCATGTGCTTTACGCAGATGCTCTGCAGAAAGACGGCCAGGGCGCCGAGCGCGCCGCCGAAATAGGGCCAGACACGCATATCAAAGCCTCCGAAGGAGACGTCCTGGCCTATGAGAGCGGCGGCTCCGAGGGCCGCGACGGAGACGATAAGTCCCGTGAAGTAGCTGAACCAGGTGCCTGTAAGCAGGCTGGTGCGCTCGGAGAGCTGCGCCGTCACCTGGCGCGTACAGACGCAGCAGGTACCGGAGAGTATACTCACCGCCACGGGTACGAGCGGCGCGCTGCCCGAGCCGCCCAGCAGGAGCACTATGCCCGCGCCGGTTACGGCCAGCCCGCAGAGCTCGAGTATGCCGAGCTTCCTTTTCGGCATCCCGAAGAGGCCGAAGCAGTCTATTATGAGGCTGGTGACGGCCTGTCCCAGCAGGCTGAGCGCCAGAATGGCTGTCACGCTTATGCGGCCCACCGCCATCGTGTTGAAGAGCGTAGTGAAATAGTTTATGACCCCGCCGAGCAGAATCGCAAAAGGTACGCCCTTTGCCAGCTTGAAGGGGTTTTCGCGCTTTATGAGCGCGGCGAGCGTACAGCAGGCGAGTCCCACAACGTGTATTATAAATGTGGTCTGCGTCTCACCGGAGACGGCGGTCAGCTCGCCGTTCACCGCGAGCATCACTGCTATAATTACCGCGGCAGAACCGGCAACGGCGTAATACAACGTGATTCCCTCCGTAAAAAACTTTTCCGCGGGCGGAATTGTTATATTATCACGTTGCGCCCAAGATGGCAAGTGGGATAATGTAAAGTTTTCCGCGCTTATTCGAGCTCGAGCCGCTTGTAGGAGGGGGAATCCATATCCGTATCGGTTAAGGCCGCGCTTATCCTATCGAGAAGGCCGACCTTTTCCGGGCGCGGCACGTCGGCTAGGCGCGCGTCAATGTCCAGAAGCTCGAGCACGGCGGTGATGCCCGCGCCCGCCTCGGCGCTCTCCAGCGTCCCGGCGTAAGTGAGGCCGGGGTTGCGGTCATAAAAGCTGGAACCGTACTCATCGTACTTCAGGACGCTGCCAATCACGGCGTGGAGGTTCAGCTCCGGCGTCTCGCCGCCGAGGAGCTCTCCGGTGACTGAGGCGAGCTCGTAGTCCCAGGCGTCGTTATATGACCAGACGGACAATCCTCCGCTCTTTTTGTCATAGCTGCCCAGCGTCACGCGCGCGCACGAGCCGTGGGCGCGCACGAGGGCAAACTTTATATCCTCCTTCGCGGCGAGCGTTTTCAGCGTGCCGCAGAGCTCTTCGCCCCGCTCGAGGCTGGCGATTATTTTGTCCCCGCTTCTCACATATTTCACACTTTACTCCTCCTTTTCGTCCACGCCGAGAGCCGCGTGCGGCAGGTTCCAGCGGAAGTATGCGCTCAGCAGACGGGTTATCACGACGGCGGCCATGCCGATGGCTATGGCCCAGGCGTCGCCGGTGTACGGCATCAGCACGACGCAGAGCACAGCGCCGAGTATCGACGCGCTGGCATAGACGTGCTTGCGGAAGATGTACGGCGTCAGCCCTGCGAGCACGTCGCGCAGCACGCCGCCGCCGACGCCGGTGACCACGCCGACGAACACGAGCAGGAAGGCGTTGTAGTCCGCGTTCTGCTCCACGGCGGTGCCGATGGCGGAGACTGTGAAGGCCCCGAGGCCCAGGCTGTCCATGACGAGCATAGCCGCGCCGTAGGGGCCGGTGGTTTTCTCCGTGAAGCCCCGGCGCGCTATGAGGAACACTATGATGCTCGCAGAGATGGCTATCGTGGCGTATATGGGATGCAGAAAAGTGCGCGGGGGCGTGATGCCGAGTATCAGGTCGCGTATAATGCCGCCGCCTACGGCTGTGGTCAGGCCGAGAATGATGACGCCGAACACGTCCATGTCGCGGCGCACGCCGACAAAGGCGCCGGAGACCGCAAAGGCGGCGGTGCCTATGATTTCGAGAACGAGCAGGACGGTCTCCATCACAGCTTACCCCAGGGAGACTTGAGCATAAGCACCAGCGCCCCGGCGTCGTTCTCTGCGGTGAGCGTGAGCTTGTTCGTGTTTGAATACGCCACCTCGCCGGGCTCGAAGAGGCTGGTGAACTCCTCACTGTGCCTCAATCTGCGGCTGCCGCCGCCGACGTTGTAGTGCATCGGCAGCACAAGACGGGGCGTGAGCAGGCGGCAGAGCTCAAAGGCGGCGTAGGGCTCTATTGTGAGTATGCCGCCTATCGGAATCATCAGCGCGTCGGCGTCGGCGGCAAGCTCCGCCTGCTCCGGCGTCAGACGGCATCCGAGGTCGCCGAGGTGGACTATTTTCATGCCCTCGCCGCGGATGATGTGTACCAGGTTTATCCCGCGCAGGCGGCCGCCGAGTACGTCGTGGCCGGTCTCCATCGTCTCCACCTCGAAGGGGGACGGGACGCCGCTGCGCCTGAGCTTCACCGCGTCTGCTGCGCCGTGGCCGTCGTGGCCGTGGCTGCACAGCACCTCGTCTGCGGTGACGTCAAGCTCGGGAAATCCCGCGAGCGTCCCGGCCCTGTATGGGTCGAGCAGGAGAGTGTAGCCGCCTGAGCTGATTTCAAAGCAGGCGTATCCGTGCCAGGTTATCTGCATAGTAGAGCCTCCCATTAAAATAATCTGGGTCGCGCAAAGGGTGGATGGTAATTGCTTTCATGTCCCCGGGATGGTATAATAGCGCCAAATGGTGTACATGGGACACAATGCGCCTCGCGCATTGTTTTGCCAGGCCGGCTTTGGGCCGTACCGGCGCAGGCGCCCGTCCAAAGCGGGAATACTTATGACAATTGGAGGACGTTATGGATACAAAAGAAATCATACGCGAGCTGGTTACGGCCGTGGCGTACATCGTGATTGGCGTGCTGCTCGCGCTCAACCCGGACATGAGCGCGACGCTCATATGCTCCGGCATAGGCATATGCGCGCTCGCCTACGGCGCGTTCACGCTGCTGATGTATTTCCTGCGCAGCAGGGACGTGGACTCTTCCCGCCTGAACCTGCCGATAGGCATAGCCTTCGCGGCACTGGGTGTTTTCTGCCTGATAGCTCCGACCGTAGTGCTGTCCATAATACCGCTGCTCTTCGGCGTAGTGCTGCTGATTGACGGCGCCGGGAAGCTGGGCCGCGCCCTGGAGCTCAGGCGCAGCGGCTTCAACGGCTGGGGGCTGATTGCCTGCGTTGCGGCGATTATTATGATCTTCGGCGTAATGCTGGTGACCAGGCCGTTCGTGGCGGTGAACAGCATTATGATAATGTTCGGCGCGCTGCTCATTGCGGACGGGCTCATAGACGTGTACTTCATCTTCAGGGTGTACCGCGCCTGGAAAAAGTGAGGCTGGCGGCCCTTCGGGGCCGCAGCTTTTTTATCTCTCCGGCAGGGGTATGGGGCCAAGGTTCACGACATGGCCTATGAGGTAGGCCGAGGGCAGGGCACCGGCGGGTATCATCATGTCCAGACGGCGCAGGGCGCGGTTGAGCGTGAGAAAGTGAGAGTTCCCGGCCCAGTCCTCGCAGTATTGGCGTATAAACACGCCGCGCGAGAGCATAAAAAGCCCCACGTCGCCGTCGTAGAGCGCCCCGCCGCGGCTTATGTAGGCGAGGCCGCCCCGCTCAATATACGGCGAGCATTCGTCGTCGTTCACACCGATGGCGAAGTCGGCCCGGACGCCGCGCGGCAGCTCGCAAATTATCTCGAACGGAAGCATTTTGAACACCTCGAAAAGATGATATCATCCGGCGGCGGCGCTCGTCAATCCTATTGCGAAAATGTGCCGGACGGTGTAAAATGAGCGTACAAATTGCATGGAGGTGCAAGTTATGAACACAGCTTATGAGAGCTTGCTGACGCGCCGCAGCGTACGCAAGTATAAACCGGAACAGATAACGGACGCGGAACTCGAAGCCGTGCTGAAGGCCGGCACCTACGCGCCGACCGCCATGGGCAAGCAGTCCCCTCTGATAATCGCCGTACAGGACGAGGCCGACCTAAAGCGCCTGAGCGCGCTCAACGCCCAGATAATGGGCACGAAGAGCGACCCCTTCTACGGCGCGCCGACGGCCGTGCTTGTGCTGGCGCAGTCCGGAAACCGCAACGGCGTACAGGACGCCTCCCTTGTCCTGGGCAACATGTTCAACGCCGCCCACGCGCTGGGGCTCGGCTCCTGCTGGATCAACCGCGCGAAAGAGACCTTCGACCTGCCCGAGGGCCGTGAGCTCCTGCACAAATGGGGCGTCGAGGGCGACTGGGAAGGAGTAGGCTACTGCATCCTGGGCTATCCCGACGGCGAAGCGCCCGCACCTGCGGTGCGCAAAGAGGGATACGTCAAAATCATAAAATGAGTAAAAAGGCCGGCGGCGCTGCCCGCCGGCCTTTTTATTTAACGGCGTACAGGCGGCACTCGGGGTTTTCAAACACGCATTCGAGATTTGCCGCAAACCACTCCTCGTCGATGTCGTAGCTGCCGCGCTCGTAGGAGCTGATGAGGACGTAGTCCACCGAGTAGGCCGCCGAGACCCGCTTGAAGTTCGATTCAGGCTGCTCGTAGGCTAAGGTCAGGTCGAGCTCGCGCGTGGAGTAATCCAGGCCGTGGTAGTAGAGGAAGCTCGGCGAGCCGCAGACTATGCTCCTGCCTGTGAGCATGGCCACGGCATTGTTGTGGTTGGTGGCCGTCATGAACACCGCGTCGGCGGGCGTGTTTGTGTTTATATACTCTGCGAGCTCAACCTGCTCTGCGCCGACCACCTGATAGCCGCTCTCCACAAACCCTGACAGGCCCAGGTGATCGCCGGAGACATACTCGCGCGCAAGCGTGAGCGCTCCGGAGGTGAACACCGCGAAGGCGCAGATAAATGCCAGCGCTGCATTAGATAAGCGCCTCGGCTTGTCCGCGCCGGAGCTCAGCCGGTCCCATATGCCGCAGGCGTATTCGGAGACCAGGCCGCAGCTGAGCGCGAACCAGACGAACAGCAGCTTGTTGTTGTCATATGTGTTCGGCTGAAAGACCACAAATTCACTTATGGCCCACAGCAGCAATGCCCCGCCGTAGAAGAGCTTGCTCTCGCGGCGTGCGCAGATGAAGGCGGGGAGCAGCAGGATAAATATCAGGCCCAGGTTTTTTATATAGAACCAGAGCCAGGAGTCGAGCTCGTTGGCCCAGTTCCAGTGCAGGCGCAGGAACCCGCCGCTCCCGGCCTGGCGGAAGGTGAAGGCCACGAGCTGCGGCGCGGCTATGATTACCGCGAGCAGGCCGTATCCGGCGAAGGAGAGCAGGCGCCGCCGCCAACCCGGCTCCGGGCGGCGGAACTGGCGCGCATATTCGGCGCAGAGCAGGAAGAGGGATATGACGCCGAGGGCCAGGAAACTGTGCGTGTGTACGAGCGGCATGCAGCCGGCCAGCGCCCCCAGCGGAAGGAAGAGCCGCGTTTCGCGCCCTATAGACGCGCGGTAGAGCAGCGCGAGCGCCGGGAAGAGCAGCGCCCAGCCGAAGAGAGTAGCCCGCTGCGGCACAAGCATGTCCGCAATAGGGTTCACCCAGCGCAGGCCCAGAGAGGTCTGATTGGTCGGCGTCTCGTAGAAGCCGTGCATGAGCTCGCTCCAGTTCTCCGCGCCGTTCACTTTCCAGAGGTCGAAGAGGTATGCAAAGCCAAAGCCGCCGCCGATGAAGAAGAGGTACGTTGCCAGCACGGAGGCCTTGCCCCGGCCCAGCCAGGTCTCGAAGAGCCAGTACACTCCCACGACCACCGCCGCGGCGGCGTAGAACATGGGCAGCAGGGCGGAGAAGCGCAGGGAGCAGCCGAGCGTATAGAAAGTTGAGCTCACGCTGTCGCAGAGGAAGGGATATCCGACATCGGCTCCGGGCATGATTGAATACTCGGGCGGGAAGGTCTGCTGCACGGATATGCTCGTGATGAAACCCAGGTGCATGCACATGTCGCCGAAGGTGCTCTGGCCGGAGTGGAGCGAGCCGTCCGAGTCGGGCGTTATTATGTGATTGAACATCAGCACCCAGATGAGCAGCACCAGCGGCGCACAGACTGTGACGGCGCGCCAATCGGGCTTGAAGCGCCCGGGACGGCTGAGCCTTGTCCGGGTGCGGCGGAATAGCGCCGCAAACAGCCCGATAAGGGCGCAAAGCGCGACGGCGAGCAGCTGGCTCAGTACCGTGAAGCCCAGCACAAACGAAAACAGCGCCGGCAGCCACATAAGCATAGCCAGACCGGCCGCCAGGCCGAGGGCCGTACCGCCTACCCCGCCTTCAGGCAGGACGCGCCGGGCGACAAGGAAGCCGGATATTATGTAAACTAATATGTAGAGCAGGGCCAGGAATTCCATTTTCTCCTCCGTGAGTTTTGCGAGAGTGATGGCCGGGAGGCGGCCGGCGCACAGCCCGGGACTGTCCAAGCCCGGCGCGGGCATATTATATCACAATGCAGCGCGGGCTGAAAGCAGATTGTGAACCGTCCGCTAGATATACCGGGTGAGGGTATACCGGGCGGCCGCTGGGAAACAAAAGCGCTCCGGAATCGTCTCTATTATGCACAAATCAGCGGCCGTGGCCCTGACAAGCGGCATATTTACTTGATTTTTTCATAATTTTAGTGTAGAGTATGCAGTCGATGCCGCCTGGACTCAGTTAGGAGGAGAGAAGAACTTGGCCGAACCCAAAAAGCAGAACTATCTCCACGGCGCGGCGATACTGGCCGCCGGCGTCGTCATAATGAAGATACTCGGCGCGATTTACAAGATTCCGCTGGGCAACATACTTGGCGACGAAGGCTACGCCCACTTCCTCGTGGCCTACAATATATACAGCGTGTTCCTTACCCTGGCCACCGCGGGCCTGCCCGTGGCGCTCTCGCGCATGATAAGCGAGGCCAACACGATGAACCGCCCGAACCAGGTCAGGCGCATATTTTCGGTGGCCTGGTGGACATTCTTCGTCCTCGGCGTGGCGTGCACCCTGGCCATGGCCCTCTTCCCGAGCCAGCTCGCCGACTCGCTCAACGACATTGAGGCCTCCAGGAGCATCTTTGTCCTCTCTCCGGCCGTGCTGCTGGTCTGCCTGACCAGCGCCTACCGCGGCTACTGCCAGGGGCATGAGAACATGACCCCTACCACTGTCGGCCAGGTGCTCGAAGTGCTGGCCAAGGTCATAGCGGGCCTGGCCCTCGCCTGGTACCTCACCTCCGCCGGATACAGCCTGCCGACGGCTTCCGCCGGAGCCATCTTCGGCGTCACGGTGGGCAGCCTGGTCGCGCTGGCCTACATGTTTATCTACAAGCGCCGCCGCTACGCCTCCGGCGAGCGCGGCTCCGACGCGCCGGAGAGCCGCGGCAAAGTGCTCCGCACCCTGCTGCGCATAGGTATACCCATCACCCTGGGCTCCAGCGTGCTCTCGCTCATCAACCTGGTTGACTCCGGGCTGTGCATGGGCAGGCTGCAGGACGCCGCCGGCTTCACTTACCAGGAGGCCACGGTGCTCTACGGCGTCTACGGCAAGGCGCAGACGCTCTATAACCTGCCCGCGAGCTTCATAACCCCGCTGACCATCTCCGTCGTACCCGCAATCGCGGCCGCAATGGCCCTGCGCCACCGCGGCGACGCGAGCCGCATCGCTGAGAACTCGATGCGCATCGCCGCCGTCATCGCCCTGCCCATGGGCGTGGGCCTGAGCGTGCTTGCAGACCCTATCATGAACACGGTGTACCCCGACAGCCACGCCTCAGGCGGACTGCTGCTGACCATAATGGGCATAGCCAGCTTCTTTGTCTGTATGGCGCTGATGATGAACGCCATACTGCAGGCGGGCGGAAACGAAAAGTACCCCATCTACTCCATGCTGGTCGGCGGTGTGGTCAAGGTCGCGGTGAACTGGGTGTTGGTTGCAAACCCCGACATAAACATCATCGGCGCTCCCATAGGCACGCTGAGCTGCTATGTGGTTATGTGTGTAATGAACTACATCTTCATGTGCCGCCGTCTGCCGGAGCGGCCCTCCCTGGGCCGTATACTGCTGCGCCCGGCCATCGCCTGCGCGGCGATGGGGCTCAGCGCCTGGGCCGTCTACGGCCTTTGCTACCGCTTCCTCGGCGAGGGCGGGCTGCATATGGCCATAGCTATGGTCGCTGCCATCGGCGTCGCCGTAGTCGTGTACTTCGTGCTGGTCGTGGCCCTGCGCGCCATCACCTACGAGGACATGAAGCTCATACCCAAGGGAGAAAAGCTCGCGCGCATTCTGCACATTCGATAAGGAGTGGGATATATGGTAGACTGGACCTACAAGGACAAGTACGACCTGAATGACTTTATTCACATCATAGACGTGCTGCGTTCCCCCGGCGGCTGCCCCTGGGATATCAAGCAGACGCACGAGAGCCTCAAGCGCAATGCCGTCGAAGAGGCCTACGAGGTCTGCGACGCCATAGACGAGGGCAGCATGGAGCACCTGCGCGAAGAGCTGGGCGACCTGCTGATGCAGGTTATCTTCCACGCGAGCATCGAGAAGGAGCGCGGCGGCTTCGACCTTGACGACGTTTCCGACGAGGCCGTCAAAAAGCTTGTCCACCGCCACCCGCACGTCTTTGCCGACGTGAAGGCGGACACGCCCGACGAGGTGCTCGCCAACTGGGACGCCATAAAGCGCGCCGACCGCGGCCAGCAGAGCGTTGCCAGCGCCATGGACGGCATACCGCGCGGCCTGCCCGGCCTGATGCGCTCCGAGAAGATACAGAACAAGGCCGCGAAGGTCGGCTTTGACTGGCCGGAGGTCTCCGGCGCTATGGATAAGCTCCGCGAAGAGGTCGGGGAGCTGCAGGAGGGTATAGACGCCGGGGATATTGAGAATATTAAGGAAGAACTCGGCGACGTGCTCTTCTCCGCAGTAAACGTCGCCCGCTTCTACAAGCTCGACAGCGAGGAGCTTATGCACTCGGCCTGCGCCAAGTTTATCCGCCGCTTCAAATACCTCGAGGAGCACGCAGCGGAAAAGGGCATGCGGCTTGAGGACATGTCCCTCGGCCAGATGGAGGAGATATATCAGCAGGGCCGCCGCGACCTGGAGGGCAAGGAGCCCGTCCCGGTGCAGTTTGACTGATGAGTTATCCGCTTGCCTGCGGGTTTCACATACATTATAATTTATCAGAAAATCCAGGAGGAATACCAATGAACAAGGCTGAACTCATAGCCGCTGTTGCGGAAAAGTCCGGAATCAGCAAAAAGGACGCCGAAAAGGCCGTCACCGCCACCTTTGACGCCATCACCGAGGAACTCGTCGCCGGCGGCAAGGTCGCCCTCGTGGGCTTCGGCAGCTTCGATGTAAAGACCCGCGCCGAGCGCGTCGGCCGCAATCCCCGCACCCGCGAGGAGATAACCATCCCCGCTTCCCGCACCCCGCAGTTCAAGGCCGGCAAGGCCCTCAAGGACGCCGTTGCGAAATAAACAATGCCCCTGGAAAAAGGCCGCCGCAAGGCGGCCTTTTTGCCGCCGGGCGCGCTATCAGCTCTTGACAAGCCCTGTGCGCTCTGATATAATACGTCGAAATGAGCCCGCGACGACGGGCTTTTAGTGCGCTTAGGCTCGTGAAGATTTGAAAGGAGGGCCAATATGGACGATATGCTCATCAAGGGCTGCAATGTGTTCATTGACGGGCGTTTTGTTCCCTCCGACGTGGAGGTCCAGGGCGGTATTGTTTCCCGAGTTGAGCCCGCTGTCGTTCCCAATAGCGGGGTTCCTGTTTTTAATTATAGTGGTATTGTTGTTCCCGGTCTTGTTGATGTTCATGTTCATCTTCGAGAGCCGGGCTTTTCTTTTAAAGAGACAATGGAGACAGGCACGGCCGCTGCCGCCAGAGGCGGTTACACCGCCGTCTGCGCCATGCCGAATCTGAACCCCGTGCCTGACAGCGCGGAGCACCTCGCTGTTGAGCTCGAGGCCATACGCCGGGGGGCAAAGGTGCGCGTGTATCCCTACGGCTCGCTGACCGTGGGCGAGCGCGGGCTCGAGATGGCGGACATATCCGCTATGGCGGACGCCGCCGTCGCCTACTCCGATGATGGGCGCGGCGTGCAGGACGAGGACATGATGAGGGAGTGCATGCGCGCCGTCGCTGCGACGGGCAAGCTCCTCGCCGCGCACTGCGAGGTGGACTCGCTCCTGAGGGGGGGATACATTCACGACGGGGCCTATGCCCGCGCTCACGGCCACCGGGGCATCTGCTCCGAGAGCGAGTGGCGGGAGGTGGAGCGGGACATACGTCTCGCCGAGGAGACCAGCTGCGCCTTCCACGTCTGCCACGTCTCTACGAAGGAGTCCGTCCGTCTCGTTAGAGAGGCCAGGGCACGCGGCGTGAACGTCACCGCCGAGACCGCCCCGCACTATCTGCTGCTGACGGAGGAGGACCTGCAGGAGGACGGGCGTTTCAAGATGAACCCGCCGCTTAGAGAGCGCGCGGACAGGGATGCGCTCATAGAGGGCCTGCTCGACGGCACGATAGGCATGATTGCCACCGACCACGCGCCTCACACCCCGGAGGAGAAATCGCGAGGGCTTGAAAAGAGCCCTATGGGCGTTGCGGGCTTGGAGTGCGCCTTCCCCGTGCTGTTCACGGGCCTGGTTGAAAAGGGTGTCGTCACGCTTGAAAAGCTAGTAGAGCTCATGAGCTCTGCCCCGGCGAAGCGCTTCGGCATCCCGGGAGGGGAGATAGAGGTGGGAAAACCGGCAAATCTGGCGGTTTTTGATATAGACACGGAGTACACGATAGATTCTTCGGAGTTCGCGTCAATGGGCCGGGCCACGCCCTTTGAGGGCTGGAGAGTGCGCGGCAAATGCTTAATGACAGTTTGTGCAGGGAGGACAGTATGGAGAGCGTAAAGGCAAGGAAGCTGGTTTTGGCCAGCGGCAGCGAGTACTATGGCGAGGGCTTCGGCTCCGACAGGGACAGCGTCTGCGAGGTCGTGTTCAACACGTCCATGGCGGGCTATCAGGAAATAGTCTCCGACCCGTCGTACACCGACCAGGCGGTGTGCATGACCTACCCCATCATAGGCAACTACGGCATCACCGACGAGGACTATGAGACCAAGACGCCTACCATCGGCGCGCTCATTGTCCGCGACTACAACGACAACCCGTCCAACTTCCGCTATACAAAGACGCTCGGCGAGCTGATGCAGGAGTACAATATTCCCGGGCTCGCCGGCGTGGACACCCGCCGCCTGACGCGCGAGATACGCTCTGCGGGCAGCCAGAAGGGCCTGATTTGCAGCGCGGATATGCCCATCGAGGCGGCCATGGAGCTGCTGGCCGAAACCGAGCTGCGCCACGACCAGGTGAGCCGCGTGAGCTGCGCCAAGCGATGGTATTCGCGCACGTCGAACCACAAGTACACCGTCGTGGCCGTCGACTGCGGCATCAAGCTGGGCATGGTCAAGGCGCTCAATGCCCGCGGCTGCAACGTCACGGTTGTGCCCTACAACACCACGGCCGAGGAGATAGACTTTATGAAGCCGGACGGCATACTGCTGTCAAACGGCCCCGGCGATCCGGAGGACGTGCCGGAGGTCGTCGAGACCGTGCGCGCCCTGCGCGGCAGGTATCCCATCATGGGCATCTGCCTGGGCCACCAGATGATAGCCCTCGCCCATGGGGCCAGGACCTACAAGCTCAAATTCGGCCACCGCGGCGGCAACCACCCTGTGCGCGAGCTCGCCACGGGCCACATAGAGATGACCAGCCAGAACCACAGCTACGCCGTGGACCCGGATTCGCTCGCGGGTACGGGGCTCGAGGTCACGCATGTAAACCTGCTGGACAACACGGTTGAAGGGCTGCGAAGCGCGGACGGGACCATCTTCTCCGTGCAGTACCACCCGGAGAGCAAGCCGGGCCCGCAGGACAGCGCCTATCTGTTCGACCGCTTCGTAGCAATGCTTGGGAAGGGAGAGTGAGCTAAATGCCGAAACGCACAGATATACACAAGATACTCGTCATAGGCTCCGGCCCCATCGTCATTGGCCAGGCCGCCGAGTTCGACTACGCCGGGACCCAGGCCTGCCTCGCGCTGCGCGAGGAGGGCTACGAGGTAGTGCTTGCCAACTCCAACCCCGCGACTATTATGACCGACACCACCGTCGCCGACAAGGTGTACATGGAACCGCTGACCGCCGAGTATGTCGCGCGCATCATACGCTACGAGCGCCCCGACGCCATTGTCCCCGGCATAGGCGGCCAGACCGGGCTGAACCTCGCCGTCGAGCTGCAGAGGCAGGGCGTGCTCGCCGAGTGCCGCGTCGAGGTGCTGGGTACCAGCGTCGACAGCATAGAGCTGGCCGAGGACCGCGAGAAGTTCAAGGAGCTGTGCGAGAGCCTGGGCGAGCCGGTGCTCCCCAGTGAGACCGCAGAGACGCTCGAAGCCTGCGTCGAGGCCGCTTCCCGCATAGGCTACCCCGTCGTACTCCGCCCGGCATTCACCCTCGGAGGCACTGGCGGCGGCTTCGCCGACGATGAAACCGAGCTGCGCGAGCTCGCCAAGCACGCGCTGGCTGTCTCGCCTGTACACCAGGTGCTGGTCGAAAAGAGCATCCGAGGCTACAAGGAGATTGAGTACGAGGTCATGCGCGACGCCGCCGACACGGCCATCGCGGTCTGCAACATGGAGAACATCGACCCCGTCGGCATCCACACCGGCGACAGTATTGTCGTCGCGCCCAGCCAGACGCTGACCAACCGCGAGTACCAGATGCTCCGCGACAGCGCGCTCAAGATAATCCGCGCCCTGGGCGTCGAGGGCGGCTGCAACGTGCAGTTTGCGCTCGACCCGGAGAGCTTCCAGTACTTCCTCATCGAGGTCAACCCCCGCGTGAGCCGTTCCTCCGCCCTTGCCAGCAAGGCGACCGGTTACCCCATCGCCCGCGTGAGCGCCAAGATAGCCGCCGGTCTGCGCCTCAACGAGATTATGCTTGCGAACACCCCGGCCAGCTTCGAGCCGACGCTCGACTACGTTGTCACAAAGATGCCCCGCTTTGCCTTTGACAAGTTTGCGGGCGCAAGCAACAAGCTCGGCACGCAGATGAAGGCCACCGGCGAGGTCATGGCCGTGGGCCGCACGATTGAGGAGAGCCTGCTGAAGGCCGTACGCTCGCTTGAGATAGGCGCGTACCACCTCTACCTGCCCAAATTCCACCACATGCCCGTCGACGAGCTGCTCGATTACATCAAAGACGGCACGGACGACCGCATCTTCGCCATTGCCCAGCTCATGTGGCTCGGCGTGGACTACAACCGCATCTGCAACATCACGGGCATCGACATGCTCTTCCTCGACAAGATACACAACATCGTCGAGCTCGAGCGCGAGATAAAGGACGAACCCATCACGCGCGAAAACCTCCTGCGCGCCAAGCGCATGGGCTTTTCCGACCGGCACCTTGCGCACCTCTGGAAGTGCTCGGAGCAGGACGTGGCGGAAAAGCGCCGCGAGCTCGGCGTGCGGCCCGTCTACAAGATGATAGACACCTGCGCCAGCGAGTTTGAGAGCTATGTCCCCTACTTCTACTCCACCTACGAGGAGGAGAACGAGAGCGTAGTCTCCGACAGGCCCAAGGTTGTCGTGCTCGGCGCGGGACCCATCCGCATCGGCCAGGGCGTGGAGTTCGACTACTCCACCGTCCACGCGGTAAAGACCATCCGCGAGCATGGCTACGAGGCCATAATCATCAACAACAACCCCGAGACGGTCTCCACCGACTACACCACCAGCGACAAGCTGTATTTCGAGCCGCTGACCGTTGAGGACGTCATGAACGTCATTGAGCTCGAGAACCCCCTGGGGGTCATCGCCACGCTGGGCGGCCAGACAGCCATCAACCTGGCCGAGCCTCTGATGGAGCGCGGCGTGAAGCTCATAGGCACCGACTGCGCGGCCATAGAGCGCGCCGAGAACCGCGACAGCTTTGAAAAGCTGCTGCTCGCAGAACACATCCCGCAGCCCGAGGGCCGCGCCGTCACCAGCGTGGACGCGGGAGCCGAGGCCGCGAAGCAGATAGGCTACCCAGTGCTTGTGCGCCCAAGCTTCGTGCTCGGCGGCAGGGCGATGCAGATAGTCGCGGACGAGGAGGCCCTGCGCTTCTATCTCGAGAACGCGGTGCGCATAGACGAGAAGCAGCCCGTGCTCGTCGACCGCTACATCTCCGGGCGCGAGTGCGAGGTGGACGCGGTCTGCGACGGCGTGAACGTGTTCGTCCCCGGCATCATGGAGCACGTCGAGCGCACGGGCGTCCACTCCGGCGACTCCATCAGCGTCTACCCGCCCTACAACCTCTCCGCCAAGGTGAGGGAGACCATACTCGACTACACCCGCCGCCTCGGCCTCGCCATAGGCATCGTCGGCCTCTACAACATCCAGTTCATCGTTGACAAGAACGACGACGTGTTTATCATCGAGGTCAACCCGCGCTCCTCCCGCACGGTGCCCTTTATATCCAAGGCTACGGGCTACAGCCTCGCCGACATAGGCACCCTCGCCATGCTGGGCGTGACGCTGCCGGAGCAGGGCATAACCGAGCTCTGCCCGCCGGACAGGGAGAAGAGCTTCGTCAAGGCCCCGGCCTTCAGCTTCTCCAAGCTTGCCGGGCTGGACGCGTACCTCTCGCCCGAAATGAAGTCCACCGGCGAGGCCATCGGCATAGACAAGACCATCAACCGCGCGCTCTACAAGGCCCTGCAGGCCTCCGGCATGCGCGTCACGAACTCCGGCACCGTCCTCGTCACCATCGCCGACTGCGACAAGGCCGAGGCCCTGCCGCTCATCCGCCGCTTCTACGACCTCGGCTTCAACATCGAGGCCACAGAAGGCACGGCGAAGTTCCTCAAGAGCCACGGTATCCGCACCCGCGTAAAGAAAAAGATAAGCGAGGGCAGCGAGGAGATACTCGACTCCATCCGCCGCGGCTATGTGAGCTACGTCATCAACACCCGCGACGTGAGCTCGACATCCGGCCACTCCGACGGCTACGAGATACGCCGCTGCGCCGTTGAAAACAACGTGAGCATCTTTACAAGCCTCGACACCGTGCGCGGCCTGCTCGATGTGCTCGAGGAGATAACCATCTCCATATCTACGATAGACTGACATGAAAAAAGGCATTTTTACACTGATAAAGAACGAAGAGCTGATACCCGGCTTCCACAGGCTAAGCTTCGCCGGGGACGCCTCCGCCGTGACAAGGCCCGGCATGTTTGCCGAGGTGCAGGTACCCGGCTACTTCCTGCGCCGTCCATTCTCGGTAGCGGACGCCTGCGGCGACTCGCTGACCCTGGCGGTGCGCGTGCGCGGCGAGGGTACGGCTGTGCTTACGGCGATGCCCGTGGGCTCCAAGCTCGACATCCTGACCGGGCTGGGCAACGGCTTCGACCTGGACTGCGCCGGGGAGCGCCCGCTGCTCATCGGCGGCGGGAGCGGCGTACCCGCGCTGTACATGGCCTGCCGCGAGCTCATAGAGCGCGGGGCGAGCCCCATCGCGGCCCTGGGCTTCAACAGCGCCGGGGAGAGCTTTTACGCCGGGGACTTCGCCGCGCTCGGCGCCGAGATCGTGCTGTACACGGCCGACGGAAGCGCGGGCCGCTGCGGAGTGGTTACGGATGCGCTGGACGGCTTCGACTACAGCTACGTCTACGCCTGCGGCGCCGTCCCGATGTTGCAAATAATCGACCGCGAGGCCAAAACCGGCGCGCAGTTCTCGCTGGAGGCGCGCATGGGCTGCGGCTTCGGGGCCTGCATGGGCTGCACGGTAGAGACGCAGGATGGCCCCAGGCGCGTCTGCAAGGACGGGCCGGTATTCAGGAAGGGGGAGCTGATATGGTGAACACGCGCGTCACGCTCTGCGGCAAGGAGCTGGACAACCCCATCATCCCCGCCTCCGGCACCTTCGGCTACGGCCGGGAGTTCGCGCAGTTTTATGACATAAACTGCCTGGGTACGTTTTCAATCAAGGGTACCACAGCATACCCGCGCTTCGGCAACGCCGCGCCCAGAATTGCCGATGCGCCCGCCGGCATGCTCAACAGCATAGGCCTGCAAAACCCCGGCGTGGAGGACGTCATACACTCAGAGCTGCCGGAGCTGGCCAAGGTTTTCAACAAGAAAGTTGTGGCAAACGTCTGCGGTTTCTCTGTAGGGGAGTACGTCTCCGTCGCGGAGCTGTTCGACAACTGCGAGCAGGTGGGCTGGCTGGAACTGAACGTCAGCTGCCCGAACGTGCACGGCGGAGGTATGGGCTTCGGCACCTCGGCCGAGAGCGCCGCAATGCTGACGCGCGAGGTCAAGAGCGTGGTCAGGAAGCCGGTCATAGTCAAGCTGACGCCCAACGTCACGGACATCGTCACTATTGCCCGCGCGTGTGAGGACGCCGGGGCCGACGGCCTCTCGCTCATCAACACCGTCCTCGCCATGCGCATCGACCCCGCGACGCGCCGCCCCGTGCTCGCCAATGTGACGGGCGGCCTCTCGGGAGGAGCGGTGTTCCCGATTGCCGTGCGCATGGTGTGGCAGGTCTACGAAGCCGTCAAGATACCGATAATCGGCATGGGCGGAGTGCGCAGCGCGCGCGACGTGCTGGAAATGATGCTCGCCGGGGCGACGGCGGTGGGCGTCGGGGCGGCCAACCTTGCAAACCCGTTCGCGTCAAAGGAAATTATCGACGCCCTGCCGGCGGAGATGGAGAAGTACGGAATAAAGAATTTGGTTGACATAATAGGAGGAGCACACAATGGGTAAAGACGTCATAGTGGCCTGCGACATGCCTGACAAGGGCAGCGTCATGGCCTTCCTGGAGCGCTTCGGCGACGAGAGGCCCTATATAAAAATAGGCATGGAGCTCTTCTACGCAGAGGGGCCGCAGGTTGTGCGTGAGCTGAAGGAGCGCGGGCACAGTATCTTCCTCGACCTCAAGCTCTGCGACATCCCCAACACCGTGCGCGGCGCGATGCGCTCGCTCCGCCCGCTCGAGGTTGACATAATTAATTTGCACGCCTTTGGCGGCGGAGACATGATGCGCGCCGCAGCCGAGGGCCTGACCGACGAAAACGGCGAGAGGCACACGAAGCTCATAGCCGTAACCATCCTCACTTCCACGAGCGAGGATGTGCTGCGCCGCGAGCTGCTGATTGACACCCCGCTCTCCGACACCTGCATCGCCTATGCGAAGAACGCCAAGTCCGCCGGGCTCGACGGCGTGGTCTGCTCTCCGCTGGAGAGCCCGGTCGTGCACGAGCACTGCGGCGAGGGCTTCCTCACCGTTACCCCCGGCGTGCGCTTTGCCGGCGGGGAGCGAGGCGACCAGGTGCGCGTGACTACGCCGGAGCGCGCCCGTGAGCTGGGAAGCGACTACATCGTCATGGGCCGTCCCATAACCGGAGCCGATGACCCCGTCGCGGCCTGGAAGCGCGCCCGCGCCGAATTCTGCGGAGGTGATATGTGATGGACAAGTTCGACGCCTCCCGCGCTCTGCTGAGCATAGGCGCGGTGTTCCTCCGCCCTGACGAGCCCTTCACCTGGGCCAGCGGCATCAAGAGCCCCATTTACTGCGACAACCGCCTCATCCTCACCGCGCCCGAGGTGCGCGCAAACGTGGAGCAGGCGCTTGCGGACATGATTTCCCGCGAGTTCCCCGAGGCCGAAGTGCTCATGGGTACGGCCACGGCGGGTATAGCCCACGCCGCCATAGCCGCCCACCTCCTCGGCCTGCCGATGGGCTATGTCCGCTCCGGAAACAAGGACCACGGACGCCAGAACCGCATCGAGGGCAGGCTCGTCCCCGGCGATAAAGTCGTAGTGGTAGAGGATTTGATTTCCACCGGCGGCAGCGCGCTCGAGGCCGTGGAGGCCCTGCGTGAGGCCGGGGCGGAGGTCCTGGGCATAGCGGCGCTCTTCACCTACGGCATGGAAAAGGGCAAAAAACGCTTGGCCGAGCACTCCGTGCGCGCCGTGTGCCTTACGAACTTCGACGAGGTCGTCCACTCTGCGGCCGAGGACGGAGCGTTCCCGAGGAGTTATATCCCGGCGCTGATGGCCTTCCGCGACAACCCCGACGACGGAAGCTGGCAGGAGGCGCTCAAATGAGGCACCTGATAGACATACGCGACCTGACCCAGGTCGAGATAATCTCCCTGCTTGACAGGGCCGACGACATATTTGCCCACCCCGAAGATTACCGCGAGGCCTGCCGCTATAAGAAGCTCGCCACGCTGTTCTTCGAGCCCTCTACCCGCACGCGCCTGAGCTTCGAGGCCGCGATGATGGAGCTGGGCGGCAAGGTGCTCGGCTTCTCCGAGGCGGCCAGCTCTTCGGCCAGCAAGGGCGAGAGCGTGGCGGACACGGTGCGCGTCGTCGGCTGCTACGCCGACATAATCGCCATGCGTCACCCCAAGGAGGGCGCGCCGCTCGCCGCTGCGCTGCACTCCACCGTGCCCATTATCAACGCGGGCGACGGCGGACACAACCACCCCACGCAGACGCTCACCGACCTCATGACTATACGCCGCGAAAAGGGCGGCCTCGACAACTTCACGATAGGCCTGTGCGGCGACCTCAAGTTCGGCCGCACGGTACACTCGCTCATAGCTGCGCTCCTGCGCTGCGAGGGCGTAAACTTCGTGTGCATATCCCCGGAGGAGCTGCGCCTGCCCGGATATGTCCGTCAGGGCATGCCGGAGGGCAGGGTGCGTGAAGAGCGCGACCTAGCCGCCGTGCTGCCCGAGCTGGACGTGCTATACATGACCCGCGTGCAGCGCGAGCGCTTCTTCAACGAGGAGGACTACCTCAGGCTCAAAGACAGCTACATCCTCACCCCCGACAAGCTCGCCGGGGCGAAGGAGGACCTCGCCATCCTGCACCCGCTGCCGCGCGTGAACGAGATTGACACGGCCATAGACTCGGATAAGCGCGCCTGCTATTTCCGCCAGGCGCTCTACGGCAAGTTTGTGCGTATGGCCCTCATACTGATGCTGCTCGAGGAGGCTGGGAAATGAACATCGACTCCATAAAGAACGGCCTGGTCATCGACCACATCCGCGCCGGCGGCGCGATGGAGCTCTACCGCCTGCTGCGCCTCGGCGACATGGACTGTACGGTGGCCATCATCAAAAACGCCCCAAGCGCCAAGCTGGGGCGCAAGGACATCATAAAGATAGACTCGCCCGAGGACATAGACCTCGGCGTCATCGGCTTCGTCGACCCGGATGCGACCATAAACGTCATCCGCGACGGCAAGCTCGTGGAGAAGCGCCACTTCACTCTGCCCGAGCGCATAGTGAACGTGCTCAAGTGCCGCAACCCCAGGTGCATCACCACGGTGGAGCCGGGGCTTGACCAGGTGTTTTTCCTCTCTGACCGCGAGAGCCACACCTACCGCTGCCTCTACTGCGAGGCCCGCGCCGAGCTCAACAAGCACAAATAAAAACAGGGAAGGCCTGCGCCTTCCCTATTTTTAGCTCACCAGCTCCGTCCCGGGGTAGTAGTGGGCGAGAATTTCCCCGTAGTCAGAGCCGTTCTGGGCCATGACGTTCGCCCCGTACTGGCTCATGCCCACGCCGTGGCCGTAGCCGGTGACGGTAAAGAGGAAGTCCGAGCCGGTGTAATCGAGCGTGAAGGCCGTGCTGCGCAGTTCGAACATGGTCCGCAGCTCGGTGCCGGGTATGGTGACGCCGCCTATTTCCGCGCCGTCCACGCGGCCGCTCTCGTCGAAAGTTATTTCCCCGAGCCAGAACGCGGGCTCTCCGGAGAGCTGCGCCTCCGGGTAGGCCTCCAGCACTTTGGCGGAGAAATCCGCGGCTGGGACGGCGACGCTCGTGACATAGTTCGGCACGTTTTCGCTCGTCTCGGGCGAGTCCACGCTCACGAGGTAGGGCCTCGCGCTCCAGACCTCGGCCGCGTCCTCGGTCATTCCGGCGCTGGAGGAGTGGAACACGGCCTCGATGGGCGCGCCGTCCCAGGCCAGATACTGTCCGTCGGTGGAGCGCACGGCGTCGAGCACCTTCGCGTAGTTGGCCTCGTAATCCTCGCCCCAGTTCGAGCGCATCTGCTCGTCCGTCAAATGGGCCTTGCAGCAGCCCGGGTCGTCGCAGACGTCGGCGTCCGGGTGAGCGGCCTTCGTCGTGGACATGAGGTAGAGTATGTAGGTGCGCGCCGCGACGGCCTGCGCCTTCAGGGCCTCGGCCTCAAAGTTCGCCGGCATCTCGCCCGCCACGGCGCCGGGCAGCCAGTCCGCCATACTGGTTTCAACCAGCTCTCCGCCGCTGCTGGCGGTGAAGAGTATGTCCTCGTCCGCCCCTGCATATTCATATTCGCCGGTATCGGGCGCACTGTCCACGCCGCCGTCCGTCCGGGCGGGGGAGGCCGACAGCAGCGCTATTGCCAGGGCCGCGGCAAGGCAGAGCAGCCCGACGGCGGATATAGTCCTCAAAGCTATCACTCTTTCCTGTTGACTTGAAGCACGGCATGGGTATAAAATAGCACAGTGAGCGCCCATGCGGCCTCATAGAATTCTATTGGGACGTGTTCGGACATATGCGTAAAAACGCGCTTACTCTAACCTGTACCGCCTGTGTGTCCGGCGCCTTCGGCATATTCTGCCGCTGGATACAGGGCATGTCCGCCTTCGAGGAGAACGGGCTGTACAAGCCCGGGAGCTGGTCGGGCATAGTACTTATACTGATGTATATCGCAGCGCTGGCGGCGCTTATAGGATTCACCGTCTACTTCAAGAGCAAGATGGGGCTGGCCTCGCCGCCTGAGTACGGCCTTGCCACCGCAGGGAACCGGCGCTGGGCCCTGATTATAGCGCTCGTCATAACGCTCGTGATGGCCGCAGGCTGCGTGATGCTGCTCATTACGGCGGAGGGAGAGCAGTTTTCGGGACTGCTGCGCGTATTGGCGCTGCTGGGCCTCATGGCCGCAGGCGGCTTCATGGGCCTCGCCGGGGCCTGCGGGAAGCCGTCGCCCAAGGGAAGCGGGCTTGAGGCCGGTCTGTGCCTGGCCAGCGCCCTGCCCGTGGCCTGCTGCTGCTTCTGGCTCGTGGTGAGCTACAGGCAGGACGCCGCCACCGGCGTCGTCTGGAGCTATGCGCCGGAGATAATCGCGCTGAGCGTTTCACTGCTCGCCTTCTATTACGTCGCCGGTCACGCCTACGGCAGACCGAGGCCTTTCGCCGCGATATTCCTCTGTGAGTTCGGAGCGTTCAGCTGCTTCGTGACATTGCCTGACGAGCGCCTGTTTGCGCTCCAGGTCATGGTATTCGCGCTGGCTGTGATGCAGCTGTACATCGGCCTGCTCATGACGGCCAACCTTCGTCCGGCCGAGGAGATAGACGCGCGCTTCCCCGGCGCGCTTGAAGCCGAAGGACTGGCGCCGGAAGAGCCGGAGGAGGAAGCCGACGACGGGCTCGAGGACATGGGCCAGGACAGCGGCGGGGAGGAAAATTTCGTAGAGGTCACCGAGGAGTACCTGGGTGAGGACGGCAAAAACGACAAAAACAGCGCCTCCGAGTGCTGAAAGCAAAAGAAATAGGTTGACATCAGGCCCGGAGATATAATATAATTACCCTCTGCCAGACTGTGGCGGAGGGTTTTCCCTGAGCAGTATGACGGCGCAGGGAACCCGCGTTAAATAACCAACTACGGCGGATAAAACCGCTTGTTGAGTAAAAACCGAAAGGATGACTGAAAAATGGTTCGCACTTATCAGCCCAAGAAGCGTCAGCGCAAAAAGGAGCACGGCTTCCGCAAACGCATGGCCACCCGCAACGGCCGCAAGGTTCTCGCCCGCCGCCGCGCCAAGGGCAGGGCTAAGCTCTCCTACTGAGCCGGGCCGCGGAGACATCCGCGCAAGCTGAAGAAGGCAGCACTTGGAGTTTACGCTTCCGCTTAAAATGAACTACGATTTCCGTCGCGCCTACCGGAAAGGCAGGAGCGCGGCGGAGCCATGCCTTGTGGTCTATGCAAGGCGCAACAACTCGCCCGGCAGCCGCGTCGGCTTCACGGTCTCAAAGAAGCTCGGCTGCGCCGTCGTGCGCAACAAGGTACGCCGCCGCCTGCGCGAGATATACAGGTTGAATGAGCACTCTCTGCGAGCCGGCTTCGACATAGTCGTCGTGGCCAGGAACAGGAGCGTCGCTGCTGATTACCGGCGTTTGGAGCGCGAATTCCTGCGCGCCTGCGCCGGACTCGGCATACTCAGGGAGGAGACGAAAGAGACTTGAAAAAGCTCATGCTCGCACTTGTACGCTTTTACAGGAAGAACATTTCCCCGCTCACTCCGCCATGCTGCCGGTTCATACCCACCTGCTCGGAATACGCGCTCGAGGCCATAGAGAAATACGGCGCCGTCAAGGGCGGCTGGCTGGCACTGAAACGCATCTGCCGCTGCCACCCGCTGCACTTCGGCGAGCACGAGTTCTACGACCCCGTGCCATAAAACCCCGCGCAACGCCCGGGCCAGCGTCCGGGACAACTCACCGAGGAGCTAAGAGAAAATGCTTGATGCAATAGCAACACCCTTTGGCTGGCTGATGATGCGGCTCTATGAGCTGACGGACAACTTCGGCTGGGCCATAATCCTTTTCGCCATCGTCGTTGCGCTGGTGCTCCTGCCCTTCATGGCGAAGAGCAAGAAGAGCATGATGCGCATGTCCCGACTGCAGCCCCGCATGATGGAGCTGCAGAAGAAGCACGAGGGTAACCCGCAAAAGCTCAATGAGGAGATGGCTCGCCTCTACAGGGAGAACCACGTCAGCCCGCTTGGCGGCTGCCTCTGGAGCCTGCTGCCCTTCCCCATACTGCTCGCGCTCTACCGCGCCGTGGTCAAGCCCATCACCATTATGATGGGCGTTGCCGACGAGCTGCTCGCGCCGGGCGGAGCCATCTATGAACAGCTGGTGAACCTGGGCTACAGCATGAGCAACTACACCACCAGCAACAACACTTTCTATGAGCAGATTTACCAGTCCAAGTTCATAAGCGAGCACTTCGACCAGTTCTCCGGCCTGTCGGACAAGCTCGTCCAGATGGACTACAGCTTCCTTGGCCTCGACCTTTCGCAGACCCCGAACTGGAAGTTCTGGGACTTTGATTTCTCCGCCGGAACATGGGTAGTCATAGGCCTCTTTATGCTCCCGCTCATATCCACCGGCCTGAGCTACCTCTCCATGTACATCAGCCGTAAGATAAACCCGCAGGTAGGCACCACTCAGCAGCAGCAGGCCAACGCCTCCAGCATGAAGACCATGATGATTATCATGCCTCTCATGAGCCTCTGGATAGGCTACGTCATGCCTGCCGCCCTGTGCGTCTACTGGATTATGAACAGCCTCACCGGCATCATCCGTGAAACCGGGCTTACGCTCCTGTACAAGAAGCAGATGGCCAAGGAGGACGAGGAGTTCAACGCCAAGGAGCGGGCGCGTGAGGAAGAGCTGGAGCGCAAGCGGCAGGAGACCGAGCGCCTGCGCGCCATGAACGCCACGACAGTCAACAAAAACACCAGCAAGAAAAAGCAGCAGGCCCAGGCCGCCCAGGCCGACGCCGAGCGCCGGGCTGCCGCCGACAGGGCGGAGAAGGCCGCGCGCCGCGAGCGCCTTGGTATAACGGAGGAGGAGAAGCCCGCTTCGCAGGTCGGCAACCGCCGCTTTGCCCGTGGCAGGGCATATGTCGAGGACCGCTATGAGAACCCGGAGGAGGCCGAAGAGGCCACAATCGCCGCCGCCCAGGCGAGCGAAGGCGTGGATTCCATAGACCCCGACGCCGTAGAAGATGCCTCCGCTGCCGAGACCCCGGTTGACACCAACGCTGACGAGGCGGCAGACGGAGAGCAGCAGGAGAATGTGAAATGAAAAAATATCTTGAGAAATCCGCTAAGACAGAGGATGAGGCCCTTGCGGCTGCCCTCGCTGAGCTGGGACTGGAGCGCGACGACGTCTCCGTCGAAATAGTAGAGCGGGCAAAGAGCGGCTTCCTCGGCATAGGCGCTTCCCCCGCGGTGATCCGCGTGGAATACGAAGTCCCCGACGAGCCCGAGGTCAAGGCCGCCCCCGTGGCGGAGCCTACCCCTGCAAAGCCCGCAGAGCCGAAGGAGAGCGCCGCCGAGGTCAAAAGCGCGGCTCCGGCCGAGCCCAAGTACACCGATGGCGTGAAGGCCGCCGCCGAGAGCTTCCTGCGCGGCCTGCTTGAGCGCATGGGCGTCCAGGCAGAGATAACCATCAGCGACCGTGAAGGCGGCGGACTGCTCGTCGAGCTCTCCGGCCCGGGCATGGGCGCCGTCATAGGCCGCCGCGGCGAGACCCTCGACGCCATCCAGCACCTCACCAATTACGCCGTCAACCGCGGCAGCGAGAAGCGCTGCCACATCAGTGTCGACGCTGAGAGCTACCGCGCCAAGCGCGAGGAGAGCCTCGTGCGCCTGGCCGAGAAAATGGCCGCAAAGGTCGTAAAGTACAAGCGCTCCATGGCCTTGGAGCCGATGAATTCCTATGAGCGGCACGTTATACACACCGCCCTGCAGAATTACGAGGGCGTGTCCACCAGCTCCACGGGCACCGAGCCTAACCGCCGTGTGGTAGTTTCCTACGAGCGTCCGGCCCGGCAGCAGAACACCCGTCCGCAGAGCCGTGAGTGGAGCTGATTGGAGGTAGTCCACTTGTTTGAAACCGTCAGAAAGGTCCTCGCGGAGCAGCTCGAAGTAGATGAGAGCATTATCACCCCGGAGACCGATATAATCGACGACCTCGGCGCCGATTCCCTCGACCTCGTCGAGCTGGTAATGAGCCTCGAGGAGCACTATGATATCGCCCTTACGGACGACAAGACCGCCAATGTCCGCACTGTGGGACAGGTGGTAAAAATGCTTGAGCAGTTTATTTGAAAAGAGGGCCCGCACGGGCCCTCTTTTTTCGCAAGCCGGCGGTTGACTTATATAGCCGTATAGGTTAGAATGCTTTCATAAACAAAAGTGCATCATCGGAGGATTGTGTATCGCAATACACACGGTCGGATAAGATGACGGGTGCGCCCGGTTATTGTAATGATAACCGGGCGCTTTCGCGCAATATGCGGCGAGAAGAAAGGACAGATTAAATGAACGGAAATTCGACGGAGCTTTTTGCAAAGACCCCGCCGGTGAAGCTCTTTTTTATAGCGGCAATCCCCGGCGCTGTGAGCATGCTTGCGTCTGCGCTCTATCAGCTGCTGGACGGAATATTTGTGGGCCAATTCCTGCACGAGACTGCCTTCGCGGCGCTAAATCTGGCCATGCCCTTTGTAATAATAAATTTCGCCCTTGCGGACCTCATAGGCGTGGGCTCCGCCGTGCCTATCTCGGTGAACCTGGGCAAGGGCAGGAAGCGAGAGGCGGACAACATATTTACCTGCGCCGTGCTGCTCATCCTCCTGGCCGGTGTTGTCACGGGCGCCATGCTTTACGCAGGCGCTCCGGCCCTGATGGGCCTTATGGGTGCGGACGGGCAGTTCGCCCTTTTCGCCGCGCAGTACCTGCGCGTGTATGCGCTCTGCTCGCCCGTGACGACCGTAGTGTTCGCCATGGACAACTACCTGCGTATATGCGGCTATATACGGGGCAGCATGTGGCTGAATGTGCTGATGAGCGTGCTGAGCGCAGGGCTTGAATACCTGTTCCTCGGGGTGCTGGGCTTCGGCATCTGGGGCGCGGCGCTGGCCACATGTCTCGGCATGGCGGTGTGCGCGCTTATCGCTTTCGTGCCCTTCCTGCGCGGCCATGCCCTGCTGCATTTCACAAGGCCGCGCTTTGAGCTTGCAACGATAAGGCAGATAGTCTCCTGCGGCAGCCCGAACTTTTTAAACAACATAGCCGGCCGCATCACCAGCATAGTTATGAACGCTATTCTGGTGCGCATGGGCGGAGAGACAGCGGTGTCGGTATACGGCATCCTCATGTACGTCGACGGCTTTGTTCAGCCGCTGCTCTACGGCATGTGCGATTCGCTGCAGCCTGCCGTCGGCTTCAACTGGGGAGCCGAGAGCTTTAGCCGTGTGCGCGCCATTGAGCGCTGCTGCTTTACTGCGAGCTCGGTGGTCTCCCTGGCCTCTGCGGCGCTCATATTCCTGGTGCCTGAGTTCCTGACCTCTTTGTTCGTCTCGGACCCCACGCCGGGCGTGCTGGACATGAGTGCGGGCGCGCTGCGTATCTTCGCGCTGACATATATTACTCGCTGGTTCTCCTTTGCAACGCAGAGCTATATGCTCGCCATAGAGAAGCCGCTTGCCGCCTCGCTCATATCCGTTTCAACCGCACTCGTTTTTCCGCTCATACTCATAGCGTCCCTCTGGCCGCTGGGCCTGACCGGTATATGGCTGAACTTCCCGGGTACGAGCCTTCTCGCCGGAGTAATGGCCTTCGTCATCCTCCGCCGCATGCGCCCGCAGCTGGGCCGTGCAGACGGGTAATGAGAAAAGCTCGCGGTTTTAGCCGGGCGCTTTCGCTTGCCAGGCGGGCGCGGTGTGGTATCCTGAGTTTGCGGGGAGGCGTACAGGGTATGGACGGGCGGAGAATTGAGAAAATGGTCGGAAAATACTACGGAACGTGGTGGAAGGAGCTCATCTTTGTGGTGCTCGGCTCCGTCATATCCACCGCCGTAGTCTTCTGGCTGCTGTGCCTGATACTCGGCAACCCCTTCACCTACGAGACGGACGCGCTGTTTTTCACGGTGACCTTTTACGGCTGGCTGGACGAGAGGCCGTACATGAGCGCGGTCTGGATTGGCCTGGCCGTGCTGCTTGTACTGATCGCGGGACTCGTGCTTATCCTTCGCAGGGCGCAGAAAATGCTCCGGCCGCTTCACCGCGATTGCGACGAGGAGTTCTGCCTCGCGGCGCAGCGCCGCGGGATTGAATGCGGCCGGGGGCACGTATTCCGGCGCGGCATGATGTACCTGCTCGAAGACCAGTATATCGACCTGCTCTGCACGTCGAGGCGCGTGAATACATGGAAAGCGGGTGGTCTCAGGGAAAGCGCGGCAGCTACCGCAGCGCGGTTCAGTACATCGACTACTGCGAGGCGCTCTACAGCGGCGACCTCGAGCGCTTTGAGGAGATTGCAGCGCGGCTGAAGGGGCTGGGAAAACACAAATATGCCGTCGAAACCAACCGGCTCTTCCTCACGGGGGACTACGCCGGGGCGATCGAGCAGCTGAAGAAACAGCCCTGCCGTTGGAGGCGGCGCGCGTGCAGAGGGCGTCCGCGATGGCGCGCTGTTATGACGCGATGGGCGACGAGGCCGCCGCGGCGGAGAATTACCGCTACGCCGCAGAGCACGGGAACACCATGCGGTGTGCGTGCGGCGCGCGTGAGTGGTTGGCCGCGCACGGGGTCGTGGAAAACTGAAAAACGCCTGGCTTTAAGCCAGGCGTTTTTTACAGCTTCAGGGCTTTGCGCGGGCGCTCGTCGGCGCATTTGCCCCTCACAATTTCAGCGCTATTCTTCTTCCACGGCTGCATATTGGCGCACAAGGCCCCAGAGCTCGGGCTTGACCACGACGTCGGCCTCAACGCCGGTTTCGGTGTACTCCACGTCGAGGACGGCCGCCTCGCGGCGCAGGATGTCGAGTATGCCGCTCTTGGCGTAGGGCAAATCAATGTGTACTCGGCGGCTCTGGCGGCCGAGTATTTCGGCTATCTTCTCCACAAGCGTGCGCGCCCCCTCGCCGGTACGCGCGGATATGCAGACGATGTTCTCGCCGTGGGGCAGCTCGCCGAGGTACTTGTCGCACTTGTTGTAGACCATGATGCGCGGCGTTTTGCCCGCGCCGAGCCGCTCAATGAGGTCGTCCACCACGTCTATCTGCTCCTTGAGATCGGGGCTGGAGATGTCCGCGACGTGGAGCAGGACGTCGGCGTACTGCAGCTCCTCGAGCGTGGCCTTGAAGGACTCGACCAGATGGTGGGGCAGTTTCCGTATAAAGCCGACTGTATCGGACAGCAGTACCTCCTGGGCCTCGTCCAGCTTCAGACGGCGGGTCGTGGTGTCCAGCGTGTCGAAGAGGCGGTCGTTGGCCTGAATATCGCTGCCGGTCAGCAGGTTCAAAAGCGTGCTCTTGCCCGCGTTCGTGTAGCCGACGATGGCTACGACGGGCATGGCGTTTCTCTCGCGGCGGCGCCGCTGTACCGAGCGCACCTTCCGCACCTGCTCGAGCTCCTCGCGCAGTTTCTGGATGCGGCGGCGGATGTGGCGGCGGTCGGTCTCAAGCTGGGTCTCGCCGGGGCCGCGCGTACCTATGGGGGAGCTGCCGCCGGAGGCCGTCTGACGCACCAGGTGCGTCCACATGCCGGTCAGGCGGGGCAGGAGGTACTCGTACTGCGCAAGCTCAACCTGGAGCTTGCCTTCGCGCGTGCGCGCCCTCTGGGCGAAGATGTCGAGGATGAGGCCGCTGCGGTCCAGCACACGCACGCCCAGCTCTTCGCCAAGCACACGCATCTGGCTGGGCGTGAGCTCGTTGTCGAATACGGCCAGGTCGCACTCCGCGTTGGCTATCAGCTCCTTGAGCTCGGCGACCTTTCCGCCGCCGATAAAGCTGCGCGGGTCGGGCGCGGCGCGCTGCTGGAGCAGGGAGCCGACAACTTCGCCGCCCGCCGTCTCGACCAGGGAGGCGAGCTCCTCCATGCTCTCTTCGGTGGAGCGCTCGCTTAAGTCCATGCTGTTCGCGGCGAGACCGGCGAGCACAGCGCGCTCTTTCTTCTTAGTGGTGTCGTTCAAATTCTATAACCTCTTGAGATAGGATAATAAAAATTGCCCGGCGCGGATACGTCGGGCAATGACATTATACACCTTACTTGATGCCGTACTTCTTGTTGAACTTATCAACACGGCCGCTGGTGTCGACCAGCTTCTGCTTGCCGGTGTAGAACGGGTGGCACTTGGAGCAGATTTCAACGGTGATGTTTTCGCGGGTGGAGCCGGTGGAAATAACGTTGCCGCAGGCGCACTTTATAGTGGTCTGATAATACTTGGGATGGATGCCTTCCTTCATGTCGTTCACCTCTTCGTAAGCTGCCTTGAGTATGCTCTGCATGGTTACAAGGCGCAGATGGTATTGTAGCACAATACCTGCCGCAGCGCAAGTGGAAAATTGATTTTTAGCTGTATTTTCCGTGCGAAAAAGCCAAACCGCGCCCGTGAGGGCGCGGCCTGGTTTCCGGTATCATGGCAGGGAGAAGCGCGGAATTCAAAGAGACACGACTGTCCTGGGCAAACGGTCCGTCATCCCGTTCACCGGCAGAGAAGCATCTTCAGCCTGCCTAGAGCCGCAGGCTGTAAGGGAGAGTGCCAGGGCCAAAGCTGCGAGAAATGCCGCTGTGCGTTTCATGTCGTGACCTCCTCTCTTTCCACTGACAAAAGCATAGCTCACGGTTGCATCAAATTTGCATCATAAGTTTGGACGAATTGTGAAGAATTACTGCGCCTGTATATTAGACGTCCCCCACACCATAAAAGACGCATTTCACGCTAAGATGCAACGCGGCAAAAAAATACCGGGGCGCATGTGCGCCCCGGTTTGCGTCGTATTCAATCGCCAAAGCTGATGCCCACGTCGCGGGCAACCTGGATGAGCGGGTGGTCGACGGGCAGGAACTTGGTGCGGCTGGCGGCGTCCTCGAGCGGGACGGAGACGATGCGTCCGTCGCGGATGCCGACCATGGTGTTGTACTTCTTCTCCATAATGAGCTGGGCCGCGGCCGTACCGAACTGCGTGGCGAGCACGCGGTCGTAGGGGCAGGGGGGACCGCCCCTCTGGTAGTGGCCGGGCACGGTGACGCGGGTCTCCTGGCCGGTCATGTCCTCCAGCTCGCTGGCTATGCGGTAGGATATCGTGGAGTGGCGGCTCTGCTCCTTCGCGTGGCGGCGCTCCTCCTCGCTCATAACGGCGTCGGTGTCGCTGACGGCGCCCTCGGCGACGGCGATGATGCTGAAGTTGCGGCCGCTGCGGCGGCGGTCCTCAATGGCCCTGGCCACCTTCTCGATGTTGTAGGGTATCTCGGGGATGAGGATGATGTCTGCGCCCGAGGCTATGCCGGCGTTCAGGGTGAGCCAGCCGGCGTCGCGCCCCATGAGCTCGACCAGGAACACGCGCGAATGGCTGCTCGCGGTGGAGTGTATGTAGTCGATGACGTTTGTGCCGATGTCCACGGCGCTCTGGAAGCCGAAGGTGGTGTCCGTACCCCAGATGTCGTTGTCGATGGTCTTGGGCAGGGTGACGATGTTCATGCCGGCGTCGGAGAGCAGCTTCGCGCTCTTCTGAGTGCCGTTTCCGCCCATGACGACCAGGCAGTCGAGATTCAGGCGGTTATATGTGTCAAGCATGGCGGGCATGAGGTCGTTGCCCTCGTCGTCCACTATGGCTTTGCCGGGGATGTATCTCTGGCGCGAGGTGCCTAGTATGGTGCCGCCCTCGGTCAGTATGCCGGAGAAGTCCTTCTTCTCCATGAACTTGTAGTCGCCCTCGATGAGGCCTTTGTAGCCGTCGTACATGCCGTATATCTCGACGTTGGGCACATACTGGAACAGCGCCTTGCCCACGCCGCGTATGGCGGCGTTGAGGCCCTGGCAGTCTCCGCCCGAGGTCACAATGCCGACTTTGGTGTTTCTCTTCATGCGGTAAAACCTCCGTTACATGTGTTGAGAACGTACCTGATAAACCAAATGTATCATACAATATCCGGGGTCAATTGTCAACAATATTGCAATTATACACTTGACTTTTTCACTGCAAATGTGATAAAAAATAGGTGCCGTGTAGCGGAAAGCAAAGCGTACGGCGCCTTTTGGCGCTGTGCGCTTTATTTTTTTACGCGCGGCAGGGAGGATGAAATATGATAAAGAGCAAAAAACAGGGCTTCGTATTCGGGCTCATCATGTCCTATGCCATGGCGATAGGCATGGAGGTGTACAACACGGCATATAACCAGGGCTTCCACCTGGGCGGAGGCGGGCTCAGCAGCATGACCAACGCCGTTTTCCTGCCCGCGCTGATGGAGACGGCGTACATGGGCCTGATAGTGCTGCTGGTGTCCGGCCTGTATGGAAACAGGTGCGGCGCGGCCTTTGCGCGCAGGCACTGCGCCGAGGCGCGGGACAACCCATACTTCTGCCGGCTGCTGCGCCAGGCCGGGACGGTGGCGGTGATGTGCCCCAGCATGAGCCTTGCGGCTGCGCTGCTTTTCAGCGTGGCGCTGGGCGGGCGGAGCTGGACGGAGCTCCCGGCAATATGGATAGGCACGGTGCTGAAGAATTTCCCGATGGCGTTCTTCTGGAACTTTTTCGCCGCCGCGCCCTTCACTCACTGGTTGTTTGGCAAGATATATCGCGGCTCGTAAGGGGAACGGGAATAAGCCTATGCGGAGCGGCGGGGTTTGATTCCGGAAATCAGCCGATGGCCCGCGTAAACGAAGAAGGAGGCCCCGAGGGGCCTCCTTCTTCACTCGGCTGGGTCTTATTTTACCGCAAGTCCGGCCTTGAAGGCCTCGCGGTTCATGTCCAGGAATTTGGGCTTGACGTTCGCAACGAGAGCGGCGTCCCAGTCCAGCTCGGTAAGGCCGAGCGCGGCGACGGTCGCGCCCAGCAGCACCACGTTGGCGGCCTTGCCGTTGCCGAGGTCCTCGGCAATCTTTGTCGCCTCGATGACGCGCGTGTCGGGTACCAGGGCCTTGACGCGGTCTATGCAGTCCTCGGGGTATTTGGCCATGCCCTGCAGAGTGGGCAGGGACTGGATGGCATAGTCGTTTATTATGCACACGCCGCCTTCGGTCTTGAGGTCGGAGAGGTAGCGCAGGGCCTCCATCTTCTCAAAGGAGACGAGTACGTCGGCGCTGCCCTTGCCGATTATCGGCGAGTAGACCTTGTCTCCGTAGCGGACCTGCGTGGTGACGGAGCCGCCGCGCTGGCTCATGCCGTGTATCTCGCTCATCTTGACGTCATAGCCGGCCTCTATGAGGGCGTAGGAGAGTATCCGGCTGGCAAGTATCGTGCCCTGTCCTCCGACGCCGCAGAGAACGACATTTTTAACTTCGCTCATCAGGCACCCACCTTTCTGCTGATAGCCTTTTTCGGGCAGACCTGAGAGCAGACGCCGCAGCCCATGCAGGCGGTCGCATCTATGGTCGCCTTCCGCTTTTCGTTGTCGTAGCTTATCGCCGGGCAGCCGAGGCGCATGCAGGACTTGCAGCCGATGCACTCGTCATGGTCGACCACAAACGGCGTGCGGTCTATGGCAAACTCGCTGTCCTCGGGGACCTTGCGCTTGAGCACGCAGGGCCAGCGCGTTATCACGAGGCTGGGGCCCTTGAAGTCGAGCGCGGCCTTCAGCGCCTCGCGAGTGGCCGTGAGGTCCATGGGGTTGACCTTATGTATGTCGGTGATGCCGAAGCTGCGGGCGACGCCCTCAATGTCGGCCGGGAAAGCGTGCTCGCCGGTGATGGTGTAGCCGCTGCCGGGGTTGTCCTGGTGGCCGGTCATGCCGGTGATGCGGTTGTCGACGACGATGAGGGTGACGTTGGAGTGGTTGTACGCCGCGTCGAGCATGCTGTTCATGCCGGTGTGGAAGAAGGTGGAGTCGCCCACGACGCCGACGACCTTGGTGTCGTCTCCGAACTTCTCCATAATCTTCGCCGCGCCGTGCGCCATGGAGAAGCCCGCGCCCATGCAGAGCGCGAAGTCCTTGGCGTTCAGCGGCGGGTTGCCGGAGAGCGCGTAGCAGCCGATGTCGCCGATGGCGATGACGTTCTTCATCTTGCCCAGCTCGTAGAAGAGGCCGACGTGCGGGCAGCCGGCGCAGAGCATGGGAGGACGGCCGGGGACGACGCCCTTGTCGTAGTCAAAGACCTTGGCCTCCTCGCCGGTGAGGGCCTTGCGGACTATGTCGGGGTTCAGCTCGCCTATGTTGGGGATGAGCTCCTTGCCGACGCACTCGATTCCGGCGGCGTGCAGCTGGTCCTCCATGTAGGGCTCGAGCTCCTCTACCACATAGAGCTTCTTGACCTTCTTGGCAAAGGCGCGGATGCTCTCGACGGGCAGGGGGCTGGTCATGCCGCACTTGTAGTAGCTGGCCTTGTCGCCGAAGGTCTCGCGCGCGTACTGATAGCCGATGCCGCTGGCGACTATGCCGACCTCGTCGGTGTGCCACTCCTCACGGTTGAAGGGACACTCCTCGGTGTAGGCCTTGAGCTTGGCCCAGCGCTCTTCGACGCGGACGTGCATGCCTGCGGCCATGGCCGGGACGGGGTCGAACTTCGCGCGGTTCTTCACATACTCGCGCTTCGCGGGCGCCTTGGGCTCGCCGAATTCGACGAGGCTCTTCGAGTGGTTCACGCGCGTGGTGGTGCGAATCATAACGGGCGTGTCGAACTGCTCGCTCAGCTCGTAGCCGAACGCCGCCATGTCCTTGGCCTCCTGGGAGTCGGAGGGCTCGAGCATGGCAATCTTGCCCATGCGGGCGTAGTAGCGGTTGTCCTGCTCGTTCTGGCTGGAGTGCAGGCCCGGGTCGTCGGCGGAGACAAAGCACATGCCGCCGTTGACTCCGGTGTAGGCGAAGGTCAGCAGCGGGTCGGCCGCGACGTTGAGGCCGACGTGCTTCATCGCGGCGAAGCTCCTTCCGCCGACAATGCTGGCGCCGACGGCGGCCTCAAAGGCCACCTTCTCGTTTGGCGCCCATTCGCAGGTTATGGTGTCTTTGTAGTTTTCGGCAACGTTTTCCATTATCTCGGTACTCGGCGTACCGGGATATGCGCTGGCAAAAGCCACGCCGGCCTCATACAGGCCTCGCGCTATAGCCTCGTTGCCAGTCATCAGATTTTTTGCCATGTTCTCACCCTTTCAGATGGTATTGGCTTCTTAAAGCCTGTTCGCCAGGTGTATAGCTCAATACGATAATATAGCTAAGTTACATAAAAGTCAAGAGCAAAATGCTTGTATATGCTGAAAAATAATGATAATATTTTGTCAGATATGATGAACTTAAGACTTGCAAACCCGGCGTGCGTATTATATAATTACAGCAAGCTAGAAAGGACGATGAATACATGGCGGATGACAGCAAGATAAAGAGGATATCGGCGTCCGACCAGGTGTTTGAGACGCTGCAGTCACAGATAAGCTCCGGCTTATGGAAGGTAGGCGACCGCCTGCCCAGCGAGGGGGAGCTGGCCGAGCGCTACGGCGTCAACAGACTCACCGTCCGTGTGGCCATGCAAAAGCTCAACGCGCTCGGCATAGTTGAGACGCGCTCGGGTTCAGGTACGCATGTCATTGAGTTCGACTTTGAAAACTATCTGCGCATGGCGTCGAAGTTCTATGCGCAGAGCGATATGATGAAGAACGTCACGGAGTTCCGCAACCACATGGAGATAGAGTGTGCGCGCCTGGCCTGCGAGCGGGCGACCGAGGAGGATTTGGCCGAGCTGGAGCGTCTTGCGCTGGAGCACCGCAGGGTGTGGATGGAGACGGACGGCGTGGAGCACGACGTCTGGTGCCGCCGCGTGGCGGATGCGGACCTGGCCTTCCACGAACAGGTGGTGCGCATGTCGCACAACCCGCTCTACAGCTATTCCTTCGCCGTGGCGCGTGAGCCCATCTACGAGTACATGCTCTTCTGCGTGAGCAAATGGGTGCCGGAGATGGTCAGGAACTTCCGCCTGGACCGCCACCGCGACATACATTACAGCATATACGAGTCCATAAAGAAGAAGGACTTCGCCTCCTGTCAGAGCGACTACGCCGCAATGATAGCGTCGTACACGCGCGTGAACTGGTCTATGCCTGTCGTGGGCTAGGCGCGGCAAAGGCCCGCCGGCATATGCCGGCGGGCCTTTGATTTTTATGCTCACAGCCTGTGCTCCTCGCCCCAGTCGCACATCGCGTCCAGGATGGGGATGAGCGAGCGGCCGCGCTCCGTGAGGCTGTACTCCACCTTGGGCGGTATCTGCGGATATTCCTCGCGGTGGACGAGCCGGTCGCACTCCAGCTCTTTGAGCGTTGCGGAGAGCGTCTTGTAGGATATGGTGCCTATGTACTTCTTCATCTCATTGAAGCGCACCACGCCGAAGCGCATGAGCGTGTAGAGTATGGTCATCTTGTACTTGCCGTTAATCAGCGAGAGCGTATAGCTGAAGCCGGTTTGGCCCAGGTTCTCGCCGGATATGCAGCTGTCGTCCATTACGCTTTCCTCCAGGATAGTATTGCACTTAAATGTGCGTACTTGATTTTTTGCGGGTTCATATTATGATTATAGCGTCAACAAACCCAATAGTCAATTCCGGGAGGTACAAACATGAAAAAGATTGTAGTCATAACCGGTTCGCCGCGCCGCGACGGTAACAGTGCCGCCATGACCGAGGCCTTTGTCAAGGCCGCAGAGGCGAAGGGACACAGTGTGAAGCGTTTTGACGCCGCGAACATGAAGCTTGGCGGCTGCCGCGCCTGCGAGACCTGCTTCAGCACGGGCAAGGCATGTACCTTCGACGACGGCTTCAACGACATCGCGCCGTCTATACTCGAGGCCGACGCCGTGGTATTCTCCACGCCCATCTACTGGTACAGCTGGCCGAGCCAGATAAAGTGCGTCATCGACAAGCTCTACTCCTTCTGTATAGCGGGCAAGCCCGTGGCCGGAAAGGACTGCGCGCTCATCGCCTGCTGCGAGGAGGGGGACACGACCGTGCTCGACGGCGTGCGCATTCCGCTGGAGCGCAGCGCGGCCCTGCTGAAGTGGAATATGGTGGGCGAGGTGCTCGTGCCCGGCGTCCTGAAGGTCGGCGACATCGCCAAGACCGACGGCCTTGAGCAAGCCGCGGCATTGGCGGAGAAATTTTGAACACATATTCAGGACAAAATTCAAACTTGGAGTATTGACAAATCGCCGCCCAGGAGTATAATACTTACGCTAACAATTGAATCAGCCTTATCAAGAGTGGCGGAGGGACCGGCCCTGTGAAGCCCGGCAACCTGCATGAGCAAGGTGCCAAATCCGGCGGTGTTTAATCGGAAGATGAGGACAACTCAACTAATGAGCCGCCGGCGCCTGCCGGCGGCTTTTTCGCAGCTTCCGCTCTGTTCTCGCCGAAATCCGTATAGAGCAGCATGCTGCAAATAATTCGCTAACGCTTCCTTAACCTGAGCGGTGTACGGTTATAACGGCGCTTGATAAAGCACACGAGACGCAAATTATTAAAAAGGAGATATAAAATGGCACACTATCTGTTTACTTCCGAGTCCGTGACCGAGGGACATCCCGACAAGGTCTGCGACCAGATTTCCGACGCCGTCCTCGACGCCATCCTCGAGCAGGACCCCGACGGCCACGTCGCCTGCGAGTGCACCGCCACCACCGGCATGGTCTATATCATGGGCGAGATATCCACCAACTGCTACGTCGACATACCTCACATCGCGCGCGGCGTCCTCAAGGGCATCGGCTACGACGATGCGGCCTACGGCTTCGACTGCAACACCTGCGCCGTGCTCACGGCCATTGACGAGCAGAGCGGAGACATCGCCATGGGCGTCAACAAGTCCCTCGAGCTCAAAGAGGGCGAGAGCGGCGACGACCTCACCAACGGCGCCGGCGACCAGGGCATGATGTTCGGCTACGCCTGCGACGAGACCCCCGAGCTCATGCCGCTGGCCATCTCCCTCGCGCACAAGATGGCCCGTAGGCTCACCGAGGTTCGCAAGAGCGGCCTGCTGACCTACCTGCGTCCCGACGGCAAGACCCAGGTCACCGTCGAGTATGACGAGAACAACAGGCCCGTGCGTGTCGACACCGTCGTCGTTTCCACCCAGCACGACGAGAACGTCGCGCTCGAGCAGATACGCGCCGACATGATAGAGTACGTCATCAAGCCGACCATCCCCGCCGAGCTCGACAAGGGCGATATAAAGTATTATGTCAACCCGACCGGCCGCTTCGTCAAGGGCGGCCCCGCCGCCGACTCCGGCCTCACCGGACGCAAGATAATCGTCGACACCTACGGCGGCAGCGCGCCCCACGGCGGCGGCTGCTTCTCCGGCAAGGACCCCACGAAGGTTGACCGCAGCGCCACCTACGCCGCGCGCTATGTGGCCAAGAACATCGTCGCCGCCGGTCTGGCGAAGCGCTGCCAGGTGCAGATAGCCTATGCCATCGGCGTCGCCAACCCGGTCAGCGTGAACGTCACCACCTTCGGCACCGGCACGGTGGGCGACCACGTCCTTGAGGAGGCCGTGAGCAAGGTGTTCGACCTGCGCCCGACCGCCATCATCCGAGACCTGGGGCTCAAGAAGCCTCAGTACCGCGCCCTGGCCGCTTACGGCCACATGGGCCGCGAGGACCTCGGCGTCGCCTGGGAGCGCACCGACAGGGTGGACGCCCTGCGCAAGGCCTGCGGTATGTGAAGCTGAAGGACCTCCCGCCCCGCTCACGGGCGGGGCGGGAGGCCGGGCGGGTTTTAGAAAAAAGCGAAAAATTGTCTTGACAAGCGCAAAAAAGCGTGTATAATACTATCTGCACCTAGCGGGATTGTGTAAAGGTAGCACAGCGGACTCTGACTCCGTATGTGAGGGTTCGAATCCTTCTCCCGCTGCCACGTCGTCGCAAGCTTCATATCGCTTGCGACGACGATTTTTCTTTCAGAACAATCGTCGTCTCGCGCTCACTCCGCTGCTCCTCCTTTCAGTTTCAAAACCATGGGTTTTGAAACTGTTTTTCTATTTGTCGCGCTCGTTTTGCTGCCCTTCCTTTCAAAACCGAAGCCAAAGGCTTCGGTTTTGTTAATTGGACTCAGAGGTTGCCTTTCGCTCACTCCGCTGCTCCTCCTTTCAGCTTCAAAACCATGGGTTTTGAAACTGTTTTTCTATTTGTCGCGCTCGCTTTGCTGCCCTTCCTTTCAAAACCGAAGCCAAAGGCTTAGGTTTTGTTAATTGGACGCAGAGGCTGTTTCGCGCTCACTCCGCTGCTCCTTTCAGCTTCAAAACCATGGGTTTTGAAGCTGTTATGCGTTTGCTGCTGCTTTTGCGCCGCGATTATGGGCTTCGTGTTCCTGCGGGATGGGCGGCGGATTATTCATTTTTAACGGCGGGAGATGCGAAGCTGTGGACCGGATACAGCGGTTATACATATTTAACTCGCGGGCGGAATTGGGCTTGACAATTCCGGGCGCGTAATTTAGTATTGTAAAGGATAAACCCGAAGCCGCGCGGCGGCTGGGCGGCCATGGGGCCGCCGTTTTTTCGTATATGGAGAAAATATGAAACGATTGCTTACTTCTATAATAGTTGCCGCCCTGGCGCTTGCGCTTGCCGCCTGCGCCGCGCCGGGAGCAGACACGGGCGCTGAAGGCGTCTCCGTTGTGACGACGGTGTTTGCGCCTTACGACTTCGCGCGGCAGCTCGTGGGGGACTGCGGCTCCGTCACGATGCTGCTGCCCCCGGGCGGCGAGGCGCACTCCTATGAGCCCACGCCCAAGGACATACTCGAGATACAGAACGCGGACGTTTTCATATACGTCGGCGGCGAGAGCGACGCCTGGGTGACGGACGTGCTTGAGAGCGTCGGCGGGGACGTCTATGCCGTCACGCTTATGGACTGCGTCGAGCTGCTCGAGGAGGAGACGGTCGAGGGCATGGAGGGCGGGGACGCCCATGAGAGCCACGACCACGGCCACGAGGCCGAGTACGACGAGCACGTCTGGACAAGCCCGCGCAACGCAAAGCTCATCTGTGAGAAGATAGCCTCGGCGCTCAGCGAAGCCGACCCCGGAAATGCGGCTGAGTACGAGGCAAACCTGGCGGGGTACAGCGCCGAGCTGGACAAGCTGGACGCGGCTTTCACGGACATAGTGGCTCGCGGCTCGCGGGACACGCTTATCTTCGCCGACCGCTTCCCGCTGCTGTACTTTGCGCGCGCCTACGGGCTCAAATACTACGCGGCCTTCCCCGGATGCAGCGAGGACGCGGAGCCGAGCGCGGCCACCGTGGCCTTCATCATCGACAAGGTGCGCGAGGAGGCGATCCCCGTCGTGTTCCATGTGGAGCTGGCCAACGAGGACATGTGCGACATAGTCTGCGACGAGACGGGGGCGGTGAAGCGGCAGTTCAACGCCTGCCACAACGTCACCCGTGCGCAGTTCAACGACGGCGTGAGTTACCTGGAGCTCATGTGGGAAAATACAGAAGTGTTAAAGGAGGCGTTGGCCTGATGGCGCTGATAAAGTGCGAAAACCTGTCGTTTGCCTACTCGGGCGGCACCGTGCTGGAGGGCGTGAGCTTTTCCGTGAATGCGGGCGACTACCTCTGCATAGTCGGCGAGAACGGCTCCGGAAAGAGTACGCTCATGCGCGGCCTGCTCGGCCTCAAGGATCCCAGCTCCGGCACGATAAGCTTCGGCGACGGCCTCAAGCCAAACGAGATAGGCTATCTCCCGCAGCAGACGGACATGCAGCGCGATTTCCCGGCCGGCGTGTTCGAGGTCGTGCTCTCGGGCAGGCTCAACTCCCTCGGGCGGCGCTTCTTCTACTCAAAGGCAGACAGGGCCGAGGCCGAGCGCAACCTGGAGCGGATGGGCATGCTGGACTTCAAGAAGCGCTGCTACCAGGAGCTGTCCGGCGGCCAGCAGCAGCGGGTCCTGCTTGCGCGCGCGCTCTGCGCCACGAGCAGGCTGCTGCTTCTGGATGAGCCCGTCGCGGGGCTTGACCCCGTGGCGATGGGTGAGATGTACAACCTGCTCAAGCTCATAAACCTCTGCGACGGCGTGACCGTCGTCATGGTGTCGCACGACGTGAACGCCGCGCTGCGCTACGCCACGCACATCCTGCAGCTGGGACACAAGCAGCTCTACTTCGGCAGCGCCCACGACTACGCGCGCTCCGAGGCCGCAAAGATACTCAGGGGAGGGGAGAAGCAGTGATAATCCTTGAAATGCTGAGCTACTCCTTCCTGGCCCGGGCGATGCTGGTCGGCGTGCTCGTCTCTCTGTGCTCGGCGCTGCTCGGCACCTCGCTGGTGCTCAAGCGCTATTCAATGATAGGCGACGGGCTCAGCCACGTCGGCTTCGGAGCCCTGGCGGTTGCCAGCGCACTGGGCCTCGCGCCGCTGGCCGTGGCTGTGCCGGTGGTGGTCGTGGCCGCGGTGGTACTCCTGCGTATCTCGCAGACGCGCAGCGCAATAAAGGGCGACGCCGCCGTGGCGCTCATATCCAGCGGGGCCCTCGCCATAGGCGTGCTTGTAATATCTCTCACCAGCGGCGTGAACACCAACGTGTCGAACTACATGTTCGGCTCCATCCTGACCGTCTCGCGCGCCGACGCCGTCCTCAGCGTTGTACTCTGCGCCGCCGTCATATTGTGCTTCACGCTGCTCTACCCGCGCATCTTCGCCGTGACCTTCGACGAGACCTTCGCAAAGGCCACCGGGGCCAGGGCCGGGGCGTACAACACCCTGCTCGCCGTGCTTACCGCCGTGACCGTCGTGCTCGGCATGCGCATGATGGGCGCGCTGCTCATATCCAGCCTCATAATCTTCCCACCGCTCGCGGCAATGCGCGTGTTCCGCTCGTTCCGCTCCGTCACAATCTGCTCGGCTGTGTTCTCCGTCGTGTGCTTTGTGCTCGGCATGACCGCCAGCTACGCGCTGGAGACGCCCAGCGGCGCAAGCGTGGTGTGCGTCAACATCATCGCCTTCGCCCTCTTCGCCCTCCTGGGGCGGCTGAAGCGGGCTTGAAAATGTATATTTTAGATAATATGCAGAATATTGTGCATATCAACGGCTTATAAAGGCTTGGAAAGGCAAAATTAATGCATAAATTTTCACTGTGGAGGTTGACAAACAATCTCCGCAGTGTTATTATTTCGTCACCGGGTTAAATCCCGGTAAAGAATGAAACTGTATGGAAAGAGGAATACACGAAATGAAGAAGTTTGTTGCACTGCTTCTCGCGCTCGTGATGGTATTCGCCCTTGCCGCCTGCGGCACCGACACCACCGAACCCAGCAGCGAGCCCACCACCGGAGCCAGCACCGAGCCGAGCGCTGAGCCCAGCGCCGCCGCCACCGAGAACCCCTACGAGGGCATGAGCCTCGAGGAGATAATCCCCGACCTCGACTTCGCCGTTGACGGCAAGCTCACCGTCGGCACCAGCCCCGACTTCGCCCCCTACGAGTTCTACGCTCTGGTTGACGGCGAGCCCCAGCTGGCCGGCTTCGATATGGCCCTGGCCCAGTACATAGCCGACGCCATCGGCGTTGAGCTCAACGTCGTGCCCATGGACTTCAACGGCATCATCGGCGAGCTCATGACCGGCAACATCGACCTCGGCCTCGCGGGCTTCTCCCCCGACCCCGAGCGTGAGGATTCCGCCGACTTCAGCGACCTCTACTACATGGGCGGCCAGAGCTTCGTCATCCGCGCTGCCGACGCCGAGAAGTACACCAGCTACGAGGACTTTGACGGCCTGTCCGTCGGCGCCCAGCTCGGCTCCATCCAGTACGACCTGGCCATGGAGAACACCCCCAACGCCAACATCATGGGCCTCACCAAGGTGACCGACATTGTCGCCGAGCTCGTCTCCGGCCACCTCGAGGGCGCCTTCATTGAGACCGTCGTGGCCGAGAGCTACGTCAAGCAGTACCCCGACCTCATGATTGCCTGGGAAGTCGAGTACGACACCGAGGGCTCCGCAGTTGCCGTCCAGGAAGGCGACGCCGCCTGGCTGGCTGCCGTAAACCTCATCATTGCCGACGCTATTGAGAGCGGCAAGATGGACGAGTTCGTCGCTGAGGCTGTCACCCTCGCCGAGGGCGAGCAGGCCGAGTGGACTGCCGAGGGCGGACTCGCGAGCTGAGAAGCTCCCTGAAAACGTTTAAAATATCCCCCGCGCACCGCGCGGGGGATATTGACTGCCCTTAGCCTATTCTGAAAGGAGCGTGCCTTGTGGGCCAGCTTTTAACACCGGAGAGATTTGAAACAACGCTGAAGTACTGGAACCTCTTTGAACAGGGGCTTATCTGCACACTTCTGCTCTCGGCGCTGACCGTCATCTTCGGTTTTATTATTGCAATGATACTGGCGCTGATGCGCCTTTCCAACTTCCGTCCCTTCGCCTTCCTCGAGAGGCTTCCGGTTCAGGGGGACAGGCTCCATGCCACGTTCCGGGTAATAGCCAAGTTCAACCCGCTGCGCTTTATTGCGGCGGTGTATGTTGAGTTCGTGCGCTCCACGCCTATGCTGGTACAGCTGTTCATCATCTACTATGTGGTGTTCAGCTACATAGACGTGCCCTACTTCAACATCATCTCCGGCGTCACCTCCGACCGCTTCATCCCCGGCGTGGTGGCCCTGGCCCTCAACTCCGGCGGCTACCTGTCCGAGATTATCCGCGGCGGCATAGAGGGCGTGGCCCTCGGCCAGACGGAGGCGGCACGCTCGCTCGGCCTGCCAAAGGGCAAGACGATGCGGCTCATAGTGCTGCCGCAGGCTATAAAGAACATCCTGCCGGCTATAGCCAACGAGTTTGTCACTATAATCAAGGAGTCGTCCATCACCTACACCATCGGCGTCCAGGACATCATGTACGCCGTCACCGTGGTGCGCGGCTCGGCCTGGGCGATAGCGGAGCCGCTGGTAATAGCCACGCTGCTCTACTTCTGCCTGTGCTTCCCGACCTCCAAGATAATTGCCTACTTTGAAAGGAGGATGCGCCGTGGCGACAAGCGATAAAAAAGAGCGCAGGCTCACACCCACCGAGGCCTACCTCGCCGAGCACCCGGCGGATACCAACGCCCTCATCAGCGTTCGCGGCCTGAAGAAGCACTACAACAAGGGCGCCATCAAGGCCCTGGACGGCGTGGACGTGGATATACACCAGGGCGAGGTCGTCGTCATCATCGGCCCCTCCGGCGGCGGCAAGAGCACCCTGCTGCGCTCGCTGAACCTGCTCGAGGAGCCCACCGAGGGCGCCGTGTTCTTCGAGGGCGTGGACATCACCAAGAAGCGCGAGCCTGACAAGATGGAGACCGGCCCGGACGGAAAGCCGCAGAAAGTCCGCGGCAAGAAGATAGACATCAACGTCGTGCGCCAGAAGATGGGCATGGTGTTCCAGCAGTTCAACCTCTTCCCGCACAAGACGGTCATCGAGAACATGATTCTCGCCCCCGTGCAGCTGGGCAGGCTCAAGGAGGACGAAGCCCGCGCGAAGGCGCTCAAGCTGCTCGAGCGCGTAGGCCTCGGCGACCGCGCGGACGCCTATCCCATCCAGCTCTCCGGCGGCCAGCAGCAGCGTGTGGCAATCGTCCGCGCACTGTGCATGGACCCCGACGTCATGCTCTTTGACGAGCCCACCAGCGCCCTCGACCCCGAGATGGTCGGCGAGGTGCTCGACGTCATGAAGCAGCTCGCCCAGGAGGGCATGACCATGGTCGTCGTCACGCACGAGATGCACTTTGCCCGCGAGGTCGGCAGCCGCATCCTGTTCCTCGCCGACGGCAAGCTGGTCGAGCAGGGTGCGCCCGACCGCATCTTCGACAACCCCCAGAGCCCCAGGCTCCAGGACTTCCTCAGCAAGGTATTGATATGAACGACTATCAGAAGAACGCCATAAAGTATATAGACGAAAACGCCGGTATTTTTACCGGCGTTTCGGACGCCGTCTGGGCCAGGCCCGAGCTCAGCCTCAAGGAGTTCGAGAGCGCAAAGCTCTACTGCGACACCCTGCGTAAGCACGGCTTCGAGGTCACGGAGGGCCTCGCCGGCGTGGAGACCGCCTTCTGCGGCAGGTACGGCTCCGGCAGGCCGGTAATCGGCATCCTGGGCGAGTTCGACGCCCTCTCCGGCCTCAGCCAGGCCGCCGGCTGCGCTGAGCACTCTCCGCTTGTCGAGGGCGGACCCGGACACGGCTGCGGCCACAACATGCTCGGCGCGGGCGCGCTGGGCGCGGCCTTTGCCGTCAAGGACTTCCTCGAAAAGACCGGCCGCAGCGGCACGGTAATCTTCTACGGCTGCCCCGGTGAAGAGGGCGGCGCGGGCAAGGCCTTCATGGCCCGCGAGGGGCTGTGGAAGGAGCTCGACTGCGCCCTCACCTGGCACCCGAGCGACGTGAACGAGGTCGTCACCGGTACGAACAACTCCAGCATCCAGGTGCTCTACAGGTTCCACGGCGTCTCCGCCCACGCGGCGGGCGACCCCGAGAACGGCCGCAGTGCGCTCGACGCCGTCGAGCTGATGAACACCGGCGCACAGTACCTGCGCGAGCACATGACCAGCGACTGCCGCGTCCACTACGCCATCATCGACGCGGGCGGCGTCTCGCCCAACGTCGTGCAGAGCGAGGCCAGCGTGCTGTACATGGTGCGCGCCAACAAGGTGCGGGACAGCGTGAAGCTCCTCGCCCGCGTGGACAAGATTGCCCAGGGCGCCGCACTCATGACCGAGACGAGCTTTGACCGCCAGTTTATCGACGGCACCGCCGAGCTCGTGCCGAACTACACGCTTGAAAAGCTGCTCTACCGCATCTTCAACGAGGTCGGCCTGCCCGAGTACAGCGCCGGGGAGAAGGCCCTCGCCGAGGCCGTGCGCAAGACCTACGACGTCGGCACAGCGCCCGGTATTGCGGCGGGTATGGACGCCGACATCGCCGCTGAGGTAACAGAGCGCACTCACGGCCTTGCAGATTCGCTGTGCGGCTTCATCATGCCCGAGTACCACTCCGCCGGCTTCGTGGCAGGCAGCACGGATGTGGGCGACGTGAGCTGGCAGACCCCTGCCGCTCAGGTGCACTGCGTCACCTTCGCCTTCGGCGCCGCCGGGCACTCCTGGCAGAACGTCAGCTGCGGAGGTACCAGCCTCGGCCACAAGGGCCTCATCAACGCGGCCAAGGTGCTCGCCTGCGCGGCGATAGAGCTGATGGATGCCCCCGACACCCTCGCCGAGGCCCGCGCTGAGTTCGAAAAGCGCACCAGGGGCGGCTATGTCTGCCCGATAGAGCCCGACGCCGTACCCACGGCCATCTGAATCGGATAGAGCTTAAAAGTATTAGCACTCGTCGATGGCGAGTGCTAATCTTTACAGTTTGTACATAGATAGTTCATGATTTATTAAAATCTGCGTTGTATTTTATATACGTAAACAGACGAGAGATGTGAATGAAGCATCGAGAATCTGCGAAAACTAAATCGTATATAATTACATGGAGGTTTTAATCATGTTTGAACTTACACCTTATTCCACCCGCAGGAGCGTTTACGACCCCTTCAACCTGTTCAGCGAATTCTTCGGCACCAACAACGCGCCGATGGAGCTTCGCACGGACATCACCGACAAGGGCGACAGCTTTGTGCTCGAGGCCGACCTGCCCGGCTTCAAGAAGGACGACATCAGGATTGACCTCGAGAACGACCGCCTGACCATCAAGGCCGAGCGCCGCAGCGAGCACGAGGACAACAAGAGCGGCTGCATCCGCCGTGAGCGCCGCTTCGGCAGCTTCGAGCGCAGCTTCGACGTGTCCGGCATTGACACCAGCGGCATCAAGGCGAATTACACCGACGGCGTCCTCACGCTGACCCTGCCGAAGAGGCCGGAGCTGGTCCCCGACAACCGCAGCATTGTGATTGAATAAGCGCGTCGTCGCGGACTGCGCATCCTTCGCTTCCCCGCAAGCGGGAAAGCTCAGTCGCTTCGTCGCTCCTCCTTTCCCACGAAGTGCATTCTGCACTTCGCGGGTTCCCGAAGCTGCGCTTCGTCGCAAGCAAGTCCCCCCGGTTTCCGGGGGGATATTTTTACGCCTCGGCCCTGTACTGCCTGCCCGTGTGGTCGATTTCGTAGTCGCCGCTCAGCAGCAGCTCGCCTATAGGCACGATTGTGTAGCCGTCGGCCAGCAGGGATTCGATGATGGCGGGCAGGGCCTCGGGCGTGTGCTCCGCCGCGTTGTGGAAGAGCACGATGCTGCCGGGCTCGACATTTTCGGTCACGCGCCGGGTTATCTCATCGGCGGACAATCCCTTCCAGTCCAGACTGTCCACGTCCCACTGCACGGCCGTGACGCCGAGCGCGTTCACGGTGTCGATGACGTGGTCGTCGTACTCGCCGTAAGGGCAGCGGAAGAGCGTGGGCCGGACGCCGGTCAGGGCCTCTATCTTGTCGCTGCAGGCGTTGACCTCGGCGGCTATCTCGTCGCGCGAGAGCTTGGCGAAGTGCGCGTGCGTGTCCGAGTGGTTCATCACTTCCATACCGGCCTCATGCAGCTGCATGACGCTCTCAGGGTATTTGTCCACCCACTGGCCCACGATGAAGAACGTGGCCTTGACGTTGTATTTCCCGAGTATGTCGATTAGCTGCTGCGTGTCCTCGTTGCCCCAGGCGGCGTCGAAGCTCAGCGCGACGTATTTGCCGTCCCGCTCGACGCTGTATATGGGCAGGCTCCGCTCCGTGGCCGAAGCGCCGACGACCGCCGGGGCGTTCACCACCGTGAGTATGAGCGCCACGGCCAGTATGAATGCCGCCCCGCTGACAAGCGCGCGATGGGTGCGCGCGAAAGACCTGATACGCCCTGCCAGGGCCTTGATATCCATGTCTCACCACCTCGCCACAGCATATGCCGCCGCAGCGCGGGATATGAGCGGATTCGGGAACCCACGAAGTGCAGAATGCACTTCGCGGGTTCCCAAAACTGCACTTCGCGGGTTCCCAAAACTGCACTTCGCGGGTTCCCGAAGCTGCGCCTTTGCGGGGGGTATTGCGCACATGCGCGGATTGGAGTATAATAAACTTTATTCCTATGGATAAAGGAGAGAGAAGAATGAAGTTTTCGTCCAAAATTGAGCGCTGCGAGCTTTCCCCCATGCGCAAGTACGCCCCATACGCCGACGCGGCCAAGGCGCGCGGGATGAGAATCTTCCCGCTGAACATAGGGCAGCCGGACATCGAGACGCCTCGTGAGTTCTTCGAGGCGGTGCGCGGCTTTGCCGCCCCCGTGCTCGAGTACGCGCCCAGCGACGGCGTGGCCGAGTATCTGGAGGCCGTGCGCAATTATTACAACCGCATAGGCCAGACCGACATATCCAAGGCCAATATCCTCGCCACCAACGGCGGCAGCGAGGCGCTCTGGATGACCATGAGCACTATCCTCGACGAGGGCGACGAGATAATCGTCCCCGAGCCGTACTACCCGAACTACTCCACCTTTGTCACGCTCGCCGGAGGCAAAACCTGCCCCATCCCGACCACTCCGGAGGAGGGCTACCACTACGCCAGGCGCGAGAAGATAGAGGCCCTCATCAACGAGCACACCCGCGCAATCATGATAACCAACCCCGGCAACCCGACCGGCGCGGTGCTCACCCGCGCGGAGATGAAGATGCTCGCGGAGCTTGCCCATGAGCGCGGCCTCTTCCTGGTGGCGGACGAGGTGTACCGCGAGTTCAGCTATGACGGCGAGCAGATGGCGAGCATGCTTGAGTTCCCCGAGGCCGCCGAGAACGTCATTGTCATTGACTCCGTCTCCAAGCGCTTCTCCGCCTGCGGCGCGCGCATCGGCGCGGTCATCTCCCGCAACGCCGGCTTCCTCAGCGAGGCCATGAAGGTCTGCCAGGGCAGGCTCTGCTGCCCGACGCTCGACCAGGTGGGCGCGGCCGCGCTCTACAGCGTGGGCAGCGACTACTTCGCCTCGGTCAAGGCGGAATACCGCCGCCGCCGCGACACCGCCTACGAGATGCTTATGCAGATACCCGGCGTCGTCTGCCGCAAACCCGAGGGCGCCTTTTACCTGATGGCGAAGCTGCCCGTGGACAGCACCGACGCCTTCCAGATTTGGATGCTGGAGCACTTCTCCGCCAGCGGCGACACGGTTATGATAACCCCGGGCGAGGGCTTCTACACCACACCCGGCAAGGGCATCGACGAGGCCCGCCTGGCCTACGTCCTCAAGCACGACGACCTCGTGCGCGCAATGCGCGTCCTCGCCGAGGGCATCGACGCGTATAACCACAGATAAGAGCAATGCCACGTCGCCCGACGTGATGGGTGCAGCCGAGGGCGGCTGCTGCACTCCTGGGGCGCTTTGCCACGTCGCCCGACGTGATGGGTGCAGCCGAGGGCGGCTGCTGCACTCCTGGGGCGCTTTCTTTGGTCTTGTTCAAAGAAAGCGTCCCAGACCCCGAAAGGAAAACCGCTTGCTACCGTATCCCACGACCCAGCAACCACACAGCCGGGTACCGTATCCCACAGGGCAGAACGGATTAGCAACTGCGAAAGTATAGCTCGGCTGCGCCGACCTTGCCAAAAGCAGCTGCTGAATCTTCATGCGGCACAGCCAAGTTGTACTCACCACCCGTCAGCGGTACGCGAAGCGAGTCCGCGGTCGGCGATGCACAAATACCCTCTGACTACGGGATGACCACGTTCTAGTCACGCTGACGTTGGGTAATACGGTGGGTACGTTGGACACGCACCAAAGCGCTTTTCCTTTGGGGCTCCACCCCGTTTCTTTGGGCAAGAGCAAAGAAATGGGGTGGAATGGGTCCGCAACCCGCCGGGTTGCACCCCTCACGTCGGGCGACGTCCTCAACGTCCCTTGCGTGGAATGTGCTGCAACATAACATCGTCGCTGCAACGTATGCCCACGTTGCAAGCGTCTGCCGAGCTGGGTTGCGCGGAAACGCATGTCCGTTCTGCCCTGTAGGATACGGTACCTGGCTGTGTGGTTGCAGGGTCGTGGGATACGGTAGCAAGCGGATTTCTCTTTGGGGGTGTGGGGACATTTCTTTTGAACAAGACCAAAAGAAATGCCCCCACAGAGGGTTCGCAACCCGCCGGGTTGCACCCCTCACGTTGGGCGACGTGTCATTGAATAATACAGCGGACAGGACTTTTCGTCCTGCCCGCTTTTTTCAGGTCATCTTCTCCTGCTTGACCTTGTGGTCTATTATGTGGCGGCCGGCGAGCTCGGAGCGCACCTCGTCGGGGGTGATGCCCAGCTCCGCCATAAGCACCAGCGCGTGATAGGCGAGGTCGGCCAGCTCGTAGACGGTCTCGCGCTTGTCGCGCGCGTGGGCCGCGATTATGACCTCGGTGCTCTCCTCGCCGACCTTCTTGAGTATCTTGTCGAGGCCCTTTTCAAAGAGGTAGCTGGTGTAGCTGCCCTCGGGCTTCGCGGCCTTGCGGTCGAGCAGCAGCTCGTAGAGGCCCTGGATGGAGAAGGGCTCGGGCTCCTCGCTCGCCTTGAGCTCGTTGAAGAAGCAGCTCTCCGCGCCGGTGTGGCAGGCGGGGCCGAGCTTGTGCACCTTGACCTCGAGCGTGTCGTAGTCGCAGTCGGCGGTGATGCTGACGACCTTCTGGCGGTTGCCGCTGGTTTCGCCCTTGCGCCAGAGCTCCTGGCGGCTGCGGCTCCAGAAGCAGGTGCAGCCCTCGCGGAGCGTTATCTCCAGGCTCTCGCGGTTCATGTAGGCCACCATAAGCAGCCTGCCGCTGTCCGCGTCGATGACGACGGCGGGTATCAGGCCGTGGGAGTTGAATTTGAGCTTGTCTATGACGTTTTCCATGCTATGACCTCACAAATATGCCGTTTTTGCGCAATTCGCTCTTGAGCTCCGGTATCTGCACGGCGCCGAAGTGGAAGATGGTCGCGGCCAGACCGCCGCTGACCTGCGGTACGCGCCTGAAGAGCTCTACGAAGTCCTCGATGCACCCGGCGCCGCCGGAGGCGATGACCGGCACGGGTACCGCGCGCACGACGGCCTCGGTCATATCCAGGTCGAAGCCGTGGCCGACGCCGTCCGTGTCCATGCTGTTCACGACCACCTCTCCCGCGCCGAGAGACACGCCCTGCGCTATCCAGTCGAGCGCGCGCATGCCGGTGGCCTCGCGGCCGCCCTTGGCGTAGACCATGAACTCGCCGTTTTCCCGCTTGATGTCCACGCTCAGCACAACGCACTGGTTGCCGTAGCGCTGGGCGGCGCGCGCGATGAGCTCGGGGTCGCGTATAGCGGCGGAGTTCACGCTGACCTTGTCCGCCCCGGCCTTGAGCACGCGGTCAAAGTCGTCGAGAGAGCTTATGCCCCCGCCGACCGTGAGCGGTATAAAGACCTTCTCCGCCGTCTCGCGCAGGATGCCGGTGAAGATGCCCCGGCCTTCGGCGGAGGCGGTGATGTCGTAGAATACGAGCTCATCCGCCCCGTTTTCGGAGTACCAGGTGGCCAGGCCGACGGGCGAGGAGACGTCCCTCAGCCCCTGGAAATTCACGCCCTTCACTACTCGGCCGTCCCTGACGTCAAGGCAGGGGATGATGCGCTTTTGTATCATGGCAGCCTCCTAGTCTATGCTGTCGAGCGCCGCGAGCAGCTTATCCATCTGCCCGGCGGTGCCTATCGTGATGCGCAGGTATTCGGACAGGGCCCCGCCCAGGTAGCGCACGAGTATGCCGCGCTCCTTCAGCGCTGCGGCTATGTCCCCGGCCTCGCCCCTCGGCGGCCTGGCGAGCACGAAGTTGGCCTTTGAGCCGGTGAGGTACCAGCCCCGCGCCCTGAGCGCAGCGGCGAAGCGCTCCCGCTCGGCGGATATGAGCGCGCAGTTGGCCTCATAGTAGGCGCTGTCCCTGACGGCTGCGACGCCTGCGGCGAGGGCCGCGCGGTTGACGCTGTAGGGGTTGGTGGAGAACTTCAGCCGCCGCAAATCTTCGATGAGCCCCGCGCTGCCCACGGCAAAGCCGAGGCGCACGCCCGCCATGGAGCGGGACTTGGAGAAGGTGCGCACGACTATGACGTTAGGGTACTTCTTGGTGAGCGGCAGCGCGCTCTGGCCGCCGAAGGCGACGTAGGCCTCGTCCACGACGACCACGCTGTCCGCGTTGCGCCGCACAACGGCCTCAATCGCGTCCTGCGGCAGCTCCACGCCCGTCTGGGCGTTGGGGTTTGCGATGACAACCAGCCGGTGCGCGTCGAAGAAGTCCTCGGGCTCGAGCGTGAAGCCCTCGTGCATGGGCGCGCGCCTTTCATCTATGCCGTGCAGGGCGCAGAAAACCTCGTAGAAGCCGTAGGTTATCTCCGGAAAGAGCGCGCCGCGCTCGCCGTAGGCCATGAAGCAGAAGTTCAGTATGTCGTCCGAGCCGTTTGCACAGACGATGTTGTCCGGCGTCACGCCCAAGGCCCCGGCTAGGGCGGCGTCGAGGGCGCGGCAGGCCGCGTCGGGGTACATGTTCAGAGCCGTGCCGTCCGCGGAGCGGAGCGCCTCTAGGACGCCGGGGCTGGGCGGATAGGGGCTCTCGTTGGCGTTGAGCTTGATGAACTCACCCTTTGGCTGCTCGCCGGGGACATAGGCGTCCAGCGCGGCGTAGCGGCTGTTCATGTAGCGGCTCATTCGGCCTCGCCCCCTGTCCGGCGGGCGGTGGCGCTGACGGCGTGGCCGTGCAGACCCTCGGCGTCGGCAAATAGGGCCGCGGCGTCGGCGACGGCCTCCAGCGCTTCGGCGGTGTAGTAGCTGAAGTAGGAGCGCTTTACGAAGTCCTCTACGCCGAGCGGGCTGGAAAAACGCGCCGTACCCATCGTGGGCAGGGTGTGGTTGGTGCCGGAGAGGTAGTCGCCGAGCGGCTCGGGGCAGTAGCGGCCCAGAAAGACGCTGCCGGCGTTGCGCACCCTGGGCAGGAAGTCGAAGGGGGAGTCCACCGCGAGCTCCAGGTGCTCCGGCGCGACGGCGTTGGCCATCTCCACGGCCTCGTCGAGCGTAGAGACGACGATAATCTTGCCGTTTGCCTCGACGGCCGCGCGGGCTATCTCTTCGCGCGGAAGTACGGAGAGCTGCCGCTCCACCTCTGCCTGTACGGCCTCGGCCAGAGGCATGGAGTCGGTTATCAGGATGGCCGTTGCGAGCTTGTCGTGCTCGGCCTGGCTGAGCAAATCTGCGGCGAGCCACGCGGGGTCCGACTTGCCGTCGGAGACTACGAGAATCTCGCTCGGCCCGGCTATCATGTCTATCGCCACCTGGCCGAACACCTGCCGCTTTGCCTCGGCGACAAAGGCGTTGCCGGGGCCGACTATCTTGTCCACCTGCGGTATGGTCTCCGTGCCGTAGGCCAGTGCGGCCACGGCCTGGGCTCCGCCCACGCGGAACACGCGGTCGACGCCCGCTATCTTTGCCGCGGCGAGGATGACGTCGCTCACCGCGCCGCCGCTGGCCGGGGTGGTCATGACTATCTCGTCCACGCCCGCTATCTTCGCGGGTATGCAGTTCATGAGCACGCTGCTGGGATAGGCCGCAGTGCCTCCGGGGACGTACAGGCCCACGCGGCGGAGCGGTATGACGCGCTGGCCGAGCAGCGAGCCGTTCTTGCCGGACATGATGTAGCCGTGGCTGAGCTGCTTTTCGTGGAAGGCGCGGATGTTCTCGGCGGCAAGGCGCATGACCTCGACGAGCCCGGCGTCTGCCCTGGAGAGCGCGGCGTCCATCTCTTCGGCCGTGACCTCAAGCGCAACGCCCTCGGCGGAGTCAAACTTCGCGTTGTACTTCATGAGGGCGGCGTCGCCGTTTGCGCGCACGTCGGCGATTATTCCGGCCACAATGCCGGACACGTCCGCGCCGGAGGCTTCGCGGCGCACCAGCTCGGCGTCCGGGGCCTCTCCGCGTTTGTATATCTTCAGCATGTCATATCTCTCCTTCCAGTATCTCGGTGAGGGCGGACACCAGGCCGTCCACGCGTTTGTGCTTGAAGCGGAACGCGGCCTTGTTCACGATGAGCCTGGCGCTGATGGGCATTATCTCCTCCAGGACCTCCAGGTCGTTCTCGCGGAGCGTCGTGCCGGTTTCGACGATGTCTACGATGACGTCTGCCAGGCCGAGGATGGGCGCGAGCTCTATGGAGCCGTTGAGCTTGATTATATCTATCGCGCGGCCGCGGCTCTGGAAGTGCCGCGTCGCTATGTTGGGGAACTTGGTCGCCACGCGGAGCACCCCGCCGCGCTCGAGAGCGCCCTGGTATCCCGCCACGCACATGCGGCATTTGCCGAGCCCGAGGTCAAGCAGCTCGTAGACGTCGGCGCCGTGCTCGACAAGCACGTCCTTGCCCGCGACGCCGGCGTCCGCCGCGCCGCGCTCGACGTAAATGGGTACGTCGGCGGGCTTTACCCAGAAGAAGCGGAGCGAGCCGTCGTCGTTTTCCAGCACCAGCTTGCGGCTGTCCTCGTCGAGATTGGCGCAGCCCATGCCGCTCTCGCCCAGCAGGGCGACTACTTTTTCACCCAGCCTGCCCTTCGGCAGGGCGATGTCCAGTGTGTCGGCCATGTCAGTCGAGCCTCCCTTCGGAGTCTATGTGTACTGTCCTGCGGCAGCGCGCCGCGCCGGGCCATCGCTGCACCAGCACGCTCTCGCCGCCGGAAGTCATCTTCCGCACCGCTGCGGCCACCGCTGCGGGCGGGGTGTGCTGCCCTGTCAGGAGCAGTACGTCGGCGTCGTACTCTGGCCCCGAGGGCTCGAGCAGGCGCTCAAGCAGGTTGAGGTAGAGCGCAAAGCCGATTGCGCCTCCGCTCTTGCCGAGCTTGGCGAGCAGGCTGTCATAGCGCCCGCCGGAGAGCACGGCGGAGGGTACGCCGGGCACATAGCCCTTGAAGAGCAGGCCGTTGTAGTACTCCATGTCGCTCGTGATGGACAAGTCGAGGCTTATCCTGTCGAGCACGCCGAAACTCTCGAGTACGCCGGCGAGCTTGTCCAGCTCCGCAAGCGCGCGCTCCGTGGCGCTGTTGACAGACATGCTGCGCAGCTCGGCTATCGTCTCACGCACAGGCCCGTACAGCGAGGCGACCCGGCAGAGACGCTGCGCCGGCGCCCCGGCGGCCCCCGCCTGCGAGCAGATGTCGCGTATGCCGTGGGCGTTGCGCATGCCTGTCGCGCGGAGCAACTCCGCCCGGGGCTGGTCGCCCAGGCCGAGCGCGTCTATCAGCCCGGTGACAAAGCCCATGTGCGTTATGTCCAGCACATAGCCGTTGTCGATGGCGTCCAGGCTGCGGGCCGCGAGCGTGACCACCTCGCCCATGGCGTAGTAGTCCACGTCGCCCAAGTACTCAAGCCCGGCCTGCGTTATCTCCTGGAAGCCCAGCTGCCTGTCCGGCGCGCGGTATACGCTCTCGTCATAGTAGACGCGCACGGGCTCCCCGGGGCGCGGCGTCATGCTCTTCGCTATGGAGAGCGTGACGTCGGGCTTGAGCGCCATAAGGCGCCCGTTGGTATCCGTAAAGGTTATAACCCCGCCGGCGGGCAGGAAGCTGCGGTTCCCGGCGTAGAGGTCGTATTCTTCAAACTTGCTCATCCTGTAGGGACGGTACCCGTATTCCGAGCAGAGGGAGCGGAAGCTGTGCACGAACCTCTCCTCGCGGGTCAGTATGTTGTCCATAGCGCTTACCTCGCTTTAGTCTACTAATTCAGTAGCACGCTAACATATTACCGCATTATTTGCGCCTGTCAAGCCCTTTCGACGCGTATTGCCGCTTCATCGGGCAGAAACAGTTTGGCGTCGCGCGCAAACTTCGCCTCGTCGCCCGAGACCAGGCAGCGCAGTGTCCCGCCGCTGTCCCGGCCGCAGAGCAGGCCTCCGCCCTCTAGCAGGCGGGCGCACTCCATCGCCCCGGCGGCGCCGGAGTTTACCAGCTCTACACCCGGCCCTGCGGCTTCGCCGATGGCGCCGGCGAGCAGGGGAAAGTGCGTACAGCCCAGCACGAGCGTGTCGATTCCGCTGCCGAGCAGGGGCGAGAGCGAGGTCCTGACGGCCTCGCGCACACCGGCGTCGGAGTAATCCGTGCGGCCGGACTCAGCCAGCGGCACGAGCAGGCCGGTGCCGGTTTCCAGGACGGCCGTGCCTGGGGCAAGGGCCGAAATGGCTCGGGAGAAAGCGCCGGAGCGCGCCGTGGCCTCCGTGGAGAGCACGCCGACGCGCCCGTTTTTCGTGGTTTCGGCCGCCATGCGCGCAGTTGGAAGCACAACCCCGCAGTACGGCAGCGCGGACACCTCGCCTACGACTTCCAGGCAGTTTGAGCTGACGGTGCCGCAGGCCACCAATATGGCCTTGACGCCCTCGGCCATGAGCCTGCGCGTGGACGCCGACGCGAGGCGGCGAAGCTCTTCGACGCTGCGTCCGCCGTAAGGCACGTTGGCAGTGTCCGCAAGGTATACTATGTTCTCGCCGGGCAGAATACGGCGCAGTACGCGCACCGCGCTCAGCCCGCCTACGCCGGAGTCAAACACTCCTACGGCTCTGTAATCCAATGTCTCACTCCTTGGGAATTTGCTTTTAGTGCGAGGCGTCCCCGGCCTCGCAGGGGAGCAGGCCAGCCTCTCGCAGGCTGCGCAGGGTATCGGGCGAAGCCCCGCGCAGGAAATGCGCCAGGAAGTCGCCGGTGTCCGTGTAAAACGGAACGCAGCCCGGCGGCAGCTGCGCGCTGCCGTCCGCAGCGGCCGGTATACGGCGCAGCCCGTCGGCGGCGTCCTCGATGGCTCCAAGCTCGAGCTCGTCGCGGTAGAAGTGGTCCCCGCTCAGATGTGCCAGCTCGTGGCGCAGGCCCTCCGCGCGCGTCTCGGGGGAGAAGCAGGTGTTCAGGTAGATGGTAAAGGTGCCGTCGCCGTTGGAGGCAACGACGCTCGGAGAGCCCATGTTGGGGAACTCCACCTGCCTCACCCAATAGTCGACGCCTTCTATGAGCTTCATTTGCTGGCCTGCAGCTCTTCAATCATATGCACTATGGCCTCTATCTGCTCCTTCGTGGCGTTCTTAGTCACGGAGAAGAGCATGCGCTTGTCGGGACGCGCGCGCAGCTCCTCGAGATATCCTGCCAATTCCCGCTCCACGGGGTCGTTGAAGCGGCTGTTGGTGTCCTCGCCGAGCAGATAGTCGGTTGATACGCCGAGATACTTTGCAATGCGCGCCGCAGTGTCGGCGGTTACGCCCTTGGCGCGGCCCTTGCGGAGCTCGGTCATGAAGCTGCGGCTCATGCCCAGATCTGTGCTCATTTTGGCGCCGGTTATCCCGCGCTCTTTCAGCAGGGCGTCAATCCTTTCAGCAATGTTGCCGGACATACAAAAACCACCTTGTCGTTGTGTTGTGAAGGACTTAGGCCGAAGTTTGATATTCTGTGCATGCGGTATTTAAATTCGCTGTTTCCTCGGCCATATGCCCTGCATTATTAAGTATATTACAGACGGTTGTACATGTCAACCAAACCGTGAAAATTACGCCTACAGCTCCGCCCGGCATCCCGGGGAGAGGAACCAGACCAAGCGCTCCGCAACGGGCAGGCCGGTTATGCGCTCCATCGCCCAGGCGTAGCTCTCCAGCTGGGAGCGGTAGCGCTCCGCGCGCTCCTCCGCCGCTGAGGCGGGGATGCGGTCGGTCTTGTAGTCTACCACCACGAGCCTGCCGTTTTCGACAAAGCAGCAGTCCACCACGCCCTGGAGAAGTATTTCGTCGCTGCCGCCGCCGTGGAAAATCTCCTCCGCCGGGCGCAGCAGCGCAAAGGAAAACTCGCGCCAGAGCTTCTCCGCGCCGACTATGCGCCGCCCCAGCTCGCTTGAAGCGAGGGCGTAGATGCCGTGCGGGTTTACGGCCCCGGCTTCCCGCTGCGACAGCCGCCCAGTGAGCACGAGGGCGTTTACGGCCTCGCGCGCGTCCTGCTCCGTGCGTATCTGCGCGAGGTCTATGTACCTGAGCGCGAGGTGGGTGGCGGTGCCGCGTTCTGCGGCGGTGAGCGAGCGCTCGTCCCCGGCCAGATCGGGCATGCGGAAGGGACGGACGGCGCGCTCTATCAGCTCGGCGCTCTCCGGGTCGGGCTCCGGCAGGCTCTTGAGCTCCGTCGCCGTGACCTTGCTTGGAAGGGAGACGGCCTCGGGGTGCGGATAGCGCCAGGAGAATTTTGCCTCCAGCTCGGGCGGCGGCGCCTCGTCTCCGTCGGGCTTGACGGATGAGCGCGTCCCCTTCCCGGGAACGGCTTCAGCCTGCTCCGGAGCGGCGATGAAGCTCATGGTGCGCCCGCAATCCGCCAGGGCGGCGGTGATAAGCCACTCGGCGAAGCTGCGCATGCCGGCCAGAGCCTCGGCGTTCATCGGGCTTTCCGCACAGGGCGAGAGCCTGGCCGCCGTCTTTTCAGGGTCGGGCAGGGAGCAGAGCATGATGAGCCGCTCGCGAGCCCTTGTCATGGCGACGTAAAGCAGCCGGAGCTCCTCGCTGAGCTGCTCACGGCGCAGCCTGTGGGCCACGGCGCGGCGGGCCAGCGTGGGATATTCTATGCCGCGCGCGGCGTCGGTCACCTTGGGCCCCAGGCCGAGCTCGGGGTGTACGAGCACGGCGGGCTGCAAATCGGCCTCGTTGAACCGGCGGGCCATATCTCCTATGAACACCACGGGGAACTCAAGCCCCTTCGACTGGTGTATGCTCATTATGCGCACCCGGCCGGTGCTCTCGCCGGCGGGCATCGCAGGCTCGCGCCCGTTTTCGCGCATCTGCGCGACCCACTCGTTGAAGCGCCTCAGGCCGCGCCACGCGCCGCTTTCAAACTCGTGCGCGAGCTCGAAGAGCCGCTGCAGCCGTTCGTACTTGGCCCGGCCGTCGCTGAGCGCGGCGCAGACGGCGCAGCAGTCCAGGCGGCGGTATATCTCGGCGATGAGCTCGGTCAGCTCGCTCTCCAGGGCGAAGTCCCGCAGTGAGGCTATGAGCTCTGCGAAGCTGCGGCACTTTCCGTCGGCTTCGGCGCGGGCGTTCAGCGCGTCCCAGAGCTCGCCGTCCGGCAGGGCGAGGCGTATGGCCGTCAGCTCGTCGGGCGCAAAGCCGAAGAGGGCAGAGCGCAGCACGCTCACCAGCTGCACGTCCTGACGCGGATTGTCTATTAGCGAGAGCAGCGAGAGCATGACCTCAATCTCCGGCGACTCAAAGAAGCCGCCGGACTGTCCCGACTCCACCGGTATGCCCATCCCGGCCAGCTCGCGACGCCAGATGCCGCCTGTCACATTCGCAGAGCGCAGCAGCACGGCGATGTCGCCGTAGTTCATCGGTCGCTCCCCGCCGGGCGAGGTGAGCATGGTCCCGGACTCGACCAGGGCGCGCATGCGCGACGCGGCGTATCTGGCCTCGGCGGCGACTTTGTCGGGGCGCTCCGCGTCCTCCTCGGCTCCGGGAGAGGCGAGGGCGACGAGCTCGGGTACGGGTACGGAGCCGGTGTAGGGCAGGGCGGCGATGAGCCGGGCGTTTTCGTCGTAGTCGAGCTCGCCCAGACCGCGGCTCATCAGGCAGGTAAACACGCTGTTAACCGCCGCGACGACCTCCGGCCGGGAGCGGAAGCTCTCGCGCAGAAAGACGCGGCGCGGCTCGCCCTCGGGGGCGGGGGCGTCGGCAAATCGCTCGTATTTTTCGAGGAAGATGGTGGGGTCGGCCAGGCGGAAGCGGTATATGCTCTGCTTGACGTCGCCGACCATGAAGAGCCTGCGCCCGCCGAGGGACACGGCGCGGACTATCTCCTCCTGCACGCGCGACACGTCCTGGTACTCGTCGACCATGACCTCGGTGAAGCGTCTGGAGAGCTCGAGCGCAAAGTCGCTCGGCTCTCCGCGCTCGTCGCACAGCAGCTCCGCCGCCAGGTGCTCCGCGTCGGAGAAGTCTATGAGGGAGCGGCGGCGCTTGCGCCTTATGTACTCTTCGTCGAAGGCAAGGGCGAGATCCAGCAGCGCGGCCATGGCCCCGGATGAGGCGGCGAGATCCCGAAGCAGCTCGCTGCTCTCGGCGGAGAAGTCTCGCTGCAGCTTTGCGGCCGCCTTTTTGCAGGCGTCGCGCCGGGCCTTGACCAGCTCCTTGAGCTCGTCCTCACCCTTCAGCGCCTTCAGACGCGGGAAGTTTATCGGGAAGGCCGCGCGCAGGGCGTCCCAGCCGCGCTCGGCGGCCTCAAGAGCCGCGTCCAGCGAGGACACGGTGTCCCAGAGCGAAGCGCCGTAGGCCTTCTCTGCGGCGGGGCTGGACGAGACTTCATCCAGCAGCGAGCGCATGACGCCGCGCCAGTACCTGAGCTCGCCCGCCGCGCCGTCTACCAGCTCTCGTCCCCAGACGGTCTCGGCGGCGTCTGCGGGCAGCTCCCCGAAGGCGTGCTTTTGTCCCTCGGCCCACTGCTTGGGCCGGGCGTGCGAGAGCAGCTTCGTGTGCAGCGAGAGCACGAGCTTTTCCAGGCGGGAGTCGTCACGGCCTGCGCCGACGCTGTCCGCCAGGGCGATGAAGCCCGGCTCCGCGCGCTCGTAGGCCTCCTCGAGCACTGCCTCGAGCGCGGCGGACTTCAGCTGCGCCGCGCGCTGCTCGTCGGCCAGGCCGAAACCTGGGTCAAGGCCCAGCAGGGCGGCGTTCTCGCGCAGAAGCGAGACGCAGAAGCTGTCGATGGTGCAGATTTGCGCGCGGCGCAGCAGCGCGCGCTGCCTGCGAAGGCGCGCGGCGGTTTCGCCCTCGGCCCCGGCGGCCAGCTCGGAGAGGTGTTCGCCAATCTTGCCGCGCAGCTGCTCGGCGGCGGCGCGGGTGAAGGTGATGATGAGGAAGCTGTCCACGTCGGCGGGGTGCTCCGCGTCCAGTATGCAGCCCATAAGGCGCTCTATCAGCACCCGGGTCTTGCCGCTGCCCGCGGCGGCGGAGACGAGTATTTCCCCACCCCTGTCGGATATGGCCAGGGCCTGGCCCGGCGTCGGCTTGAACTCAGCCATCTGTTTCATCTCCTTCCAAGAGCTCCCACACCCGCTCCGCCTTGAGGGAGGGCAGGTAGCGGCGGCGGTCGCCGTTTTCTCCGTCGGCGAAGCGGCAGGCGTGGGCGTAATCGCACCAGAGGCAGGCGTTGTCACGCGCGCTCCTGTAACAGGGGTCGGCCTGTATGCTGCCCGAGTGTATTTCCCCGGCGATGGCGCGCAGGGTGTCCTCCACACGGCGGGCGAGCAGGCCGAGGTGCTCAGCGCTGGCCAGGGCGGAGCCGGTGGGCACGCCGTCCTTCCACTTCACGGGTATGCGCACCGGCGAATCCCCGCGCTCCATGGCGTGCAGCACTTCGGCGTCGTCGAGCAGCAGGCCGCTGCGCACGAGGCCCTCGCGCCGTTTCTTGGCTATCTCTTCGTCGCTCATATCCGCGTCCGCGTTGACTATCGGGTCGCGCGCGGGAATGTACAGCACGCCTGCGGGTACGCGCTCCATGCCGCCGCGTCCGCCGTCATGTCCGGTGAGCGTGAAGAGATAGAGCAGCATCTGCATACCGAGGCCGTAGTACACGTCGCCGAGCGAAAAGCTCTTGCGCCCGGTCTTGTAGTCCACAACGCGCAGATAGAGCCGGCCGTCATGGACCCAGCCGTCGACCCGGTCGGCGATACCGGCAGCACGGACGCTGCCCCCGCCGTCGAGGCTCAGCGCGGCTCCGGGCGCTGCACGGCCCAAATCCAGCTCAAACTCAAGCGGCTGGAAATCGGAACAGCGCAATTCTTCGGCCATGTCGAGGACTATGCGCTCCACGCTCTGCGCAAGGCGCTCGTAGAGGTACACGAAGCGGGCGCTCTTGCCCTCGCGCCCGCCGAGCTCCTCGTCTAAATAGCGCGCGGCGAACTCGCGCGCAGAAGCGGCGAGCGCGGCGTCGTCAATCTCGGCCAGGCCGCCCGCCGGGGCGGAGGCGGCGACATGCTGCAGCACATAGTGCACGAAGGAACCGGCCTCCGGGGCCTTGAACTGGGCGCGGACGCGGGGCTTTGCCTTCAGGCCGTAGGTCATGAAGTACGAGAAGCGGCAGCTTGCAAAGCGCTCAACGCGGGAAGCGGCCAGACGCAAATCCTTGCCGTAGAGCTCAAGCGCCCTTTCACGCGAGAGTCGCCCGCGCGTGACTGCGGCCGCATCCTCTACACGCTTGAGCCGCCGGGCGTCATGGCGCTCAAAGTACGCGCGCGCGGCGCGCTCTGCTTCGCCCGTGCCGCCGCTTACAGTGGAGGCGGCCAGGGTGAGGGCGGTGTTCTCGCTCTCGAGCAGCGTGCCGCCGCGAGATACGCCCTCAATCTCCAGATTGAAGAGCCCCTTCGCGCGATAGATGAGGAAGCTCGGCTCCAGCTCCTGCCCGTCGGAGCCCCAGGCGGGGGCGCAAATGCTCAGTGTTTCGGAGGGCAGGGAGACCGTGTTGTAGATTAGCGTGTACTCGCGCCAGAGCTCGGCCTCGCCCGCATCCAGTGAAAGGCCCGCCTCGGAGAGCGTGCGGCGCTCGTCGGAGGTGAACACCCCGTGCTCGCCCTCGGGCGCGGGCAGGCGGTCGTCCGACGCGCCGAGGATTATGAGGTGCTTTATGTGGCGGCGGCGCATGCGGTCCATGTCGCCCGCGGTGACCATGTCGAGCGACACGGGTATGACGCCCACGTTGTACTGCGAGAGTGTGAGCAGGTAGCTGCGTCCGAAAGTCTGCGTGTCCATATCCATATCGCCGAGCACGGCGGAGCACTGCTCGAGCGCGTCGACGGCGGCGTCCCAGATGCGGGCGTATTCGGCGGCGGCCTGGCGGCGGCTGGAGCGCTCCAGCCCGTCTGCTCGCTCCGCCAGGCGGCGGGCGAGCTCCAGACGCTCAAACAGGGCGGCGAGCGCGCGGCAGTGCTCGCGCGCAGTGTGCGCCGCAGCGCTCTCGCGCTCAAAGGCCAGCAGCGGCTCCGAGGCGCGGCGGCGCAGCTCGTTGACGCGCTCAAGCCTGGCACGGGCCGCGTCGTCAAATTCGCTGCGGTAGCCGTCCGGGTGCATGCCCCAGCCGCGCTCGGAGTGCCAGCGCCTGGCGTCTATGCTCCAGGTGAAGCAGTAGTTCTCGAGCTCGTCGCACTCCCCGCTTGTCAGGCCGGCCAGGCCGCTGCGCAGATAGGCGAACACGTCCGAGGCCTCCCAGCCGCCGGAGACAATCTCATATGCGGAAGATATGAGCGTGGGCAGGGGCTTTTGAGTTATGTCAACCTGCCTGGCCGTGAAGAGCGGCACGCCGAAGCGCTCAAAGGCCGCGCTGAGCGAGGGGCGGTAGTCCTCGAAGCCGCGCACGGCCACGGCTATATCACGCCAGCGGCAGCCGGAGCGGGCGAGGCGGAGGGCCTCGGCGGCGGCAAACTCGCACTCCTCGGAGAGCGTGGAGGCACGGTGCAGGCTTATCCTGCCGCATGCGTCGAAGCTGCGGGCGGGGTAGGCGAGCAGGTTTTCGGCCAGGACGTCCATGGGTGAGCTCAGCGGCGCTTCAAGCTCCTCGACGCGCGAAGGTATCCCCTCCTCGCGGGCGAAGCGCAGCAGGGCGCGGGCGGTGGAGCGCGTGATGTCGAAGAGCTCGCTGCCGTACTCCACGCTGTCGAGCGTCAGGCAGACCGTCACGTCGGCCCGGCGCATGAGCTCGAAAACGATGCGTTTTTCCTGGGCGGTGAAGTCTGTGAAGCCGTCTATGTACACCGCGCCGCCGCGCGCTATGTCGCTCTGCGGCAGGCGCTTGGCCAGCAGGCTGAGGCGGTCGGCGGAGTCCGTGCGCTCGCTGCCGACGGCGGCGGAATACGCCTCCATGATGAGCGCCAGATCCCGCAGCTTGCCGCCCAGGGATGCGGGCAACTTACCGGCTGCACCCTCGAGAGCCTCCCCGTCCAGCTCGGCGGCGGAGAGCTCGTCTATGGCCTCGAGCAGCTTCAGCTGCAGCTCCGGCGAGCGCCGCGCGCGGGCGTAGAAACGCAGGCGTGTGTACACGCCGTCGAGCGCCAGCGACATGCACAGCAGCCTTGCGCCCTTGGACAGAGCGGTGCGCGCTCCGGGGCCGAGCTGAGCGTCAACGCGGCGTGCTATGCCGGTGAACGACAGCACCTCTGCATACAGGGCAAGACGAGACCCCACGACCCGGGCGAGCTCGCGCTCGGCCTCGTGGCTGTACTGCTCGGGGACGAGCAGTATCCTCCCGCCGAGACCCTGCTCCGCGCAGGAGCGTATCTCCTCCATTATTTTCGCGGTCTTTCCGGCGCCCGCGCGGCCGGTTATGATTCTAAGCATGGCTCACCTGCGAATATGTTTATAGGGCCACAAGCTGCGGCGCACAATTACATCATACCCTCGAGGGGGTAAATGCGCAATCATTTCAGAAAAATTCAACAATTTGAATTATATCAAACGGCGTATTTACCGTCAAATCCTATTGAAAAGGCGACGGATATGTGTTAGAATGTTAACAACTTAGCTGCGGCGCAAGCCGGGCGTGAAAATGAAGGGAGACTCAACATGGATATCAGCAAGGTCACAGTCAAGGAACTGCTCGCCAATCCTAAGGCCTGCGACACACTCAACGCCATCAACCCGAATATCTTGAAGAGCCCCATGGTCAAGCTGGTGAAGGGCAAGACCATCGAGGCCGTGTTCAAGATGGTCCCGGACAGCAAGGTCTCCGCCGAGGAGAAGCAGAAGATAAAGGACGCGCTTGCCGCCATATAAGCCAGAGGGCCGGATAAACCGGCCCTCTTTTTTCATGCGTTGAAAACGTACCTGTCCAGGCGGGCAAAGGCCTCCTGGACGCGGCTCATGGGCAGGGCGAGGTTCATGCGGATGTGGCACTCGCCGTTGAAGGCGCGGCCGTCCTGCCAGGCCACGCCCACGTCCCATCCGGCCTTGATGAGCTCGCCTATGTCCTTGCCGTGCTCTGCGCACCAGCCGGTGCAGTCGAGGAAGAGCATGTACGTCCCCTGAGGTCTGGATAAGCTGACGCCGTCGAAGCGGGAGGATATATAGCCGCAGGCGTAGTCGGCATTTGCGGTCAGCACATGCAGCAATTCGTCCACCCACTCGTAGCCCTCGGGCTTGTACGCGCCTATCAGCGCGTGCATGCTCAGGACGTTCATGTCGTTGTAGTGGGCCAGGCTGGACTCCTTCTCCACGCGCTCGCGCAGCCAGCGGTTGTAGATTATGTGGTAGCTGCCGATTAGCCCGGCGAGGTTGAAGGTCTTACTCGGCGCGTAGAGCGCGACCGTGCGCTCCCTGGCGTCCTCGCTGACGGACTGCGTCGGTATGTGCTTGTACCCGGCGAGGATGATGTCCGACCATATCTCGTCGGAGACGACGTAGACGTCGTACTTCGCGCACAGCTCCATGAAGCGCTCGAGTTCCCAGCGCTCCCACACGCGGCCGGTCGGGTTGTGCGGCGAGCAGAACACGGCGGCGTGGATGCGGTTCTCCACAATTTTGCGTTCCATGTCCTCAAAGTCCATGCGCCAGATGCCCTCAGCGTCTCGAAGGAGCGGGCTGTGCACCATGTGGTAGCCGTTGTTGTTCAGCGAGCCGGTGAAGCCAACGTAGGTGGGAGAGTGTATGAGCACGTTGTCCCCGCGCGAGCAGATGACGTTCAGCGCGCTGATGACGCCGCCGAGGACGCCGTTTTCGTAGCCGATGTGCTCGGCGCTCAGGCCGGTCACGCCGTTTCGCGTCTCATGCCAGCGTATGATGGAGTCGTAATACTCCTGCCTCGGCGCAAAATAGCCGTAGAGCGGATGCTTTGCGCGCTCTATTATCGCCTCGGGGATGGTGGGCACCGTGGCGAAGTTCATATCCGCCACCCACATGGGGATGGCGTCGAAGCCCTCGCGGGGCGCGTCGGGCTCGGTACCCCAGTGGTATCCGCCGATGCCGTCCACGGCTACGGCGTCCATTCCGCGCCGGTCAATGATGGATGTGAAGTCGTATTTCATACCAGACCCCGCTTTCTTTTTGTTATGCGCCTATTATAGCATTTCCCGCACTTCTTGGCCAGAGCGTTGAAGCTGAAAGCTCCGCTTAAGCGGCGTGCAGCTGCGGGGACGCCTGCACGGAAAGCATTGTTTTCCACCGTAAGCCTGGCGTTAACAGCTGCGTTTATATAGAAAAGGCCCCGAAAGGGGCCTTTTCCGTTATATTTCGTGGCCGCTTTCGCGCCAGAGTTCTGCGGATTTGACGGCCCACTTTTCGGCCTTGTCGACGCACTTGGCGGTCAGCTCGTCGACGTCCTCGGGAGCCTCGACGTCCGTGCTCTTCGCGCCGGACTCGTGCACCATGCCGGCCAGGGCGCCGGGGTTGTCCAGCAGCGGGCAGGGCCGCAGATGGTTGCAGTTGAAGGGCTGGTTTCTGTGGTAGGCCATGAAGAGCGGGGACTTGTAGGCCTCGAGGAGCGTCTTTTCGCGGATGTTGCTGTCTGAGTAGTGGATGAAGGCGCAGGGTTCGATGTCGCCTGCGGCGTTGATGTGGCAGTAGCTCCTGCCGCCCGCGATGCAGCCGCCGACATACTCGCCGTCGTTCCAGAAGTCCATGGTGAAGAGCGGCTTCGTGTGGCGGAACTCGCGTATCTTGCGGTACATATACGCGCGCTGCTCGGCCGTGACCATCAGCTCCGGCACCGCGTTCTTGCCGATGGGCATATAGGTGAAGAACCACGCGAACTTTGCGCCCTTGGCTATCATGTCGTCGAAGTACTCGTCGCTGCCGATGACCTCATAGTTCCTGCTGGTGTAGCAGCAGCTTATGCCGAAGGGGAGCTTGTTGCGCTTGAGTATCTCCATTGCGCGCACGACGGCGGCGTAGGTGCCGTGGCCGCGGCGGTCGTCGGTGGCCTCCTCGAAGCCCTCGACGCTGATGGCGGGGATGAAGTTCTTCACGCGGAGCATTTCCTGCGCGAACTCCTCGTCTATGAGCGTGCCGTTGGTGAAGGCGGAGAACACGCAGTCGTTGTGCGCCTCGCAGAGACGGATGATGTCCTTCTTGCGCACCATGGGCTCGCCGCCGGTGAAGAGGAACATGTAGGTGCCCATCTCGTTGGCCTGATTGACAATGTCGTCCATTTCCTCGTATGTGAGGTTGAGCTTGTTGCCGTATTCGGCGGCCCAGCAGCCGGTGCAGTGGAGATTGCAGGCGCTGGTCGGGTCCATGAGTATGGCCCAGGGTACGCTGCAGCCGTGTTCCTGCCTCACCTTCTCCTGGCGGGCCATGCCGATAAGCGCGCTGTTCACGATGAAATTCTCAAATATTTTCAGGCGCACGCCTTCGTCTATGTCGTCCCAGAGGGACTTGATGAAGCGTGACCAGTTAGGGTCGTCCAGCACGGCCTTGACGCCGCCTATCTGGCTTGTGAGCACCCCGGAAGTGTCAAACTTCTGCGCCCAGTCTATGAGCTTGGGTATACACTCCTCGGGTGGCTGCTTCAGCATTTTGAGCGCCTGTTTGACGGCGAAGGCCTGCGCGCTCTCTGCAAATGTCTTGTTTGCCATAAATACCTGTCCTTTCCGTGGAGCTTTCCACGTTAAAATCTTACGCTCGAGCCGGGCCGTTTACAACGGTCAAATGTAGCTCTTTGTTGCTATATTTCGCCTTTGCATGCGAAATATAGCAACAAAATGTTCGACAGGCATTAATATTGTTTTTAGGAAATGTTAATTCTGTCGCGGCGAACGGCGCTCTTCAGCAGCACCATTGCAGCGCACATTGTGATGAGTTCGCTCACCGGCAGGGAGAGCAGGACGCCGGACAGGGCGCGCTCAGCGGGCAGCACGGCCGGCAGGAGCAGCAGGAGCGCCCCTGAGAGCACGATGCTGCGCAGTATCGACACGATGAGCGAGGCCCGTCCGCGCCTCACCGACTGCAGGTAGTAGGTCGCCGTGATGTTTATGCCCAGGAAGAGGAACATGGGGAAGTAGAGCCGCACGACCTGCGGCGCAGCGTCGAGGACTTCGGGGGTCGCGGCGACGAAGAGGGCCGTTATCTGCCTGGGAAGCAGCTCGCCTATGAGCGTGAAGCACAGGCCCATAACCGCCGAGGTCAGAAGCCCGTAGCGCAGGAATGCGCGCACGCGCTCCGGCGCTTTTGCGCCGTGGTTGGCGGAGACCAGCGGCTGTATGGCCTGACCCACGCCGCAGAAGATGGCCTGGAACAGGCAGGAAATGGTGCTCACGACGCCGTAGACGGACAGGGCCTCGAGTGTGCCGTAGCGGTTTATCTGCGCGTTTATCAGCACGTTCAGCACGACGGTGCCGAGGTCGAGCACGCTCGAGCCGAAGCCCAGAGAGAGTATTTTGCCCAGCGCCTTGCCGAGCACATAGGGCTTCACGATGCGCAGGTGGCAGCGCTTGCTGAAGAAGTGGCTGGACATTATTACGCACTGCAGCGCCGTACCCGACACGGTGGCGATGGCCGCGCCGGACATGCCCATGTCCATGGGGAAGCACAGGAACCAGTCGCCGAACACGTTAAGCAGTCCGCCGGATATGACAGCGCCCATGGCGAGGCCGGGCGCTCCGTCGTTCCTGATGAATGCGCTGAGGAAGTTGGGCAGTATGAACAGGGGGAAGAAGCGGATTATCCAGATGGCGTAGTCCTTGACGTAGGGCAGGGTTTCGTCCGTCGCCCCGAAGAAGCGAAGTATGGGCTCGTTCCAGATGAACAGCGCCGCCCAGCATACAGCCGTCACGATTGCCGCCAGCAGCAGCGACGCGGTGAAGTAGGCGTCGCCCTGCTCCGTGCGCCCGCGCGCCTTCGCGTTCGTCATAAGGACGCTGCCTCCGATGCCGCAGAGGATGGCGAGGAAGGTCATCATGCCGAATATCGGGTTTATGGCCGCGATAGCGGCGCTGCCGAGCGGTCCCACGCTCTGGCCCACGGCGAGAGTGTCTACGAACGAGTATATGCTGACCACGAGCGCGCTGCCTACCGAGGCTGTGAGGTACCTACGGTAGAGCGGGCCTGGGCTGCCTGTGAGAAAGTCCATTTTCATCTACCTCCGGGAATTTATATCACAAAACAAACGCCGGACAAGACCGCCGGCGCGCCCGCTTTCAGCGGCAGAGCCCGCGCGGGCTGCTGCCTCCGGCAAACACGCATATGCGGCATCTTATCCGGCGCACAAACTTCGGTTTGTACATCCTCAGATGAACCTAGAGGATACTATCACATCATTCTTTTAAAGTCAAGCCTCAGCGCTCAGCGCGTCGGCCACAGCCTCGGCGAGAGAGCGGGCGCTGGGCTCGGCGGCGATTGCGACGCGGTTGTCCAGTCCCGTGAGCGCCCTGGCGGTCGGGTTGCCGAGCGCCGCGAGCAGCGCGCCCTCCGGCAGGGGCGAGCAGCGTTCAAGGGCCGCGCGCGCCCCGGCGGCGCTGGTGAAGGTGAAGGCGTCCGCGCTCTCAAGCTCCTCGCGTGACGCGGCGTACTCGCCGGGCGCGGCGGTGTAGGCCCGTATATCGCGGACGGAGAACTTCTCGGATAGTGCCTCGGCGAAAGACTTTTCGCCCTTGTCGGAGCGGTAAATTGCGACGCTCCCGCCCTCGGGCAGCTCTTCAAGCAGCAGCCTGGCCAGGGCGGCGGTGGTCTGCTCGGCGGGGACGAAGTCCGCGCGCAGGGCACGCCTGCTCAGCGCGGCGGCAGTGGCCTTGCCCACGGCGGCGAGCTTCACCCCCGCCAGGGCGCGCACATCGCGGCCGGAGCGCTCGAGACGCTCAAAGTACAGCTCTACGCCCACGGAGCTGGTGAACACCAGACAGCCGCAGTCAACCGGCAGGTCGTCGGCCTCGGGCAGGGGGGATATCTCGAGCTCGCAGGCGGTGAAGCTCTCCGCGCCCAGAGCGCGCAGCTCGCGCGCGAGCTTGGCGTTCATACGGGGCGTGCCGGTCAGGCCGATGCGCTTGCCGGAGAGCGGCAGGCCGCCGCTTCCCAGGTCCAGCGCGGCGCACTTGCCTACGACAATGACGGCCGGGGCCTCGGCGGACTCCGCGCGCACGGCTATGTCCGCGAGAGTGCCTCGGATGCAGTAGTCGTGCTTTGAGGACCCGGCGGAGACCACGGCGCAGGGAGTCGCGGCGTCCATGCCGTGGCTCACCAGGTGTGCGGCAATCTGCGAGAGGCGGCCCAGGCCCATGAGTATCACGATGGTGCCGGGGGCCTTCGCCAGGCTGTCGAAGTACTCCGGCAGCTCGGTGTCGGAGTCACGGGTGTGCGCAGTGACTACGGTGAAGCCGCGGCTGAGCCCGCGGTGCGTCAGCGGGATACCGGCCAGCGCCGGGACGGCGTAGGCGCTGCTGACGCCGGGTATCTCCTCGCAGGGGATACCGGCCTCGGCCAGGGCGAGCATTTCCTCGCCGCCCCGTCCGAAGATGTACGGGTCGCCGCCCTTGAGACGCACAACGCGCTTGCCATCCCGGGCCAGACGGATGAGCTCGGCACAGATTTCATCCTGGCGGGCGGAGTGCTTGCCCGAGCGCTTGCCCATGTATATGAGCTCGGCGTGCGAAGCGAGCGCGAGTATGTCCTGGTCTATCAGGTCGTCGTAGACGACGGCGTCGCACTCGGCCAGACGCTCTGAGCCCAGCACGGTCAGCAGCCCGGCGGCGCAGCCCGCGCCGACAAGGCTCACAAGGCCCGTCATCAATCATCCCTCCCCAGCTCAGGGACTATGGACAGCACCGTGTCCTCATCCGGCTCGCCTCCCGCGTCTATGCAGGCGTTGAAGAGGAAGGCGAATATCCTCGCGCGGCGTCGCTGCTCGGGTACGGCGGCGATTATGCGCGGGCGTATCTCCGCCATGAAGTCGAGTATCTCCTCGAGGCCGTCGGGAAGGCTGTCCTCAAACTGCTGCCTGAAGTATGCGCTGGCCGTGGGGCTGGCCCCGCCTGTGCAGAAGCCCGCGCTGAGCCTGCCGCGCATGGCGAGGGAGGGGAAGATGAAGGAGCAGTTGTCCGGGTCGTCGACGCAGTTGAAGGGTATGTGCCTCTCTGCGCAGAGGGCGGCGGCGTGCTCGTTGAGCGCGCGGTCGTCGGTAGCGGCGATGACCATGTCGCGGCCCTCGACGTCGGCGTCGTCAAAGGGGCGGAAGAGCAGCTTCACGCCCTCAAGCGAGATAAACTGCGGCTGGAAGCGCGAGGAGACCGCCGTTATCACGGCGCCGTAGGGCAGAAGCTTTTCGCACTTGCGAAGGGCGACGCTGCCGCCGCCGATAATTAGAACGTTCTTGCCGGAAAGTTCAACAAACATGGGAAACAGGGCCATAATTTCACCTCATGCGTAATAATATTGCCAGCCGTCGGGCGTCATCGTCCGACGTATTGCCACGCCCATGGCCTCGCCGAGGGCGCCGCTTTCATATACCTCCTCGCCGCTGCCGAAGCCGAGCAGCTCTCCTGAGCGCATGACCGCCACGGCGTCCGCGCGCTTGAGCGCGAGCGTCAGGTCGTGCAGCACGAGTACGACGGCGCGTCCCTCTTCGGCCAGGGAACGGGCGGTGTCCATTACGGCCAGCTGGTGCGGTATGTCGAGGAAGGCGGTGGGCTCGTCCATCAGGACGCTGGTAGTCTCCTGCGCGAGCGCCATGGCCAGGTACGCGCGCTGGCGCTGCCCGCCGGAGAGCTCGGGCAGGCTCTTGTCGGCTATGGACAGAGCGTCGGCGCGCTCGAGCGCGCGCTCTGCCGCCTCGTAGTCTGTCTTGGCGTAGCGCCTCGGGTAGCTGAGATAGGGGAAGCGGCCGTGCAGGGCCATGCGCCGCACGGTGATGCTCGGCACGCCGTGGTCCTGCGGCATATATGCCGCGCGCTGCGCTATCTCGCGCCGAGTGAGCGTGCTGAGCTCGTCGCCGTCTATATACACCTCGCCGCCTGTTGTCGGTATCATGCCGAGCGCCGCCTTGAGCAGCGTGCTCTTGCCGCAGCCGTTCGGGCCGCAGATGACCGTGACCTTGCCGGGGGCGAAGGTGAGGTCGATGCCGCGCAGTATCTCGGCGCCGTGATAACCCGCGCGCAGCCCTTTGAGTTCTATCATGTGATGCGCCCCTTTCTCTGCCGCAGCAGCAGCCAGATGAAGAAGGGGCCGCCGATGAAGGCCAGGGTTATGCCTACAGGCAGCTCGTACGGGGCGAAGAGCAGCCGCGAGGCCAGGTCGCAGACGAGCAGCAGGGCCGCGCCGCCGAGCGCGCTCGCGGGCAGCAGATACCGCGCCTCGTCGCCGGTGAAGCGCCGGATTATGTGCGGCGCTATGAGCCCGATGAAGCCCAGCAGTCCGGCAAAGCTGACCGCAGCGCCCGCCAGGGCCGCGCTGATTGCCAGCAGGATAATTCGCGTCTTGCCGACGCGCATACCCAGGCTCTCCGCCGTCTCGCTGCCGAGCATGAGCACGTCCAGCTCATTCGTGAGAGAAAAGGCGGCGATGAGCGCCGAACCGGTCACAATGGCCGGGGCGGCGAGCCTTGAGAGCGTCAGGTTTTCCAGCGAGCCTATGCGGAAGTCGGAGTAGGCGTTGAGCGCGTCGGGCGCGAAGGTAACGACCGCGTCCACACCTGCGGAGAGCACGTTGGATATGGCCACGCCCGCGAGAACGAGCGTTATCTTGGCCGCGCCGGTGCGCTCGGCTATGAACAGCACCAGCAGCGTCGCGGCCATCGCGCCTATGAACGCGGCGATGGGGACGAGCGCCTGGGAAGTGGGCGCGACGGCGCAGCAGATGGCCGCCGCGACGCCCGCGCCTGAGTTCACGCCTATGGTTCCGGGGGATGCGAGCGGGTTGGCCAGCACGCTCTGCGTGAGCGCGCCGCTCACGGCAAGGGCCGCCCCGGCCAGGATACATCCCGCCGTCCTGGGCAGGCGCGCATAGAGCACTATCCTCGCCTCGGCGCTGCCGTCGCTGCCTGAGAACAGGGCGGCGAGCACGTCCCATGGCGCGACGGACACGGGGCCGAGCGCCATGCTGAGCACGGCCGCGAGCAGGGTCACGGCGCCCAGCACGGCAAAGAGACGCCAGGGGCGATTACGGATAGAGGATGTCTGCGAGCTTTTCATATGCCTCCCCCCAACGCGCGTTGGGTTTGAGATTGTACAGTTCGTGCTCGAGCGTGTGGAAGCGCCCGTCCTGAACGGCCTTGAGCTGGCTCCAGGCCGGGTTGGTCAGCAGCGTGCTCTCCAGCGTGGCCATGGCGTCCGTGGGGTCGCTGCCCTGGAGCACGGCGAAGATGTAGTCCGGCTCTGCCTTGATTATGGCCTCGAGGCTCAAATCCTCAAGCAGGGCGGTGTCCGAGTCCGCCACGTTCACGCAGCCGAGCCCGGCGAGCATCTCGCCGAGCACGTTGCCTTCGCTGCCCTTGACCTTGCAGCTCACGCCGGTGGCGCGTATGACAAGCACGGTCGGTGCGCTGCCGTCGGCGCGGGCCACGGCGGCGTCTATCTCTTTCTGGACGTTGAGGCCGTAAGTGGCGTAGTTTTCCCGGTTCCCGGTGAGCTGGGTGCAGATGTCCAGCATGTTCAGATAGTCGTCAAAGCCCTGAATGTCAAAATACGCAACGGGTATACCGGCGGATTCGAGCACGTCCTCCAGCTCGAGGTTAGCGCCTGTGTTCACGCTTGCCAGTACGAAGTCCGGCTCGGCGGCGAGCAGAGTTTCGAGAGAGGGGGACTTTATCGCGCCGAGATTGGCGACTGTGTCGTCGAGGCCCAGATCGAAGCTCGTCCAGGCGTCATTTGCCGTGGCGACCAGGCTGTCCTTGCCTCCGGCGAGGCACCACACGTCGGCGAAGGAACCGATAAGGGCGGCGACGCGCTCGGGCTGCTTGGGAGCCGTGACAGTGCGCCCTAAATCGTCGGTGAAGGTCAGGAGGGAATCCGTGCTCTCCTCCGGAGAGGGAGACGGCGTGCCGCAGGCTGCAAGCAGCGACATTATTAATATAGTAGAGACGGCGAGCGAAAGCGCGCGCCGGACGCTTTTTCTGGTGAATACCGGCATATCTGCACCCCTTATGTCTGGTTATAGGTCATTGCCTATTCTAACGCGTTTCAACCCATTAGGCAAGCACAGTTTCTGGCACCTCAGAGTGCAAAAAGCGCCCGAGGCGGCGTGAAGCCGCACTCGGGCAGAGAAGAGAAAGAGAGTGGAAAGCAGGGTGTCCCTGCACCCACTGTCGCGCACGGGCGCGGGTGCAGAACCGAAGCACACGCCCGCGCCGGGGAGTGGATGCAGGTGCAGTGTGACCGGCTGTGGAATGCTTCCGCACCCACTGTCGCGCACGGGCGCGGGTGCAGAACCAAAGCACACGCCCGCGCCGGGGAGCAGGTGCAGGTGCAGTGTGACCGGCTGTGGAATGTTTCCGCACCCACTGTCGCGCACGGACGCAGGTGCAGAACCGAAGCACACGCCCGCGCCGGGGAGTGGATGCAGGTGGTGGGCGTTGGGAACGGTAAAAATCCGGGGGTCGGAGTTACACCCCGCTCGCGCCGTAGTTTGAGAGGACGCGGGCGCTGGGGTCATCGACGTCGCAGCCGGGCCAGGAGCGGTTGGGCATCCAGAAGTCCTTGACCATCTGAGACTGGCCGGGGTAGTACTTTTCAAATATCTCGCGGTAGAGCAGGCTCTCTTTCGTAAAGGGCTGTGCATGGGCGTACTTTTTGCGCTTTTCCTCGAACTCGGCGTCGGTATACTTCATTTCGGCGTAGTCCTTGATGTCGTCGACCATGGAGTGTCCCACGGCGTCGGAGAAGGCGGCCTTCTGCCGCCAGAGCAGGTCGTGCGGCAGCCAGCCGTCGCGCTCGAAGGCGTGGCGCAGCAGGTACTTGCCTATGCCGTGCCTGTTCATCTTGAGCGCCGGGTCGAGGTTCATAACGTACTGAACGAAAAAGATATCTCCGAAGGGTACGCGCGCTTCGAGGCTGTTCACACTGATGCAGCGGTCGGCGCGGAGCACGTCGTACATGTGTATCTCGTCGATACGCTTCTTGCTCTCGGCCTGGAAGGCCTCCGGGGAGGGGGCGAAATCCGTGTACTTGTAGCCGAAGAGCTCGTCGCTTATTTCGCCGGTGAGCAGCACGCGCACGTCTGTGCTCTCATGTATGGCCTTGCAGCACAGGTACATGCCCAGGCTGGCGCGTATGGTTGTGATGTCATAGGTGCCGAGTATGCCGATGAGACTATCCAGCGAGGCCAGCACCTCCTCGCGAGTCATTGTGACCTCCGTGTGCTCGCTGCCCAGGAAGTCGGCGCAGTGCCGCGCGTACTTGAGGTCTATGGGGTCGGTGTCCATGCCGATCGCAAAGGTGCGGATGGGCTTTTGCAGCAGCCGCGTTGCGATGGAGCACACAAGGCTGGAATCCAGGCCGCCTGAGAGAAGGAAGCCCAGGGGCGCGTCGGAGTCGAGCCGTTTGTCGACTGCCTGTATCAGCAGCTCGCGTATGTGGCGGCAGGCCGTCTCCTCGTCGTCGTGACAGTATTCGGCGGCGGTGGTGAGGTCGGCGTAGCGGTGGAAGCCGCCGTCCCAGTAGCAGCCGGGCGGGAAGGGCATAATTTTCGGGCAGATGCCCACAAGGTTCTTCGCCTCGCTGGCGAAAGCCATGCCGCCGGCGGGCATTTCTCCGTAGTAGAGCGGGCGGATGCCGAGCGGGTCGCGCGCGGCGACGAATTTGTTCGCGCGGGAGTCGTAGATGATGCAGGCGAACTCGGCGTCAAGCATCCTGAACATATCCGTGCCGTATTCGCGGTACATAGGCAGCAGTATCTCGCAGTCGGAGGACGAGCGGAAGCGGTAGCCCATGCCGACGAGCTCTGTCTTTATGGGGCGGAAGCCGTACAGCTCGCCGTTGCAGACGCACATGTCTCCGTCGAGGCGGAAGGGCTGCATCCCGTTGGCTCCCAGGTCCATGATGGCCAGGCGGTGGAAGCCGAGCCAGCCCGTGCCGCACTCGACAAAGCGGCTCATATCCGGGCCGCGCGAGAGGGTTTTGTTGAAGCCCTCAAGCGCCAGGCCTCGGGAAATGGTGCGCTTCGTGAAGCCGATTATCGCGCACATATCAGTAAGCTATCATGTAGCGCGCAAGCTCCCAGTCGGTGACCTGCGTACGGTAGTCGTCCCACTCCTTCATCTTGCCCTCGACGTAGCGGGGGAATACGTGCTCGCCCAGTGCCGCTGCCATGAGCTCGTCGCTTTCTAGCGAGCAGACGGCTTCCTCGAGGGAGCCGGGCAGGTTGTCTATGCCGTTGGCCAGGCGCGTCGCGGCGTCCATGGCGAAGATGTTCTCGGTTATCTCCGCCGGGGGAGTGAGGCCGCGCTCTATGCCGTCGAGACCGGCGGTCAGGCACAGCGCCAGGGCCAGATAGGGGTTGCAGGCCGGGTCGGGGTTGCGAAGCTCGACGCGGGTGCTCTGGCCGCGGGCGGCGGGGATACGGATGAGCGCGCTGCGGTTGGACGCGCTCCAGGCGAGGTAGCAGGGGGCCTCATAGCCGGGCACCAGGCGCTTATAGCTGTTCACCAGCGGGTTCGTGACGGCGGTCATGCCGCGCGCGTGGCAGAGCAGGCCGGCGATGAAGCTGTAGGCCTTTTCGCTCAGCTGCTTGTCGCCGTCGGGGTCGAAGAACACGTTCTTGCCCTCGTGGAAGAGGGACATGTTCGTGTGCATGCCGCTGCCGTTGATGCCGAACACCGGCTTGGGCATGAAGGTCGCGTGCAGGCCGTGCTGCTGAGCGAGGGTTTTAACGGTCATGCGGAAGGTCATAATATTGTCGGCGGCGGTCAGCGCGTCGGCGTATTTGAAGTCAATCTCGTGCTGGCCGTGGGCGACCTCGTGGTGGCTGGCCTCTATCTCAAAGCCCATGGCCTCCAGCGCGAGGCAGATGTCGCGGCGGACGAACTCGCCGTGGTCGACGGGGCCGAGGTCGAAGTAGCCCGCCTCGTCGCCGGTCTTGGTGGTCGGCCGGCCGTGCTCGTCGGTCTCAAACAGGAAGAACTCGCACTCGGGGCCAACGTTGAAGGTGTAGCCCATGTCGGCGGCCTTCTTGAGCGCGCGCTTGAGCACGCCGCGCGGGTCGCCGATGAAGGGGGTGCCGTCGGGATTGTAGACGTCGCAGATGAGGCGCGCGGTGCGGCCTGCGCCGGTGGCCCAGGGCAGGATGGTGAAGCTGTCGGGGTCGGGGTAGAGGTACTGGTCGCTCTCGTGAATGCGGGTGAAGCCCTCGATGGAGCTGCCGTCTATCATTATCTGGTTGTTGAGAGCCTTCTCCAACTGGCTGGCGGTGATGGCGACGTTCTTCAGCTGCCCGAAGATATCGGTGAACTGCATGCGGATAAACTCGACGTCCTCATCGGCGACAATGCGCATGATGTCCTTTTTGCTGTACTTTCCCATGATTAGACTCTCCTTCTCTTGAATAATTGATTAGTTTGGCTGAATAATTGATTAGTTTGGCGCGGCTTTCCCCGCGGCGCCTGCGCGGAAAACCAAAAAAAGAGCGAAGGCGTCCCAAGACTTTAAATAAAAATCTCAGAACGCCTTTGCTCTTTGATGGCGTGATGATAAACCTGTTTGACGCATTTGTCAATACGGCAGCTAAAATTTTGTAAACTGTGCTCAATTCTTCAGTCAAGCAAAACGCAAAAGCGCCGTCATATTTCACACAAGCCCCGACTAAGCCCTTTACGAAAGGCCGTACGGCTGGTATAATAATGTCGAATTGTATGTGAGGCGCGCCTCGGAGCATGTGCGCGCCGATATGGATACGAAACACGCGAAAAAACGGCGGAGAGGCCGGATTTGGAGGAGTCAACATGAAGTATACGGCGGCAATACTGACGGTGAGCGACCGTTGCTCCAGAGGTGTGCGCGAGGACACGACGGGGCCGGCCCTGGCCAAGATGCTGACCGACGAGGGCTGGGAGGTTGTCACCACCCGCGTAGTACCCGACGAGTTTGAGATTATCAAGGGCGAGCTGGTGCGGTGCAGCTATGACTTGGACGTGTGTCTGGTCCTGACTGCGGGCGGCACGGGCTTCTCGAGGCGCGACGTGACGCCCGAGGCCACCGAGGCCGTAATAAGCAAGGTCGCGCCGGGCATACCCGAGGCGATGCGCGCCGCGGCGCTCAAGACCTCGGACAGCGCAATGCTCTCCCGCGGCATAGCCGGGCTGCGCGGCGGCACCCTGATTATAAACCTGCCCGGCAGCATGCTGCCAGCGACCAGCTCCCTGAATGCAATCTTGCCCGCGCTCAAGAAGGGCATAGACAGGCTCAGACGCCAGGGCTGAGCCGCCGGGAGAATAAATTCGCCCCGTACCGCATGGCTGGAATGCTGTGCGGTACGGGGCGTTTTGCTTTAAAAAACGGCGTAATGTGTACAAAACGGGCAAATTTGGCGGAGCGCTCAGGCGCGCCTCCACTTTGCGCCCTGGGGGGTGTCGATAATGGTGATACCTTCGGCGGCGAGCATGTCGCGGATGCGGTCGGCCTCGGCGTAGTTCTTGGCCTTCTTGGCGGCGGCGCGCTCGGCGAGCAGGCCCTCGATGCGTTCGTCGTGCTCTTCCTCGGGCTCGGCGTTCTTCTTGCGCAGCTCTGCGGCCTTTTCAATGAGGCCCAGGCTCAGCACACGGTCGAAGTCGGCCACGGCGGCGAGGCGGGTGGCGTCGTTGGTCTTGGCCTTGACGGCGTCGTAGAGCGCGGTGACGGCCAGGGAGGTGTTCAAATCGTTGTCCAGCGCGTCGGTGAACTTTGCCTTGAGCTCAGCCAGGACGGCCTCGTCTACCTCGCCGTCCTCGGGCTTGAGCGAAGCTATGCGGCTGACGAGCTTCTCGTAGGCGCTCTCGGCGTTGTCGAGGTTTTCCCAGCTGAACACGAGGTTCTTACGGTAGTGGCTCTGCAGGCAGAAGAAGCGGTAGGCCAGGGGGTCATAGCCCTTCTCCTGGAGCAAACTGACAGTCAAAAACTCTCCGCTGGACTTGCTCATCTTGCCGCTGGTGGTGTTCAAGTGGTGCACATGTACCCAATAATTGCACCATTTGTGGCCGAGATAGCTCTCGGACTGGGCAATTTCGTTAGTGTGGTGGGGAAAGGCGTTGTCTATGCCGCCGCAGTGGATATCGAGGTCCTCTCCCAGATGCTTCATGCTGATGCCGGAGCACTCGATGTGCCAGCCGGGGTAGCCGACGCCCCAGGGGGAATCCCACTTGAGGGCCTGGTCCTCAAACTTGCTCTTGGTGAACCAGAGGACGAAGTCGTTCTTGTTGCGCTTGTTGGTGTCCTCCTCGACGCCCTCGCGCACGCCGACGTCCAAATCGTCCGCGTCGAAGTCGTTGAAAACGTAGTACTTTTCGAGCTTGCTGGTGTCGAAGTACACGTTGCCTCCGGCGAAGTAGGCGTAGCCGGTGTCCATGAGTTTGGAGATTATCTTGATGTACTCGTCGATGCAGTTGGTGGCGCGCTCTACGACGTCGGGGGTCTTGATGTTGAGCTTGGCGCAGTCGTCAAAGAAGGCGTCGGTGTAGAACTGGGCTATTTCCATGACGGTCTTGTGCTCGCGCCTGGCGCCCTTGAGCATCTTGTCCTCGCCGGTGTCGGCGTCGGAGCTGAGATGGCCGACGTCGGTGATGTTCATAACGCGCTTGACGTTGTAGCCGGCGTAGCGCAGGTATTTCTCGAGCACGTCCTCCATGATGTAGCTGCGCAGGTTGCCGATGTGGGCGTAGTGGTAGACGGTGGGGCCGCAGGTGTACATCTTCACGATGTCGGGGTGGTTGGGTACGAATTCTTCCTTAGTGCGCGTGGCGCTGTTGTAGAGCTTCATGCTGTTTCCCTCTCCTTTGCATTGTCTCCGGCCGCGAGCGCGGCCTTGAGTTCGTTGAGTTCCTTCCTGAGCGCCACGACCTCCTGGACCAGGGGGTCGGTGACGTGTATCTGCTCGACCTTTTCGACGTAGTTTACCTTTTCGCCGTTCTGCTTGACGACGCGGGCAGGTGAACCGACGGCGGTACTGCCTTCGGGTATCTCGCGCAGTACAACGCTGTTCGCCGCGACGCGGGAGTTGTCGCCGACCTTGAAGGGGCCGAGCACCTTTGCGCCGCAGCCGATGAGCACGTTGTTGCCGATGGTCGGGTGGCGCTTGCCGGTCTCCTTGCCGGTGCCGCCGAGGGTAACGCCCTGATACAGCAGGCAGTCGTCGCCAATCTCAGTGGTCTCGCCGATTACGATGCCCATACCGTGGTCGATGACGAGGCGCTTGCCAATCTTTGCGCCGGGGTGTATCTCAATGCCGGTCTTGTGGCGCGTGCGCTGTGAGATGTAGCGCGCGAGGAATTTGTGCTCGTGCTCGTAGCACCAGTGGGCCAAGCGGTGGTTGGCAGTGGCACGGATGCCGGGGTACAGGAGCAGTATCTCCAGCGTGCTGCGCGCGGCGGGGTCGCGCTGCTTGTAGGCTTCGACGGTCTCCATGAGGTCCTTAAACATTTTTCTTCCTCCAAAAATTTTGAGATTTCCGGGAGGAATAGCGAGAAAGCGGAAATACGCGCCCGACGCCGCGCCCGGCCCTAACAGTGACCGCACAAACGAAAAAACCTCCCATGCCCTAAGGCATGAGAGGCGTAGTTACACGCGGTTCCACTCTCGCTTATCACTCTCCGGCAGATAACCGGGTCGGCCTTAACGCGGCCGGTACGGGACGGCATTTCCTCCGTCCTCGGCTCCGGGGCGCATTTCACGCTCTGCTCAGCCAGTTCCGCTTGCAGCCAGGACGGCATTGCCGTCTCAGGCGGAACCTCTCTGCGGCCGGCGTGGGGCGCTACTTTTCCCCTTCATCGCCATTTGCTCTAGTATATTATCACAGCTTTAAAAGTGTGTCAAGCGTTTTCGTCAGACTTTTACTCCGCTGCGGCAATGGCCTCGGCCAAGTTGATGTCCCCTGTGTAGTAGGCGCGGCCGATGATGGCCCCGTAGAGGCCCAGGGAGCGCAGGCGCGCAACGTCCTCCATGGATGAGACGCCTCCGGAGGCGATGAGCTTTATGCCGGGGTGGGCGGCCATTATCTCGCCGTAGAGAGCGGCGTTTGCCCCGCGCATCGCTCCGTCGCGGGCGATGTCGGTACATATGACCGTGTCTATGCGGAATTCCTCCATGCGCCGGAAGAAGTCGTCGGCCGTGACGCCGGAGCTCTCAAGCCAGCCCTTGACGGCTACAACGCCGTCCTTCAGGTCCGCACCGGCGGCAATTTTCCCGGGATATTCCCTGGCTGCGGCCTCGAGAAAAGCCGGGTCGCTTACGGCCGCAGTGCCGAGTATGGCGCGCCCCACGCCCGCCGAGAAGGCCTCGCGCAGAGCGGACATGTCCCTTATCCCGCCGCCGAGCTCTATAAAGAGGCCCGTGGCCTCGCAGATATTTCGCGCCGTTGCGAGATTCGGCATCCCGCCGTCGCGGGCCCCCTCCAGGTCTACCATGTGAATCTGCTTTGCCCCGGCGGCGGCGAAGTCTCGCGCCACGGACACGGGGTCTGTGCTGTACACCGTCATCTGTGCATAATCGCCCTTATAGAGCCTCACGGCCTTGCCCTCATACAGGTCAATAGCTGGGAAAATAAGCAAGCTCAACCCTCCATAGCGCAGAAGGCGCGCAGTATGTCGAGCCCGGCGGGCCCGCTCTTCTCCGGGTGGAACTGACAGCCGCAGACGCAGCCGTTTTCAACGGCGGCGGTGAGGTCTTGGCCGTAGTCGGTGGTGGCGGCCAGGCTGTCGTCGCAGTCGGAGGCAAAGTAAGAGTGGACGAAGTAGACAAATTCGCCCTCCCTGGTATTGGCCAGGATGCGGCTCGGCTTTACCTTGTGCAGAGAGTTCCAGCCCATGTGCGGTATCTTGAGCTCAGCCGGGAGCCGGCCTTCCATGGCTACGACGTCGCCTTTGAGCAGGCCCAGGCCGCGGTGCTCGCCGTACTCGAAGCTGCGCTCAAAGAGCAGCTGCATGCCCAGGCATATGCCGAGCAGCGGCTTGCCCCTATCCGCGGCGGCGTAAACGGCCTTGTCCATGCCTGAGGCGCAGAGCTTGCCGTATGCGTCTGCGAAGGCGCCCACGCCGGGGAGTATGACGTGGCTGGCGCCCGCTATCACGGCAGCGTCGTTCGTTACCACGCTTTCCGCGCCTATCGCTGTGAGCGAGCGGCTGAGCGAAAACAAGTTGCCGACGCCGTAATCTATAATTGCTACCATCAGAGCACCCCCTTGGTGCTGGGCAGGGCGTCGCCGGTGACGGACACGGCCTGCTTCAGCGCACGGGCGAGGGCCTTGAACATGCCCTCGATGATGTGGTGTGAGTTCACGCCGTCGAGCTGGCGGATGTGCAGCGCGAAGCAGCCGGTGTTCACCAGCGCCTGCATGAATTCCCGCACGAGCTCGGTATCTAAACCGCCCACGCTGGCGGCCGGGATGTCGGTGTCAAAGCGAAGGCAGGGTCTGCCCGAGAGGTCGACGGCGCAGAGGATGAGCGCTTCGTCCATGGGGATGAGGGCGCTGCCGTAGCGCTCGATGCCGCGCTTGCCGCCGAGGGCGCCGCGCAGAGCTTCGCCGAGGGCAAGGCCGACGTCCTCCACGCTGTGGTGACCGTCGACGTGCAAATCCCCCCTGCACTCAACCTCCAGCCCAAAGCCGCCGTGGCGTGAGAGCTGCTCGAGCATGTGGTCGAAAAAACCTATGCCGGTGGAGACCCTGCACGCGCCGCCGTCCAGGCAGAGCTTGACGGCCACGTCCGTCTCTGCGGTGGTGCGCTTGACTTCGTATGTCCTCATAATCGTCCCCCTTTATCCATTCGTGCGCCGGTGAGACCGGCCTGCTGCTATTATACAACAAAGCACGGTACAAAGTCGATAGCCTGCTTTGCTTTTTTAGCGAAAAAAAGAGCCGTCCATTGCGGGCGGCCCTTTGTGTGTTTTGCGATTATTCGTTGGGGACGATTGCGAAGCACCTGGCGGGGAAGCCGACGCCGTCGCGCAGCTTCGGGAAGGAGCATACTATGATGCCTCCTACGGGCGGGCACTGGTCGAGGTTGCGCATGACCTCTATCTGGAAGCGGTCGACGGCGAGTATGTACTGCTCGCCGGGGTAGGGGTAGGCGCCCTCCTTGGTGGTGACGGAGGCGGGGTCGGTGTCCGCGGGCTCGTGGCCGATGGCGCCGATGCTGCGGTTTTCGACGAGCCACTTTATGGCCTCGACGTCCCAGCCGGGGTAGTGGGGCTGTCCGTTTTCGTCGGGGTTGTCCAGGTTGGACTTCTTGTACCAGTCGCTGCGGAAGGCTACGAAGGCGCCTTCGGGGATGCGGCCGTACTGCTCCTCCCACTTCTGGATGTCCTCAACTTTGAGCATGAAATCGGGGTTGGCGGCGCACTCGGCGCTCTTGTCTATCACGACGAGGGGGAATACCAGCTCGTTTACGCCTATCTCGGCCATTGTGCGGCCCTTCTCGTGGAAGTGGCGCGGGGCGTCGACGTGGGTGCCGTACTGGCTGGCCACGCTGTACTGGATGCAGCGCATGGGGGCCATCATGTCATCCGGCGTACCGGGCATGTAGTCGAAGAGCAGCGTGCCTTCGAGCGGCTTGAAGCCATACCAGTGCGGGGTTTCGGGGCTGAGCTCATGGGTGAGGTCGACCCACCTGTACTTGTCGCTCTTTAGCTCGCTGAGAGTGTTCCACAGTGTCGTGTTCATGATTTCTTCCTCCAATATCCGTATATTTCCCAATCTTTCCGCGCTTGACGCAGGAAAGGGCGGGTGCTATAATAAAAGCAAGAGGGGCGCTTACCCGTGGCACCGGGTAACGGCTCTTCCTCGAAAGATTTGTAACCTGAAGAAATGGCCGTTCTCTTTGCTGGGGGGCGGTTATTTCTTTGTTACCGTAATAACTCCGAAGATAACAACGGCTATCAGGTTAAAGAGCATAATCGTCTCTTGCACCGTCATGTTGTCACCTCCTTTATGTAAGGAGGTCGAGACGTTCCCCTCTCGCTCGTGCGTATTTTAGCACATCAAAGTGTGTTTGACAAGAATTAGCGCCGCACCCCTTAATTGGAGTGCGGCGCTTGTCTTATTCCTCAAATTATGCCTCAAAGCAGCCCTCGAAGGCGCTGCCTGCGGCGGTTTTTGCATCCTCGGAGAGGATGGCGTAAAAGACGTAATTGCCGGTGGTCCAGACCTTTGCGTTCTGGAGCTTCGGGAACTCATCGGGCAGGTATTCGGGCATCCAGGCGTCGAGGCGCAGCTGGAGATAGTCGTTTACCGCTGTGCTCAGGGCTTCGGTCTGGGCCTCGTCCGCGCCCTTGAAGAGCCCGAACTCGTCTATCGTAGTGCCGACGTTTGTGGCCATGACCAGGCACTGCTCATAGTCGCCGCTTGTGAGCTTGAACATGTTCTCGATGTAACTCGCGTCCATTTCGGCCATGCCGTCAGTGGGAACGGCGCCTTCAATGGCGGAGACCACGGAGTCAAAACCGGGATCGACCGTGTTCTCGCTGCCGCAGGCGGACAGCAGAGCCAGGCAGAGCGCGAGTAAAAGAAGCATTGCGGCGCGCTTTCTCATAAGATCACCCTTTCACAATGGGAGGCCCGCTTTCACGAGCCTCCCGGTTCCGTGCGGTATTGCTGTGCTTACAGATAGGCGTGGGTGCGCAGATAGTTCAGGACCTCGGTGAAGCCCTGGGCGTTGAGGTGGATGTAGTCGCCGTTCTGCAAATCGTCGCGCAGCCAGCCCTCGGAGTCCTTGAGGACGGAGCAGGTGTCGGAGTAGCGCGTACCGGTCTCGGCGGCGACTTCCTTAATCCACTCGTTGGCGGCGTTTATCTTATCGTTGTTGATGCTGTCGAGCTGCGCATAGCTGCGGCCGACGGGGTAGATGCTGTTGCAGATTATCTTCGTGTTCGGGCTGGCCTGCTTCACGGCGTTGATGACGCCGGTGTAGCACTCCTTGAAGTAGTCCTCATCCATGGAGGCCACGCCGTTCACGCCGAGTGTGATGACCAGATACTCGGGCTGCTTGAGCGCGGCGGCCTCGGCAATCGTAATCTCAGGGCCGTCGGGGGTCGGGCAGCGCACGGTGGCGGTGGCGTAATTGAATAGGGCCAGGGTGCCGCTGGTCGGGGTCCAGACCTGCTCACTCTCGAGCTCGCCGGTGAGCAGCGGGGCCTCATTGCTGTAATACCAGAGCCCGTAGGTGGTGCTGTCGCCGAGGAAGGTCAGGCGGTCTATGTAGGCCTGCCCGGCGTCGGCAGTCTCGCCCAGTACGACGCTGGTGGTTGTGGGCTCGGCTGTGTTGGGGTCGGTGGAAGCAGAGCCGGGATCGCCGGTCTCGCTGCCTGGTTCTACAGTACCCGTACCGCCGGCGGACTCAGTCGGAGCCGCGGGGGTGGTTATGGGCACTTCGTCGCCGGTGCCGCAGCTGGAGAGTATAAGCGAGAGCAATACGGCCACGAGGCAGATGAGTATTCCGCCTGTCCAGAGTACAAATACCGATGATGACTGTGTTTTGCGTTTCAAGATGGGTTCTCCTGGTTTCGCAGGGGCCAAAGCCCCGGGATTTGCCGAAGGGCGGATGTGCCGCCCCACGAAGGAGACGGCACATCGGGTTATGAGGGGATTATTCCTCGGCGTCCTTCTTGGCCTCGTCGATAATCTTCTGCTGCACGGCGGCGGGGGCCTCCGCGTAGCGGACGAACTCGAGCGTGAAGCTGCCGCGGCCCTGCGTCATGCTGCGCAGGTCGATGGCGTAGGAGCTCATCTCGGCCATCGGCACCTCGGCTTCGACGGTCTGCATGCCGCCCTCGGCGTTCATGCCCATGACCGTGCCGCGGCGCTTGGAGCTGATATCGCTCATGATATCGCCCATGTTGGCGTCGGGGATGGTGACCTTCAGCAGCCCTATCGGCTCTAGTATGACGGGGCTGGCGTTAATAAGTTCCTTATAAGCGAGAGAAGCCGCAGTCTTGAACGCCATTTCGCTCGAGTCGACGGGGTGGTAGCTGCCGTCGTAGAGGGTGGCCTTCAGGTAGACCATGGGGTAGCCGGCGAGGACGCCCTTGGTGCAGCACTCGCGCAGGCCCTTTTCGACCGCGGGGAAGAAGTTCTTCGGGACGCTGCCGCCGAAGACGTTCTCGGCGAAAATCATGTCCTCCTGCTCCTCCTGGGGCTCGAACTCTATCCAGACGTCGCCGAACTGGCCGTGGCCGCCGGACTGCTTCTTGTGACGGCCGTGGGCCTTGAGCGGCTTGCGAATCTTCTCGCGGTAGGCCACGCGGGCGGGGCTGAGCTCGACCTCGACGCCGAACTTGTTCTTCAGCTTGTTGCACAGCACGTCGAGCTGGATGTCGCCGGCGCCGGCGATGACCATCTGCTTGGTCTCGGCGTTGTTGGTGATGGTGAAGGAGCGGTCCTCGTCGTTGAGGCGGGTGAGGCCCTGAGCCACCTTGTCCTCCTGACCTTTCGTCTTGGGCGCGATAGCCATGGAGTAGCAGGGGGTGGCGAACTCGATGCCGGGGGCGGCCTCGACGGCCTTGGCGTCGCAGAGGGTGTCGGCGGTCTTGGTGTCGGAGAGCTTGCTCACCGCGCCGATGTCGCCGCAGGATATCTCCTGGACCTCGACGTTCTTCTTGCCCTGCATGAAGTAGATGTGGCCGAGCTTCTCCTGCGCGCCGGAGCGGGCGTTGGTCAGGGTCATGTCGGGGGTGACCTTGCCGGAGATGACCTTGAAGAGGCTGAACTTGCCGAACTGGTCGCTCATGGTCTTGTAGACGATGGCGCGGGCCGGGCCGGACTCGTTGACAGGCTCGCCGCCCTCGTGCGGGGCGGGGAAGAAGTTCTTTATGGCGTCGAGCAGCTCGAGGGTACCCATGCCGGTGGAGGCGCTGCCGCAGAACACGGGGACAATCTCACCCTCGGCAATGCCGGTGGTCAGGGCGCCGTATATCTCGTCGGCGGAGAGCTCCATGGTCTCGAGGTACTTCTCCATGAGCTCCTCGCTTGTGCCGGCGGCGTTCTCGGCGATCTCGTTGTAGAGCTCCTCAACGCGGTCGGCCATGCTGTCGGGGACGGGGCACTCGCTGCGCTTGCTGCCGTTGTACTTGTATGCCTTGCGGGCGACGATGTCGACAATGCCGACGGGCTTGCCGCCCTCGACGATGGGCGCGGCCATCGGGCTGACGCTTGGGCCGAACTTCTCGCGCAGGGCGTTCAGGGCCGTGAAGTAGTCGGCGTGCTCCTCGTCGAGCTTGGAGATATAGATGGCCTTGGGCAGGTTGGCGTCATTGAGGCTCTTCCAGGCCTTCTCGGCGCCGACGTTGACGCCGTCCTTGGCGGAGACGACTATGATGCCGGTGTCGGCGACGCGCAGGGCCTCGACAACCTCGCCGGCGAAGTCAAAATAACCCGGGGTGTCCAGGATATTTATCTTGGTTTTCTGGTAGTCCGTGTACATCGTGGACAGGGAAATGCTTATCTGGCGGCGAATCTCCTCTGCGTCGAAGTCGGAGACGCTGTTACCGGAGGCGGTGCTGCCCATGCGGTCGGTGACGCCGGTCAGGAACAGGATGCTCTCCGCGAGGGTGCTCTTGCCATTGCCGCCGTGGCCGAGCAGAGCGATGTTGCGGATGTCTTTTGTTGCGTAGCTCATGTGTGGGTTCACTCCTTCTTATATTTGAAACGTAACGTTTTCCCAAAAATCAACCATCTAATTATATAATACTTTGGCTGGTTTGGCAATAGCTAAAAAAGCAATCATTTTTATGCCGCGGCGGGCTGTGCAAAACGACAAACAGCGCGATTATCCGTCACATTAAGCCGCCGGAGACCATGTTAAGCCGTCTATGACAGACTCAAGCAATTCCCGCTCGTTCTCCGCGGAGAAGAGGCCCATGTCGTATTTTCGGCCGTCTATGTAGAGCTGGCCGCCGTCGGTGAGGACTATTCCGGCCGTGCCGCCGCCGCGCCTGTCCACGATGATTTGCAGTTGGCGCTCGCCCTCAAGGTCCCAATGCGCCTGACGGAAGGGCGTGAGCAGCGTGCGGTGAAATTTCACGTCACCGAGCCGTTCTCCCAGCTTCTCGAGCTCGGGCGAGCCGGGCGTCAGTACGGCCTCGTAGTTTTCGTTGGATATATTCCCATCCTCGACGCTCAGCCGGGTGTAAAAGGCTGAGACGCCGCTCTCGACGCCGTAGCGGGCCGAGAAGCTGAGCGGCCAGAACAGCCACAGCAGGAGAGCCGCGGCGATGACGGCTGCGGCTATGGCGATGCCGGCCTTGCGCTTTAACGAAGCGTCCATGCACGATCCCCTTTCAAAAAAGCCCCCCAAGACGCGCTCGGGGGGCTGAGTTGTGTGTCAATGCGCACCGGCTACGGACGCGACGACGCCGGGCAGGGTGAATACGGCCATGTAGGCCAGGAGCCAGGCCACGCTGAGCCCGGAGCCGAAGGCGTACAGGGCGAAGGCCAGCAGTACGCCGGAGACGGCGCAGACGAGGCTCAGCACGGTGCCCAGCTGGGCGGATATGTAGCAGCGGCGGCCGCAGCCGGCGACCTCCATGTAAGCGCCCAGGCCTTCGCGGGCCATCAGGGCGCAGGCGCGGCTCTCGTCGGAGGGTGAGGCGCCGGAGACGGCGTAGCGCACGGCGTAAAGCGGGAAGTCGAAACCGTCGGTGGGGATACCGTACTTGCGGTGGAGCATGAGCGGGGTCACCAGGAAATCGCGCACGGCGAAAATAGGCGCGCGGCGGCTGCGCAGGCAGCTGACAAGCGCCTTGCCGACGCTGGGCACGGGGCTGTACTCAATGTTGAAGATGCCGCTGAGCACCCCGCTGATGGCCACAAACACGGCGCTGCGGTCGGCGAGCTTCTGCGGGACCATTATGCCCATCAGGCGCATGAAGGCCGCGCTGCCGCACAGTACCTCCTCGCCCGCGATGAGGGCCGTCAGTCCGCCGCCCTCGTGGCAGCAGAAGTCCTCAACGCGGCGCATGGCGTAGCCGTTGCGGCGCAGCAGCTCCGAGAAAAGGGGAGAGAGCACGCTGCCGGAGGCAATCACTACGCTGCCTGCGTCGGCTATGACGCGCTCCGGCGAGGAACCGGAGAGTATGCGTATGGACTGAATTTTCACGCTCTCGCCGGGGAAGAGGTCGGAGTCGGTCACAACCATGCCCACGGCCCTGCCTATATCGCGCATACCGGGCCAGCCGGCTACAGCCGCGCCCCGCCTGTAGGCGCGCAGGGCCAGCAGGAAATAGGGCAGGGGGCAGGCCACGAAGGCCGCGCAGGGGGCCGCGCAGGCGGTCGTGGCGGCGAGGATGCGGAAGAAATATGTCCAGCTGCCGGAGATGCCTGTGGCCACGAGGGAGAGCAGGAAGCTTCCAACAACCAGCCAGGGAGCGGCTCCGGAGAAGGCGCTTTCCGCCGCGTCGGGTTCCTCACAGCGGTGCAGCCAGCCTTCGAGGCTGGCCTTTGACTTCATGAGCACGGAGCCATCGCGCCCGTCTATGCCGCTCTCTGCGGTGACGGTTATCGGGTCCTCGGCCAGCTCGCGGGCCTTGGCCGAGAAGCGCAGCGCCCGCGCCTCCAGCAGCGCGCCGTAGAGCGCGAACACCATGCTGAGCGCGCTGGCAGCGCACATGGGCGTGCCCCAGCCCGCAGTACCCGCGGCGTAGCTTATCGCGGCGTCGAGCGCGCTGGCTATACATGCCAGGGAGACCAGCGACCACATGCCTATGCGGCCGCGCACCAGGCTCATAATACCTGATGTGAACACGTCCAGGCCGAGCATGACCACGGTCAGCTCCAGCACCAGGCACACGAGGCTGGTGACCTTCAGGTCGCTGCCCAGAGCGCCGAAGGCGGGCAGGCCGAGGGATATCCACAGCAGGGCCAGCATGGGGAAGAGGGAGAGGCGGAAGCGTATACGCAGGGAGTTCACGTTTCCGGCGTAGTACTTCGCGGCCTTGTTGGCGGGCAGCTCCTCGCCGATGTCCTCGTCGTCCTCGGGGGCGACTGCCTCGCCTGCGGTCTGCGCATTGCCGAGCTTCACGCCAAGCACGGCCAGAAGGGCAAGGACGGGGTTCTTGGCGCGCGGGGCGCGGCCGTAGTCGCGGCGCGGGGCGTTCTCGCTGTCCTCGGAGGCATAGCCGTAGCCCTCGTCGGAGTCCACGCCGTAATTGCGGACGCCGTCGTCCGGCGCATAGTCATGTATGCCGCCGTCCGGGCCTTCGTCGTAGCCGTGCGGGCCTTCGTAGGCTTCCGCGTCGCGGCCGTCTGCGCCGTAGTCCTGCACGTCGTAATCGAATCCGGTGCCGCCGGCTATGTTCTCGGCCTCGCGGCCGGGGGCATATGCGCTGCCGCTGAAGCTGTGAGGGGCGGCGTCATAGCGGGCGCTCCAGGCGGAGCTGCGCCGCTCGGCCTCGGCGACCACATCGTCCAGGCTGCGCTTCTTCGGCGCGGAGTAGACCTTCACGTCCTCGTCGCCGTCGGGGAGCTGTGCGCTCGGACGATAGACCTTTACGTCGTCGTCGCCGGCGAAATCCGGCTCTCCGGAGGGCTCGGGCGTGTACTCGTCCTCCTCGGGGACGCTCACGCGGCGGGTGAGGCGCTCAAAGCTGCGGCGCAGGCGGCCGGTGTAGCCGTAGGCCTCGCGCTCGTAATCGGGCTCGTATTCCGGCTCCGGAGGGGAGGCATACCCGGCAGAATCGCTGTCTATGCCCGCGTAGAGCCCGCCGTCCTCGTCCTCAAAGTCTATGCTGCTCTCCGGAGAGACTTCGGGCTCCGGCGAGGCATAGGGCGCGGCGTCGGGATAGTCCGCGTACTCGGCCAGGATGCTCTCCAGGCTCGGGGACTCGTCGTTTTCGGTTGTCAGCTTATCTATGTCCAGCAAATGTTACACCTCTGACTGCCGCTGCCGCAGCACCTCATATATAAGTACAGCTGCGGCGGCGGAGGCGTTGAGCGAGCTAACCCGCCCACGCATCGGTATGCTCACCAGTACGTCACAGCACTCGCGCACCAGACGGCCCAGGCCCTCGCCCTCAGAGCCGATGACCAGGCAGATGGGGCCGGTGAGGTCGGTCTGCCACATGCCGCTTTCGCCCTCGGCGGCCGCGCCGTAGACCCATACGCCGCGCTCCTTGAGCTCACGAAGCACTGCGGGGATGTTCGGCACGCGGGCCACGGGCAGGTACTCGGCGGCGCCCGCGCTGGTCTTGTCCACCACGGCGGTGAGGCCCGCGCTGCGGCGCTTGGGTATGATGACGCCGTGCGCGCCCGCGCACTCGGCCGAGCGTATTACGGCGCCCAGGTTGTGCACGTCGCTTATCTCGTCGCACACGACGATGAAGGGGGCTTCGCTGCGCTCTTCGGCAAGGGCGAAGATGTCGTCCACGGAGGCGTACTCGGTAACGGCGGCGACGGCGATCACGCCCTGGTGCGAGCCGGTTACGCTCATCTCGTCGAGCTTGCGCCTGTCCACCGTGACGACGGCGATGCCGCGCTCCTTCGCGCGGGATATTATGCGGCCCAGGGCGCTGTCACCCGTGCCGCGGGCGACGAACAGCTTGTCGATGGACCTACCGGCCCTCATCGCCTCGTTGACCGCGTTGCGGCCCTCTATCAAATCAATCCTGTCATTCCTGCGCTCTGCGTCCATGACGGCCTCCGTACTAAGCATAGTGATACAGATAAGACTATACCACAACGCCGCGAAAGAATAAAGGCCTAAATTGCGGGAATTTGTAAAATCTCGCCGGGGTCATTACCGGCAAGGCTTCCGCATATTCTGCAAGGGGGTGGTGAGATGGAAGGAACATGGCCGCTTATACTCGACGGCGTGGAGTGCGGCAGCGTGACGGCGGAAAAGCGCGGGGCCTACACCCTGTTCACGGCCCGGGCGCTGTACACGGGCGAGGTGAAGCGCATCTCGCTCTACGGCGGCGGTGCGGAGGGCTATTTGGGAGTGCTTTCGCCGGACGCAGACGGCGTGTCGCTCACGAGGAAGCTCACGCGCAGCGGCATGGCCTCGTTCCCGGAGCGGCCGGAGTACGCCGCCGAGGCCGGCGGTGGGCCGGAGCGGGAGCGCGCGCCGGAGAGGGCGGAGGAACAGGTACAGGCAGAGCAGGGGGAACCGGATGCGGTTCCCTCCGACGGCGAGCTCTGGTACGCCTCGCCGGACGGGACGCTGTCGCGCTTCGACGGGCAGCGGCTGCTGGTGGCCCTGCCGAGCGAGAACGTGCGTGTGCCGGACTGGGCAAAGCACGTCGTACAGCGCATAAACGGCCGGGAATACGTTGTATTTCCGCGCTGAGGATGGTATAATCGGCTCAAGAAAAACTACACCAGATAGCGGAGGGATAAACCATGCTGATGACAGATATAATAGGCAAAAAGCGCGACGGCGGAGAGCTGAGCCGTGAGGAGATAGAGTTTTTCATCAAAGGCGTCGTGGACGGGAGCATACCCGACTACCAGACCAGCGCCCTGCTTATGGCCATAGTGTGGCGAGGGATGACCCGCCGCGAGACGCTGGACCTCACGCTGGCGATGATGCACTCCGGAGAGACGCTGGACCTGAGCTCCATCACGGGCGTCAAGGCCGACAAGCACTCCACGGGCGGCGTCGGCGACAAGACCTCGCTCGCGCTGCTGCCGATGGTTGCGGCGCAGGGCATACACATGGCCAAGATGTCGGGCCGCGGCCTCGGCCACACCGGCGGCACCCTGGACAAGCTGGAGAGCTTCAAGGGCTTTTCAAGCGCCCTGACGGACGGGCAGTTCCTGCGCCAGGTACAGGACGTGGGCTTTGCCATCGCGGGACAGACCGCAGATTTGGACCCGGCGGACAAGAAGCTCTACGCCCTGCGCGACGTGACCGGCACGGTGCAGAGCATCCCGCTCATCGTGAGCAGCATCATGTCGAAGAAGCTCGCGGCGGGCGCCGACGTAATTGTACTCGACGTCAAGGTCGGTTCCGGCGCGTTTATGAAAACTGAGGAGGACGCGCGCACCCTCGCGCGGGAGATGGTGGAGATAGGCACGCTCGCCGGGCGAAAGACGGTCGCCTGCATCACGGACATGGACCAGCCGCTCGGGAACGCTGTCGGCAACGCGCTGGAGGTCAAGGAGGCTCTCTCGCTGCTCAAGGGCGAATACGGCGGCGAGCTGAAGGAGCTGTGCCTGACGCTTGGCGGCTGCATCCTCACCGAGGCCGGGGCGGCGGCGGACGACGCCGAGGCCCGCGAAATGCTCGAGCGCGGCATAGCCGACGGCAGCGCGCTGGAGAAGTTTGCCGAGTTCATCCGCGCCCAGGGCGGCGACGCGAGCGAGGTCTACGACGCCGCGCTCCTGCCCGAGGCCCCGGTCAAGTACGAAGTCCCGAGTGAAACGGGCGGATACGTCCGGCATATAGACGCCGAGGGCGTCGGCCTGGTGAGCATGCACCTGGGCGGCGGACGTGAGACAGCCGAGAGCGTGATTGACCTGGCGGTCGGAGTGGTGCTGCACAAAAAGCGCGGCGACGCGGTGGGCGAGGGCGAATCCCTGGCCACCATCCACGCCCGCGACGAGGCCTCGGCAGAGAGCGCGGCCAAACTGCTCAGGAGCGCGTACACCATCGGTGCGGACAGGCCCGAAAGCTCGCCTTTCGTCAAGGCAATTATCCGCGCCGGGGACCGGTGAGACCGGTTTTTAAAAGGACGGCGCGTGTAGCGCCCCGGCCAAATTGCATTAGGCTTTGCAGCGCCGGACGGCTGCAAAGCCGCCGTTCGGCTTCCGCAATGTGCATGGCGGCAAAAGCCATGCAACGGATTAAAAAGGAGATACTATGAAGATAACCTGCCTTATTGACAACTGCGCCCTGGACGGCTTCAAAAGCGAACACGGCCTGAGCCTTTGGATTGAAGCCTGCGGACACAAGTTCCTTTTCGACACGGGAGAGACCGACGCCTTCCTGGCCAATGCCAAGGCGCTGGGCATCGACATAGGAGAGGCCGAGTTCTGCGTCATAAGTCACGGCCACCACGACCACGGCGGCGGAATCAGGGCGTTTTTCGAGGCAAACAAGCACGCCAGGGTCTATGTGAGGGAAGGCGCCTTCGGCCCGCGCTATTCCAACAAGCCGGGGGAAGGCAAGCGGTACATTGGAATTGATGCGTCGCTCCAAGGTGGGAAGCGGATTGTTGAAACGGACGAGAGGTGCGAAATTTGTCCGGGAATACTCCTGTTTTCCGGGGTTACGGGAAATGAGCTGCACTCTCCCGCGAACGACGTGCTGATGGGTGCGGACGGGGAGACGCCGGATGAATTTGCCCACGAGCAGAACATGCTGATTGCCGAGGGAGAGCGCCGCGTCCTTATTGCGGGCTGCGCCCATCGCGGCATAGCCAACATAATGCGGCGCGCGCTGGAGCTCTCCGGGGGTAAGCTCGACGCCGTTATCGGCGGCATGCACCTGGCGATACCCGGCACAAGCGACATCAACATACCACTCGTCGACGGCACGGCGGATTACCTGCTCGCCAGCCCCGGAACTGTGTACTATACGGGGCACTGCACGGGCCTGGGGAGCTTTGCGCGTCTCCAGGAGCGCATGGGCGAGCGGGTGAAGTACCTGCACGCGGGCGAGAGCATTGAGCTGTAAACGGGGGCCGGATGAGGACCATCGGGACTGACGGAATTTTCAGCATTGAACCTGTTGAGGGCATAAGCGGCTGGTACTATGGATGCGATTACGCAAACGGGGACCTGTTCGAGGCCGAAGAGCTGTACCGCTCCGGACACAAGGTGACAGGCAACAGGCTTGTCTTGATACGTTACCCGGAGGGGAGCGTTATGTCCCTGCCTGCGGGGGAGCACAGATATTGGGGCAGCCCGGTGGGATACGACGGATGTATATATACGCTGCTTGTGGACTTCGCCGAGGGGAAAATAGAGGTTTCCCGCTTTGGCTGTGGGCGATACGGCTGGGACAGGCTTGCGGAGATAGCGCTGGACAGCATAGAGGACTGCTATAACCTCATGCTTAAGCTCTCGCCGCCCACGCTGGTCAGGCACTCGAGCGACGATGTGTTCGAGACAATCTGGCCGGAGCGGGCCAGGTTCCGGGTCGGCGGCAATGAGGGGCTGTGCGCCCGGCAGGGGACGCGCCTGTATTTCTCGGCATGGTACGAGGATCCAGACTACCATGAGGAAACGCTCGTGCGGGACCTGGCAACGGGCGAAGTGCTTGAGCGGAGGCCCGGCGCACCCTGGCTTATGCCGGACGGGCAGCTGTGGCTGCTTACTAATACCTGATAGCAGTAATAAGGAGAGGCCCTGGGGCCTCTCCTTATTACATCAGCGCCCGGCGCAGGGCAGCAAAAAAGCACCCGCAGGGGTGCTTTTTTGCTTGTGATAGGTTTAGGCGCCGTAGTGCTCCTGGACGTAAGCCATGCCGGCCTCGAGGGCCTTGATGTTGCCGTCGAGGAACTTGGCCTTCTTCTCGCCGAGCTCAACGCGCATGGCGTTGATGACGGCTTCCTTGCTGATGACGTCGGGCTTCTTGGCGATGTAGGCGCCGAGGAAGACCACGTTGGCTCCCTTGAGGTTGCCGATGCTCTCGGCTATCTCGTTGCAGGGGACGTAGACGGCGTCGACGTCGTCACGATCGGTCTTGATGTCGATGATGGAGCTGTTGATGAGCAGCAGTCCGCCCGGCTTCACGTCGCTCTGGAACTTGAGCAGGGAGGGCTTGTTCATGGCGAGGATGGTGTCAGCCTGAGCAATCAGCGGGCTGGCAACGGGCCTGTCGGAGACGACGACGGAGCAGTTGGCCGTACCGCCGCGCATCTCGGGGCCATAGCTGGGCAGCCAGGAGACGTGCTTGCCGCTCTCCATGCCCGCCTCGGCGAGGAACTTGCCTATGAGCAGCATGCCCTGGCCGCCGAAGCCTGCGAATATACACTGTTCCTTCATAACTTATTCGGCCCCCTTATCCTTGTAGACACCCAGCGGGTAGTACGGGATCATGTTCTCCTCGAGCCACTTCATAGCCTCGACCGGGCTGAAGCCCCAGTTGGTCGGGCAGGTGGAGAGGACCTCGACGATGTTCAGGCCATGGCCGTCCATCTGGTACTGGAAGGCCTTCTTGATGGCCTTCTTGGCCTTCATGATGTTGGCGGTGGTGTTCAGGGCCACGCGCTCGGCGTAGTAGCAGTCGGGTATCTGGCTGAGCATCTCGCAGACCTTGATGGGCGAGCCGCTCCACTCCTCGCTGCGGCCGTAGGGGCTGGTGGTGGTCTTCTGGCCGATGAGGGTGGTCGGGGCCATCTGACCGCCGGTCATGCCGTAGATGGCGTTGTTGATGAATATAACGGTTATCTTCTCGCCGCGGTGGCAGGCGTGGACAATCTCGTTGGTGCCGATGGAGGCTAGGTCGCCGTCACCCTGATAGGTAAAGACGCAGGTCTCCGGATGGACACGCTTGATGCCGGTGGCGACAGCCGGGGCGCGGCCGTGCGCGGCCTCAAACATGTCGCAGTTGAAGTAGTCGTAAGCGAACACGGCGCATCCGACGGGGGCAACGCCAATGACGTTGTCCTCGAGGCCGAGCTCTTCTATGCTTTCAGCGACCAGGCGATGCGCTATACCGTGATTGCAGCCGGGGCAGTAGTGGAACACGGTATCGGTGAGCATCTTGGTCTTTTCAAATACTACGGCCATTACAATACCTCCCTCATGCTGAGCAGCTTGGCTTTGATCTCCTCCGGAGTCGGCATCTGGCTGCCGTAGTGACCGAAGAAGTCGACCTTGTTGTCGCCGTTCATGGCGAGCTTGACGTCCTCGAGCATCTGGCCCGCGTTCAGCTCAACGTCCAGGACGGCCTTGACGCCGGGTGCGGTGCCCGCGTCGTGCAGCTCCTTGTACGGGAAGGGCCAGAGGGTGATGGGACGCAGCATGCCGATGTTGATGCCCTCCTCCTTCAGCTCGTCGATGGCGCTCTTGGCTATACGGGCGACGGTGCCGAAGGCGGTGACAATTATCTCCGCGTTCTCCATGTTGTAGGCCTCGTAGCGGACCTCGTTGGCCTCTATCTTGCGGTAGATGGCCTGCAGGTCCTCGTTGTGGACGGTGAGGTCCTCGGTGTTGATGTACATGGAGTTGATGATGGTGCGTCCGGCCTTCTTGGAGAAACCGTGGCCGTTGGCGGCCCAGGGCTTCTTCTCGAGGTCGACGGTGTACTCGTGCATCTCGGGCAGCTCGACGGGCTCCATCATCTGGCAAATCATGCCGTCGGCGACGATCATGACGGGGCACTGGTACTTGTCGGCGGTGTCGAAGGCGACGCTCATAAGGTCGATGCTCTCCTGGACGGAGGCGGGGGCAAAGACAACGAGGTGGTAGTCACCGTGGCCGCCGCCCTTGGTGGCCTGGAAGTAGTCCGCCTGGCCGGCCTGGATGGAGCCGAGGCCGGGGCCGCCGCGCATCACGTTCATGATGACGCAGGGCAGCTGGGCGCCCGCTATGTAGCTGATGCCCTCCTGCTTCAGGGAGACTCCGGGGGAGGAGGAGCTGGTGAGGACGCGCACGCCGGTGCCGGCAGCGCCGTAGACCATGTTGATGGCGCCGACCTCGCTCTCAGCCTGCAGGAAGCAGCCGCCAATCTCGGGCATGCGCTCGGACATGTACTCGGGTATTTCAGTCTGCGGGGTTATCGGGTAGCCGAAGAAGTACCTGCAGCCGCAGCGGATGGCGGCCTCGGCGATGGCTTCGCTGCCCTTCATCAGAGTCAATGCCATGTCTGTTCCCTCCTCATTCCTTCTCGATGCGGATTACCACATCGGGACACGTTCTGGCGCAGGACGCGCAGGCTATGCAGGCCGAGACGTCGGTCATCTCAGCCGGGTGGTAGCCCTTGGCGTTCAGCTTGGTCTTGGAGAGCTGCAGTATCTTCTTGGGGCAAGCGCGGACGCAGAGTCCGCAGCCCTTGCACAGCTCTTCGTTGATAGTGAACTTTACCATGCTTCTACCTCATTTCTAAGATATTTGGGCTTCAGGTTCCTGCTTATTTTTGCGCGTGCTGGTATGTTCTACTTAGGCGGCTTGCAAACGGACAGCCCGTTACAGGCCTTCCTTCGTGAAAGTTTCCCAGTCGCGGTGCATATAGGTTTGGATCGGCATCGGAGTGCCGATAAAGCGCTCGTCACGGCCCTCGGCCATGAACTCGGCGAGGATATCCGGACGGCCGGAGGTGTACAGCACGGGGACGCCGGAGCGCTCGCTGGCCTGGCGTATGACCTCGTAGCCGTCGCGCAGATCGTCGGCGCTGGCGAGGCGGGCGAGGTTCGTGTTGTTGACGAAGCCGTCGACTCTGAGCCTGGAGTGCCGCTGCATGCCCTCCATGAGGGTGAGCAGCTTGTCGCTGGTACCCGCCATGGGGCGGCGGGTGTTGACGACGTTGAGCACCTTCAGGCTGCCCTCGGGCAGGGCCATGAAGTCCTCGTGATAGCGCCCGAGCGCGGTGGCGCCCGCAGGGTCGCCGCCGACGTCGAAGATGACGGTGTCCCAGTCCAGGGCGAAGGCGCTCGCCACCTCGGCGGGCAGCGAGAGAGTTTCCACACTCGAATTCACGAAGTTGGGCGAGACGAGGCGTATCTCCTTCGACTTTATCAGCTCCCCGCGGTCGGTGAGCCGGAAGTAGGTGTTGACCATGTCGAGGTCGAGCAGCTCCACCTTCTTGCCCTCGTTTGCGGCCTGGAAAGCGAAGTTGAGCGCGAGCTCGGTCTTGCCCGAGCCGTAGTTGCCAATGAGAATGACTACCTCTTTCATTGCTGCCTCCGTGAATGTGTTTTTATCAGGGGCCGGGGAGATATATCGGCAGAAAACCGGCCCCCTTTATTTCGCCCGGGCACCCTCCTGCCCGTGTCTATACCTGATTAGGCGTTGACGGCGCCGTTCTTCTCGCCGTACTGGTTGTCGTAGTTGTCCTGGATGCAGCGGATGATGTCGCTGATAACGTCGCAGGTCGGGGTGGGGATGTTGAACTGCTTGCCGTAGTCGCTGATGGCGCCGGTCAGGGTGTCGACCTCGGTGCGCAGCTTCTTGTACAGCATATCCTGGGCCATGCTCGGATAGTAGTCGCTGATGTTGTCGATGATGTGCTGATGGTCGACGCGAATGAACTCGTCGGCGTCCAGGGGGATGCCCTTCGCGTTGGCGACGGCGCAGCACTCACGGATGATGTTGTGGAAGAGCTTCTGGCCGTAGGGGTTGTTCTCGACGTAGCCTATCTTCAGGCGGGTGACGGCGCAGACGGTGTTGACGGTGCAGTTGACGGTGACCTTCTTCCAGATGAAGGGCAGGACGTCCTCGCGGAACACGGCCTCGCAGCCGCCCTTGTTGAAGCAGTCCTCCATGTACTTGCCGGCGGCGACGGTGAGCTCATTGTTCTCGAGCGCGCCGAAGTTCATGATGACGCCCTCGCTCGGGGTGGAGACGCAGCCGCCAGGGCCGTCGAGCGCGGTGCCGATGACGCCGGAGCCGACCATGCAGCGGGAGGCGGGGTAGTACTTGAGCAGCTTGTCATCGTTGCCCAGGCCGTTGATGAGGCTGACGAGGACGGTGTCGGGGCCGATGCAGGGCTTGGCGCCTACGATGGCGCTCTCGAGCTGGTTGGCCTTGGTCATGAATATGACAATGTCCATGGTGCCGATTTCGTCGGCGGTATAGGCAGTCTTAAAACCGGTCAGTACGGTGGTCTTGTCCGGGTAGATAGTGAACTTCATGCCGTTGTCGCGGACGGCGTCCATGTGGGCCTTGTACGGGTCGACAAGGGTCATATCGGCCCCGCCGGCACGAAGATAGCTGGCGAACACGCTGCCGGCAGCGCCGGAACCTATCATTGCGATTTTCATATTTCTCTTCCTCCTAGTTGATGGATGCTTTTATCAAACGTCTCCTCTCAGAGACGGAGATAACTCTCTCAGCCGTTCTCTGCCCCGTATTGATTATTATAGTTGTCCTGGACGCAGCGTATGATGTCGGCCAGGACGCTGTTGCAGGGGGTGGGGACGCCCAGACGCTCGCCGTACATGGCGATTGCGCCGTTGAGGACGTCGACCTCCGTCTGACGGTGGTGGAGTACGGAATCCTGCGCCATGCTGGGGTAGTAATCGCCCAGGTTTTCGCGCAGGTTGGCGATGTCGCCTTCTATGAGCGGCCAGATGTCGCCGACGCCGAGCGCCTTCGCCACGGCGCAGCCCTCTTTCCAGACGTTCATCAGCAGCTTCATGCCCCACTCGTTGTCCATGGCATAGCGCAGGCGCATGCGCGTTACGGCGCAGACGGCGTTGTAGCCGCTGTTGGTGACGGCCTTCTTCCAGAGCAGGACGCGCACGTCGTCCTCAAAGCTCGCGTGGCAGCCGCCGGCCTCGAAACACTCTTCGAGATATTTGCCCGCCGCGTCGGTCTCGGGGCTCTTTTCCACCGCGCCGAAGAACATCTGTACGCCGTCCTCCGGCTTGGCGACGCAGCAGCCGGGCCCGGCCAGCTCCGTGCCTATCACGCCCGCGCCGTACATGATGCGCGTCTTGGGGACGTACTTCATGAGTATTTCGTCGTTGCCGATGCCGTTCTGCAGTGAGACGACCACGGTCTTGTCGCCGACGCAGTGCATGACGTCCGGCATTACGCCGTCCGTCTGCGTGGCCTTGACCATCAGTATTACTATGTCCATGACGGGCAGCTCCGCCGCTGTCGGGGACGTGTGGAAACCGGTGAGGACGCACTCCTCTCCCTTGCAGCGGAAGGTGAGCCCTTCGGCGGCTATGGCGTCCATGTGGGCCTTGTATTTGTCCACAAGGTACATGTCGGCGCCGCCGCGCCTCAGATACGCCGCAAACACGCTCCCGGCGGCGCCGGAGCCTATCATAGCTATCTTCATATTAATCTCCTCCGCTCTGCTTTTATCGCTGGCCGCCCACATCGCTTGGCGCCCTTTATCACTTGCCGCCCTTGTCGTGGCTGCGCTTGAATATGGCAAAGGGGTCCTCCGTGTCGTCGCAGTAGGCGACGAAGTTCAGGCTGGACTTTATATGCTCCGACATGGTCTGGCGCGCAAGAGTTGGTATATGGAGCTTTATAGAGGAAACTATGGCCACATGCTGGTGAACCACCTGGCTGGACCAGGGGTTGGTGCTGCCGGGGTTGATGAACTTGGTCCAGGAGCCCTGGTACATCTTCAGGTTCGGCAGCAGCTCGTTGTAGCTGCGTATGAGGTACTTGTTGCCGGAGGCCTCCACTATGAGCTTGTGGAAGGGCATGTCCGTCTCCTTGAGGCGTATGCCGTCCAGCTTCGGCACGGCCTTCTTGAACTCCGTGGCCAGGCTGTCGAGCTGGGCTATCGCCTCGGGCGAGGCGTTTTCGGCGCACAGCGCCGCCGCCTCGCACTCTATTGCCGTGCGCGCGTCATAAAGGTCTATCATGTCGCGCAAATTCATGTCCGTGACATAGAAGCCGCTGGTGCGCGGCTTTGTCTCCACGAAGCCTATCGCCTGCAGGCGGTTGATGGCCTCCACGACCGGCGTGCGGGATATGCCGAGGTCCGTCGCTATCTGATTGATATTCAACTTGGAGGCTGGGGGAATGTCCAGAACTACAATCTCGTCGTACAATATCTGAGTGACTACGTCGCTCAGCTTGGCGAAGGGATTTTGTTCCAGATAATTTTCAAGCTTTTCTCTATTCATGAAGCAATCATCATCCAAATCATCGACCAAACAAGCAAAACTAAGTGCAATTTTGATGCAGGCGGGCAGGTTTTGCATTTACTAAAGCTACTTTTCATATCTAACTTTAACACAACAGGGAGGGCTAAATCAAGATATATGCAATATTTCCACAAAAGTCACAATAGTGTTCCTTAAAAAATGCGTTTGGAAAATGCAAATCGACTCAAAAAAAGATGGACAAGTTTGTAACAAGCCAACTTCAAGCAGTGCAAAATCGGGGTGAAAGTTTTAACAAGCGTTTGACATGGGAGCAGAATTGGGAGAATTGCGAATTATTGATTTCAAATGAAAGCATATTTACAATTTGTTAAAATTAATTGCCTGTGAATTGAAACAATTTGAATATCGGTCTATAATCCACTTATGTTGCTGCAAAGCAGCTAGAGAGTAGAGAGAGCAAAAAACAAAAATGGGAAGGAGCGCCGAGATTTATGACTGAAAACCCCAATGAAAAATCGGCAGTGACCAAGGGTACATTTGCGGCCGGCTTCTCCGTTGCGAGCGTGTGGTTCGGCACCCACGTTGGCGCGGGCTTTGCAACCGGCAACCAGGTTATCACCTACTACGTCCAATACGGCTGGACAGCCGTGCTTTACCCGCTCATATCCATGGGCATCCTGGCGTATGTCATCTACACCATAATGAAGTTTGCCCGCCTGCGCGGCCTGGACAACTACGCGGATACTTTCCGCGAGCTGTGGAGCCCGTACCCCTGGCTGAGCATTACCTTCGAGATTTTTTACATAGTTATAATTCTCGCAGCAGTTGCGGCAGCAATTTCCGGTGCGGCGCTGCTGGTTGACGACGTGTTCCATTTCCCCGGCGGAACGGAAGAGACCGCCTCCCTGATGAGCACCATACTCGTCGCCGTGCTGCTCATCCTGTTGTGCCTCTTCGGCGTCAAGCTGATAATCGCAGCATCCACGGTGCTTACCGTAGGCATTATAGTTACGGCGGGCCTGATGATAATCATCGGCGTCGCCAACCGTCCGGACGAAGTCGTGGAAGCTTTCAGCCGTCCGCTGGTCACACCAGGCAAGGCGTTTTGGCAGGGCGTTATAATCTACTGCGCCTTCCAGTGCGTCTCCATCCCGCCCATGATAGCCGCGGCCGTAACCCTGAACCAGAAGGGCGTCAAGAAGGCCGGCATTTTCGGCGGCATCATGAACGGCGGCATGCTGGCTCTCTCCGGCCTCATGCTCCTCGGCTGGATGCCTGAGATCGACGCCGCCGGCGCCAGGGCCCTGCCCAACCAGTTCATCTGCTCCAATGTCGGCATGGACTGGCTGCTGGTCGCCTACTCGATACTGCTGTTCTGCGCCTTCGTGTCCACCTGTGTCACGCTTATCTACACGATGATCCTCCGCATAGACAAGAAGTTCTTCCAGCGCGTCAACATCCACGAGCGTATCCGCATGGCTGTCATCGGTGTCATCATGGTCGCCGTCTGCATGCTCATCAGCCGCGTCGGCATCAGCAGCATCATCACCTACGCCTACGGCTACGACGGCTACCTCGCCCTTGTTGCCATCGTCATCCCGGTTATCATCATCGGCAACATCAAGAACAGAAAGTACGTCAAGGAGCACCCCGAGTGCCTCAAGAAGTACGGCAATTCCTGAGAGGACTGATTTGAATTGAAGAATTGGCAGAAATGGCTTATCATCATATGCATTATCGCTGCTGCGGTTCTGCTCGTGACCTTCGGGTTCAAGCTCATGTTTGACTTTGTGCTCGGGCCGCTGCCAACGATCGTTCTCGTGTTCGTCATCTATGGTATAGGCCGCGTCTGGACCCGCTCTCCATCAGACGAGGCCGCCTCGGACGGCGAAGTATAAAACTAAAAGAAGGGCCGCCCCTCACAGGGCGGCCTTTTTGCTGCTCCAGACGCCAGGCAAGCCCTGCACAGCCGTGGCAGAAAATTGTGACTTACCGTCCTTCTGCGTCGTTATATTGGTGAAAGGAGGCGGGGACATGCGAGATGCAAGTGCGCGCGCACGCGAGTTCAACGCCAAATACGACGAATACGCGGCCATGGTCTACCGGCTGGCTATGGTCTACCTGGGCTGTCACGCCGACGCCGAGGACGTGGTGCAGGAGGCGTTCCTGCGTCTGCTCTGCAAAGCGCCGGAGTTCACGAGCGCCGAGCACGAGAAGCGCTGGCTCCTGCGCGTCACGGTGAACCTCTGCCGCGACTGCCTCAAGGGCTTCTGGCGCAAGCGCGCGGTGACGCTCGAGGCCGACTGCCCCATGAGAGAGCCGGAGAGCTTCGACGTTGCGGACGCTGTTGTGCGCCTGCCGGAGAAGTACAAGGCCCCCATTCACCTGCATTACTACGAAGGCTACTCGGTAGCCGAGATTTCGGACATCCTCGGCCTCAGCCAGAGCGCCGTAAAGATGCGCATGAAGCGGGGGCGGGACATGCTGAAGCTTGAAATGGAGGACGGAGAATGACTAGAGACGATTACCGCAAGGCCGTCGGCTACTTTGAGCCGGACGAAGGCATGAAGCGGCGTATAGCCGCGGCGCTGGAGCAGCAGCCGCGCCGCAGGGCCCGCCCGCTGAGGCGCGCGCTGGTGGGCACGCTGGCCGCCGTGCTCGTGCTGGCCTCGCTGACGGGCATAGCCATGGCCGCCAGCCCCGAGATACGCCGGGCTGTGCTGAGCTTTTTCCACATAGCCGAAGTGGAGAGGGTGCCGTCTGACGCGACGCCGCTCGGCGGCGAAGCCCTGACCGGGACGGAGATAGGCGATCGCGTCACGGCCTGGTATATAGACATGGACTTTGACGGCGTGTACTTCCCCGAGAAAGTCCGGCTGAACGATGACGGCAGTGTGGACGCGTTCATCGACTGGGTCATAGACGGCGACACGCTGAGCACGTATGAGTATGCGCCGGAGAAAGTCAGCTTTTCTGTCACATGGCGCGGCGCGGAATACTCGGGCGACGTGTATTACTGCGTCTATGACGGCGAGGTGACTGTCTATGACAGCCGGGATGTGCCGTGGTATGCCGCCTCCATACCCGGACGCACTGACGCCGTGCTGCTGTATGTATCGCGCGGTTCACAGGCCGACTACGAACAATACCCCTTCCTGCTCCAGCTTGAGACCGGCGAGGTTGAGGACTTCCTGGCCGGGACGGGCGTGGACGGACTCGAGCTTGCAAACAACTACAGCTTTTCCCCAGGAAACAGGCAACTCTTTGTCACCTGCGGGGACGTGCTGCTCGGCACAAGGGAGTGCTGGTATTTCGACTTCGAGAGCGGCGCGCTTATAGACGCCAAAAATCTGGCAGGTGAGGAAATAAACACGGGTTGGTTTGCTTCTGATGGGACTCTGCTGCTGTATAAGGGCGACGACGAAAACAACACCGTCACATACTGGGCATATGACACCGGCACGAGCAAAACAACCCTGACGCTGGACAGGGCGCGCGTCATAAGGGACATCGAGGAGAACTCCACAGACGGAGCAATCATAGCCGGGAATTATGCCGTGTACGTCGACAGCGAGCGCCATGCGGAGGTCATTGACCTGACGACGGGCGAGCGGAGACCCGTCGAAGGCTTTGCCTTTAATGACGGCGACAGCTTTATGGCGAACAGCGCCGGTACGAAGCTGGTTTATTACAACTATGAAGACGGGTGGACTAGTCTCGGCGTTCTGGACCTGATATCGGGCGGATTTGTCTCCTTTGACCGCGAGGCCGCGGAAGGCGTCAGCGAGGACATACTCTCCTGGTACGACGACGAGTACATCCAGATAGGTGGCACAGCTGCCGACGGCGGCGCGGTGTTCTACCTCTACGACGTCGAGACCAGCGATGCCGCGCAGGAGACGCCGGGTAAAACCACCGCCGGCACGATAACCGGCACCGACATCGGCGATCGCGTCACGGCCTGGTATATTGACACGCAATCAATAAGCACCTATCCCCAACCAAATCACGCCAACTACAGAGCTGACGGTTCCGTCGAATCAATCGTTTATTGGAAAACCAAGGGCGACACTCTCACGCAGTACACAGCAGAGCCGTACACCACGGAGTTTTTGCTTTCGCCCTATGGCATCGACTGCACATGTCAGGTTTCGTGGTACGCTGACGGCGGAGAATGCATGGTATACAGCAACGGCTATGACGAGTCGAGCGGTATACACTATTATGTTCAGGCTGCACCTGAACACGGCAATGCGGCAATACTGTATGTGGAAACGCCCGTCGGAGGCGGCAAAGCTCAGGAAACCACTATCCCTGCCTCCCAAACCGAAAGCTCTCCCGAAGCAACACCGCTTCCCGTGCCGGCCGGCATTTCTGAGCGGGCGAACTACAGAGTGCAGGTCTACCTCTGCAGCCTTGAGACGGGAGAGAGCACCGCGCTCATCGGTAAGACGGAAGCGGAGCGCTTTGTAAACCCGCTGTGGTACGCCTGGAGCCCGGATTTGTCCAAAGCCCTCATAGTCTGCGACAACAACGGCCAGATTGAAACGCTGTACTTCGACCGCGGCGCGGGCGCTGTCCTGAAAGCCGATGAATTGACCGGCGAAAGCGATATTTTGGGGACGTTTATAGACAATGACACGCTGCTGCTTCACACCAACAGCGAAGAGGCGTTCTCAAGCTGGGTATACGAGACCGGCAGCGGCGAGCTCACTGCGGTGATGAAGAACGTGCCCATATACAACGCGAGGCAAAGCGGCAGCTATGGTGTGGCCGCGAGCGAGACCCGCTACGCCGTCTGGGTGGAGAACGGCAGCATATCCATACTGGATTTGGCCACGGGAGAGAAAACGCCCGTCGACGGCTTTGAGCTTCCAAACGGCGCCCGCTTTTATCCGAACGGCGACGGCTCTCGAATAATGTATGTGCTTTTCAGCGACAGCCATGACGCCGTCGAAGAGCTCGGCGTAATAGACGTCGGGAGCGGTGAGTTCACGGTATTTGACCGCGGCGCTGCAATTGACGTTTCTGAGAACGGAGTGTCCTGGTTTAACGACGAGCTTGTCCGCATATACGGACAGAAGCCGGACGGCAGCATATACATTTACCTCTACCAAATCCACTAAGTGGGAAGCCTTCTTTGGCCTTGGGTTCCCATGCAGAGGCATGCCTTTGCATGGGGAAGGAGAAACGTACTTCTCTGGCAGATACAAAATCGCTTCGCGACCGCTACGTTGGGCGGTGAGTACAACTCGGCTGTGCTGCTTGTAAATTTGGCAGCTGCTTTTGGCAAGGGCGGCGCAGCCGACGTTGCCGTTTGCAGCCGCTAATCCGTTCTGCCCTGTGGGATACGGTACAAGGCTGTGTGGTCGCGGGGTCGTAAGATACGGTACCAAGCGAATTTCTTTCGGGGTGTGGGGAGCTTTCTTTTTTCAAGACAAAAGAAAGCTTCACACTAGTGGCCTGCAACCCGCCGGGTTGCGCCCCGTCCCCGCCCGGCGGCGGTAAAAGAAAAGAGGCCCCGGGGTTTCCCGGGGCCTTTGAGCTATACGCAGATTACTTGTTGCGGACGGAATCGATGTGGGCGGTGAGGTCGAGCATCTTGTTGGAGAAGCCCCACTCGTTGTCGTACCAGGCGACGAGCTTGACGAAGTTGGGGTTCAGGCTGATGCCGGCCTTGGCGTCGAAGATGGAGGTGTGGGCGTCGGTGCGGAAGTCGCTGGAGACAACCTCGTCGTCGACGTACTCGATGACACCGGCCATCGGGCCCTCGGAAGTGGCCTTGACGGCGGCGCATATCTCATCCATGGTGGCGCCCTTCTCGAGACGGCAGGTCAGGTCGACGATGGAGACGTCGGCGCTGGGGATACGCATGGCCATGCCGGTCAGCTTGCCCTGCAGCTCGGGGATGACCTTGCCGACGGCCTTGGCGGCGCCGGTGGTGGTGGGGATGATGTTGTCGAAGCAGCTGCGGCTCAGGCGCCAGTTCTTCTTGGAGAAGGCGTCAACGACCTGCTGGCTGGCGGTGCCGGCGTGCACGGTGGTCATGAGGCCCTCGACGATGCCGAAGTTGTCGTTGATGACCTTGGCGAGGGGGGCCAGGCAGTTGGTGGTGCAGGAGGCGTTGGAGACGACGGTCATACTGGGGTCGTACTTGTCCAGGTTGACGCCGCAGACGAACATCGGGGTGTCGTCCTTGCTGGGGCCGGAGAGGACAACGACCTTGGCGCCGGCGTCCAGGTGGGCCTGGGCGGCTTCCTTGGTCAGGAACTTGCCGGTGCACTCGAGAACATAGTCAACGCCCAGATCGCCCCAGCCGAGCTCGCGGGGGTCGCGGGAGTTGAGCAGCTTAACAGTCTTGCCGTTGACGACGAGGTTGCCGTCGGCGACCTCGACAGTGCCGTTGAAGCGGCCATGGACGGTGTCGTACTTGGTGGCATAGGCAATCTGCTCGGGCTTCTTGTCCGGGGCGTTCACGGCGACTATCTCGATGTCGTCGCGGACAATGCCGGCACGGAAGACCAGGCGGCCGATGCGTCCGAAACCATTGATGCCAACTTTAATCATGATAATTCCTCCATATTTGAAATGATGTGTACGCTTTATTTTGGCCGCGTTTATTCTATAACATTCCTCTCTAAATTTCAATACCTATTTGCAATATTCTAAACATTCCATACGTTTTGTAGCCCCTGCCAATTTTTTTAGTCTCTGAAAGCGCTCCAGTCGGCATATCATAGTAATACGGCTCGCGCCCGGCGCGCCAAACAGAAAAAATTGCAAATACACGTTGAATTCTGTAGCAGAAGCTGATATTATTAGTAAAAAAGGCGCCGGTACAGCGCCGAATATTAAGGGGTATGCATGACTGATTTAGGAAATACCCTAGCGGGGCTGCTCCGCTCCGCCGACGAAGGGTTAGTGTGCACATCGGAGCACAAGATAATTTTTATGAGCGGCAAGGCAAAGGCCCTGGTCGGGGATTTCACCGGCCGGGACGATTTCACGCTCTTTGAGCCGGAGCTGATGGCGGTTGCGCCGGGGGAGGAGCTCTCCACGCGCCTGAACGGCCACCCCGTAACGGTCAGAGCCGACGTGTACGAGGGCTGCCGGATGTACTACATCGTATCCCTGCTCGTGCCCGGAAAATATATACAGCTCTCGCCGCTGGAGGAGGCGCAGGTGCGCGCGAATCTTAACGATTTGCGCATCGCCTCCGACAACGCCCTGCAGGGCGCCGACAACAGGGCCCTGCGCCGCAGCCTCGAGTCCGTGAAGCACAACAGCTCGAAGATTGAGCGCACGCTGGTCAGCAACTCGCTGCTCGGCCGCCTGAGCCAGGGCGACGAGCCGGTTAAGCCTGTTTCCTTGGACATGGGCTGCTTCCTGGCCGACGTGCTGGATCCGGTTATCGGGCTGGCAGTCGGCCGTGGCGTGAGCCTCGAGTACAGCCTAGGTACAAACCTCTGCGCCGTCGTCGACCCGGAGCTCACGGCGAAGCTCATCCTGGAGCTGCTGTGCAATCTGCTCATGGGCATCGAGGACGAGGGCAAGATAATGGTGAAGGCACTGAGGCGCGGCGACATGGTCGCACTGTACTTCGACTCCAGCGCGACTTCCGATTCCGACGGGCTGCGCCTGGCCTCCGCGATCGCCATAGCGCAGGGCGGCTCCCTGCTGAGCACCACCGGCCCGGACACCTCCCACTACTGCTGCACCGTGCCTGCCGGGCCCGCCGACTCCGCGCTCGGCTCGGAAGACAACTTCGGCCTCTCCCCCTCGCAGATTTTCAGCCGCGTGATGATACAGCTCTCGCCCTGGCTGCACTCCGAGGATTACGACTACAGGCTTTTCTGAGGCGGTTGCGTATGCGTGTAGACAAGTTTTTGAAGGTTTCGCGGCTTATAAAGCGCCGCACGGTGGCCAATGAGGCCTGCGACGCAGGTCGCGTCACCATAAACGGCCGGGTTGTCAAGGCCGGCGCCGAGGTCAAGGCCGGCGACGTGCTCACCGTCGCCTTCGGAGAGCGTACGCTCCGCGTCGAGGTTGTCTCCGTCGACGAGCACGCCTCCAAGGCCGACGCCCCCGCCATGTACCGCGAGATATAACCGCTTTGAGCGGTTTGACCAAAACCAGCCGTTTTGCGGCGCAAATATTATGCAACAATCGCGCAAAGTGCTTGCATTTTGCGCGATTCCTGTTATAATTGTAGCAGAGTTCGTTATACCAAGCACAAAGGGGGAAAACTGATGATAATAGTCTACAGCTCAAATACAGGCTACACAGAGCAGTACGCCAAGCTGCTCGGCAAGGCCCTGGATATGCCCAGCTACCAGCTCGGCAACGTGCCAGAGTGTCATAAGGGCGCCGAGGTCATCTACCTCGGCTGGCTCTTCGCCGGATCCATTGTCGGATACAAGAAGTGCGCGCACAAGTACCGCGTGCGCTGTGTCGCCGGCGTGGGCATGAGCCCTCCGACGCCGGAGATGGCCTCCGGACTGCGCGCCGCGATGAAGATACCCGACTCGGTTGCGGTGTTCTACCTCCAGGGCGGCTTCGACATCACGAAGCTCAAGGGGCCCATGAAGCTCATAATGAAGGTCAAGTGCAGGGAGATTGCCGGACGCCTGTCCGCCAAGCCGGAGCTCAACGAGGCCGAGCAGGCCACTTACGAGATGACCCAGCACGGCGCAAGCTGCGTCGGCACCGAAAACCTGGCGGAGATTATCGCCTGGTACAGATAAAAATTGCATCTATTTCAGTGCAAAATCAGAGGCGGTCCGGAGTGATCCGGGCCGCCTTTTTTTCCGCTATCGCCGCCAGGAAAGCACTGTGCAGCCACAGGCGGCTGCGCCATCTCCGCCTGGCGCCGCATGGAGGGAGAATTTTTGCAGCCTCTCAGGCGCAAAAAAGAGGGCCCCATATTGGGGCCCTTCGGCTCACACGCCCATTGCGGCGCTTATCTGCGCGAGGCTCTGTACGCCGACGGTCTTGTTGACCAGCTGGCCGTCGCTGAAGTAGAGCAGGGTGGGGATGCTCATGATGCCGTAGCGGGCGGCGAGCTGGGGCTCGGCGTCCACGTCGACCTTGCAGACGGTCACGGCGCCGTTCTGGGCGGCGTCGAACTGCTCGAGAATGGGAGCCTGCATGCGGCAGGGGCCGCACCAGGTGGCCCAGAAGTCCACTACCACCTTGCCGGTGGCTATGACGCTGTCAAAGTTGTCCTTGGTGAGATGCTGTATCATGTTTTACCTCCTGTTATTTAGAGAGATTCTCCACATATTTGCAGGCCGAGAGCCCGGCGATGTTGCCCTCGCCGACGGCCTTGGCCACCTGATAGGGCGCGCCCGTGACGTCGCCCGCTGCGAAAACGCCCGGCACGTTGGTGGCCATGTCCGCGCCGACCTTGATGTGCCCGCCCGAGACCTCGAGCCCCGGCAGCAGAGAATCCGGCGCGACGCCGGGCCGGAAGATGAATACGCAGTCCACGGCGTAGTCTGCTCCGTCGGCCCTGAGCGTGGTGACGCGCTCACCTCCGCTTATCTCGCAGCGCCTGGCGCGCTGTGCGTCGAAGTACTCCACCTCGCAGCCGATGCCGCGCAGGTATTCGGCCTCCTCGGGCGCGTCGGCCGAGAGCCCGATGACGGCCACGCGCTTGCCACGGTAGAGCATGCCGTCGCAGGTGGCGCAGTAGCTCACGCCGCGGCCGAGGTACTCGGCCTCGCCGGGATAGGGCTTGGCCCGGGTCAGGCCTCCCGCTATGACGAGGGAGCGGCCCTGCACGAAGTCGGAGCCGACGCTCACGCCGAATACGCCGCCCATGTCCGCAGCAGCCAGGGCGCGGCCGCGCGCGAATTTGACGCCGGACGCCTCTGCGTGCCGGGTAAAGGCCTCGACCAGCTGCGCGCCGGTGGCGGCCGGGAAGCCGGGGTAGTTGTCCACAAGCTCCGCGCGGTAGAGCGGCGAATCCTCCATCGAGGTGCTTATTATCAGCGCGGACTTGCCGCGCTGCCGCGCTGTCAGCGCCGCCGACACCCCCGCGGGGCCGGAGCCGATTATCAGTACGTCGAAAATTTCGTCCAAGTGTACGCCTCCTTTGCCTGAAACGCTATAAATGATTATATAACGCGAATTTGCCGTTGTAAACCAGAATGTAATGTATTATAATATTTCGGTAACTTAAACGCAAGCAAAGGGTGAAAGCTATGGACGAAGCATCCCGCAACTACAACTTTATAGAGCAGTTCATCGCCGAGGACATCGCCCCCGGCGGCAGGTTTGAGGGCAAACAGGTGCACACGCGCTTCCCGCCCGAGCCGAACGGCTATCTGCACATCGGCCACTGCAAGGCGCTTATCATCGACTTCGGCACCGCCGAGCGCTTCGGCGGCATCTGCAACCTCCGCATGGACGACACCAACCCCGCCAAGGAGGACACCGAGTACGTCGACGCCATCCAGGAGGACATACACTGGCTGGGCTTTGACTGGGGCGACCGCTTCTTCTACGGCTCCGACTACTTCGAGCAGACCTATGAGTACGCCGAGGAGCTCATCAGGAAGGGCCTCGCCTATGTCTGCGAGCTCACTCCCGAGCAGTTCCGCGAGTACCGCGGCGACACGAACACCCCGGCCCGCAGCCCATGGAGGGACAGGCCTGTCGAGGAGAACCTCGACCTCTTCCGCCGCATGCGCGCCGGCGAGTTCCCGGAGGGCAAGTACACCCTTCGCGCCAAGATAGATTTGGCCAGCGGCAACTTCAATATGCGCGACCCCGTGCTCTACCGCATTCGTTACATCGAGCACCACCGCCAGGGCACCAAGTGGTGCATCTTCCCGATGTACGACTTCGCCCACCCCATCCAGGACGCGCTCGAGGGCATCACGCACTCGCTCTGCTCGCTGGAGTATGAGGACCACCGCCCGCTCTACGACTGGGTCGTGAACAACGTCTCCGTGCCCAGCAAGCCGCGCCAGATAGAGTTCGCCCGCCTCGGCATAGACCACACCGTCATGAGCAAGCGCAAGCTCAGGAAGCTCGTCGAGGAGCACTACGTCTCCGGCTGGGACGACCCGCGCATGCCGACGCTCTGCGGCCTGCGCCGCCGCGGCTACACCGCGCGCTCCATCCGCGACTTCTGCGAGCGCATCGGCGTCGCCAAGACGCCCAACACCGTCGAGTACGCCCTGCTCGAGCACTGCCTGCGCGAGGATTTGAACCAGCACGCCCAGCGCGCCATGGCCGTACTGCGCCCGCTCAAGCTCACCATCGTGAACTACCCCGAGGACCGGAGCGAGACGGTGGAGATAGAGAACAACCCCAACGATCCCGAGGCCGGGACGCGCACCGTCACCTTCTCCCGCAGCCTCTACATCGAGCGCGAGGACTTCATGGAGCACCGCGCGCCCAAGTACAAGCGCCTCTGCCCGGCCGAGGACGGCGAGGCCTGCTCGCTCGAGTGCCGCCTCAAGGGCGCGTATCTCATCCGCTGCGCCGGCTTCGTCAAGGACGAGAACGGCGAGGTGGTCGAAGTGCTGGCCGAGTACGATCCCATGAGCCGCGGCGGCGACCCCGCTGACGGCCGCAAGGTCAAGGGCGCCACGCTCCACTGGGTGGACGCGAACAACTGTGCCGACGCCGAGGTGCGGCTCTACTCCAACCTCTTCTCCGACGCCGACCCCGACGCGGGCGACAAGGACTTCCTCGACTGCCTGAACCCGGACAGCCTCGAGGTGCTCACCGGCTGCAAGGTGGAGCCTATGTGCGCCTCTCCCGACGCGCCCATGCACTTCCAGTTCCTGCGCCAGGGCTATTTCTGCCGCGACAAGGACTCCACGCCGGAGCACCCCATCTTCAACCGCGCCGTCGCGCTCAAGGATAGCTTCAAGAAGTGAGCCGCCGCGCCGCCGCGAGGCCTTAGGAGGGACAGTATGATCAACAAGTCCGTGATTATATTGACGGCCATAGCAGCGCTGCTGCTGCCGTTTGTGCTGACAGTCGTGGCAAATTGGATTCCGCCCGATTGGTATTCGTCCCCGGTGTTCTGGGCGTCGCTGATTATAGACGCCGTCGTGATATGCACCGGCATTGTGCTCTGCCGCCTGAACCGTGTGAACGCACAGGAGGACAGGGAAGGCCGCGACGGCGAAGAATAAGTGAGATAGAAACCCCCGGGCTTGCGGCCCGGGGGTTTGTCTGTATTCAGCTCTCCGGCCAGACGATGGCCTCCGAGACACCGTCCAGCTCTGCCACGATGAAGTCCGCGCCGGAGTAGGCGGCGTAGCCGTCGTCATAGCTGGTGGTGCACCAGCTGAGCCCGGTGACGTCCCTGCCGCGCAGGCCGGTTATCTCCTCGAGCTCCGGTACGCCGCCGTTGTACTGGCCGCTCAAATCGACCATGTACCAGCGACCGTCCTCGGTTGCGATCACGGCCCAGGCGTCGCTGCCGGGGAACCAGCTGGTGCAGGGCAGTTCATAGACCGCTGTAACAGGGCTGTCGGTGGGTACGGCCCTGGTCCTGCCCATTGCCTTGGTTATCTCCTCGCGGCGCTTTCCCTCGGCAGCTTCCTCGGCGTTCGGGGAATTGGGGTCAGCGACGTCTGTCCAGAGCTCTACGTGAGTTATGTCAACCGAGGCCGTGCCGCCGCTGAGCGTCACGCTGAAATTCGGGTTGTCGTAGCTGCCGAGGTCTATGCGCCGTGCAAAGGGGGAGCCGTCGGGGGCGGCGGTCACCCGCTCGATATCCGCTGCACCTGCGGCGCGGTAGATGAGCGTCGCGGCCTGGGCGCGGGTGAGGATGGCGCCTGGGCGGATGGTGTTGTCCTCAAAGCCGTCCATAAGCCCGGCGGAGCACATGGCGCCGACGTACTGCACATAGTCCTGGCCCACGTCCGCCCGGTCCGCGTAGGGGATGCTGTCGGTGAGCTCCAGCCCGAGGGCCACCGCGACTATCTTGGCGGCCAGCTGGCGGCTTACGGGGCTGTTGAACTGCGTCCAGGCGCTGTCCTGCTCGTTGAGCCAGCCGTTGTCGTAGGCGCTGCGCATCTGCACGCCCGCCCAGTGGCCGTATTCTTCGCCGGTTTCCAGGCCGAGGCAGCGCGCGGTCATGGTGACGAACTCGGCGACGGAGACGTCCCTGTCGGGCCGGAAAGTGCCGTCCTCGTAGCCGTCTATGTAACCGGCGGATATCATTTCGCTGACCGGCTCGTAGAACCACTGCCCCTCGCTCACGTCGCTGAGCTGTACGCCGTCGGCCATCGCGGCCGTGCCCAGAGAGAGGGTGAGCGCGAGCGCCAGGGCGATTGAAGAGAGCTTTTTCATATGAAACACCTCGCTTTGTGCTTATAGCTGCGCTTATGACGCAGCCTGTCAGGAAAAGTTCCAAAAGCAAGAGGCGGGCAAAAGCCCGCCTTTGCTTACACGTTGAATCTGAAGAGCGTGACGTCGCCGTCCTTCATGACGTAGTCCTTGCCCTCGCTGCGCACAAGGCCCTTTTCCTTGGCGGCGGCCATGCTGCCGCAGGCCTTGAGGTCGTCGAAGGCGACAATCTCCGCGCGGATGAAGCCGCGCTCGAAGTCGGAGTGAATCTTTCCGGCGGCCTGGGGGGCCTTGGTGCCCCTGGTGATGGTCCAGGCCCTGACCTCGTCGCTGCCGCAGGTGAGGAAGCTGATGAGGCCCAGGAGGGAGTAGGAGCACTTGATTAGCCTCGCAAGGCCGCTCTCCTTGAGGCCCAGCTCCTCGAGGAACATGGCCCTGTCCTCGTCGTCGAGCTCGCAGAGCTCCTGCTCGGTGCGCGCGCAGATGGGCAGCACCTGGGCGCCCTCGGCGTCGGCGATGGCCTTGACGGCCTGGTAGTAGGCGTTGCCGTCGAGGCCGGCTATGCCCTCCTCGTCCATGTTGGCGGCGTAGATAATGGGCTTGAGGCTCAGCAAATCCACGGTCTCGATTATCTCGCGCTCGTCGTCGCCGCAGTCATAGCTGCGCGCGCTCTTGCCCTCGTTCAAGTGGGCGAGCAGGGCCTCGAACACCTCGGCCTCATGGGCGAACTTTTTGTCGCCGCCCTTCGCGGCCTTTTTGCTCTTGTCTATGCGGCGCTCCACGAGCTCCATGTCCGCCATGATGAGCTCGAGGTTGATGATGTCGATGTCCCTGGCGGGGTCGGTGCCGCCCTCGACGTGGATTATGTTCTCGTCGTCGAAGCACCTGACGACATGGACTATGGCGTCCGTGCGGCGTATGTTCTCGAGGAACTTGTTGCCCAGGCCCTCGCCGTGGCTCGCGCCCTTTACGAGACCGGCTATGTCGACGAACTCAATGACGGCGGGGGTGTACTTCTTGGGCGAGTACAGGTCGCGCAGGAAGTCCAGGCGCTCGTCCGGTACGGCGACGACGCCGACGTTTGGCTCTATGGTGCAGAAGGGGTAGTTTGCGCTCTCCGCGCCCGCGTTGGTTATCGCGTTGAACAGTGTGCTCTTGCCGACGTTGGGCAGGCCGACGATGCCGAGTTTCATGTATCATATCTCCTTAGTTTTCAGAGTGGACGATGATTTAAGCCCAGATATTATACCACAGTGCGCCGCCCGCCTCAAGAGATATTCTATCAAAGCCCGGCCGGTATGCCGCAACCGCCGGTTGCGAAACTGCAAGCCACTCGTGGTTGCGCCGCAACCTGCCTTCGGGTATACTGGTGTCAGTAAAGGCGGGGAGGGACGACATGAAGCTGCACGAGAAGATATACTACTACAGGAAGAAGGCGGGGCTTTCGCAGGACGCTCTGGCCGATAAGCTGGGCATTTCGAGGCAGGCTATCTCGAAGTGGGAAACGGCCGAGTCCGTGCCAGAGACCGGCAAGCTCGCCGCACTGGCTTCGGCGCTGGGCATAAGCGTCGACTGGCTGCTCAGCGAGGACGAGCCGGAGGGGGAGACGAACGGCGCGCGGGAATACGACGCCGGGGAAGGCAGACCGCTGACGCCGGAGGACCTTGCGGAGACGCTGCCCGGGCTCATTCGGCTGCTTGTGCGGCGCTGGGGCTGGCTCGCGGGCATATATGTGATTCGTTACGGGGCAATTGTGTTTTTCGGCGGCGCGCTGGTGAACCTGATAACGCTGCCGTCGCTCAAACGCTCCCAGCAGCTGGTTGACGAGTACCCTTTCCTGAGCGATGTGTACGGCATGACGGGTACGGAGGGAAACCTGCTCACCATCGTGGCCACGATTGTGACTGTTTTTGGCCTTGCCGTTGTAATCGCCGGTATCGCTCTGACCGTGTATCTGAGGAAACGGCGTTGGGAATGATAAACATACATGGAGGGACGACATGAAGCTGCACGAGAAGATATACTACTATCGGAAGAAGGCGGGGCTCTCGCAGGATGCGCTGGCCGATAAGCTGGGCGTTTCGAGGCAGGCTATCTCGAAGTGGGAGACGGCCGAGTCCGTACCAGAGACCGGCAAGCTCGCCGCGCTGGCCTCGGCGCTGGGCATAAGCGTCGACTGGCTGCTCAGCGAGGAGGAGCCGGAGGGGGAGACGAACGGCGCGAGGGAATACGACGCCGGGACCTTCGTCCCGGGCCGCGACGCATCCTCCGCCGGGACGGCGGCGCGGAGCCGCACGCGGGGACTGAAGCACTGGGCGTGGCTCTCAGGCGTCGCTATAGCCGTGATAGGGGCCTACCTGCTGTACCAGGCCGTGACAGCGAAGCTTGCGATGTCGAGCCTGCTCGGGCTGCTCAACATGGACGGCTACATCGGCGGCGAGACAGTGTGGGTCAACGGCGTGGAGACGCCGATAGTGGATTTCCTGCAGAACAACCCCGTGTCCGTCGTGTCGACGGTGTGGCTTATAGTAGGCGCCGTGCTCGTGTTGGGCGGCATTGCGCTGGCCGTGTTCCTGAAGCGGAAATTCAGGACGTGATAACAAAGGCGGGAGCTGATTGCTCCCGCCTCTTTGCGTTTATTCCTTGTTTTCGCCTTCCGGCTTCGGCTCGGTCTCCGCGCCCGGTTTGTTCTCGGGTTCGCTGTCGGGCTTGCTCTCGGCCTCGGGCTGGGTCTCGCCCTCAATGGCGGGCGTCTCAGCGGGCTCGTCGAAGGTGTAGCTTATCTTGCGCGCGGGCGGCTCTATGGAGCTGTCGCGCATCTTGGGCTCAGGCTTCTTGGGCGGGAGCTCGCCGTGGCGGCAGAAGTAGCTGAAGTCCTCGCCGTCCATGCTCTCGTTCTGCAGGAGGTACTCGGCCACGCCCTTGAGGGTGTCGGCGTGCTCGCGGAGTATGGCCTCGCACCTGGCGTTGGCCTCGTCAAAGATGCGCTTGACCTCCTCGTCGATGATGGCGGCGGTCTCCTCGGAGTAGCTCTTCGTGGTGCCGAAGTCGCGGCCGATGAAGATGCTGTGCCCGGAGGAGTCGTAGCTGATGGGGCCGAGGCGCTCGCTCATACCGAACTGGGTGACCATGGCGCGGGCCAGGTTTGTGGCCTGCTGGATATCGCCGGACGCGCCGGTGGAGATATCGTCGAGGAACAGCCGCTCGCTCACGCGGCCGCCGAGGGAGACGACAATCTCCTCAAAGAGCTCGGAGTAGGAGTGGAAGTTCTCCAAATCCTCCTTCGGGCGGAAGTAGGTCGCGCCGCCGCTCGGTCCGCGGGGGATGATGGTGATATAGTGCACGGGGTCGGTGTGGTCCAGGAACTCGCTGACCACTGCGTGGCCGCCCTCGTGGTAAGCGGTGAGCTTGCGGGCGCGCTCGCTCATGACCTTGCTCTTTTTCTCCGGCCCCATCTCCACCTTGCGGATGGCCTCCTCTATCTCGTAGGAGGTGATGAAGCGCTTGCCGTTGGACACGGCCATGAGCGCCGCCTCGTTGAGCAGGTTTTCGAGATCCGCGCCGGAGAAGCCGGGGGTGCCTCGTGCGATGGAGTTGAGGTTCACGTCATCGGCCAGGGGCTTGCCCTTGGCGTGGACGCGCAGTATGGCCTCGCGGCCGCGGATGTCCGGCAGACCGATATAGACACGCCTGTCGAAGCGGCCCGGGCGGGTCAGGGCGTTGTCGAGGATGTCGTCGCGGTTCGTAGCCGCCATGACTATGACGCCCTCGTTGTTGGTAAAGCCGTCCATCTCAACGAGCAGCTGGTTTAGCGTCTGCTCGCGCTCGTCGTGGCCGCCGCCGAGGCCGCTGCCGCGCTGACGTCCCACGGCGTCTATCTCGTCGATGAAGATGATGGCCGGGGCGACCTTCTTGGCCTGGTCGAACAAATCGCGCACACGGGAAGCGCCGACGCCGACGTAGAGCTCTACGAAGTCGGAGCCGGATATGGACAGGAACTGCACTCCCGCCTCGCCGGCGACTGCCTTGGCGAGCAGGGTCTTGCCGGTGCCCGGAGGGCCGACGAGCAGCACGCCCTTGGGTATGCGCGCGCCCATGTCGGTGTAGGACTTCGGGTTCTTTAGGAAGTTGACGACTTCCTCGAGCTCGGCCTTTTCCTCCTCGCAGCCTGCGACGTCCTTGAAGGTGACCTTCTTCTGCTCCTCGCTGCCCAGGCGGGTGCGGGCCTTGCCGAACTTGCCCACGCCGGGCGCTCCGCCTCCGCCGCCGGCCTTGTTCATCATGTAGTACCAGAGCGCAAAGAAGGCGACGATGATGAGCAGATAGGGTATCATGCTCAGCCACCAGGGGGCGACCCAGCCGGTCTTGTAGTCGTATTCGCTGATGATGCCGGCCTCGTGCTGCTCGTCAATCAGGCTGCCGAGCTGGCTTATAAACAGGCCCACATCGTACAGGTCGTAAGTGATGTCGGGGTCGGTTTCCGCCGCTCCCCTGGGCGTGATTATGAGGGTGGAGCCCTCGACGACGAAGCTCTCGACCTGCTCGTTCTTGAACATGTCGACGATGTCGGAGTAGTACAGCTCATCCTGCTTCTGAGCAGGCGTCAGCATGGTGTAGATTACGGCCAGGAGGATGACCATTATCAGCACATAAAACCCGATGTCTCGGGCCCGGTTTCGCTGTGGTTTCAAAAAAACTTCACTTCCTTAAACAAACTGGCCTGAAAGGGCTCCGCCCTTTCAGTGCCAAGATACCCCGCGCCTGAAGGCGCGATGGTTCAGCACTGCACTGCGCGCACGACCGCTCGCGGCCGCACATTCCGCTTCGTGATAGGTATTTTTCCGGAGCTTTGCTCCGGAAAAATGGATTTCAATTACCGCGCGTTTACGCGCGAGCCGGAGCTTTGCCCCGGAAAAATGGATTTCAATTACCGCGCGTTTACGCGCGAGCCGGAGCTTTGCCCCGGAAAAATGGATTTCAATTACCGCGCGTTTTCGCGCAAGCCTGAGCTTTGCCCCGGAAAAATGGATTTCAATTACCGCGCGTTTACGCGCCGGGGAGAAGCCCGGGAAATAATATTTAAGCAGCGGCCTGGGCCGTTTGCTGAATATCTGGTCAGTTGTTGGAGTATACCTCGCTCTTGAGTACGCCGATGTAGGGGAGGTTGCGGTACTCCTCGGCGTAGTCGAGGCCGTAGCCGACGACGAAGGCGTCCTCAACCTCGAAGCCGACGTAGTCGGCCTTGATGTCGGCGCGGCGGCGAGCGGGCTTGTCAAGCAGCGTCACGATGCTTATGGAGGCGGGCTTGCGCACGCCGAGGTAGTTCTTCAGGTAACTGAGCGTGATGCCGCTGTCGAGTATGTCCTCGACTATTATGACGTGCCTGCCCGCAATGTCGCGGCTGAGGTCCTTGTTTATCTTGACAGCGCCGGTGCTGGACATGCCGTCGCCGTAGCTGGACACGGCCATGAAGTCCATCGTGCAGTATATGTCCACGTTGCGCAGCAAATCCGCCATGAACACAAAGCAGCCCTTGAGCACGCCGACGAAGATGGGGTTCTTGTCCTTAAAGTCCTCGGTGAGCTGTGCGCCCAGCTCGGCGATGCGAGACTTGAGCTCTTCCTCGCTGAACAGTATTCTCTCTATATCCTGCTTCATTTAAGTATCCCCCACACTATAGCATAAATTTTAGTCGGTTTCTATATTTTTGTGCGTCCGCACGCGGACTATCAGCGCGCGGGAGCCCGGCTCCGGCAGACGTCTTTCATCCTGCCCGATGCCCGGGACGGCCAGCACCCCGCGCCCGTCCCTGAGCACGGGAACGCGGTCCCGCTCTCCGGGCGGTATGCCGCGCTCGGCCATCAAGTCTGAGAGCTTCTTGGTGCAGCCCCGGCCCACGGGACGCATCCTGTCGCCCGGAGCGCGCGGTGAAATAAAAGCCGTCCCCAAGATATTCTCATATTGGAAGTAAAAAGTGTTTAATGAAGTGTGAATTTCGCAAACGTTTTCAGCAATTTCCGCGGTGATGCACAGCCCGGCCCCGGGCAGCTCCGTCACGCCGGGGATGTTCAGCGGCGTCTGTGCGAGTTCCGGCGCGCCGCGCTCGACGTAGATAAGGCCGCTGCCGGCAGAAAACCGCGCGCCGGGCACGTCCGCGCTGCCTGTCCCGGACTTTGCGAGGGCCAGGACGGCTTCCACATGGCGCAATTCCAGCGCCCTGGGCGCCATCATGCGCACCACACGCGAGGCCACACTCCAGCCTGCGCCGGCCAGCTCCGAGGCTTTGACCCTGCCCTGCGGGTACTTGGCCAGGAAATCCCGCGCCAGGGAGTCCAGGTATTCATCGTCCGCGCGCAGCAGCGCGCTTGAGCGCTGGGCGGCTTCGGCAAAGCCGGGGTTTATGCCGCGCAGCACGGGCATGACGAGGGCCCGGATTCGGTTGCGCGAGTAGTCGAGCGAGGCGTTGGTGCTGTCCTCGACATGCGCTATGCCGTGACTGTCGAGATAGCGCTCTATCTCGGCGCGGGTCACGCCCAGCATGGGCCTGACTATCCTGCCACGCCTGGGCGGTATGCCGGCGAGGCCGCGCGGGCCGCTTCCACGCGCGAGGGCGAAGAGCACCGTCTCCGCGTTGTCGTCGGCGTTGTGGGCGGTTGCGATGGTGTCGGCGAGAAGCTCGTCCGCCGCCTGCTCCAAAAAAGCGTAGCGCAGCGTGCGCGCGGCCTCCTCCGTGCCCATGCCGTGAGAGGCGGCGTATCCGGACACGTCGCCGCGGCCCACGCGCAGCTCTACGTCCAGGCGCGCACACTCGCTGCGGACAAAGGCCTCGTCCCTCTCCGACTCTTCGCCGCGCAGGCAGTGGTTGTAGTGCGCCGCGCAGACGCCGAAGCCGTTTTCGGCCGCGCCCTCCAGGCAGCGGTGCAGCAGATACATGCTGTCCGCTCCGCCGGAGACGGCGCAGAGTACGCGGCGGCCCAGAAGGGAGTAGTCAAAACCGCTCATTCCTCGTGCCTCTTGTCGAGCGGGACGAAGCTGGTGTACTCGGGCAGCCACATCATGTAGAGCGTACCCGTCTCGCCGCGGCGGTTTTTGAGTATTATCAGCTCGACCTCGTTGGGGTTTTCGTACTCGGGGTCGTAGTAGCCCTCGCGGTGGAGGGCGACGACCACGTCGGCGTCCTGCTCTATGGCGCCGGATTCGCGCAGGTCGCTCAGCTGCGGGCGCTTGTTCTGGCGCTGGGTGTTGGCTCGTGAAAGCTGGCTCAGGCAGAGGACGGGGACGTTGAGCTCTTTGGCCATTATCTTCATCATGCGGCTGATGTCGCTGACGGCCTGGGTGCGGCTCTCGTTGGACCAGGAGTTGCCGCTGCCCGCCGACTGCATCAGCTGCAGGTAGTCTATGACCACGAGGCCGAGGTTCTTTATCCTCCGGCACTGCGCGTTCATGTCCGCGACGGTGAGGGAGGGGTTGTCGTCTATGCGTATGTCGGTGGCGGAGAGCGCGCCCGCTGCGGCGGCGACACGCCGCCACTCGTCGTCGCTCAGCCGTCCGGTCTGCAATTTCTTGCCGTCCACCAGGCCCTCGGCGGAAATGAGGCGGGTGACCAGCTGCTCACGGCTCATTTCGAGGGAAAAGACGGCGACTGTCTTGCCGCTGGTTTTGCCGACGTAGCGCGCTATGTTCAGCGCGATGCTGGTCTTGCCCATACCGGGCCGCGCCGCGATGAGGGCAAAGTCGCCGCCGTTCAGGCCGAGTATGGCGTGGTCGAGATCCGGCAGGCCGGTGGAGAGGCCGGGGATGGCGCTCTCGTTCGAGGCGGCTTCGCTGATGGCGTCGAACACCCGCTGTACGACGCTGGCAACGGGCGTAAGGCCGCCGGTGTTGCGGTCACGGCTCAGCGCGTATATCTTGCGCTCGGCGTTCTCCAGCATCGTGTCCGCCTGCCCGGAGCCCTCGTAAACCATATTCGTGATGTCCTCGCCGACCTGGGCCAGGGCGCGCAGCAGCGCGCGGTCACGCACTATGGCCGCGTATTCGAGCACGTTCGCCGCCGTCGGGGTTATCTCCATCAGCTCCGTGAGGTACTGCGGGGAGTTCTCCTTCTGCACGCCCCGGACCTTCATCTGGTCGAGGACGGTGACGGGGTCCACGGTCTGGCCGTAGGAGAACATGGCGAAGATGGTCTCGAATATGTCGCGGTTGGCCTGGACGTAGAAGTCATCGGCCTTCACTCGGCCGATGACGTCGGCTATGCACCTGGGGTCTATGAGCATGGAGCCGAGTACGGCCTGCTCGGCCTGGGCCGAGTAAGGCACGCGCCGGCCTAGTAGTTCGTCCATCAGCGCACCTGCCTAACGCTCACTTCTGCTCGGTGACCATGACGTTGATGGTTCCGCTGACCTCGTAGCCGAGCTTGGCCTTGACCTCGAAGGAGCCGAAGCCCTTGATGGGCTCGCTCTGCACAATCTTGTTCTTCTCTATCTCTATGCCGTGCTGCGCCTTGAGCGCGTCGCTTATCTCCTGGCTGGTTATGGCGCCGAAGAGCCTGCCGCCCTGCCCGGCGCGGGCGCTTATCGTGACCATGACGCCCTCTAGCTTCTTCGCGGTCTCCTCGGCGGCGGCCTTCTCGCGCGCGGCCTGGGCCTTCTTGGCCTTTTCGCGGAGCTTGAAGGCGTTTATCATGTCGGGCGTGGCCTCGCTGGCGAGCTTGCGCGGCAGCAGGTAGTTGCGCGCGTAGCCGTCGGAGACCTCCTTCATTTCGCCCTTCTTGCCCTGTCCACGGACGTCCTGATTGAATATGACCTTCATTTATATCATCCTTTCTTCTGGGCCTTCCGCTTTCGGAAGGCGTTGCGGCACAGCCGCGGCGCGGCGCTCGCCTGCGCCGCTGCCATGGGTTCGGCATAAGGCGGCGCGGGCTTTGCGCACGGTTTAACTTGCAGATTAACTTGTTCCCGGTCAGCCGTCCAGGTACTCGTCTATCGCCGTGAAGAGGCTGTTCACGGCGTCGCGGAGCGTCGTGTTCGGTATCTGGCAGGCTGCGGCCGAGCGGTTTCCGCCGCCGCCGAGCTTCTCCATGATGACCTGTACGTTGATGTCGCCTATGCTCCGGGCGGAGATGTTCGCGCCTCCGTCCTTGGTCGGCGAGACTACGAAGCTGACCTCGACGCCGGAGATGTTCAGCAGCTCGTCCGCCGCCTGGGCGATTATAACCCTGTCCTGCGGCGCCTCCGGCGCGGCGACGGCTATGTTGCCGCGGTAGAGCTGCGCGTTCTGCATGATGCGGTAGCGCGCCACGGTGTCGTTCATGTCGTTTTGCAGCAGCTTCTTGACCTCGACCGTGTCTGCGCCGCAGCGCCTGAGGAATGCCGCGGCCTCGAAGGTGCGCTCGCCGGTGCGCAGCGTGAAGTTCTTGGTGTCGAGCACGATGCCGGAGAGCATGGCCTCGGCCTCGCAGCGGAGTATGTCCTCCGGGTCGCAGACCTCCTGCAGCACCTCGCTCAGAAGCTCGCAGGTGCTGGAGGCGTAGGGCTCGTAGAAGGTGAGCGCGCTGTTTTGGATATAGGTCGCGGCGCGGCGGTGGTGGTCGATGACGGCCACTCGGTTGCAGGCGGCGAGGAAGTTGGAGTCCTCGGCCTGCTCGGGGCGGTTGGTGTCCACGACGACCAGCAGGCTGCGCCCGTCGGACTGCAGCATGGCCTCCTGCGGGGTTATGAAGGCGTTCTTGTACTCCGGCTCGCTCTGCAGGCGCTCTATGAGCAGCTTGGCCGCGTTCTTCTCCGGGTCTATGACTATGCGGCAGAGCTTGCCCTTCTTGCGGGCGAGGCAGCAGATTGCCGCGTCCGCGCCTACGGCGTCCAGGTCTGCGTACTTGTGGCCCATGACGAACACGCGGGAGGAGTCGGCGATGAGCTCGGCCAGGGCGTTGGCCATGACACGGCTCTTGACCTTGGTGCGGGTCTCCACCTCGTTGCCGCGCCCGCCGAAGAACTCAAAGCTCAAGCGGTTCTTGATTACCGCCTGGTCGCCGCCTCGGGACAGCGCCATTTCGGCCGCCAGGGTGGCGAACTGCCAGTCCTCGCCGAAGCCCTCGCCGTCGTGGCCGAGGCCAAGCGAGAGTGTGGCGTGGATGCCGGCCGAGCCGATTACGGAGTGCGCCTGCTCGAGCAGGGCAAACTTGCCGGAGCGCATTTCGTCCAGATGGCGCTCCTCAAACACCACGAAGTACCTGTCGCGGTCATAGCGGCGCAGAATGGCGTCGCGGCCCTCCCAGTACTGGTTCATCACGTCCTCGACGGCGTCGCGCAGGTCGTTCTTCACGCGGTCGGGCTGGTTGCGGATGAGCTCATCGTAGTTGTCTATTATGAGTACGCCAACGACGGGGCGGCTTTCCTCGTACTTTATGCGCACGTCGTCGTACTCGGTGACGTCCACCCAGTAGGCTATGCCCATGAAGCCGTGCCCGGCCTCCTCCTCGCCGGTGCCGGGGCGTATGATATTGCCGTGTATCTGGTACTTGCGGCCGTTTATGGCCAGCAGGTCCTGGCACTGAGTCTTGCCCTCGAGCAGCCACTTGGCCGAGAACTGCGGCACCAGCGTGTCCAGCCTGGCCTCAAAGCGCGAGCCGGAGACACCGCACATGTTGAAGAAAATCTGGTTTGCCCAGATGACGCGCAAATCGTTGAGCGAGAACACCGCCATAGGCAGCGGGAAGTTCAATAACGTGTTGTTTTTCGCCGTGTCCGCGTCGTAGGTGACGGACTCGATGTAGTCCATGAGCTCTCGCCGGCGCCGCCTGGCCGAGAACACCGAGCTGATTATGAGCAGGAGCAGCACGGCTCCCTCCGCCGCAGCCAGGACGTACTGCCCGAAAAGCAGCGCTGCCGCCGCGAAGGCCACCAGTACGAAGAGGTACAGCCTGCCGCTGGGCTCCGTCAGCCTTTGAAATTTCTTGTTCAAATATAACCCACTCCCCCGTAAGGCTGGTACAAAAACTGTCAAGTTGAAAGCGATAATGCCCCATAATTACAGTTTTAATATTATAGCATAATGTGGCGCATATTTACAACAATAATTCTCGTCCGCCTGCAAAGAATACTGAGCATGAAAGCTGTGATTATGGCGGGGGGAGAGGGCAAGCGTCTGAAGGCCGTCACCGGAGCCCTGCCCAAACCGATGGTGCCGCTGCTCGGCAGGCCCCTCATGGAGCGCTGCGTGGAGCTGTTGGTCAAAAACGGAATAACGGACATCTGCGCCACCCTGCGCTACAATCCCGGGCCGATAATGGACTATTTCGGCGATGGGGAGCGCTTCGGCGTGGATATAACCTGGCGTGTGGAGACGCAGCCGCTGGGTACTGCGGGCTCTGTGAAGGCCTGCATGGACGTGCTGGGCGACGCGCCCTTCCTGGTTATGAGCGGGGACGCGGCCTGCGACTTTGACATAGCCGCGCTTGCGCGGGAACATGAGGCCTCCGGCGCGGCCGCCACAGTGGCGCTCTACGAGTGCCGGGAGCCGCTGCGCTACGGCCTGGCCGTGACGGACCCGGACGGGGACGTGCGCTGTTTTATCGAGAAGCCGGACTGGCCGCGCGTCGTGTCCAACCTCGTGAGCACTGGCATATATGTCGTGTCCCCGCACGCGATGGACTATGTCCCGGCGGACACCATGTTCGACTTCGCCGCCGACCTCTTCCCGCTGCTGCTCAAAAACGGGGAGCGCATCCACGCTGCGCTGCCGGAGGGGTACTGGTGCGACGTCGGAACGCCCAGAGCCTACTACCAGTGCTGCATCGACGCGCTCGACGGCAGGCTCTCAATACCCGATGCGCCTCCGCCTCCGCCGGAGCCGGAGGCGAAGCCGCTGCTGCCGCTGCCCTGGCAGGATAAGCAGCGGCGGCGTGTGCCCTGCGCGGACAGGGCAAAGCTCATGCGCGCCGTGTCCGAGAGCCTCATAGAGTGCGCGGCTGGCTTCGACGACGGCGTAGTCATACGCTCCGGGCACTGCGCGGCGCGCATAAGCCCGGAGCCGGGCTCCGACGCGCTGCTTATAGAGACGGGCGCCGCAGACGCAGAATTTGCCGGGGAGCTCGCCGCGGGCCTGGAGCGCCTGGTGCGCTCGCTGGATACAGCGCGGGAGGCGTGAGCCTCCCGCGCTGCCGCTGGCCGGAAAAGTGCTTTCCCGTATGGACAACTATGCCGTTGTTAAGAGCAAATTTGGACAAAATTGGACGATTGTTAGCATTATGTCCGTTGTTTTGGATTTATTCTTGGCGTATAATGCTATTCAAGGAGGTGTGCGCAGTGAAGTACCAAGCGGCATCAATGAAGACAAAGAAGGCCCTGGCAGAGTCGCTTAAAAAGCTGATGCGCGCCAAGCCGTTTTCCAAAATCACGGTCACGGAGATAGTAAACGACTGCGGAGTCAACCGCAAAACTTTCTACTATCACTTTGAAGATATTTACGCGCTGCTGCGCTGGATATTTGAAGAGGAAGCCCTGAATATCGTTAAGCAGCTCTATCTCATAAATGATTACGACGGCGCCATGGACTTCATTGTCGAATACATAGACAAGAACAGGGCGTTTATGCGGAATGCCTATGACGCGTTCGGCAGCGTGGAACTGGGCAACTTCTTCCGCAAGAGCACACTGGAGCTGACCAGGCAGCTGATAAAGACCGCAGAGGAGTCAATGAAACGCAGGCTCACGCCGGAGACGGAGGACTACCTGTGCGAGTTTTTGACGGAGGCGGCAACCGGCGTCCTGCTCAGCAATATCGCAGGGACCCTGGACTTCGGCAAGGGAAGGTTCACCAAACCTATCAGGAACATCATGCGCGCTTCCATAGTCGGAGTGCTGACTGAGGAAGGCATACCCTGCGAGCCGGCAGAGCAGGAAGAGTAAACGGACTAATAATCCCATGAGCCCCCGGACGGTGTCCGGGGGCTTTAAATTATGTTTGCCGGGCGTGCGGATTTTACGCGGATTTGGGTTGAACAACACGCCTTGTGGTGGTAGAATAACTTAGTTGCACATCCAGATGTGACAGTATTTTAGGGGGATATGACCGATGAATGAGATCAAGGACATAGCACTCGCCCCTTCCGGCGAGAAGAAAATAGCCTGGGTTAAGCGCAATATGCCCGTGCTGCGCGGCATTGAGGCCGATTTTGAGCGCGAAAAGCCCTTCGCAGGCCTGAAAATAGCCCTCAGCGTGCATCTGGAGGCCAAGACGGCGTACCTCTGCCGCGTACTGGCCGCCGGAGGCGCCGAGATGTATGTCACCGGCTCCAACCCGCTCTCCACTCAGGACGACGTGGCTGCGGCCCTGGCTGCGGGCGGTATCGAGGTTCACGCCGAATACGGTGTGAGCGAGGAGGAGTACTTCGGCCACATACGGAACGTTCTCGCCCACGGGCCGAATATAATAATCGACGACGGCGGAGACCTGGTCGAGACCATGCGCACCGACTTCCCGGAGCTCTGCGCGGACGTCATCGGCGGCTGCGAGGAGACTACGAGCGGCATACACCGCCTGCGCAAGCTCTATCAAGCGGGGACGCTGCCCTTCACTATGGTTGAGGTCAACGACGCCGACTGCAAGCACCTCTTCGACAACCGCTACGGCACGGGCCAGAGCGTCTGGGACGCCATAATGCGCACGACCAACCTCGTCGTCGCGGGCAAGGTGGCCGTCGTCTGCGGCTACGGCTGGTGCGGCAAGGGCGTTGCGATGCGGGCCAAGGGCCTTGGCGCCAAGGTCATTGTGACCGAGACCGACCCCGTGCGCGCCATCGAGGCCGTTATGGACGGCTTCGAGGTCATGCCCATGCGCGAGGCGTCCGGGATAGGCGAGATATTCTGCTCCGTCACCGGCTGCAGGGACGTCATGAACGCGGAGCACTTCGCGCTCATGCGCGACGGCGCGATACTCTCCAATGCGGGCCACTTCAACGTGGAGATAGACATGGACGCGCTTGAGAAGATGGCCGTGCGCAAGTACGAGGCCAGGCACAACATCACCGGCTACGTCATGCCCGACGGGCGCGAGCTCTTTGTGCTCGGCGAGGGCAGGCTTGTGAACCTCGCCTGCGGCGACGGTCACCCGGCCGAGATAATGGACATGAGCTTTGCCATACAGGCGCTCAGCGCCGAGTATCTCGCCAAACATGCTGGCAAGCTCGAGTGCGCGCCGATGCGCGTACCGCGCGAGATAGACCGGGCCGTCGCCTCGCGCAAGCTCAGGAGCATGGGCGTGGAGATAGACTCGCTGACCAGCGAGCAGAAGGACTACATGGGGATTTGATACATTTGGGCTTTAACCGGCAGGGCCTCAATGCCGTTTGACGCAGATTAGGGCGCACGTTTTGTTTCGCTCCATTGACGGGCAGAGCCCGCAGGCGGCCGCGAAGCTGACAGCCGCCCGCTTCGGCAGGGCTGCGGCGGTTAAAGCCCCGGAGAGGCTTTGCGCGAGGGGGGTGACATCCTTGGAGGAACGCAATTACGAGCAGCGTCGGGAAAAGCTGCTGGAGCTTTTGAAAAACAAGCGGCTGAAGTCCCTGCAGAACGAACTCGAGGACATGAACGAGTTCGACATAGCCGAGTTCCTCACCGAAGTGGGCGAGGACGACGCGCTGAAGATGATGACCGTATTCCGGCTGCTCAGCAAGGAGCGCGGCGCCGAAGTGTTCGCGGAACTGGACGCGCCGGAGCAGCAGGAGATAATAAACTCCATCACCGATAAGGAGCTGTCCGAGATAGTCGAGGACATGTACGTCGACGATGCGGTGGACATGATGGAGGAGCTGCCCGCAAATATAGTCAAGCGTGTCATGCGCGCCGCCACACCTGAGACCCGCGCGCTCATAAACCAGTACCTCAAGTACCCGGAGAACTCGGCCGGCAGCATAATGACCGCCGAGTTCATAGATTTGAAAAAATACATGAACGTGCGCGAGAGTATCGCGCGCATCCGCCGTGTGGGCGAGGACAAGGAGACAATCTACGTCTGCTATGTCACGAACGCCCACCGCAAGCTCGAGGGCGTTGTAACGGTCAAGGATCTGCTGCTGCACGACGACGATGCCGTCATCGAGGACATCATGGACTCGAACGTCATATTCGTGCGCACGACGGACGACCGGAGCGAGGCCTCGGAGCGAATCTCAGACTACGACCTCCTGGCCATACCCGTTGTGGACAAGGAGGACAGGCTGGTCGGCATAGTCACCGTCGACGACGTCATCGACGTACTGGAAGAGGAGACCACGGAGGACTTCGACCTCATGAGCGGCGTCTCGCCTTCGGACACCCCGTACTCCCGCGCAACAGTGGGAGAGCTCTGGAAGCGCCGTATACCCTGGCTGATGTTCCTCATGCTGTCGGCGACGTTCACGAGCATGATAATAACCCACTTCGAGGACGCGCTGAGCAAGTTCGCCGTGCTCACGGGTTTTATACCGATGCTTATGGGTACGGGCGGCAACTCCGGTTCCCAGAGCTCCACGGCCGTTATACGAAGCCTGTCCATAGGCGACACGGAGCCCAAGGACATACTCGCCGTCATCTGGAAAGAGATACGCGTCGCCGTGCTCTGCGGAGCGACGCTTGCCGCCGTGAACTTCGTCAAGATGCTGCTTGTGGACAGGCTGCTGCTGGCCAACCCGGATGTGACCATCATGGTGGCCTTCACCGTCAGCCTTACCATAGTCTTTGTCGTCATATTTGCGAAGGCGGTCGGCTGTACGCTGCCCATGGTCGCCGAGAAGATAGGCATAGACCCGGCCGTCATGGCCAGCCCGCTGATAAGTACGATAACGGACGCGGTCAGCCTGCTCATCTATTTGGGCCTGGCGACGGCAATACTGCATATATAGGGGTTAATAAGCTTGTGCGCCCCGGCTCTGTACGAAGTCGGGGCGCGATTTTTGTTCAAAAACAGTTGCAAGAGGTGGTTACATATGGATATGACGCCCGTGCTGACCCAGATGGGGATACTAGTCTTTATAATGGCAGTGGGCTTCTTTTGCACAAAAATTGGGGTCACCGGGCCTGAGTTCACCCGTTCGGGCTCAAAGGTCGTGCTGAACGTCCTGCTCGTGTTCACAATACTCGACTCGGTGACCTCGGCGGACATGGAGCTGTCGCTGGCGGACGTGGGCCTGGATTTGGCGGCGTTCTTTGCGCTGGTGTTTATTTCTGCGGCCCTCGGCCTGCTGACGGCGAAGCTCATACGCGCGAGGACCGACAGGCGCGGCATCGCGGCCTTCGCCATAGCGTTTTCGAACACCGTGTTCGTCGGTTTCCCCGTGATAGAGTCCATATACGGCGCCGAGGGCATACTTGTTGCCACGCTCTCCAACGTCCCCTTCAACCTGCTGGTCTACACCATGGGCGTCGCCATGATAAACGGCAGTACAAAGGGCATGAGCGTCAAGAGCGCCATTTCGGCTCCGCTGGTTGCCACCATAATCGCGGTAGCCTTCTTTATGACGGGCATCAAGCTGCCGTCTCCGATAGTGCAGTGTTTTGATATAATCGGCGGCGGCACCGTGCCGATGAGCATGCTCGTCGTGGGCGCGAGCCTGGGCAGCATATCCGTCAAGCAGGCGCTCAGCGACTGGCGCGTGTATGTGGTCAGCTTCGTCAGGCTCATCGTCTCGCCGCTGGCGACCTGGATCGTGCTGCGGCTCTTCATCCACGACGAGATGCTGCTGGGCGTGAGCGTGATACTCGCCGCCTGCCCGACCGCCATGATAGCCACGGCCCTGGCAATACGCGCCGGACGCGACGAGGCCTATGCCAGCCAGTGTGTGTTCGCCAGCACAGTGCTCTCGGCGGCTACGATGCCGCTCATGATATGGCTGCTGCTTTAATCAAAACCGGCCCCCGTTGTACAGGGGCCGGTTTTCAGTTATTCACTCTGTGCCGGCGGGTTTTCACGCCGCTTTGAACCTCCGCGGCTGCCGCGCCGCCTCCTGGGGCGGTGGGGCGCGCCCTCGCCTTTGGCCTCAGCCCTGGCTTCGGTTTTGGGTTCCGCCTTGCTGGGGCGGACCTTGTCCGTCCGCCGCCCGTTCTCGCGCCTGCGCTCTCCGGAGCTCTCGCGCCTGAACTCTTCCCCGTCACCGCGCTTGTGCTCTTCGTCGCGCACGGAGCGTTCGCTGCGACGGCCGGAGCTGCGCTTCTGTCCGGACTTGCGGCGCACGCTGGCCACATTCGCCTTGGACTCCGGCTCGGTATGGCTCTCGGCGAAGGCCCTCTCTTCGGGCTCATCCGTCTCCGGGGCCTCGGGCTCCGGCTCAATCTCACGCGGCTTCAGGACGTGGGCAGGGGCTTCGCCGTTCCTGGGCCGTCCGCCGGGTACGGCGGCAACCTCGTCTGCGTTGTAGGTCTTTATAGTCGTCTCGCCATCGCCGTCGAGTTTGACCTTGACGGTGCCGCGCAGGAGGTTGACCTGCGTCACGCTGCCGAAGCCCGCGGGCGTCTCAACAAAGGCGCCGTTCTTGGGTACGGCCTTGACCAGGGACTCGTAGGCCTCCTCCTCATATCTGAGGCAGCACATTAGGCGGCCGCAGGCGCCGGAAATCTTGGTGGGGTTGAGCGATAGCCCCTGGACCTTGGCCATCTTGGTGCTGACGGGCTGGAACTCGGTCAGGAAGCGGCTGCAGCACAGGTCCCGGCCGCACATGCCGAGGCCGCCGAGCATCTTGGCCTCGTCGCGCACGCCTATCTGCCTGAGCTCGATGCGGCTGCGGAACACTCCGGCCAGGTCTTTTACAAGCTCGCGGAAGTCCACGCGCCCGTCGCTGGTGAAGTAGAAGGTTATCTTGTTGCCCTCGAAGCTGCACTCGACGTCAACAAGCTTCATATCAAGGCCGTGCGCGGCCACCTTCTCGCGGCAGATGCCGAGCGCCTCGCGCTCGCGCTTGTGGTTAATTTCCTGGACGCGCTTGTCGCTGTCGGTGGCGATGCGCACGACGGGGCGGATGGGCGGGACGACCTGCTCGTTGGAGACGTAGTGGTTGCCCGCTACGCACTGGGCGTATTCGAGGCCCTTGCTGGTCTCAACGATGACGTCCTGTCCCGGTTTTACTGTCAGGCCGTTGGCGTCAAAGTAGTAAGCCTTTCCTCGGCCGTTGAATTTTACGCTGACCACTTCGGTCACGTTGCTGTCTTCGTACAATACAATTCCTCATTTCTAATGTGACGGCGCGGCGCATTGGCCGCAGCCTTATCAGCCGCCCTGTTCCTGAGCTATGCCGTCCACGGCGATGAGGCTCAGCACGCTCTTGACGCCCACGTTCTGACGCAGGTATTCGGAGCAGCGCCGGAGCAGCGCGTCCAGATACGCGCTCTGCCCGGCCGTGAGCGAGACCTTGGCCTTGCCCAGCAGCACGTCGGCCAGCTTCTCCCTCGCGGCTCGCAGCATTGCGGCGCAGCGGCGTGAGTCCATCCCCTCGTTGGACGTGCACCACAGCAGCAGCTCGCCTCTGGAGCCTCCTGCGAGTTTGCCCAGCAGCTCCATCGCGTCCGAGGCGGCCTCGTCGCTCTCGAGCGCGTCCGCATTGGTGCGTATGAGCTCGCAGCGCGAGCGCACGGTCGGCAGAAGCTGCTGCGGGTTTGCGGCGCAGAGTATGAACGACGCGCTCTCCGGCGGCTCCTCAAGCAGCTTGAGCAGCGCGTTCTGCGCCTGAAGGTTCATGGTGTCCGCGTCCTGGATTATATAGGCCTTGCCGCTGCCCTCGTTGGGCATGACGGGCGCGGAGGCGGCGACGGAGCGCACCTGGTCGACGGTTATCTCGCGCTTCTTGCGGCCCTGGCTGTCCAGGGCGGCGGTGACGGTTATCACGTCGGGATGTATGCCCTCGAGCACCTTGCGGCATGCGCGGCATTTACCGCAGGGCTTGTACGCGGCGGCGCCGTCCTCGCAGAGCATGGCCGCGGCCAGCCTGACGGCGAGGCCGTTGCGCGCCTCCTCGTTCATTGAGGCGGAAATATAGGCGTGGGCGAGCTTGGTCCCGCCCGGGATGCTGAATGTTTCCATACCTTATATTTTACCTTTCCACGACGGTATAGTCAACAAAATTCCTGCGGGGAGCGGCATCCCGGCCGCTCAGACGCCACAAAATTATACCACGGCGAGGAATAGCTTTCAACTATACCTCACTATGCTTTGCAGGTATTTGCCATTTGGCCGCGACGGTGATATCATCGGCTTGGCTAAGAGCTTAAACTCAAGGAGGAAGGCAATATGGAATACCGCAAGCTACCGCACGGGGGAGAGGACGTGAGCGTCCTCGGCCTGGGCAACAGCTCTATGGGCGGGACGGGCGAATACGAGACCGAGGCCACGGTGTCCCTCGCCATTGAAAACGGCGTGAACTACTTCGACATGGCGGCTGCCGACGCAGTGCCGTTCCCGGCCTTCGGCAGGGCCGTCGGTTCTCAGCGCGGCAAGGTGTACTACCAGGTGCACTTCGGCGCGGTCTACGACTCCGGCGTCTACGGCTGGACGCTTTCGCTCGAGGAGATAAAGCGCAGCGTGGATTGGCAGCTCAAGCAGCTGGGCACAGACTACATAGACGTGGGCTTCATACACTGCATAGACGAGTTTTCAGACCTGGACGAGGCAGAGCGCGAGGGCACGATTGACTATCTGCTTTCGCTCAAGCGCTCCGGCGCCGTCAGGCACATCGGCATGTCCACCCACACGCCCGGCACGGCAATGCGCGCGCTGGACATGGGCTTGCTCGACGTCCTGATGTTTTCAATAAACGCCGCATATGACTACAAGCGCGGCGAGTACGGCATAGGCGAAGTGGCAGAGCGCGCGGAGCTCTACCGCCGCTGTGAACGCGAGGGCGTGGGCATCTCCGTAATGAAGCCCTTCGCGGGCGGGCAGCTGCTGAACGCCAAGACCTCGCCCTTCAAGCGCGCGCTCACGGAGTACCAGTGCCTGCAATACGCGCTTGACAAGCCGGGCGTCATGACCGTGCTGCCCGGAGTGCGAGACAGGCGCGACCTCGAGCGGCTGCTGGGCTTTTTCAAGGCGGACGAGGCCGAGCGCGACTACTCGGTCATAGCGTCCTTCACGCCGGCGGAGGCCGAAGGAGTCTGCGTCTACTGCAACCACTGCCAGCCCTGCCCGGCGGGCATAGACGTGGGCCTGGTCAACAAGTATTACGACCTCGCGCGGGCGGGGGACAAGCTCGCCGCCGACCACTACGCCCACCTCGGCATGCACGCCTCCGACTGCCTGCACTGCGGCCACTGCGATTCACGCTGTCCCTTCCATGTGCAGCAGAGCGCCCGCATGGAGGAGATAGCCGCATACTTCGGCGTGTAAGTTTACATAAGTAAAACGCGAAACGCAAGGCATAGAAAAAGCGCCCCGCCGGGGCGCTTTTTGCTGTTTCGGCGATTATTTACCGCACAGGCGCTTTATGAGCTCGTAACGCTCGTCGGCAGTCTTTTGCAGCTCTGCGAGCTCTTCTTCGCTGAGCTTGCTGAACTTGCCGATGCCCTTCACGAACTCGGCGACCGTGATGGGCTTGCGGTTCTCGGTCATGTAGTACCTGCCCTTGTCGCATTCCCAGAGCGGGAACATATTGCAGGCCACCGCGCGGCGCGCGACGGCGATGCTCTCATTGGGCTTGAAGCTCCAGCCTGTGGGGCAGGGAGAGAACACATGCAGGTAGGCGAAACCGCGCTTGCTGGCCTCGAGGCCGTGCTGCACCTTGGCGACAAAGTCGGGCATGTTGCTGGGGCTGGCCGTGGCGCAGTACTCAATGTTGTGCATCGCCATGATGAGCGGGACGTACTTGGCGTTCTGCTCTTTGCCGTTTATGGCCGCGCCGGTGGGCGTGGTGCTCGTGCGGGAGCCGAGGCTGGTGGTGCTCGAGCGCTGGAAGCCCGTGTTCATGTAGCCCTCGTTGTCGTAGCAGACGTAGAGCATTTTCGTGCCGCGCTCGGCCGCACCTGAGAGGCTCTGGAAGCCGCAGTCGGCGGTGGCGCCGTCGCCGCAGACTGCGACGATGTTCACGTCGGGGCGGCCGCGGCGCTGGTACATCTCGCTCACGCCGGACATGAAGCTCGCCGTGTTGTCCAGCAGCGTGATGTGTATCGGCGCGGTGCAGCCGTTCTGATAGCTCCAGCCGTCGACGCCTGCTCCGGCCATACATCCGGGAGGTACGGCGAAAACGCTGTTATTGCCCGCAATCTGCATCACGCGGCGGAGTATCAGCTCGCCGCCGCAGCCCTGGCAGGCGGAAGAGCCCGGGGTCATGACCTGCGGAGCGGTTTTCAATATGTCCATGTAGCTCATTTCATGCCCTCCTTAGTCCATCAGCCAGAGCGTGTCCGCGCGTCCGGCGCCGTCGAGCGCGAGCAGCTTCTCCGCGGCGGACACTATGTGCGCCATGGAGATATCCGCTCCGCCCAGTCCGCCTATCGCGGAGAAGTGCGCCTTGCCCGCGAGCGCTTCGCCCAGCGCGGCGCAGGTCTCGACGTACATCGGGCCGGCGTCCCAGCCGAAGCTCACGGAGCGGTCGACGACGGCGAAGCCTTTAACGCGGTCAAGGGCCTCGCGCACACGCTTCGCGGGGAAGGGACGGGTGAAGCGCAGCTTGAGCACGCCAATCTTGACGCCGCGCCCGCGCAGCTCATCCACCACGTCTCTCGCCGTGCCGGTCATACCGCCGACGGTGACTAGGGCGTAGTCCGCGTCCTCGAGCCTGTATGTGTCTATGCAGCCGCCGTAGGAGCGGCCGAAGGCGGCGGCAAACTTTTCGTCAACTTCGTCTATTACCGGCAGGGCGGCCTGCATTGCCTGCAGGTGGTCGTGCCTGTACTTCATCAGCAGCTCGCCCGGCGTCATGGGGTCTAGAGCTTGGGGCGTCGCGGGCTCAAGCTTTGCGGGCAGGCTGTACGGCGGCAGGAAGGCGTCGACATCTGCCTGCGAGGGCACCTCCACGCGCTCAACGAGGTGGCTTGAGTAGAAACCGTCGTAGCAGACGTTTACCGGGATGAGCACGCGCTCATCCTCGGCGAGCATGTAGCCCTGGATTATCATATCGAGAATCTCCTGGTTCGTCTCGCAGAAGCACTGAATCCAGCCCGCCTCACGCACGCTCATCGCGTCCTGCTGGCCCGACCAGATGGTCTCGGGCGAGGTCATCTCGCGCGTGGCTATGGCCATGACCATCGGCAGGCGCAGCGTGCTCATGCGGAAGTACGGCTCGTACATCAGCGCCAGGCCCTGGGCGCTGGTGGCGGTGAACACCCTGCCGCCGGCCGCGGCCGCGCCCTGCACGACGCTCATTGCGCTGTGCTCGCTCTCAACCTGCACCATGCGGCTGTCCAGCTCTCCGGAGAAAACGAGGTCGGCGAGCCCCTCGACAACCGAGCTCTGCGGGGTTATCGGGTAGGCGGCTATGAGGTCGGGACGGCAGAGCGCCGCGCCCATTGTCGCGCATTTGTTGCCTGTAAGTGCCTTTATTTCGCCCATCTCACTTCACCTCCGGCTCCATAGTTATTGCGTGCTTGGGACACTCGGCGGCGCAGATGCCGCAGCCCTTGCAGTAGTCGTAGCTTATGAGTATCTCCTTGCCCTCGGCGTAGATGCTGCCCACCGGGCAGTAGGCGAGGCACTGCCCGCAGTTTACGCAGCGGTTCTTGTCCATAACCGGGCGCACGACGCGCCAGGACGCCGTGTCGAGTATGTAAATGCCCTGGTTTCCGAGCGGTGTAACGTGTCTGTCCATGCCGCGCCTCCTTTAGCAGATTTTTACCGCGTCGTAGGCGCGCATGGCGGCGGCGCGGTTCGCTTCGCCGAACTCGGCGGCGATGTTGTCAAAGAGCTTTGACGAATCAACCAGCCCCGTGGCCTTCGCAAAGGCCCCGAGCATGGCCGTGTTCGGGATGCTGCGGCCAATCTCGTCCATCGCGATGCCCGTCGCATCGACAACGGCTACCTTCGCTGCCTGGGCCGGTATGCCCAGCTCCTCGGGCGTGTGCACTGAGTTGATGACCACGGTGCCGCCCTCCTTGAGCCCGGCGTAGGTGGCGGGCAGGTGAACGAGCGTGTCATCGAGAATTATGAGCACATCCGGCTCATACACCTGGGTCTTGCGGCGTATCTGCTCCTCGCTAAGGCGCAGGAAGCCAAACACGGGAGAGCCCTTGCGCTCCACGCCGAAGAAGGGGATGAACTGCCCGTAGTGCCCGGTTTCAACAGCGGTCCTGACGACTATGTGGCTGGCTTTTACCAGGCCCTGGCCGCCGCGGCCGTGCAGGCGTATCTCTTCCATCTTATCACTCCTCGCAGTTTATACAAAAATTTTGCGTCCGTTTTGTGCATTTATTATGGCGAAACACTCCGCTCTTGACGGCTCAAGCGATGTTCGCTATAATAACAATATGTTCGTTTTGCGAACCCTATCTGGCTGGATAATAACACTTCCAGACCGTAAAGTCAAGGAGGACGACGTGATAAGACGCATGGAGGCCGCGGACCTGGACGCCGCGGCGGAGATATGGCTGGCATCCAACCTGGACGCGCACGATTTTATCCCGGCTGAGTATTGGCGGGGGAATTTTCAGGCGGTCAAGGCACAGCTGCCGGAGGCCGAGGTATATGTCTGCGAGGAGGACGGCAGGCTGTCCGGGTTCATCGGCCTGGAGGGAGAGTACATCGCCGGGCTGTTTGTGGCGAAGCCGGAGCGCTCGCGCGGCGTGGGGAAGCAGCTGCTGGACGCGGCCAAGGCGGCGCACGACTACCTGGAGCTGCGCGTGTACGCGGAGAACTGGCCTGCGGTCAAGTTCTATTACCGTGAGGGCTTCACGCTCTGCTCGCAGGACGTGGACGGGAGCACGGGCGCGGATGAGTACCTGATGGCGTGGTGGGCTTGATATGGATACGGGCTCGCAGTATATTTTGTCCTCGCTCGACCACGCGCTGGACGTTTTGAACCTGTATTTTGAGCACGAGGAGCTCAGCGCGGCCACGGCTGCCAGGGAGCTGGGCGTGAGCCGCACGGCTGCCTTCCGCATGCTCTATACCCTCGAGGCCAAGGGCTGCCTCACGCGCACGCCGGAGGGCGCGTACCGTCTCGGCATAAAGCTCTTTTCGCTCGGCGCGCTGGCGCAGAGCCGCATGGTGCTGACCGGACTTGTGCGCCCGCATCTGACGCATCTGGCGGATGAGACGGGGGAGACGGCGCATCTGGCCATCATGGACGGGCCGTACCACATAGTGTTTGTGGACAAGGCCCTCGGCAGGCTGAACCTCAAGATGGACACGGTGCTCGGCGACCGGCGCTGGGCGCATCAGACTGCGACAGGCAAGATGCTGCTCTCGCTCAAATCGCGCGAGCAGTGGGAGCAGTACGCCCGGGCGGCGGTGTTTAACCGCCCGACGCCGAACGCAATAACCGAGCCGGAGGCGCTGTTTGCGGAGCTGGAGCTCACCCGCGAGCGCGGCTGGGCCATAGACAACGAGGAGAGCGAGGAGGGCCTGACCTGCTTCGCCGTGCCGCTCATCGACCGCTCCGGGGCGGCCATCGCCGCGATAAGCTGCTCGGGACCGAGCACACGCATGGAGCGCAACCGCGCTGCCCGCCTTGCCGGGCTGCGCCGCGCCGCCGCAGACATAGCAAAGAGCACAGGGTAAAATAACAGAGCCGCCAAAAGGCGGCTCTGTTTGTTTGGCATTAGGTTTTAGATGACGCGCACGCGCAGGACGTCGGGGTCCTTGAGAATCTCGGAGGTTATCTCGCCGTTTACCTTTTCGGCGAGGTCTATCATCGTGTAGGCGTAGCCGCCGCGCGGCTTGTTTATCATGTGCTCAATGTTGATGTTGCGCGCGGAAATGAGCTCGAGTATGGTGTTTATCTTGTTCGGCACGTTGCGGTGCAGCACGCAGAGGCGGCAGACGCCCAGACGGTCGAGGCTGGCGTTCGGGAGATTGACCGAGTTCTTTATGTTGCCGTTGGCGAGGTAGTCGTATATCTCCTGCGCGGCCATGATGGAGCACTTGTCCTCGCTCTCGGGGGTGCAGGCGCCCAGGTGGGGCAGGGTGATGCAGTTCTTCACGCCGATGAGCTTGGCGTTCGGGAAATCGGTGACGTATTTGCCGACACGGCCGCTCTCGAGCGCGGCAATCATGGCGTCGTCGTCCACAACCTCGGCGCGGGACTCGTTCATTATACGCACGCCGGGGCGCATCATGGCCAGGGCGTCGGCGTTTATCATGTGGTGGGTGCCGTCGTTGTAGGGCACGTTCAGGCTGATGTAGTCGCAGGTGCGGAAGATGTCCTCGACGTAATCGACGTGTATGACGTTGCGGGAGAGGCGCCAGGCGCTCTCAATGGAGATATATGGGTCGTAGCCGCGCACGGTCATGCCGAACTCGAGCGCAAGGTTGGCGACCAGGGAGCCGATGGCGCCCAGACCGATGACGCCCAGGCTCTTGCCGCAGAGCTCGGGGCCGGAGAAGGCGCTCTTGCCCTTCTCGACCAGGGCCGGGACCTCGTCGCCCTTGTCGGCTATCGTCTTGACCCAGTCGATTGCGCCGAGCATGTCCCGGGAAGCGAGCAGCATGTCGAAGATTATCATCTCTTTTGTCGCGTCGGCGTTCGCGCCGGGGGCGTTGAACACGACTATGCCGCGCTCCGCGCAGTCCTCAATGGGGATGTTGTTCACGCCCGCGCCCGCGCGGCCTATGCAGAGCAGCTCGGGCCAGAACTCGGTGTGGTGCAGGTCTGCGCTGCGTATGAGCAGGGCCTCCGGGTTCTCAACCTGGGAGCCGACCTCGCAGCCGTGGTTCTCAAGAATCTGAGTGCCGAGCGGCGAGATTGTGTTCATCGTCTTTATCTTAAACATGGTGTTCCACCTCAAAATCCTTCATATATTCAGCTATGGCCTTCGCGCCGTCCAGGGACATCGCGTTGTAGAGGGAGACGCGCATGCCGCCGGTGAGACGGTGCCCCTTCACGTTGAGCAGGCCGCGCTTGGCGGCTCCGGCGCAGAACTCCTTGTCCAGGGCCTCGTCGCCGGTGCGGAAGGTCACGTTCATCATACTGCGGGAGGCGGCCTCCGCGTGCGGCTTGTAGAGCCTGGAGTTGTCCAGCACCTCGTAGACGAGCCTGGAGCGTTCGCGGCGGCGGGCGTCCATCTCGGCTACGCCGCCCTGGTCCTCAACCCATTCGAGCACCAGCCCGAGCATGTAGATGCACCAGCAGGGGGGAGTGTTGAGCATGCTGTCCTTGTCTATCATCTTCTGATAGCTCATGACCTGCGGGGTCACGGCCGCCTCGCGCCCGGCAAAGCTCTTGTCGATGACGACGACCGTCAGGCCGGCGGGGGCTATGTTCTTCTGCGCGCCAGCGTAGATGAGGGCATAGCGGCTCACATCGACCGGGTGGGACATAATCTCGCTGGACATGTCGCAGACCAGGGGCACGCCGCCCGTCTCGGGGACGTAGCCCCATGCGGTGCCGAAGATGGTGTTGTTGGCGCAGTAGTGGAAGTAGGCGTCGCCCTGCGCTATGCTGAGCTCGCCCTGTTCGGGTATGTGGGAATAGTTGTTGCCCTTGCCCTCATAAGCCACATGTACATCGCCGTACTTCCCGGCCTCGCGCGCGGCAATGCCGGAGAAATTGCCGGTCACGGCGTAGCTGGCCGGTTTCCCGTCCATGAGGTTGAGCGGAATAGCGGCAAACTGGCTGGTCGCGCCGCCCTGAAGGAAAAGGACCTCGTGGGTGTCCGGCACATTCAGCAGCCTCTTAAAGCGCTCCTTGGCCTCGGCGTGAATCTCCGCAAACTGACTGCCGCGGTGGCTCATCTCCATCACGCTCATGCCGCAGCCGTGCCAGTTGAGCATTTCCGACTGCGCCTTTTTGAGTACCGGCTCCGGCATACACGCCGGGCCTGCCGCGAAATTGTAAGCCCTTTCAGCCATAGGTCAGGCTCCCTTCATTGTTTTTTGTGGGTACTAATTATAAATTATAACTTTTCCGGCCCATCCGCGTCAATAGACGTACCAACAAGCATTTGCCCAGAGACTGCCTGAATTTTAACCATTTTGACAAGCCCGCGCAGGCTTTCGCCCTCAATACGGACTTCTGTGTAATTTGGCGCGTGTCCGGTTGAGTATCCGTTTTCCTCGGTTTCAAACAGCACGGCCTGGACAGTGCCCACGCAGCTTTCTAAATATTCCCGCTGCATCTCCAGGGCTGCCTCATGCGCGGCGTGTGCGCGTTCATTTTTCACCGCGTGCGTGAGCTGGCCCGGCAGCTTGTCCGCCGCCGTGCCCGGGCGGCGCGAATAGGGGAAAACGTGCATAGCCGCGAAGGCGCACTTGCGTATAAAATCGAGCGTCTCCTGAAACTCCGCCTCCGTCTCGCCGGGGAAGCCGGTGATGAGGTCGGTGGTCAGCGCGCAGTGCGGGAAATAGCGGCGCAGGCGCTCGCACACGGCGTAAAACTCCGCCGTCGTGTATTTGCGCTTCATGCGCTCCAGCACCCCGTCGCTGCCGGACTGCATGGAGAGGTGGAAGTGGGGGCAGAGTGTGGGTATTTTTGCCATGCGCATACACCACTCCTCGGTGAGGACTGTCGGCTCTATGGAGCCGAGGCGTATGCGCGCCTCGGGCGCGGCGGCGTAGACCGCCTCAATGGCGTCTGCAAGCGTGGGCCTGCCCGGCAGGTCGCGCCCGTAGGAGGCGACTTCGATACCGGTCAGCACTATCTCGCGGTAGCCCTCTCCGGCCAGGCGAGCGGCCTCGGCGCCTATGCGCCCGAGCGGCAGCGAGCGCACGCCGCCCCGGGCGTAGGGTATGATGCAGTAGGAGCAGAAGTTGGCGCAGCCGTCCTCTATCTTGAGCCAGGCCCGGGCGTGGCCCTCGTAGGCCCCGGCGGGTAAGTCCTCTATGACCTTGCGCGCGAAGGGGGCGTCGATGTGTACGTTCCGCTGCCTGTCGGACACGGCCTTCTCCACGGCGGCGACGAAGCCCTGCCGGTCGGAGCTGCCCCAGACCACGTCGGCGAGCGCCTTCGCCCGCTCGTCGGTCTGCGACCAGCAGCCGCAGACGGCGCTCACAGCGCCGGGGTTCTCGCCCTCGAGCCGCCTGAGCGCCTGCCTGGATTTGCGGCCGCTCTCGGCGGTGACGGCGCAGGTGTTTACGATTACGCAGTCAGCCGTCTCGTCGCCTTCGGCGGGGCGGTGGCCGTGGGAGCGCAGGATGGCCTCCATCGCCTGGGTCTCATACTGGTTGACCTTGCAGCCCAGGGTGTTTATAATATACAGCATATGATGACCTCACTTGAAAGGTGTGTAACTGTGGAAATATATCTCGACAACGCCGCGACAACCCGCGTCTGCCCGGAGGCGGCCGAGGCCGCGCTGAACGCCATGACGGCTGAATACGGCAACCCCAGCTCGACCCACGCAAAAGGGCGTGCGGCCAGGAAGCTGGTGGATGCGGCGAGGAAGAGCGTCGCCGCCGCCCTGGGTTGTGATAGCGGCGAGCTCGTCTTTACATCCTGCGGCTCGGAGAGCGACAACTGGGCGCTCTGGTCCGGCGCGGAGTACGTCTCGCGCAAGGGGGGGCATGTGATAAGCTCCACTGTAGAGCACGACGCCGTGCGGCATGGCCTCGACGAACTCGAGCGGCGCGGGTACGAAGTCACGCGTCTCACTCCGGACAAGTCCGGAGCCGTGACGTCGGAGCAGCTGCAGGCGGCCCTGCGGCCTGACACCGTGCTCGTCTCGCTCATGCTTGTGAATAACGAGACCGGCGCGGTGACGGACATCGCGTCCATGGCAAAACTCCTGAAGAAGGCCAACCCCAACGCCCTGCTGCACACTGACGCCGTGCAGGGCTTCCTGAAGGTGCCGTTCAAAGCCAGGACGCTCGGCGCGGACCTGATAAGCATCTCCGGACACAAGATACACGCGCCGAAGGGCATAGGCGCCCTCTACATCAAAAAGGGCGTGCGCCTGCGCCCGCTCATTGTAGGCGGGGCCCAGGAGGACGGCAGGCGCGCCGGAACGGAGAACGTGCCGTACATCTGCGCCTTCGGAGAGGCCGCGCGTATAGGCGCTGCGCGCGCCGCCGAGTATCAGGAGCGCATGCGCACGCTGCGGGATATGGCGGCGGAGCGGCTTGGGCGTGAAAACCCCGGCCTTGTCACCATAGGGGGCGGGGCGCCCCACATACTCAGCATATCCCTGCCCGGCTACAGGAGCGAGGTACTGATGAACTTCCTCGAGGCGCGCGGCATATACGTCTCGCGCTCCTCGGCCTGCAAGCGCGGCGCGCGCAGCCATGTGCTCGAGGCAATGGGCTTGCCCGCCGCCGTGATAGACGGCACGCTGCGCATCGGCCTTTCGCGCTACACCACCGGGGAGGAGATGGACGCGTTCTGCCGCGCCGTGTACGAGGCCCGCACCACCTTGGCGCACAGCAACTGAAATGTCGTAATATTGTAACGCTTTCGGCGCTTACAGTCAATATTAACGCACAAAAAGGCGCGGCGACGGAAGCTCTCCGGCGCCGCGCCTGCTGACAATAAAGAAAGGACGCCAGACCAAAGCCTCACGTCCCGTCTTGTAATTTTGCACCCTCAGGGGGTCAGATCTTTTCCTCCAGCATGCGTATGCAATCAGAGCAAACATTTTTGCCGCGATAGGTCACTATATCCCTGGCATTGTCACAGAAAATGCATGCCGGCTGGTACTTCTTAAGGATAATGGTGTCGCCTTCTATGTATATCTCCATAGAGTCTTTTTCGGCGATATCCAGAGTCCTTCGCAGTTCAATGGGCAGGACGATACGTCCGAGCTCATCGACTTTCCTTACGATCCCTGTTGACTTCATAATATTCCCTCCAAATCTGCCGCGCGTTTAAATACGGCACTTTAAAATTATATACGAGAATTGTCATAAAGTCAACAGATAAGGCATACATATCCACCAGCCAAAAGTGCCAATAATTTTTGCGATTAATTGGGGGGTATGTACAAAAATGTCAAGCTTGTGGGCCGGAGCCCTTGCGATATCTGTGGTATTTGGGGTGTTGTCGGGACGATTTGGACAAACAGGCACGGCTTCTCTGGAAGGCGCGGGAGCGGCGGTCGAATTCATACTTGGCACCGGCGGACTGATATGCCTGTGGAGCGGAGTGTTAGAAATCATGCGGCGTTCCGGGCTCATGGACTCCCTTTCAAAGCTTTTGAAGCCGCTGCTCGGGAGGCTGTTTCCGAAGGCCTCACGGGAGCCGGAAACGCTCTCTGCGCTCTCTGCCAACGTCTCGGCCAACCTGCTGGGGCTGGGCAATGCGGCGACGCCTATGGGCATCCGCGCCGCGCGGGGAATGGCGAAACATGCAAAAAACGGCGTGGCAAGCAGCGAGCTTTGTCTGCTCGTTGTCATAAATACTGCCTCAATCCAGCTGCTGCCCACCACGGTGGCGGCGGTGCGCGCGGCGAACGGCTCAGCCGCGCCCTTCGACATACTGCCCGCAGTCTGGATAAGCTCGATAGCCTCGGTGACGGTTGGAGTACTGGCGGCGAAGCTGTTCGAGGGATTCAGCCGTAAATGAGCGCCGCAGCGGGCATACTGCCGGCCGTCGTCATGGCCGCCGCGGCACTGTACGGGCTCTTCAAGGGCGTGGATGTGTTTTCTGCGGTTGTGGACGGGGTAAAGGACGGGCTGCGCGTGGTGCTGAAGATTTTCCCGCCGCTGGTGGCGCTGCTCACGGCGGTTTATATGCTGCGGGCGAGCGGAGTGCTGGACGCGTTCACCTCGCTCATCTCTCCGGCGCTGAGCCTGCTGGGCATACCGGCGGAGACAGGGGCGCTTATGCTGCTCAGGCCGGTGAGCGGCTCGGGCGCGCTGGCCGTGGCGGGCGATTTGATAGCGCAGTACGGGCCGGACTCACTCATAGGCCGCACGGCCTCCGTCATGCTCGGCAGCACGGAGACGACCTTCTACGTCATTGCCGTCTACTTCGGCGCGGCCGGGATCAAGCGCACGCGCTACGCCGTACCGGCGGCGCTGTGCGCCGATTTGACAGGCTTTATTATGAGCGCGCTGACGGTGCGATTGCTGTTTTGACGCGGCTGTGGTAATATAAGTTACAGCAGATGAAACGGGGTGAGGGCGTGTATTCGACGGAAAAGACCTGCTGCTTCACGGGCCACCGTGCGGCAAAGCTGCCCTGGGGGCACAACGAGGCCGACCCGCGCTGCGTGAGGCTCAAGCGCGAGCTGTACAGCGCGATAAGCCGCCTCTACGCAATCGGCTACCGCCGCTTCATCTGCGGCATGGCCCTCGGCTGCGACATGTACTTCGCGGAGGCCGTGCTGGAGCTCAAGGAGGAGCACCCGGACGTGTTCCTCGAGGCGGCGGTGCCGTGTCCGGATCAGGACAGCCGCTGGTCCAGGCAGGAGCGGGAGCGCTATGCCGGACTGCTCGAGAGCTGCGACAGGTATACGCTGATAAGCGAGAGGTATACTTATACATGCATGGCTGAGCGCAACAGCTATATGATAGCCCAGTCCAGCCTGCTGGTCGCTGTGTTCAGCGGGGAGCGGGGCGGCACATTCAACACCATACGCGAGGCCGTAAGCCTAGGGCGGAGGATAGTTGAGATAGAAATATAGCGCCGCGCACTTTACACGCGGCGCTTGTTGGTGTATAATACCTCGCCTACTTTTATATACGCGGAGTGTGTTATGAAAGACGTCATTATTTCTATAACGGGTACTCAGGATGCGCCGCAGGGCGAGGACAACACCATAGAGCTCGTCACCGAGGGCAAATACTGCTTCAAGGACGGGCGCGGCAAGCTGACCTATATGGAGAGCGAACTGACGGGCATGGCGGGGACAAAGACCAGCTTCACCTTCTCGCCCGACGAGGTCGTGCTCTCGCGCGAGGGGACGCTGACCAGCTGCATGATTTTCCGACAGGGTACGAAAAACACCTTCCTGTACGACACGCCCTACGGCTCCACCACGATGGGGCTGGACACCCACAGCATACGCTCCACGCTGGGCGAAAAGGGCGGGGAGATGGAAATAGACTACATCGTGGACTTCGACCACGCGGTCGTAGGACGCAACAAGTTCAAGATTAACGTAAGAGAACAGGCTCGGGGGAGTGTATGATGTCAAATCTGGTTGAAGAGGCAAAAAGGCAGATTAACGCGCTGCTCGCGGCGGCGCAGGCCAAGGCGTGCGCCAAGGGCGAGCTGCCCGAGGCGGACGCGCTCAGCGGCGTGGTGGAGATACCCAAGGACGCGGCCAACGGCGACTTCGCCGCCAATCACGCGATGACGGGTGCCAGGGCGCTGCGCATGGCCCCGCGCAAGATAGCCGACGCCCTTGTCGCAAACCTGGAGCTCGAGGGCAGCTGGTTCACCGGCGCCGAGGCCGCAGGCCCGGGCTTTATAAACTTCCGCCTCGGCCCGGCCTGGTACGGCGACGTGCTCGCCGCCGTGCAGCGCGAGGGCGCGGATTACGGCCGCAGCGACGCGCTCAAAGGACAGAAGATAATGGTGGAGTTCGTCTCCGCCAACCCCACGGGGCCTATGCACATGGGCAACGCCCGCGGCGGCGTGCTAGGCGACACGCTCGCCGAGGTGCTTTCCCGCGCGGGCGCAGACGTCTGGCGTGAGTTCTACGTCAACGACGCCGGCAACCAGATAGAGAAGTTCGCCACCAGCATCGACGCGCGCTACCGCCAGCTCATTCTGGGCGAGGACGCGGTTGAGTTCCCCGAGGACGGCTATCACGGCGACGACATAAAAGCCCTCGCCGCGGCCTTCCGCGAGAAGTTCGGCGACGGCTGGCTGGACAAGAGCGAGGCCGAGCGGCACGAGGCCATGGCTCAGTTCGGGCTCAGCGTCAACCTGCCCAAGATGAAGGCCGACCTCGAGCGCTACGGCATCACCTATGACGAGTGGTTCCGCGAGAGCAGCCTGCACGAGAGCGGCTATGTCAAGGCCACGGTGGACAAGCTCACCGAGCTCGGCTGCACCTATGAGAAGGACGGCGCCCTCTGGCTGGCCACCTCGCGCATCCTCGGCGACGAGCTGCGCGCCGCCGGAAAGAGCGAGAAGGACATAGAAAAGCTCGACCTCAAGGACGACGTTCTCCGCCGAGCCAACGGCATCTATACTTACTTCGCCGCCGACATCGCCTACCACCGCAACAAGCTGGAGGTACGGCATTTTGACCGCGCCATAAACATCTGGGGCGCCGACCACCATGGTCACGTCGCCCGCCTCAAAGGCGCGCTCGACGCCCTGGACCTCGACGGCCAGCACCGCCTCGAGATAGTGCTCATGCAGCTCGTGAAGCTCCTGCGCGACGGCGAGGTCGTGCGCATGAGCAAGCGCACCGGCAAGGCCATCAGCCTTACCGATTTGCTCGACGAGGTGCCGCGCGACGCCGCGCGCTGGTTCTTCAACGCCAAGGCCGACACGCAGATGGACTTCGACCTCGGCCTCGCCGTGCGCGAGGACAGCGAGAACCCGGTCTATTACGTCCAGTACGCCCACGCGCGCATCTGCTCCGTCATACGCAACCTCGCCGACGACGGCCACGCCGTGCCCGGCTCCGAGAGCATAGACCCGGCCGTGTTTGCCACGGCCCAGGAGCGCGAGCTCATAAAGCAGCTCTCCGAGCTGCCGGACGAGCTGCTGCGCGCCGCCAACAGCCTCGACCCGAGCCGCATAAACCGCTACGCCACGGAGCTGGCCGCGCGCTTCCACCGCTTCTACAACTCCTGCCGCATCAAGGGCGAGGAGGAGAAGGTGCTGAACGCCCGCCTGCTGCTGGCCGACGATGTGCGCGGCGCGCTTGCCGTGTGCCTGGACATACTCGGCGTGACCGCCCCAGAGCGTATGTAAAAACTCGCATAAAAGAGCGGAGGATTCCTTCGCTCTTTTTTGCATTTTGACGGCATTGTGCGGGGACTGTTGGCGTGAGAGAGCATGATTGTCGAAGTTTTGTCTATTGTGTCAAAAAATTGTTAATAATAATTTCACAAATTATAAGCGTTTACCACTTTACAAATCCTGAGGCAGGTGGTATTATACATGAGGATTGTGAAATGTGTAACGCATGACACGACCAGTCTCCTCTCATTTTTTTGATCTTATTTCTCTCTCTCCACAAAAAACGTCCGGCGAGCCGGGCGTTTTTTGGTTTTTGCGCCGCGGCCATGCGCCGGGGCGTTTTTGCTGTCCCGGGCCGCGTGAGGCGCGAGCCGCCGCACCATGCGGCGGAAGGTTCAAATGCCGTGCGCGCCCTGGGAATGCTGTCGTGAAGCTCTCTCGGGAAAGGGAGCTTCATACACAAGATATGGTTGCAATAACCCTGCCTTCGGGGTATAATTAGCTGTTCGAGTCTAATTGGCATAAGAGGTATATTTGCACGAATGAGAGAAAGCATTTTCATAAAGGGCGCGAGGGAGAACAACCTCAAGAACATAGACCTTGAGATACCGCGCGACAAGCTCGTGGTGTTCACGGGCCTGTCCGGCAGCGGCAAGAGCTCGCTGGCCTTTGACACCATATATGCCGAAGGGCAGAGGCGCTATGTCGAGAGCCTTTCGAGCTACGCGAGGATGTTCCTCGGCCAGATGGACAAGCCCGACGTGGACTACATCGAGGGCCTCTCCCCGGCCATAAGCATAGACCAAAAGACCACCAGCCGCAACCCGCGTTCCACCGTGGGCACGGTCACGGAGATATACGACTACCTGCGCCTGCTCTGGGCGCGCATAGGCATACCGCACTGCCCCAAGTGCGGCAAGGAGATACGCCAGCAGACCATAGACCAGATTGTCGACCAGGTGCTTGCCTGGCCGGAGGGGACGCGCATACAGATACTCGCGCCCGTTGTGCGCTCGCGCAAGGGCGAGCACGCAAAGGTGTTCGAGGACGCGCGCAAGGGCGGCTATGTCCGCGTGCGGGTGGACGGCTCCGTCTATGACCTCAGCGAGGACATCCCGCTTGACAAGAACAAGAAGCACAATATCGAGGTGGTCGTGGACCGCATCGTCGTGAGGGCGGACAGCGCAAGGCGCCTTACGGACAGCGCCGAGACGGCGGCCTCGCTCTCCGGCGGCCTGGTGCTGGTCAACGATGTCTCCACGGGCGAGGAGCAGCTCTTCTCGCAGAATTACGCCTGCGAGGACTGCGGCATATCCATCGAGGAGCTTGCGCCGCGCATGTTCTCCTTCAACAGCCCCTACGGCGCCTGTCCGACCTGCTCCGGCTTGGGTACCCAGGTGCGCGTGGACCCCGAGCTCATCATACGGAACAAGAACCTCTCCATAATGGAGGGCGGCATACAGGCCCCCGGCTGGGGCAGCGTGAAGGGCGATACAATTGCCAAGATGTACTATGACGCCCTGGCAAAGAAGTATCACTTCAAGCTCACGACGCCCATCAAGGACCTGCCCAAAGACGTCCTGGACGTGATAATGTACGGCACGGGCGGGGAGCCGCTGGAGCTGCAGTACGACACCGCGCGCGGCAAGGGCGTGCTCAAGCAGCCCTTTGAGGGCCTGGTGAACAACATCGAGCGACGCTACCGCGACACGCAGAGCCAGAGCATGCGGGAGGAGTACGAGGAGTACATGGGCCAGTACCCCTGCCCGGACTGCGGCGGCAAGCGCCTGAAAAAGGAGGCCCTGGCCGTCACCGTCGGCGGACTCTCCATCATGGACTTCTGCGACATGCCCATCACGCGCTCGCTGGAGTTCATCGAGGCCCTGCCGGACAAGCTCAGCGCCCGCGAGCGCATGATAGCCGACATGATAATCAAGGAGATACGCTCGAGGCTGCACTTCCTCGCCAGCGTGGGCCTGCAATACCTGACGCTTTCCCGCGCGGCGGCAACGCTCTCCGGCGGCGAGAGCCAGCGTATACGGCTGGCGACGCAGATTGGCTCTTCGCTCATGGGCGTGCTGTACATCCTTGACGAGCCGAGCATAGGCCTGCACCAGCGCGACAACGGCAAGCTCATAAATACGCTCAAGGAGCTGCGAGATCTGGGCAACACGCTGGTCGTCGTCGAGCACGACGAGGACACCATGCGCGCCGCAGACTGGATAGTGGACATCGGCCCCGGCGCGGGCGTCCACGGCGGAGAGGTCGTCGCACAGGGCACCGTCGAGGACATTGAGGCCGAGCCGCGAAGCCTGACCGGCCAGTACCTCTCCGGCGCAAGGAAGATACCCGTGCCGGCTAAGCGCCGCGCCGGGAACGGAAAATTTTTGACCATCCATAACGCCCGCGAGAACAATTTGAAGGGTGTAGACGTCCAAATACCGCTGGGCGTGCTGACCTGCGTCACCGGCGTCTCCGGCTCCGGCAAATCAAGCCTCATAAACGAGGTGCTCTATAAGACCCTGGCCGCGGAGAAGAATCGCGCCCACGTCCGTCCCGGCAAGTGCGACGGCATAGAGGGCCTTGAGAACGTGGACAAGGTTATCTGCATAGACCAGAGCCCCATAGGGCGCACCCCGCGCTCAAACCCCGCGACCTACACCGGCGTGTTCAATGACATACGCGAGCTGTTTGCGTCCACCAACGACGCCAAGCTGCACGGCTACGGCCCGGGGCGCTTCTCCTTCAACGTGAAGGGCGGGCGCTGCGAGGCCTGCTCCGGCGACGGCCTCATCAAAATTGAAATGCACTTCCTGCCCGACATCTACGTCCCCTGCGACGTCTGCAAGGGCAAGCGCTACAACCGCGAGACGCTGGAGGTCCGCTACAAGGGCAGGAACATCTCCGAGGTGCTGGAGATGACCGCCGAGGAGGCCGTGGGCTTCTTCGAGAACATCCCCAAAATACGCGACCGCATACAGACGCTGTGCGACGTCGGCCTCGGCTATGTCAAGCTCGGCCAGAGCAGTACGACGCTCTCCGGCGGCGAGGCACAGCGCGTGAAGCTGGCGACGGAGCTCTCCAAGCGCTCCACCGGCCAGACCGTGTATGTCCTCGACGAGCCCACCACGGGCCTGCACACATACGACGTGCAGAAGCTCATCACTATACTCGACAGGCTCACCGACGCGGGCAACACGGTAGTCGTCATAGAGCACAACCTCGACGTCATCAAGGTCGCCGACCACATCATAGACCTCGGCCCAGAGGGCGGTGACGGCGGCGGCGAGATAGTGTTCGAGGGAACGCCTGAGGGCTGCGCAGCATGCGCCGGCAGCGCCACCGGCGAATATCTGAAGAAACTGCTGGAATAACGGTAACCCGGACAGGCCGCCCCGCATAGCATGTCACAGGGGGTGCGCACATGCTGTGGAACATACTCGGCGCGGCCGCGGCCGCGGCGCTGGTTGTGCTGTTAATCTGGAAACTGCGCGGGCTGATGCTCACGCCGGTGAGAACCGGGCAGGGCACCGAGCTCACGGTGCGGCTGGACGTATACGGCCCGGATACCTCGCTTGAGGGTGCCGTCGCGGCCATCAAATGGCTGAGGGAGAACGGCACACTGCCGTGCAACATAGAGATACGTGACCTGGGAATGGACGATGCCACGCGCGCCGTGGCGAGCTCCCTTGCAGGCGACGACGAGTACATATGCTTTTTAATGGAAGGGAATTAAGTGCAGGAAGAAGAACTACAGGAGCTGTACGGCAAGATAGCCTCCGTTATCTATACAAATGAAGAAAACGGCTACGCCGTGCTCCGCCTGGAGGAGCAGGGCGGGGAGACGGTGAACGTAGTCGGCACGCTGCCTTCGGCATATCCGGGCGAGGAGCTGCACATCATGGGCCAGTGGGTTACCCACCCGAACCACGGCCGGCAGTTCAAGTGCGAGTACGCCGAGCGCAGCCTGCCCCGCACAAAGGAGGGCATATACGCCTACCTGGCCGGTCATGCCGTCAAGGGCATAGGCCCCGCCACCGCAGCCGTGATAGTCGACAAGTTCGGCGACAGGACGCTGGACGTGCTGGAAAACCACCCGGATGAGCTCGCCGCCCTGCGCGGGATAGGCGACGCGAAGGCGCTGCGCATAAGCCGCGACTTCCGCCGCCAGGCGCTGCTGCGCCGTTTGATGGAGTTCCTGTGCTCGCACGAGCTCAAGCCTATACTGGCCGTCAGGCTCTACCGTTTCTACGGCGAGGAGGCCATGTCCGTCCTCGAGGAGGACCCGTACATAATCGCCGCCCCGCACATAGGCGGCAGCTTCGCCGAGGCCGACAGGCTCGCCCTCGGCATGGGCGGCAGCTATGACAGCCCGATGCGTGTGCGCGCCGCGGCAATTTTCGAGCTCAGGCACAACTCAGGCAACGGCCACTGCTTCATCCCCACGGACAAGCTCTGCGCCGCCACGGCGCAGTTCATAGACGTGGAGCTCGAGTCGGTCAAGGCCGCTGTCGACGCCCTGGCGGAGAGCGGCGACATAGTGCGCACGGAATTATCCGGGCGTGACGTCACCTACCTCGCCGAGCTCTACGAGGCCGAGACCCGCGTGGCCGAGCGCCTCTTGAAGATGGCCTCCGTCCCCATGACTGAGACGGATGTGGACAAGCTCATCGACTCGCTGGAGACCTTCCGCTCCGTCAAGTACGCGCCGAAGCAGCGCGAGGCGGTCAAGCTCGCGGCCAACAGCCGGGTGATGGCCCTCACGGGCGGCCCCGGTACGGGCAAAACCACGTCGCTGCGCGCCATACTCGCCGTATATGACTCAATGGGCGTCGACACGCTGCTCACGGCCCCCACGGGCCGCGCCGCCAAGCGCATGGGCGAGGTCACCGGCCGCGAGGCCTCCACAATACACCGCCTGCTGGGCGCGGGCTTCTCCGAAAACGGGGAGCGCGTCGTGTTTGCGCGAGACGCCGAGAACAAGCTCAAGTGCGGCGCCGTCGTGCTGGACGAGTGCTCGATGGTTGACATAATACTTATGGACGCGCTGCTGCAGGCCATGCCCGAGGACGCGAGGCTCATACTTGTGGGCGACGCCGACCAGCTGCCGAGCGTAGGCCCGGGCCGGGTGTTCGCCGACATCCTCAAGAGCGGCGTGATTCCGGCCGTGAGCCTGACGGAGATTTTCCGCCAGGCCGGGGAGAGCCGCATAGTCTCCTACGCGCACGAGATAAACGCCGGGCGCCACCCGCGCCTGGCCGAGAACAAGGGCGACTTTTTCTTCCTGCGGCGGTCCGACCCCGTCAAGTGCTCGGAGACGATAGCCGAGCTCTGCTCGGTGCGGCTGCCGGTGAAGATGGGCATACCCAGCGAGGAGATACAGGTGCTCAGCCCGACGCGCAAGGGCGAGGCTGGCACCGGCGAGCTCAACCGCCGCCTGCAGGCGGTGCTCAATCCGCCGTCCAAGGGGAAAAACGAGAAAATTTTTGGCCCTGTCACCTTCAGAGAGGGCGACAGGGTGATGCAAATTCGCAACAACTATGATATGATATGGAGAAAGGAGCCGGTATCCGGCGGCCTGGTCGAGACGGGAGCGGGCATATACAACGGGGATATCGGCTACATCCTGGCAATTGACGCCGAAAACGAGACGCTGACCGTGGACTTTGACGGGCGCATCGCCGCTATGAGCTTCGACGCTCTGGTAGAGCTCGAGCACGCCTGGGCCATCACCGTACACAAGAGCCAGGGCAGCGAGTACAGGGCCGTGGTGCTGGCAATAGAGCCCGGCGCGCCCCGCCTGATGACGCGCGGCGTGCTGTACACCGCCGTGACCCGCGCCAGGGAGCTGCTTATAGCGGCGGGGGACGAGAACGAGGCCCAGAAGATGATAGACAACCACATACAGTCCAGGCGTTACAGCGGCCTTCGCATCCGGCTGCGTGAAGCGGAGAATAGTGAAGCTCAGCGGTAAGCCTGACAGGAAGGGGTTAAATCATGGGAAAGCTCGCCGATGGTATACTGGATTTGCTGTTTGAGCCGAGATGTGCGTTTTGCCGCAAGCGGCTGCGCCCGGGCGAGAGCGGTATGTGCTCGAATTGTGCGGACACGCTGCCGTTCAGGCGCCCGCCTCTCATTGAGCCGTGCACTTTCGTGGACGTGATGTGCGCGCCGCTGCCGTACAAGGATGACGAAGTGCGCGAGGCCCTGCTGCGCTACAAGTTCGGCGGCAAGACGGTGTATTCGCGCCTGTTCGGGCGGCTCATAGCCGAGAGCGTCCGCGAGTGCCTTACGGGCAAGTACGACCTCATATCCTGGGTGCCGCTGTCCGAGAAGCGGCTCCGCGAGCGCGGCTACGACCAGGCCATGCTGCTGGCGCTGGCCGCGGCGCTCGAGCTGGACGACGTGGCTGTCGAGACCCTGCGCAAAAACCGCAACACAGCCCCGCAGAGCGGCACGGAGTCCGCCGACGAGCGGAGAGCCAACATATCCGGGGCCTACGAGGTCATAGATTCGGAGCTGGTGCGCGGCAAGCGCATACTGCTGATTGACGATATCATCACCACCGGTTCCACCCTGAGCGAGTGCGCCAGGACGCTGATGCTCGCCGGGGCGGAGGGCGTAGTCTGCGCTGCGGTCGCCCACTAGATTAAATCAGCATAACGCTGTCTATTATATAAAAGAGGTCCTTTAGCGCTCAGAAAGGTTGTAAAACTATGCCGATATTTGATAAAGACATAGCCCTCGACATGGGCACCACGCGCGTACTACTGTACACCCGGGGCAAGGGCGTACAGGTGCGCGAGCCGGCTTTGGTAGCCGTAGACAAGTTTTCCGGCAGGCTCGTAAAGGTGGGCGAGGAGGCGCAGAAGATGCTGGGCCGCACGCCGGCGAGCATAGTGCCAATACAGCCCATCGTCGGCGGAGTCATATCCGACTACGACATGACCGTCGCCATGCTGCGCGAGCTGATGAAGAGGGTCACCAGCCTGAGCCTCTTTAAGCCGAGGGTGCTCGTCTGCGTACCCGGCAGCATCACCGGCGTTGAGGAGCGCGCCGTGGTCGACGCGGTGACCGAGGCAGGCGCGCGGAAGGTCTATCTCGTGGAGAGCGCCGTCGCCACGGCCTACGGCGCGGGCCTCGACGTCTCGAAGCCTGACGGCCAGATGATAATCGACGTGGGTGGAGGCACTACCGAGTGCGCTGTCGTCTCGCTCGGCGGGGTGGCCGAGTGCGAGAGCATCAAAACGGCGGGCGCCTCCTTCGACGAGGCAATAATCCGCTACATCCGCCGCCGTCACAACGTGCTTGTGGGCGAAAAGACTGCGGAAGAGGTCAAGATGAGCATAGGCTGCGTCGTGCCGAGGCCTGACGTGGGCGTCGAGGAGGTCAAGGGCCGTGACCTGGTCACCGGCCTGCCCAAGACCGTCAAGATTAGCTCCAGCGAGCTTGCCGAGGTCCTGCTCGAGCCCATGCGCGACATACTCGAGGCCATACACCTGGTGCTCGAGCGCACACCGCCGGAGCTGGTCGCGGACATATCCCAAAACGGCATTGTAATGTCCGGCGGCGGCAGCCTCATCTACGGCATAGACCGCCTTGTCGAACGCGACACCGGCATACGCACCGTTGTTGTCGACGACCCGGTTTCCTGCTCCGCCTACGGCGCGGGCAAGCTGCTCACGCGGCTGAACGACATGGACGAGGGCATGGTCAACTTCGCAAGAAAGCGCATGCTGCGCGGGTAACAGGCAATAAAAATGCTCCCCGGAAGGGGAGCATTTTTGCATTCACGCGGTGAATTATACTATCAAGTGCAACACTTTTTAAGGGAATAAAAGAGTTCATACAGAGCCCCACGTGGTAGAATGGAGTAACCACACAACCAAGACACCAGGAGGGGACTGTATGAACTACCATCATCTTACCATAGAAGAGCGCTCTTGTATACGAAAATATTACGTCGACGGACTTAGCTACCGCGAAATTGCCCGGCTGATCGGCAGAAACGTCAGCACGGTATCTCGGGAGATCCGCCGCAACT